>VFQQ010000033.1_pt1:5000-379770 | contig 379770 bp, 337 predicted proteins | sample 3512341 | NCBI WGS metagenome assembly VFQQ01 (sample SAMN10412373, study PRJNA504923) | tailings metagenome | isolation source: Relicate 2 Philex TSF1 revegetated site | place: Philippines: Tuba, Benguet | collected 2017-08-29
ACCAGATGCACCGGCCAACGGATCATCAGCCGGCGCGAACCCCAATCGGCAAGATAGAGATGCAGGTCGAACCAGGTCTCCATCAATTGCACCGGGTCGCCCTTGAAGTCGCCCCATTCATAAGAGTTCGTGAAGCTGCTGGCTGTGATTCGAGCACGGGTCGATAATGCCCGGAGGGCTTGCCGATCCGCCGCATCAAGCGGGCGGTCGAGCGCCTGGAATTCGTAATATTGGTATTCGCTCATGAACGGGCCGCCGCGATATAGAAATCAGACAGGATGCAGAATGCCATCCGTTTCCAGAATGCGAAGCGCTTCGGCAAGCGTCACGCCGGTATGGAGCCGCCACCATTTGCCCGTATGTCGCATCCAGTAGATGTCGAAGCGATCTGGTGCCATGCGGTCGATACGCGCGAAGGCGGAATCGAATTCCTCGCCCCGATTATGCGCCATACCCGACCGGTAGCGCTGCATGAAGCGATAGCGCCCCGCCGCCCATGCACCGTGCAGGTCGATGACGTAATTCCACTCGGTCGGCCGGATTTCCGGCAGGAAACGCGGTTTCAAGATATTGGTGATGAACGCTTCGCAGGTGGCGATGATCATGTGCTTTTCCGCAGCATCCGGAATGCCGGGGCGAGCCGCATGGCGGCCATACATCCATTGTTTTTCTCTGGCCATATCCTATGCCCGCTTTCATCTTGATCGGCCGCTATTGAGTGCAATCAAACGGTGTGGAATATCATGTCCACACCAGCGTTGCCTTGTATCCGCTTTTGCTGATCATCACCCTATGCGTAGGATGCCGCGATTTGGGCTGGGCTGCAAACCTGATTGGCGCAAGACCGCGCCAGCCGGAATCTGGCCGGCTTTCATTCTCGCCGCCGCGCCAGGCCTTGCCGGGCTACCGGCAATGGCGCTTCCGATGCGAATGATTCTCGCTTAATCTTGGGAAGGTAGTCCAGCCCGGGCTGGCGAGGGCGTGGCGTGTATCCGATCATTGGGGAACCGGCCAATCAGCGCATGATGACAAAACCGGATTTCAAATCCCTGGCCCAGGCCGTCGAAGCCTATTACGACGAATTACGCCGCTATGTGCGGCAGCGCACCGGATCACCGACGCTGGCCGACGATGTGGTGAACGAGACCTGGATCCGGGCCAGCACCGCCGCCGTGGCCATGCCGGATAATCCCCGCGCCTATCTGTTCCGCATGGCAGGCAATATCGCCATCGATCATTTGCGCCAAAGCCGGACGCGGCGCATTGCCGAACAAGGTGTTGTTCAGGCACCGGATGGTGGTGATGCGGACCTGTCGGCGCTGGCCAGTGCCGATCCGTCGCCGCATGCTGCCCTCCATGCCCGCGAGGAACTGGCCATTCTGGTCGAGGCGGTGCGTGAATTGCCGCCAAAATGCCGCGAGGTTTTCCTGCTCTATCGCGGCGAAGGCCTGACCATGGCCGAGATTGCCGTGGAGCTGAATATTTCTCCCAAAACGGTCGAAAAGCACATCGCCCGGGCAATGCTGCATTGCCGCGCCAGGCTGCGGGCGGCAGGCCGGGCGGTATGAGCCTGGCCGGGCCGCTCTCGTTTATCACCGAACCCGGTATCAACGAGTATCGGCGCGCAGCAAAAAATACCTGCACCAGCTGCTGGGGGAAGGGCGTGGTGCCACACGTCTTTGATGTATGAGGCCCGGTGTGTCGTTTATTTTGATGTTGTCCGTCAACGTTGCGGCATGCCAGCCGGTGACGCGCCGGGGTGCCGCATGACCGCTGTGCCAGCCGATCTGCCCGAGCCGATCCTGGAAGCGGCGGCAATCTGGCATGCCCGCTTGCGCGATGCCGGCAGCGGCGCAGATAGAGCGGCCGATGGCCAAGACGACATCCATGCCGCATTTCACATCTGGTTACACGCCGATCCGCGCCATGCGCGGGCCTTCGATGACATGCAGATGTTATGGGGCGCGCTCGAAAAACCGGTCGAAAAACTCAAGACAGAGCAAAATGGCGCCATGCCGCAGCTGCGGTCGCATCCGTCGATAGCGGCGCCGCGGTTGCCGTTCTGGCGCGCGGCGCTGGTTGCCGTGCTGCTATTGGCAGCGGGTGCCGGCCTGGTGGCGCAAGGGGATGTCATCACCCGCTGGCGCGCCGATTATATCGCCGGCATTGGCGAAATTGCGCCACTGACATTGGCAGATCACAGCCGGGTGGTATTGAACACGCAGGGCGCCATGGCGGTGCGGTTCACGCCGGCAGAGCGGCGCATCCGGCTGTTGCGCGGTGAAGCCTGGTTCGAGATTTCCCCTGCCGATCCGCGCCCATTCCTGGTCGAAACACCAGGCGGCATTGTCCGCGTCACCGGTACCAGTTTCAACCTGCGCATCGCTGACGGCGGTACCGTGGTCAGCCTGGTCGAAGGCCGGGTGGAGTTGCGGCCAGCGGATGCTGGGGCCGGCGGGCCGCCGGTTTTGCTGGCGCCGGGCCGCGAGGCGGTGTTGTCGGCGGCGGCGGTGTCGCCAGCCATCGCATTTGATCGCATCGCCGTCACGGCCTGGCAGCGCGGCCAGTTCGTGTTCTACAACGCGACGCTCTCCAATGTGGTGGCGACGCTGAACCGTTACCGACCCGGCCATATTCTGGTCCTCGATGCCGCGCTGAACGACCTGACGGTCAGCGGTGTATTCTCGACCCGCGATCCCGATGCTGCGCTTGAGGCGATCGGCAAGACCCTGCCGGTACGGGTGAACCGCCTGTCCGATCACCTGGTGCTGCTGCGCCTGAGCAGCAACGGAACACAGCCGGCGCGGCGGTGACGGCTGGCCCGGTCCGGGCAAAAAAAACCTGAAAATCGACTGGGGGATTCACCGCTCCAGGCACGTCTCAATAATGCGAATGAGCCTCATTTGCATTATTGATAGGGCTATGTCCTTGTTTTTGAAAGCTTTGGGCGGGAGTTAAGGTGATGATTTGGGGGAATAAAACGAGCCATCGGCCGGAATGGCTATGGCTGCCGGTATCGCTGCTGGCCTTGATCCCGGCCCAGGATGTCACGGCGCAGGATGTCGCGGGGCAGGCATCCCGCATCGCCCAGGCACCGGTACAGGCACCGGTACAGGTACAGGCCCCGGCACCGCTCCCGGCCGGCCAGTCGGCGTCGACTTTCAATTTCAATATTCCCGCCCAGCCCTTGCCGCAGGCCATTGCTGCCTTTTCATCGGCCACCGGCCTGCAAGTGCTCTATTCCGAACCAGCCGCGTTCGATCATGCCGCGCCTGCGCTGCGCGGTGTGCATACAGCGCGCCAGGCGCTGACCTTGCTGCTCGACGGCAGTGGCCTGATCGCGCGGTATACGACGGCGACCACGATCACTCTTGAACGGCTCAGCCGCAGCAGCGGTGATGGGGCGGTCATTCTGAGCCCGATCATGGTGGAAGCCAGCACCGGAACGGCGCCGGCCCAGGCCGAGTTGGGCAATGTGATGCCGGAATATCCAGGCGGCCAGGTGGCGCGCGGCGGCCGGGTCGGCATGCTGGGCAATCAGGAAGTATTCGACACGCCCTTCAGCATGACCAGCTATACCGCCGAACTGATGAAGAATCGCAACGCGCAGACCGTCTCCGACGTGGTGCGCAACGATTCGTCGGTCTACTCGATCAATGCCGAACGCGGCGACAGCCAGAATTTCTCGATCCGTGGCTTCAATTATGGCGGCAATAGCGCACCGCTCTATGACGGTCTGCAAGGCCTGGCGCATCGCCGCCTGTCCACCGTCGAAAATCTGGAACGGGTCGAGGTGTTCAAAGGGGCGAATTCGCTGCTCAGCGGTGCGGTCGGGCGGGTCGGCGGCACCATCAACCTGCTGCCGAAACGTCCATTGGACAAACCGCTGACCGAATGGTCGCTGGGTTATGAATATGGTGAGCGTTTCGACACGCATCTGGATCTGAGCCGCCGCTTCGGCCCGGATGAGGTGATGGGCCTGCGCTTCAACGGCACTTATCGTGATGGCGAATCGGTGCCGGATAACAATGATCGCGAACTGAAGGATTTCAGCCTGGCGCTGGATTTGCGGCTCGAACGGTTCCGCGCCAGCCTGGTTGCCGATTATATCGATGGCAGGCAGAAGGCCGGCAACCAGCAATTTTCCAATGTCGCGCAGATACCGGCGGCGCCCGATATCAGCGCCGCAGTGCAGCAGCCATGGGAAGTATCGGAAAACAACTTCATGCGCGGCGTGCTGCGTATGGAATACGATCTCACTGAAAACTGGACCGCCTTCGGCGCCTATGGCCTGAGCGATTTCACCGGGTCATGGCTGCGCACGATTGGCAGCAATCTGGATGCCAATGGCAATTTCAATCAGACCGCCTCGTTGCAGCGCGATGCGGAAAACAATCAGTCCGGCCAGGTCGGTTTGCGCGGTTCTCTGCATACCGGCCCGGTCAGCCACAAATTGTCGGCCGAACTGGCGCGTGCCGATTCCGAAAGCGGCCGCATCACCGGCAATGTCGCCGGTTATGCGGTAACGTCGAATATCTTCAATCCGGTCTTTGTGGCGCGACCGGACGCCACGCCGCTGAGCACCTCCGTGCCGGTCACGGCACGCAGCATCACCCAGTCGGCGGCGCTGGCCGATGTGCTCGGCTTCTTCGATGACCGGGTGTTGCTGACCCTGGGTGTGCGTCACCAGCGTGTCGCGGCGGAGAATATCAGCGCCACGACCGGCGCGACCACCAGCGATTACGACAAGACGGCGCTGACGCCGGCGGTCGGGCTGTTATACAAGCCGTGGAAATCCTTCTCGATCTACGGCAACTATATTGAAGCGCTGGAGCAGGGTGCAACGGCCCCCAGCACTGCAGCCAATGCCGGCGAAATCTTTGCGCCAGCCAAGACCAACCAGGTCGAATTCGGGGTGAAATACGATCTCGGCTATCTCGGCCTGACCGCGTCGATTTTTGAGATGGTGCGGCCAAGCGGCATCACCGATCCGGTCAGCAATGTCTATGGCGTTGATGGCGAGCAGCGCAATCGCGGCGTCGAGTTCAATGCTTTCGGCGAATTGACCGAAACCATCCGCCTGCTGGGTGGTGTCACCTATCTGGACGCCAAAACCACCAAGACCCAGAATGGCACCTTCGATGGTTTCGATGCCTCGGGTGTGCCGGACTGGTCGGCGGTCATGGGTGTGGAATGGGACACGCCATTTGTTGATGGGCTGACGCTGAATGTGCAGGGCAATTATGTCGGCGGCCAATATGTCGATGCCGGCAACACCAAGAAACTGCCATCCTATACGCTGTTCGGCATCGGCGCGCGTTATACAACGCAACTGGCCGGCAACGATCTGGTGGTGCGGGCCAATGTCAGCAATCTTTTCAACAAGGATTACTGGCTCACCTTCCCGGGGGTTTCCAACATTCTGTATTACGGCGCACCGCGGGTGATGTCGCTCACCGCCAGTATGAGATTCTAAGGTTTCATGCTGGTGCCGGAGACGTGACGTGAAAGACGCATTTCGCCAGTCGATGAGCTGGCTGCATACCTGGTCGGGCCTGGTGGTGGGCTGGGTGCTGTTCTTTGTGTTTCTGACCGGCACGATCGGCTATTTCGATACCGAGGTGGATCGCTGGATGCGGCCTGAATTGCCGATCACCGAGCAGCAGATGCCGGCGGCCCAGGCGGTGGATTTTGCCGTGGCCCGCCTGTCGGCCGAGGCGCCGGAGGCGCGGCGCTGGTTCTTCGCGCTGCCGGTGGATCGTAATGATCCGATCCTGCGCCTGTTCTGGCAGCAGCCAGCCCGCAGCGGCGAACGTGCCGGCTTCATCGGTCGCGACTATCTGGATAACGAAGGCCGCTCAATGGCGGTGCGTGAAACCGGTGGCGGCCAGACATTGTACAAGATGCATCGCCGCCTGTATTACCTGCCTGGCCTGTGGGCGGAATGGATCATCGGCATCTGTTCGATGTTCATGCTGGTAGGCATTGTCACCGGCGTGGTGGTGCATAAGCGCATCTTTGCCGACTTCTTCACCTTCCGCCCGGGCAAGGGGCAGCGCTCGTGGCTCGACATGCATAATGTGCTGGCGGTGCTGGCATTGCCCTTCCATCTCATGATCACCTGGTCGGGCCTGGTCTTCTTTCTCAATCCATTGCTGCTGCCGACCATCCAGGCGGCCTATAGCGGCAGCCAGGCCGGCGTCGAACGCTTCTTCGATGATCTTGTCAGCCACGACGCGCCGCCGCGTCGCGCTGGCATGCCGGCGCCTTTGCCGTCCTTCAGCCTCATGCTGGCCGAGGCCGGGCGGCACATGGATATCGAGACTCTGCGGTATATCAGCGTGTTCAATGTCGGCGATGCCAATGCGCGCATCACCTTCACGGGCGGCGCGGAAACCGTGTCGCAGGAAACGGTTCGGCTCAGCTTCGATGCGGCAGGAAAATTGCTGACGGTGTCGGAACCCCGCGCCATGCCGTTGGTCAGCTACTATACGCTGATTGGCCTGCATGAAGGTCTGTTTGCCGGCCCATGGCTGCGCTGGCTGTATTTCCTGGCCGGGCTGGCCGGCACGGCGATGATCGGCACCGGCCTGGTGCTCTGGCTGGTAAAACGTCGCGCCGTGTCCGGTGCAAGCTTCGGCTTCCGCCTGGTCGAGCGGCTGAATATCGGCACGCTGATCGGCCTGCCCATCGCCATCGCGGGCTATTTCTGGGCCAATCGCCTGATCCCGGCCGATCTTGCCGGCCGCGCGGCCTGGGAGGTCCATGCCATGTATCTCACCTGGGTGGTGCTGCTGCTGCACGCTTTTCTGCGCCCGGCCCCCAGGGCATGGCTCGAACAATGCTGTATCGCGGCACTGGCCTTCGGCTTGGTGCCGGTGTTGAACGCGCTGACTTCCGACAAGCATCTCGGCGCCGCGCTGCCGGCTGGGCAATGGGCTTTGGCCGGATTCGATCTGACCATGCTGGCATTCGGCTGTGCCTTCGGCCTGGCGGCCTGGCTGATCCGCAGAAAACAGTCGCAGGCGATGCAGCCCGGCCAGCAGCCGGTCGGGCCGGCGCGGGTGCCGGCATGAACAGCATCACCAAAAAGCCGAAACCGGCTGCCGCTGCGGCCAGGCGGGGCAAGGCGCCGCCAAATCTCGCTTATCGTCTGTCGGTCGGCTCCCGCATGCTGGCGGCGGCCATCGGCGGCTATGGGCTGGTCGGCCTGTGGTGTATCGCCATGCAGCAGTTGCTGGCCAGCATCGGCATCGATCCGGTACAGGCGCTGCTCACCCTGCTGCTGCTGAGCTTTCTCGCCTACACCGCCATTGTCATGGCGGTGTTTCATGCCCGCAGCGCGCTGCGGGCCTGGTTGTGGCTGGTCGTCTCGGCGCTGCCGCCAGGCGTGATCGTCGCCGCCTTGCCGCCATCCATGTAGGCCGGGCCATGGCCGCCCGCTGCCGGCCATGATGACAGGGCTGATCAAACGGACAGGACATGATGATGGTCATGCTTGCGCTGCTGCTTTCCGTTGCCGGATTTGCTGCCCTGGCGCTATCGATGCCGCGGCATCATCGCGATCTGTTCGGCAGGCCGCCATCGCCGCGCCGCACCAGGGCCTTGTTCATCGCCGGCTGGGTTTTTCTGGCCGCCGCCCTGATGCCCTGTATTGCCGCTTCAGGCTGGCCGGTTGGCCTGACGGTGTGGTTTGGCACAGTTTCCATCGCCGGTTTTGCCGTCGCGCTGGCGATGACAGTGGCGGCGCGCCGCAAATCACGCAAAGCCTGATGGCGCCAATCAGCCTGGCAGCAGCAAGACTGCCGGCCTGAGGCAGATTGCCGATAATCGGCGGCCAAGCCGGCCGCCGGCCCGGCTGGCTGGCTGGCTGCAATGCTCCGGCTCGTGTTTCATGACGCCGCCCGAATCGGGTTAGGGGCAATATTTTCGTATCAAAATACAATACATTAAATCTTATATTGACCTTTAATATCCAGCAATGTATCAGATGCGGGGTAGATATTTGCGGTGGCTGGTCGCTGCCGGTGCCATTGGGGAGAACGCGGAAATGAAGCATGCCAACAAGATAGCCATTGTCACCGGCGCCGCCCAGGGCATCGGCTTTGCCTGTGCCGAGCGTCTGCACCAGGAAGGTGCCACGGTGTGGCTGGCGGATCTCAAGGCCGACAAGGTGTTGGAAGCCGCCGCCCGGCTCGATCCTGAAGGCAAGACCGCGTTCGGCATGGCCTGCGATGTCTCCAAGCGCGCCGATGTTGCTGCCGTGGTAGCGGCGGCGGTGGCCAAGTTCGGCCGGCTCGACATCATGGTCAACAATGCCGGCATCACGGTGTCGAAATCGGTGCTCGACCTCACCGACGAGGAATACAGCCATGTGCTGGGCGTGAACCTGAACGGCACCTTCTATGGCACCCAGGAAGCCGCCCGGGTGATGGCGGCTCAGGGTGGTGGCGCCATCGTCAACATGTCGTCGATGCAGGCGATCCTGACCATCCCGACCAATGTACCCTATGGCATTTCCAAGGCCGGCATCAATCAGATGAGCCGCATCTTCGCCGTGGCGCTGGCGAAGCAGAATGTGCGTGTCAATGCGGTCGGCCCCGGCACCATCCTGACCGACCTGACGCGCAACGGCGTGTTGTCGAACGAGGAATCCTATCGCCGCATCCTGTCGCGCACGCCGATGGGGCGCTGCGGCGAGCCCGAGGAAGTGGCCAGCGTGGTCTCCTTCCTGGCCAGCGACGATGCCTCCTATGTCACCGGCCAGGTGCTCTATATCGATGGCGGCCGCATGCCGCTGAACTACACCGTGCCGGTGGATGCCCTGCCGGGCAGCCAGGGCTGAGCCGGGGAGGGCGACAAAAATGACCATCACCCGCATCGGCCTTGGTCCGCGCATGAGCAAGGCCACCCATACCGACAGCCTGGTTTTCACCTGTGGCGAAGTGGCCACCGACAAGAGCAAGGATGCCTATGGCCAGACCGTGGAAATCCTGGCCCAGCTCGATGCCTCGCTGGCGGCAGCCGGCAGCGACAAGAGCCGCATCCTGAGCGCCACCATCTGGCTGGCGGATATCTCGGAGTTTTCCGAGATGAACCGTGCCTGGGATGCCTGGGTGCCGCAAGGCCATACACCGGCCCGCGCCACGGTGGAAGCGAAGCTGGTTTCCGCCACGGCGAAGGTGGAAATCGCCGTGATCGCCACGCGCTAGACCGGCGGCATCAGCATGGCGCAGGCAATGGACATGGCCGCTGCCCCGGCCGTGGCAATGACCCAGGTATGCAAATGGTATGGCGAATACCAGGTGCTGCATGATGTGGACCTGACGGTGCAGCGTGGCGAACGGATCGTCATCTGCGGCCCGTCCGGCTCCGGCAAATCCACCCTGATCCGCTGCATCAACCGGCTGGAGGAACACCAGCAGGGCCGCATCGCCGTGGGCGGCATTGAGCTCAATCAGGATAGCCGCAATGTTGATGAAATCCGCCGCGATGTCGGCATGGTGTTCCAGAGCTTCAACCTGTTTCCGCATCTGAGCGTGCTGGAGAATTGTATGCTGGCGCCGATCAAGGTGCGCGGCATGACACGGCGTGCCGCTGCCGAGCTGGCGATGCGCTATCTGGAACGGGTGCGGATTCCGGAACAGGCCGGCAAATATCCCGGCCAGCTTTCCGGCGGCCAGCAGCAGCGTGTCGCCATCGCCCGCGCGCTGGCGATGAATCCCAGCATCATGCTGTTTGACGAGCCGACCTCGGCGCTCGATCCGGAAATGGTCAAGGAAGTGCTCGATACCATGATCGCGCTGGCGGAAGACGGCATGACCATGCTCTGCGTCACCCATGAAATGGGCTTCGCGCGCCAGGTGGCCGACCGGGTGGTGTTCATGGATGCCGGCCGCATTGTCGAGCAGGCCGGGCCGGCGGAGTTCTTCTCCAATCCGCGCCACGAGCGCACGCGCAGTTTTCTCAGCCAGGTAATTTGACCGTTGCATTGCGCGATGGCGCGATGCCCAGGGAGCATGATGTGAGCAGCCAGCCCGAGACCACTCAGCCGCAGGCGATGACAACAGGCCAGCCGCAGGCGATGACGACTGCCGAAGCGGTGGTGGAGCAGATCATCCGCAACGGCATCGACACGATCTATGCCCTGCCCGGCGTGCAGAATGATTATCTGTTCGATGCCTTTGCCGGCGCCACCGACCGGCTGCGTTTCATCCATACCCGGCATGAACAGGGCGCCGCCTATATGGCGCTGGGCGCAGCCCTGGCCACCGGCAAGCCGCAGCTTTTCACCGTGGTACCCGGCCCCGGCATTCTCAATGCCACCGCCGCGCTCTGCACCGCCTATGCGCTGAATGCGCCGGTGATGGCACTGACCGGCCAGATCAACAGCAATGCGATTGGCCGTGGCCTTGGCCTGCTGCATGAAATCCCCGATCAGCTTGGCCTGCTGCGCTCGCTGACCAAATGGGCCGACCGGATTCATGCGCCGCATGAAGGCCCGGCCAAGGTGAATCAAGCTTTCGCCCAGATGCAGAGCGGCCGGCCGCGCCCGGTGGCGCTGGAATGCCCGCTGGATGTGTGGCCGCGCCGCGCCCCGGTGGCCTTGCTGCCGGCGGCCGAGGTTGTGCCGACGCCGATCGATCTCGATGCGGTGAAGGCGGCGGCCAAGCTGCTGGCGGCGGCCGAGCGGCCGCTGATCATCGTCGGCGGTGGTGCATTGGCGGCCGGCGCGGCATTGCGCGCGGTGGCGGAAATCCTGCAGGCGCCGGTTTCGAGCCATCGCACCGGCCGTGGCGCGCTGGATAGCCGCCATCCGCTCAGTGTCAACAGCGCGGTGGGACATCGCCTGTGGCGCGATGCCGATGTGGTGCTGGCGGTTGGCACCCGGCTGCAATTGCAGCAATTGCAATGGGGTCTGGACGACAAGATCAAGATCGTGCGCATCGATGCCGATGCCGATGAACTCAATCGGGTGCGGCCAGCCAATGTCGGGATTGTCGGCGATGCCGGCCTGGCGCTGGCGGCATTGGCGGACGAACTCGGCAAGGTCGCGCCCAAGCCTGCCGACCGGGCCGACGCGCTGCGCCAGGTGCGGGCGCAATCGGATGCCGATTGGGCGCGCTGCCAGCCGCAGATGGCTTTCCTGGATGCGATCCGCGCCGAATTGCCGGAAGACGGCATCTTTGTCGATGAACTGACCCAGCTTGGCTATGTCAGCCGGCTGCATTTTCCGATCTACCAGCCGCGCAGTTTCATCACCCCGGGCTATCAGGGTACGCTGGGCTGGGGCCTCGCCACTGCCATGGGCGCCAAGGCGGCTTTGCCAGAACGCGCGGTGGTGGCGGTGAGCGGCGATGGCGGCTTCATGTTCAATGTGCAGGAACTGGCCACCGCTGTGCAGCATCGTATCCCTATCGTGGTGGTGCTGATGAATGATGGCGCCTTCGGCAATGTGCTGCGCACCCAGACCGAGGATTTTGGCAATCGCCGTATCGCCACCAATCTGAACAATCCGGATTTTGTCCGCCTGGCGGAAAGTTTCGGCGCCATTGGCCTGCGCGCCCGCAATCCGGAGGAACTGCGCGCGGCGTTGCGCCAGGGCCTGGAGCAGGGCCAGGCCAGCGGCCTGCCGACGGTGATCGAAGTGCCGGTCGGGCCGATGCCCAGCCCGTGGAACGTGCTGCGTTTCACCCGCGCACGGCCCTGAGCGCGTTTCTGAGCGCGTTTCTTAGCCGGGCGCGCTGCGCCCGTCCAACCAGATTTTGTAGCTGAACCAGCGGCATGCCACCCAGGCGGTGGTGTGCCGCTATCCATTTATGCCATATCTATTATTCGTATCGTAATTCGATATAAAATATTCTATATTGACCCAATATATTTATTACTGTATTGATGGTGCAGGCACAGATGCTGCCGCATAAAACAAGCAACGGAGGGGGTACGGTATGAAATTCAATATCGCTTTGATCTGCGGGCTGTTTCTATTCGGGGCGGTGGCCCAGCCGGCCCAGGCGCAAGCCCCGGCCCCCGCTCAGGGTCCCGCTCAGGGCCAGGGTGCAACCCTGGAAGCCATCAAGCAGCGCGGCGCCCTGCAATGCAGCACCATTTCCGGTGGCTCGCCCGGCTTCTTTGAGCTGGATGACAAGGGCCGCTGGCATGGCTTCGATTCGGATATCTGCCGCGCCGTTGCCACCGCCATTCTCGGTTCGCCCGACAAGGCCAATTTTGTGCCGCTGAGCTGGCCGCAGCGTTTCCCGGCTTTGCAATCGGGCAATGTCGATATCGTGGTGAACCACACCAGCTGGACATTGCAGCGCAATTCCTCGCTCGGCTTCCAGTTCACGCTGCCGTATTTCTTCGGCGGCACCCAGTTCATGATCAAGAAGAGCGCCAATGTCGCCAATGCGACGCAGCTCGGTGGCGCCACCGTCTGCGTGCCGGCCGGCACCACCACCGAACGCCTGGCGGCGGATTACCTCTCCTCCAAGGGCCTGCAATTCAAGATGCTGCCCTTCGAGAAGACCGAAGATGCCCGCGCCGCCTATATCGCCGGCCGCTGCGACACCATTGCCGGCTGGGGCCCGACCCTGGCGGTGTTCGGTGCGCGCCGCGCCAATGACGCTTCGCCGCATATGGTGCTGCCGGAAGTGCTGACCAATGAACCGGTCTCCGCCGTGGTGCGTCAGGGCGACGAGAAATTCCTGGTCCTGGTCAACTGGGTGATCGCATCGCTGATCGAGGCCGAGGAACTCGGCATCACCAGCGCCAATATCGAGAAGATGAAGAATGATGCCGATCCGCGTATTGCCCGCCTGATGGGCAAGCTGCCGGGTTTGGGCAAGGGCATCGGCCTGCGCGACACCTGGGCCTATGACGTGATCAAGCATATCGGCAATTACAGCGAAATCTTCGAGCGCAATCTGGGCAGCCAGTCGCCCTACAAGCTCACCCGGGGCTTGACCAAGCTGTGGAAAGATGGCGGCGTGCTGTATGCGCCGGTTTTTGACTGAGGCTTGAGGGATGCGCATTGTAGGTGCAGGCAGTTCGATCTGGATTATGATGCGCAGCCTTTGGTTCAACCGGCAGCTTCGGCGCTATGTATTGCAGGCCCTGTTTCTGGGTGCCGTCCTGCTGCTGGTGGCAAGTTCGCTTGCCAATGTCTATGGCAATCTGGTGCGCCAGGGGATGGCCTATGGTTGGGACTTCCTTTGGCGCGCCACCGGCTGGCGGCTATCCGTCTCCATGCTGGATCAGGGCCTGACCGATCCCTATTGGTGGACCATCCTGCTTGGTTTGCTGAATACCGTGGTGCTGGGCCTGCTCTGCATCGTCAGCGCCACGGTGATCGGGTGCAGCATCGGCCTGCTGCGGTTGTCGGGCAATCTCATGGTGCGTACCGCCACCACCGCCTATGTCGATCTGCTGCGTAACGTGCCGGTGATCATGCAGATCTATTTCTGGTACGAAGTCTGCAAACATGCGCCGGCCGAGCGGCAGGCATTTTCGATTGCCGACAGCTTCTTTGTCAGCAATCGCGGCTTCTACTTTCCCGCCGTGCAGATCGAAGCCGGGCAGGGCCTGCCGGTGGTTCTCATGCTGCTGCTGGCGCTGGGCATTCTCGTGGTCGCCCTGAAGCGGCGGCTGCCCTGGCTGCTGCTGGCTTTGCCCGCTGCCGCCCTGGCCTATGGCCTGGTGCAGGGCAATCCGTTCAGCCTGCAATTCCCGGCCCTGCAGGGTTTCGGCTTTCGCGGCGGCCATCGCATGCCGGTGGAATTCCTGGCGCTCTATCTCGCCATCACGATCTATTCCAGCGCCTATATCGCCGAGATCATGCGCGGCGGCCTGCTGGCGGTGGACAAGGGCCAGATCGAGGCCGGTCGGGCGCTTGGCCTCAAAGAGAGCACCATTCACTGGAATATCCGTCTGCCGCTGGCCTTGCGCAGTGCGCTGCCGCCGCTCGGCAACCAGTATCTCATCACCATGAAGGTCACGTCGCTGGGCGCCGCCATCGGCTATGCCGATCTGTTCTCGGTGGTTTCCACCAGTATCAACCATGCCGGCCAGACCATCGAATTGCTGGTGCTGATGATGGCCGGCTATCTGCTGATCAACTATGTGATCGCCCAGGGCATGCAATATCTCAACCGGCGTTTTGCGCTAAAAAGCAATCAATCGGCAGCCGGAACGCCATCGCTGTTCAAGCGGCTTGTGGCGGCCTGGCGCCGCCAGCCCGGCGCGGCGCGGTGATGCCATGAACAATCCAGCCCCCAATCCTGCTGGCGCGCCCTCCTGGCGCAAACAATTATTCGGTACGCCCGGCAACACGCTGCTCACCATCCTGTTCTTCGGACTGATGCTGCTGGCGCTCGGCTATGTACTGCGCTGGGCCTTCATCGACAGCCTGTGGACGGAGGTGCGGGAAGGCGATTGCGCTGAAGTCACCGGTGCCTGCTGGGCGGTGATCAAGGCGCGCTACCGGCTGATCCTGTTCGGCCTCTATCCCTATGACGAACACTGGCGCTCGGCGCTGGCCTGTCTGGTGGCGCTGAGTATGGTGGCGCTGAGCTGCATGCCGTTCTTCTGGACGGCGCGGCGGCTGGTGCTGATCTGGCTCAGCGGTGCGCTGCTGTTCATCCTGCTGATGCGCGGCGGCCTGTTCGGCCTGGCGCCGGTGACCACGGATAAATGGGGCGGCCTGGCGCTGACCCTGTATGTCTATCTCTCCACCGTGATCATCGGCGTGCCGCTCGGCATTCTGTTTGCGCTGGCGCGGCAATCCGATCTGCCGGCGATCCGCTATGTCATCACCCTGCTGATCGACTTCGTGCGGTCGATCCCGATCCTCACCGTGGTGTTCTGCGCCGCCTTGTTTGCGCCCTTCATCCTGCCCGGCTGGCTCAATCCGGAAACGCTGTACCGGGTGATTGCCGGCTTCTCGGTGTTCTTCGCCTGCTACTACGCGATGATCGTCACTGGCGGCATGCAGGCGGTGTCGCCCGGCCAGTATGATGCCGCCGCAGCGCTCGGCCTGGGCTACTGGCATTGCCGCTTCCTGATCGTGCTGCCGCAGGCGTTGCGCACTGCGTTGCCGGCCACGATCAATCACATGGTGATCACGCTGAAGGAAACCTCGGTGCTGATCATCGTCGGCATGTTTGAACTCACCGCTTCGGGCAATGCCGCCTTCCAGACCGGCAAGTGGCAGGAATATTACACCGAGGTCTATATCTTCGTGTCGCTGATCTATTTCACGCTGTCCTTCACGCTCTCGCGCTATGGCGCCTATCTGGAGCGGAAGATGCGCGTCGGTTACGCCGCACGCTAGCGCCGCATTCCAAGCTCAAGGGAGAAGCTTCGATGTCACAGCAGAAGACCGTCCTCATCACCGCCGCCAGCCGCGGCATCGGCGGTGCCTGCAGCCGCATGCTGGCCGCCAAGGGCTGGCGCGTGGTGCTGATGTCCACCTCGCCGGATTGTGAGACGCTGGCCGCCGAGCTGGGTGGCTTCGCCCGGCGCGGCTCGGTCACGGAGACCGCCGATCTGGCTGCCCTGGTCGATCTGGCAATGGAAAAAACCGGCCGCGTCGATGCGGTGGTGGCCAATACCGGCCACGGCCCCGGCCTCATCGATGTCAAGACCGGCCCGGCTTACGGCCCGGATTCGCCCGGCCATCTGCTGGATATCGACGATGCCGACTGGCATGCCGCGCTGGATATGTATGTGATGAACGTGATCCGCCTGGCGCGCCTGGTGACGCCGATCATGATGCGCCAGGGCAGCGGCGCCATCGTGGCGATTTCCTCCAAGATCGCCGTGGAGCCGAAGACCACCTATCCGACCAGCGTGCTGCGGCTCGGCCTGCATGCCTTTGCCAAGCTCTATGCCGACCGCTATGGCCGCGCCGGCATCCGCATGAACTGCCTGCTGCCGGGCCTGGTGGAAAACTGGCCGGTGCCGGAGGCGGCGTTGCAGCAATTGCCGCTCGGCCGCGCGGTCAAGCTCGACGAGATTGCCGAAACCGTGGCCTTCCTGATTTCGGATGCGGCGGGTGGCATCACCGGCCAGAGCCTGCTGGTGGATGGCGGTTCGGCGCGCGGCGTGCGCTAACGGAATAGGGCGGCAGCATGTACAGCGATATCCAGTTGCAGATCGCCGGCCAGTGGGTCGGCGGTGCTGCCGGTGCCACTCTTGCCATCCTGAACCCGGCAACGGGCGAGGCCATCGGCACTGTAGCGAAGGCAGAGAAGGCCGATCTCGATCGCGCGCTCGCCGCTGCCGAGGCCGGCTTTCGCGTGTGGAAGCAGGTCAGCGGCTATGAGCGCTACCGCATCCTGCGTCGCGCCGCCGATTTGCTGCGCGCGCGGGCGGAAGCTATCGCGCAGAATATGGTGCTGGAGCAGGGCAAGCCGCTGGCCGAGGCGCGGATGGAAGCCGGTGCTGCCGGCGATATCGTCGACTGGTTCGCCGAGGAAGCGCGCCGCACCTATGGCCGGATCATCCCGGCGCGGGTCGCCGGTGTGCAGCAATTGGTGATCAAGGAGCCGGTCGGTCCGGTGGCCGCCTTCACGCCGTGGAATTTCCCGATCAATCAGGCGGTGCGCAAGGTTTCGGCGGCTTTGGCTGCCGGCTGCTCGATCATCCTCAAGGGCCCGGAAGAAACCCCGGCGGCTTGCGCTGCCCTGGTGCAGGCCTATCTCGATGCCGGCGTGCCGGCAGGCGTGGCGCAGCTGGTCTACGGCGTGCCGTCGGAGATTTCGGAATACCTGATCCCGCATCCGGTGATCCGCAAGGTCACCTTCACCGGCTCGACTCCGGTGGGCAAGCATCTCGCCATGCTGGCCGGCCAGCATATGAAACGCATCACCATGGAACTGGGCGGCCATTCGCCCGCCATCATCTGCGAGGATGCCGATATCGACCGCGCCGTGGCCCTGCTCGCGGCGGCGAAATTTCGCAATGCCGGCCAGGTCTGCACCTCGCCGACCCGTTTCCTGGTGCAGGAAAGCGCCTATGCGCGTTTTGTCGCCGGCTTTGTGCAGGCGGCACAGCAGCTGAAAGTCGGCGATGGCCTGGCGCCGGATACCCAGATGGGGCCGCTGGCCAATGACCGCCGGGTGCAGGCGATGGAGATGCTGGTCGCCGATGCGGTCAGCCGCGGCGCCAGGGTGCAGACCGGCGGCAAGCGCATCGGCAATGTCGGCAACTTCTTTGCGCCGACCGTGCTGACCGAGGTGCCGCTGGATGCCCGCATCATGAACGAGGAGCCGTTCGGTCCGGTGGTGCCGATCCTGCGTTTCGCCGATCTCGATGCGGCGCTGGTGGAAGCCAATCGCCTGCCCTATGGCCTGGCGGCCTATGCCTATACCCGCTCCAGCGCCACCATCGCCAAACTCTCAGCCGGCTTCGAGAGCGGCATGGTATCGGTGAACCATCACGGCCTGGCTTTGCCCGAAGCGCCATTTGGCGGCGTGAAGGATTCCGGCTATGGCTCGGAAGGCGGCATCGAGGCGATGGAAGCCTATCTCAACGCCAAATTCGTCACCATCGCGGGCGGCTAAGCCGCCCGGTAACTCATAACCGTCGCGGGCGGCTAGGCCGCCGCCCGGTTAGGGCGCCTCGGAAGCGGAAGCCGGGAAGCCACCGCCCAGCACGCGGCTGGCTTGTTCGGCAATCGACACCGTGAGCTGGCCGATACGGTCAAAATCCTCGCGCGGCAGGGTGGCGGCGTCGCTGGTCAGCACGATGGAGCCGACCGGCAGCGCGCCGCTGCCCCAGACCGGTGCCGCCACGCTGCTGATCCGCGAGGTGGCGCCGCGTTCCGAGGTGGCATAATGCCGTTCGCGGATCATGGCGCATTCGGCAGCCAGGTTGGAATAATCGCCGGCATCGCTGCGCGCCTCGATCTGGCGCAAAGCCTTGGTGAGCTTGTCTTCCTCCAGGAAAGCCAGGATGGCGCGGCCGGAAGCGGCGGCATACATCGGCGAACGCTGGCCGGGATCGGAGGAATTCGGCCGGCCTTTCTCACCTTCCACCTTGTCGAGATAGATGATGTCGGGGAAATCGGCCCAGGCGAAATAGCAGGTCAGGCTCGATACCTTGGCGGCATAGCGCAGGATCGGCCGGATCAGGCGCCGCGTCTCATTCTGCGCAATCACGCTGGCGCCCAGTTCCCATAGCCGCAGGGTGGATTTGTAGCGGCTGGTGCCGGGCGCCTTCTCGATATAGCCCTCATCGGCCAGGGTCTGGAAAATCCGCTGCACCGCACTCTTGTTCATCTTGATCTCGCGCGACAATTCGGAAATGCCGCGCGGCACTTCCGAAGTGGCCAGCACTTCCAGGATTCTCAGGCTTTTGCGCAAAGTGGTGCTCATCGGGCGACTCATCGATCCATTGTGATAATGGTGTGCTAGGTCAATTCTGCACATAAGTCAAATGATTGGTTCATAATACGATACGAATAACTGTTATAACCGCGCGAAACCGTGCGCTTGATGCGCTAAAAACTGGTTTCAGAGTTTTCCTGCTGGTCCGACATTACTATAAATATCTTTTACAATCAATATCTTAGAGGAAATATGGATTTGCCGTGAAAAATCGCATCAGAAAAAGTCATAAAATCGTATTGCGATACGATGGTTCTTTATGTAAAACATAATCTCACTAGGTGGGTATGGCGACCCGCCGGCGGTTGGGCGCCATAACGCCCGGCCGGCAAGACAAAAGCTGTTTGGGGGTATGCGCGGATGACCGAAGGGTTGGGTTTGCCGTCTGGTAGCTGGCAATTGCCGGATGAACTGGTGATGCTGCGCGACACGGTGCGTCGTTTCATGCGCGAAGAAGTGCGGCCGATCGAGGATCGCCAGCCGCATGATTGCCATGCCCTGCCGGCCGACGATCTGGCTGCCTTGCAGGCCAAAGCCCAGGCGCTGGGGCTGTGGTGTCTGGCCTCGCCGGCGGAATATGGCGGCGGCGGTCTCGGCCTGCTGGCCCAGGTGCTGGTGGCGGAAGAAGCCGCGCGCTGCAAGATGGGCGCCTATGTGCCGGCCTGCGGCGCTTTTGGCATCGATCCGCCCAGCGTGATCTGGCTCGGCAACCAGCAGCAGATCGAGCGCTATGGCGTGGCCGGCATCAAGGCCGGCAAAAAAAGCTTCGTTGCCATCTCGGAAGCCTCAGGCGGCTCCGATCCGGCGCGCTCGATCTCCACCCGCGCCGTGCGCAAGGGCGACAGCTACATCCTGAACGGCACCAAGCTGTGGATCACCGCCGCCGACAAGGCGGAATGGGGCCTGGTCTTCGCCCGCACCGGCGAGGCTGGTGATCGCGGCGGCATTTCCTGCTTCATCGTCGATCGCCATGTGCCGGGCATCAGTGTGAAGCCGATCCCGGTGATCCGCTCCTATGAGCCGTTTGAAGTGCATTTCAATGATGTCGAGATTCCGGCCGAGAACCGTCTCGGTGCGGAAGGCGAAGGTTTTGCCGTGTGCCAGAAATGGCTGGTGCATGCCCGCGTACCCTATGCTGCCGGCGTGATCGGCGTGGCGCAGGAAGCGCTGGAAATGGCGATTGCCTGGGTCAAGCAGCGCTCCACTTTCCGCAGCAAGCTGGCCGATCGGCAGTCGATCCAGTGGATGATCGCCGATTCGGAAATGGAATTGCGCGCCGCGCGCCTGCTGGTCTACCAGGCCGCCTGGCAGGCCGATCTCGGCCATGACATCAAGCTGGATGCTTCCATTGCCAAGGTGACCGCCACCGAAACCGCCTGGCGCGTGGTGGATCGCTGCGTGCAGATGTTCGGCGCGCTCGGCATCGCCAAGGAATTGCCGCTGGAACGCTGGTACCGCGAATTGCGCATCAAGCGTATCGGCGAGGGGCCGTCGGAAGTGCAGCGCATGGTGGTGGCGCGCGCGCTGCTTTCCGGCGCGGCCTGAGCGGAGGGGCGGGCATGTCGATCGATTTTGTTGTCGAGGATGGTGTTGCCACCATCACCATCAACCGGCCCGAGCGCCGCAATGCGCTGGATGCCGAGCATTATGATGGCCTGTCGCGCTGCTGGATGCAGGTGCGCGACGATCCGGCGATCAATGTGGCGGTGATCACCGGGGCCGGCGACAAGGCCTTCTGTGCCGGCGCCGATCTCAAATCCTGGGTCGGGCGCGAGGCCGAACTGGCGGAATTGTGGCTGACCCAGAAAGGCCAGTTGCTCAATCGCGGCCTGGAAATCTGGAAGCCGGTGATCGCGGCGGTGAACGGCGTCTGCGTCGGCGGCGGCATGACCCTTCTGCTCGCCACCGATATCCGTGTCGCCGCCGAGAATGCCATTTTCAGCCTGGCCGAGGTCAAGCGCGGCATCATTGCCGCCAATGGCGGCACGCAGCGCATCATGCAGCAGCTGCCCTATGCCATTGCCATGGAAATGCTGCTCACCGGCGACAGCATCGATGCCCAGACCGCACTCCGCTGGGGCCTGATCAACAAGGTGGTGCCGCTGGCCGACTTGCCGGATATGGCCAAGGACTATGCCGACCGCATCGCGGCCAATGCGCCGCTGGCCCTGCAGGCGGCGAAGGAACTGGCGATCCGCTCGCGCCACATGGATATCGCCACCGGTCTGCGCATGGAGCAGTTGACCAACCGCATCCTGCATCATTCCGAAGATACCAAAATCGCCAAGGCTGCCTTCGCCGAGAAGCGCAAGCCGAAATTCACCGGACGCTGAGGTCATGAGCGCGGTGGTCGCCGATATGGAACAGGATTTGCCGCTCGCCGGTTTCCGGGTGCTGGACCTGACGCAGATCTACAATGGCCCCTATGCCACCTTCCTGATGGCGATGGCCGGGGCTGAAGTGATCAAGGTGGAGCCGCCGGGCGGCGAATTCCTGCGCCGCCGTGATGCCCGCAGCGGTGCTGGCGTGCCATTCGCGATGCTGAATGCCAACAAGAAATCGGTCTCGCTGAATCTCAAGGCGCCGCGCGGCCGCGAACTGTTCCTGGAATTGGTGCGCGATGCCGATGTGGTGGTGGAGAATTATGCCCCCGGCGTGATGGCGCGCCTCGGCCTCGGCTATGACGTGTTGCGGGCAGAGAATCCGAAGCTGATTTTCGCCAGTGGCAGCGGCTATGGCGTGTCCGGCCCGTATCGCGATTACCCGGCCATGGACCTCACCGTGCAGGGTATGTCCGGCGTGATGAGCACCACCGGTTTTCCGGAGAATCCACCGGTACGTTCCGGCGCTGCCCTGTGCGATTTCCTCGGCGGCGTACATCTCTATGGCGCCATGGTGACCGCCTTGCTGCGCCGCGAACGCACCGGGCGCGGCGTGCAGATCGACGTGGCGATGCTGGAAACCGTGTATCCGACGCTGGCCTCCAGCATCGGCATGACCTATGGCGAGCGCGACGATATTCCGCTGCGCACCGGCAACCGCCATGGTGGCCTGTCGCTCTGCCCCTACAATGTCTATCCCACTGCTGACAGCTATATCGCCATCATCTGCAACAGCGACAAGCACTGGCATGCTTTGCTGGATGCGATGCAGCGGCCGGAACTGAAGCAGGCCGAGAAATATGCCGGCATGCGCCAGCGTGTGGCGCATATGGACGAGGTGGATGCCATGGTCTCGGCCTGGACTGCCGGCTTCCAGCGCGATGTGCTGTTCGAGCGGCTGGTGCAGTTCCGCGTGCCATCCTCGCCGGTACGCGATCTGCATGAAGTGATCAACGATCCGCATATGCATGCGCGCGGCATGCTGCTGGAAATCGATCATCCGACCTATGGGCCGATCACCGTCAACCGCAGCCCGCTCAACTATCTCGGCCTGGGCCAGCCGGATTACCGGCCCAGCCCGGCCTATGCGGCGGATAATGCCGCCATCTATGGCCGGCTCGGCATCGATGCCGCCGGGCTTGAGGCACTGCAAGCAGAGCAGGTGATCTGATGCCGGGACAATGCGTCATCGCCGGGATCGGCAATACCGCCTATGGCAAGCATCCGGGCCGCGACCGTGTGTCGTTGATCGTGGAGGCCTGCGCCAATGCCCTGGCCGATGCCGGGATCGAAAAGGATCTGGTGGATGGCGTGCTGGTCAAGATGGCCAATGCCGAGCCGTCCTTCCTCTACGGTCAGAAAGTTTCCGAAGCGCTCGGCCTGCGGCCCAATATCGGCGCCTCACTGGATCAGGGCGGCGCCGCCAATATCGGTCTGATCAGCTATGCCGCGATGGCGATTGAAGCCGGGCTGATGCAGGTGGCGATCATCTGCTACGGCGATACGCCGCGCACCGGCAGCCGCAGCGTGTATCAGCGCCCGCGCGGCGATGATGCGGTTTATGGCTGGTATTCCACGGCGGCCGGCTATGCCATGGTGCATCAGCGCTACCGCCAGGAATACAGCATCCCGGACGAGCATTTCGGCGCCGTGGCGGTGGCCTGCCGCGCCCATGGCGCGCGCAATCCGCAGGCGCATCTGCGCCAGGCCATCACGCTGGATGCGTATATGGCCTCGCCCTTCGTGGTCGAGCCGCTGCGCCGCGACGATTGCTGCCTGCTCTCCGATGGTGCCGCCGCCGTCATCGTCACGTCACGGCAGCGCGCGAAATCGCTCGGCATCGACAAGGCTGTGCCGATCCTCGGCTTCGGCCAGGGTCAGGAATCCTGGGATGTGCAGCTGCGCCCGTCGCTGACCAGCACCCAGGCCAGTGTCTCCGCCGAGAAGGCCTTCCGCATGGCCGGCATCGCGCGCAAGGATATCAGCGTGGCGCAGCTCTATGATTGTTTCACTGTCACGCCGCTGCTGACCCTGGAGGATTACGGCTTCTTCGCCCCGGGCCAGGCGGCGGCCTTTGCCGGTGCCGGTGGCCTGGCACTGGATGGTGCGCTGCCGCTCAATACCAGCGGCGGCCTGCTCTCTGAAACCGGCACGCCCGGCCTGCAATTGGTGATCGAAGGCGTGCGCCAGATGCGTGGCGATGCCATCTCGCAGATTGCCGGCGCGCGGCATTGCCTGGTCAGCAACCAGGGCGGCACGATGCATACCCATGCCACGCTGATCCTGGGAGCTGCCGCATGAGCTTTCCGCAACCCGATATCACGCCGCTGAATGCACCCTTCTGGGATGGTTTGCAGCAGGGCCGGCTGCTGTATCAGCATTGCCGCGCCTGCGGCAATCGCTGGCTGCCGGCACGTGAAGCCTGCCCGAACTGCCTCAAGCGCGAGGTGGAATGGGTGGAATCCGCAGGGCGCGGCAAAGTGGTGAGCTGGGTTGTCTACCATGTCTCCTACAACGACGCCTTCAAGGATCGTGTCCCTTACGATGTGACGCTGGTGGAACTGGATGAAGGTCCCCGGCTGCTCAGCAATATCGTCAATGGCGAAGCGGGCAGGAAATTGAGCCTGCATGCGCCGGTGTCGCTGCAAATCGAACGCGAGGGCGATCTCGCCCTGGCGCGCTTCAAGCTGGTCTAGGTTTTATTGGTCGAGAGGCAATGATGTCGAAAGTGCTGCCCGAATTCATGGTCCAGAATGGCAAGCTGATGCCTTATGGCGAGGTCGTGACTCATGTCATGTCGCCGGCGGTGAAATACGGCCTGTCGGTATTCGAGGGTCTGCGCGGCTACTGGAATGCCGAAGAGAAGCAGATGTATGTATTCCGGCTGCAGGAGCATACCGAGCGGCTGTTCCAGTCGATGAAGCTGCTGCGCTTCGACGCGCCTTTCTCGGCGGATGAGATCAACGACAAGACGCTGGAATTGCTGCGTGCCAACAAGGCGCAGGAGGCGGTGCATATCCGCACCATCGCCTATCTTGATGGCATGGGCGAGCAGGATGTGCGCGGGCCGGTGAGCTATTCGATCTCGGCGCTGGAAAAGGCGCGCAACAAGAATGTCAGCAAGGGTATCCGTTGTCAGGTCAGCGCCTGGCTGCGGCTGTCCGATCTGGCGATGCCGCCGCGCATCAAATGCGGCGGCAATTATGTCAATAGCCGCCTGGCGCGTTTTCAGGCCAAGCAGGATGGCTATGACGAAGCCATCCTGATGAACCAGAACGGCCATGTCGCCGAAGGCCCCGGTTCCTGCATCTTCATGGTGCGGCATAACAAGCTGGTGACGCCGGATCTGACCAGCGGCATCCTGGAAAGCATCACGCGCGACAGCGTGATGGAACTGGCGCACGATCTCGGTATTCCGGTGGTCGAGCGCACAATGGACAAGACCGAACTCTACGCCGCGCAGGAATTGTTCCTAGTCGGCTCGGCGGCGGAAATCGTGCCGGTGGTCAATGTCGATGGCATCCAGGTCGGCAGTGGCAATCCCGGCCCGATCACGGCGCAATTGCAGCAGGCCTATTTCGATGCCACCACCGGCGTGAATGCGAGCAAGCGCCATTGGCTCACCCCGGTCTATCAGCGCTGAGCCATGCAAAACCTGGCAACCCGGCTTGACGACCTGACGGCGGCGCAACTGGTGCCGGCGGCGGCCTTGCAGGCGCTGGCAACCGACATTCTGGTGGCGACCGGCCTGCCGGCTGGCGATGCCGAAACTGCCGCCAATATTCTGGTACAGGCACAGCTTCGGGGGATCGATTCGCATGGCCTGGCGCATCTGCCGGTCTATGTCCGTCGGCTGCTGGAAAAATCGATCCGGCCGGATGCCGCCATGGTGCTGCACCAGGCTGGCGCGGCGGCCAGTGTGCTGGATGCCGGCAACGGCTTCGGTGTGCTGGCGGCGCATAAGGCCATACTGGAAGCCATCCGCCTGGCCAGCAGCCAGGGCATCGGCTGCTGCACGGTGCGCAACAGCAGCCATTTCGGTGCTGCCAACTATTTTGTCGAACTGGCGGCGCAGCAGGGCCTGATCGGCATCGTGCTGTCCAATGCCGCCCCCACCATGGCGCCCTGGGGCGGGCGCGAGGCCATTCTCGGCACCAATCCGCTGGCCTTCGCCTTTCCGCGCCCGGATCAGCCGCCGATCGTGATAGACATGGCCACCAGCATCGTGGCACGTGGCCGCATCCGCAAGGCGGCCCAGGCCAAGGCGGCGATCCCGGCGGATTGGGCGCTGGATGCCGATGGTATGCCGACCACCGATGCCGATGCCGCCCTGCAGGGCACGATTCAGCCGATGGGCGGTGCCAAGGGCTATGCCCTGGCCCTGGCCATCGAATTGCTGTGCGCCGGCTTGGCTGGCGGCCGGCCGGGTTTCCAGGTGCGCAATCCGCATGATCCAGGGCCGGAGCCGAGCGGCACCAGCCATTGCTTCATCGCGATCGATGCCGGGCATTTCAGCGGTCGTGCCGCTGCCTTGCAGGCCGTGGAGGCGGTGGCCGGCCGCATTCAGCAGAGTGAACCGGCCGCCAACACGGCGCCGCGCCTGCCGGGCCAGCGCGCCGCATCCATATATGCCGAACGCAGCCGCCATGGCATACCTGTTTCGCCGGCATTGTTGGAGAGCCTCCGGGCTGCCGCCGGCATGGTTATGAAGGCAAGCACATGACGTATCAGATCGCCGTCGATGTCGGCGGCACTTTCACCGATGGTGTAATGCTGGAAGCGGCCAGCGACACGATCTGGGTTGCCAAGGCGCTGACCACGCCGGCCGATCCGGGCCAGGGCATCGCCCGGGTGATCGACATGCTGTTGCAGCAGCTTCCGGCCTCGGTGGCCGAAGGCCGCAAGGCGGTGCATCGTGTGGTGCATGGCACCACGCTGATCACCAACACGCTGCTGGAGCGCAAGGGCGTCAAGACCGCGTTGGTGGTGACCGCCGGCACCGAGGATGTGCTCGATATCCGGCGCGAGACGCGCTACGACACCTACGATCTGGAAATCAGCTTTCCGGCGCCGCTGGTGGAGCGCGGCCAGCGTTTCCCGCTCGCCGAGCGCATCGGCCCGGCCGGCGAAGTCTGGCGCGAGATCGATGCGGCCGACCTGACGCAACTGGCCGACAGGCTGGCGCAGGAGGATGTGGCGGCGGTGGCGATCTGCTTCCTGCAATCCTGCGTCGATGGCCGGCATGAGCGCCAGGTGCGCGATGCGCTGCGCCAGGCAATGCCGCAGCGCAGCTATTCGATCTCCTCCGAAGTGGCGGCGGAGATCGGCGAATATGAGCGCATGTCGACGGTGGCGGCCAATGCCTATGTGCAGCCGATTGTCGAGCATTACATGAATGCGCTGGGCCAGCGCCTGAACACGCTCGGCCTTGATGCCCGGCTCGATATCATGGTGTCGAATGGCGGTTTCACCGAGGCCGAAATGGCCGGCCGCTTCCCGATCCGGCTGCTGGAATCCGGCCCGGCCGGCGGTGTGCTCAGCGCCATCAATTGCGCCGCCCTGCATCAGGTGAAGAATATCCTGGCCTTTGATATGGGCGGCACCACGGCGAAATCCTGCGTCGCCGTGGATGGTGTGCCGGCCATCACCCATACCTTTGAATTCGCCCGGGTGCGCCGTTTCCGCAAAGGCAGCGGCCTGCCGGCGGTCAGCCCCAGCATCGACCTGATCGAGATCGGCGCCGGCGGCGGCAGTATCGCGCGGGTCAGCAGCATGGGCCTGTTGCAGGTCGGGCCGGAAAGCGCCAGCGCCGAGCCCGGCCCGGCCTGCTACGACCTCGGCGGTACCGAGCCGACGGTGACCGATTCCGACCTGTTCCTCGGTCATCTCGATGCCGGGAATTTCCTGGGAGGTCGCATGCGCCTCAGCCTTGCCAAGGCGGAGCAGGCATTGGCCGAACTTGGGCAACGGCTGGGTGGCATGAGCGCCGAAACCGTCGCCTGGGGTATCCATGATATCGTGAACGAAAACATGGCCGCCGCGGCCCGCACGCATATTGCCGAACGCGGCCATGATGCGCGGCATTTCACGCTGGTCACCACCGGCGGTGCCGGCCCGGTACATGCGGTGGATGTGGCGCGCCGTTTGCGTATTGCCCGCGTGCTCTGTCCGGTGGCGTCGGGTGTCGGCTCCTGCCTCGGTTTCCTGGCGGCACCGGCCCGTGCCGATCAATCCTGGTCGAAGCTGGAACTGGTCGATCTGATCGACTGGCAGGATCTGCGCGACCGGCTGGAAGAGGCGCGTGGCATTCTGGCCGGCGACCTGGCGCATGTTGGCATCGCCACAGCGGATATCCAATGGCGGCTCTGCGCCGAGATGCGCTATCAGGGCCAGGGCGCCAAGGTGGAAGTCGATCTCGGCGATATCAGCTTTGCGGCGCTTAATCAGGCTTTGCTGCAGGATTTGTTCCTCAAGGAATATATCCGGCTGTTCAAACGCCCGGTGCCGGGCGGGCGGCCTGAAGTGGTGACCTGGCGCGTGGTGGCGCAATCGCAGCAGCGCCATCGTCGCTATGCCTTTCCGGCCATTGCCGGGCGGCCGGCCGAAGCGCGGCCGACGGCGATGCGGCGGCTTTACCTGCCGGCCGAGAAGGCCTTCGCCGATGTGCCGGTTTATGATCGCCATCAATTGCCACCGGGCAGCAGGCTGACCGCGCCGCTGGTGGTGGTGGAGCCGGAATCGACCCTGGTGGTGGCCTATCCGGCGAAAGTGACGGTGCTGGATGATGGCACGCTGGAAGTGGTGTTGCAGGGAGACGCGTGATGCAGGACAGGCAGGGTATCGATCCGATCACGCTGGAAATCCTCTGGACCCGGCTGATCAGCATGGTGGACGAAGCGGCGGCGACCTTTGTGCGCACCTCGTTCTCCACCCTGGTGCGCGAGGCCAATGATTATGCTGTGGTGCTGACCGACCGGCAGGGCCGCAACGTCGTGCAATCCTCGCAGAGTATCCCGTCCTTCATTTCCACCCTGCCGGCGACGATTCGGGCTTTCATTGCCAAATTCGGCATCGACACCATGCGCGAGGGTGATGCCTACATCACCAACGATCCCTGGCTCGCCACCGGACATCTCAACGATGCCACCCTGGTGATGCCGATTTTCCACAAGGGTCAGATTGTCGGTTTTGCCGGTGTGGTCAGCCATCTGCCGGATATCGGCGGCCGGCTGCGCAATCCGGCCAACCGCGAATTATTCGAGGAAGGTTTGCAGATTCCGCCGATGCGCATCCTGCAGGCTGGTGTGCCGAATGACGTGCTGGTGGAGATGATCCAGACCAATGTGCGGCTGCCGGACGAGACCATGGGCGATATCTGGGCGCAGGTTTCCTGCTGCACCTCGCTGGGGGAATTGCTCGGCGCGCTGATCGACGAAACTGGCATCGATTTTGAACATCTGACCGATGAAGTCTGCCAGCGCACCGAGACCGCGATGCGCGATGCCATCCGCGCCACCCCGGATGGGGTTTACGCGTATGTCGTGGAGAATGACGGCCCGGCCGAGATGCCGGGCGGCGTCATCACCATTGCCTGCAAGGTGACGATTGCGGGGGATGAAGTACTGGTGGATTACACCGGCTCCAGCGGCCAGGTGAATCTCGCCATCAACACGGTGATGAATTACACCTATGCCTATAGCGCCTATGCGCTGAAAGCGCTGTTCGCGCCGTGGATTCCGAATAACGAAGGCAGCTTCGTGCCGATCCGCATCACCGCGCCGGCCGGCTCGATCCTCAATCCGACGCGGCCGGCGCCCTGCGGCGCGCGTGGCATGATCGGCCATCTGCTGCCACCCGCGATCATGGGGGCCATGGCGCAGGCTTTGCCGGATCGGGTGCAGGCGACGCCCGGCTCGCCGTCCAACAACATGCAGGTGGCGGGCCTTGGCGGCAGCCGGCGCTATTCGGTTTCCGGCTTTCTTGGCGCCGGTGCCGGGGCGGGTGCGCGGCAGGATGGTTTGTCGGCGATCAGCTTCCCCAGCAATCTGTCCAATACCCCGATCGAGGTGCTGGAAAGCCAGGCGCCGATGGAAGTTTTGTGCCGTGAAATCCGCCATGGTTCTGGCGGGCGCGGCGAGAAGAATGGTGGCGACGGCATCCGCTTCGCCTTCCGCATGCGCGGCGATGGCATGGCGATTTCGTCCTTCATGGTCAACCGCATCAAACGCCCGGCGCCCGGCCTGTTCGGTGGTAAAGCCGGCGCAGCGGCGGCCTTCGCCATCAATGGCACGGCGCGCGAGCCAACCGGACAACTGGTGTTGCAGCCGGGCGATACCGTGCTGATCGAAACCGGCGGCGGCGGCGGCTACGGCAAGCCGCAAAGCTGAGCATCGCATCACAAAAACGGCCATAACGAAAAAACGGGTGGAAACCATGGAAGCCTGCATCATCACTGTCGCCATCACCGGATCGGTGCCGCGCAAGAAGGATACCGCCGCCGTGCCGGTCACGGTGGCCGAGCAGATTGAATCAACGCATGAATGTTACGAGGCCGGCGCGGCTCTGGTGCATATCCATGTGCGCAACGATGATGAAAGCTCGTCATCCGATCCGGACCGTTTCCATGCCGTGCAGGAAGGCATCGAGAAATATTGCCCCGGCATGATCGTGCAGTTTTCCACCGGCGCGCGCGGGCGCAAGCTGGAGGAACGCGGCGGCATGCTGAAATTCCGCCCCGACATGGCCTCGCTCGCCACCGGCTCGGTGAATTTCCCCACTTTCGTGAATGAGAATCCGCCGGATTTCATCAAGGGCCTGGCCCAGACCATGAAGGATTACGAGGTCAAGCCGGAGGTCGAGGTGTTCGATCTCGCCATGCTGTATAATGCCGCTGATCTGGTGCGCGAGGGGCTGATCCCCGAGCCGGCGCATGTGCAATTTGTCATGGGTGTGAAGAATGCCCTGCCGGCACGGCGCGAGATTCTGGAATTCGAGGTGGCGCAGCTGCACAAGCTGATGCCGGAAGCGACCTGGACCGCTGCCGGCCTGGGCCGCCATCAGCTTGAGGTCAATCACTGGGCGCTGGAAATGGGCGGCCATTGCCGCACCGGGCTGGAAGATAATATCCGCTTCGACCAGACCCGCCTGGCGGTCAGCAATGCCGAATTGGTGGCGCGGGTTGCCGGCCTCTGTGCCGAATATGGCCGCCGTCCGGCCAGCCCGCAGGAAGCCCGCCGCATCCTCGGTCTGCGCCCGGCCTGAACCGGGCGCATCCAACCGCTCTGGCCTAGCTGCGCCAGCCGCGTCGGCCACGGCCGCCGACATAGCCGGCCTGCACGCGCTGCTTCAGCAGCGGGCGCGGCCGGAATCGTTCGCCATAGGCGTCGAACATGATCTGCTGCGCCTGCAGGCACAGGCTGGATGTGGTGGCATCCATCAGTTCAAACGGCCCCATCGGATGGCCCAGGCCAAGGCGGCAGGCCATGTCGATATCTTCCGGCGTCGCCACGCCTTCCTCGACTAGCCGCACGGCTTCGATCATCAGCACATGCAGCAGCCGGTTGACGGCAAAGCCGGTGACATCCTTGATGCGGATCGGCTTCTTGCCGGCGCCATTGCACAGCCGCATCGCCAGGGTGACGCTGGCTTCATCGGTCTCGATGGCCGGAATCACTTCCACCAGCTTCATGCGCGATACCGGCGAGAAATAATGCGTGCCGACAAAACGCGGCCGCCGCGCCGGCGCCACGAAGGAGGCCAGCACCGTGATCGGGATGGTGGAGGTGTTGGTGGCAATCACGCAATCGGGCTGGCAGATGCGATCCAGCGCGGCCAGCACTTCGGCCTTCACTTCCTGCTTCTCGAACACCGCTTCCACCACCATGTCGCGGTCGGCCAGCAGCTGCATGTCGGTGCTGGTGCGGATGGCGCCCAGCACGGCGGGTTTGCGCTCGGCATCGTAGAAGGAGCGCGCGGCGCCCTTGTCATAGATATCGCCCAGGCGCTGCACGGCGCGGGCCAAGGCCTCCTCGCTCAAATCGCAGAGGATCACGTCATGGCCGGCCAGCGCATACACGAAGGCAATCTCCGCACCCATCAACCCGGCGCCGACCACGCCGATCTTTTCCTGTCCCTGACTCATCTGGTCCCCTTTCATAAAAAACGCCGGGCAGGGTAGGAGCGGCCCGAATCGCTGTCAATTCAGCCGGGTGACCCCCCCGGATGCCGAGGCATTCTTTCCTCTGGCTTTCCTCTGGCTTTCCTCTGGCAGGGCGGCCTGGCGGCGTCGTCGCGGCGCCAGACTCGACAGCCGGGCAGGACGACGTTTAGGTTGCGGCAAGACCTGAAAGGATTGCCATGGCCGCCCCCACAACCGCCCAAGCCGCCGAAGCCGTCAGCCATGGCGGATTTGATCTGTTACCCATCGTGATCCTGCTCGGCGCGGCGGTGTTGGCAGTGCCGCTGTTCAAGCGCTTCGGCCTTGGCTCCGTGCTGGGCTATCTGGCTGCCGGCCTGGCCATCGGGCCTTATGGCCTTGGATTGTTTTCCGATCCGCAGGCCATCCTGCATGTGGCCGAACTGGGCGTGGTGATGTTCCTGTTCATCATCGGCCTGGAAATGCAGCCCTCGCGGCTCTGGGCCATGCGCGGTGAAATCTTCGGCCTCGGCCTGGCCCAGGTCGGCATCTGCATCATCCTGCTGAGTGGGGTCGGCCTGGCTTTGGGCTTCCCGCTGGCGCAGAGCTTCGTTGCCGGCACCGGCTTTGTGCTCACCTCCACCGCCATCGTGATGCAGATGCTGGAAGAGCGCCGCGGCCTGGGCCTGCCCAAGGGGCGCCGCATGGTGGCGATCCTGCTGCTGGAGGATCTGGCCATCGTGCCGTTGCTGGCGCTGGTGGTGTTTCTGGCGCCGGGTGGCGAAAGTGTCAGCTTCACCGATCGCCTGATCGGCATCGGCATCGGCCTGGCGGCGATTGCCGGGCTGATTGCGGCCGGGCGCTGGCTGCTCGATCCGCTCTTCCGCCTGCTGGGCAAGGCGCGGGCGCGCGAGGTGATGACCGCCGCCGCCCTGCTGGTGGTGCTGGGTTCGGCCCTGGCGATGCAACTGGCCGGGCTGTCGATGGCGATGGGCGCCTTCCTGGCCGGCGTATTGCTGGCCGAATCGTCGTTCCGGCATCAACTGGAAGCCGATGTGGAGCCGTTTCGCGGCGTGCTGCTCGGGCTGTTTTTCCTCGGTGTCGGCATGGCGCTGGATCTGGCCGTGGTGGCCGGCCACTGGCGCCTCATCCTGATCGCCGTGCTGGCCTATATGGTGCTGAAAAGCCTGGCGATTTACGGCATCGCGCGGCTGTTCAAGGCGCATCACCGCGAAGCCGTGGAGCGTGCTGTGGTGATGGCACAGGGCGGCGAATTCGCCTTTGTGCTCTATGCTGCCGCCACCAGCGTCGGCATCATCGATGCCGAGGCCAATGCCATGCTGACCGCCACTATCATCGTGTCGATGGCGCTGACCCCGGTGATGATCATCCTGCATGACCGGCTGATGCCGCACGAGGCGCAGTCGATGGATGGCGTGGAGATGGCCAGCGATGATCAGGCCAATATCCTGCTGATCGGCTTCGGCCGTTTTGGCCAGATCGTCAGCCAGCCTTTGCTGGCGCATGGCTGCTCGGTCTCGATCATGGAAACCGATACCGATGCGATCCGCGAGGCGCGCAAATTCGGCTTCAAGATTTATTATGGCGATGGTACCAGGCTGGACATTCTGCATGCCGCCGGCGCGCATCATGCCCGGCTGATCATCGTGGCGGTGGATGATCGCAAGGCCAGCGTGAAGATTGTCGAAGTGGCGAAATCCGCCTTCCCGCTGGTGCCGGTGCTGGCGCGCGCCTTCGACCGCGAACATGCCGCTGAACTGGTGCATGCCGGGGTGGATTTCCAGATTCGTGAAACCTTCGAATCGGCCATGGCGCTGGCCGGTCGGGCGCTATCCGTGCTGGAGGTGGAGGAGGCCACGGTGACCGATATCCTGGCCGATATCCGCCGCCGCGACCAGGAGAGGCTGGACCTGGAACGCACCGCCGGCCTCTATGCCGGGCGCGACCTGATGCTGGGCAACCTGCCGCGCCCACAAGGTGAAACCAAGCCGGAGAGCTGAGCCGGCTCAGCCCGCCATCGCGGTATCCGGCTCCGGGTGATGCCCGTGCTGGTGATGCCCGTGCTGGCAATGCTGGTGATCGCCCAGCACCTCGATCACCCGGCAATCGGCAATGGTGCCATGGGCGCATTGCACCAGCATGCGCTCCAGTTCGGCTTCCAGGGCGCGCAGCCGGGCGATGCGGCCGCGCACCGCGCCAAGCTGCGATCTGGCGATGCCATCCGCTTCGGCGCAGGACCGTTCCGGCTGATCCGACAGGCTGAGCAGGCTGCGAATCGCTTCCAGCGGAAAGCCGAGTTCCCGCGCATGGCGGATAAAATTCAGTCTTTCCAGTATCTTGTCGCCATATAGGCGCTGGTTGCCGCGGCTTCTGCCGGGTTCCGGCAGCAGGCCGATCTGTTCGTAATAGCGGATCGTCGGCACTTTCACGCCGGTCTGTTCGGCCAGTTTTCCGATACTCAGCATGACAAACCCCTTGAAGCTCTAGTCACTATAGAAGTTAGGGTTGATCAGGTCAGGCGGCAAGAGCCGCCGCCAAGCTGATGGCAGACCCAAGTCTTTTGGCAGGCCCAAGTCTTTTGGCAGGCCCGAGTCTTTTGGCAGGAGAGTGGCATGACTGCCCCGAAAACGGCGCCGGCCGATACCGGCGAGAGCTATGAATGGACCATCACCGGCATGGATTGCGGTTCCTGTGCCGGTAAGATCAAGGCCGCTTTGGGCCGGCTGCCCGGGGTGAGCGGTGTTGATGTGGCGCTGATGGCGGAACGGCTGCGGCTGCGGCTGGATAGCGCCGGCAGCACCACGCGCGAGACGGTGGAAGCAGCGGTGCGCGATCTGGGCTATGGCATAACCGCGCGCGCGCCGTCTGCGCCCCTGGCGCCGCATGACCATGCCCATAGCCACGACCACGACCATGGCGATGACCATGATCACCAGCATGATCATATGCATGACGACCCGGCCGAGCGCGGCCTGCCCTGGTACCGCACCGGCAAGGGCCGCCTGGTGCTGCTGGCCGGCGCTGTGCTGGCTTTGGCCTGGGCGGTGGAACAGCTGGTTTCGCCGGCTGCCGGGCAATGGGCCTTCATCGCCGCCTGCCTGATCGGCCTGGCGCCGGTGGCGCGGCGCGCCTGGGCGGCTTTGCGGCTGGGCCAGCCTTTCACCATCGAAAGCCTGATGACCCTGGCTGCCATCGGCGCCATCGCCATTGATGCGGCTGAAGAGGCGGCTTTGGTGGTGTTTCTGTTTGCCGTGGGCGAAGTGCTGGAAGGCGTGGCGGCCAGCAAGGCGCGCGACGGCATCCGTGCCCTGGCCGATCTGGTGCCGAAAACCGCTTTGTTGGTGCAGGAAAACGGCAGCCCGCGCGCGGTGCCGGCGGCCAGCCTGGCGCCGGGCCAGCTTGTGCTGGTGCGGCCGGGTGATCGGGTGCCGGCGGATGGCGAAATTGTTGCCGGCCAGTCCGGCATCGATGAAAGCCCGGTCACCGGCGAAAGCATGCCGCGCCTGCGCGGGCCGGGTGATGCGGTATTTGCCGGCTCGATCAACACCGAAGCGGCGTTGCAGTTGCGCGTCACCAGGGCCGCGACCGACAACACGATTGCCCGCATCATCCGTCTGGTTGAGGAAGCCGATGCAGCGCGGGCGCCGACAGAACGTTTCATCGACCGTTTCAGCCGCTGGTATATGCCGGCCATCGTGCTGGTGGCGGTGCTGGTGGCAGTGGTGCCGCCACTGGCTTTTGCGGCGCCTTGGGAAACCTGGATTTATCGCGGCCTGGCATTGCTGCTGATCGGCTGCCCTTGTGCGCTGGTGATCTCGGTGCCGGCAGCGATTGCCTCGGCGCTTTCCGCCGGGGCGCGGCGCGGCCTGCTGCTGAAAGGCGGCGCGGTGGTGGAGGCGGCAGCCGGCATCGCCACCGTGGCCTTCGACAAGACCGGCACGCTGACCCATGGCCGCCCGATGGTGACCGATATCCTGCCATTTGGCGGTGCAGCACCAGAGGCTGCGCTGGCTGTGGCGGCCGCTGTGGAGGCCGGTTCCAGCCATCCGCTGGCACAAGCCATTCTGCGCGCAGCGGATACTGCCGGATTGAAGCCATTGCCGGCCGAAGCGGCGCGGGCCTTGCCGGGCAAGGGCGTGAGCGCACAAGTGGCCGGCAGCCTGGCCTGGGTGAGCAGCCCGCGCCATGCCATCGAGCTTGGGGCGCTGGATGATACCGGGCGCGCGCGTGCCGCCGACCTGGAACAGCAGGGCAAGACCGTGGTGGCGGTGCTGCAGGCCGTGCAGGACGATGCGGCGCCGGTCTGTCTGGGGCTGATCGCGCTGCGTGACGAGCCGCGCGCCGATGCCGCCGAGGCTTTGCGCCAGTTGCAGGCGATGGGTATCGGTACGCTGATGCTGACCGGCGACAATCCGCGCACCGCCGCCGCTATCGCTCAAGGCCTGGCGGGCATGCAATACCGCGCTGAAATGCTGCCCGAGGACAAGCTGCGTGTGATGCGTGAACTGGCCGGCCAGGGCGATGTCCAGGGCGGTGTGATGATGGTGGGTGACGGCATCAACGATGCGCCGGCTTTGCGCCAGGCCACGGTGGGCGTGGCGATGGGCTCGGGTACCGATGTGGCGCTGGAAACCGCCGATGCCGCGATGCTGCGCGACCGGCTCAGCGACATTCCCGCCACCATCCGCCTGGCCCGCGCCGCGATGATGAATATCCGCCAGAATGTCGCCCTGGCCCTGGGCCTCAAGGCGGTGTTCCTGGTCACCTCGGTGCTCGGCATCACCGGGCTATGGATCGCCATCCTGGCTGATACCGGCGCCACCGTGCTGGTGACGCTGAATGCGCTGCGCCTGCTGCGCTTCGATCCGCAGCGGTGGACCTGAGATGAGCCTGACGCCGCATGCCGGGCAGGCATTGCTTGGTGCTTTCGGGGTGGCGCTGACTGCCACGCTGGGAGCTTTGTTCATTGGCGAAGTGCTGGGGCAGATGCCCTGCACCCTGTGCTGGTATCAGCGCATTGCGATGTTTCCGCTGGTGCCGATCCTCGGCATCGCTTTGTGGCGGGAGGAAGCCGGCGGTGTTCTTTATGCCTGGCCGCTGGTGCTGGCCGGCCTCGGCCTGGCGGCCTGGCATGGCGGGCTCTATGCCGGCCTGCTGCCACAGGCGATCCAGCCCTGTGCCGAAAACGGGCCATCTTGCACCGATGCCGGCCAGATCATCCTCGGTCTGCCAATCCCGTATCTGTCGCTGGCGGCTTTTGCCGCCATCGCTCTCTGCCTACTGCGTGTGAAAGGACGTTCCGCATGAATCGCCGTGTTGTTTTGCTTGGCCTTGCCGCGCTTGGGGTTGCCGGCTTTGCCGGTGGCGCCGTCTATGTCCGGCAGCGCCAGGCGGAACAGGCCGCTGCTGCGGCAGCCGCATTGCCGCCGGCACCTTCCAGCAATTTGATCCGCCCGCATTCGCCCATGCTCGGGCCGGCCGATGCGCCGGTCACGCTGGTGGAATTCTTCGATCCATCCTGCGAAGCCTGCCGTGCCTATCATCCCTATCTGAAGGCATTGCGGGTCGAATTTCCAGGCCAGTTGCGCATCGTGATGCGCTATACGCCATTTCATCCCGGTTCGGATGAAGCGGTGCGCATCCTGGAAACCGCGCGGATGCAGAATCGTTTCGAGGCAGTGCTGGATGCGCTGCTGGCGCAGCAACCCTATTGGGCGGTGCATGGTGCGCCGGATATGGACATGGCCTGGCGGGTGGCGGGCGAGGCCGGGCTGGATGTGGCGCGGGCGCAGAATGACCGCCTGCTGCCCGATATCACCGCTTTGCTCAACCAGGATGTTGCCGATGTCCGCGCGCTGCAAATCCGTTTCACGCCGAGCTTCTTTCTCAATGGCGAAAGGCTGGAAGTGGCCGGCCCGCGTGACCTGACCGACCGGGTGCGCAGCGCCGTGCGGCAGCCTGGCTGATGCTGCTGCAGAAATAAAATCAGGCCTCATGGCGCGACCGCCAGTACCTTGATCCAACAGGGAATTTTCCGGCTTGAGGAGATCGCGTGACGCAACGCACAAAAAATTTCCTGTTGGCAGCGCGGCACCGTTGCGTCTAAAAACCCCGCCCATCGCAAGACCGGCTCCAGTGCAGAGAGCCGGCGTCAAGGAGGAACGTGGTGGCGGAAACCATTCTGGAGGCGGCGGGCCTCACCAAGCAGTTCGGCGGCTTCAAGGCGGTGTCGAATGTCAATCTGACGGTGCAGCGTGGCTCGATCCATGCGTTGATCGGCCCCAATGGTGCCGGCAAGACCACCTGCTTCAACCTGATGACCAAGTTCCTCGAACCAAGCGGCGGCAGCATCCGCTACAATGGCCGCGACATCACCAAGCTTGGCGCCGATGCGGTGGCACGGCTCGGCCTGGTGCGCAGCTTCCAGATTTCGGCGGTGTTCGCCAATCTCACCGTGCGGGAGAATGTGCGTCTGGCGGTGCAGCGCCGCCGTGGCGGCTCGTATGATTTCTGGCGCAGCAATGCCGTGCTGCGCGATCTTGAGCCGCGCGCCCTGGAACTGGTGGCGGCGGTCGGCCTGGAGGATTACGCCGACACCATCGCCGCCGATCTTTCCTATGGCCGCAAGCGCGCCCTGGAACTGGCCACCACGCTGGCGCTGGAACCGGAAGTGATGCTGCTGGACGAGCCGATGGCCGGCATGGGGCATGAGGATATCAGCCGCATCACGGCGCTGATCCGCAAGGTGGCGCAGGGCCGCACCGTGCTGATGGTGGAGCATAATCTCGGCGTGGTGGCCGATCTGTGCGACCGCATCACCGTGCTGACCCGCGGCGAAATCCTCGCCGAAGGCGATTATGCCACGGTGTCCAAGGATGCCCGCGTGATCGAGGCTTATATCGGAGGAGCCGCCGGCCATGCCTGAGCAGCGCGATATCATGCTGGAAATCCGCGACCTGCATGCCTGGTATGGCCAGAGCCATATCCTGCATGGTGTGAATATCGAGGTGCGGCGCGGCGAATTGGTGACGCTGCTGGGCCGCAACGGCGCCGGCAAATCCACCACGCTGAAGGCGATCATGGGCAATGTGCCGTTGCGCGCCGGCTCGATCCGTTTCGAGGGCCAGGAGACCATCGCCGCGCCGCCGCACGAGATTGCCCGCCTCGGCATTGCCTTCTGCCCGGAAGATCGCGGCATCTATGCCACGCTGGATGTGCAGGAAAATCTGCTGCTGCCACCCATCGTGCGGGCTGGCGGCATGAGCGTGGAGACGGTGCTGGACCTGTTTCCCAATCTGCGCGAAAGGCTGAAAAGCCCGGGCATGAAACTTTCCGGCGGCGAGCAGCAGATGCTGGCAATTGGCCGCATCCTGCGCACCGGCGCGCCATTGCTGCTGCTGGATGAACCGACCGAGGGCCTGGCTCCGGTGGTGGTGGAACAGATCGGCCGCGTCATCCGCCGGCTCAAGCAGGATGGCTTCACCATCCTGATGGTGGAGCAGAATGTACGCTTCGCCGCCACTGTGGCCGATCGCCATTACGTGATGGAAGGCGGCCGCATCGTCGATGCACTGGACAATGCCGAAATCGGTGGTGACCTCGAACGTGTGGTCGGGCTGCTAGGCGTCTAGCTCGCGCCCGATGGCCTGACGCCGGCTGCGGAAATGCGATGGCCGGAAGCCGGTCATGCGCTTGAACGTGTTGGAGAAGGCGAAGGGATTCTGGTAGCCCACCTGCAGGGCGATATCCTCGATCTTCGCCGGCGTGGTGGCCAGCCGATGCGCCGCATGCTGAATACGCAGATAGGTCAGCTGCTGCATCGGGCTGCGGCCCAGGCTGGCTTGGCAGAGCCGGCGCAGATGCTCGCCGCTGATATGCGCCAGCCGCGCCAGGCTGTCCACGCTCCAGGGCCGGCCCAGATCGGTGCTGACCTTTTCCCACAAGGCGCGCAGCCGGTCCTCGCGCTGCAAGGGCTCGGCGAAGCGGCCGATGTAATGTTCGATCAGGTCGATCCACAGCATCGCCGAGCCGGTATCGGCCGGCCCCTGCATCTCGTGATACAGGCCCAGAATGGCATGCTGTAACGCTGTGGCATCGAACTGCGCCATCACCGGTGCCATGAAGCCGATGGCCGAGCGCGGCGATTGCGGCATGTAGCGCACCCAGCAATATTGCCAGCGTTTCGACGGGATGGCGTGGAAGGCATGCAGCACATGCGCCGGCGCCAGTGACAGCATGCCGGCGCGATGCGGGCGCCAGCGGCCATCGAGCAGAATGCGGCCCTCGCCGCCCAGGCTGGCATGCACATAGGTGCCGCTCAGATGGGTGCGCACGATGCGGTAGGGCGCCGCCGCATCGCCGACGCCGACATGGGAAATCTGCCGCGTGGCCAATGCGCTGCACTCCGCCGCGCGCAGGATGAGCTGATGCGTGTTGCGCCCGACGATGTGGGTTTCAGATAGGTTTTCGTGCAAACCAGCCATGTAAAACCATTCCGCGCTTCGGATAGAGTGGAAAACAATAATAACCGGGAAACCTGTAAACGTAAATTCGGGAGGATTTCATGCATAACAGTCTGCGACTGATGATGACCGCTGCCTCGGCCCTGGCTTTGGGTGCCGGTGCGGCTTTGCCCGCCAAGGATGCTGCGGCGCAGATTTCCGACGATGTGGTGCGCATCGGCGTGCTGGCCGATATGTCCGGCATCTACAACGACCTGTCCGGCAAGGGCGCGGTCGAGGCGGTGAAGATGGCGGCCGAGGATTTCGGCGGCACCGTGCTCGGCAAGAAGATCGACGTGATCTTCGCCGACCACCTCAACAAGCCGGATGTCGGCGCCGCCAAGGCGCGCGAATGGTTTGATACCGGCGCCGTCGATCTGATCAACGACCTGGCCAATTCCGGCGTTGCCCGTGCGGTGGCAACGGTGGCGAAGGAGAAGAAGCGCCATATCATCGTCAATGGTGCCTCCAACATGGGCATCACCAACGAACTCTGCTCGCCCTATGCCATCCACTATGCCTATGACGCCTATTCGCTGGCACATGGCACTGGCAAGGCGGTGGTGGAGCAGGGCGGCAAGACCTGGTTCTTCCTGACCGTGGATTTTGCTTTCGGCATCGGCCTGGAACAGCAGGTGTCGGATGTGGTGCGCGCCAACAAGGGCCGCGTCGTCGGCGCCGCGCGTCATCCGCTCGCCACCACCGATTTCTCGTCCTATGTGCTGCAGGCCCAGGCCTCGAAATCGGAAATCATCGGCATCGCCTCCACCGGCGCCGATGCGGTGAATGCGATCAAGGCGGCGGCTGAATTCGGCGCCACCAAGAACCAGAAGCTGGCCGCTCTGCTGCTGTGGATCGAGGACGTGCATTCGCTCGGCCTGCCGACCGCCCAGGGCCTGCTGCTGACCAATGCCTGGTACTGGGACATGAACGACGACACGCGCAAATTCGCCAAGCGTTTCCATGACCGTGTCGGCAAGATGCCCAACATGGCCCAGGCCGCCGATTATTCCTCCACCATGATGTATCTCAATGCGGTGAAGGAAGCCGGCACGGACAATCCGGACAAGGTCTCGGCCAAGATGCGCGAAATGACGGTGAGCGACATGTTCACCAAGAATGGCAAGGTGCGCGTCGATGGCCGCTTCATGCATGATATGTATCTGTGGCAGGTGAAGACGCCGGCGGAATCGAAGGCGCCGTGGGATTACCTGAAGCCGGTGGCCACCATCCCGGCCGAGCAGGCTTTCCAGCCGCTCGCCGATAGCAAGTGCGATCTGGTCAAGAAGTAAGCGCGGCGTTTCTCCGGGCCGGCTGTCCTGTTCCCGGCAGCCGGCCCGGATCGCGCCAGACGGGCAGCGACGCTGCCTGATCCAGTAGCGGAGTTCCTGCGTCGCATGGAAATTTTCGGCATCCCCCACCAGGCCTTCCTGGGCCAGATCATGCTCGGTCTGGTCAACGGCGCCTTCTATGCCGTGCTCAGCCTGGGCCTGGCGATCATCTTCGGCCTGCTGCGCATCGTGAATTTTGCCCATGGCGCATTCTTCATGGTCGGGGCCTTTGTCGCCTTCCTGATCGGCCGCCATTTCGGCATCGGCTACTGGCCGGCGATGCTCCTGGTGCCGATTGTGGTCGGCATTGCCGGTATCCTGTTCGAGCGCCTGGCCTTGCGGCGCATCTATCGCCTCGATCCGCTCTATGGCCTGCTGCTCACCTTCGGTCTGGTACTGGTGCTGGAAGGTGGCTTCCGCGTCATGATGGGCTCTTCCGGCCAGCCCTATGCCACCCCGGCCGAATTGCGCGGCGTGTGGAATCTCGGCTTCATGGTACTGCCGATCTACCGCGCCTTTGTCATCCTGGTGGCGGTGGTGGTGTGTGCCGGCACCTGGATTGTGATTGAAAAGACCCGCATGGGGGCCTATCTGCGCGCCGCCACCGAGCGGCCGGAACTGACCCAGGCTTTCGGCATCAATGTGCCGCTGCTGCTCACCCTCACCTATGGTGCCGGCGTCGCCCTGGCCGGCTTTGCCGGTGTGCTGGCGGCGCCGATCCAGCATGTCAATCCGTCGATGGGGTCGGACCTGGTGATCATCGTGTTTGCCATCGTGGTGATCGGCGGACTTGGCTCGGTGCTGGGTTCGGCGCTGACCGGGCTGGGCCTCGGTGTCGTCGAGGGGCTGACCAAAGTGTATTATTCGGAAGCCTCCAGCACGGTGGTGTTCCTGGTCATGGCGCTGGTGCTGCTGCTGCGCCCGGCCGGGCTGTTCGGGCGGGAGGAAGGCTGATGGCTGCCATGCTGCTTTCGCCCGGCCTGCGCCGCGCCTTGCTGATCCTGCTGCTGCTGGCCGCCGTGATGGTGCCGTTCGTGCCGCAGCTGATCTATCCGATCTTCCTGATGAAGGTGATGTGCTTCGCGCTGTTTGCCTGCGCCTTCAATCTGCTGCTCGGCCATACCGGCATCGTCTCGTTCGGCCATGCCGCCTTCTTCGGTTCCTCGGCCTATATCACCGGCTATGTGCTGCGCGATCTGGGCTGGACGCCGGAAATCGCCATTCTGGCCGGCATGCTGTTTTCCGCCGCGCTGGGCGCCGGCATCGGCGCGCTGGCAATCCGCCGCCAGGGCATCTATCTGGCGATGATCACCCTGGCCCTGGCGCAGATGGTGTATTTCACCTTCCTGCAGGCGCCCTTCACCGGTGCCGAGGATGGCATGCAGCCGATCCCGCGCGGCAAGCTGTTCGGTCTGATCGATCTCAATAATGATATCAGCCTGTATTTCCTGGTGCTGGCCTGCACCATCGGCGGCTTCTGGCTGATCCATCGCATTGTGCATTCGCCGTTTGGCGAAGTGCTGCGGGCGATCCGCGAGCATGAGCCGCGCGCCCGCTCACTCGGCTATGCCGTGGAACGCTACAAGATCATGGCCTTTGCGCTATCGGCCGGGCTTTCCGGCCTGGCCGGATCGCTGAAATGCATTGTGTTCCGCCTGGCCTCGCTCACCGATGTGCATTGGCATATGTCGGGTGACGTCATCCTGATGACCCTGCTCGGCGGCATGAATTCGGTATTCGGCCCGGCCATTGGCGCGGTGATGATCTCGGCCTTGCGGCATTATTTCGATGCACTCGGCGCCTGGGTCACGGTGGCGGTCGGCCTGATCTTCATCGCCTGTGTTCTGATGTTCCGTCGCGGCGTGCTGGGTGAAATGAGGCATTTTCTCCAGCTTCGCTCCGCCGCCTCTCCGTCTGCCAAGGAAGAAAAAAATGCCCAGATTTGAACGTGCCGCCATCGTCGAGCGTTTCCATGACATGATCCGGCGCGGCGAACCGATCATCGGCGGTGGTGCCGGCACCGGCATTTCGGCGAAATGCGAGGAAGCCGGCGGCATCGACCTGATCATCGTCTACAATTCCGGCCGCTATCGCATGGCCGGGCGGGCTTCCTCGGCCGGGTTGCTGGCCTATGGCAATGCCAATGATATCGTGCGCGAGATGGCGGGCGAAATCCTGCCGGTGTGCAAGACCACGCCGGTGATTGCCGGCGTGAACGGCACCGATCCCTTCATCATCATGCCGGTCTTCCTGCGTGAGCTGAAGGAACTCGGTTTCTCCGGCGTGCAGAACTTCCCCACCGTGGGCATCATCGACGGCACTTTCCGCATCAGCCTGGAGGAAACCGGGATCAATTTCGCCAGCGAGATCGACATGATCCGCCAGGCGCATGAGATCGACCTCCTGACCACGCCCTATGTCTTCTCGGCCGATGAAGCGGTGGAGATGGCCAAGGCCGGTGCCGACATCATCGTGCCGCATATGGGTGTCACCACCGGTGGCAGCATCGGTGCCACCACCGCCAAGAGCCTGGAGCAATCGGTGCGCCTGATCGATGAATGGGCCGAGGCGGCGCGGCGCGTGCGCAAGGATGTCATCATCATTGCCCATGGCGGGCCGATTTCCTCGCCGGAAGATGTCGACTTCGTGCTGAGCAACAGCCAGCATTGCAACGGCTTCTATGGCGCCAGCAGTGTCGAGCGGCTGCCGGTGGAAGTGGCGATCACCAATCATATAAAGAGCTTCAAGCGTATCGATGCGCTGAAGCAAAAGGGAGGGCAGTGAACATGGCACGGGTCTATATCAGCGCGGTGATGGATATTCCGCTGGCAGAAGCCTGGGGTGTGCTGCGTGATTTCAACGCCCTGCCGGTCTATCACCCGTTCTTTTCCAAGAGCGAGATCGAAGGCGGCCTGCCTTCCGACCAGATCGGCTGTGTGCGCGATTTCTACACCCATGAGGGCGGCCATATCCGGGAGGAATTGCTCACCCTGTCGGATCGTGAGCATGTCTGCTGCTACCGCATTCTGGAAGCCACCCTGCCGGTGCAGAATTATGTCGCGGAAATGCGGCTCAAGCCGATCACCGAGGGCAACCAGACCTTCGGCGAATGGTGGGCGGAATATGATGTGGCGCCGGCCGATGCCGAGGCGGTGTACCAGACGGTGAGCGACACTTTCCGCTTTGCGTTTGAAGGTGCGGTCAAGGTGGCGCTGAAAAAGCGCGGCGGCTGAGCCAAGCGCCATGGCGGGCCAAGCCTATATCGTCGGCACCTTCGATACCAAGGCCGAGGAATTGCGCTATGTGGCGCAATTGCTGCGTGATGCCGGCCTGCCGGTGGCACTGGTGGATATCGGCACGCGGGAGCCGGCCAAGGATGCCGATTTTTCATCCGAGCAGGTTGCCGCCTGGCATCCGGAAGGCCGCGATGCGGTGTTCAAGGCAGGCGATCGCGGCGCTGCCGTGATTGCCATGACCGAAGCTTTGCGCCGCTTCATAACCGGCCGGCAGGATGTGGGCGGCATTCTCGGCCTCGGCGGTTCGGGCGGCACCTCGATCATCGCGCCGGCGATGCGGGCCTTGCCGATCGGCCGGCCCAAGCTGATGGTTTCGACCCTGGCGGCCGGCGATGTCGCCCCCTTTGTCGGGGTGCATGATATCGCCATGCTGTATCCGGTCACTGATATTGCCGGGCTCAACCGGCTGTCGCGCGTGATCCTGGCCAATGCCGCTCATGCCATGGCCGGCATGATGAGCCGGGCCGTGCCGGCCGCCGAGGATCCTCGCCCGGCGCTCGGCCTCAGCATGTTCGGTGTCACCACGCCCTGTATCCAGCAACTCACGGCGCGGCTTGGCGCTGATTATGAATGCCAGGTATTTCATGCCAATGGCCCGGGCGGCCGGGCGCTGGAAGCCATTGCCCAGGCGGGCCTGCTGCAAGGCATGGTGGATCTCACCACCACGGAAGCGGCGGATCATCTGCTGGGCGGTGTCTGCACCGCCGGGCCGGAACGGTTCGATGTGGTGGCGAAAACCGGCATCCCGTGGATCGGTTCCTGCGGCGCGCTCGACATGGTGAATTTCTGGGCGCCGGAAACCATCCCGGAAAAGTATCGCGACCGTTTGTTCCATGTGCATAACGCCAATGTGACGCTGATGCGCACCACGGCGGATGAACTGGAACAGATCGCCGCCTGGATCGCCGCCAAGCTGAATGCGTCGCCGGGGCCGGTGCGTCTGCTATTGCCGGAGGGCGGCGTCTCGATGCTGGATGCGCCGGGGCAGAAATTCCACGATCCGGCGGCCGATACCGCGCTGTTTGCCGCTTTCGAGCGGCATTTCCAGGTCAGCGACCGGCACCAGCTGCATCGCCTGCCGCATCACATCAATGATGCGGCTTTTGTCGCGGCAGCAGAACAGCATGTGCGGGCGCTGATCCCGGCCTGATGGTTCAGGCCTTCTGCGTTGCATCGGCCAGGGCGCGGCGGCGCTGGCCATTGGCCGGGCTGGCGGCCAAGCGCTGCAATTCGGCGCGGCCATGCGACAGCGTGGCATTGATATGCAGGGTCTGCAATTCCACGGCTTTCTCGGCGTCGCGCGCCAGCGCCGCTTCCATGATCAGGCGATGTTCGTCATAACGCCGTGAATCGCGCACCGGCTGGCGCCGCGAGATGAAGCGGTAGCGGTCGGCGGCGTCAAACAGATGTTCGCAGAAACCCAGCATCCATTGCGAGCCGCAAGCGGCGATCAGGCTGCGATGGAAGGCGCGATGTGCCTTCTCGCGTGCCGGATTGATGAAATCCTCGTCCTCGCCGGCCGGCGGAATGCGCGCCATACGGTGATAGGCCAGCACGACGTTTTCTTCCCAGGCGACATCGCCATTGAGCACTGATTCGCGCAAGGCAATGGCATTGGCCCAGCAGCGCGCCTTGGTCAGGTCGACCAGGTCGTCCTCGGTCAGCGGCGTGACCGAAAAGCCGCGCTGGTCGGTCTGCTGCACAAAGCCGTCGCGTGAAACGCGGTTGAGCGCCTCGCGGATCGGACTGAGGCCCATGCCATAGCGTTCGCAAAGCAGCCGGATCGGCAATTTCTCGCCCGGCACAAAAAGCCCGGTGATGATCTCCATGCGCAGCTTTTCATAGGCCGCGGAAGCCAGGGTTTCGCTGCCTTCGGTGGTTTTGGCGTCGGCATGTCTGGCCTCGCCGCTGCGGGCAGCGATATCGTCCTGGGGATGGTAGGGGCCGGGCGCCATGGTCGTCCTTGGGCTGTACAAAAATCGATTTTCCGGCTGGAAAAGCCAAAGTTGCTACGCTGGTATATAACATATCATGGATAAAAATCCAAATGCTGTGAAAATATCGATTTATCCCGTTGCCGCCGCCGAGCCGGCAAAGATCTCCGACGATCATTTATAACATGCTCAATATCATGGATAAATTGCATGTTTCGAGCGCCGGCTAGGGTCAGGCGGTGCAACCGTCTACGCATCATTGATCGGTCAAAATCGCCCAAAAGGCTATAAATCGATCATAATGGCGTAATTTAATATTTGATCGATATTTTTGTTGACCGGGTTTGACCCCTATGGTCTAGTGCTGGGCGAAGCGATGCCGGCCCGGGATCAAATGACGGGCTGACGGCGCGGATTGCGGAGGAAACGGCGAAGCCGGGTAATGGCCGGGCCAGGGCGCGATACGTCCGGCCGGCATCAGCACGGCCAGCCATAAAAATAACCAGGGAGTGAATAAATGAGCTCTAATTTCTCCTCATGGTCTCGGCGAGCCCTGCTGGGCAGCGCCGCCGGCATTCTGGCCGCCAGCGCCGCCGGCCGCCTGCTGGCCGCGCCGGCCGGTCAGCCGATCCGCGTCGGCAGCACTCTGGCCCTGACCGGGCCGCTGGCCCAGACCGCGCTGATCTACAAGATCGTCGGCGAAATCTTCGTCGATGGCCTGAACAAGGCCAATGGCCTGCTCGGGCGCCCGGTGGAATGGGTGCTGTATGACGATCAGTCGAAGCCCGATGTGGCGCGCAGCCTGTATGAAAAGCTGCTGACCCAGGACAAGGTCGACCTGATTGTCGGCCCCTATGCCACCGGCGCGATCCTGTCCGCCGTCGGCGTGGCGCAGCGCCACAACAAGCTGTTCATCCAGGGCAGCCTCGGCATGCCGCATCTGGTGCCTTATGAAATGGCCTTCCCGGCCACGCCGTTTGGTCCGGAACCGAACAAGAGCTATCCCGCCAAGCTGCTCGACATGATGGCGACGGCGCCCAATCCGCCGAAGAGCATCACCATCCTGACCAGCAAATTCCCCTCGGCACAATATTGGTCGGCGGGCGCGCGGCAGGTGGCCGAGGCGCGTGGTCTCAAGGTGCCGCTCTATCTGGAATATGAATTCGGCAACCGCGATTTCAGCGCCATCGCGGCGCGCGTGAAGGAAGCCAATGCGGATTTCCTCTGGGTCGGTGCGCTCGGCCTGGAAGGCAATCAGCTGCTGGAAGCGATGAAGAAGCTGGATTACCAGCCCAAGCGGCATTTCTACCTGTTTCCGGCCCCCGGCCCGATGGCAGTGGCGGCGGAAGCCAGCCATGCCTTCGCCCAAGGCACGGCGGAAGAGCATGCGCCCTTCACCAACAAGCCGGCCTTCGTCGCCTTCGCCAATGAATTCCGCGCCCGTGCCACCAAGGCCGGCCTGCCCAATCCGAACCTGGATAGCCAGGCGATCAGCGCCTATGTCACCTGGGAATTGCTGACCAAATCGGCCGAGGCGACCAAGAGCATCGACGACAAGAAGATGGCCGACTGGCTGCGTGGCAACGCGGTGGATACCATCATCTGGCCGATGCGCTTCGACGGCAAGTTCAACCATGGCCCCGACCAGCAGACCGTGCGCCAGCTTCAGGATGGCAAATGGGTGGTGGTGTGGCCGAGTGAATTTGCGCCGCCCGGCGTGAAACCGCGCTTCTGACGCGCCGCGTAACAAACGGCATCGCCGGCTGCCACCGGTTTCCGCACGCGCGGAATGACGGGCAGCCGGCGCCATGGAGCCCGCATGCTTTCCAGCACTCTTCTTGGCCAATCACTGATCGCCGGCACCCTGATGGGCGGCCTCTATGCGCTGTTCTCGCTCGGGCTCAGCCTGAGCTGGGGGCTGCTGCGGCTGGTGAATATCGGCTATTTCGCCCTCGCCTTCCTGGGCGGCTATGTCACCTTCCAGCTTGGCCATTCCTTCGGCGCACCGGCCTGGCTTTCCGGCCTGGTCATCGTGCCGAGCTTTTTCCTGTTCGGCATGGCACTGCACTGGCTGCTGACCCGCTTCCGCATCGAAGGACTGACCTCGCTGCTGGTCTGCTTCTGCGTCATCGTGGTGCTGGAAGCGCTGATCCAGATCATCTGGACCGCCGATTTCCGGCGTTATGAAAGCGACTATTCCACCACCTCCTATCGCATCGGCAGCCTGTTCGTGCCGTTGCTGGATTTGTTGGCCGGCCTGACCGGCGCGGCCTTCTGCCTCGGGGCCTGGGCGGCTTTGCGCTGGACCTATCTGGGCAAGGCGTTGCGGGCCAGCGCCGAAGATCCGCGCATCGCGGCGGCTTTCGGCGTTGATTACAAGCGGTTGTCCTTCCTGCTGGCCGGGCTCTGCGCTGCGGTTTCCGGCATTGCCGGCATCTATATCGCGCTGGTCTCCACCCTGGCGCCATCGCAAATCTGGCTCTGGTTCGGCGTGGTATTTGCCGTGGTGATCATCGGCCGCATCGGCAATCCGATGGGCGTGCTGCTCGCCGGCATCCTGATCGGCATCATCGAATCGCTCACCATGGCGATCATCACCCCGGCCTGGGCGCCGCTGGTCGCCTTCTCCGTGCTCATCCTCATTCTCGTCTGGCAACCGAAATGGCTCTGACCCTGCACCGGAGCGCTGCTCCCGCCTCGATCATTGCCGCCGGCGCCGGCCTCGCGCTGTTGCCACTGGCCGGTATCAGCTCGTTCCATGAATCGTTTCTCTACCTGATCTTCTTCTGGATCGCGCTGGCGACGAGCTGGAACATCCTCGGCGGCTACACCCATTATATCAGTTTCGGCCATGCCGCCTTCTTTGGCGTCGGCATGTATACCACCGCCACCCTGGCGGCCAAGTTCGGCATGCCGTTCCTGTGGACCCTGCCGGTGGCCGGGCTGGTGGCGGCGGCCCTGGCGCTCGGCATCGGCGCGGTGGTGTTCCGGCTCAATCAGCTGCGCGGCGAATTATTTGCGCTGCTCACCATGGCGGTGGCCTTCGTCATCGGCACCATCGTGCTCAACACGCCGATCGATGGCGGCCTTGGCGTCTATCTCAGCTCGGTGGTGCTGCCGCGTGTCTTCGGCTCGTCCACGCTGATCCTGTATTACCTGCTGCTGCTGCTGGCTGCCGGCTCGGTGCTGCTGGCCTGGTGGATTGCCGGCTCGCGTTTCGGCGCCGGACTGTTCGCCATCGCCGATGACGAGGATGTGGCGGAAGTGAAGGGTGTACCCACCTTCCGCTACAAGATGATCGCCTTTGCCGTCTCGGCCGCTATTGCCGGCATGGTTGGTGGCGTGCATGCGCTCTATATCGGCTATGTCACCGTGGGCGAAACCTTCGGCATCACCGTGCCGCTCTATGTGGTGCTGATGAGCATCATCGGTGGCGCGCGCCACTGGCTCGGCCCGGTGGTGGGCGCGGTGATCATCACGGTGCCGTTCTTCGCCTTCCTCTCCGGTGATCAGGCGATGATCGGCCGTGCGCTGGTTGCCTGTGGCCTGGTGGTGGTGATCCTGGCCCTGCCTGATGGCATCGTACCGACCTTGCTGCGTTTCCTGAAGCGCCAGGGCCGCAAGGCGCCGGCCGTGGGGACGCGCCCATTGGCGGATGCCGATCTGCCACCGCCCGATCTCACGCAAGCGCCGGTGCTGCTGGATTGCGGCGAGGTGCATAAATCCTTCGGCGGCATCCAGGCTTTGCGCGGCGTGTCGTTGCAGGTGCGCAAGGGTGAAATTGTCGGCCTGGTCGGTGCCAATGGCTCGGGCAAGACCACTTTGATCAACATGATCAGCGGCCATTTCCGGCTCGATGCCGGCGCCATCCGGCTCGATGGCGATGCCATCGGCGGCCGTTCGGCCAATCAGGTGGCGCGCCGTGGTGTCGCCCGCACCTACCAGATTCCGCGTCCCTTCATGCATATGTCGGCGCTGGATAATGTGGTGCTGTCGATCTGGTATGGCACCGAAATGAGCGATATCGACGCAGTGCGCGCCGAGGCAATGCATTGGCTGGCCTTCACCGGCCTGGCCGAGAAGGCCGACAGCCTGCCCGAAGACCTCAACCTGCATGAACGAAAATTGCTCGAACTGGCCCGTGCCCTGGCCGCCAAGCCGAAGCTGCTGCTGCTGGATGAAGTGCTGTCCGGCCTCAATCCGGCGGAGGTGGATAGCGCCATGCGGCTGATCCGGCAGATTCGCGCCCGCGGCACCACCATCATCTTTGTCGAACATCTGATGCGCGCCGTGGTCGGTCTGTCGGATCGCATCGTGGTGCTCAATCAGGGTGAAGTGCTGGCAGCCGGCGATCCGCAGGATGTGATGCGCAATCCCGATGTTGTCAGCCTCTATCTGGGTAAGTCCCATGCTGCTTGAACTGCGCGACCTGCAAGTTGCTTATGGCGACGCCACCGCGATCTGGAATGCCAGCATCGCGGTGGCGGAAGGCCAGATCGTTTCGGTGATCGGTCCCAACGGCGCCGGCAAGAGCACGTTGATCAACGCCATTGGCGGCCTGCATGGCTGGCGCAGCGGCAGTCTGCATTTCAATGGCACTGATATGAAGCAGGTGCCGCCGCACAAATTCTGCGAATATGGCATTGCGCTGGTGCCGGAAGGCCGCCGCCTGTTCACCAAGATGACGGTGGAGGAAAATCTGCGCATCGGCTGTTATCCGACGGCGGCTCGGGCGCTGAGCGAGCGGAATCTGGAGCGTGTCTACACGCTGTTTCCGATCCTGCGCGAACGCCGGCTGCAGCAATCCGGCCTGATGTCGGGTGGCCAGCAGCAGATGGTGGCGATCGGCCGCGCCCTGATGGCGATGCCGAAGCTTTTGCTGATGGATGAACCATCGCTCGGCCTGGCGCCGGTGATCGTGGATCAGATGTTCGAGATCATCGAGGTGATCCGCCGCGAAGGCGTGGCGGTTCTACTGGTGGAACAGAATGTCGGCAAGGCGCTGGCCATTGCCGATCATGCCTATGTGCTGGAACAGGGCCGTATCATGGCCGATGGCAAGCCGCAGGCGCTGATCCAGCAGCCGCATATAAGAGAAGCCTATCTGGGCATATAACAAGGGAAACGCCGGTCATGCAGAGCGAAGATGCGTATAATGTCGGTGGTGTTGTCTATCCGCGCCCGTTCAAGATTCGCCGCCTGGGTCATTTTGGCTTCAATGTGAACGATCTCGCCAAGGGTGAGGATTTCTACGGTCGTCTGCTCGGGTTTCGTGTCACCGACGATCTGGATATTCGTAGCCTTGGCACACAATTCGACAATCTGGAAGATGGCCGCGTGCTGTTCATGACGCATAACGGCGACCATCATGCTTTCCTGCTGGCGCATCGCAGCCTGGGCGCGATTTTCGGCGATGATGCTGAATCACCGGATGTGACGCTGAACCAGATCACCTGGCAGGTGAATACGCTGGAGGAAGTGGTCAATGCGGTCGACTATTTCAACAAGAAGGATGTCACCCTGCGCCGCATGGGCCGGGATATGCCGGGCAGCAACTGGCATGTCTATGTGCGCGATCCGGATGGCCATACCATCGAACTCTACTATGGCATGGAGCAGGTCGGCTGGGATGGCCTGAGCAAACCGACCGAGCTGTATTATCGCCGCTTCAACGAAACCCCGCCGCTGCCGCAGATTTCCGAAAAGACCGAGGTGGAGGAAGCGGCGCAATCCGGCATCGATGTCTATTCCGGTTTCCGCCGCAAGGATCTCGGCGCCGGCGATCATGTGGTGGGCGCCGTGCGGCTGCCGCGCCCGTTCAAGATCACCCGCATCGGCCCGGTGAAAATCTTCGTTGCCGATATCGATGTCTCTGAAGCCTTCTATACCGAAACCCTGGGCTTCAAGCGCACCGAGGAAGTGATCTACAAGGGCCATCGCTGCGTCTTCCTGCGCGCCGGCACCGAGCATCATTCGGTGGCTTTGCTGCCCAAGGCATTGCGCGACGTGCTCGGCGTCAGCGCGCATTCAAGCTGCGCCTCGGTCGGCCTGGAACTTGGCAGCTATGATCAACTGCGCCGCGCGGTGGAATTCCTCAAGCAGGAAGGCGTGCGCTTCACCGATGCGATGCCGCCGGAATTGTCGCCCGGCGTGGATTACACCGCGCATATCCTGGATCACGACGGCCATTGCCTGCAGCTCTACTACTACATGGAGCAGATCGGCTGGGATGGCCAGCCGCGCCCGGCGCATCTGCGGCGCCAGGTCAGCCAGCCCTGGCCGGAAACGCTGGAACCGATGTCAGATACCTATGCCGATCCGTCCTTCATGGGCCCGCTGGGCTGACGGACATTTGGCTGCCACAGGAGAGTAACCGCGTATGGAAAAATTCGGTATCGGACAGGCGATCCCCCGCTTCGAGGATTCCAGGCTGCTACGTGGCCGTGGCCGCTTCCAGGATGATCGTAATCTTCCCGGCCAGGCCTATGCAGTGGTGTTGCGTTCGCCGCATGCCCATGCGCGTATCCTGAATATCGACAGCGCGGCGGCCAAGGCGGCGCCGGGCGTGCTGGCGGTTTATACCGGTGCCGATTATGCCGCCGATGGGCTGGGCATGCCCAAGGCGGCGATGCCGCGCAAACGCCCGGATGGCAGCCCGATGTTTGCGCCACAGCGGCCGGCCCTGGTGGTCGATCGCGTGCGTTATGTCGGCGATCCGGTGGCTTTTGTGGTGGCCGAAAGCCTGGCCCAGGCCAAGGATGCCGCCGAGCTGGTGGATGTGGAGTATGAGCCGCTACCGGCGGTGACCGATACCGCGCTGGCCACCATGCCGGGCGCGGCACCGGTCTGGGATGAGAATCCGGACAATATTTCACATATCTTTGAAAAAGGTGACAAGGCCGCCACCGAGGCAGCCTTTGCCGGCGCGGCGCGCCGTTTTCACCAGCGCTATGTGATCACCCGCGTGCATGCCCAGTATATGGAGCCGCGCGGTGCGCTCGGTGTCTATGATGATGGCGAGGACCGCTACACGCTGTATGCCGATTGCCAGTATCCGCATCGGGTGCGCAACATGCTGGCCAATGCGGTATTCCGCGTGCCGGAGAGCAAAATCCGCGTGGTCAGCGGCGATGTCGGCGGCGGCTTCGGCACCAAGGGCTGGCAATATGTTGAGCATCGCCTGGTGCTGTGGGCGGCGAAGAAATTGCGCCGGCCGGTAAAGTGGACCTGTGAACGCTCGGAAGCGGTGATGGCCGACGAGCATGGCCGCGACAGTATCGGCGAAATCGAACTGGCCTTCGATGCGGCGGACCGCATCATCGGCCTGCGCCTGGCGATGCTGGCGAATATCGGCGCCTATGTCGGCTCGGATCGTAATCTGCTGGTGCCGTCGCTGATGATCGGCACCGTGGCCGGCGTGTATGACATTCCGGCCGCCTATGTGCATATCACCGGGCTGCTGTCCAACACCAACCCGACGGCACCCTATCGCGGCGCCGGACGACCGGAAGCGATCTATCTGGTGGAGCGTGCGCTGGACGATGCAGCGCGGGCTTTCGGCGTCGATCCGCTGGAGCTGCGCCGCCGCAGCATCATTCCGGCGGCACGCATGCCGTATCAGAATCCGCTTGGCTGCTATTACGACAGCGGTGATTTCCCGTCCAACATGGAACTGGCGCTGAAGGCCAGTGATTATGCCGGCTTTGCCGCCCGCCAGGCGGATTCGACCCGGCGCAAGCGGCTGCGCGGCATCGGCCTGGCCAATGCCATCGAGCAGGCGGCGACGCCAAGCCAGTCGGAATTTGCGGAAATCCGTTTCGACACCAGCGGCAGCGTCACGCTGTTGATCGGCACCAAGAATCAAGGCCAGGGCCACGAAACCACCTACAAGCAAATCCTGAACGAACGGCTCAGCCTCGATCCGGGCGAGGTACTGTTTGTCGATGGCGATACCGACAAGGTGGCTTTCGGCATGGGTACCAATGGCTCGCGCTCCACCGTTGTGGGCGGCTCGGCGATCTATCTGGCGGCAGAGAAGGTGATCGCCAAGGGCAAGCGTATCGCCGCGCATCTGCTGGAAGCCAATGCCGATGATATCGCCTTTGCCGGCGGCAAATTCGCGGTGGCCGGCACGGATCGGTCGGTGACGCTGAAGCAGGTGGCGGTGGCCTCCTATATGCCGATGCGGCTGCCGCCGGGCTTCGATGGCGGGCTGTATGAATCCGCCACCTATGCACCGCAGAAGGATACGTATCCGAATGGCTGCCATATCTGCGAAGTGGAGGTCGATCCTGAAACCGGTGAAGTGGCATTGCTGAATTACACCATCGTCGATGATGTCGGCACAGTGATCAATCCGCTCACGCTCAAGGGCCAGATTCACGGCGGCATCGCCCAGGGTGTCGGCCAGATCCTGATGGAGCGGGTGCAGTATGATCGCGAGTCAGGCCAGCTATTGACCGCCAGTTTCATGGATTACGCCATGCCGCGCGCGGATATTTTCAGCCCGATCCTGGTCAAGAGCAATCCGGCGCCGACCCAGCTCAATCCGCTCGGCGCCAAGGGGGCCGGTGAAGCCGGCGTCGTCGGCGCGCTGCCGGCGGTGATGAATGCGGTGCTGCATGCCCTGGCGCCGCTGGGCGTGCGGCAGCTCGATATGCCGGCAACCAGCGACCGGGTCTGGCAGGCCATACAACAGGCGAAGAAGGAGGCCGCGCAATGACGGCGGGCAGGATCGAACGCAGCCGTGTGCTGCATGGCGGCAGCACACAATGGGCCAGCCCTGCGGGCGAGGGCCGGCTGCGGCTGGATGATGGGCGCGAAGTGGATGCGGCAGCGGTGCAGTATCTGGTGCCGTGCCAGCCGAGCAAGATTCTCTGCGTACATACCAATTACCGTTCGCGCTTCTTCGAGCTGACCGGCAAGAGCGAGATGCCGCCAACGCCGACCTATTTCCAGAAGCCGCTTTCCGCGCTCAATCATCATGGCGGCGAGATCATCCTGCCGGATGGCTACAAATTCCTGAATTACGAAGGCGAACTGGCCGCCATCATCGGCCGGCCGATGCGTAACGTGCGGCCGGAAGAGGTGTGGGACAATATCGCCGGCTTCGCGCCCTCGAACGATATCAGCCTGCATGACATGCGCGATGCCGATATGGGCTCGATGCTGCGGGTGAAGGGTTGCGATGGTTTCTGCCCGATCGGGCCGGCGATGGTCTCCGGCCATGATGTGCGGCAATCGGTTTTGCGCACCTATCTCAATGGCGCCCTGGTGCAGGAAGGTGCCATCGCCGACATGATCTTCGGCATCGACTATCTGATCGCCGATCTGGCCCGGCATATCACGCTGGAGCCGGGCGATATCGTGCTCACCGGCACACCGGCCAATTCACGCCCGATGCAGGATGGCGATGTGGTGGAGGTGGGGATCACCGGCATCGGCCGGCTGTCCAACACCGTGCGCCGCATCCCCGCGCCGCAGGCCGAGGTTGGTTTCCAGCCGGTCGATTCGGCGGAAGTGCGCCGGGTTTCGCTTGGCAATAACGAGCGGCTGCCGCCGCATCTCACCCGTTCCTCCCTCTCGTTCTGATACGGATAGCTCATGGATCTCGGCCTTTCCGACCGTACCGCCATCGTCTGCGCTTCCTCGCGTGGCCTGGGCGAAGCCTGCGCCCAGGCGCTTGCCCGCGAAGGCGTGCGGGTTTTCATCAATGGCCGCAGCGAAGCCAATCTGGCTGAAGCAGTGGATCGCATCGAACGGAATACCGGCCGGCGCCCGGTGCCGGTGGTGGCGGATATCGCCACCGAAGCGGGGCGCGAGCGGCTGGTCGCTGCCTGCCCGGAAGCCGATATCCTGGTCAACAACAATGCCGGCCCGCCGCCGGGCAAGCTGGATGAGTGGAGCCATGATGTCTGGCTCACCGCCATCGAGAACAACATGCTGGCACCGATCCTGCTGATCCGCTCGCTGTTGCCGGGCATGCGCCAGCGCCGCTTCGGCCGCATCGTCAACATCACCTCGGCGATGGTGAAATCGCCAATGCCGGGCATGGGCCTGTCCACGGCGGCGCGCACCGGCCTGACCGCCTTGTGCAAGTCGATTTCGCATGAAGCGGCGCCTGACAACGTGACCATCAACAACCTGCTGCCGGAGCGTATCGATACCGGGCGCCAGCGTTTCATGGCCGAGCGGATCATGAAGGAGCAGGGCGTGACGCTGGAAGAGGCGCGGCGCCAGATCGCCGACACCATCTCGGCCAAGCGCTTCGGCCTGCCGAATGAATTCGCCGATGCCTGCGCCTTCCTGTGCAGCGCCCAGGCCGGTTTCATCTCGGGGCAGAACCTGCAGGTGGATGGCGGCTCGTATCACGGTCTGGTGTAAGCCGGCGGAGGTGGATCATGTATAGCGTAACCCTGACGGTGAATGGCGAGACGGTGACGCGGCAGGTCGAGCCGCGCACCCTGCTGGTGCATTTCATCCGCGAGCATCTCGGCCTGACCGGCACCCATGTCGGCTGCGATACCAGCCAATGCGGCGCCTGTGTGGTGCATGTCGATGGCCGCAGCGTGAAATCCTGCACCATGCTGATGCCGCAAGCCGATGGCTGCAGCATCACCACTATCGAAGGCATCGGCAGCGAGGACAAGCTGCATCCGATGCAGGAAGCCTTCCGCGAGCAGCATGGTCTGCAATGCGGCTTCTGCACCCCGGGCATGATCATGCGCGCCATCGATATGGCGAACACGCATCCCGATGCCGATGACGACACGGTGCGCAAGGAACTGGAAGGCAATCTGTGCCGCTGCACCGGCTATCAGAATATCGTGGCGGCGATCCGTGCCGGCATGGCCGCCATGAATGGCGCGGCCGGAAAGGCGGGCTGAGATGTATGCCTTTGATTATCGCAAGCCGGCCAGCCTGGAAGCGGCTCTGGCGGCCCTGGCGGCCGAGCCGGAAGCCAAGCTGATTGCCGGTGGCCAGACCTTGGTGCCGACCTTGCGCCAGCGGCTGGCCTCACCTTCCGCGCTGATCGACCTGGCTGGTATTCCCGATCTCGCCGGCATCGAGCTGCGCGACGGCGCGCTGTGCATCGGCGCCATGACGCGTTATGCCGCGATCATCGCCTCTGCCGAGGTGCGCGCCACACTGCCGGCATTGGCGCGGCTGGTGGAAGGCATCGGCGATCCGCTGGTGCGCAATCGCGGCACCATTGGCGGCTCGCTGTGCAACAGCGATCCGGCCGCCGATCTGCCGGCGGCCGCGCTGGCGCTGGATGCAGTATTTCACACCGACCGGCGCAGCATTGCCGCTGGTGACTTTTTCGTCGATCTGTTCGAGACCGCCTTGCAGCCGGGCGAAATTCTGCGCCGCATCGATTTCCGCCCGCCGCGCCGCGCGGCTTATGCAAAATTCCGCAACCCGGCTTCGCGTTATGCCGTGGTCGGGGTGTTTGTCGCCGATACAGCCGAAGGCGTTCGCGTGGCGGTGACCGGCGCCGGCGCCAAGGTATTCCGGCAGCCTGATTTTGAAGCCGCATTGGCGCAGAGCTACACGCCAGAGGCCCTGGAAGGTATCGCGGTTGATGCCGATGGCTTCAACAGTGACCTGCATGCTTCGGCGGAGTATCGCGCCAATCTGGTCAATGTGCTGGCGCGCCGCGCCGTGGCCGCCAGCCTGCTCTAAACTCCCAAAGCCCCCAGACTGAGGATTTCATCATGCGTTTGATTGCTTTCGACAAGGCCGGCAAGGCCGGATTGGGCCTGCGCCAGGATGGTAAGCTGCTTGATCTTGCGCGGCTCGATGCGGCCTGGCCAGACGATCTGGCCGATTTGCTGCGCCAGGGGCCGGATGCACTGACGCGGCTGCGCCAGCAGGCCGCTACTGCTACCGCTGCCGATTGGCAGGATGCGGCTGGCCTGCGCCTGCTGCCACCCACACGGCGCGCCGGCAAGATCATCTGCCTGGGGCTGAACTATGTTGATCACGCCGCCGAATCCGGTTTCACCAAGCCGGATTATCCGGTGCTGTTCATGCGTGGCGCCACGTCGCTGGCGGCGCATGATGCCGCTATCGTACGGCCGCGCAATTCCGAACAGCTCGATTTTGAAGGCGAGATGGTGGCCTTTGTCGGCAAGACCGGCCGCCATGTTAGCCGTGCCGATGCCCTGTCGCATATCGCCGGCTATTCGGTGTTCAATGATGCGTCGATCCGCGACTATCAGTTGCGCACGCCGCAATGGACCATCGGCAAGAATTTCGACGCCACCGGTGGCTTCGGACCGGAATTTGTCTCGGCCGATGAAGTGCCGCCGGGTGCCAAGGGGCTGCGGATTCAGACCCGCCTGAATGGTGCCGTGGTGCAGGATGCCAATACCGACGACATGGTGTTCGATGTTGCAGAAACCGTGGCGATCCTGTCGGAATGCCTGACACTGGAAGCCGGCGATGTGCTGGTGATGGGTACGCCGGCCGGTGTTGGCCTCGGCCGCAAGCCGCCGCTCTGGATGAAGCCGGGCGATGTCTGCGAAGTGGAGATCGAGCGCATCGGCCTGCTGCGTAATCCGATCGTGCAGGAGGCCTGACGCCATGGCGCTGGCATTGGCTGCCAGTGCGGGATGGATTCCGCCCTCATAGGCGGACTCCGGGCAGCATAACTATTTTTGCTATACCATCGCGTAGGTAAAGTCGGTGACGCTATCGTCCCCTGGACTGCTACCGACGCTGTTGCCGTTGCTCCCGCTGTCCTCTATCAGCATATCCACCACAGAGGAGGCTAGAAGCGGATTCCGGTAGGCAATATTCTGCCCCCTGCAAATAACAATGCCATTCGCAACAAGCTTCTTCTCGCTTGTTGTCCAACTGGAGGCCGCCGTCTCCGGAATCCTGGGGGGATGCGGTTCGAACGAGCGAATGCAGTTATTCAGCATGTCGCTCAGCCTGGATTTTGCCGGTTTGAGGGACTTAATCCGGAACAAATTTTTCACGCCAATCCCCTTTCTCATTCCATTTTGGCTGCTCATCGCGCAGCACCAGAATGGAGCCAAAAACAATAGCATCTATGGCGCTGCGCATCATGCAGCGATAAGCATCCCAGGGGGTGCACACAATCGGTTCGCTGCGCAGGTTGAATGACGTGTTGATCAGCATCGGGACGCCAGTTATGGCGTGAAATCGCTCAATGACGCTACGGATCAGGGTACCGGATTCCTTTGATACGGTCTGGATGCGGGCAGAATAATCAACATGGGTGACGCTTGGTACGGGAGAGCGTATCTGCCGGAGAAGGTCCATATAGGATTGCACGGACGTATCTGCCGGCTGCAGCCTTTTGTTCGCTTTGACGGGTGCAACAATCAACATATAGGGCGAGGGTTGGTCGAGTTCGAACCATTCCGGCGCATGTTCTTCCAGGACGATGGGGGCGAAAGGCCGGAATGATTCGCGAAATTTGATGCGCAAATTCATTGTCGACTGCATTTTCGGGTCTTGAGGATTGCCGATGATTGACCTAGCCCCCAGAGCCCGGGGGCCAAATTCCATGCGACCGTCAAACATGCCGACCACTTTGCCAGCAAGCACAAGCTCGACTGTTTTCTCAGCGATCTGCTCCGCAGGATAGATTTTGTAGGGCAGGTCATAGAGATCGAGAAAGTCGATGACCTCCGCATCGGAAAAGGCTGGTCCGAGACGCCCTTCCTGCATGGCATTGGCAACAGGCCGCAAGCGGAGCGGCGCATTCGGCGTGTTGCGCAGCCAACCCAGATAGGCAGCCCCCAATGCATTGCCGGCATCGCCCGAGGCTGGTTGAGTCCAGATCTCGTCGAATATGCCGGCCGCGCAGATCTTGCCATTGCCAACACAATTCAGCGCAACGCCGCCTGCCATGGTGAGATGCCGCGCTCCGGTCACACGCTTGGCTTCTTTTGCCATGCCGAGCATTGCTGTTTCGGTAATGACTTGAATGGAGGCCGCCAGATCGAGATGAAACTGGCTGAGTTTGTCTTCCGCGTGACGGAAGGGCTCTCCAAAAAGTTTGGCCCATGCCGGCGCAGCTATATTCGAGAAGCCGGTAAAATCAAAATAGTGCGGCGTGAGAAATACTGAACCATCATCATTTATTTTGATGACATCTGATAATTTCTCCAAATGAACCGGCTGTCCATAGGGAGCAAGGCCCATGACCTTGTATTCTCCGCTATTTACCTTGAACCCGAGATACTGGGTGGCGGCAGAGTAAAACAGACCGAGAGAATTGGGAAACTCCATCTTCTTGTGAATCGTGATATCCCAATCCGTACCTATGGCGATCTGGCTGGTGCACCATTCCCCGACGCCATCAATGGTAAGGATGGCAGCTTCGCGAAAGGGAGAGGGGTAGAATGCCGAAGCGGCATGTGACTCGTGATGCTCGAAACTATAAACCGGCCCGTTGAAATCCGGCAACCTGGCCCGAATTACCTGCTCGATATCGGCTCTACCACCACCCCAGCGTGCGGCAAGCTTGTTAGCCAAAGCATCCGAGGTTTGGAGTTGTGCGCGCATTGCAGTATCCAGCACCCGATCGATAACCAAAGGTATCGACTCGTAAAACGCTATGCTGGAAAGCTCCGCGACGCTGATGCCCGCTTCCTCCAGACAATATGTGATTGCCCGAAGTGGGAATGATGCATCATGTTTGATACGGGAGAATCTTTCCTCCTGCGCCGCAGCGACAATTTCACCATTGGCAAGGAGGCAGGCTGCTGAATCGTGGAAAAAGCATGAGATGCCCAGAGAGTAGTGCATACTATTGCTCCAGAAGCCGGCGCAGGGATTGTGCTACGACTTGATGGCCCCGCTTGGAAAAATGCCCGTCATTCTGAATATACAGAGAGTGCATTCCTGCGGTCTGTGCCGCGGCCAAGGCATGGTGCAGATCAAAAAAACGGCAGCCGAGTTGCGACGCCAGTTTGGAATAGAAGCGATGTGAAAAGAAATGACTGAGTGGATTCAGATCCTTTGCGCTTGGCACTGGGGCCAGAATAAATTCCGCACCCGCCGTTTTGCTCAGGCGATGCATTTTGGTAAAAATACTGGCCGTCAGTCTGCGCCCGAGCGGATTGGGGCTTGCATATGTGGTGGTGAAAATGCGCGGTGTTATTCGTGCAATCACTCTGGAGAGAAAGCCCTTGGTATTTTGTGGGCTCTCGGTGGATTTCCAGTGCGGCACCGGAACATTATAAAGCCGTAGCTGGCCTTGCTGTAATTCGAAATAGGGTTTCGGGCGGCTGACTGTGCCTTCGGTCAAGACATCATAAGTGCTGCGCTCGTGCTGCTGGTTCCGATTGCTGCAGCCTATGTAGGCAGTCATTAATATAGCGTCGGGTTTTAAACCGGCTTCCAACAAGGATTTCATGATAAGCAATTGCTGGTCATTACCGGTGCCGGGCATGGCAGCATTGAAAAGGATCATATTGCTGTCTTGCTCAACCAAATCGGTGAAACGATGCTCATTGCTCACCCCATGGCCCGCAGTGAAGGAGCATCCGATAACCAATATGCGTTTCTTGGTGCTGGCGTTGAAACTATCTATCGAATGGCAGCAACGGAAGCCATCCGGTCCCGTCTTGATGTGATGAAAGGCAATGCCGGTCTTGTCAGGATGGTAGGCAATATTCAGATTTGGGCGGAATTTATATCCAATTGAAGAATCATACTTGTGAAGTACATGAAGGGTACCCATTTCTATATGCCCTGTTAAGAGAAAGCGACGGAAGACAAGGTTGTCGAACTCATGCCTCAATGCATATTGGGAGTTTATCCAAAATCATATAGCCTTGAAAACTGGTCATAATGGCCGAAAGTTCATATAGCTATTATTGAAGTTCAAAGTGCAGATTTCCATTAAGGATATGCACACAATCTTTTCTGATGCAACCGCCTGAACCTGTATTGTTGGTGAAAGGTTTGGGGTTGTCACATGCATTGACTTACTCACATGTAAGTCCTACCTCTGGGGCCAGCAGGCAACGGAGGGATCATGCAGGAAAATCGGAAATGGGTGCTGGCACGGCGCCCGGCAGGTGAACCCGGCATGGCGGATTTCCGGCTGGAAACGGCAGCATTGCCGCAGCAACTGGCGCCGGGCGAAGTGCTGTGCCGCATCCATTATCTCTCGCTCGATCCCTATATGCGCTGGCGCATGAATGATGCCAAATCCTATGCCAAGCCGGTGGCTTTGGGCGAGGTGATGGTGGGCGCCACGGTGGGCGAGGTGATCCGTTCCGAAAGCCCGGATTATGCGCCAGGCGACATGGTGCTGGGCGGTGGCGGCTGGCAGGATTACGCCGTGCTGCCGGCGGCCGGCCTGCGTAAGCTGGATGCGGCGGCAGCACCGGTTTCTACCGCCTTGGGGGCGCTGGGCAGCCCGGGTTTCACCGCCTGGGCCGGCCTGATGAAGATTGGCCAGCCCAAGGCGGGCGAGACCGTGGTGGTGGGGGCTGCCACCGGGCCGGTAGGGGCCATGGTGGGGCAGTTGGCCCGGCTGCAAGGCTGCCGCACGGTGGCGATTGCCGGTGGCGCAGAGAAATGCGCCTATGCGCGCGAGGTGCTGAAATTCGATGCTGCACTGGATCATCGCGATCCGCTGCTGAAGCAGAAACTGGCCGAAGCCTGCCCCAATGGCATCGATGTCTATTTCGAGAATATCGGCGGCAAGGTTTGGGATGCGGTGATCCCGCTGCTCAATGACTTTGCCCGCATCCCGGTCTGCGGCCTGATCTCGCAATATAACCATGGCAATGCCGCCGATGGTGAAACGCCGATGGCGGCCCTGATGCGCGATGTGCTGGTCAAGCGTTTGCTGCTGCGCGGCTTTATCATCACCGATTTCGCCGCCGACCGCGATGAATTCCTGCGCTATGCCACGCCACTGGTGGCCAATGGCACTTTGCTGGTGCGCGAGGATATCGTGGCTGGCATGGAGCGGGCGCCGGAGGCTTTTATCGGCCTGCTGCAGGGCCGCAATTTCGGCAAGCTGATCGTCAAATTCGTCTGACGATCAGCCTGCCGCTTGTTCAATCATCGGGGTGCAGCACGAAATCCGCCACATCGTGCTGCCGCGCCCGCAGCAGGAAATCGCAGACCCGCACGATCTGCGAATCGAGCATTTCGCGGCCATAGACGGTGAGGCAGCCGCTGGCCTCGGCAATGCGCAGCAGTTTGGTGCGGTCCGGATCCATGATGGCATCCATCACCACCAGATGCGGCGGCATCTCTGTTACTTCGATCGGGCAGGCATCGGCATCCAGCATGCCGACCGGGCTGGCATTGATCAGCAGGTCGATATCATCCAGCCGTGATGGCCCGATGCGGGTATCCAGCGCCGGATAGGCTTTGGCCAGGCTGCTGCCCAGGGTTTCGGCGCGCGCGCGATTGGGTTCCACAATACGCAACGCCGCCACGCCCTTGCGCGCCAGTTCAGCGCCGATGGCGGCGCCCGCGCCGCCCGCGCCGAGCAATTGCACACGCTTGCCCGGCATAAGCAGGCCGCGCCGCTCAATGGCGGCGACACAGCCGACACCATCAAACATCTCGCCGACCCATTGATCATCGCGGCAGCGCGCGATCACCGAGATGCTGTGGCTGATGCGCGCCATCGGGCCGATATGGTGCAGATGCGGTGCGATCCGCGTCTTATGCGGCACCGTCACCACCAGGCCATCCAGATTGACCAGCTTGAGCAACTGCGGAAACACCGCATCAAAATCCTCCGGCCGGATATGGATCGGCAGCAGGATCGCATCCTCGCCACGCCGGCGCAGTTCATGCGTTACCGTCTCGGGCGAGCGCGCCTGTTCGATGGGATGGCCCAGGATGCCATAGAGCCGGGTGCGGCCACTGACAAATTCGGCCGAGCCGGCGCGCGGCGGTGCTTCGCGCAGCAGGCCTTCCTGCAGGGGGGCGAGGATATTCATGCGTAATACTCCAGCATCTTCCCGGGATTCATGATGTTGCGGGGATCGAGCGATTGTTTGATCAGGCGCATCAGCGCCAGGGTTTCCGTGCCATGTTCCAGCGGCAGGTATTTCTGCTTTTCCTGGCCGATGCCATGTTCGCCGGTACAGGTGCCATCCATGGCGATGGCGCGTTCGACCATGCGATGCACGAATTGCAGCACAATGTCGATCTCGGCCTGGTTGGTCATATCCACCATCGGCTGGACATGGAAATTACCATCGCCGACATGGCCGACAATCGGCGCGATCAGGCCCAATTGCTGGATTTCCCGCTTGGTCTCCTCGACGCAATCGGCCAGGCGCGAAATCGGCACGCAGACATCGGTCGGAATCGGACGTGCGCCGGGGCGCAGACCGACACAGGCCCAATAGGCCTCATGCCGCGCTTTCCACAGCCGAGAACGCTCCTCCGGCTTTTCGGACCATTCAAACGGGCCGCCTTCAAACATCTCGGCGATTTCGCCAAAGCGGCGCGATTGTTCGGCCACGCCATCAGGTGTGCCGTGGAATTCCAGCAGCAGCAGCGGCGCTTCCTTGAGGCCTAGGCCGGAATGGCGGTTGACGGCGCCCACCGTCACTTCATCCAGCAATTCGATCCGTGCCACCGGCAATGCGCTCTGGATCGTGGCGATCACCGCATCGCAGGCGGCGCGTATACTGGGAAACGGACAGATCGCCGCTGCCACGGCTTCGGGAATCGGCGATAGCCGCAATACCAATTCGGTGATGATGCCGAGTGTACCTTCCGAGCCGACAAAAAGCCGGGTCAGATCATAGCCGGCGGAACTTTTGCGGGCGCGCCGCGCCGTGCGTACGACATCGCCATTGGGCAACACGGCGGTCAGCGCGATCACGTTATCCTTCATCGTGCCATAGCGCACCGCATTGGTGCCGGAGGCGCGGGTGGCGGCCATGCCGCCCAGCGAGGCATCGGCGCCCGGATCGATGGGGAAGAACAAGCCGGTATCGCGCAGGAATTCATTGAGCATGCCGCGCGTCACGCCCGGCTGCACTACGCAATCCAGATCTTCGGCATGCACGGCCAGAATCCGCTTCATGCCGGCAAGATCAATGCAGATGCCGCCATGCGGTGCGTTGACATGGCCCTCAAAAGAGGAGCCGGAGCCATAGGCGATCACCGGCACAGCGCTGGCAGCACAAAGCCGCACAATTTCGGCCACTTCCTCGGTGCTTTCGGCCTGCACTACGGCATCAGGCAACTGGCTCGGCATCCAGGTGAGCTGGCTGGAATGTTGCCGTCGCACGGCCTCGCTGGTGCTGAAGCGATTGCCGAAACGCTGCTGCAACTGCTCCAGCACAGCATGCAGCGCGGCTGGATCGAGCGGCGGACGGCCACCTGTCGTCGGGGTGCGGCCGGGGGAAGATACAGGGTCTGGCATTTTTTCCTCCATAGGCTGGCACCCTCATAGCAGATATTGACCTACATGCAAGTAAGCTTTATAAGACCGGCCCATCTCATCGGGAGGAACCGGGATGCAAGAGGCAGACTTTCATGTCGCCATCGGCGACAAGGTGCAGTTTTCCAAAACCGTCAGCGAAAGCGACGTCTACCTGTTCGCCGGCATCACCGGCGATCTGTCGGATGTACATTGCAACGAAGAATTCATGAAGAAATCCGCCTTCGGCAAACGCATCGCCCATGGCGTGCTGTCGATGGGCTTCATGTCCACCGCCTCCACACTGATGTTCACGCCGCATGTGCATAAATATGTCGGTTACACACCGGTATCGCAGGGCTACGAGCGGGTGCGTTTCATGGCGCCGGTTTTCTTCGGCGATACCGTCACCATCACCTACACGATTGCAAAGATCGAAGCCGAACGTTGCCGCTGCCTGTCCGATGTGGCGGTGACCAACCAGCATGGTGTGCAGGTAGCCGGTGCCACGCATATCATGCGCTGGGTGCCTGAAGCGGGTGTTGCGGCATGAGCAGCGCCTCCACGCAGCGCCGCGCTGCTTTTGTCACCGGTGGCCGACGCGGCATCGGCCGCGCCATCGCCTATGCCCTGGCCGAGCAAGGTTTCGATCTTCTGGTGAATGATCTGGAGTGCGATGCGGCGGCAGAAGAAACTTTGCTCGGTGTCACAGAGCGCGGTGGCCGCGCCGCCTTTGTGGTTGGCAATGTTGCCGATCTGGCGCAGCATGATCGTATCGTGGCGGAAGCCAATCAGTTCGGCCCGCTGAGCTGCCTGGTGAATAATGCCGGCGTGCAGACGCAATATCGCGGCGACATGCTGGAAATCCCGGTGGAGAGTTTTGACCGCCTGGTGGATGTGAATCTGCGTGGTTCGTTTTTCCTGACCCAGCGTATCGCCAAACACATGATTGCCGAACCGGCCGGCGATGCCACGCGGCCGGCGCGGTCGATCATCTTCATCTCCTCCGGCAATGCGGTGATCGCCACCGGCACGCAGGCGGATTACTGCATCTCCAAATCCGGCATTGCGATGATGGCGACGCTCTATGCCATGCGCCTCGCCGAATATGGCATTGCGGTGCATGAAGTGCGGCCCGGCATCATTCGCACCGATATGACGGCCGATGTATTCGACAAATACGATGCCTGGGTGAAGGGGCGCGGCTTTCCGCTGGCGCGCTGGGGCGAGCCGGAAGATATCGGCCGCACCGTGGGTGTGCTCGCAGCCGGCCTGCTGCCCTACAGCACCGGCCATGCCTTCCATGTTGATGGCGGCATCCATATCCGCCGCACCTGAAGCCGGCCACGTTCAAGGAATTTAGTGATGTACGATTATGCGGGTGATGTCGCGGTGGTGACCGGCGCGGCCAATGGCATCGGCAAGGCGATTGCCGAACGCCTGGCGGCAGAAGGCTGCAATCTGGCGCTCTGGGATGTGGATGTGGACGCGCTTGCAACCGTGGCCGACCAGCTACGCGGGCAGGGCGTCAAGGTCAGTGTCGGCAAGGTTGATGTGGCTGATTTGCAGGCAGTGCGCGCAGCTGCGGAAAGTTTGCGCAACGCGTTTGGCGCCGTGCCGCGCATCTTGATCAATGGGGCCGGGATAGGGCAGGTTGCTTCGATCATCGATGGCACGCCGGAAGATTTTGATTACACGATGCAGGTCAATGTGCGCGGGACCTATAATTGCTGCCACACCATTGTGCCGATGATGATCGAGAGTGGTGGCGGCCGAATCATCAACATTGCTTCATGGTTCGGCAAATCCGGGCGACCGATGTCGTTGGCCTATTGCGCATCAAAATTTGCGCTGATCGGCATGACGCAATCGATGGCGCTGGATCTCGCCAAATCCGGTATCCGCGTGAACGCCGTTTGTCCCGGCACCATCACCAATACCCGGATGCGCGAACAAGCCGATGCAGAGGCGATCGCCAAGGGCTTGCCGCCTGCGGCGGAGCGCGTGCATCTCATCCCGCTCGGCCGGTTGGGGCAGCCCGAAGACATCGCCAATGCGGTGGCGTTCCTGGTTTCGGAACAGGCGTCCTACATGACCGGCCAGTCGATCAATGTCACCGGCGGATTGTGGATGAACTGAAACCGGCCCCGTTTCCGCCGACGGCGGAATTGGGGTCTTGACAGGCTGTGGCGATTTATACCTACTTACAAGTAAGTATAAATTGGCGAGCGGCCGGTAACGGAAACGCTGGCTGTTGGGAGGAACAACGTGTTTGAGTTAGCCGAATATCTCTTGCGAGGGGCGCTGCTGGGCGTCACCTACGGGCTGCTGGCCTTTCCGGTCAGCCTGCTTTTTGTCACCACCGGCTCGGTGGATGTGGCGCTTGGCGCCTATGCCGTGCTGGCGGCCGCGATCATGTATGTCACCGGCGGCACCAGTGGCGTGATCCTGGCCATCGGTTCGGCGGTGCTGGCTTCCGGCATTGTCGGCATCATCTCGATGCGCCTGAACCGCCCCGGCGCAGTGGATCATGTCATCGCGGTGCTGGGCACATTCGGCCTCGCCACTTTCCTTGAATCCTTCATCCTGACGCTGTTCGGCACCAGCCCGATGATCCGGCAGCCCTTCGATACCTTCTGGAATATCGGCGGCATCCGCATCAGCCCGCAGATGGGCATCAATATCACGGTCTGCGTTGCCATCCTGGCCGCCCTGTTCGTGGTATTGCAGCGCACGCCGTTTGGCCGTGCCATGCGCGCCAGTGCGGTCAATCCGGTCGGTGCAGCGCTGAACGGCATTCCCGTGCGCCTGATCTGGTTCTCCACCTATCTGCTGGGTGGCCTGCTGGCCGGCACGGCCGGTGTGCTGATCCTCTATACCACCGGTGCGGATTACAGCACGGCGTTCAATTTCACCATCTGGGGCTTCGGCTCGGCGATCATCTTCGGCATGCGCAGCCCGCTGCGCGGCTTTGCCGGCGGCCTGATCATCGGCATGGTACAGGCGCTCAGCGCCGGCTATCTGCCGGGCGCCTGGGCCAATGCGATCCCCCTGGTCTTCATCTTCGTCATCCTGTCGCTGGGCCGGATGAACCAGATTGCCGCCACCGGAGGGCGTGTGTGATGCAAGGCACGCTGCTGCAACGCTGCAAGCCGGCGCTGATCATTCTCGCGATCATCGCCGCGATCACCCCCTTCATCTACAATAGCCCGTTCTGGCTCGATAACTCGGTGATGGTGGCGATCTTCTCGCTGCTCTCGCTGTCGGTCGGTATGGCCTATGGCCAGGCCGGTATCCTGTCGATGGCACCGGCTGCCTTCGGCTCGATCGGCGCCTTCGCCACCAGCATCGTCACCACGCGTTACGGCCTGTCGCCGCTGGTCGGCCTGGTGCTGGCGCTGACCCTGCCGATGCTGCTGGCCTATCCGATGGCGCGTGCCATCACCCGGCTGTCGCCCTTGCCGCTGTCCATCGCCACTTTGCTGATGTGCCTGGTGCTGGAACTGGCGATCCGCGAAGGCGGCAGCTTCACCGGCGGCTATATCGGCCTGTCCGGTATTCCGCCGCTATGGTTCGCCGAAAGTATCCAGGCAATGCATATCCTGGGCTGGCTGATCGTCGCCCTGGTGCTGGTGCTGTATGCCAATCTCACCAGTTCGGCTATCGGCCGCGCGGTGCGCACGGCGCAGCATGATCCGCTGCGTGCCACGGCCGATGGCGTGAATGTGCCGGCCCTGCTGGCGCTCTATTTCGCGCTTTCGGCGTCGGTCGCCGGTCTGGCCGGCTGGCTCTATGCCCATCACCTGACCTATATGGGTCCGGATTCGCTCACCATGCATGTCTCGATCCGCATTCTGCTGATGGCAGTGATCGGCGGCGCGGCCACCTTCCTCGGCCCGGTGCTGGGCGCGGCCTTCCTCACCCTGATCACGCTCTATCTGCCGGCGGCGGAAACCCAGGGCATGATCTTTGGTGCCGTGCTGATCCTGGTGCTGCTGGTGGCGCCGAATGGCGTGCTGGGTACCAACTGGAGAAAAATGCTGGCCAGCCAGCAGCAGCGCAGTCGCGCCGCCAAGGCCGCGCGCGCCAATAACGGAGGTGCGGCATGACCATTCAGGCCAAGAATGTGACGGTGCAGTTCGGCGGCGTCACCGCGCTCAAGGATGTCTCGGCCACGTTGCAGCGTGGCAAGATCCTGGCGGTGATCGGTCCGAACGGCTCGGGCAAGAGCACCTTGTTCAATGCCATCACCGGCATGGTCAAGCCGACTGCCGGCACCATCGTGGTGGATGATGAAGTGGTGGACAATCTGCCGCCTTTCGCCCGCATCAGCCGCGGCCTGGCGCGTACCTTCCAGACGCCGCGCTTCGATCCCAAGGTGACGGTGGAGGAAGCCGTGATGTGCGGCTTCTATCCGGTCAAGAGCTGCGGCTTTGTGGCGGCCATGCTGCGCCTGCCTTCGGCCTCGCGCGAGGAAGCCGGCTTCCGCCAGCGCTGCGAAGAGATCATGAGCGATCTCAAGCTGACGGCATATCGCGACCTGCCGATGAGCGAATTGCCGATGGGCCGGGTGCGTCTGGTGGAAGTGGCACGCGCGCTGGCGAATGACCCGAAATACATCCTGCTGGATGAACCGGCCGCCGGCCTGGCGCGGGATGAGCAGCGCATGCTGAGCCATGAAGTGCGGCGCCTGGCGCAACGCGGCGTTGGCGTGTTGCTGGTGGAGCATAATTTCAACCTGATCCGTGAACTGGCCGAGGATGTGGTGGTGCTGAAGGAAGGCGCCATGCTGATCCAGGGCGCACCCGAAGTGATCGCGCGCGACAAGGCTTTCATCGATATCTATCTGGGGAGCACCGGCCGATGAACGCGACGGCGGTTTCTGCTACGGGCCAGGCCGGCAAGCCGGTGATGACCTGCCGCGGCATCGCGGCGCGCTACAGCCGCATCACCGTGGTTGAGGATGTGGCTTTTGAGCTGCATCCGGGTGAAATGCTCGCCGTGCTGGGGCCGAACGGCGCCGGCAAGAGCAGCATGCTTGGATCGCTTGCCGGCATTGTCAGCGGCGCTGGCGAGGTGACGGTGCGCGGTGTCGAGCTTGGCGGCATGAGCGCGCATAAACGCGCCACGCATGGCATTGCCTTCGTGCCGGAAAGGCGCGGCAATATCTTCCCCACCATGTCGGTGGCGGAGAATATCGATGTTGGCCTGCGGCTGCTGCCACTGGCGGAGCGCGAGGCGCAGCGCAAGCTGATCATCGATCTGTTCCCGATCCTGGAGCAGCGCGCCGATGCCATGGCTGGTGTGCTCAGCGGCGGCGAGCAGCAGATGCTGGCCATTGGCATGGCTCTGGGCCGCAAGCCGGAAGTGCTGATCCTGGATGAGCCGACCCAAGGCTTGGCACCGATGGTGTTCGACATTCTGCAGAATGTCTTCGACACCCTGAAGCGTAGCGGCCTGGCTTTGCTGCTGGCCGAACAGAATGTCCCCTTCGCCGGCCGCGTGGCCGACCGCTACGTGATCCTGTCGCACGGCCATATCGTGCAGCGCGGCGGCAAGGAGGATTTGAAGAATCCGGAACAACTGGCTGAAGCTTTTCTGGGGACGGGCAGCGAATAGCCAGCGGATGGAGCATGAGCGTTATGCGTGAGAAAACCGAGAAGGAGAGGAATATGAAGCGTTTCACCAAATTGCTGGCGGGCATTGCCGCTTTCGGCTTGCTGGCCGGCGGCGCCGTGGCGCAGGAAAAGATCAAGATCGGCGGCATTTACAGCCTGAGCGGCCCGGCGGCGCCGTTCGGTGTGCCGGAGCGTGATATCGTCGAAATCCTGGTTGGCAAGGTCAACAAGGAAGGCGGCATCAAGGGCGCCCAGATCGATCTGGTGCTATGCGACGACCAGACCAACCCGACCGAGGCGGCGCGCTGCGCCACCAAGTTGATCCGCCAGGATGGCGTGGTGGCCATTCTCGGCTCCACCATCGGCACCGGCACGCTGGCGCTGATGCCGATTGCGATGGCCAACAAGGTGCCGGTGCTGGCGCCGGTCGGCACCATTCCAGCCACCTCGAAGGAAAACAATTTCTGGCCGTGGATTTTCCGTACCGCGCCGAGCGACATCCTGATCGTGGATGCGATCATGGATCGTGGCGTGTTCAAACCCGGCCATAAGCGCGTCGGCATCATGTATCAGGAAGATGCCTATGGCGAAGCCGGCATGAAGCGCGCCACCGCGCTGTCGAAGGACCGCAACGTCGAGATCGTCTCCGCCGTGGCGGCGCCGCTCAACGCCATCGACCTGACGGCGGCGGCGACCAATATCCGCAATTCCAATCCGGATGTGGTGCTGCTCAAGACGTCCGCTCCGGCGCTGGGCGCTGCCTTCATGCGCGCCGCGCGCCAGGTCGGCATCAAGGCGCCGATCATTGGCACCGGCAGCCTGAACCAGCGCCCCTTCCTGGATGCAGCCGGCCCGGCTGGCGAAGGCATTCAGATTGTCTCCATCGGCAACTGGGACGATCCGTCGGAGAAGCAGAAGGATCTCGGCAAGGTGATCGTGGATGGCGGCAAGACCCCGAAGGGTTATGCCGAACTGATTGCCTCCACCGGCTTCCTGGCCGCCGCCGAGGCCCTGCGTCGGGTGGATGGCAAGCCGACCGGCCCGAAGATCCGCGATGCACTCGAAACCATCTGCGATTTCCCGGGTACCTATCTCGATGGCAATCTGTGCTATTCCAAGGATCAGCATGAAGGCGTGTTCGCCGATACGCTGATCACCGTGGAAATCCGTGGCGGCAAGTTCGTCACCATCTCCAAATAATTTGACTCCAAGTAGGCCATCGTCCGGTCCGGGGTATCGATCAGCGTTGCGAGGTTCGGGTGCGTTCCAGTTATCTCGATTTTGCGCCGCATGAATGGTCCCTGGACCGGGTTCTGGAATGGCGTGCCGGGCTCACCCCCGGCGCGCCGTTTCTGCATTTCGCCGGCCGTCCGGCACTGAGTTTCGCCGCTGCCTGGGAAGGCGCCCTGGATATCGCCTGGTTTTTGCACCAGGCCGGCATCCGGCGCGGCGACCGTGTTGCCAGCTTTGCCGGCAATTCCGATCTGGCGGTGCTGATCTGGTTCGGCATCGACCTGCTGGGCGCCATCGATGCGCCAATCAATCCGGCCTTCACCGGCAAGCCGCTGGAACATGTGATCAATCTGGTCGGCGCCGAAATCCTGATTGCCGAAGCTGCCTTGCTGCCGGTGCTGGCACAGAATGCCGAGACAATGCCGGTGCTGAGCCGGGTTTATGCCCATGGCGCCGAGGGCGAGCTGCCGCGTGAGATCGCTGGCAAGCCGGTGCTGGCTTTTGCGCCGCAGCCGGGCTTGCGCCCGGCCGATTGGCGCCCGCCCGGCGCGGCGCATAGTGATCTCTGCTCGATTTTGTTCACCTCCGGCACCACCGGGCCATCCAAGGGTGTGATGGTCACCCATGCTCAGGCTTTTCTCACCGCCCGGCAGAGTGTGGAAGGCATGCGGATCACGGGCGAGGACAGCTATTATTGCGCCCATCCTTTATTCCATATGTCGCCGCGTTTCTGTGCGCTTTATCCCGCATTGCTTACTGGCGCAAAAGTAAGTCTGGATAGCCGTTTCTCGGCGCCGGACTGGCTGCGCCGGGTGCGCGAAACCCAGGCCACGGTCAGTATCGGCCATGGCCCGCTTTTGGAAATGATCTATGCCGAGCCGGAACGGCCGGATGATGCCGATACAAGATTACGCTGTATCGGCACCTCGCCGTTTCCCAAACATATCGCGGTGGATTTTGAACGCCGCTTCGGCGTCAAGGGGATCGAAACCTGGGGCATGACCGAGGTCAATATCCCGTGCTGGCATCCCTATGATGCGCCGTTGCGGCCCGGCTCCTGTGGCCGTATCCGCGAGGAATGGTATGAGTTTCAGGTTGTCGATCCGGAAACCGACAGGCCGTTGCCGCCGGGCCAGGTGGGCGAATTTGTGTTGCGGCCAAAACTGCCCTGGATCGTCAGCCCGGGCTATTACGCCAATCCGCAGGCGACGCTGAAGGCATGGCGCAATCTGTGGTTCCATAGCGGCGATAGCGGCTATATCGATGCCGATGGCTGGGTCTATTTCGCCGACCGCCTGGGCGACCGCATCCGGCGTCGGGCGGAGAATATCTCATCCTACGATATCGAAGTGGCGGCCAATGCCCATCCGATGGTGCTGGAAAGCGCCGCCATCGGTGTGCCGTCGGAATTCCTCTCGGATGACGATGTGAAGCTCTGCGTGGTGGCGCGCGCCGGTATGCTGCCGGCGCCGGCGGATTTGCTGGTCTTCCTCGCTGCGCATCTGCCGCATCACATGGTGCCGCGCTATGTCGAGATCCTGCCGGCAATGCCACGCACGCCGACGCAGAAGGTGATGAAGGCGCAATTACGCGCCGCCGGCCTCACCCCGGCCACCTGGGACCGCAAGGCAGCCGGCATCGATCTGCGCCGGCTTGTCAAGCAGGACAAAAACTAGCTTTTGCTGCGCGCTTTGGGCTTGCGGCCATAGGTGCCGTAGATCGCGGTGAGCGCCGCATCCCACAATTCCGGCAGGCGGCCGAAGCGGCCATTGTCGCGTGTCACCAGGCCTGCATAGTGGATGATGGTGACAAGCTGGATCACCACCTGCTGCTGCGGCGTATCCGGCAGCAATTCACCCGATTGCACGGCGGCGCGCACGCCGACACTGACCAGCATCTCGAATTCCCGCATCACCGCCTGCAGACGATTGCGCATCTTGTCATTCAGCGCATCGCTGTCGTTGCGCAGCCGGGTCATCAGGCTCCACGGATTGCCGTGATCGCCATCGGGATTGTATTTCTGATAACGCTCGCGGTTCAGCTTGATGATGGCATCGATCTTGGTGCGCAAAGTGGTGGTGGTGTCGGTCAGCACATCGCGATAGCGATTCATCGTGCTGGTGGTGTAATCCTCCAGCACTTCCTCCACCAGGCCTTCCTTGCTGCCGAAATGGTAATGCAGATTGGCGCGGGTGGTGTTCAGGATTTCGGCAATCTGGCGGAAACTCAGGCCGCGATAGCCATGCTTGACCAGCAATTCCTCCGCCACCAGCTTGATCTGGCTGCGCATGGTCTGGCCGGCACTGTTATTCTCGCTAAGCAAGGGCAGCTCTCGCATTATTGTTTCACAAATAATCGCAGTTTTTACCGCCCGGTGCAATTGCCGGAGGCAGCCGAAGCCGCCTCCGGCGCGGCATTTCAGCGTTCGATGCCGGCCGCCTTGAGCAGCTGGCCGATGCGCGCGATCTCGGCGTCGCCCAGCTTTTGCAAGGGCGGGCGCACCGCAGCCGAAGGCAGGCGGCCAAGGATCACCTGGGCTTCCTTCATGCGGTTATGCATGTCCACGGCGGGCGGGCCGTAGAAGGCATGGGTGGTGTGGTAGATGCGGGCCGCCACCGCCTTGGCCGTGGCGAGATCGTCGCCGCGCACCGCCTCGAACAATTCCACCTGCAGATCGGCAATGGTGCTGCCGGCGCCGGACAGCAGGCCGTTGCAGCCCACCACCAGCGAGGAGAGCAGCCAGGCGCTGTGGGTGGTCAGCACATTGATCGGGCGCGGGCCGGATTGCAGTGTGCGCACCGTCATTTCATGGCGCGCCGGCTCGCTACAGGCATCCTTCATCGCCTTGATGCTGGGAATTTCCTCGATCAGCCGCAGCAGCACGTCATGCGAATAGGTCACCGGCAGGCCGATCGGGAACTGGAAAATGATCAGCGGCAGATCGGTGGCATCGGCGATGCGGCGATAGTGATCCACCACCATATCCGGGCGCGAGCCGAGCATGAACACATTGGGCGGAAATACCAGCAGGGCGGAAGCCCCCTTCTGATCCGCCATGCGCGCGATACGCGCCGCTTCCAGGCCACTTTCGGCATAGATGCCGTTCACCAGCGGCACGCGGTCGCCGACTTCTGCCAGCGCCAGATCGAGCAGCTTTTCCTGCTCTTCGAAGCTGCAGGAAGAGACTTCCGAGGCATGGCCGTTCACGGTCAGCGCCGCAACACCGCGCACGCCGCCCACCTCGCGGATATGCTTGCGGTAATTCTTTTCGTCGATGCTCAGATCGTCATGCAGTGGCAACAGGCAGGCCGGAATGACACCGGAACAATCATAGGGCAGTCGGGGCATGGCTTTCTCCTTTGAACCTGGCTTCAAATGCCTTGCAGGGCGGTGATCTCGGCGATGGCGGCGCCGGCGCGGGCTTCACGCGCCTTGAGATATTCCGGCGAATCGTAGAAGCGCTGCACCGTCTCCACCGAATCGAATTCCACCACCACGTAACGCACCGGCGCGGCCTCGCCCTCGATGGCCACCGGCTCGGCGCCGCGCACCAGATAGCGCCCGCCGAAAGCCTCGATCGCCAGCTTGGCGAGCGGTTTGTACGATTCGTATTTCTCCGGATCGGTGACCCGGACCTTGGCAACCACGATTGCGGCCATTCTCTGCGTTTCCTCTGTCGTCATGACGGAACTATCCCGGGCGCGGCCTGGCCGGCCGGAAAGCGGCGGGGCTACAGGGTGGCAAAAAACTTATTGACGTGCAAGTCAGTATCGGTCAATTTCCCGGCCCAGGAGGAAACCCGAGATGAGCGATGTAGCGAAAATGCGTGATGCAGGCATACGAGTCGAAATCCAGGGCCGCGTGGCCACCCTGTTTCTGGTCAATCCGCCGATGAATGTGGTGACCCTGGGGCTGACCCGGCAGATGAGCGATGCGTTGACCGAACTGGCCGCCGATCCCGCCATTGGCGCGCTGGTGCTGAGCGGCGAAGGCGAACGGGCTTTCTGCGCCGGCTCCGATATCAAGGAATTCCCCCGTCTGATTGCCGAACAGGGCATCGTTTCGCAGAAGCTGGGCAAGGAAAACGACACCTATGGCCAGGTGGCGCATTTCCCGAAGCCGACCGTGGCCGCCATCGAAGGGCTGGCACTGGGCGGCGGGCTGGAACTGGCCAGCGGCTGCGATCTGATCGTGGCTTCCGCCAATGCCCGCATGGGCCTGCCGGAAGTGAAGCTGGGCGGTTTCCCTGGCAGTGGCGGCACCGTGCGGGTGACGCAGCGCATCGGCCTTGGCCGCGCCAAGGAAATGATGCTGCTGGGCGACATGATCAATGCTGAAACCGCTTTGGCCTGGGGCCTGATCAACCGCATCGCGCCCCAGGGCGGCGCGTTGGCCGCCGCGCGGGAGATGGCGGCGCGACTGGCTGCCGGGCCGGCCCAGGCCGCCTTCGCCTGCAAGCAGGCTTTGCGCAATGCCATGGACCTGCCGGAGGATGAAGCGATCCAGCGCAGCCTCGATCTTTCGGAAGCCCTGTCGCAGACCGGCGATTTCAGGGAGGGCGTCACGGCTTTTGCCGAAAAACGCCCGGCGCAGTGGCGCGACCAGCTCGACCAAAAGGTTTTCGGCGCCTGACCGGCCGCCGTTCGTCATTCATATAAGCCAAGGATCGTCCCGTGATCGATTTTTCCATTCCCGCCGAAACCCAGATGGTGCTCGAAACCCTGCGCCGCTTCATCCAGAAGGAGCTGGCGCCGCACGAGGCCGAGGTTGAGGAAATCCAGTATGTGCGGCCCGAACTGGTGCAGGAATTGCGTAGCAAGGCCAAGGAAATGGGCCTGTTTGCCATGGGCATGCCGGAAGATGTCGGCGGCGGCGGCCTGAGCACGGTGGATATGTGCCTGTGCGAGGAGGAATTCGGCTTCACCAAGGATGCGCTGGTGCGCCGCGCCTTTGGCGCCATTCCGGGCTCGCTGGTCAATTGCATCGGCGAGCAGCGCGAGAAATATCTCTATCGGGCGGTGCGTGGCGAGATCAACGTGGCGCTCGGCATGACCGAGCCCAATGCCGGCTCCGATGCCGCCGGTATCAAGACCCACGCCAAGCGCGATGGCGATGATTTCATCATCAATGGCTCGAAGCATTTCATCAGCGACGCCGATGTGTCGGACGCGGTGATCATCACCGCCGTGACCGATCCGGCCAAGGGCGCAAAGGGCATCAGTGCCTTCCTGATCGACCGTGGCATGCCCGGCTTCACCATCGGCCGCACGCAATACATGATGGGCCTGCGCGGCACCAATCACTCCGAACTGGTATTCGAGGATTTGCGTGTGCCGAAGAGCCAGATGCTCGGGCCGGAAGGCTCCGGCCTGTTCCAGGCTCTATCCACCATCAACCGGGTGCGGCTTGGCATGGTTGGCGGCCGCTCGGTGGGTATGGCGCGCAAGCTGATGCAGAAGTGCATCGACTATGCCAATGAGCGCAAACAATTCGGCCAGACCCTGGGCGAATTCCAGATGGTGCAGGCCATGCTGGCGGATATGGCGACGGAAATCTTCGCTGCCCGCATGATGGTGTTGAACGCGGCCTGGGAAACCGACCAGGACCTCGATCCGCGCGAGAAGGTCTCGATGGTGAAGTATTACGCGTCCGAGATGCTGGGCCGTGTCGCCGACAAGGCAGTGCAGATTTTTGGCGGCATGGGCTATTGCCGCGAAATGCCGCTGGAACAGCTTTACCGCGATGCCCGCGTCTACCGCATCTTCGATGGCGCTTCCGATATCCACCGCATGGTGATTGCCCGCTCGATGCTGAAAAACGGCCGCATGCCGCTGTAATCCAGAACCAGAATCGGGATCGGGGCAGGAACGGGAGAAACGCCATGCTGGGCAATATGAAGGTGCTGAGCTTCACGCATTTTGTGCAGGGGCCGGCCGCGTCGCAATATCTCGCCGATATGGGCGCCGATGTGGTGAAGATCGAACCCATCGGCGGCGCCTTCGAGCGCGGCTATGGCGCCGATCAGGTTTTCATCGACGGCCTGAGCGCCAGTTTCTTTGCCGTCAATCGCAACAAGCGCTCGCTGTCGGTTGATCTCAAGAGCGAACAGGGCCGTGCGGTGATCCATTCGCTGATCCGCCAGGCCGATGTGCTGCTGGAGAATTATCGCGGCGGTGTGCTGGAGCGGCTAGGCTTCGGCTATGAAGCTGTGAAGGCGATCAAGCCGGATATCATCTATGCCTCGGCTTCCGGCTGGGGTTCCTCCGGCCCGATGGCCAGCGAACCAGGCCAGGATCTGCTGGTGCAGGCGCGCTGTGGCCTGATTGCCGTTACCGGCGACATGCAGAGCGCACCCACCGTGCCGGGTGTGCCGATTGTCGATCAGCATGCGGCGGCGTTGATGGCGATGGCGATCACGGCGGCCTTCGTGAAAAAGCAGAGCACCGGCCAGGGTACCAAGATCGAATCCAACCTGCTCAATGCCGGCCTCGATCTGCAAACCGAATCGATGGCGGCCTATTTCTCCGGCCAGCGCAGCCCGGAGCGCTTTGAGCGCGATTCGCGCCTGGCTTCCTGGTTCCTGCCGGCGCCCTATGGTGTCTACAAGCTGGCCGATTGCCATGCCGTGATCAGCCTGGGCGGTGATATCGAAAAATTCGCTGGTGCCATCGGTAATGCCGCATTGATCGCGCTGGCGGATGATCGCATGAAAAACCGCGATGCCTTCATGCATGTGCTGGGCGAGGAATTGAAAGACTGGACCTATGAGCGCCTGGACAAGGCGCTGGCGCCGCATGCTTTGTGGTATGCCAGGGTGCAGAATTACGACGATATCCGCGCCGATCCGCAGGTGCAGCATAATCAATGCCTGCAACACTTCACGGTGAAGGGTGAAACTGCCACCGTGCTAGCGCATCCGGTGCGCTATGACGGTGTCGCGCCGGCTTTCCGCCGCATGCCGGTGACCTTGGGCGGCGATACGCGCGCGGTGTTGCGCGAAGCTGGCTGGCAGGATGCTGATATCGATGCGCTGGCAGCGGCCGGCGCGGTCAATCTCGGCGGCAATTGAGTATCAGGATAGGGTGGCATCCGTGAATATCGCGCTGCGTGACGTTTCGCTGCAAGACCGCTACACGCAGGAATCCGGCGTGCTGTTCCTGAGTGGTACCCAGGCCCTGGTGCGACTGCTGCTGACCCAGCGCGCGCGTGACCATAAAGCCGGCCTCAATACCGCCGGCTTCGTTTCGGGTTATCGTGGCTCGCCGCTTGGCGGTTTCGATATGGCCTTGTGGCAGGCCCGTGCCGAATTGAAGGCCGCCGGCGTTGTGTTCCAGCCCGGCGTGAATGAAGACCTCGCCGCCACCTCGGTCTGGGGCACGCAGCAGATCGACAGCCTGCCAGGCAAGACCGTGGATGGCGTGTTTGCCATGTGGTACGGCAAGGGGCCTGGTGTGGATCGCTCGGGCGATCCGTTCAAACATGGCAATTATGCCGGCACCACCGAGCATGGCGGTGTGCTGGTGGTGTTTGGCGATGACCACCCCGGCAAATCCTCCACCGTGGCGCATCAGAGCGAACAGGCGCTGGCCGCCAATCTGATCCCGGTGCTGTATCCCTCGAATGTCGAGGAAATCCTGGAATATGGCCTGCATGGCTGGGCCATGTCGCGCTATACCGGATTGTGGGTCGGGCTCAAGACCGTGAATGAAACGGTCGAGACCACGGCGACGGTGGAAGTGCAGCCCGGCACGCCGAATATCCTGCCGCCCAATGGCGCGAATGATGGCGTCGATATCCGGCCGCAGCCGGATTACGGCCCGCAGCGCGATGAAAGTGTGGTGATCCGCCATCGCCTGCCGCGTGTGCATGATTATGCCCGGGCCAATCCGCTCGATAGCAGGCGTTTCGGTGCATCCGGCGCGCGGCTCGGCGTGGTATCCACCGGCAAGGCTTATGCCGATCTGGCCGATGCGCTGGCGCTGCTGGGTATCAACGACGACCGCGCCCGCGCGCTTGGCCTGTCGGTCTATAAAGTCGGCCTGATCTGGCCGCTGGAGCCGAACGGCCTGCGTGATTTTGCCGCCGGCTGCGAGGAATTGTTCTTCATCGAGGAAAAGCGTGCCTTCGTGGAGGATCAGGCGGCCAAGCTGCTGATCAACGACAAGAGCGCGCCGATTTTCTCCGGCAAGCGCGATCCGCAGGGTGATGAGTTGCTGCCTGCCGATGTGCAGCTTGATCCCGCCACCATTGCCCGCGCCCTGCTGCGCCGGCTGGAAGCGCTCGGCCTGGCCGATGATGCGCTGCGCCAGGCGGCGGCAGGCGTCGCTGCTGCCAAGCCGGTGCCGCTCGATCCGACGCAGCCGCGCCGGCTGCCGTATTTCTGCTCGGGCTGCCCGCACAATTCCTCCACCAAGCTGCCCGATGGCTCGGTGGCGATGTCGGGCATCGGCTGCCATTCCATGGCGATGTGGATGAACCGCAACACCCTGAAGCCGGTGCAGATGGGGGCGGAGGGCGCCAACTGGATCGGCCTGTCGCATTTCACCAAGACGCGCCATGTGTTCCAGAATCTCGGCGACGGCACCTATTCCCATTCCGGCCTGCTGGCAATCCGCGCCGCCGTGCAGGCCGAGGTGAATATTACCTACAAAATCCTGGCCAATGATGCCGTGGCGATGACCGGCGGCCAGCCGGTGGAAGGTGCGCTGAGCACCGAGATGATCGTGCGCCAGGTGCTGGCCGAGAATATCGCCCGCTGCATGGTGGTGACCGACGATCTGGCGCGCACATTGGTGAATGTGCCTGGCGTGCCAGTGGTGCCGCGCGCCGAATTGTCGCGCGTGCAGAAGGAATTGAGCGCCATACCCGGCGTCACCGTGCTGGTTTATGAACAGGTCTGCGCCGCTGAGAAACGCCGCCGCCGCAAGCGCAAGCTGATGCCCGATCCGGCCCTGCGTGTGTTCATCAATGAGGCGGTTTGCGAAGGCTGTGGCGATTGCTCGGTGCAATCCAATTGCGTCAGCATCCAGCCCAAGGAAACCGCTTTTGGCCGCAAGCGCCGCATCGATCAATCAAGCTGCAACAAGGATACTTCCTGTATCGAAGGCTTTTGCCCGTCCTTCGTCATCGTGCAGGGCGGCCAGTTGCGCCGCAAATCCGGCGCGCTCGACCGCAGCCGTTTTGCGGCTTTACCGGAAGTCGAGCCAGCGGCGCAGGCGAGCTGCAATATGCTGATCACCGGCGTCGGCGGCACCGGCGTGGTCACCATCGGCAGCGTGCTGGCGATGGCGGCCAATCTGATCGGCAAGGGCGCCAATAGCTACAACATGACCGGCCTGGCACAGAAAGGCGGCGCGGTGTTCAGCCATCTGCGCATCGCCGAAAGCCCGGCAGCCCTGAAAGGCTCCCTGGTCGGCCCAGCAGAGGCCGATCTGATCCTGGGCTGCGATATGGTGACGGCGGCCAGCCCCGATGGCCTCAAGACCTGTGCCGGTGACCGCACCCGCGCCCTGCTCAATGGCAGCGTGGAGCCGACAGCGGCCTTCCAGGCCAACCGCGATTACCGCATCGACCGCGACGCCCTGGCAGACAGACTGCGCGATATCACGCTGGAAACCGTAACGGTGGATGCCGGCGAAGCGGCGGAGCGGCTGCTGGGTGACAAGATCGGCGCCAATATGCTGCTGGTCGGTTATGCCTATCAGAAGGGCTGGCTGCCCCTGCCGCTGGCGGCGATCCGCAAGGCCATCGACCTGAATGGCGCCGCCGTGCAGTTCAACCTGGATGCCTTTGATCTCGGCCGCCTGGCGGTGATCGATCCGCAGGCTTTGCTGCCGGCCGACCGGCAGACGGCGCCGGTGCTGGAGACGGTGCCGGAGACGCTGGAAGCCGTGAAGGCGCATCGCGTGGCGCATCTCACGCGCTATCAGCATGCCGCCTGGGCGCAGGTTTATGCGGCGGCGGTGGAGCGCGCGCAACGTGCCGAGCAGGCGGTGCTGCCGGGCAGCCAGGATTTTGCCCTGGCCGTGGCGCGCAATCTGGCCAAGCTGATGGCCTACAAGGATGAATATGAAGTGGCGCGGCTTTATGCCGAAACGCCGTGGCGCCGCGAGGTGGCGGAAACCATGGCGGGCGATGTGAAATTGTCGCTCTATCTGGCGCCGCCTTTGCTGTCGCGCCCCGACCCCGAAACCGGCCGGCCGCGCAAGATGAAATTCGGCGCCTGGATTTTCCCGGCTCTGCGCGTGCTGGCCGGCTTCAAATGGCTGCGCGGCACAGCTTTCGATCCGTTCGGCTACAGCGCCGAACGCCGCGCCGAACGCGCCCTGGTGGGGGCATATCTGGCCGATCTGGCGCGTATTCTGCCGCAGCTTTCTGCCGCGACGCTGCCGGCCGCCATTGCCTGGGCCAATATCCCGGATGCCATTCGCGGCTTCGGCCCGGTGAAGGAAGCCGCCATGGCTGCGGCGCAGCAGACACGCCAGGCGGTTTTGCGTGATTTCAGCTAGCGGTTAGCGCCGTATCTTCGGCCATGAAGCGCAGGAAACGCTCATCCTCGGCATAGGCCACGTTGATGCGCAAAGCCGGCAGCTGGCCGCCGCGTTCCAGGGTGAAGATCGAACTGGGCGCCAGGAAGATGCCATGCTCGGCGGCGCGGCGCGCCAGCGCCACATCGTCGCAGCCGGCCGGCAGCGGACACCACAGGTAATAGCCGCCGGCCGGCAGGCTGAAACCATTCAAGCCGATGCGGTTCAGCGCTGCCACTGCCTGGCTGCTGGCGCGGCCGACCCGTTCGCGCAGCCGGTTGATATGGTGGCGGTAATGGCCATCGGCGATCAGGTCATGCACCAGCCGTTCGACATAACCGGAGGAATTCACCACGGTCAGCATCTTCACATCGGTGAGCGAGCGGATCAGCGCCGGCGTAGCGGCGATATAGCCGACGCGCAGGCTGGCCGAGAGGGTTTTTGAGAAGGTGCCGACATAGATCACCTGGGCCAGTTGATCCAGCGTGGCGAGGCGCGGCGTGATCGGCGGCAGCAGATCGGCGAAGGGATCATCCTCCACCAGGATCATGCCGAGGCGATTGGCCTGTTGCAGCAATTGGTGGATCGCTGCCGGGCTCATCGAGGTGCCGGTCGGGTTATGTGCCAGCGTCTGGGTGAAGAACAGGCGCGGGCGATATTGTGCCGCCTTGGCTTCCAGATCGGCGGGGTCCGGCCCCTCGGCGGTGCGGCGCACGCCGATCACATTGGCGCGGGCCAGGCGCAGTTTACCGAAAAGCGGATAATAGCCAGGGCTATCCACCAGCACGGCATCGCCCGGCTCAATGAAATGGCGCACGATCAGGTCCAGTGCATGATTGGCACCGAAGGTGAGCAGGATCTGCTCGGCATTGACATGGATCGAGCGTTCGATCAGACGGCTGGCGATCAATTCGCGTAATGGGCCATAGCCCTGCGGCGTGCCATAGCCATGGTCGATATGCTCGCCGCCGCGCTGGCTCGGGCGCAGATGGCGACCGAGTTCCGAGGCTTCCATCCAGGCGGCGGGCGGGCGGCCATCGCCAACCCGCACGGCATAATGCTGGTTCAACTGCTCGCGCAGCAGCGATACCAGGTCGATCGCCTCGCTGACATGGGCCGGCCGGATCGCCGCCGAAGCCTTGGGTCGGGGCCGCGCCACATAGAAGCCGGAGCCGCGTTTCGGCTCCAGGTAACCCTGCGCCACCAGGCGGTCATAGGCTTCCACCAGGGTATTTTTCGACACGCCGAATTCGGCGGCCGCCTGGCGCACCGAGCCCAGCCGCATGCCCGGCGCCAGATGGCCACGCTCGATCTGCTGCGCGATATTGCGCGCAATCTGCTCTGCCCGTGCCAGCCGCATGTCCCGCTCCTTGTAAACTGTACCAGATAAAACACCAGTACACTTAATCGGACAATAGCGCCAATTGTACCTTGTTTAAAGTCGGCAGACTGGCGACTTTCGGCGCCTGTTTCAAAGCCGCGCAAAAATGCAGCGGCGCGATGGAGGAAATCATGAGCAAGGCGGTCGTTGCCGGCGCGGCGGGACGGAGCATCAATTCGCGGATCGAGAATTACCGCAACATGACCCCGGCGCAGCGCCTGGCGGCTCTGGTAGAGGTCGCCGGCTTGAGTGATGCCGACCGCGCCCTGCTGGCGGCGCCCGGCGCGCTGCCGGTGGAACGCGCCAATGGTATGATCGAGAATGTGGTCGGCACCTTTGAACTGCCCTTCGCCGTTGCCACCAATTTCCAGATCAATGGCCGCGACTATCTGATTCCGATGGCGGTGGAAGAGCCGTCCATCGTCGCTGCCGCTTCCTACATGGCGCGGATTGCGCGCGGCTGCGGCGGCTTCGAAACCTCCAGCACCTTGCCGATCATGCGCGCCCAGGTGCAGGTGATCGGCCTGAGCGATCCGCATGGCGCCCGGCTGCAAATCCTGGCGGCACGTGAGGAAATCCTGGCCGCCGCCAATGCGCGCGACAAGGTGCTGATCGGCCTGGGCGGCGGCTGCCGCGATATCGAGGTGCATGTTTTCCCCGAGACGCCGCGCGGCTCCATCGTGGTGCTGCATCTGTTGGTGGATGTGCGCGATGCCATGGGCGCCAATACGGTGAATACCATGGCCGAGACGGTGGCACCCATCGTCGAGCGCGTCACCGGCGGCAGCGTGCGGCTGCGCATCCTGTCCAATCTCGCCGACCAGCGCCTGGCCCGGGTGCGGGTCAGCCTGACCGAGGAAGCCCTGGCGACCAAGGAATTCTCCGGCCGCCGCATCATCGATGGCATCCTGGATGCCTATACCTTTGCCGCCGTCGATCCCTATCGTGCCGCCACGCATAACAAGGGCATCATGAACGGCATCGATCCGGTGGTGGTGGCGACCGGCAATGACTGGCGCGCCATCGAAGCCGGCGCCCATGCCTGGGCGGCGCGCGATGGCCGCTACACCTCGCTCACCACCTGGGAATTGAGCAAGGATGGCCGCCTGGTCGGCACGCTGGAAATGCCGATGGCGCTGGGCCTGGTCGGCGGCGCCACCAAGACGCATCCGCTCGCCCAGCTTGGCCTGCGCATCCTCGGCGTTGCTTCGGCGCAGGAACTGGCGGAAATCACCGTGGCGGTTGGCCTGGCCCAGAACATGGCCGCTTTGCGCGCCCTGGCTACCGAAGGTATCCAGCGTGGCCATATGGCGCTGCATGCGCGCAACATCGCCATCGTGGCCGGCGCCTCCGGCGACGAGATCGACAAGGTGGCGGCGGAACTGGCCGCGGCCCATGACGTGCGTACCGACCGTGCGGCGGAGATTCTGGCCCGTCTGCGCCAGGCTTGATTTCACCATCACCAACAAAAAACCAAGGAGGAAACAGGAATGACGATTCATCGACGCAAACTACTCGGCAGCGGCGCCGCCCTGGCGGGTGCCGCCAGCCTCAGCTTCGCCCGTCCGGCGCTGGCCCAGAGCGGTGCGGTCAAGTGGCGCATGCAGGCTTTGTGGGATCCGGGTACCACGCCGCAGAAATTCGAAGAGCGTTTCGTCAAGCGCGTCAGCGAGCTGACCGGCGGCAAGTTCACCATCGAATTGTTTGCCGGCGGCCAGATCGTGCCGGCGGCGCAGGCTTTCGATGCGGTGCGCGGCGGCGCCTTCGAAATGATGAAGACTTTCGATGGCTATGAAGCCGGCAAGATTCCGGCTTTCGCCTTTACCAGCACGATTCCGTTCGGCTTCCCGGAAGCGCACCAGTATGAAGCCTGGTTCTACGAAATGGGCGGCTTGGAGCTGGCGCGCGAAGCCTATGCGCCGGCCGGGCTGGTTTATATCGCGCCCACGGTGTATGGCCAGGAGCCGATCCATTCCAAGGTGCCACTGACCAAGATTGCCGATCTGGCCGGCAAGAAGGGCCGTTTTGTCGGCCTCGCCTCGGCGGTGATGGGTGCCTTCGGCGTGGCGGTATCGCCGCTGCCGACCGGCGAAGTCTACACCGCGCTCGACAAGGGCGTGATCGATATCGCGGATCGCGGCGACCTGACGGCCAATTTCGAGGCCGGCATTGCCGAAGTGGCGAAGCATGTCGTGGTGCCGGGTGTGCATCAGCCCACCACCGCCACCAGCTATGTCGCCAACCGTGCCGCCTATGAAAAGCTGCCGGCCGAATACAAGGCGGTGCTGGCCGTTGTGGCGCGTGAAATCTCGGCCAGCCTGAGCCAGCATATCCTGGTGCAGGATGCCGTGGTGCTGGAGAAGTACAAGGCCAAGGGCTGCACCATCCACAGCTTCGATCCGGCCGATGTGCTGGCCAACCGCCCGAAGGCCGTGGCGGCCTGGCAGGCGGCGACCAAGGACAATGCGCTGGCCAAGAAGATTCTGGACAGCCAGGTTGCCTTCATGAAGCAGCTCGGCATATTGAGCTGAGCCGGCGGCGGCGGATGCTGTCAGCGCATCCGCCGCCATCCTGCCCTACCTATATTTCTACTGCCGTATTGAGGAGCGCGCCGATGCCTTCCTTCCTCGCCGCCCTTGTGGCCGGCATCACCGCGCTCAACCGCGCTGCCTTCTATCTCGCCATTGCCCTGATCTATCTGATCGCGCCGGTGCTGCTGATCGATGTGGTGATGCGCTATGCCTTCAATGCGCCGACGGTCTGGGGCATGGAACTGGCGACTTTGCTATTTGGTCCGTATTTCCTGCTGGCCGGCCCTTATGTGCTGCATCTCAAGGGCCATGTGGCGATGGATTTGCTGCGCCAGAAAATGAAGGTCAGCGCCGACCGGGTGATGGAACTGATCAATCTGCCGATCATCATCGCCTTCTGCGCCATTCTGCTCTGGTTTTCACTGCCCTCGGCCATCGATTCGTGGAATTACCGCGAAACCTCTTTTTCGGCCTGGAACCCGCCGATCTGGTGGACCAAGGCGGCGGTGCCGCTATCGCTGGCGCTGATGTTGTTGCAGGCCTTTGCTGAATTCCTGCTTGTGCTGTTTCGCAGCCCGGCTGATGCCCAGTCTGATGGCACCCAGGCCAATGATGTGGGGGCCGTGCTGTGAGCTCAACTGCCATTCTCGTCATGATGTTCGGTGGCCTGACATTGTTCATGCTCACCGGCCTGCCGATTGCCTTCGTGCTGGGCGGCCTGTCGCTGCTGATCACGGTGCTGTTCTGGAATCCCCAGGCAGTGATCATTCTGGTGTTGCAGATTTTCGACACCATGAAGTCGGAGGCGCTGCTCGCCATTCCGCTTTACATCCTGATGGCGGCTTTGCTGTCGCGCTCGGGCGTGATTGAAAAGCTCTACCGCGCGATGGAATTGTGGTTCGGCCGGCTGCGCGGCGGCCTTGCCGTGGGCACGGTGGTGATCTGCGTCATCATGGCGGCGATGACCGGCGTGGTCGGCGCTGCCGTCACCGCCATGGGCATGCTGGCCTTGCCGGAAATGCTGCGGCGGAAATACAGCCCGGAACTGGCCACCGGCACGATCTGCGCTGCCGGCACGCTGGGTATCCTGATCCCGCCCTCGGTGCTCACCATCGTCTATGCCGTCACTGCCCAGGTCTCGATCGGCAAGATGCTGATTGCCGGTCTGGTTCCCGGCCTGATCCTGGCTTCGCTTTATATCGCCTATATCGTCATCGTCGCCTGGCTGAAGCCGGATGCGGCGCCGCTGCGTGAGGATTATGCCCCGGTGCCGCTGCGCCAGCGGCTGGCCGCACTCAAGGCGCTGATCCTGCCCGGGCTGCTGATCCTGCTCATTCTCGGCTCGATCTTCTTCGGTATCGCCACGCCCACCGAGGCAGCGGCAGTGGGCGTGTTCGGCGCCATGATTGCCACGGCATTGGAACGCCGGCTCAATACCGGCACCCTGGTGGCGGCGGCGGTGGATGCCGGCAAGGCCACCGCGATGATCCTGTGGATCACCATTGGCGCCAAGGCCTATGTGGCGATTTTCACCGGCCTGGGTGGCGCCGATTCATTGCTCGGGCTGATCAAGTCGCTGGATGTCGGCCCCTATGTGATCCTGGCCGTGATGCTGCTGATCCTGGTTTTCCTCGGCACCGTACTGGATGAAATCGGCATCATCCTGCTCACCGTGCCGGTTTTCATCCCGGTGGTGAAATTCCTCGGCTTTGACGAAATCTGGTTCGGCGTGCTGTATGCCATCACCATCCAGATGGGCTATATCTCGCCGCCCTTCGGCTACACCCTGTTCTACATGAAGGGTGTGCTGCCGAAATCGCTGCATATGGGCGTGGTTTATCGCGGCATCATGCCGTTCTTTTTCCTGCAAGGCATCGGTTTGCTGATCGCCGTGGCCTTTCCCGGCCTGATGACCATCCTGCCCAAGCTGATGGAGAATTGATCAGGCGGCGCCGGCTTCGGCCTTGGTTATCAGGCGCGCCATAGCCTGCACGGCGGTGGCATAACCTTCGGCGCCGAGGCCGGCGATCACTGCCGTCGCCACTTTCGAGACCAGCGAATTGTGGTAGATCGCTTCGCGCTTGTGGATGTTGGAGATATGCAGCTCGATGATCGGGCCGGGAAACATCTTCAATGAATCCAGGATGGCAATGGACGTGAAGGTGAAGGCGGCCGGATTGATGATGATGCCGGCGCCATCATCGATCGCTTCATGCACCCAGTTTATGATCTCGCCTTCGATATTGGATTGATGGAAACGCACCGGCCGGTCGCCGGCTGCGGCGCGGCACATCGCCTCCACTTCGGCCAAAGTTGTGTGGCCGTAGATATGCGGCTCGCGCCGGCCGAGGCGGTTGAGATTCGGGCCGTTCAGGATGAATAGCGGCTTCATGGTGATGATCCTTCTTGCTTTATCTTCAGCCCTGGTAGCCGAGCAGGCGCGGCAGCCACAAAACCGTGGCCGGCACGAAGGTGATCAGCGCCAGCGCGGCCATCATGGCGAACAGGAATGGCAGGGTGTCGCGCACGATGTCGCGGATCGGCACATTGGCGATGCGTGACATGACAAACAGCAGCAAACCATAGGGCGGCGTGATCAGGCCGAGCATGATGTTGATCACTGCCATGACGCCGAAATGCACCATGTCGATGCCGAGCGCCTTGGCCGCCGGCACCAGCACGGGCACGATCACCAGCAGGATCGTGGTGCCTTCCAGCAGGCAGCCGAGCAGCAGCAGCAGGATATTGACCAGGATCAGGAAACCCAAGGGCGACAGGTTCCAGCTTTGCAGCCAGATGCGCAGGGTGTCGGGGATATTCTCCACCGTCACCACATAGTTGAAAACCAGGGCGCCGGCGATCAGCATGCCGATGGATGCGGAGGTGCGGGCGCTTTCCAGTACCGAGCGATAGAAGTCCCGCCACGAGACGCTGCGATACAGCAGGGTGGAGATCAGCAAGGCATAGGCCGCCGCCACGGCGGCTGCCTCGGTCGGTGTGGTGACGCCGCTGTAAATGCCGCCCAGCAGCACCACCGGCATCATCAGGGTGGGTAATGCCGCCCAGGTAATGCCGGGCAGCTGGCGTAACGGTGTCGGCGGTTCAACCGGGAAATTCTCGCGCCGCGCATCGCGCGCCACGATCAGCATCTGTGCGCCGGCAAGCAGCAGGCCGGGAATCACGCCACCCAGGAACAGGTAGCCGATCGAGGTATCTGAAACCAGGGCATAGAGGATCATCGGGATCGAGGGCGGGATGATCGGGCCGACCACTGATGTCACCGCCGTCAATGCCGCCGCATAGGAGGCACGGTATTTGCCGTTCGCGGTCATCATGTTCTGCATCATGCGGCCGGTGCCGGCGGCATCGGCGATGGCGGAACCCGACATGCCGGCGAAGATGATGCTTTGCAGCACATTGACCTGGGCCAGGCCGCCCCGGAAGCGGCCGACAATCGCATCGCAGAAACGCAGCAGGCGCTCGGTCATCGAGCCGATATTCATCAGCTCGGCGGCCAGCACAAACAGCGGCACGGCCAGGATGATGTAGTTTGAATACATGCCATTGAGCAATTGCTCGGCCGCCGTTCCCATATCCAGGCCGGCAAGCCAGAGATACAGGATCGAGCCGGCGATCATGGCATGGCCGATCGGCAGGCCCAGGAAGGCCAGCGCGGTAAGCGTCACAATGGCGAGCGAAAATGGGCTGGCGAAAGTCATATTCCGGAGGCCACCTTGTCCGAACGGGTCGCCTCGGGCCGGCCCTGTATGGCCTGCCAGCCAAGCCAGAGATAGCGCAGCAGCACGGCGATGGTGAAAAGGATGTAGATCGAGAACAGCCAGTCGAAGCGCAGCTTCAGATAGGCGGTCTTCTCCACTTTCATGAAGCTGACATAGTCATAGCTGGCCGGCAGACTGACACCGTAAAGCAGCAGCAGGGCTGCCACCGAGATCAGCGTCATCACCCGGCGCAGGCCGGGTCGGGCAGCGGCAATGAACAGGTCGAAGCGGATTTCCTCATCCTCGCGCAGCACGAAGGCGGCGCCCCACAGCACCAGCCATAACCACAGCACCACACTGGCTTCATTGCTCCAGCCGGTGGGCAGGCCGAGCAGGTAGCGGCAGATAATCTGCACGATGAACAGCAGAAACATTGCCGCCAGCATCGCCGCCAGCAGGTTCTCCGCACGGCGGTGAAGCCAGGTGCCGATGGCGGCCAATGACTGCTGCATGATTCTCCCCCCGGAAGCAGAACCCGGGCGCGTTATGGATTGGCTGCGCCCGGGATCGTTGCCTGTTGCGCCGCTATGTTACAGCGCGTTGATGCGTTCCAGCATTCCCTTCGGCCATTCCTTGGCTAGGTCGGAAGCCAGATACTTGTCCTGGGCAAATTTACGGAAGGCGGCCTGATCCGGTTCGTAGACCTGCAGCCCCTTGCCCTTGAAGAATTCCACCAGTTCCTTCTCGCGCGCCTTGTGCTTGTCGGCGGAGAAGGCGATGGCGGCATCGGCGGCAGCCTGGAATTTCTGCCGCTGGGCCGCATTCATGGCATTCCAGGTCTTGTTCGACACGGTGAGCAGATCGAAGCCGACCAGATGCGAGGTCAGCACAATCTGCGACATCACTTCGTAGAATTTCATGTTCTCGACATTGGGCAGCGGATTATCCTGCGCGTCGATGGCGCCGGTCTGCAGCCCGGTATAAACCTCGGCATAGGCCATGGCGGTGGGGTTGGCGCCCAGCGAATTGCCCAGGAACTGCCAGGCTTCACCCGGCGGCATACGCAGTTTCACGCCAGCCAGATCGGCCGGGCTGTTCACCTTCTTGTTCGGCTTGAGGCCGACATGGCGCGAGCCGAAATAGGTCGGGCCAAGGATGCGCACGCCGAGTTTGTCCTCGGTCATCTGCTTCATTTCGGCGCCGGCCGGGCTGGCGAAGAACTTGGTCAGATGATCGGCGTCGCGGAACAGATAGGCGGCAGTGAGCAGCGACCAGGCCGGAATCTGCTTGGAGAAATCCTGCGGCGCGATATTACCCATTTCCAGGTTGCCGCGCTGCAGCGCCACCAGTTCGGTGCCCTGCTTGAACAGGTTGCCGCCATAATAGCCTTCGAAGGTGAAGTCGCCGGCAATGCCCTCGGCGAATTTCTTCATCATCTCGGCGCGGATATCCTGCTCCGAAAACACGGCCGAGAAGCGCAGCTTCGGCTTGTCCTGCGCTTTCACAATCGTCGGCAGGCCAGCAACGGCCAGCGTGGCGGCCATGCCGGTGCCGGCCAGGAAGTGCCGGCGGGTGGTGTTGTTATGCATGTGTTTCCTCCGTTTTTGTTGTTTTGCCTGAAATCGGTCTGCTACGCCAAAGCCTCCGCATTGCCGCCAAGCCGGCCGGCAGCCAGGAAATGCCGCGCCATCGCTTCAGCATCAGGCGCGATGCCGCTGAATAGTTCAAACGCCTTCACCGCCTGATAGATCGCCATGCCGGCGCCCGGCAGGGTGACGCTGCCTAAGGCGCGCGCGCCGCGCAGCAGGGCGGTTTCCGCCGGAAAATAGATGATATCCGCCACCCACAGCGCCGGCCGCAGCCAGGCCAGCGGCAGCGGGCTGCCCGGATAGCTCGCCATGCCGACGGGTGTGGCATTCACCAGGCCGTCGGCCCGGGCCAGGGCTGCTTCGGCATCGTTCGTGGCGCGCAGGCGCGGATCGTTGAATTGCGCTGCCAGCCTCTCCGCCTTGGCAGTATCGGTGTCGTAGACCAGGAGTGTCCCGACGCCGAGATCGAGCAGGGCGCGCGCCACCGCCAGGCCGGCACCACCGGCGCCCAGCAGCAGCACCTGCTCGCGTCGCGCCTGGGTCAGGCCGTGGCGGAAACTCTCGGCAAAACCCCAGCAATCAGTGTTATGGCCGATGCGCTGGCCATCGGCGAAAACCACGGTATTCACCGCACCGATGGCGGCGGCTTCGGGCGACAGGCGATGCAGATGTGGCAGCACCTGCTCCTTCAGCGGATGGGTGATGTTGAGGCCGGAAAAGCCGAGCCATTCGGCGGCCTCCAGCAAAGCCGGCAGGTTGGCGGCGGCCGGCGGCAGGCGGGCCAGATCGATCAGGCGGTAGATGTAGCGCAGGCCGAGCCGGGCTGCTTCGGCTTCATGCATATAGGGGGTGCGCGAGGCCTGGATGCCACGGCCGATCAGCCCGACCAGGATGGCGGCGCTATCGGTCGGCGGCTGCGGCAGCAGCCGGGCGGCGGCATCGAGCGCGTTCACGCTTTCCCTCCCCTGAGCTAGGCCCTGAACCGGGCAACGCCATAGGCGTGGCCAGGCAAAGTCTGTTACCAGGCCGGGATTCGCGCTATCTGATGGCGGCAGCCCGGCATGCCGGGACTATGTACGAACTAGTTCGTCCGTGCAACAGGGAAGTTGCGCGGCCGGCCCAGCCGGTTATAAAGGCGGGAGCAAAGGAATAAAAAGCGATGAAATCCGCGCAAAAGACTGCTGCCCCTGTGCTACGGGAAGTCGCTGGCAAGCCGGCCGTGGCGGTGCGCAGTCCCAATCCGGAAGCCACGCGGCAGAATATCCTGGCCGTGGCGACCGAGGAATTTGCCCGCATGGGCCTGGCCGGGGCGCGGGTGGACGAAATCGCCGCCAAGACCGGCTCGTCGAAGCGCATGATCTATTATTATTTCAAGGACAAGGAAGGCCTCTATATCGCGGCGCTGGAAGAGGCTTATCGCAAGGTGCGCACCACCGAGGCAACGCTGGACCTGGAGCATTTGCCGCCGATCGAGGCGCTGCGCCGGCTGGTGGAATTCACCTTCGATCACCACAGTGCCAATGCCGATTTCATTCGCCTGGTGATGATCGAGAATATTCATCATGGCGAATATCTGGCGCGCTCCGAGGCGATCCAGGAACTGAACGTCTCCGCTATCGGCGAGGTGGAGCGGGTTTACAAGCGCGGTGTGAAGGAAGGCCTGTTCCGCAAGGGGTTGACCGCCATCGACCTGCATTGGCAGATCAGTGCCTTGTGTTTCTTCAATGTCTCGAACCGCGCCACTTTCTCAAAAATCTTCCGTATCGATCTCGGCGCCCGCAAGGCCCAGGCGGCGTTGCGTGAGCAGACCGTGGAGATGATGCTGCGCAATGTGTTGAAAGGCCCGCGCGACAACTGAGGCCGCTGCAAATGCCGGCTTGACCTGGAGCCGGAGTCTAGACATTTTATGTACGAACCAGTTCGTACATAAAAGACGGACCAGCCGGGAGGCCGCGCCATGATGCCTGCGCCAATGCAAACATCGATTGCCACCGTTTCGATCAGCGGCACCCTGACCGAGAAGCTGCAAGCCATTGCGGCGGCCGGCTTCCAGGGTGTGGAAATCTTCGAGAATGATTTCCTGGCCTTTGATGCCACGGCGCGTGAGGTTGGCCGCATGGTGCGCGATGCCGGGCTGAGCATCACGCTGTTTCAGCCCTTCCGCGATTTTGAGGGCCTGCCGGAGCCGCAGCGCAGCCGCGCCTTTGATCGCGCCGAGCGTAAATTTGACCTGATGCAGGAAATGGGTACCGACCTGATGCTGGTCTGCTCGAATGTCTCGCCGCTGGCGCTCGGCGGCATCGATCGCGCAGCGGCGGATTTCCATGAACTCGGCGAGCGGGCGGCGCGGCGCGGCCTGCGGGTCGGCTATGAGGCGCTGGCCTGGGGCCGCCATATCAATGATCACCGCGATGCCTGGGAAATTGTGCGCCGTGCCGATCATGCCCATATCGGCCTGATCCTCGATTCGTTTCACACCCTGGCACGCCGGCTTGATCCCAATTCGATCCGCGCCATCCCGAAGGACAAGATCTTCATCGTGCAACTGGCCGATGCCCCGCGCATCGACATGGATTTGCTCTATTGGAGCCGGCATTTCCGCAACATGCCGGGCCAGGGCGACCTGCCGGTGCTGGACTTCATGCGCGCCGTGGCGGCCACCGGCTATGATGGCGTGTTGTCGCTGGAAATCTTCAATGATCAGTTTCGCGGCGGTTCACCGCGCATGATTGCGCAGGATGGCCGCCGCTCGCTGGTGGCGCTGATGGATCAGGTGCGGCGCCAGGAGCCGGGCATTGCCATCGCCGTGCCGCCGATGCCGGATCGTATCGCTGTAGAGGGCGTCGAATTTGTCGAATTCGCCGCCAGTGCCAGCGAGGCGCAGAGCCTGGCGGCTTTGTTCCGTTGTCTGGGTTTCCGTGCCGCCGGCCGGCATAAATCCAAGGATGTGGCGCTTTATCGCCAGGGCGGCATCAATCTGGTGATCAACACCGAACCGGAAGGTTTTGCCCATGCCGCCTATCTGCTGCATGGCATGGCGGTGTGCGATATCGGCCTGGGCGTGGAAGATGCCAAAGCCACTCTGGAACGCGCCCGGCAATTGGGCGCCAATATCTTCGAGCAGCCGGCCGGGCCGGGGGAACTCAGTATTCCCGCCATTCGCGGCGTTGGTGGCGGCGTGCTGCATTTCCTGGATCGCAACAGCGAATTGGCCCAGGTCTGGGAAATCGAATTCGACCTGGCCGATGAAGCCACCCCGCCCCGGGATGCCGGCCTCACCCGCATTGATCACGTGGCCCAGACCATGCCGCATGAGGAAATGCTGACCTGGATATTGTTCTACACATCGATTTTTGCCACGCATAAGAATCCGCCGGTGGATATCGTCGATCCGGCCGGGCTGGTGCGCAGTCAGGTGATCGAGACGGCCGATGGCCGCCTGCGCCTGACCCTGAACGGCACCGAGAATGACCGTACCCTGGCGGGCCATTTCATTGCCGAGCGTTTCGGCTCGGCGGTGCAGCATCTGGCTTTCGCCAGCGATGATATTTTCGCCACGGCGGCGGCGCTGGCGGCGAATGGTTTCACGCCGCTGAAACTGTCGCCGAATTACTATGACGATCTCGATGCCCGTTTCGGGCTGGAGCCGGATTTGCTGGAGCGGCTGCGTGCTGCCGATATTCTCTATGACCGCGATGAAGCCGGCGAGTATTTCCAGCTTTATGGCCCGAATTTTGCGGATGGTTTCTTTTTCGAGATCATCCAGCGCCGTGGTTATGCCGGCTATGGCGCCGCCAATGCGCCGTTTCGCATCGCGGCGCAGAAGCGCCATCTCCAGGCGCGTTCGTCGCTCTGATGCTCAGGCATAATGCCAGGCCAGGAACAGGCCGAACGCTACCACGATGGCGCGCAGCCAGGCCGGCTTGAGCCAACGCGCCAGCCTGCCGCCGAGATAGCCGCCGGCAATGGCGCCGGCAAACACGATCAGGCCGGCCTGCCAGGCAATGTTGCCGCTGAGCGCAAACAGCAGCACCGCGATGCTGGTGACGATGGTGGCCAGGGCATTCTTCACTGCATTGGCTTGCGCCGGCTCATCCAGCCCCTGCATGGTCAGCACCGCCATCAACAGCACACCCAGCCCGGCGCCGAAATAGCCGCCATAGACCGCGAACAGGAAATCCAGCACCAAACCCGCCCAGCCGGATTGATGATCCGGCCCGCGATGACGCAGCAGGTGGTGCCGCAGCAGCGGGCCGAAGGCGAACAGGCCGGTGGCGAGCAGGATCAGCCAGGGGATCAAGGCGCGAAACAGCCGGGGATCAGAATAGACCAGCAAAGCCGCGCCGAGCATCCCGCCCAGCGCATAAACCGGCGCGGAACGGCGCAGTCGCCTGGCCTGGCACCGCAACTCTGCCTGGCTGCCAAGCAGGCTGGCGGCATGGCCGGGCCAGATCGCCATGGCGCTGGTGGCGTTGGCGATCACGGGCGGCAGCCCGGTAGCAATCAGCGCCGGCAGGGTGAAGAAGGTGCCGCCACCGGCAATGGCGTTGCACAGGCCGCCGATCAGGCCGGCGCCGGCCAGCAATATCAGATCATTCATGTTCATGGCCTGGGTGATATCACCACCCGCCGCGTGTTAGCCACTCATCCAGCAGTGGCAGCCGGTCCCAGCCCCAGAAGGGCTCGCCATCGACAATGAAATAGGGTGAGCCAAATACACCGCGTTCCAGCCCGGATTCGGAAACCCGCCGGAAATGCTGTTTCACGGCATCGGTTTCGATGGCGGCGGCCAATACCGCCGCATCTATGCCCAGCGGTGCCGCCAGGGCCGCCGCCGCCGCGGTGTTGCGCAGATCGGCACCGCTGCCGTAATAAGCCCGGAATACCGCCTTGGCATAGGCGACGGCGTGCTGTGGCTGCTGCTGCTCGATCCAGTAGAAGGCGCGGCTGCAAGGCAGCGCCGTGATCGGATGAAAGCTGGGCGGCGCGAAAGGCACGCCCTGGCGCCGCGCCAGACGCTGCCAGTCATGCCGCGCATAATCGCCCTTGATCGGCGTGCTGCTCAGGCCGGTCAGGCCGGTGCGCTTCAAGGCGCTGCCCAGCATGAAGGGCCGCCACAGCACGGCGCGGCCATGGCGTGCTGCCAGCGCCTCGATTTCCAGCGCGGCGAAATAGGCATAGCCGGAACTGAAATCGAACCAGAACTCGATCATGTGATGATCCTGTAACGCCATGCCCGCCTCTCGCTCTCCACCCCTATGATGCGGCAGTTTGCGCGGCACCGAACGGCGCGGCAAATGAGAATCCCTCAGCCTTCAGGCCGTGGCATCGGGTTCGATCTGGGCAAACAGCCATTTGCGCAGGTTGCGCAGGCGGCGGTCACCGCGCAGGGCTGGCGGATAGACCAGGTAATAGCCTTTGCCCACGGGCAGGCGATGGCGGCAGGCCAGGGCCAGGCGGCCGGCGGTGACATCGGCGGCGGCCATTTGCAGGCCGGCCAGGGTGAAGCCGGCGCCATCAATGGCGGCGCGTAGCCCAAGTCCGGCGGAATCCACCGTAACCGTGCCGGCCGGCGTCAGCGTTCCGCCGGGCCGCCCGGCATTCCAGGCGGCGAAATCGCTACGGCGATGCTGTGACAGAAACAGCGTGTGCTGTGCCACCGCCTGGCGCAGCCGGGCCTTGCCGCCGCGTAACAGGGCGGGTGGAGCCAGCAGGCCGACGCTTTCCTCGAACAGCAATTCCGCTTCCAGCCCGGGCCAGGCGCCGCTGCCATGGCGGATCGCCACATCGGCGGCGCCGCCGGCCAGGTCCACCGCTTCCTGCGTGGTGCCGATCAGCAGATCGAAGCCCTGGCGCTCGAAGGGATAGGAAGCCAGGCGCGGCGACAGCCAATGCACGGCGAAAGTGGGCAGCAGGCTGAGCCGCAGCGGGCCATGGCGCCGCTCCTGCCGCAGCCCGCCCACGGCCTGGGCGATGCGGCCGAAGCCGGCGCTGAGTTCCGGCGCGATGCTGCGTCCGGTTTCGGTCAGGGCAATGCGCGGGCCGCTGCGGCGCAGTAATTCCAGCCCCAGGCAATCCTCAAGGATGCGCAACTGATGGCTCACCGCCGATGGGGTCACCGCCAGTTCCTCGGCGGCTGCCTTGATGGAAAGATGGCGCGCTGCGGCCTCGAAGGCACGCAAGGCATTGAGCGGAACGGGTATGCGGGTCATGGCTGGTCCTGCTGCGGAACGGCAGCTTAGCGTAACCGGCATGGCTACGGCCATGGCTGGATGGCGCTGAGGAATTCGCGTGGCTGACTGAGAAATTCGCCGGTTGCCGGGACTGGAAATCCATTCCGCCGTGCGCATGCTGAGATTTTTTGCCAGGGAGATTGGGATGACGGTTTATGTGGTGGCGCAACTCAAATTCACCGATGTGGCGCGCTACCGCCGTTATCAGGCGGCGTTTCCCGCTCTATTCAAGGAGAGCGGCGGACGCCTGCTGGCGGCGGATGAAGCGGTGCAGGTGCTGGAAGGCACGTGGCAGTGCGACAAGCTGGTGATCATGGCTTTCGCGGATGCCGAGGCGGCGCGCAGCTTTCTCGCTTCGCCGGCCTATCAGGCGATCAGCGAGGATCGTGTCGCCGGTGCCGAGACCGTGGCGCTGCTGGTGCAGGGCCTGGGCTGAAACCCGGGCTGAAGCCAGTCCGGCCCGGCCCGGTTCAGCGCGTGATCTTGCTTTCCAGCACGGTCTTGACCAGCAGGGTGACCAGCGCCAGCACGGTCAGCGTGGTGGCGGCGGCGAAGGCACCCACGGCATTGTAATCGTGGTAGAGCAGTTCGACATGCAGCGGCAGGGTATTGGTTTCGCCGCGCACATTGCCGGAGACCACCGAGACGGCGCCGAATTCACCGATGGCGCGCGCGGTGCAGAGCACGGCGCCATAGAGCAAGGCCCAGCGGATGCTGGGCAGGGTGACGCGGCGGAAAATCTGCCAGCCGCTGGCGCCCAGAGTGGCGGCGGCTTCTTCCGGCTCGGTACCCTGGGCCTGCATCAGCGGGATCAGTTCGCGCGCCACAAAGGGGCTGGTGACAAACAGCGTGACCAGGAAAATCGCCGGCAGGGCAAACATCAGCCGGATGCCGTGATCCTCCAGGAAGCCGCCGAACAGGCCCTGGGCGCCATAGAGCAGCAGATAGGTGACGCCGGCCACGATCGGCGAGATCGAGAAGGGAATCTCGATCAGCGTCAGCAGCAGCTTCTTGCCACGGAATTCGAATTTGGCGATGGTCCAGGCCGCAGCGATGCCGAACAGGATATTCACCGGCACCACCACGATGGCGGTCAGGATGGTGAGACCGATGGCATGCAGCGTGTCGGGCTCCAGCACATTGGTCAGGTAGAAATCGACGCCTTTGGAAAAAGCCTGCTCGAAGATCACCACGATCGGCGCCAGGATGAAGGCCAGGCTGAGCAGGATACCGAGGCCGATCAGGAATATTGGCAAGGGGCCGAGCGGTCGGGCGCGCTGGCCGGAACTCCTGCCGTTCTGGTTGGGGTGGCGGGTGGGCGCGTGGCTCATGTCAGTTTTTCCGGATCGCGCGCATCTGCCAGGCTTGCAGCAGATTGGTCAGCAGCAGCATGACAAAGGCGGTCAGCAGCAGCACCGCAGCAATCGCGGCAGCGGCGGGGTAGTCGAATTCTTCCAGCCGGATGAAAACCAGCAGGGCGGCGATTTCGGTTTTCATCGGCAGGTTGCCGGCAATGAAGATGATGGCGCCGAATTCACCCAGCGAGCGCGCAAAGGCCAGCATGCAGCCGGTCAGATAAGCCGGGAAGATTGCCGGGAAGATCACCTTGCGGAAGATGGTGAAGGGATAGGCGCCCAGGGTGCGTGCGGCTTCCTCCACCTCGGGCTGGATTTCCTCCAGCACCGGCTGCACCGTGCGCACCACGAAGGGCGCACTGGTGAAGGCCATCGCCAGCGCGACGCCGATGATGGTGTAGACCACCTGGATGCCGGCCGGCTCCAGTGCGGCGCCGAACCAGCCATTCTTGGCATAAAGTGCGCTCAGCGCCAGGCCGGCCACGGCGGTGGGCAGCGCGAAGGGCAGGTCCATCAGCGCATCCAGCAGGCGGCGGCCGGGGAATTCGTAGCGCACCAGGATCCAGGCCATCAGCAGGCCATAGAGCGCGTTGAAGGCGGTGGCGATGGCGGCGGCGCCCAGGGTGAGCTTGAACGAGGCCAGCGCACGCGGGCTGCTGACAATCTGCCAGAAGCGTTCCGGCCCGATCTCGGCTGATTTCAGCAGCAAAGCCGCCAGCGGCAGCAGCACGATCACGGTCAGATACAGCAAGGTGGCGCCGAGCGTGAGCCCGAAGCCCGGAAGCACATGCCGGGCCACTGGGGGCCCGGCATGCTTGAAGGATATGGACATTTTGGCCCTGGATGTTACTCGCCGGATTTACCGGTTGATGAAGACCTGTTCGAGAATACCACCTTCGGCGAAATGTGTCTTGTTGGCCTGTTCCCAGCCGCCGAACACCTTCTCCACCGTGACCAGGCGCAGTTCAGGGAATTGCGCCTTGTACTTCTCGACCACCTTCGGGTGATGCACGCGATTGAAATTCTGCGCCAGGATATCCTGGCCGGCTTCGCCATAGAGGAATTCCAGATAGGCCCTGGCCACCTTCTCGGTACCCTTCCGTTGGGCCACCTTGTCGACCACGGCAACCGGGAATTCAGCCAGCAGGCTGAGCGACGGCGTGACCAGTTCAAAGCCCTTGTCACCATATTCGCGCTTGATGCCGTTGGTTTCGGCCTCGAAGGTGATCAGCACATCGCCGATCTCGCGCTCGACAAAAGTGGTGGTGGAGCCGCGCCCGCCGGTATCGAATACCGGCACATTGGACAGCAGCGCCTTCACGAAGGCATTCGCCTTGGCGGCATCATTGTTGTTCTTTTCCAGCGCATAGGCATAGGCGGCCAGATAAGTGTAGCGCGCATTGCCGGAGGTCTTCGGATTGGGGAACACCGATTTCACGTCCGGCCGCACCAGATCGGACCAATCCTTCACATTCTTCGGGTTGCCCTTGCGCACCAGGAAGGCCGGCAGCGAATAATACGGCGAGGCATTGTTCGGCAGCCTTTGCTGCCAGTCGGCCGGCACCAGCTTGCCGCGATCATGCAGGATCTGCACATCGAGCACCTGATTGAAGGTGACGACATCGGCCTGCAACCCTTCCAGAATGGCACGGGCCTGGCGCGAGGTACCGGCATGGCTCTGCTTGATCTCGACACTCTGCCCGGTCTTGGCCTTCCAGTCGGCGGCAAAGACCGGGTTGATCTGGGCGAACAGCTCGCGTGCGATATCGTAGGATACGTTGAGCAACTCGGCCGGCTTGTCCTGGGCCGAGGTCTGGGCCTGGGCCGGCATCTGCGCGGCGCCGAGCAGCAGGCCTAGGCTGGCAGCGAGGGTGAGGATCGGTTTCATTCTGGTGTTTCCTTGACTGACGGGAGGAAAATCAGGCGCCGGCCAGGCCATGGGCCGCGTAGCCGGCGGCAGGCTGGTTGGCGGCATGCAGGGCGGGAGCGAAAACCCGGCCCTGGCGGATATGCACGCGCACCGCATCGCCCTGGCGCAGATTGCGCTGGCGCGCCAGGTTGCGCGGCAATTCCACTTCGATGGTCTTGTCGCTATCCGGCAGGGTCACGCCATAGCGCAGAACCGGGCCGCTGGAGGTGACCGAGCGGATACGCGCCGCCGCCTGCGGTGCCGCCTCCAGGTCGATTTCCTGTGGCCGCACAAACAGGTTCACCGCGCCATCACCTACCGCGACGCGATCCAGTGCGGCGGTTTCGGCGCCGGCAATGCGGATATGGCCGCCGGCCACTTCGGCGGCGATTTCGTTCACGCCGCCAAGAAAGCGGGCGACAAAGGGGCTGGCCGGATTTTCATAGATTTCATCCGGCGTGCCGACCTGCTCGATGCGGCCTTCACCCATCAGCACGATGCGGTCGGCCAGTTCAAAGGCTTCTTCCTGGTCATGGGTGACAAAGATCGTGGTCATGCCGAGTTGCTCGTGCAATTCGCGCAGCCAGCGGCGCAAATCCTTGCGCACCTTGGCATCCAGGGCGCCGAAAGGTTCATCCAGCAACAAAAGCTTGGGATGGATCGCCAGGGCGCGGGCCAGGGCAACACGCTGGCGCTGGCCACCGGAAAGCTGCGCCGGGAAGCGGTCGCCCAGTTCCTTGATCTGCACCAGGTTGAGCAATTCCTCGACCCGGCCGGTGATCTCCGCCCGCGCCGGACGGCTGGCACGCGGCCGCACATCCAGCCCGAAGGCGATGTTTTCGCGCACCCGCATATGCTGGAACAGGGCATAGTGCTGGAACACGAAGCCGACATGGCGCGCCTGGGTTTCCAGCGCCAGCCAGTCGCCACCATCCAGCGTCACGCTGCCGGCATCGGGCCAGTCCAGCCCGGCCAGGATGCGCAGCAGCGTGGTCTTGCCGGAACCGGAGGCGCCGAGCAGGGCAACCAGTTCGCCATCGGCGATATCGAGATCGATGCCGCGCAGCACGGGTGTGTTGCCGAAGCTCTTGGTGATGCCGTTGATGTTGATGGCCATGGGCGGCCTCACTCTGCTGGATCGTGGAACGGGTCGCTGCGTTATTCCACATCAGAACTATGGCATCAAATTAATTTTACAACACAAAACACAAAAAAATATTTATATATCAATAATATTGTGTGAAATATGGCGTGCAAAACACCGGGTTTCAGGAGATGAGTCTTTCCAAATCAGGTGGTTATCTTGGACCAGAAGGCCTCGGCCGCGCGACTTTGCCGGGCGCGGGGGCGATAAAGCCGGATATCCAAGGCCAGGCTGGCATCGGGCCGGGCGCAAAGCTCACCCCGGCGCAGGTCATCGGCGATCAGGCTTTCCGGCAGCCATGCCATGCCATGCCCATCGCGTGCCATCATGCGCAGCACGGCGGCGGAATGCGAGGTGAAGACCGGCTGAGGCCCGGCGCTGCCGGGATGGCTGGCCAGGATGCGGGCAAAGGCCGATTCCGGGCCATAACCCAGCGGCGCGGTCCGGGCTGGATCAAGGCCAGGTGCCAGCACCGCCAGCAGCCGGTCCTGGCCGATGACATGGGCGGTGAAGTGGCTGTCATCCAGGCGCGGCAGCGCGGCCGGATGGCTGTGGCAGAGCATGAACTGCGCCTCGCCTTCCAGCATCGCCTGTTCGCAGGCCAGCATACTTTCGGAGATGAGATGGATCGGCCCCAGTGCCAGCCGGGTACCGATGGTTTGAATCCAGGCCGGGAAGAAGGTCAGCGACAGCGAATGCGTGGCGGCGAAGCGCAAGGCGGCAGCGCCGGCACTGGCGGCATCCTGCATCTCCTCGCGCGCCTGGGCGATCTGGCGCAGCACATCCTCGGCGCGCGGCCGCAGCCGCTGGCCGGCCTCGGTGAGCGCGATGGGCTGGCTGGAGCGGTCGAACAATACCGCGCCGGCCCAGTCTTCCAGCAGCCGGATGCGGCGGCTGAAGGCTGGCTGAGTCATGTGCCGGCGCTCGGCGGCGCGCGAGAAATTGCGGCTTTCCGCCAAGGCCAGGAAATCCTCGAACCAGGAAAGCTCCATGTCGCCTCGTCTTAGAAAGAAGCCGCATAGCTATATCGGAAATCGGCATTGGTCAAAGCATGGCGCCGCAGCTTAGCCTGCGCGGCAGATTCAGCCAGGAGCCCGTCTCACGATGCGTATTGTCGAAGTCCGCGAAAAAACCGTCTCGATCGCCTCGCCGATCGCCAATGCCTATATCGATTTCTCAAAAATGACCTGTTCGGTGGTGGCGGTGATCACCGATGTGATGCGCGATGGCCAGCCGGTGGTGGGCTTCGGCTTCAACTCCAACGGCCGCTACGGCCAGGGCGCGCTGATGCGCGAGCGTTTCCTGCCCCGCCTGCTGGCCGCCGATCCGGGCAGCTTGGTGGATACCGCGCATGACAATCTCGATCCGTTCAAGATCTGGTCGGTGCTGATGAGCAACGAAAAGCCGGGCGGCCATGGTGAGCGCTCGGTGGCGGTGGGCACGCTGGATATGGCGGTGTGGGATGCGGTTGCCAAGATCGAAGGCAAGCCGCTCTGGCGCCTGCTGGCCGACCGTTATCGCGGCGGCGTCGCGGATGACAAAGTGTGGGTCTATGCCGCCGGCGGCTATTACTATCCCGGCAAGGGGCTGGACGCGTTGCAGGATGAGATGAAGGGCTATCTCGACCGTGGCTACAGCACGGTGAAGATGAAGATCGGCGGCGCCAGCCTGTCCGAGGATATCAGGCGGATCGAGGCAGTGATCAAGGTGGTCGGGTCGGGCCGCAATCTCTGCGTCGATGTCAATGGCCGCTTCGACCTGCCCACCGCGATTGAATATGCCAGGGCGATCGAGGGCTATGACCTGTTCTGGTACGAGGAAGTGGGTGATCCGCTGGATTATGCCCTGCAGGCCGAACTGGCGCAGCATTATGCCCGGCCGATGGCGACCGGCGAGAACCTGTTCTCGATGCAGGATGCGCGCAACCTGATCCGCTTCGGCGGCATGCGGCCGGAGATCGACTGGCTGCAATTCGACTGCGCGCTATCCTATGGCCTGGTGGAATATCTGCGTACCCTGGAGATGATGGCGGCACATGGCTGGTCGTCGCGCCGCGTGGTGCCGCATGGCGGGCATCAGATGTCGCTCAATATTGCCGCCGGTCTGCATCTTGGCGGCAATGAAAGCTACCCGGATGTGTTCCAGCCTTTCGGCGGCTTTGCCGATGGTATCGCGGTGGAGAACAGCTATGTCGGCCTGCCGCAAATCCCCGGTGTCGGTTTCGAGGCCAAGGCGGCTTTGTACAAGGTGATGCGCGGCCTGCTGGATTGAGGCAAAGCGCAACCTTTCCGTAACGGAACCCCTCCCGCCGGTGCTTGCGCGCATCGGCGGGCAGCGGCACGATGCGCCGCTTGCCAGAATAATGGAGAGGAAACCGTGTCCAATTTGCCCGCCGCTTTGCGCCAGACCCGTCTGCCCGTCATCGGGTCGCCGCTTTTCATCATCAGCAATCCCAAGCTGGTCATCGCCCAATGCAAGGCGGGCATCATCGGCTCGATGCCGGCGCTGAATGCCCGCCCGGCGGCCCAGCTCGATGAATGGCTGGCCGAGATCACGGAAGAACTGGCAGCCTTTAATCGCGCCAATCCCGATCAGCCGGCAGCGCCCTTCGCCATCAATCAGATCGTGCATAAGAGCAACGACCGCCTCGACTACGACATGGAGATGGTGGTCAAGTACAAGGTGCCGGTGATCATCACCTCGCTGGGCGCGCGGCCGGAAGTGAATGAGGCGATCCACAGCTATGGCGGCGTGGTGCTGCATGATGTGATCGACAATCGCTTCGCCCGCAAGGCGATCGAGAAGGGCGCCGATGGACTGATTGCCGTTGCGGCCGGTGCCGGCGGCCATGCCGGCGTCAAGAGCCCGTTTGCACTGATCCAGGAAATCCGCGAATGGTTCGATGGTCCGCTGGCGCTCAGCGGTTCCATCGCCACCGGTGGCGCAATTGCTGCCGCGCGCGCCATGGGCGCCGATTTCGCCTATATCGGCTCGGCCTTCATCGCCACCGAGGAAGCCCGCGCCGCCGAGGGCTACAAGCAGATGATCGTCGACAGCAATTCGGATGACATCGTGTATTCCAACCTGTTCACCGGCGTACACGGCAATTATCTCAAGCCGTCGATCAAGGCTGCCGGCCTCGATCCCGACAATCTGCCGGAATCGGATCCCAGCAAGATGAATTTCGGCGGTGCCGCCACCAAGGCCTGGAAGGATATCTGGGGCTGCGGCCAGGGCATTGGCGCGGTGAAGCAGATTCTGCCGGCGGCCGAACTGGTGGCGCGCCTGGAACGTGAATATGCCGATACCCTGAAGCGCCTCGTGGCCTGATCGGCTTTTGAGAGCATACACGGCCCTGTCCGGCGCATCCGGGCAGGGCCGTTTCTGTTTCAGTGTTCGCGCTTGCCCAGGCTGTGGCTGCGGTCGATGGCGAAATAGCAGAACAGCACCGCGAAGCCGGCCAGCACCAGGCCAAAGACCTGCATCGCCATATCCACTGCATTCACTGCCACCACGATGCCGAGCATGCCCAGCACCACCAGCATGGCGCAAATAACCCAATAGCTGATCACTTCACCCGTCTGATTCATTTCTGCTTCCTTTCGCGCAGGGCGGCATCGGCATCGTCGAACAGGATGCGCGAGGCCGCGGTTTCGGGATCGTCGAACTGGCCGCTGCGCAGCGCCCAGAGAAAACACACCATGCCGAGCAGGCCGAGCAGCAAGGCAGCGGGGATCAGCAGCAGCAGGATATTCATGGCTTGGCACTCCCTTGCCGATGCCGATGACTGAAATCAAGCCGCAGGGCATTCCCCACCACCAGCAGCGAGGAACTGGACATCGCGATGGCGGCCAGCAAAGGCGTGACAAAGCCGGCAATCGCCAGCGGCACGGCAAACAGATTATAGATCAGGGCAATCCCCAGATTCTGCAGCGACAGATGCTGGGTGGCGCGCGCCACGGCGAGAAATTCGCCCACCGCGTCCAGCTTCTCGCCCTGGAACACCGCGTCGGCGGCATTCTGCGCGATGGCCAGGCCGCTGGCCGGCGACAATGAGGCATCGGCCAGCGCCAACGCCACGGCGTCATTCAGCCCATCGCCCACCATCAGCACCTGCCGGCCCTGCTGCTTCAATGCGGCCACCGCATCGGCCTTGCCGCGCGGATCGATGCCGGCCTGCCAATCGGTGATGCCAAGCGTTTCCGCTACGCGGTTCACCGCGCCGGCATGATCGCCGGACAGGATCGTCAGATGCAGGCCCTGGCCACGCAAAGTGGCCAGCACTGCGGCGGCATCCGGGCGCAGATCGTCCTCGAAGCGGAAAGCCACCGGCGCCATGCCGGGTCGCACCAGCCATAATTCGCTGCGGCCATCCTGGCTCGTGGCGGCTTCCGCCTCGGCGCCGGCAAAGCGGGCATGGCCCAGGCGGTATTCCCCTTCCGGACGGCGCAGCCGCAGGCCCTGGCCGGGGATTTCCTCCACACCATCGTAATGTTCCGGTGTTGCACAGGCCGCCAGCAGGGCGCGGCAAAGCGGATGCCGGCTGCGTGCCGCCAGGCCGGCGGCCAGCGGCAGCAAAGCCAGCCCGTCGGCCGCAGGTGGCGAAAGCCGGGGCCGGCCCAGGGTCAGGGTGCCGGTCTTGTCAAACACGATGGTATCGATAGCAGCGGCGCGTTCCAGCGCGGTGGCGGTCTTGAGCAGGATGCCGGCGCGCATCAGCCGGCCGCTGGCCACCACCTGCACCACCGGCACCGCCAGCGCCAGGGCGCAGGGGCAGGTGATGATCAGCACCGTGGCGGCAATCAGCAGTGCGTCGCGCCAGGCGATATCGCCCAGCAGCAGCCAGCCGATGAAAGTGAGCAGGGCGGTCAGATGCACCACTGGGGCATACCAGCGCGATACCTGCTCGGCCAGGCGGACATAGCGGCTGCGGCCCTGTTCGGCGGCTTCCAGCAGCCGCGTCATCTCGCCGACCAAAGTCGCACCGCCGGTGGCGGTGACGGTCAGCGCCAGCGGCGCATCGATATTCACCGCACCGGCATGCACCAGCGCACCGGGCTGCACCGGCTGCGGCAGGCTTTCGCCGGTCAGCAGACTGGCATCGATGGCCGATTCGCCTTCCAGCACGATGCCATCCACGCCGATGCGTTCGCCGGCCGCCACCAGCACGGTCTCGCCTACAGCAACCTTCTGCGCCGGGCGCTGGCACAGGCCGGCGGCACCGCGCACCGTCACCGGCCGGTTGGTCCAGGCCAGCAATTGCTGCGCACTGCGGCGGGCAAAGCCGCGCGCGCGCAAATCCAGATAACGGCCGACCAGCAGGAAAAACAGCAAGGTGATGGCGGCATCAAAATAGGCATGCGGCCCGGAACGCAGGAATTCCGCCAGGCTGACCAGGGCGGCCAGCACCACGCCAATGGAAATCGGCACATCCATATTGGTATGGCCATGGCGCAAGGCATTGGCGGCGGAGCGGAAGAAGGGCAGGCCGGCATAGGCAATGGCGGGGATGGCGATCAGCGCCGAAACACCATGGAACAGGTCCCGGGTGGCTGGCTCCATCTCGCCGACATTGCCGGACCAGACCGAGACCGACAGCAGCATGATATTGGCGGCGGCAAAACCGGCCACGCCCATGGCGCGCAGCAGGCCGCGTTCCTCGGCGGCGCCGGCCTGTTCGGTGGCATCGCTGCCATCCAGCGGCAGGCAGCGATAGCCGAGCCGCGCTACCATGCCGGCCAGGTCGTTGCCTTGCGCAGCCGCACCGCGCCATTCGATGGTCAGCCGCCGCGTGGCGTTGGAAAGCTGCGCCCGCGTCACGCCCGGCTGGGCGCGCAAGGCGCGCTCGATCAGCCACAGGCAGGCGGCGCAATGCAGGTCGCCCACCATCAGGCCCAGGCGATAGCGGCCATCGCCGAGCGGTTCGACGAATTCCTGCCAGTCGGTGCCGCTGGCGCCATCGGCATTGGCCGGGCCGGCCTTGTCGCGCAGGCTGTAATATTGCTCCAGCCCCAGGCCCTGGATCAGGGCATGGGCGCCGGCACAGCCGCTGCAGCAGAAGCGGTCGGCCACATCGCGGCTGGTCACCGGCTCGCCGCAATGGGCGCAAAGCCGTTCGGCCGCCGCGATCGTTGCCAGCTTGGTGCCGGGTTGCAGGACGGCCTGGCTGCTCACGGCAGCAGATCCTCCGGCTTGATGCTGATGCGTTCGGCCAGGGTGAAATCATGGCCATCCAGGCTGGCATTGGCACGCAGATCCCACAGGCCGGCACGCGGCACGGTGAGGCGCGCCTCGTAGCGGCCACCGCCAATCGGGATGAATGTCACCGGCAGCGCGGCCAGATTTTCGACCGGACGGCTCAATTCGGCGTTCAGCGCCAGACCGTTCAGCGTCAGGCCCTGGGCATCGCGCCAATCCAGCACCAGGCGCAGATCGCCGCCGGCGCGGCGTTCCTGATGCAGGGTATAGCTCCAGTGCAGCGCCTTCTGTTCCGCCAGTTCATTTTGCAGGCGGTTGAATTCGCTGCCCTTCTTGTAGGGATGCGCCACCACCAGGCCGCTGAAGCTGCCGGTGGCGGTGACGATCAGCACGGTATTCACCGCGATCACCACCAGAAAGCCGAGCACGAACAGGCCTGGAATCCAGCGTTCGCGCAACATCACCTTGATCCGGTTCATGACATCCACCCGTTTCCGTTCGCTGCTTCAGCCAGCCTCAATGCGGCATGGCGAACTGGCTTTGCTGCCGCTTCGCCTCATGCCCATCGGCTGCCCGCAGCACAAAATCAAAATTCGCCAGCCCGCTGGCGCTGGCCTGGCCCGGCGCCCGCACAAAGACCTGGAATTCGCCGACGCTGTCCGGTGCGATGCTCAGGTCCAGGCCATGGCTGCGCTCGGTCTCGCCGGCCAGGAACAATTCGGCGGCCGGCAGCTTGTCGGCGCTCAGGGTCAGGGTAATCGGCGCACGCGTCTTGTTGGCGATCTTCACCACATAGCCGTTGCGCAGGCTGCCATCCGACAGTTTGACATAAAGCGGATTACGCACCTGCTGCACGCTGAGGCCAAGATCGCTGCGCAGCAGCAGGGCCACCAGCATCACTGCCGCCACCAGCAGCAGCAGCGAGGCATAAAGCGCCGTGCGGGTGCGCAGCAATTTCAGCCCGGTCGGCTGCTGCCTGGCGCGGCGTTCCAGATTGTCGAGCGAGATGAAGTCGATCAGGCGCGGCGGCCGGCCGACCTTGCCCATGATGTCGTCGCAGGCATCGATGCACAGCGCGCAGCCGATGCATTCAAGCTGCGGTCCGTTGCGGATGTCGATACCGGTCGGGCAGACATGCACACAGGCCTTGCAATCGATGCAGTCGCCGCGACCATCCCAGCTTTCGCCGGCCTTGTGCTTGCCGCGCTGCTCGCCGCGCCAGCCCTGATAGGTGACAATCAGTGAATGCTCATCCTGCATCGCCGCCTGGAAACGCGGCCACGGACACATATAGGTGCAGACCTGCTCGCGCGCCCAGCCGGCCAGGCCATAGGTGGTGAGGGTGAACAGGCCGAAGAAGAAATAGGTGGCGCCGCTGGCCTGGCCGGTAAGGATTTCCCGCGTAACCGTGGGTGCATCCTGGAAATACATGATCCAGGCGCCGCCGGTGGCCGCCGCGATCAGCAGCCAGACCAGATGCTTGGCGCTCTTGCGCAGGAATTTCTCTCCGGTCAGCTTCTGGCTATCCAGCTTGATGCGGGCATTGCGGTCGCCCTCGATCCAGCGCTCCACCAGCAGGAACAGATCGGTCCACACGGTTTGCGGGCAGGTATAGCCGCACCAGACGCGGCCAAACAGTGCGGTGGCCAGGAACAGGGCCACGGCGCCCAGGATCAGCAGGCCGGTGATGTAATAGACTTCCTGCGGCCAGATTTCGATATTGAAAAAATAGCCGCGCGGACCCGACATATCGAGCAGCAGAGCCTGGCTCGGCGCATCCGGACCGCGATCCCAGCGCAGCCAGGGCAGGCTGTAATACACGCCCAGGCACAGGATCAACACCGCCCATTTGATATTGCGGAACCAGCCGCTCACCGCACGCGGATAGACCTTGATATGGTCGGCATAGAGCGAGGGGGCAAAAACCCCGAGCACCGCCTCATCCTTGGCGGGAGGCGGTGCAGCGTGAGGGGCGGTTTGCTGGTGCGGGCTGCTGGTCAACCCTGGATCGGCAGGCATGGCATCACCTCGCCTATTCGCCGCCGCCCAGGGAATGGACATACACGGCCAGCATTTTCACGGTGGCATCATCAAGGCGCCCGGCCCAGGCCGGCATCACGCCATTGCGCGATAGTGCGATGGTCTGCATCACGCTGGCGCGGTCGCCGCCATACAGCCAGACCTGATCGGTCAGGTTCGGCGCCCCCATTTCGCGGTTGCCCTTGCCGGTTTCGCCGTGGCAGGCGGCGCAGTTATCGGCGAAAAGCTGCTTGCCCTCGGCATCGTTCGGCTTCGGCGCCTGGCGGCCGGCCAGGGCCAGCACATGATCGGCCACCGCCTCGACCTGCTTCGCGGTCAGCATGCCATCGGCCTGGAAACGCGGCATCTGGGAAACATGCGCCTCGTCATGGCCCGAGCGGATGCCATAGCGGATGGTGCGCTCGATCTCGGCCAGCTTGCCGCCCCACAGCCACTCGTCATCCGCCAGGTTGGGATAACCCTTGGTGCCGACACCGCCGGATTGATGGCAGCCGGCGCAATTCTCGGCGAACAGCACGCGGCCACCGGCGATGGAGAAGCGATAGAGTTCGTCATCCGCCTTCACGGCGGCGACATCGAGCTGCCCGATACGGTCGCGATAGCCGGCCTGGGCGCCGGCGGCGCGTTTCAGGTCGGCGGCCACCTCATCGCGCTGGCTGTAGCCCAATGTGCCGGCAAAATAGCTGCGCAGGCCGGGCACGCTGGGATACAGCACGGCCCACACTACGGAGAACAGCACGGTGACATAGAAGCTGTAGAGCCACCATTTCGGCAGCGGATTGTTCAGTTCCTGGATGCCGTCCCATTCATGGCCGGTGGTTTCGGGCTGCTGCGGGGCGGGATTGGTCTGGCTGGTCTTAGTCATGCTGGTTCCTCGCCGGATGGGCGGTATCGGTATCGCGCAGGGGAATCTGGCCAAGCTCGTTCCAGCGGGCGCGGCGCGATGGCCATAACGTCCACAGGATGACGCCGACGAAGAGCAGGAAGAACCAGATGGTCCATAGGGTCTTGAGCCAGGGATAATGCTCGATCAGGCCGGTCATGCCACAGCCCCCCGTTACTGGCGCAGGCCGCCGGGCTGCGTGCGGTCGAATTCGACCAGCTTGCCCAGCATCTGCAGATAGGCCACCACGGCATCCATTTCGGTGATGCGCTGGCCGTTGCCATCGAAATCACCCACCGCCGCCTTGGGATAACGCGCCAGCAGCCCGTCGGTATCGGCATCCGGCGTCGCCTGGGCAGCCAGGTCGTTGGCGGCTTCCTTGATCATCTCGTCGCTATAGGGTACGCCCACCACGCGCAGAGCCTTCAGGTGGTCGGCGATATCCTTCGCTGCCAGTGGCTTCTCGGCCAGGAAGGCATAGGCCGGCATGATCGATTGCGGCACCACGGCACGCGGATCGATCAGATGCGCCACATGCCATTCATTGGAATATTTGCCGCCGATCCGGGCCAGGTCCGGCCCGGTGCGCTTCGAGCCCCACTGGAACGGATGGTCATACATGCTTTCGGCGGCCAGGCTGTAATGGCCGTAGCGCTCGACTTCATCGCGCAAAGGGCGGATCTGCTGGCTGTGGCAGACATAGCAGCCTTCGCGGATATAGATGTTGCGCCCGGCCAGTTCCAGCGGCGAGTAGGGCCGCATACCCTGCACCCGCTCGATGGTGGTCTCGATGGTGAAAAGCGGCACGATCTCGACCAGGCCGCCGATGGCGACGGTGAGCAGGGTGAGCACCGACAGCAGGATGGTGTTGCGCTCGATGGTGGCGTGTTTGATGAACATGATTGCCGGTCTCCTGCTCAGGCGGCCATGGCCGGCTGCGGATAGCTGTTGAGGGGCGCTTCCTCGCGCAGATCGCCCCGTGCTGTGCGCCACAGGTTGTAGACCATCAGCAGCGAGCCGGTGAGGAACAGGATGCCGCCCAGGGCGCGGATGACATAGAAGGGATGCATCGCCTCCACCGTCTCGATGAAGGAATATTGCAGGAAGCCGAGATGGTCATAGGCGCGCCACATCAGGCCCTGCATGATGCCGGATACCCACATCGCGGTGATGTAGAGCAGGATGCCGATGGTGGCGATCCAGAAATGCAGCGACACCAGGCGCAGCGAATAGAGCCGCTCGCGCTTCCACAGCACCGGCACGATGTAATACAGCATGCCGAAGGTGATGAAGGCGTTCCAGCCCAGCGCGCCGGAATGCACATGGCCGATGGTCCAGTCGGTGTAATGGCTCAGTGCATTGACCTGGCGGATTGACATCACCGGGCCTTCGAAAGTGGCCATGCCGTAGAAGGCCACGGCGGTGACAGAGAAACGCAGGCCGGGATCGGTGCGCAGCTTGTCCCAGGCACCGGACAGGGTCATCAGGCCGTTGATCATGCCGCCCCAGCTCGGCATCCACAGCATGATCGAGAACACCATGCCCAAAGTGGCGGCCCAGTCGGGCAGCGAGGTGTAGTGCAGATGGTGCGGGCCGGCCCAGATATAGAGGAAGATCAGCGACCAGAAATGCACGATCGACAAACGGTAGGAATAGACCGGGCGATTGGCCTGCTTGGGGATGAAGTAATACATCATCGCCAGGAAGCCGGCAGTGAGGAAGAAGCCGACCGCGTTATGGCCATACCACCACTGGATCAGCGCATCCTGCACGCCGGAGAATGCCGAGTAGCTCTTGCCGCCGAAGAACGATACCGGCACCGCCAGATTGTTGACGATATGCAGCATGGCGATGGTGATGATGAAGGCCAGATAGAACCAGTTGGCCACATAGATATGCGGCTCTTCACGCTTGATCAGCGTGCCGGCGAAGGCGACCAGATACACCACCCAGACCAGGGTAAGCCACAGATCGACATACCATTCCGGCTCGGCATATTCCTTGCTCTGCGTGATGCCGAAGACATAGCCGAGCGCCGCCAGCACGATGAAGAGCTGATAGCCGAAGAACAGGAACCAGGCCACCGCCTCGCCGCCGAACAGCCGGGCGCGGCAGGTGCGCTGCACCACGAAGATCGACGAGCCGATCAGGGCATTGCCGCCGAAGGCGAAGATCGCCGCCGAGGTATGCAGCGGGCGCAGCCGGCCGAAAGTGGTCCATTCCAGGCCCAGATTCAGCACCGGGAAGGCGAGTTGCAGGGCGATGTAGACCCCGGCGGCAAACGCCGCCACGCCCCAGAACACGGTGGCGATGACAAAGGCACGGACCACATCCTCCACATAGGGTGGCGGCGGGTTGGCCGCCGCATGCTGCGATGCGGCGTTCGGGGTGGCTGCGATGGCCGTCATGGTCATGCCTCTGTGCTTGGCCCAGGACTGGGCCGCAATACCGATTGCGGCCGGAATCCGGCCGCGCAGGGCTGACTATGGCGCCTTGGCGGCGTTGCAACATTGACTCAAGTCAATTGCGCGGCGGGCAAGGCATGGCATATCAAGTTTCACGATGTGGCGGATTGCCGCAGAGGAGACGCCCCAATGAACGACACCGTGCTCACAAAAACGAATCCGCCTGGCATGAACCCGCCCGGCATCCGCGTGGTGGCGGATGACCGTCCCTGGGCCTGGCTGCAGGCCGGCTGGCAGGATCTGACCCGCATTCCCGGGGTCAGCCTAGCCTACGGCGCCGGTTTTGTCGCCGCCGGCTATCTGCTCAGTTTCCTGCTCTGGCATAGCGATGGCTTCCACCTGGTGCTGCCACTGGCCGGCGGCTTCCTGCTGATCGCGCCCTTTGCCGCCGTGGGCCTGTATGATGCCAGCCGGCGCCTGGGTACCGGCGAGCCGGTCAGCCTGACCAGCGCGCTGCTGGCCTGGCGAAGGCCGCTGCAGGTCGCCAGTTTCGGCCTGATCCTGCTGTTGCTGCATTTCGCCTGGATGCGCACCGCCCTGCTCTGGTTCGTGCTGTATTTCCATGGCGGCACCCCGCCGCTGGACCGGCTGCCGCTCTATCTGATCGAGGCCCAGAACCTGCCTTTCCTGGTCATCGGCACTTTGCTGGGCGGCGCCTTTGCCGCCATTACGTTTGCGATTTCCGTGGTGTCGCTGCCATTGCTGCTGGATCGTGATATCGATGTGGTTTCGGCGCTGCTGATCAGCCTGCGTGCCGTGCTGGCCAATCCCAAGGCGATGCTGCTCTGGGCCGGCCTGATCGCGCTGTTTACCGCCGTGGGCCTGGTCACGCTGTTCTTCGGCCTGGGCCTGCTGTTTCCGCTGGTCGCCCATGCCAGCTGGCATGCCTACAAGGATGTTGTTGAATAGAAAGGCTTATCGGGCCAGCCAGCGCAATGCCAGCAAGGCCAGCAGCGCGGCGTTGAGCAGCAGCACCAGCGGCATCAGATGCTGGATCAGGCCGCGCCAGCGGGCGCCGGCAGCCGCCCCCAGCAGTCCGATCAGCAGCAGGCCCGGCATGGTGCCAAGGGCAAAGGCGGCCATCATCAGCAGGCCGTCGCGCCAGTTGCCGCTGGCCCCGGCCAGCAGCAGCGCGCCATAAATCAGGCCGCAGGGCAGCAAGCCCAGGCCCAGGCCGAGCAGATAGCCACGCCAGCCGGTGGGCTGGCGGAACAGGCCGCCCAGCCGGCTTTGCCACCAGCCGCCGAGATTGCCGCCGGAGCCGCCGCTTTGCGGCCGCCAGCCGGCCAGCAGCGGGATCTGCACCAGGCGGCCGAGCCCCAATACAGCGAAACCCAGCGCCGCCAGCATCAGCACAATGGCCGGCAGATAGCCATGCGCCAGCAATGGTTCCACACCGCCGGCCAGGCCGCCGGCCGCGGCGCCGAGCAGGCTGTAGGTGGTGAGGCGGCCGCCATGATAGGGCAGCAGGGCGGCGCCGCGCAGCCGGGCCAGGCGGCCGGCGCGTTCCAGCGGCAGGCCGGATAGCCGGCTGCCGACCTGGCTTAGCACAAACGGCCCGCACATGCCGGCGCAATGGCCGATACTGCCGACCAGGCCGAACAGCAGCATGCCGGCCGGGCGGCCATAATCGATCCAGGCGCCGAGCTGGCCATGGCTGGCGAGGCTGCTGCAGGCAGCCAGGAAAGCGCTCCAGTCCAGTGTCATGGCGCCACTATAAGGCAGAAAAGCCGAGCCAGGCTTGACGTGGATCAATGTGTCGCAGGGGGCTTGGCCTAGACTGGCGCCATGACGACGCATACGGCTTCCCCGCATCCCACGGTTTTCCCGGTTTCCGCCATGCTGCAGATCGAGATGGCGCTGGCCGGCGCCGGGGCCGAGCTTTCTGCGCTCGACCGGCTGGCCGGCCGCCGGCTCAATCTACTGGCCTTCTGTGCCATCCTGAAGGCGCTGCCCCAGGCTGGCCCTGCCCTGACCCGCGCCCTGGCGCCCAGCTTCGCCGCCTATTTGTCGCGCGATTTCCTGGCCTTGGTGAGCGAGGAGGAGGAGGGCCTGCTACGCTATCTGGAGCGCCGCCTGCTGCTGGGCGATGACCTTGACGACATGATCCGCCAGTTGAGCGACGAACATCGCCAGGACCGCCAGGAGGCACGCCAGTTGGCTGCTTCCTGCCGCGAATTCGCTAGTGGCACCGATGCTGATTGGAGCGATCTCTGCGATGCCCTGGCAGGCTTCGCCGAGCGCCAGCGCCGTCATCTGGTGTGGGAGGATGCGACGATTTTGCCAGTGGCGCGCGAGCGGTTGACCGGGGATGATCTGTCCGCCTGGGCCAAGGAGATGGAGCGGCGTTATCGTTTCATCACTTGCCAAACCCGTTGATAAGAGTTGTATTCAGTATTCGGAGTACCGGAAGGAGATAGAGATGGCCCAGATTCATGCCCTGCCGGTGCGCAAGACCCAGCCGGCCGCCGTTGTCGCGGCGGTGATGCCGCGCGCCTCTACTGATGCCTGCAGCAATTGCACCGCCCGGAGTCTGACCATCTGTGCCTCGCTGACCCAGGAGGAGCAGGCGCGTCTGGCGCATCTGTCCACCACGGTGGCGTTGCAGCCGCATCAGATGCTGTTCCAGGAAGGCGACAATGCCGAGCATGTCTATAATGTCACCTGCGGCAGCCTGTCGGTGTCGAAGTCGCTGGCCGATGGCCGGCGCCAGATCACCGGTTTTCTCGGGCCGGGTGATTTCCTCGGCCTCAATACCCGCAATACCTACACGATCAGTGCCGAGGCGCTGACCGATACCCGGGTCTGCCGTTTCCCGCGCCAGCAATTCCAGCGCCTGATTGCCGAAACGCCGCCATTGGAGCATCGCCTGCTGGCGCTGGCGGAAGGGGAACTGGCCCGGGCGCAGGAGCAGATTCTGCTGCTCGGCCGCAAGACCGCGATGGAGCGCATCGCCTCATTCCTGACGCTGCAATCCGAGCGTGCCGTGGCGCGCGGCCTGCCCGGCAATCCGATTGCGCTGCCGATGACCCGCGCCGAAGTGGCGGATTATCTCGGCCTGACCATCGAGACGGTGAGCCGCTGCTTCACCAAGCTGCGCAAGCTGGATGTGATCGGCCTGCTGGCTGCCGACCGGGTGCAGATCAAGCAGCCGGAACGGCTCAAGGCCCTGTCTGAAGCTGCCTGATTTTTTCCTTCGCCTGAATAAAGAACGGGAGCGGCCAAGCCGCTCCCGTTTGTTTTTGGTGTTTGTCTTTCGCCAGGCAGGCTACCGGCTCAATTGGCCAGCAGCACCGGCACGGTCATGCTTTCCAGCACCGTCTCGGTCACACCGCCCAGCACCATTTCGCGCAGCCGGCTATGGCCATAGGCGCCCATCACCAGCAGATCAGCGCCGTGATCGGTCAGCGCCGAAAGCAGAGCATCGCCAGCCGACAGATCGCCGGTCACGGTATGGCGTGCTTCGGCGGCCACACCATGGCGCTGCAGATGCGCCACCAGAGCGTTGGCGGAGGCGGTTTCGGCTTCATCCGGATTGATGCCGAACACGATCACTTTCTGCGCCTGGGCCAGCAACGGCAAAGCATCATGCACCGCCCGGGCGCCTTCGCGGCTGCCATTCCAGGCCACCAGCACGGTTTTGCCCGGTGCGGGGAAAGTGCCGGCATAGGGCACCACCAGGATCGGCCGGCCGGCTGAAAGCGCCAGATCGGCGGGCAGGCCGCTGATGCCGAGTTGCGCCGGTCGCTCTGCTTTGGCTTCGTCATCCGGTTGGCCGATCACTGTCAGATCGGCATGACGGCCCTGGATCAGCAGGCTTTCCAGCGCGGCCTGATCGGTTTCCAGCCATTCGAAAACCACGCCGGCCTGGGTCGCGGCGGCCTCGAAAGCGGTGCGCGCCTTGGCGGCGGCTTCCTGCGCCAGCTTGTTCTGCTGTTCATAATATTCCACCGGCACATATTCGCCCATGTAGTAGAGCATCTGCGGCCGCGGCAACGTATAGAGCGCGGTCAACCGCGCGCCGAATGTCTTGGCCAAAGCCAGTGCGGTCTGCGCCTTCTCGGCGCCACGGCCGTCCTCGGTCAAATGCAGCAGGATGTCTTGGTAACGCATGGGTCGCTCTCCTCTTGTCTGTCGCCATCATTGCGCTTCTTCGGAGCTCTGACATTGCGCTGGATCAATGCGGCCTCAATGTGGCCGGCAGATGATCGCAGCATGAAGAATGGAGGCCGGGCATGCCGCTTTATGTGATTCGACTGGAAATGGCGCGGGAAAAACAATTCCCCCAGGGCAGCAGCGCGCATGGCTATGAATTCACTGCACCGCTGGATGCGGAAGGCCGCTTTGATGCCGATGAGTGGAAGCTGCAGCGCAAGCATTGCACCGTGCGCCGCTTCTGGCCCGGCCAGGACGATGATGACGGCCATCTCATTCATACGCGTGGCGGCAAATGGGCGTTTTCCTACGATCCCACCACGGATGCGGATGACGAGCCGATCTTCCGCTTTGATCGTCATGTCATGCGGCAGGGCGAGTATGTCTCGATCACCGAGCATGATGGGCAACAGCATACTTTCCGCGTCATCGGCCTGCATCGCGCTGCCTGACGCCATCCCGTTTTCATCCAGGAGCAATCAGCATGAGCTACAAGGATATCCTCGTTCACGTCGATGCCGCGCCGGCCAGCGTGGCGCGGCTCGATTTCGCCGCCCGCTTCGCCAAGCAGCATGAAGCGCATCTGATCGCGCTGCATGTTGAAGCCGTGCCGTATGTGCCGGCCGATATCATGAATACCGGCATGGCGGCGTCGGTGCTGCAATGGCAGCGCGAATTGCGGCGCCATCGCGAGACCGAGGTCGGCGAGAAGGTGGAGGCGGCGCGCCAGCGTCATGGCATCGAGATCGAATGGCGCGCGGTGCAGGGCGATGTCGACGATACGCTGGCTTTGCATGGCCGCTATGTCGATCTGCTGATCATCGGCCCGGGTGCTTCGGCACTGGATCTGGAGCAGCCGGAACTGCCCTCGCCCGGCAATGTGGTGATCGCCACCGGCCGTCCGGTGCTGGTGCTGCCGCGTGACTACAAGGGCAGCAATTTCGGCCAGCGTATCCTGTTCGGCTGGAAGTCAACGCCGGAAGCGGCGCGCGCGGCGCATGATGCGCTGCCGTTGTTCAAGCTTGCGCGCAGCGTCACGGTGACTGAAATCAATCCGGATATGAGCGATGGCAGCCGCGTGGCCGGCGGCGATATCGGCAAGCATCTGGCGCGCCATGGCGTGGCGGTGAATGTGTCGCCGGTAGTGGCGCCGGATATGGATGCCGGCAGCCTGCTGCTGGCGCGCGCGTCGGATCTGGAAGCCGATTTGCTGGTGATGGGCGCCTATGGCCATAGCCGGCTGCGCGAGGCCGTGCTGGGCGGTGCCACGCGCTACATCCTCGATAATCTCAGCATCCCGGTACTGATGTCACGCTGACGCGATGCGCCACGCCGCCGTCAGGCCTCGCGCCGCAGCGTCGGCAGCGCCAGGCCGGCGGCGGTGACGTTGTCAATCAGGTCGGGCCGCAAGGTCATGCGGCTCGGCGCGCTCATGATGCCCTGCGCATCGTCGGGCCAGACCTGGACTGCCATCACAGCATCAACCTGGTTTTCCCGCTCCGGATTGGTCACGTGGGTCAGCGGCAGCAACAGGCGATGGGTGCGCTGCTGGCCGCCGGTATTCCATTTGAAAGTGCTCTCGGAATAGACCGGCTGTGCGGTATCGTAGACGCTGCGATACAGACTCATCAGATAGGCGCCGTAATCACCGCTCATCACGTCGTCCACAGTAAAACCGATCAAGGCGCGGCCCATGCGCGCGGCGATCTCGCTGCCGGTGACGCGGTAGCGCACGCGGAATGGCATGGTTTCGATATCTGCCAGCAGCAGATGCGGCAGCAGCGGCCGTGGCAAATCCACTGGCGAGATATCTGCCAGTTGCGGCATGGTGCGGGATGAGCGTTTGGCAGCCCAATACAACGCCGCCTCCATCAGCAGAGGCTGATCGGCGAAAGGCAGTGATGGCGTAAGCAGGGCGCGCTGCGCCGGGCTGCCACCCTGGTAGCGCAAGGTGCTGGCAATCAATGTGGTCAGGCAGTGTAAAGCCGTGATGTCGCGTTCGCTCCAGGGCCGGGGCGCGCCGCATTGCTCGCAGCACAGCACCGCCGCCGGCTGGCCCAAAGCATCGGGGATCAGGATATCCAGCAGGGCATGGATGTCGTTGGGAATGAAATAGTCATCCAGGAAGCAGCGCGTTGTTTCATCCTGGCGGGCATGCTCCGCCGCCACGATGCCGTTGCCGCTCAGCGCATCCAGATAGCCGGCGAAGCGTTCGCGGCCAATGATTTCGCCCTGGCGGAAGCCGGGCTGACGCCGATCCAGCAGATACTGGCAGACGATGCTGCCATTGGGTTCGAAATACCAGATGCTGGCGCGGGTGGCGCGGGTCAGGTCCAGGGCATCCTGGCACACGCTGGCAAACAATTCCTGCAGGCCGGCCAGATTGACTGCCCGCCTCGCGGCATCCCGACTGCGCTGCATCCGGCCGAAAGCCCCCATCAGATTTGGCGGCCAATTTACCGGCTTATCATGGTCCTGCAAATCAATTAGCGGTCATCTGAAAATGCGACCTATGGCTAGGCTTGTTTTGCTGAGTGAACTTGAAGTTGCCCGGCTTCAGCCATGCTCGATGGTCAAGGCGACATGGTCGGCAGCAAACCGGGCGCGCACATATTCCACCGGCTTGCCGCGCTCATCCACATTCACCGCTTCACTGAGCAGGATCGGCCGCGTGCGTGGCAGGCCAAGCTGGCGGGCATCGCCGGCATTGAGTAGCCGGGCCGAGATGCGTGTAGTGCGGCGGCGGTAATCCGGCACACCGGCGGCGCGCAGGGCCTCGGTGATGGTGCCATGGCGGCGGAACAGGTCCGGCATGGCGGGAAAGTGCTCCACCGGAAAATAGTGGCTGCTGATGCTGATGGCGCGGCCATCGGCGCGGTTCAGCGATTCGATCTGCCATAGCGGCGCGCCGGTCGGCAGGCCCAGCGCGCGGGCGATATCGGCCGGTGCCGCCACCTGTTCGGCGCTGATCAATTGCCGCGTCGGCTGTTTCTGGCGGGTTTGCAGATTCTCCGTGAAGCGGGTACGTGCGCCGAGCGGATAATCCAGCGCCCGCTCGGCCACAAACATGCCGCGGCCCTGTTCGATGCTGACCAGCCCGGTTTCCGCCAGGCGGTTCATGGCCTGGCGCAGGGTGTGGCGGTTGACACTGAATTGCTCGGCGAATTGCTTCTCTGTCGGCAATTGCGACCCGGGCGGATACTCGCCGCGCCGGATTGCCTGCTCGATCTCTGCTGCGATCTGACGCCAGATCGCCATGCCATTGCCGCGCTCCACCATGCTGCGCCCCGCCGGAATTTTGCCCGCTGTCACAAAAACTTCGCCGAAAGCTGGCTTGATAAGGCGCCGGCTGCGGCTTAGAGATATAGATGTCTAGATCAATATAGACATTTGCGCAAGAGGTCGGCATGCCGGTGATGGCGGAATCCACAGCTTCCTCGGAAGCAGTTGCGGCAATCGCGGCGCGACAGCGCCGGTTGCGGCTGCTGGCGCGTGCGGATCGGCTGCGGCTGGAAGCCGCTATGCAGACCTGGCAGCCATTGCCGCCGCATCGCCGGCTCAAGCCGGCGGAGACCGGCCTGGCGATGATCCGCGCCCGGGCTGGCGGCACCGGCCAGCGCTTCAATCTGGGTGAGGTGACGGTCAGCCGCTGTGTGGTGGCGCTGGATGATGCCAGTGGCAAGGCGGTGATGGGTGTGGGCTATGTGCGTGGCCGCGACCGCCGCCAGGCCGAATTGATCGCGCTGCTGGATGCCCTGGCGGAACGCAGTGCGCTGGATGCTGCGCGGCTGGAGCATGAAGTGCTGGCGCCGCTGGAACAGGAACTGGCGGCTGCCGCTGCGTTGAAGGCGGCGCAGGTGGCCGCCACCAAGGTGGATTTTTTCACCATGGTGCGCGGCGAGGATTGAGGCGGAAGGAAACATCATGTCACTCACGCTGCAAACACCACCCGCCGCTGGTTTCACCGATCCAGTCGGCAGCAGCCAGCAGACCTTCCGCGCCCTGCTGGACGCTTTGTCACGGCCCGGTCACCGCTACGCGATGCCGCTGCCGGCGGGGCATCCGACCGATCTGACGCCGGCTTTGGCGGCGGCTCTATTGTGTCTTTGTGACTATGACAGTCCGCTCTGGCTTGGCCCCGGCATGGACAATCCGGAAATTGCCGCCTGGTTGCGCTTCCATACCGGGGTGCCGCTGCTGCCGGCCCCGGATCAGGCCGCCTTTGCGCTGTTGCATGCTGCGGCGCTGCCGGCCTTGACGGACTTCGCCTGGGGCAGCGATCTGGCACCGGAACAGGGCGCCACTCTGCTGATTCAGGCGCAGAGCCTGTCCGGTGCGACTATGCTGCACATCCAGGGGCCTGGCCTGGCGCAGCCGCAGATATTGCCCGATTGCGGTCTGCCACGCGGTTTCTGGCAGCAACGTGCTGCGATGTCGGATGCTTATCCGCGCGGGCTGGAAATTTATATCGCCGCCAGCCATGAGGTGATCGGCCTGCCGCGCAGCACGCGCCTCAACCTGCGGGAGGATTGATCATGTATGTGGCGGTGAAAGGCGGCGAAGCCGCGATTGAGAACGCCCATCGTCTGCTGGCCGAAGCACGCCGTGGCGACCCCGTGGTGCCGGAACTCAGCGTGGCGCAAATCCGCGAGCAGATGCGCCTGGCTGTCGATCGGGTAATGGCCGAGGGCTCGCTCTACGATCCCGATCTGGCGGCGCTGGCGCTGAAACAGGCGCGCGGCGATCAGGTGGAGGCGATTTTCCTGCTGCGCGCTTATCGCACCACCTTGCCGCGTTTCGGCTTCACCCGGCCGCTGGATACCGGCCGCATGCGGGTGGCGCGGCGGATTTCCTCCACATTCAAGGATGTGCCTGGCGGGCAATTGCTCGGCGCCACCTTCGACTACACCCACCGCCTGCTGGATTTCGCTCTGCTGGCGGAAGCTGAGGCTTTGCCGGCTGCGGCTGTCGATGCGGCAATGCCGGTCGATGAGCTGCCTCAGGTGATGGACCTGCTGGGCCAGGATGGTTTGATCGAGGCCGAACTGCCGGATGCCGAGGATAATCCGGTCGGCGACCTGACCCGCGAGCCGCTGATGTATCCCGCATCGCGCGCCCTGCGGCTGCAAAATCTAGCGCGCGGCGATGAGGGCTACCTGCTGGCCCTGGGCTATTCCACGCAGCGCGGCTATGCCAAGTCACATCCCTTTGTCGGGGAAATCCGCAGCGGTGCCGTGGCGCTGGAACTCGATATCCCGGAACTTGGTTTTGCAGTCGAGATCGGCGAGATCGAGGTGACGGAATGCCAGATGGTGAACCAGTTTCGCGGTTCACGCAGCGAGGCGCCGAAATTCACCCGTGGCTATGGCCTCAGTTTCGGTTTTGCCGAACGCAAGGCGATGGCAATGGCGCTGGTGGATCGTGCCTTGCGCGCCGAGGAACTCGGCGAGGACATCACCGCCCCGGCGCAGGATCAGGAATTTGTGCTCTCCCATGCCGATAACGTGGAAGCCTCCGGCTTTGTGCAGCATCTCAAGCTGCCGCATCACGTGGATTTCCAATCGGAACTGACGCTGATCCGCACCATGCGGGCGGAATTGCAGGCGGCAATGGATCAGCCCCTGGCGGAGGCAGCACAATGACGGCGGCAGATCTGGCCCAGGGCTACAATTTCGGCTTCCTGGATGAACAGACCAAGCGCATGCTGCGCCGGGCGATCCTGAAGGCGGTGGCGATTCCCGGCTATCAGGTACCGTTCGGCAGCCGTGAAATGCCGCTACCCTATGGCTGGGGTACCGGCGGCATGCAGGTGACGGCGGCGGTGATCGGTGCTGATGATGTGCTGAAGGTGATTGACCAGGGCGCCGACGACACCACCAATGCGGTGTCGATCCGGCGTTTCTTCCGCCGCATGACCGGGGTGGCCACCACGGAAAGCACTCGCGAAGCGACGCTGATCCAGACCCGCCACCGCGTACCCGAGACGCCTTTGCGCGCCGGCCAGATATTGGTTTATCAGGTGCCGATCCCGGAGCCTTTGCGCTGGCTGGAGCCGCGCGAGACCGAAACCCGTATCATGCATGCGCTGTCGGAATATGGCGTGATGCATGTAAAGCTGTACGAGGATATCGCCCAGCATGGCCATATCGCCACCACCTATGATTATCCGGTGCTGGTGCATGGCCGCTATCTGATGCGCTGTTCGCCGATCCCGAAATTTGATACCCCAAAACTGCACATGAATCCGGCCTTGCAGCTTTTCGGCGCCGGGCGCGAAAAGCGCATCTATGCGCTGCCACCCTATACCGATGTGCGGCCACTGGATTTTGACGACCACCCCTTCCGCGTCGAACGCTGGGATCGGCCCTGCGCCTTGTGCGGTGCCGAGGATAGCTTCCTCGATGAAGTGATCCTGGATGATGCCGGCACGCGCATGTTCGTCTGTTCCGATACCGACTATTGCAATACGCGGCGCGCCGCCGGCCATCAGGGCGTATTGGCAGCACCCTATGAAGCCAATGAAGGGGCAGCGCCATGATGCCGGATGATTTGCCGTTGCTGCGTGTCGATGCCCTGAATAAGCGCTTCGGCCGGCAGGTTGCCTGCCGCGATATCGGCTTTGAACTCTGGCCCGGCGAGGTGCTGGGCATTGTCGGTGAGTCCGGCTCGGGCAAATCCACTTTGCTCAACATCCTGGCCGGCCGCCTGCCGGCCGATACCGGCAGCATCCGCTATCGCAGTCGAACCGGCGAGAGTGTCGACCTGCTCGCTGCCAGCGAGGCGCAACGGCGCCAGATCATGCGCAGTGAATGGGGCTTTGTGCGCCAGCATGCCGCCGATGGCTTGCGCATGGGTTTCTCCGCCGGCGCCAATATCGGCGAACGCATGATGGCCCTGGGCGCGCGCCATTATGGCGATTTGCGGGCTGCTGCGGAAACCTGGCTGGGTGCGGTGGAAATTCCGGCCGAACGGATCGACGATCTGCCGCGCCATTTCTCCGGCGGCATGCAGCAGCGTTTGCAGATCGCCCGCAATCTGGCGACCCGACCGCGCATCGTGCTGATGGATGAACCGACCGGCGGCCTGGATGTATCGGTGCAGGCGCGGCTGCTCGATCTGCTGCGCCGCCTGGTGCAGGAGCATGGCGTGGCGGTGATCCTGGTGACGCATGACCTGGGTGTGGCCCGGCTGCTGGCGCATCGCCTGATGGTGATGCGGCGCGGCCAGGTGGTGGAGGCCGGCCTGACCGATCAATTGCTCGACGATCCACAGCATGCCTACACGCAGCTGCTGGTCTCGTCGGTGCTGAGTGTGTGAGGGCCGGGTGATGGAGATGATCCGCGTCGAGGCCTTGTCGAAAACCTTCACCCTGCATCTGCGCGGTGGCGTGGCTCTGCCGGTGTTGCAGAATGCGGCGCTGAGCGTGGCGGCGGGGGAATGTGTGGTGCTGCACGGCCCTTCGGGTGCCGGCAAGTCAACGTTGCTGCGTTCGATCTATGGTAATTACCGGCCGCAGCAGGGCCGCATTCTGCTGCGCCATCAAGGCAGCATGGTGGATATCGCCACGGCGCCGCCGCGTCTGTTGCTGGAAATCCGCCGCCATAGCCTCGGGTATGTCACGCAATTCCTGCGCGTCATCCCGCGTGTGCCGACATTGGATATCGTGGCAGAGCCGCTGCTGGCGCGTGGTGTGGCCACTGACGCAGCGCGACAACGCGCCGCCGGCCTGCTGCGCCAGTTATGCATCCCGGAACGGTTGTGGGATTTGCCGCCAGGCACTTTTTCGGGCGGCGAGCAGCAGCGCATCAATATCGCGCGTGGCTTCTGCGCCGCGCATCCGGTGCTGCTGCTGGATGAGCCGACCGCATCACTGGATGCCGGGAATCGCACCATTGTCATAAATCTGATCGAAACTGCACGGCAGAATGGTTGCGCCATTGTTGCCATCGTGCATGACGACGAGACGCGAGCCGCCATCGCCACCCGTCTGTTGCCGTTGCAAGCCCTGGGAGAAGCCGCATGAGTAATGCGTTGGTTGTCAGCAATGCCCGCATCGTCGGGCGTGATGCCGTGCTGGATGGCGCCAGCCTGGAAGTGCGCGATGGCGTGATCCATGCCGTGGATAGCGCCCTGTCGAATGCTGCCGGAGCCGTGGATTTTGAAGGCGACTATTTGCTGCCCGGCCTGGTGGAGTTGCATACCGACAATCTGGAGAAACATTTTGCGCCGCGCCCGGGCGTGCGCTGGCCGAGCCGCCTGGCGGTGCTGAGCCATGATGCACAGATTGCCGCCGCTGGTATCACCACGGTGCTGGATGCGGTGGCGGTGGGCGATGTGCGCGACGGCGCCGTGCGCATGGAAATCCTGCGTGAGATGATCCAGGCCATCCAGGGTGCGCAGCAGGCCGGCATCCTGCGCGCCGAACATCTGCTGCATCTGCGCTGCGAAATCTCGTTCAAGGATCTGATGGCCTTGGTCGAGCCGATGGCGGCGCTCGACTGGCTGCGCCTGATCTCGGTGATGGATCACACGCCGGGGCAGCGGCAATTTGTCAATCCGGCCAAGTACCGCGAATATTACCAGGGCAAGTTCGGCATGAGCGATGCCCAGATGGACCGGTTCATGAATGAGCAGATTGCCGCCGCTGCTGCCCATGGCCAGGCCAATCGCCGCGCCGTGGTGGCTTTGTGTCAGGCGCGGGGCCTGCCGCTGGCCAGCCATGATGATGCCACGGCGGAGCATGTCGCCGAGGCGGCGGCCGATGGCATGGTGGTGGCGGAATTTCCCACCACGGTGGATGCAGCGGCTTTGTCGCGCCAGCATGGCATGCAGGTGATGATGGGCGGCCCCAATCTGGTGCGCGGCGGCTCGCATTCCGGCAATGTTTCGGCGCGCGCCCTGGCCGAAGCCGGCCAGCTCGATATCATCTCGTCGGATTATGTGCCGGGCAGTCTGCTGCATTCGGCCTTCCTGCTGCCGCAGCAGGTGCCGTGCATCGATCTGGCCCAGGCAGTGGCGATGGTATCGGCCAATCCGGCCGAGGCCGTCGGCCTGGTGGATCGCGGTGTGCTGGAAGCCGGCCGCCGCGCCGATATGATTCGGGTGGCGCTGGTGGAAGATACACCGGTGGTGCGCGGCGTCTGGCGTGCCGGCCAGCGGGTTATGTAGGATAATATGGCCATGACGATCCTGGAGCAGATCATCGACATGCTGCACCGCGCCGGTGCCGAACGGTATGGCATGGAGGCGGTGAGCCAGCTGGAGCATGCTTTGCAATGCGCCATGCATGCCGAGCGCAGCGGGGCCGCGCCGGCCCTGATTGCTGCCAGCCTGCTGCATGATATCGGCCATCTGGTGGATGACGGTGATGAAGGCCTGGCCGAACGCGGCATCGATGCCCGGCATGAGGATGTCGCCGCCGATTGGCTGGCGCGGCATTTTGAACCTGCGGTAGTGCAGCCGGTGCGGCTGCATGTGGAAGCCAAGCGCTATCTCTGCCAGGCCGAGCCGCGTTACTGGGATGGCCTGTCGCAGGCTTCGCGCACCAGTCTGGAAGTGCAGGGCGGCATTTATGATGCTTCGGCAGCGGCCAGCTTCATCGCACGGCCATTCGCCCCGGATGCGGTGATGCTGCGGCGCTGGGATGATGCCGCCAAGACGCCGCATCTGCGCACGCCCGATCTGGCGCATTACCGCCCGGTCCTGGCTGGTTTGCTACGGGCTGAAGGATGAAGCCGGGCCGTCTGGTGCTGGTGGTCGGCCCCAGCGGTGTCGGCAAGGATAGCGTATTGGCGGCGAGCCGTGCTGCGCTGAGCGGCGATGCCGGTATTGTATTCCCGCGCCGCGTGGTGACCCGGGCGCCCGAGCTTGGCGGCGAGGATTATCTCGCGGTTTCAGAAGCGGATTTTGCCGCCGCAGCGACGCGTGGCGACTTCGCCCTGCATTGGGGCGCGCATGGCCTGTATTATGGTATTCCGGCGACGATCCGGGACGATCTGGCTGCCGGGCGCCAGGTGGTGGTGAATGTCTCGCGCGCGATTCTGGATTCGGCGCGCCGTGATTTTGCCAATCTGTTGGTTGTTTCCGTCACCGCTTCACCGGCATTGCTGCGCCAGCGGCTGGAAGCGCGCGGCCGCGAAAGCCTAGCCGAGATAACCGCCAGGCTGGCGCGCGCAGCGGCGTTTCAGATCAGCGGCGCCGATGTTGTGGAACTCCGCAACGATGGCGCGCTGGATGAAAGCGTGGCGCGCTTCATAGCTCTGCTGCAAGGCGATAGCGCCGCCGCAGCCTGAATGGTGCGCCGGGCAACGGCTGTTCAAACAGGCAGATGTCTTCCAGGCGGAATTCCGGCGCCAAGGCCGGCGCGAATAGCTGCGTCAGTTGCGCCGCGATGCGCGTGCGCTGCACCGCATCGGCGATACGACCGGTCAGCGTGAAATGTAGCCGGAATTCTTCCAGCACATAAGGATAGCCCCAGGCGGCGAGATAAGTCTCTTGCCGCGCGCTCAGGCCGGCGGCGCGGCGCTTGGCCAGTTCGGTGTCATTGAGCGGCGCGCGGAAGCCATCAAAATGCTGCACGCAATCGGCCGCCAGTTCATCCAGCACAGCACAGGGCATGGCCGGGCGTAAAGCCAGGAAAGCGCCGAGCTGGGTTACTTGCAGGGGCGGTGCAACAATGGCTGGGCGTCGGACGGCGAAATCCGTCAGCGCCTGGTCCAGTGCTGCGATATCTTGCCCCGGTGCCAGCCGGAAGGGTGGCTTCAGCGTGCCGTGAAAGCCATAGAGGCGCGGCTCTGCTGTCAGCGTAGCCTGTTCGGCAGGATCGAAGCCGGGCAGGGCGGGCGCATGATCAATGCCGCTTTCGGCATCCCAGCCGAGCCAGCGTGCGGCCAGATTGTGCAGTGTGTCGCCGGCTGGCGGCGCGGCATAAAGGGCGTAGCGGCTAGACAAGTGATCGACTGGTCCTGTGGGTAAGTCGGAAAGCGGCCCGGCCCGGGCTATTTCACCATCCCGTCGCCGAAGCGCAATCGAATTGTCACATGGCGTTGCTATGAGCGAACCGCAGCCCAACAGGCAGAGGAAAGCAGCATGCGCCCCGCCATCGAGATTGTTCATCTATCGAAAACCTTCGGCACCGGCAAGCGTGCGCTCGACAAGATCAATCTCAGCATCAATCCGGGCGAGATGGTGGCGCTGATCGGCGCTTCGGGTTCGGGCAAGTCCACCTTGCTGCGCCATATCGCCGGCCTGATGCAGGGGGATCGTGATGCCCAGGCACAACTGGCGGTGAATGGCCGCATGGTGCAGCAGGCCGGCCGCCTCGGCCGTGGCATCCGCGCCACCCGTGCCGGCATCGGCTTTGTGTTTCAGCAATTCAATCTGGTCGGCCGCCTGCCGGTGATCACCAATGTGCTGGCCGGTAATCTCGGTCGCCAGCCGCTATGGCGCAGCCTGTTCCGCCTGTTCAGCGATACACAACGCCGCGACGCCGTGCAGGCTCTGGCCCGCGTCGGCATTGCGCCCTGCGCCTTTCAGCGTGCCTCGACTTTGTCTGGCGGTCAGCAGCAGCGTGCCGCGATTGCCCGCGCCCTGGTGCAGAAGGCGGAAGTCATCCTGGCCGACGAGCCGATCGCCTCGCTCGATCCGGAATCCTCGCGCCGCGTGATGGCGACTTTGGCCGATATCAACCGGGCCGATGGCGTCACCGTGGTGGTGTCGCTGCATCAGGTGGATTTTGCGCTGAAATATTGCAGCCGCGTGGTGGCCTTGCGCGATGGCCGCGTGATGTATGACGGCGCCGCTGCTACCGTCAGCGCTGAATTGCTGCGCGGCATTTATGGCGAGGATAGCGATCTCGATTTCGGCATGCTCGCCGCGCCGTCTGATCGCCCGATCTTCGACTTGCCGCTGGTGGCCGAACGCCGTCTGCCGGCCCCGTTGCAGGCCGCCCTGGCCTGATCCGACCATTTCCCGACCGATCACCAACCCGGAGATTATCCATGCTGCGTCGTTCGCTGTTGCAATTCTCTGCCTCGCTGCTGCTGCTCGGCCTTGCCGGCACCGCCCAGGCCCAGGGCCTCAAGGAACTCAATTTCGGCATCATCTCGACCGAATCGAGCACCAACCTGAAGACCATCTGGCAGCCCTTCCTGGCCGATATGGAGAAGCAGACCAAGATGAAGGTGAATGCCTTCTTCGCGCCGGATTATGCCGGCGTGATCGAGGCGATGCGCTTCAACAAGATTCAGATTGCCTGGTATGGCAATGCTTCCGCCATCCAGGCGGTGGACCGTGCCGATGGCGAAGTATTTGTGCAGACCACCTCGAAGGATGGTTCGCCGGGTTACTGGTCGCTGCTGCTGGTGCATAAGGACAGCCCGATCCAGTCCTTGCAGGATGTGCTCGGCGCGCCGGGCAAGTTCACCTTCGGCAACGGCGATCCGAATTCCACCTCCGGCTTCCTGGTGCCGAGCTACTATGCCTGGGGCGTGAACAATATCGACCTGCGCAAACATTTCAGCCGCGTGGTGGCGGCCAATCACGAAACCAATGCGCTGGCCGTGGCCAACAAGCAGGTGGATATCGCCACCAACAATACCGAGAATCTGGAGCGCCTGGAAAAGACCATGCCGGAAAAGGCGGCGCAGGTGCGGGCGATCTGGAAATCGCCACTGATCCCGTCCGATCCCATTGTGTGGCGCAAGGATCTGCCGGCCGAAGCCAAGCAGACCATCAAGACCTTCTTCATGACCTATGGCAGCAAGGATGAGCACGAGAAGAAGGTGCTGGCCGATCTGCAATGGGGGCCGTTCAAGGAATCCTCCAACAAGCAGTTGGTGCCGATCCGCCAGCTCGCGCTGTTCCGCGACAAGATCAAGCTGGAAGCCGATACCAATATGGCGGCCGACGAGAAGGCCAAGAAGCTGGCCGAGATCGAGGCCAAGCTGGCCGAACTGAACAAGCAGCTCGGCTCGTAACCATCCTTGCCGGGGCGTTTCGGCGCCCCGGCATCCTGCCCTGGAAGAACCGATGACCCTGCATGCTGCCATGCCGCTGCCCGAGCATCCGATCCATCCGCCGAAAGCCGGCCTGAAAACCTCGCTGCTGCGTTATCTCGGCTGGGGTCTGGCACTGGCGGTGGTGGTGTGGTCCTACCAGGGTGCCGAGATTGCGCCGGGCAAGCTGATTGCCGATGCCGGCAACATGGCAACCTTTGCGCGCGACTTCTTCCCGCCGGATTTCCGAGAATGGCGCTATTATCTCAGCGAATTGGTGGTGACGCTGCATATCGCCATCTGGGGTACATTGCTGGCTATTGTCTGCGCCGTGCCGTTCGGCCTGCTGGCGGCTTCCAATATCGCGCCGGCATGGCTGCACCAGCCGGTGCGGCGCCTGATGGATGCACTGCGCTCGATCAATGAAATGGTTTTTGCCATGCTGTTCGTGGTGGCGGTCGGTCTGGGGCCGTTTGCCGGCGCGCTGGCTTTGTGGCTGCACACTACCGGCACGCTGGCCAAGCTGTTTTCCGAAGCCGTCGAGGCCATCGATCCGCAGCCGGTGGAAGGTATCCGCGCCACCGGCGCCAATGTGCTGGAAGAGATCGTCTATGGCGTGATTCCGCAGGTGATGCCGCTCTGGGTTTCGTATTCGCTCTATCGTTTCGAGGCCAATGTGCGCTCGGCCTCGGTGGTCGGCATGGTGGGGGCCGGCGGCATCGGCGTGGTGCTGTGGGAAGTGATCCGGGGCTTCCGCTTCGATCAGACCTGCGCGGTGATGATCATGATCGTGCTGCTGGTAAGCTGCGTCGATCTGATTTCCTCGCGTATCCGCAAATACTTCATTTGATCAGCTATAACGCGCCAGGCCGAGATCGCTGCAATCAATCGCTGGCTTGCGGCCGGAAATCATATCGGCGATGACCTGACCGGAACCCGCCGCCATGGTCCAGCCCAGAGTGCCATGGCCGGTATTCAGGAACAGGTTGGCATAGGGCGAGCCACCCAGGATCGGCGTGCCATCCGGGGTCATCGGGCGCAGGCCGGTCCAGTAGGTGGCGCGTTGCAGATCGCCGCCGCGCGGAAACAGGTCGGAGACGACAAAATCCAGTGGCCGACGCCGCGCCGGATACAGCGTCAGGTCATAGCCGCCCAATTCCGCCGTGCCGCCGACGCGGATACGGTCACCCAGCCGGGTCACCGCCACCTTGAAGGTTTCGTCCATCACGGTGGATTCCGGTGCGCCACTGGCATCCAGGATCGGTACCGTGATGGAATAGCCCTTCACTGGATAGACCGGCAATTCCAGGCCGAGCGGTGCCGCCAGCAGCGGTGAATAGCTGCCCAGTGCCAGCAGATAGGCATCGGCTTGCATGAGTTGCCCGTCCACCAGCAGGCCGGTGACGCGGCCGGCTTCGGCCCGGATCGCCTGAATGCGGCTGTTGAAGCGGAATTCGACGCCCAGGGCTTGTGCCTGTTCGGCCAGGGCATTGGTGAATTTGAAGCAATCGCCGGTCTCGTCGCCAGGCAGGCGCAGACCACCGGCGAATTTTTCCGCCACGCCGGCCAGGGCGGGTTCGGCGGCGATGCAGCCGGCACGGTCGAGCAATTCATAAGGCACGCCGAAGGTATCCAGCACGCGCATATCGGCGCCGGCACCATCCAGTTGCTGCTGCTTGCGGAAAAGCTGCAATGTGCCCTGCATGCGCTGGTCGTAGTGCAGGCCGGTGCTCTGGCGCAATTCGCCCAGGCAGTCGCGGCTATATTCGGCCAGCCGCAGCATGCGGCCCTTGTTCAGCGCGTAGCGCTTATCGCTGCAATTGGCCAGCAGGCGCAGGCCCCAGCGGATCATCGCCGGGCTGATGCGATGGCGCAGCACCAGCGGGCGATAATACATCGCCAGCCATTTCGCCGCTTTCCAGATCAGGCCGGGCGCCGCCCAGGGCGCGGAATAGCCCGGCGAAACCTCGCCGGCATTGGCAAAGCTGGTTTCCAGCGCCGGGCCGGCCTGGCGATCCAGCACGATCACTTCATGGCCGGCGCGGGCCAGGTAGTAGGCGCTGGTGGTGCCGATCACGCCGCTGCCCAAGACCAGGACTTTCATGCCGCCTGTCCTTTCGATTCGCAAACAAGAGGGGAGGAGGAATTTTTTCTGTAGCTTTTCCGATCCGCTACTTTTGCCACAGGGCCAAGCCGGCGCAAGCGGTTGGACCAGAACGGCCCGGATAGGATAGGCTCGGGCGCTGACACCGGCAACCATAGGCAAGGCCAGGATCGTAGCGTGAGTGTGATCGATAGCGGCGACAAGGATTTCATCCAGTCCCTGGCCAAGGGTTTTGCCGTGGTGCGTGCCTTCAACAAGGACAACCCGGCGATGACGCTGAGCCAGGTCGGTCGCGCCACCGGACTGACCCGTGCCGGCGCACGCCGGGTGCTGCACACCTTGCAGGCGCTGGGCTATGTCACCAGCGATGGCCGGTTGTTCAGCCTGACGCCACGCATTCTCGAACTTGGTTATTCCTATGTCAGTTCGCGCAACTGGCTGGCTGTGGCCAAGCCGTATTTGCAGGAATTGCGCGACCGCCTGGGCGAGCATGTCTCGGTGGCGGTGCTGGATGGCGCCGACGTGGTCTATGTGGCGCAATTCCCGATCGACCGCGTGGTATCGGTGCGGCTGGAAACCGGCATGCGGCGCCCGGCCTATTGCACGGCGATGGGGCGTGTGCTGCTGGCGCAATTGCCGGAGCCGGCGGCGCGCCAGTGGCTGGAGACCGCCGATCTGCGCAAGCTGAGCGCCCGCACCGAAACCGATCCCATGGTGCTGCTGGCAGAAATCCGCAAGGCAGCCAGCCAGGGTCATGCGGTGATCGATCAGGAAATCGAGGATGGCCTGATCGCCGTGGCCTTGCCGTTGCGCACCCGCGATGGCGTGGTGCTGGGGGCGATCAATGTCTGCGGCCATGCCAGCCAGGTCAGCCTGGCTCATCTGCGCCAGGCCTGCCTGCCGGCCATGCGTGAAGCGGCAGAGCGGATTGCCGAGGCGCTGCCTTGAGGCAGCAGCCAGGGTGACGGGGCTTGTTGGCCTGGATGCAGCGGGATAATATGTTCGCATAACGAATTATTGTTCGATATGCGAACATATGCCGGCGGGCGACAAGCGGAGGATGGCAACATGCAGATGGATTCTGCCCCTGGCTCAACCCCGGATTTTACCTATGACCAGCTCCCCGGCCGGGTGGTGTTTGGCCCGGGCAAGCTGGATCAGCTGGAGGCTGAGGTCGCCCGGCTGGGCGCCAGCCGCGCCCTGGTGCTGTGTACGCCGGAACAGACCGCGCAGGCCGAAGCCGCTGCCGCCCGGCTCGGCGCACGCTGCGCCGGACTGTTTGCCGGTGCGGTGATGCATGTGCCGATTGAAGTGGCGCGCGCGGCGCGGGCGGAAGCCCAGCGGCTCGGCGCCGATTGCGCGGTGGCGATCGGCGGTGGCTCAACCATTGGGCTTGGCAAAGCCATCGCGCTGGAATCGGCCCTGCCGATCATTGCCGTGCCGACCACCTATGCCGGTTCGGAAATGACGCCGATCTACGGCCTGACCGAAGCCGGGGTGAAAAAGACCGGGCGCGATGCCCGGGTGCTGCCGCGTGTGGTGATCTACGATCCACTGCTCACCCTGGGCCTGCCGGCGCGTATCGGCGGGCCAAGCGGCATCAACGCCATCGCCCATTGTGTCGAGGCGCTCTATGCCCAGGATGCCAATCCGATCATCTCCATGCTGGCAGAGGAAGGTATCCGCGCGCTGGCCGGCAGTCTGCCCCAGGTGATGCGCGCGCCCGATGATGTCGCGGCCCGCAGCCGCGCGCTGTATGGCGCCTGGCTGGCCGGGGCAGCTTTGGGCGCTGTCGGCATGGCCTTGCATCACAAGCTGTGCCACACGCTGGGCGGCAGTTTCAATCTGCCGCATGCCGAAACCCATACCATCGTGCTGCCACATGCCGTGGCCTATAACAGCGCCGCCGCACCGGCAGCGATGGCCCGCGTGGCGCAGGCTCTGGGGGCGGCGGATGCGGCGCAGGGTTTGTATGATCTGGCAGCCAGCCTGGGCGCGCCCCTGGCGCTGAAGGATATCGGCATGCCGGAAGCCGGCATTGCCCGCGCCGCCGATCTGGCGGTGCAGAATCCCTATTACAATCCATGTCCGGTGACGCGCGACGGCATCCTGGCCTTGCTCGACAATGCCTATCATGGCCGCCGGCCAAACAAATAACACAAGATCAAGGGAGGCCATCATGCGCAATCTGAGCGAAGCGAATCTGACCCAGGCGGTGCTGGACAAATTATCCGACCAGATGGAGCCGCGCCTGCATCAGGTGACATCGGCATTGATCCGGCATCTGCATAATTTTGTCCGCGAAGTGGAACTCACCGAAGCGGAATGGCTGGCGGCAATCGAATTCCTTACCGCCACCGGGCAAAAATGCACCAACACGCGCCAGGAATTCATTCTGCTCTCGGATACGCTCGGGGTTTCCATGCTGGTGGATGCGATCAACCATCGCAAACCGGCCGGTGCCACCGAAACCACGGTGCTGGGGCCGTTCTATCTGCCGGGTGCGCCGGCCTTGCCGCTGGGCAGTGACATCGCGGCCGGGCAGGATGGCCTGCTGGCTTTCTGCCATGGCCGGGTTGCCGATGCCGATGGCAAACCGCTGGCGGGTGCGCAACTGGATGTGTGGCAGACCGATCACGAAGGCTTCTACGATGTGCAGCGGCCGGAACAGGGCCTGATGCGGCTGCGCGGGCGGTTTCTCACCGATGCCGATGGCCGCTATTTTTTCCGCACTGTGAAGCCGGTTTCCTATCCGATTCCCACCGATGGCCCGGTGGGCAAAATGCTGCAGGCGATGGGCCGGCATCCCTATCGGCCGGCGCATATTCATTTCATTCTCACCGCGCCGGGTTATCAGCCGGTGGTGACGCATCTGTTTGTGGAAGGCGATCCGTATCTCGATTCCGATGCGGTGTTCGGAGTCAAGAATTCGCTGGTGGTGCCATTCGAGGAAGCCGCGCCGGGCAGCCCGGCACCGGATGGCAGCCAGCCGGCGCAGCCTTTCTGTGTGGCGCGCTATGATTTCGGCCTGACCCGCGCCTGAACCTGCTGGAGCCAAACCATGCTGTTCTGCTTCTACAATCTCGATAAACCCGATGCCGCCGCTTTGCGCCAGCAATGGCGCCCGGCGCACAAGGATTATCTCGCCCAGGTGGCCGACCGTATCGCCTTTGCCGGGCCTTTGCTGGCCGATGACGGTCAGACCATGCAGGGCAGCCTGCTGGTGATCGAGTTTCCGGATCGCGCCGCTGCCGAAGCCTGGTTGCAGCAGGAGCCGTTCACGCGCAACGGCGTCTATGCCAGCACTTCGATCCGCGCCTATGCCAATCTGTGGCCGCAACGCACGGGTTTTGTCGCCGGCTGAGGCCGGGCGCCTGACGAGTTTCATGGGCTTGACGGGTTTCATGGGATTGACTAGCGTCTACCATGAAAGAAAAACACCGTTCCTCTATACGGAACAGTCCTGAGAAGGCTGTAAAGACGGCAAAGCCGGCACCGGAGCAAATACCGCGCAAGCGCGCGGCAAAGCTGTCAGCCGTGAAAAAGGCCGCAGCGGCAAAGCCGGAACGGGCGCCGCTGGAACGGAATGCCAATCAATCGGTATCGCGTGCGCTGGCCATCCTGGATTTGCTGGCCGCTGCCCAGGCCGATCTTGGCGTGCGCGATATCGCCCGCCGGCTTGGGCTGGCTGCCAGCATTGCACAGCGTCTGATCCGCACCCTGGCAGAGGCTGGCTATGTCGAACAATCGCCGGAAACCCAGCGCTACCGCATCGGTTTCATGGCCTACCGCATTGGCCAGGTTTATGTTGCCGCCAATGATCTGATCAACCTGGCGCTGTCGGAAATGCGCCAGCTTTCTGATCGCCACGGCCTGAATGCGTTTCTGGGTGTGCTGCGCGAGGATCGCGTGGTCTATCTGGCCGCCACCCAGAGCAACGGCCCGATCACCATCCGCAATCTGCCCGGTTCCACCACGCATGTGCATACCACGGCGCTGGGCAAGGCGTTGCTGTTTGATCTTGCCGATGCCGATGTGCTGCAGCGGCTGGGGCCGGCGCCTTATGCCCGGTTGACCCGGCGCAGCATCACCGATGCGGCAGAATTCCTCGCCAATCTGGCCGAGGCACGGCGCCAGGGCCATGCCCTGTGCGATGAAGAAAATCTCGACAATGTCTATGCCTTTGGTGCGCCGATCCGGGATCATAGCGGGCAATGCGTGGCGGCGCTGAGCGCCGCCCTGCCGCGTAATCTGGTCGATCCGGCGCGGCTGGCCGAGCAGGTCACGCTGCTGCGCGAGGCGACGCGGCGGATTTCGCAGAAGCTCGGCGCGCCGGCCTGGGCGTTGCGGTGATGGTTGGTTTGATACTGCGTGCGTGGAACAAGTGACAAGTGAAGGATCAGCAATGAGCGAGAAGCATTACACCCTGGCGGTGATTGGTGGCACGGGTGCCGAAGGCGGCGGTCTGGCGCTGCGCTGGGCCCATGCCGGGCATAAGGTGATCATCGGTTCGCGTCAGCCGGAAAAGGCTGAGGAAGCCGCACGGCAGTTGAATGCCCTGCTGGGCCAGGATGCCATTGCCGGCATGGAAAGCCAGGCGGCGGTACAGGCCGCCGATATCGCCGTGCTGGCGGTGCCCTATGCAGCGCAGCGCGCCACGGCCTTGGGCCTGGCGGAAGCGTTGGCCGGCAAGATTCTGGTGGATGTGACCGTGCCGTTGGCGCCGCCCAAGGTGAGCCAGGTTCAATTGCCGGCTTCGGCTTCCTGCGTGGTGGATTTGCAGCAGGCTTTGGGCGAAGGCGTGCGCGTGGTTTCGGCCTTCCAGAATGTCTCGGCGCATAAGCTGAAGGATCTCGGCTACAAGATCGCCTGCGACGTGCTGGTCTGTGCCAATGACAAGGAAGCCCGCCAGAGCGTGATCCAGCTTGCCGGCGATGCCGGCCTGCGCGGCATCGATGCCGGCCTGCTGGCCAATTCCACCGTGGCGGAAAGCCTCACATCCGTGCTGATCTGGATCAACCGCACCTACAAGATTCCGGATGCCGGCATTGTCATCACCGGTCTGCCGGGCTGAGCGAGTGGGCGCGGCATGGTCAAGCCTGTCATAGCCCTGGCTGGGGGCGTTGGTGGCGCCAAGCTGGCGCATGGCCTGGCCATGCAACTCCCGGCGGATGAATTGCTGCTGGTGGTGAATGTCGGCGACGATTTCACCCATCTCGGTTTCCCGGTCTGTCCTGATCTGGATACCGTGCTCTACACCCTGGCCGGCATCGCCAATCCGGAAACCGGCTGGGGCCTTGCCGGCGAAAGCTGGAATTTCATGGCGGCGCTGCAGGCCTTGGGTGGCGAAACCTGGTTCCGCCTCGGCGACCGTGACATCGCCACCCATACGCGGCGCCGGCAATTGCTGACCGATGGCTTGTGCTTGAGCGCGGCGATTGATGTGCTGCGCCGCGCCCATGGCATCGGCTGTGTGGTGCTGCCGGCCAGCGACGCTGTGGTGCGCACGCAGGTAACCAGCGATGCCGGCGAGTTGGATTTCCAGGTCTATTTTGTGCGTGAACAATGCCGTCCGGTGGTGCGCAGCCTGCACTATGCTGGTGCTGAAACCGCGCAACCCGCGCCGTGGCAGGGCCGGCCCTGGACTGAAACGCCCTGCAGCGGCATCGTGATCTGCCCATCCAATCCCTATCTCAGCATCGCGCCGATCCTGGCCATGCCGGCGGCGCGGCAATGGCTGGCGGCGCGGCCGGCGCCGGCCATCGCGGTGTCGCCGATCATCGGCGGTGCGGCAGTGAAAGGCCCGGCGGCCAAGCTGATGCACGAATTCGGTGTTGAGCCTTCGGCGCTGGCGGTGGCGGAATATTATCGCGGGCTGATCGATTATCTGCTGATCGATCGGGCCGATGCCGGTCAGGCGGCCGCGATCCGCGCACTCGGCATCGAGCCGGTGGTGGATGATATTCTGATGCGTGATGCGGCGGACCGGCATAGACTGGCCCGGCTTTGCCTCGGCATTCTGGCGCGGGGCGGGGCCGACACATGATGCAGAATGTTTTTGCCATCATCCCGGTGAAACCGCTGGCGCTCGGCAAGTCGCGGCTGGGTGGCTGGCTGGCACCGGATCAGCGCGCGGCATTGAATGCCCGGCTGCTGCATCATACCCTGGATGTGGCCACGGCCTTTCCTGGTCCGTCGCGTTGTATTCTGGTCAGCGCTGCGGCCGAGTTACGCGCTCTGGCGCGGCAGCGCGGCATGATTGCGCTGGCCGATCCGGAACAGGGAGAATCGCTCAACGATGCGGTGGCGGCGGCCAGCCAGGTCGCTTTGGCGCATGGCGCGCAGGCATTGTTTGTGCTGCCGGTGGATTTGCCGCTGCTGACGGCGGCCAATCTGCGCCGTACCATCGCCGAAGCACCACCGGCACCGACCTGCCTGCTGATTGCCGATCAATATGGCGAAGGCACCAATTTTCTCTATCAGGCGCCGGTGCGGCTGCTGCAATACCGCTATGGCAGCAATAGCTGCGCCCGTCATGCCGAAGCCGCCTGGCAGGCCGGGCTGGTGCCGCAAATTCGCCACGCCGATGCGGCCTGGCATGATCTGGATCGGGTGCCGGATTACCGGCATCTGGCAGCACTGGAAAAGGCCGGCTTGGAACAGGTTGGGGAAAACCACGGCGCCGGCTTGCTGCATCCGGCTTGAAATCAGCAGGAAGCACCGGTGCCTGGAGGCACCGGTGCTTTATCTGACTTACTTCATCTCAAGCATTTCGGCGATGCCGATGGCGCGGTTCTTCACCTGCTGCACCAGCACGATCTTGCCAGCCTGGTTATTGGCGTCAAAGCTCACCACCGGACCCATCACGGTCTGGAACTTCACCTTGGCCAGGGCATCGCGCACCTTCACCGGATCGGTGCTGCCGGCTTCGGTGATGGCCTGGGCGATCACGCGCACATTGTCATAGCCGGCCCAGGTCTGCAGCACCGGCGCCAGTTTGTGGCGCTCGGTGATCTTGGCGATAAACGCCTTGTTGGTCGGGCTGTCGATGGCGGTGGAATAGCTCCAGGTGCTGATCGAATTTTCCATGCCGCCGGCCTGGATGATCTGCATATTCTCGCCACCCAGCTCGGCGCGGCCGGTATAGGGGATGCGCAGGCCCATCTGCATGGCATTACGCAGCAGGTTGAGCTGATCGCCGCCAAGCTGGAACAGCGCGATGGCATCCGGGCGGCTGCGGTTGATGCGGGTCAGCAGGCTGGTGAAATCCGGCGTGTTCTGCGGCGGGAAATCCACCGAGATCACCTCCAGCCCGGCCTGCTTCGCCAGTTCGATGAAGCTATTGGCGCCGCCACGGCCAAAATCGGTATCCTCGGCGATCACCGCCACCTTCTTGAAAATCTTCTTGTCGGACAGATAGCCGACCAGCGCCTGCATCATCGCGGCATCGGAAGGATTGGTACGGAAGGTCCATTCATTGCCGCCGACACCGGACAGATCAGTGATGCGCGGGCTGGAGGCGACGCCGCCGACCAGCGCAATCTTGGCATCCTTGATCAGCGGCATCATCGCCAGCGAGGCGGAGGAGCAATGCGCGCCGATAATCGCCGCCGGCTTGGCCTCGATCAGCTTGTTGGCGGCATTCACCGCTTCAGACGGATTGCAGCGGTTATCCACCACCATGGTCTTGATCTTGCGCCCGCCGAGCAGGCCGCCGGCAGCATTGATCTCATCCACCGCCAGATTGACGCCCCACATCTCGCGCTCGGAGGCAATCGCCGCCGGCCCGGTGGCCGGGGTGCTGACACCGATCAGGATATCCTGGGCCTGGGCCGGCGCTGGACCGGTCAGCAGGCCAAGTGTTCCGATCAGCGCAACAGCGCTAAAGAATAATTGATTAACGCCAATGTAATTCTTCGCACTCATCTTGCTCTCCTCTGCTGCATTTAAGTGTTCCGGCATAAGGAACACAGTTAATTCAAGGTATTATCGTCATGCTAACAGAGAATTTCTATTACGACATCATGATTTTTACTGGAAATGAAATTCCGGAGGCGTATATATTCGATGCACCGATAGAAAGCATGAGAGATAGCCCCTGGCATGCCTGATTCCCTGTATCTGCTGCAATTGCTGCTCAATGGCCTGGTGCTTGGGCTGATCTACGCCCTGATCGCCGCCGGCCTGACGCTGCTATTCGGCGTGCTGGAGATGATCAATTTCGCGCATGGCGAATTCCTCATGCTCGGCGCCTATGCCATGTGTTTCACCCTGCCATTGTTTGGCCTGGCCTATCTGCCGTCGCTGGTGCTTTCGGTACTGCTTTGCGCCGGTATCGGCCTGCTGCTGTTTGAGAGTTTCCTGTCGCGCGTGCAGCGCGGCGAATTCGAGCGCGGCATCCTGATCACCATGGGCCTGTCGATGGTGCTGCTCTACGGCATGCAATATGCGGTCAGCGCCACGCCGCGTATGGTGGATACGCAATTCGGCTTTGATGGTGTCGCCATCGGCGATATCCAGATCACCTGGGCGCGCATTGCCGCTGCCGGCTTTTCACTGCTGGCCTTCGCGCTGCTTTACTGGTGCCTCAACCGCACCGAATTCGGCCGCTGCATGCGCGCCATCGCGCAGAGCCGCGAGGCGGCATTGATGGTGGGGATTCAGCCCAAGAAAGTGGCGCGTAATGCGGTGATGCTGGCCACAGCGCTCTGCGGCCTGGCCGGCGCCTGCATCGCGCCGGTGCAGCTGGTGCAGCCGCAGATGGGGCAGTTCCTGGTTTTCAAGGCATTTGCGCTGGTGCTGATCGGCGGCCTGGGCAGTATTCCCGGCGCCATCACCGCCGCCTTGCTGCTGGGCGTGGTGGAGAATTTCGTTGGCGGCTTCTTCTCCGTGGTGTGGCAGGAGGCGGTCGGTTTCATCGCCATGATCCTGGTGCTGATGCTGCGCCCGGAAGGCCTGTTCGCCCGTGGCAATGTGCGGGTGGGCTGACGCCATGCAAAACACCCTGCTCAAGCCGAACCTGCTCATTCCTGCCGCCCTGCTGCTGCTCGGCCTGCTGCCGGCGCTTGGGATGCCGGACTATGTCATGGGCGTGATGGTCAGCGCCTTTGCCTTCACCGTGGCGGCGATGTCGCTCAATCTGATCTATGGCTATCTCGGCCTGCTCTCGATTGCCCAGGTGGCATTCTGGGGTATTGGCGGCTATGCCACCGCAATCCTGGTGGTGGATGCCGGCTGGAGCTTCTGGCTTGCGCTGCCGGCAGCCGGCGTCATCAACATGCTGCTGGCCCTGGTGGTGGGTTATCCGGCCTTGCGGCTCAACCGCCATTCCTTTGTGGTGGTGACGCTGTCCTTCAGCCTGCTGGTAATGCTGATCTCGCGTGACTGGGTGGAGTTGACGCGTGGACCACTCGGCATTCCGGGCCTGCCGGCGCCGGAATTCTTCGGCCATGTCATCCGCAGTCAGGCCTCGTATTATTATCTCTGCCTCGCCTATGGCGCCTTCGCCATCGGCATCCTGTATCTGCTCTGCACCTCGCGCATCGGCTTCACCTTGCGCAGCCTGAAGCAGAGCGAGGCCCTGGCCCGTTCGCAGGGCATTGCGCCGACGCCCTACAAGCTGCTGGCCTTTGCGGTTTCGGCGCTGCTCACCGCCATGGCCGGCGGCATCTTCGTGTTCAAGCTCACCCTGGTCGATCCGCTGATCTTCGACTTCTATTACATGCAGGCCTTCCTGATCATCGTGATCGTGGGTGGCGCCGGCAGTTTCTGGCCAGTGGTGATTGCCGGCCTGGTGATGACGTTTGCGCCGGAATTGCTGCGTATCTCGAATGAATTGCGCATGGTGTTCTTTGGCGTGCTGCTGGTGGCGACGATGCTGTTTGCGCCCAAGGGTATCGGCGGCTGGCTGCGCGAACGCCACTTGCGCAAATTGCGGAGTACCCTGCGATGACTGCGACATCTGGCACCCGGCCGCTGCTCAGCATCCGTGGGCTGCGCAAATCCTTCTATGGCATCCATGCTGTGGATGGCCTCGATCTGGATGTGATGCCCAATACCATCACTGGCATCATCGGGCCGAATGGCTCCGGCAAAAGCACCACCATCGACTGCATTTCCGGCTTCCAGACATTTGATGCCGGTCAGGTGAGCTTCGATGGTCGTGAAATCGCCAATCTGCCGGCGCATGTCATTGCCCGGGCCGGCCTGATCCGCACTTTCCAGACCGTGAATGTCTACGATGACATGTCGCTGCTGCAAAACCTGATGCAGGCCATGGTGCCGTTTGATCGTGCCAACTGGTTCGACGACCTGCTGCGCACCCGCCGTTTGCGCGAGGCCGAGGCAGCGGCGCGCTGCCGGGCCGAGGAACTGGTGCGCCTGGTCGGCTTGCAGCGTTATGCCGAGGCGCCGGCGGCGATCCTGTCCTATGGCCAGAAAAAACTGCTGGCGCTGGCGGCCGCGCTGATGCCGAAGCCGCGCCTGGTGATCCTTGATGAGCCGGTGGCCGGCGTCAATCCGAGCCGCATCCTGGAAGTGGAGGAGGCGATCAGGCAATTGCATGCTGCCGGCGAAACCTTCGCCATCGTGGAGCATAATGTCGATTTCATCATGCGGCTTTGTTCGCATGTCATCGTGCTGGTCGGCGGCCGCAAGCTGACCGAAGGCGAACCCAAAACCGTGCGGTCCGACCCGCGTGTGCTGGAGGCGTATCTTGGCATCCGTGCTTGAGGTCGAAACCGTCACCGCCGGCTATGCCGGTGTGCCGATCATCCATGATGTCAGCTTCGCACTGGCGCCAGGTTCGATCACCACGCTGATCGGCGGCAATGGCGCCGGCAAATCCACGCTGATGCGGGCGATCTATGGTTCCTGTCAGCATTTCTCCGGCAGTGTGAAGCTGCTCGGCCAGGCCATCGACAAGCTGCCGCCATGGGAGCGCTACAAAAACGGCATCGGTTTTGTGCCGCAGGGGCGCTGCAATTTCCCGCGCATGACGGTGTGGGAAAATCTCAAGCTGGGCTGCTACATCCTGGAAGCCGGCAAACATGCGGCGGCGCTCGACCGTGTGCTGTCGATGTTCCCGCTGCTGCAACGCAAGCTGAAGGAAAAGGCCGGCAATCTTTCCGGCGGCGAGCAGCAGATCCTGGAAACCGCCATGGTGCTGCTCACCGAGCCGAAGCTTTTGCTGCTCGATGAGCCGTCGCTTGGCCTGTCGCCGAAAACCCAGGCGGAAGTTTTTGCCATTGCCCGGGATATCGCCGCAGCCGGCGTTACCATCCTGGTGGTGGAGCAGAATGTGCATGGCGCGCTGCTGATCTCCGATACGGCGATTGTGCTGGAGATGGGGCGCAAGTTCCTGGAAGGCCCTGCAGCTGCGGTGATGAACGACCCGCGGATCCAGAATGCCTATCTGGGCGGTAATATCAGTGAGGAAACAGTATGACCGCGCAAGCGAAGCTGGCCGTCGATATCGGCGGCACCTTCACCGACCTGGCGCTGGATGTCGCCGGGCAGCGCTTCACCGCCAAGGTGCTGACCACGCCGAGTGCGCCGGAATTGGGCGTGCTGAATGGCATCGATGTGATCCTGGCGCGTGCCGCGCTCGGCCCGGCCGATATCGCGCTGCTGATTCATGGCACCACCTTGGCCACCAATGCGATCATCGAGCGCAAGGGCGCCCGCACCGCCTTGCTGGTCACCGATGGTTTCCGCGATTCCATCGAAATGGCCTACGAGAATCGTTTCGAGCAATATGACGTGATGATGGACAAGCCGCCGCCGCTGGTGCCGCGCCATCTGCGTCTGGCGGTGCCCGAGCGCATGAATGCCCAGGGCAGGATGGTGAAGCCGCTGGATGAGGCCGCGTTGCGCGCCCTGCTGCCGGTGCTGCGCGCCGAAAAGGTGGCCAGCGTTGCGGTCGGCTATCTGCATTCCTATGCCAATGATGCGCATGAACGGCGCACGCGCGATATCCTGCTGGCCGAGATGCCGGACCTCTCGGTCACACTCTCCAGCGAAGTCTGCCCGGAAATTCGGGAATACGAACGCTGGTCCACGGCTTGCGGCAATGCCTATGTGCAGCCGGTGATGGCCTCCTATCTCAAGCGGCTGGAAGATGAATTGCGTCGGCGCGGCTTTGGCTGCCCGGTTTTCCTCATCACCTCGGCCGGCGGCCTGACCACGCTGGAGACCGCGCGGCGCTTTCCGATCCGGCTGGTGGAATCCGGCCCGGCCGGTGGCGCCATCCTGGCGGCGCGCATCGCGCAGGAATGTGCCTTCGACAAGATCGTGTCGTTTGACATGGGTGGCACCACGGCCAAGATTTGCCTGATCGACGATGGCCAGCCGCATTATTCGCGCAGTTTCGAGGTGGCGCGGCAATATCGCTTCCTGAAAGGCAGCGGCCTGCCGGTACGGATTCCGGTGATCGAGATGGTGGAGATCGGTGCCGGCGGCGGCTCGATTGCCAGCGTCGATAGCTTGAAGCGCATCCAGGTCGGCCCGGAAAGCGCCGCCTCAGAGCCCGGCCCGGCCTGCTATGGCCGTGGTGGCGTGAATGCCACCGTCACCGATGCCGATGTGGTGCTGGGCCGCATCGATCCGGATCGTTTTGCCGGTGGCAGCATCAAGCTGGATGCTGCCGCGTCGCGCGCCGCCGCCCAGCGTGTGCCGGGCGATGTGCTGGGTATCGACACCACCACTGCCGCGCTCGGCATTGTCGAGGTGGTGGAAGAGAACATGGCCAATGCCGCGCGCGTGCATGCGGTGGAGCGTGGCAAGGAATTGAGTGACCGCACCATGGTGGCGTTTGGCGGCGCTGCGCCTTTGCATGCCGCCAGGCTGGCGGAGAAGCTGGGCGTGAAACGCCTGGTGGTGCCGACCGGTGCCGGCGTCGGCTCGGCGGTTGGTTTCCTGATGGCGCCGGTGGCCTATGAAGTGGTGCGCAGCCTGTATGTGCTGTTCGATGCCGGGTTTGATCCCGCGCCGCTCAATGCCACCCGGCAGGCGATGCGCGAGGAAGCCGAAGCCATTGTGCGCCAGGGTGCGCCGGAAGCACGGCTGGTGGAGCAGTGGAGCGCCGAGATGCGCTATCGTGGCCAGGGCCATGAAGTGACCGTGCCGCTGCCATCGGGCGACCTTGGCAAGGCTGATCGTGACAAGCTGGTCGCTTTGTTCGTTGCCCAGTATGAGCAGCAATTCGGCCGCTCGATTCCCGGTCTGGAAGTGGAAGTGCTGAACTGGTCGCTGCGCCTGGCCACCGAGGAAACGCCGCCGCGTATCTGCCCGCCTGTGCTCGGCGAACAGCCGGCGGTGCCGGTCGGCTTCACCGGCATGATCGATCCGCAAAGCGGCGAGCGTCAGGAAGTGCCGGTCTATCTGCGCACCAGTCTGCCGCCCGGCGCCCGGCTGAGCGGCCCGGCGGTGATCTCGGAGGATGAAACCACCACCATCGTCACCGATGCCTATAACGCGCATATCAATGCGTTCAATTATATCGTGCTGGAAATGAAGGTGGTGTCATGAGCGGCAATGAAGCGCTGTCCTTCCTGCATCAGCAGATCATGTGGGATCGCCTAATCTCGGTGGTGGAGGAGCAGGCGCAAACCCTGATCCGCACCGGCTTCAGCACCTCGACGCGCGAAGCCGGCGATGTTTCTGCCGGCATGTTCGATGTGCGCGGCAACATGCTGGCCCAGGCGGTGACTGGCACACCCGGCCATGTCAATTCCATGGCCCGCGCGGTGCGGCATTTCCTGGATGCCTTCCCGCTTGCCACCATGAAGCCCGGCGATGTGTTCATCACCAACGATCCCTGGAAGGGCACCGGGCATTTGCATGATTTCACCGTGGTGACACCGACTTTCCGCCACGGCCGGGCGGTGGCGTTGTTCGCCTGCACCTGTCATGTGGTGGATATCGGCGGGCGCGGCATCGGCCCGGATGGCCGCCAGGTTTACGAAGAAGGCCTCTATGTGCCGCTGATGCGCTTTGCCAGCGAAGGCAAGGTGAATGAGACCCTGGTGGAAATCGTGCGCGCCAATGTGCGCGAACCGGTGCAGGTGATCGGCGATCTCTATTCGCTGATGGCCTGCAACGATGTCGGCGCGCGCCGCCTGCTGGCGATGATGGATGAATTCCGCATCGAGGATTTTGACCGCCTGGGCGAGCATATCCTGGAGCGCTCGCGCGAGGCGATGCTGGAAGCGGTACGCCGCATTCCCGCCGGCACCTATCGCAATGCCATGCGTGTTGATGGTTACGACAAGCCGATTGATCTCAAGGCGGCGATGACCATTGGCGCTGATGGTATCAGTGTCGATCTGAGCGGCAGTTCGGCGCCATCGGCCTTCGGCATCAATGTGCCGTTCTGCTACACTGAAGCCTATTCCAGCTTCGGCATCAAATGCGTGGTGGCGCCGAAAGTGCCCAATAATGCCGGCTCGCTTTCGGTGATCCGCATCAGCGCGCCGGAAAACACTATTGTCAACGCGCTGCATCCTATGCCGGTGGCGACGCGTCATGTCACCGGCCAGATGCTGCCCGATCTGATGTTCGGCTGCCTGGCGCAGGCGATTAACGAGGAAGTGCCGGCGGAAGGCGCTTCCTGCCTGTGGAATCTGTTTGCCATGGGCGGCCAGGGCCGGGTTGATGGCGATCCGGCAGAACTGGCGAGCGCACAGGTTTTTAATGTGCTGTGTTTCCATTCCGGCGGCACCGGCGCGCGCCCGGGCAAGGATGGCCTCTCGGCCACCGCTTTCCCTTCGGGTGTGAAGAATACCCCGGTGGAGATCACCGAGGCGATGTCGCCTCTGCTGGTCTGGCGCAAGGAATACCGCGTCGATTCCGGCGGTGCCGGCTATCATCGCGGCGGCCTGGGTCAGGTGATGGAAGTGGAAAGCCAGGATGACGCGCCGTTTGCCATCAGCGCCAATTATGATCGCATCTATTTTCCGCCGCGTGGCCGCGATGGCGGCCGTGATGGCTGGGCCGGCCGGCTGACGCTGAGTTCCGGCGGCCAGTTGCGCGGCAAGGGCCAGCAGACGATAGCGCGTGGTGATCGCCTGGTGATCGAAATGCCCGGCGGTGGCGGTATCGGCGATCCGAGGCAGCGCGAGCCCGAGCGCGTGCTGGAGGATGTGCGCATCGGCATGGTGTCGCTGGTCGCGGCGCGCGAGGAATATGGCGTGGTGATCACGCCGGATCATGCCATCGATCAGGCCGCCACCGCCGCTTTGCGCGGCGCGCGGTAAGTCACCGGATATAACACCTGAAAGGACAGCATATGCTTGTTAGCGCTGGCTTGCCCACCGGCATGGAAGGCCTCACCTATCCGATCCCGTTTTCCTCGCCGGAAACTGTGATCCGCATTGCCCAGCAGGCCGAGAAGCTCGGCTATCATTCGGTCTGGGGCAATGATCATATGACCACGCAGCATTATGTGCGCGAGGAATTCCCGGTGCCGCCGCGCTTCTGGGAACCGCTGGTGACCTATGCTTTTGTCGCCGCTGCCACAAAGACGCTGCGTTTCGGCACCGGCATTCTGGTGCTGCCGATGCGCCGTGACATCGTGGTGCTGGCCAAGCAGATTGCCACGCTGGATCATTTCAGCGGTGGCCGGCTCGAACTCGGCGTTGGTGTTGGTGCCTATCGCGAGGAATTCGAGGCTCTGTGGCCCGGCAGCAAGGCGCATCGCGGCGATATGGTGGAAGAAGGCGTCGATGCGCTGCACAAGATGTTCAGCGAGCGTGTCGCTTCCTTTGAGGGCAAATATTATCAGTATCGCGATGTCGAGCTGTTCCCGAAGCCGTTGCAGGCCAAGCTGCCGATCTATTTCGGTGGCAACAATGTCAATCACATCCGTCGCGTTGCCGAATCCGATGCGGCCATCGGCTGGATTCCGGCCGGTATGGAAGCCGAGCGGCTGGCCGAGAATGTGAAGCAGCTCCATGAAGTGGCGGCGGCCAAGGGCCGCGATCCGGCCAAGATCGAAATCGCGCCGCAATATATCGTGCATGTCGGCAAGACGCGTGAACAGGCGGTGGCGCGCTTCCATCAGAGCCAGATGTATCAGCATCTGGTGTCGCTGAGCAAATCCACGCTCAAGGAACAGGCCGGCAAGAAAATGGAAGACATCAATCTGGTCGGCAGCGTCGACGAGGTGGTTGAGAAAGCGCTGAAGTTGCGCGCTGCGGGTGTCACGCATCTGCTCGGGCTCTATTTCGCCGCCAATGATGTGCAGGAACTGCTTGACCAGATGCAGCTTTTCGCCGAAAGCGTAATGCCCAAGATCGTCTGACAGTTCATCACCGAGGGTATGTTTGCCATGTCTGCTTCGCCTGTTGCCACAACAGCCTCGCTTGCTATCGGCCAGCGTTCCCTCGGCGATCCCAGCCAGCTTTTTCCGCTGCAACCCGCCTTGCTGCTTGGCTGCCCGGCCAGCAGCAATGCGGAGATGCAGTATCCACTGGAAATCGACTATGCCTATGACAAGCTCGACAAGAGCCTGTTCGACCAGGGCGCACTGGCCGGCCTCGATCGCTGGGCGCCATTGCTGCCGCCGCTGGCGCCGGGCATTTCGCTCGGCGAAGGCGGCACGCCGCTGATCCAGGCCGATGATCTGGCGCGCCAGATCGGTTTTGATGGCGAATTGCTGCTGAAGGATGAAAGCCGCAACCCGACCTGGAGCCACAAGGACCGACTCAATCTCTGCACCGTCAGCGCTGCCAAGCTGAATGGCGCACGTGGCATCGCTGCCGCTTCCTCCGGTAATCATGGTGCGGCGGCGGCGGCCTATGCCGCCCGCGTCGGCCTGCCCTGCGTGGTGGTGACCAGCCCGGGCGCGCAGCCGGCCTTCCGGCAATTCCTGCATAATCTCGGCGCGCATCTGGTGCTGGTGCCGACCGAGCGGCGCTGGCCGGTGCTGAATCGCCTGATCGAGGAAACCGGCTTTTTCCCGGTCAGCAACCTGACCCGCTATCACACCGGCAATCCGTTCGGCCCGGAAGGCTACAAGACTATCGCCTACGAACTGTTCCTGCAGCTTGGCCGCCGCGTGCCGGGTACGGTGGTGATCCCCACCGGCTATGGCGAATTGCTCTATGGCGTTGCCAAGGGTTTTGCCGAACTGAAGCGCCTCGGCCTGACGGATCGTATGCCGCATATCGCTTCTGCCGAGCCTGAGGCGCGCGGCCCGCTGGCTCGGGCGCTGCGCAGCAATGCCGCCGCGATGGAAGTGGAGGCTGCGCCCACCATTGCCGCCGGCATCGCCTGCACGGTGAGCAGCTTCCGTGGCGTGGAAGCAATCCGGCTTGGCAATGGCCGTGCGCTTACGGTGAGTGATGACGGCCTGGTGGAGATGCGTGGCCGCCTGGCGCGCATGGGGCTGTATCAGGAATTGTCCGGTTCCGCCGGCTTGGCGGCGATGCAGGCAGCGTTGCGGCGTGGCGAACGTTTTGAAGGCCCGGTGGTGGCGATCCTGACCTCTTCCGGCCTCAAGGATCTGCGCGCCGAGACCGATGGTGTGCCGTTCACCGACGAAGCCGGGCTGGATGACCTGATCGATCGCCTCGGGCGCAAGGGCTGAACCATGGCAGGCGCATTCGGCCTTTCTTTTGAAGGCAAGGAAACCCCGGCGCAGGTGCGCGAATTGGTGGCTGTGGCGGAGGCCAATGGCGTCGAGACGCTGTGGTTCGCCAGTCATCTGTTCCAGCGCGAACCGATTGCCATGGCCTCGCTGGCGCTCAGCATCAGCAAACATATCCGCGTGGCGCTGATGGCGATGAGCCCCTATAGCGTGCATCCGGTTTATTCGGCCATGGCGGCCGCCACGCTGGATGAACTCTATCCGGGTCGGGTCACGCTCTGCTTCGGCGTTGGTGCGCCGCGTGATTTGCAGGCCGCCGGCATCGAGGCGCCGCAGCCATTGCAGACCTTGCGTGAATCGATTGCCGTTGCCGCTGAATTGCTCAGTGGCGAGGTGATTCAATTCGAAGGCAAAAGATTCCAGGTGCGTGATCGCCGCCTGGCCATGGGCGGGCGCAAGGTGCCATTGGTGCTGGCGGCTTCCGGGCCGCAGATGCTGGAACTGGCCGGCAAGGTCGCCGATGGCGTGCTGATCAGCGCCGCCACTTCAGTGGAATTTGTCAATTGGTGCCTGGAACTGGTGGCCAAGGGCGAAGCCGAGGCCGGCCGCCGCATTCGCCGCATCGGCCTGATGTATGCGGCGCTTGGCGCGAGTGAAACTGCGGCGCATGACAAGCTGCGCCGCACCCTGGCCTTCATCCTGCGCGGCGCGCATCACGCACGCAATCTGGAATTGGCCGGATCGGTGCTGGATCAGGAAAAACTCGCCGCTGCTTTCCTGCGCGAGGATTGGGCCGAGGTTGAGCGCCTGGTGACCGATGACGTGGTGCGGCGCCATGCCGCCAGCGGCACCACCGATCAGGTGCGGGCGCGTTTCGCCGCCTATAACCAGGTTGGCCTGGATGAACTGGTGCTGGCCGGGCAGGGCCATGCAGCGCCGCTGGCCGATGTGCTGCGCGTTACCCAGGCTATCGGCTGATCCAATCCGATATGATCTTGCATCGCGGCGGGTAATTCCGCCGGTGATGCGCGTGTGGCGCGACAGGATGTATTTTGTGCGCCGCAAATTTCCGCAAATGCTTCGCAAACACGCAGAATATATGGTGTTTCGACACTTCCTCTAGTGCGTTTTGCTGCAAGGCAAAGATTTTCTTGACGCTCCTGGGGGGCGCTTATAATCTTTTTGTCATGCAAGAACGTCGTTCCGATAATAGGTACAAAGCCGATCCCAACCAGTCGCTGGCCAAAGGTCTGGCGATGCTGGAACAGTTGGAAGTGGCCGAGGCTGAAATCGGCGTGCGCGAACTGGCGCGCCGTGTCGGCGTTTCCACCACGGCGGCGCATCGCCTGCTGGCCACGTTGCGTTGTCACGGTTTCATTGAGCAGAATCCCTATAATCAGCGCTATCGCATCGGCCATCGTGCGTTCCAGGTCGGGCAATCCTATCTGGCACAGCAGACGTTGCAGCATGTCGCATTCAGCCGCATGCATGAGATTTCACTGCATGGCGGCGTGGCGGCCTATCTCGGCGTGCTGCGCAACAACACGATTGTCTATCTTTTGTCGCTGATGAACGGCCTGACGCCGGTAAATGTACTGCCCGGCTCCAGTGCCTTTGTGCATTCCACTGCCTTGGGCAAGACGATGCTGGCGGGGCTGGAACGCAATGCCCGTATCGATGCGATTGCCGAATTGGACATGCGCGCGCTGACGCCGACCACCATCATTGATCGAGGCCGGCTGCGTGAGGAAGTGGAGCGTGTCGAAGCGGAAGGCTTCGCCACCTGCAATACCGAGAATGTACCTGGGGTTTATGCCGTGGGCGCGCCGATCCGGGATTATACCGGGCGCACCGTGGCAGCGGTGAGTTTTGCCGTGATGCAGCCGCAGGATGGTTTAAGTAATGGCGCGGAGCATGAACGGCTGCGCGGCATGGCATTCAGTGCGGCGGCGGATATCTCCAGTCAGTTGGGCGCGGTGCCGTCCATCCATGCCGGTTTGCGGGCGCCATCGCCCAGCATGATGTGAGTATCGCCGGGGCCTGTTATGGCCGGCGGCCAGTGAAGGAGCGTAGCGAGTCATGGAACTAGGGCGGATTTGGGAAGAAGCGGCCGCATTGACGCCGCGTTTCGACACGATGCCGCTCGACAGCTTGCTGGCCGAGGCGAGTGCGCTGCGCCGGCAAGGCCATGGCGACCGCATTTCCTATTCGCGCAAGGTGTTCATCCCGCTCACCCGGTTGTGCCGTGATACCTGCCGCTACTGCACCTTTGCGGAAACCCCGCGTCAATTGCCGGCAGCCTATCTGTCGCCGGATGAAGTGCTGGAGATAGCGCGCCAGGGTCGTGCTGCGGGCTGTCATGAAGCTTTGTTCACGCTCGGCGACAAGCCGGAATTGCGTTATCGCGAAGCGGCCGAATTCCTGGCCCGCCACGGCTATGCCAGCACGGTGGATTATCTCTATGCCATGTGCGAATTGGTGCAGCGTGAAACCGGCCTGCTGCCGCATGTCAATGCCGGTGTAATGCCGCGCGAGGATATCGAGCGGCTGCGCCGTGTCAGTGTTTCGCAGGGCATCATGCTGGAGAGCATTGCCGACCGGCTTTGCGAGCGTGGCGGGCCGCATTTCGGCTCACCGGATAAGGCGCCTACCGTGCGGCTCGACATGATCGAGGCGGCCGGCCAGGCGCGTGTGCCGTTCACTTCCGGCATTCTGATCGGCATCGGTGAGACGCGCCTGGAGCGTGTTGCGGCCTTGCTGGCCTTGCGCGATCTGCAGCGGCGGCATGGTCATCTGCAGGAAGTGATCGTGCAGAATTTCCGCGCCAAGCCGGATACAAAGATGGCCGCCGAGGCAGAGCCGGATATGGACGATCTGCTCTGGACGGCTGCTGTGGCGCGGCTGATCCTGGGGCCGGAGATGAATATCCAGGTGCCGCCCAATCTCAGCTATGCGGATTTTCCGCGCCTGCTCGATGCCGGCATCAATGATTGGGGCGGCATCTCGCCGGTGACGCCGGATTACGTCAATCCGGAAGCGCCCTGGCCGGCGGTGTCGCGGCTGGAGGCTGCCACCATCGCCAAGGGTTTGCGGCTGGTGCAGCGCCTGGCGGCCTATCCGGCCTATGTGCGCGACGCCGCTGCCTGGCAGGATACGGCGATGGCGCCGGTGCTGCTGGCGCATAGCGATGCCGATGGCCTGGCGCGCGAGCATGAATGGAGCCCGGGTATGCCCGAGCTGAAGCCACCGCCGCGCCAGTTGGTGCCGCAGGCCTGGCTGCCGGCAGCCAGTTCCGGCGCCGCACGGGAACTGGATGGCATCCTGCGTCGCGCCGAGGCCGGCGAGCGGCTGGAACATGCTGCGATTCTGCGCCTGTTTGATGCGCGTGGCGCTGAGGCCGAGATCGTTTGCCAGGCCGCTGATGCGCTGCGCCAGCGCATGAATGGCGATGTGGTGCGCTATGTGGTGAACCGCAATATCAACTATACCAATATCTGCTACTACAAATGCCGCTTCTGCGCCTTCTCGAAAGGCAAGACGCATGATCACCTGCGCGGCGCACCCTACGATCTGTCGCGTGAGGAAATCACCCGTCGGGTGCGTGAGGCCTGGGCGCGCGGCGGCACGGAAGTCTGCATGCAGGGTGGCATTCATCCGGATTATACCGGCCAGACCTATATCGATCTGCTGGATATCGTGAAAGCGGCCGAGCCGGATATCCATATCCACGCTTTCTCCGCCCTGGAAGTGCATCAGGGTGCCAAGACCCTGGGCGTCGATGTCGCGGATTTCCTGGCCCGGTTGCGTGATCATGGCCTGGGTACGCTGCCGGGTACAGCGGCGGAAATCCTCGATGACGAAGTGCGCCGCACGCTCTGCCCGGACAAGATCGGCACCGAGCGCTGGCTGGAAATCATCGGTGCGGCGCATCGTGTCGGCCTGCGCACCACGGCCACCATCATGTTCGGCCATATCGAGGCGCCAATCTCCTGGGCGCGGCATCTGCTGCATATCCGTGACCTGCAGGCGGAAACCGGTGGTTTCACCGAATTTGTGCCGCTGCCCTTCATTCATTTCGAAGCGCCGATCTATCTGCGTGGCCAGGCTCGGCGCGGCCCGACCTGGCGCGAAACCATGCTGATGTATGCGGTGTCGCGCCTGGTGCTGCATCCGCTGATTCCGAATATCCAGGGTTCCTGGGTCAAGCTGGGGCCGGAAGGCGTGGCGGCCAGCCTGGCGGCGGGCGCCAACGATCTTGGCGGCACGCTGATGGATGAAAGCATCTCGCGCGCCGCCGGCGCCTCGCATGGCTCGGAATTGCCGCCGATGGCGATGGAGCAACTGATCCGCGATGCCGGCCGTGTGCCGCAGCAGCGCAGTACCTTGTATCAGCCGGTGAATGAAGAGCGCCGCCGCGCCGCCTTTGCCGCCGCGCCGCTGACGCCCGTGGTGCAGACGCCGTATCGCCGCCAGAAGGCGCCGGCGCTGGCGGTGTAATCATGCCGGTCGGCCTGCAACTCCTGGCCCCTCAGGGCATTGGCGAAATCCGGCCCGGCTGCGATCTGGTGGCCGAAATCCTGGCGGCCTGCGCGCGTGATGGCCTGGTGCCGCAGCTTGGCGACATTCTGATTCTGGCGCAGAAAATCGTCTCCAAGGCAGAAGGCCGCATTGTGGCGCTGGATGATGTGGCACCCTCCGCCGAGGCGCAGCAATTGGCCGCCAAGGCCGGCAAGGATCCGCGTGTTGTGGAGCTGATCCTGCGCGAATCGAGCGCGGTTCTGCGCTGTGTGCCGGGCGTGATCATCGTGAAGCACCGCCATGGCACGGTGCTGGCCAATGCTGGCATCGATCAATCGAATGTGCTGCATGAGGATGGCCGTGACTATGCCCTGCTATGGCCGAGCGATCCCGACGCTGCGGCTGCGGATTTATGCCGGGCGCTGAGTGCGGCACTTGGCTTTGATCTGCCGGTGATCATCAATGACAGCCTGGGCCGCGCCTGGCGCTTCGGCACAGTGGGTGCCGCCATCGGTACCAGTGGCCTGGCAGCCTTGGTGGATATGCGCGGCCAGCAGGATCGTCACGGCCGTGTGCTGGTCAGCACCGAAGTGGCGCAGGCCGATGAAATCGCTGCTGCCGCTTCACTCTTGATGGGGCAGGCGGAGGAAGGATTGCCGGCGGTGCTGCTGCGTGGTTATGCCGGCTGGCGTGGTCAGGGTTCCGTTGCTGATTTGATCCGGCCGCCGGCCAAGGATTTGTTTCCCTGAATTGGTTCCGCTGCGGCTGCTGTGCCGCGTGATGCACCAATAACTTTTCCACCTGAACCATATCTTCGGCGCATGCGGGCAATGCTGCGATGCAGGCATGACTATTGGCCGGCGTGAAGCGATTTGCGCTTGACACCCTGCTGTCATGACGGTCATTCTGCCGTCATGGAAAAGGAACCTGGTTCCGATATTAGGGACATTAAAAGCCGCAGTCAATCGCTTGAGCGCGGATTGATGGTGCTGGAGGCCGTCGGCTCGTCCGAGGTCGATCTCGGGGTGCGCGATCTGGCGCGCGAACTCGGCATCGCCAAAAGCATCGTGCAGCGCCTGCTCAACACATTGCACGATCGCGGCTTCGTGGAGCAGGAACCGGTATCGCGCAAATACCGCATCGGTGCGCGCGCCTTCGAGATTGGCAGCGGTTTCACCCGCAGCGGCAGCCTGGCGCAGATCGCCACGCCGGAGCTGGAGCAACTGACCAAGCATCACCAGCTCAATTCCTATCTCGGTATTCTGCGCGACAATGCCGCGCTGTATCTCGCCACGCTGCAAAGCAGCGGTCCGATCGCGATCCAGGTGTCGCCGGGTGACCGTATTCCGCTGCACACCACGGCGCTTGGCAAGGCGTTGCTGTTCGATATGCCGGATGCCGAAATCCGCGCGCTGCTGGAAGCGTCGCCGATGGAGCGGCGCACGCCCAAGAGCAAGCTGGCGGTCAGTTCGCTGATCAAGGAAATCCGTCAGGCCAAGATGCTCGGCTTCACCCTTTCGGAAGGCGAGAACATCATCGGCATCGTCTCCATCGGTGCGCCGGTTTATGACGCCACCGGGCATATCGTGGCTGCCATCAGTGGCGCCCTGCCCAGTGAAGCTATTGCCCGCGGCAAGCTGGATCAGCTCAGCCGCGCCGTGATGGCCACGGCAGCCCGCATTTCGCAGCGCCTTGGTGCGCCGCGCCGGCTCGCTGTCGCCACCAATGGCGGCACCCTCGTTACTCGCAAATCCACGCCAACCATTCGAAGCAAGGGGAACTAGAATGACTGTCAGGACTGCTCATTGGGTTTTTGCCGCCGTTGCGGCCGTATCCGTGCTCACCGCCGCCGGCGCCGCCCGCGCCGAATTTCCGGAACGCCCGATCTCGCTGATCATCCCCTGGGATGCCGGCGGCAGCACTGACCAGACGGCGCGTGTGCTCGCCAAGGCGGCGGAAAAGGTGCTGGGCCAGCCGGTGGTGCCGGTGAACAAGCCGGGCGCAGCCACCGTGCTGGGCATGACCGAACTGGCCGCCGCCAAGCCGGATGGCTACACCCTCGGTGTGCTGTCCAGCAGCTCGTATCTGATTCCGCTGGCTGGCCGTCAGGTGCAGTATGATCCGGAAAAGAGCTTCGGCTATGTCAGCTACTATGGCGACAACCTGATCGGCGTTGCGGTGCCGGCGGATGCGCCGTGGAAGACGCTGAAGGATCTGGTCGAGGACGGCAAGAAGAATCCCGGCAAGATCAAGTTCGGCACTGGCGGCGTTGGCACCACGCAGCATCTCACCATGGAAAGTCTGATGGTGGATACCGGCGCCAAGTTCATCCATATCCCGCAGAAGGGTTCGGCCGGCTCGGTGCCGGCTTTGCTAGGCAAGCATGTCGATTTCATCTCGGAAACCTCGGTCTGGGCGCCGTTCGTCGAACAGAAGGAATTGCGCGCCCTGTCGGTGACCACGCCGAGCCGCTCGCCGCGTTTCCCCGAAGTGCCGACGATGCAGGAAATGGGCTACAAGTCGCTGCGCTCGGTGCAGGCGATCATTGCGCCGGCCGGCATGCCCGAGCCGATCCGCGCCAAGCTGGAAGCCGCCTTCCGCAGCGCGCTCAAGGATCAGGCTTTCATCGATACCATGAACCGCCTGGCCATGGTGGTGGTGGATATGTCGGGTGCTGAAACCAAGACGCTGGTGGAGAGTGAAATCAGCCGCGCCCGCGCCCTGCTGGCGCAGATCAAGCAGTAAGGCGGATCGGGATGCGGGTATCGCTGACACCGCTGCGCCTCTCGGCGCTGAGCATGATCGTGCTGGCCGTAGCCTTTGGCTACGGCTCGGTGAAGCTGGGTTTCTGGGAACATGGCATCCCGGGCTCGGGTCTGCTGCCGGCCATTGCCAGCGTTGCGTTGCTGGTGCTGGGTGGCCTGCTGCTGGCCGAGTCGCTGCGTGAAGCGGCACCCGCATCCTTCCGTCCAGAACCGCTGGCCGCACTGGTTCTGCTCGCGGTCTATGTTTTCTTTCTGCCGTATGGCGGCTTTGTGCTGCCGCATCTGCTGCTGCTGTTCGTCTGGGTGCGGTTCTTCCAGCATCGCAGCTGGCTCGAAGCCGCGCTGATCAGCCTGCTGGTCACTTTTGGCGGCCTCGCGCTGTTCAATTTCTTCCTTGATGCTCCAATCCAGGCCTGGCCCAATGTTTGAAGCCATACAATTGCTGGGCCATGGTTTCTCCCTGGCCATCCAGCCGGAAAATCTGCTCTACGCCCTGCTCGGTTCGCTGCTCGGCACGCTGGTGGGTGTGCTGCCCGGCCTCGGTCCGGTCACCACCATCGCCGTGCTGCTGCCCATCACCTATCAGGTCGGCTCGCCGCTTGGCGCGCTGATCATGCTGGCGGCGATCTATTACGGCGCCATGTATGGCGGCTCCACCACCTCGATCCTGCTCAAGGTGCCGGGCGAGGCCGCCTCGGTGATCACCTGCCTGGATGGCTATGAGATGGCCAAACGCGGCCGTGCCGGCCCGGCGCTGGCAGTGGCGGCCATCGGCTCTTTTGTCGCCGGCACCGTGGCGGTGGTTGGCCTGTCGCTGATCGGGCCGCTTTTTGCCCGCTTCGCGCTCAGCTTCGGCCCGCCGGAATATTTTGCCCTGGCGATGTTCGGCCTCATTCTGGCCAGCACACTTTCCGGCGGCCCGCCTTTGCATGGCCTGTGCATGGTGTTCATCGGCATGCTGCTCGGCCTGGTCGGGCTGGATACCATGACCGGCGATGCCCGCTTCAGCTTCGGCATTCTTGATCTCACCAATGGCATCGGCATCGTGCCGTTGATGATGGGCATCTTCGGCCTGGGTGAAATCCTCTACAATCTGGAGCAACGTGGCGGCGCCAAGCTGATTACCGACAAGATCGGCCGCATCATGCCGTCGCGCCAGGAATGGAAGGAATCCGCCGGCCCGATCGGGCGCGGCTCGGTGCTGGGTTTCCTGCTCGGCCTGATCCCCGGTGGCGGCGCCATTCTGGCTGCCCTGATCAGCTATACGGTGGAAAAGAATCTGTCGAAGAAGCCGGAGGAATTCGGCAAGGGCGCCATTGCCGGCGTTGCCGGCCCGGAATCGGCCAATAATTCCGCTGCCTCCGCCGCCTTCATCCCGCTGCTCACCCTGGGCATTCCGGGCAATGCGGTCACCGCCGTGCTGCTGGCGGCTTTGCTGATTCAGAATATCGAACCCGGCCCGCTCATGCTGGTGAAACATGCCGATGTGTTCTGGGGTGTGATCGCCTCGATGTATGTCGGCAATGTGATGCTGCTGATTCTCAATCTGCCGCTGGTCGGCCTCTGGGTGCAGCTGCTGCGGGTGCCGAGCTGGATGCTCAATGCCCTGGTGATGACCATTGCCATCCTGGGCGCCTACAGCCTGCGCAATGCCTGGTTCGATGTTGGTGTGCTGATTGCCGGCGGCGCCATCGGCTATGTGTTCCGCAAGGCCAGTCTGGAAGCCAGCCCGCTGATCATGGCCTTCATCCTGGCCGATCTGCTCGATACCTCGCTGCGGCAATCTTTGCTGATGGGTGATGGCAGCCCGCTGATCATGTTCACCCGGCCGATGTCGGCGGTGATCCTGCTGCTCGGCATCGGCATCCTGGTGCTGCAATTGCTGGCCTGGCGCCGCAATGCCGCCGCCCTGGGCTTCACCACCGAGGAAGAAAAATCATGAGCCGGGCTGCCGGGCAACAGGTTTTGCCGCGACGCGATGCGGTGGAGAAGGTGAGCGGCGAGGCCGAATTCATCTCCGACATCCGCGTACCCGGCATGCTGCATGCCCGGCTGCTGCGCAGCACCATGCCGCATGCCCGCATCCGCGCCATTGATTGCGAGGCAGCGCGCACCATGCCGGGGGTGGTGGCGGTATTGACCGGGGCGGATTTCGCCGCGCTCAACCATCACTGGGGCCTGTTTCTGCGTGATCGTCCGCTGATCGCGGTGGATCGGGTGCGCTATGTCGGCGAGCCGGTGGTGGCCGTGGTGGCCGAGGATGAATACAGCGCCGAGGAAGCGCTGGATGCCATTTTCGTCGATTATGAAGAACTGCCCTATGTCACCGATGCCGAGGCGGCCATCGCACCGGATGCGCCCTTGCTGCATCCGCAGCATGAAACGCTGAAGGATTTCTATTTCAAGGGTGAAGCCAAGCCTTTGCCCGACAGCAACGTGTTCCAGAACTACGCCTATAGTCATGGCGATGTCGAGGCGGCCTTCGCTGCCGCCGACCATGTCTATGAGGATAGTTTTGATTTCCCGATGGTGTTCCACTACGCGCTGGAGCCGCATTGCGCCATCGCCGATTACCATCCGCGCGATGGTTTCACCTTGTGGAGCTGTGGCCAGTCACCCAGCGCGGTGCAGAAGGTGCTCAATCGCATCTACGACGTGCCGCTCAGCAAGATCCGCGTCATCGTGCCTTATGTCGGTGGCGGTTTCGGCGGCAAGGCCTCGGTGAAGCTGGATCCGCTGGTCGCCGGTCTGGCCTGGAAGCTGCAGCGCCCGGTGCGGCTCTGCCTGTCGATCTCGGAATCCATGCTGACCTGCCGCCGGCTCAGCGCCAAGGTGACATTACGCACCGCCGTGCGGCGCGATGGCATCCTGCTCGCCAAGGCGGTGCGCGTGCTGATGAATGGCGGCGCCTATGCCGATACCGGCCCGGCCGTGGCGATCAAGGCGGCCAACCGCGCCATCGGCCCCTATCGCTTCGCGGCGCTGCAGCTGGAAGCCCAGGCGGTCTATACCAATACCGTGCCGGGCGCCGCCTTCCGCTCCATCGGCGGGCCGCAGGCGGTGTGGGCCACGGAATCGCAGATGGATCGTATCGCCGCTGATCTTGGCCTCGATCCGCTGGATTTCCGCTATCGCAACCTGCTGGCGCGCGGCGAACATGTGCGCCCGGATTTGCGACCGATTGATGTGGATATGGCCGAAGCCCTCGGCCAAGTTTCGCAAAGCCTGGGGCCGCTGCCTGAACCGGCAGCCAGCAAGGATGGCCGTATCCGCGCACGCGGCGTGGCGGTGGCGGCCAGCGATCCCGGTATCCTGCCGCTGGCCTCGGCCTTGCTGCGTATCCAGATCGATGGTTCGGTGATCGTTTATGCCAATAGCGTGGAGATCGGCCAGGGCGTGCGCCAGGTGCTGGCGCAACTGGCGGCGGAAGCGCTGAATCAGCCGCTTGAAGCCATCACGGTGGCGACGCCGGATACCCTGGCGGCGCCGTTTGACTGGGGTACCGGCGCCAGCCGCTCCACGGTGGTGATGGGCCTGGCGGTGCAGGAAGCCGCCGCCGATGCAGCGCGCCGCATGCTGGATTATGCCGCCCTGGCGCTGGATGTGCCGGCCTCCGCCTGCCGCCTGGTGCCGGGTGGCGTGGCGTTACGAGAAGGCGATACAGCGGTACACAGCTTCCGCGGCATTCTGCACAAGGCATTCGGTGTCGATAGCGGCGATGTCACCGGCCTTGGCACGATCACGCCGCAATCGCGCGATGGCAGTCTGGTGCAGGCGCCGCTCTTCTGGGAAACCGCCGCTGCCGGCTGCGAAATCGAACTTGACGAGGATACCGGCGCCATCGCCATCAAGCGTTATGTCAGCGTGGCGGATATCGGCAAGGCGATCAACCGCATGGCGGCCGAAGGCCAGGATGAAGGTGCGGTGGTGCAGGGCCTGGGCCATGGCCTTTGCGAAGCGCTGCATTACGAAGACGGCCAGCCGGTGAATGCCAGCCTGATCGATTACAAGGTGCCGGATATCGAGGATGTGCCGGCGGATTTCCACACCGTGCTGATCGAAAGCGGCACCGGGCCGGGTCCGGGTGGTGCGCGCGGCATGGGCGAAGGTGCCATCCTGCCGGCGGCACCGGCGATTGCCAATGCCCTGGCCAAAGGCTGGGGCCTGCGTGTCACCAGCCTGCCGCTGACGCCGGAAAAGGTCTGGCGCGCCTTGCAGCGCAAAAGAGGTTGAGCGGTATGGATTTTGTGATGAGCATGGAATTGCCGCGCCAGCCCGAGGAAGTGTGGCCGGTGCTGCTGGATTTCCAGCGTATCGCCGCCTGCATTCCAGGTTGTGAACAGGTCGAGGAACTGGCGCCGCTATCGCATTACAAGGCGGTGATGAAGCAGAAAATCGGCCCCTTCAAGCTGGAAGTACCGGCGGAAATTCATGTTGATGACATGCTGGCACCCAGCCACGTGCTGGCGCGTGCCACCGGCCGCGACAAATTCACCGGCACCAGTTTCACGATCAAGCTGGGCGTCTATCTGCGGCCGGAGCCGGCGGCACTGGAAGTGCAGGCGGAATTGAGCGTCGCCGGCCGGCTTGCTTCGCTCGGCTATGGCACCATCCGCAAGAAGGCGGAAGAGAATTTCACTGCCTTCAGCCAGAATCTGCGCCAGGAGGTCGGCGCCTGATGCTGCTCAAGCGCTTCGATCTGCATCGCCCCGCCACGCTGCCGGCTTTGTTCGACTTGCTGGAGCGCCATGGCGAGGATGCGGCGGTCTATGCCGGCGGCACCGAGTTGCTGATCGCGCTCAAGGCGCGTGTATTATACTATCCGCATCTGATCGATCTGAAGGCGCTGCCCGGCCTCACCGCCATCCGTATCGAGGATGATGCCATCGCCATCGGCGCCCTGGCCAGCCATCACCGCATCGCCACCGATGCGCTGGTGCGGCGCGATATCCCGGGTTATGCCGAACTCAGCAACAATATCGCCAATATCCGGGTGCGCTGCGCCGGCACTTTGGGCGGCAATCTCTGCTTCGCCGAGCCGCATGCCGATCCGCCGGCCTTGCTGGCGGCCTTGAATGCCCGCCTGCGGCTGGAAAGCGCTAGCGGTCGGCGTGAAGTGGCGATAGCGGATTTTATCCTGGGTGATTTTGAAACTGCGCGGGAGCCTGGCGAAATTCTAACCGATATCCTGATCCCGCGTCCGACGACGGGTGTGCGTGCGGCCTATCGCAGCTTCGGTGCCGGTGAACGCCCGGCAGCCGGTGGTGCCGCTGCGCTGCGCATAGAGAATGGCCGCTGCCGGTCGGCGTCGCTGTGGGTCGGCGCGCTGTCCGGTCGCCCGGTGGCCATGCCGCAAAGCGCTGCGGCGCTGATTGATCTGGCCGTGGCCGATCTGCCGGTGGCGCTGGCCGAAACAATGGTGGCCGAAATCGACGCGCTGGATGCCACCGACGATGCCCATGGCGGCGCTGACTACAAACGCCATCTGGCCGGTACCATGCTGCGCCGCGCCCTGGATGCCGCCCTTGCCCAGCCGGAGGCCGGTCATGCCTGACGTGAATGACATCACCCGCATCCGCATCAATCCGGTGGTCAATGGCGTGGTGCGCGAAATCGAGGTTGAGCCGCGTGAATTGTTGGTCGACATGCTGCGCCGGCAGCTTGGCCTGACCGGCACCAAACGTTCCTGCGATGTGGAAGTCTGCGGTGCCTGCACCGTGCTGATCGATGGCCTGCCGGCCAGTTCCTGCACCACATTGGCCGCCGATGCCGATGGCCGCGACGTGCTGACGATTGAAGGCGTGGCCGAGAATGGTGAACTGGATCGTATCCAGCAGGCCTTCGTGGCGCATGGCGCGCTGCAATGCGGCTTCTGCACGCCGGGTTTTGTGCTGGCGGTGCGCGCCTTGCTGGCCCAGCACCCGCAGCCCGATCACGACACCATCACGCATTTCCTGCGCGGCAATCTCTGCCGCTGCACCGGCTATGTGAAGATCGTTGAAGCGGTGAAAAGCCTTGTATGACCTGAGCATCAGTTCCGATGGCCGCGATCCGGCGGCGGCCTTTCTTGCCAAACTGGCCGCTGGCAGCAAAGCCGGCCGGCGTCGTATCTGGATCGCCAATCACCTGTTCCAGCGCGATCCGATTGCGCTGGCCGGCAAGGCTTTGGCCGCCGATCCGGCTATCGATGTGGCGCTGATGGCGATGAGCCCGTTCACGCTGCATCCGGTGCAACTGGCGATGAGCGTGGCCACGCTGGATGAATTTTATCCCGGCCGTGTCGCGCTCTGCCTCGGGGTTGGTGCGCCGGCCGATCTCTCCTCGGTGGTGCTGGCCGCCGACAAGCCGCTCGGCCCGATGCGCGAGGCGATCCGGCTCACCCGTGCCGTGCTGGCCGGCGAAACCGTCAATCTGCAGGGCCAGCATTTCAGCGTGCGGCAGCGCCGGCTGGTCAATCCGGCCAGCCAGGTGCCGATTTTCCTGGCCGCTTCCGGACCCAAGATGCTGGAGATGGCCGGCGCCGAAGCCGATGGCGTGCTGATCTCGGCTGCCACGTCGGTGGAATTTGTGCGCTGGTGCCTGGATCATGTGGCGGCAGGTGCGGCAAAGCGCACATTGCCCGGCCCAGTACGCCGCATCGGCCTGGTTTACGGCGCGGTGGCGGATGTGGCCGCCGAAGCGCATCAGCGCCTGCGCCGCATGTTGTCGATCACGCTGCGCGGCGCGCATCACGCGCAGAATCTGGACCTGGCCGGCAATGCGCTCGACCAGGCGGCGCTCACAGCGGCCGTGGCCGCCGAGGATTGGCCGACAGCCTTCGGGCTGATCACCGACAGGATTGTGGCGAGCCACGCCGCAAGCGGCACGCCGGCCGATGTGGCGGCGCGCTTCACCGCCTATCGCTCAGCCGGTTTGGATGAACTGGTGTTGAGCGGCGTAACCGACAGCCAGCAATTGACAGGCCTTATCGATGCGGCAGGCCTGGCCGCGAAGGGGGAATCATGAAGTTCAGTATCTGCCTGCCCACCGGTTTTGAAGGTGTGATGTATCCGATCCCGTTCGTGCAGCCGGAGGATTTTGTCCGTCTCGGCGTGATGTGCGAAAAGCTCGGTTATGACTCGGTCTGGGGCAATGATCACATCACCACGCAGAAATACGTCGCCGAACTGTTTCCGAACACGCCGCCGAATTTCTACGAACCGCTGATCACGCTCACCGCCATCGGTGCCGCCACCACCAAGCTGCGGCTTGGCACCGCCCTGCTGGTGCTGCCGATGCGCGATCCGGTCTATCTCGCCAAGCAGCTCACCACGCTGGACCAGCTCACCAATGGCCGTTTTGTGATGGCGGTCGGCCTGGGCGCCTATCGCGAGGAATTCGCCGCCTGGAATTCGCGCCTGGCTTCAGCGCGGCGCGGCGACATGCTGGATGAAGGCATCGAGGCTCTGCTCAAGCTGCTCTACGAAAAAAGCGCCAGCCATGAAGGCAAGTTCTATGCCTTCAAGGATGTGGAGATGTTCCCGAAGGCGAAGCAGAATCCGTTCCCGCTTTTCATCGGTGGCCATAATATGGAAGCCGTGGAACGCGCCGCGCGTATCGGTCATGGCTGGCTGCCGGGCTGGCGTCCGCTGGCCGAGATGAAGGAGCGCATCGAATTGCTGCGCCGTCGCACCGCTGAACATGGCCGCGACCCGATGAGCGTGGAAGTGGCGCCGCAATTCTCCTTCACCATCGCCAAGACCATGGAAGAAGCCGAGCGCATCTACATGGAAAGCGGCCTGGTGGCGCATCGCAAGTCGCTGGCCTATACCGGCCGCGACCTGAGCCAGCAGGTGGTGGCCAATCTGGTCGGCTCTGCCGACGTGATCCTGGAAAAGATCGCCTATCTGAAATCCATCGGTGTCGACCATTGCTCGGCATTGATGATCCCGGCTGACAACATGAGCGAATTCGAGGACCAGGTGCAGTGGTTCGCCGAGGACGTCATGCGTCGCGTGCCGGCCTGAAGACAGGAACCAGGGCGATGGGAATGATGGAAGATGACGGCTATCGGCGGCTCGGCCTGGATGGGCTGAGCCGGCAGGAGCGCTACAAGCTGCTGACCGGCAGCGTCATTCCGCGTCCCATCGCCCTGGTTACGTCGCTGAATCCGGATGGCAGTGTGAATGCCGCGCCGTTCAGCCAGTTCATCATCGTGGCCGCCGATCCCGGTCTGCTCGGTTTCTCGGTCGGCCCGGCGCCGGCCGGCAGCCGGCCGGATGGCGAGAAGGATACCCTGCGCAACATCCGCCGCAGCGGCGAGTTTGTCATCAACACGGTATCGGAAAGCCTGGCGGAAGCCGTGCAGCTTTGCGCCGATATCGAGGAAAGCGGCATCAGCGAAGTGCAGCGCGCCGGCCTTACCACCCTGCCATCCCTGCAGGTGGCGGTGCCGCGTGTGGCGGAATGCGCCATCCAGTTCGAATGCCGCCTGGAGCAGATCATCGCCATCGGCGATGCACCCAATCATCTGATCGTCGGCCGCGTGGTGCAGATGCATGCCCGCCATGGCCTGATCGATGACCGCTATCACGTGGATATGGCGGCCTGTGCCGCACTTGGCCGCATCGGCGGCCGCAATTATTGCCGAGTGAACGAGTTCATCGCGGTGTGAGGCAGGCCCCGGCCCCGCACCGCCAGTCCTGGAACAGAGAAGAGAGATGTCCATCAGTCGCAGCAAGCAAGAGGCCCGTATCGCCGTGGATATCGGCGGTACATTCACCGATATCGTGCTGGAACGGGGTGGCCGGCGCTGGACCGGCAAGGTGCTGACAACGCCGCAGCGCCCGGCAGAAGGTTTCATGACCGCGATCCGCCAGATTCTGGCGGATGCCGGCATGGCGCCGGGCGATATCGCCGGCATCATCCATGGCACCACTTTGGGCACCAATGCGCTGATCGAGCGCAAGGGCGCGCGCACCGCCTTCATCACCACCGGCGGTTTCCGCGATATCCTGGAAATCGGCTATGAAAACCGCTTCGATCAATATGATCTGATGATCGAGAAGCCGGCCCCCCTGGTGCCACGCGATCTGCGTTTCACCGTGCCGGAGCGGGTCGATGCCGCCGGCAAGGTGATCCTGCCCTTGGATGAGGCCGCCTTGCGCGCGCTGGTACCGGTGCTGCGGGAGCGTGGCGTGACCAGCGCGGCGGTGGGCTTTTTGCAGGCTTTCACCAATCCGGTGCATGAGGAACGCGCGCGCGCTATCCTGCAGGCGGAGATGCCGGAGCTTTCAGTCACACTGGCTTCCGAGGTCTGCCCGGAAATCCGTGAATATGACCGCTTCTCCACTGCCTGCGCCAATGCCTATATCCGGCCGATCATGCAGACCTATCTGGATGACCTGGAGCGCCAGCTCAAGGCATCCGGCTTTGCCTGCCCGATCTTCCTGATCACCTCCAGCGGCGCCATGACCAGCGTCGAGGTCTCGAAGCAATTCCCCGTGCGCCTGGTGGAATCCGGCCCGGCCGGCGGCGCCCTGCTGGCGGCGCAGGTGGCGCAGGAATGCGGCCTGGATCGGGTATTGTCCTTCGACATGGGCGGCACCACGGCGAAAATCTGCTTCATCGACAAGGGCCTGCCGCAAACCTCGCGCAGCTTCGAGGTCGGCCGGGTCTATCGTTTCACCAAGGGGAGTGGCCTACCACTGCGCATCCCGGTGATCGAGATGATCGAGATCGGTGCCGGTGGCGGATCGATCGCCCGCGTCAATCAGCTGGGTGTGCTCACCGTCGGCCCGGATAGTGCCGGTTCCGAACCCGGCCCGGTCTGCTATGGCCGTGGCGGCAGCGAACCGACCGTGACCGATGGCGATTTCATCACCGGCCGCATCGATGCCGAGCGGTTTGCCCGTGGCGCGTTTTCGCTCGATGCCGGCAAGGCCCAGGCGGCGCTGGCGGCCTTTGGCAAGCAGCTTGATCTCAATGCCGAGCAGGCTGGCCTGGCGATTGCCGAAACCATCGAAGAAACTATGGCCAATGCGGCGCGCGTGCATGCCATCGAAGGTGGCCGCGATGTTGCTGCCTATACCATGGTGGCGTTTGGCGGCGCCGCGCCGCTGCATGCCGTGTCGGTGGCCAAGCGCCTCGGCATCCGTCGCATCATCGTGCCGAGTGCGGCCGGTGTCGGCTCGGCGGTGGGTTTCCTGCAGGCGCCGATTGCCTTCGATCTGACCCAGAGCTGGTATCAGCGCACCCGCAATCTCGATTATGTCGCCGCCAATGCGCGGCTGGATGGCATGCGTCAGCAGGCTGCCGGCCTGATCCGTTCGGCCACCGATGTGGCGCTGGTGGAGCGCGGCTCGGTGCTGATGCGCTATGTCGGCCAGGGCCATGAAATCGAGGTGCAGTTGCCGCAGCGTGCGCTTACCGCCGAGGATGGCGGGCATCTGCATGATCTGTTCGTGGCGGCCTATGTGGCGCTGTATGGCCGCTCGATTCCGGGTTTGGAATCGGAAGTGCTGAGCTGGTCTTTGCGGCTTGGCACCGCGCCGGAGCCGGTGGCACGCCTGCAGGATCCGCCGGCCGATGGTCCGGCCCTGCCGCCGCAATGGCGCCGGCCCTGGACCGATCCGAATAGTGGCCAGCCTGGTGAACTCGGTGTCAGCGAACGCACCACCCTGGGCAGCGGTGGCCGGCTTTACGGCCCGGCGGCGGTGGTGGAAGCTGAAACCACCACCATCGTGCTGGACGGTTTTGTGCTGAGTGTGAATGAAGGCGGTTATCTGGTGATTGACCGCATCGAGGAGGCGCAGCAATGAGTGACGCCGCGATGAGCAACAACGTGATGTCCGGCATCCGCCGGCAATTGATGTGGAATCGGCTGATTTCAGTGGTGGAGGAATTGGCGCAGACGCTGATCCGCACCGCGTTTTCCACCTCCACCCGCGAAGCCGGCGATCTGGCGGCCGGCGTGTTCAGCCCGGATGGCCGCATGATGGCGCAGGCCATCACCGGCACCCCCGGCCATATCAATTCCATGGCCATGGCCGTGGGGCATTTCATCAAGGAATACCCGGTCGAGACGATGCAGCCGGGTGATGTTTTCATCACCAATGATCCCTGGCTGGCCAGCGGCCATCTCAACGATTTCACCGTGGTTTCGCCGGCGCATCTGGATGGCCGCGTGGTGGCGATGTTTGCCGCCACCGTGCATGTGGTCGATATCGGTGGCCTCGGCGTCGGCACCGAAGCGCGCGACGTGCATCAGGAAGGCCTTTATGTGCCGATCATGCCGTTGGCCCGCGCCGGCCGCATCGACGAAACCCTGCTGCGCATGATCCGCGCCAATGTGCGCGAGCCGATGCAGGTGGAGGGAGATCTGCATTCGCTGATCGTCAGCAATCAGGGCGGCATCGACCGCCTGCTGGAAATGATGCATGAATTCGGCCAGAACGATCTCGGCGAACTGGCGGAATATATCTTCACCACCTCGCGCCAGGCGATGCTGAAGGCGATCCGTGAATTGCCGCCGGGCCGCTATGAAAACCGCATGACTATCGATGGCTTCGACCATCCGGTGGATATCGTGGTGGCCGCCACCATCGAGAATGACCGCATCGTGATCGATTTCGATGGTACCAGCGCATTATCGCAGGCCGGCATCAATGTGCCGAAATGCTATACCGATGCCTATACCAGCTTCGGCGTGCGCTGCGTGGTCGGGCCGCGTATCCCGAACAATGCCGGTTCGCTGGAAGTGGTGCAGGTGACGGCGCCGGAAGGCTGCATCCTCAATGCGCCCTATCCGGCCCCGGTGGCGGCGCGCCACATGATCGGCCAGATGCTGCCTGATGCCGTGCTGGGCTGCCTGTTCCAGGCTGCACCGGACCGGGTGCCGGCGGAAGGCGCGTCCTGCCTGTGGAATATCCGCGTTGCCGGTGGTCCGGAATTTTCCGGCCTGGCGCCGGAGCAGCGCCGCAATAGCCGCCGCTTCGCCATCACCACCTTCAATGCCGGCGGTGCCGGGGCGCGACCGGTCTCGGATGGGCTTTCCGCCACATCCTTCCCGGCCGGTGTGCGCAATGTGCCGCTGGAAATCGTCGAGACCATGACCCCGCTGGTCTTCTGGCGCAAGGAATTGCGTGAGAATTCCGGTGGTGCCGGCAAATGGCGCGGTGGCGACGGCCAGATCATCGAACTGGCGCATGCCGCTGGCGAGCCCTTCCTGCTCAACGCCACTTTCGAGCGGGTGGACAATCCGGCGCGTGGCCGGGCTGGTGGCAGCAATGGCGCGGCCGGTGTGGTGCGGCTCGGTTCCGGCCCCAAGCTGAAAGCCAAGGGGCGCCAGATGGTGCCGGCCGGCGATCGCCTGATCGTGGAAATGCCGGGTGGCGGCGGTTATGGCCAGCCGGCCGAGCGCACGGCGGAAATGCGCGGCCGCGATGCCGCCGAGGGCCGGCTCGGGCGCTGAAGGGTCCCTGAAGGATGCGTTGAGGTCGCCGCCGCGTTAGGATTGCCGCCATCGATGAGATGGGAGGACATCCATGGCGGCGGCATTGCATCCGCAGGTGGCGGCAGTCACCGACCGAATCCGGCAGCGCAGCCAAGCCGGGCGGGCCGAATATCTCGCCCTGATCGATGCGGCTTTGGCCGCTGGCCCGACGCGGCCCAGGCTCGGCTGCGCCAATCTGGCACATGCCTTTGCCGCCTGTGATGCTGCCGGCAAACAGGCGTTACGCGGCGCTGCGGTCAGCATCGGCATGGTCACGGCTTATAACGACATGCTGTCGGCGCATCAGCCGCTGGAGCGTTTTCCCGCCCTGATCCGTGAAGCAGCCCAAGCCATCGGTGCCGTGGCCCAGGTGGCCGGCGGCGTGCCGGCGATGTGCGATGGTGTCACCCAGGGCGAACCGGGTATGGAGCTTTCCCTGTTCAGCCGCGATGTCATCGCGCTATCGACCGCATTGGCCTTGTCCCATAACACTTTCGATGCCGCGCTCTGTCTTGGCGTCTGCGACAAGATCGTACCCGGCCTGGTGATCGGTGCCAGCCGCTTCGGCCATCTGCCCTGCATCTTCGTGCCGGCCGGGCCGATGCCCTCCGGTCTGTCCAATAGCGAGAAGGCGCGGCTGCGGCAATTGGCGGCAGAGGGCAAGCTGGATCGCGCCGGCCTGCTGGAGGCCGAAGCCCGCGCCTATCATGCGCCCGGCACCTGCACCTTCTATGGCACGGCGAATTCCAACCAGATGCTGATGGAGATCATGGGCCTGCATCTGCCCGGCGCCAGCTTCGTGCCACCCAACACGCCGCTGCGCGATGCCCTGACCCGGGCAGCGGCGCAGCGCGTGGTGGCACTGGCCGGGCCGGAAAAGCTGCCGCTCGGCCAGCTGCTGGATGAACGCAGCTATGTCAATGCCATTGTCGGCCTGCTCGCCACCGGCGGTTCCACCAATCATACGCTGCATCTGGTGGCGATGGCCGCTGCCGTGGGCATCACCCTGACCTGGCAGGATTTCAGCGAGCTTTCCGCCGTGGTGCCGCTGCTCGCCCGCATCTATCCCAATGGCAGCGCCGATGTGAATGCCTTTCAGGCCGCAGGCGGCATGGCAGTGCTGATCGGCGCGCTGCTGGATGCCGGCCTGCTGCATGGCGATGCTGCCACAGTTGCCGATACTGCGACCGGGGGCGGGCTCGAAGCCTATCGCCGCCAGCCGCAATTGGCCGCCGATGGCAGTGTGGCATGGGTGGCGGCACCCACTGCCAGTCTTGATCGTGATGTGCTGCGCGATGCCGGCGAGCCATTCGCTGCCGATGGCGGGCTGAAGCTGCTGACCGGCAATCTCGGCCGCGCGGTGATCAAGATTTCCGCCGTGAAGCCGCAGCATCATGTGGTGCAGGCACCGGCGCGGATATTCCATTATCAGGCGGAATTCCTCGCCGCTTTCGAGCGCCGCGAACTGGAGCGCGATTTCATCGCCGTGTTGCGGTTCCAGGGGCCACGCGCCAATGGCATGCCGGAATTGCACAAGCTGACACCGCCGCTCGGCGTGTTGCAGGATCGTGGCTTTCACGTCGCGCTGGTCACTGATGGGCGCATGTCGGGCGCTTCCGGCAAGGTGCCGGCGGCTATCCATGTCACACCGGAAGCTGCCGATGGCGGCCTGCTGGCAGCCTTGCAGGATGGCGATCTGCTGCGCCTGGATGCTGAATCCGGGCAACTGGATGTGCTGCTGCCGGCGGCAGAACTGGCGGTGCGGCCAAAAGCCAAGCATATCCAGCCGGCACTGGGCTGTGGGCGTGAACTCTTTGCCTTGTTTCGCCAGCATGCCGGCGGCGCCGAGGCTGGCGCCGGGATTTTCTAGCCGCCCTTGCCCAGCACGCGGTGCAGTTTGCGCAGCAGCCGGCGGCGTTCGGCATCGCTGCCGGCGCGGCGCAATTGCTGCTGCACCTGCAGCATCAGCAGAGCATAGTCGTTATGCCAGTCATGCCCGGCCACCGCTTCCGCTTCGGTATAGCGATCCAGCCGTTTTGGCCGCAGCGCGGCTTTCAGCAGGCGCGGATGCGGGCCGGCGATGTCGTAGCATTCATCCAGCTTCGGCGCGGTGAGATGCGGCGCCTCGGCGCCCCAGCCGGCAATGGCGGCGCGCAAGGCGGCGATCGCATCGGGCTCGCCATGGGTCAGCAGCAGACCGCGCCGTACCGGCAGGCGATCACGCAGCCAATCCAGCAATTCATCATGGTCGGCATGGCCGGAATAGACTTCCAGCTTGCGGATACGCGCCCGCACCTGCACTTCATCGCCCTGGATGCGTACCGGATTGGCACCCTGTTCCAGCAAGGCACCCAGCGTGCCGGCGGCCTGGTAGCCGATCAGCAAAACGGTGGCATTGGGGCGCCAGAGATTGTTTTTCAGATGATGCCGGATGCGCCCGGCTTCACACATGCCGGAAGCCGAGATGATGATGGCGCCGCCGCTGACCTGCTCGATCTGCATGCTTTCCTGCACGCTGCGGGTGAAATGCAGGCTGCCGCCCTGGAAGGGCTGTTTGCTGTCGCTCTGCACACCATTGGCCTTGTGCAGGTATTTGGCGAACACGCTGGTGATGCGGGTGGCCAGCGGCGAATCGATGAAAACCGGCACGCGCTTCACCGCGCCTTCCGCCATCAGGCGGGTCAGGTCGGCGAGCAATTCCTGGGTCCGCTCCACGGCAAAGGCCGGGATCACCAGATTGCCGCCGGCCGCCAGTGCGGCATTCACTTCCTCGGCCAGCGCGGCGCGGCGCTGGGCGTCATTCACCTTGGGCCGAGGGCGGCCACCATAGGTCGATTCCATCACCACCAGGTCCAGCCCCTGGGGCGCGGCTGCCACTTCCTGCAAGGCCTTGTGCTCGGGGCCGATATCGCCGGAAAACAGCAGGCGCAAAGTTTCGCCGCCACTTTCCGCCTCCAGTTCGATGGAAGCCGCGCCCAGGATATGGCCGGCATTCCAGAACCGCGCGCGCAGGCCCGGCACCACATCGAACCAGGTGCCGTAGTCGCGCGGCAGCAGCAGCCGCAGGCTGTCCTGCGCATCCTGCTCGGTATAGATCGGCAGCACGATGCCCAGGCCGCGCCGCTGGTTGCGGCGATTGAGCCGCTCCACTTCCATTTCCTGGATGCCGCCGGAATCGGGCAGCATGAATTGCAGCAGGTCTGCCGTACCCGGGGTGGCATAGATCGGCCCGCCATAGCCGGCCTTGGCCAGTTTCGGTACCAGGCCGCTATGATCGGTATGGGCATGGGTCAGCAGCACGGCATGGATATGGCGCGGATCAAACGGCCAGGCATTGTAGTTGAGCTGCTTCAGCGTCTTGTCGCCCTGAAACATGCCGCAATCGATCAGCACGGCCTGATCGCCGACCTGCAGGTGATAGCAGGAACCGGTGACGGTGCCGGCGGCGCCATGAAAACTCAAGCTCAGGGTCATGGCCGGTCCTCCGTATCATGCGCCGCCAGGCCGTTGAGCAGGAAGCCGCTATCCTGCGTCGCCAGTTCGGCGGCAAAACCCAGATCGGCATCCAGGCCGGCATGAATCCGATAGAGCGGCTCGCCCTGGCGCACTGGATCGCCGATTTTCTTCAGCAAATCCACGCCGGCATGTTTGAAGGCCGGTGCCCCGGCCATACGCGCAACACGGGCGATACGCAGGCAATCGATGCCGCTGACCATGCCGCTGCGCGGGGCTAGCACTTCATGGCATTTGCTGCTCGGTGCCGGCACCAGGCTGGCGCCCGGATTGGCACCTTGGGCTTCGATGATGCGTTCCATGGCCTGCAAGGCGGCGCCGCTTTCCAGTAACTCGCGGGCGCGGCGGATACCCTGGCCGCCTTTCACCGCCACATCCGCCTCGATCAGCGCGCCGGCCAGCAGCAGGGCGCGCTCACGCAGATCGGCCGGCGCAGTTGCCTCGTTGCGCAGCACCGCCATTACATCGCGGGCTTCCAGCACCGGGCCGATGCCGCGCCCGATCGGCTGGCTGCCATCGGTGATGCGGATATCCAGCGACAGGCCGATGGCGCCGCCAACATATTCAAATAGCTTGCGCAGCCGCACGGCGTCATTCTGGCTGCGCACCTTGGCGCTCGGCCCGAGCGGAATATCAAGCACCAGATGGCGTGAGCCGGCAGTGAGCTTTTTCGACAGGATCGAGGCCACCATCTGCTCGCGCGTATCGATGCCGAGCGGACGCTCCACCGTGATCATCACGTCATCGGCGGGGGAGAGATTGACCCGACCACCCCAGACCAGGCAGCCGCCGATGCGGTCGACAATGGCGCGCATCTCATCGGTGCCGATATCGACCCGGGCCAGCACTTCCATGGTATCGGCAGTGCCGGCGGGCGAGGTGATGGCGCGCGACGAGGTTTTCGGAATCGTCAGGCCATGCGCCATCACCAGCGGCACCACGACCATCGAGGTGCGGTTGCCCGGAATGCCGCCGATGCAATGTTTGTCCACCACCAGCCGCTCGCCCCAATCCAGCCGCCGGCCTGCATTGGCCATGGCGCGGGTCAGGCGCAAAACTTCCTCCACCGTCATGAAGCCGGCGCAGCCGACCAGGAAGGCGGCCACTTCCATCTTGCTGTAGCGCGATGCGGCGATATCGCGGATCACGGCGGCATAGTCCGCATCGTCAAGCTCGCGGCCTTCGATCTTGCCGCGCAGCGCATCCAGGCTTTCCACCGGGCGTGGATGCGCAATGCGCACCAGGCTGCCCTCGGCCAGGCCGAAGATGCGGAAGGCCTCCTCGGAAAGCCCCAGTTCATCATGGTTGAGCAGGCAGCTGTCGTTGACGATATTCAGCGTGGCATAAAGCTGGTGCGCACCATCGGCGGTCACTTCCAGCTTGCCCAGCGCCTGGAATTCCTCGGCGCGGTAATGCGCGCAATCGCGGCTCAGATAGGCGATGTTTTCGCGATGTGTGTCGATGGCGATATGTTTCAGTTTCAGCATGGGCAACCGGGTGCGACCATTTGTGAGTATTTGCTTATCACCCCGGCAACAGTCTAGCCTTGCCCCGATACCGGCGCCAGTGCGGGCGCCTGCTGAATGAGGGAAGAGCCATGCGCCTGCTGCTGCCTTTGCCGGGCAACGAAACCCTGGCTGCCGATCTGGCACGGCTGACCGGCTGCGCATTGGGTGAATTGGAGACGCGGCAGTTTCCCGATGGTGAAAGTTATCTGCGGCTCAAGGATGATGTGGCCGGCCGCGATGTTGATCTGGTGTGCAGTCTCGCCGCGCCGGATCGGCAGTTTCTGCCGCTGATCTTTGCCGCCGATGCGGCACACGATCTTGGCGCCCGATCGGTCGGCCTGATCGCGCCCTATCTGGCCTATATGCGGCAGGATAAACGCTTCCAGCCGGGCGAGGCGATTTCGTCGCGCAGTTTTGCGCGGCTGCTGGATGGCAGTTTCCAGCGCCTTGTCACCATCGATCCGCATCTGCATCGCTATCCGGACTTAAACGCGCTCTATGCCATGCCGGCCACTGCCTTGCATGCCGCGCCACTGCTGGCCGACTGGATCGCCGGGCATGTCGAGCGCCCGTTGCTGGTGGGGCCGGACGAGGAAAGCGAACAATGGGTGGCGGCCGTGGCAGCACGCGCCGGGGCGCCGCATCTGGTGTTGCGCAAGACACGCCATGGTGATCGTGATGTGACCATCAGCCTGCCGGATGTTGCCGCCTGGCGGGATCGTCAGCCGGTGCTGGTGGATGATATCGCGTCTTCCGGCCATACGCTGATGCAGGCGGCCCGCCTGCTGATGCAGCAGGGTCTGCCGAAGCCGGTCTGTGCCGTGGTGCATGCGCTGTTTGCCGGCAATGCCTATGCGGAATTGCAGGCGCTGAGCAGCCGCATCGTGTCCTGCGACACAGTGCGGCATCCCAGCAATGCCATTGCCGTGGCACCGTTGCTTGCTACTGCGTTGCGTTAGGCATCCAGCGCGCGGCCGATCAGCACCAGCACCGGGCCGGGCCAGGTCTCGGCCGCGAGTTGCGCCGGCAGGTCGGCCAAGGTGCTGCGCAGGATACGCTGGCTCGGCAGCGAGGCATCCATCACCGCCACTGCCGGGGTGTCGCCATCCAGGCCCTTGCCGCACAGCATGGCGGCCAGGGGCGCGAAACTGCTTTTCGCCATGTAGACCACCGTGGTGGCGACCGGATCGGCCAGCGCGCGCCAGTCGAAATCCTGCGGCAGGGCGCCGGTGCGGTCATGCCCGGTGACGAATTGCAGCCGGCGCGCATGATCGCGGTGGGTCAGCGAGGCGCCGATGGCAGCACCGGCCGCCTGCGCCGAAGTGACACCGGGTATGATCTCCAAGGCGATGCCGGCGGCGCGCGCGGCGGCGATTTCCTCGCCGGCACGGCCGAAGATCAGCGGATCGCCGCCCTTGAGCCGCAGCACATCACGGCCAGCGCGCGCGGCAGCCAGCATCAGGGTGTTGATCTCTTCCTGCCGCATCGCCGGGCCATGGCCCTTCTTGCCGACAAAGATGCGTTCGGCTGCCGGCCGCGCCAGGGCCAGGATGGCGGGCGAGACCAGCGCATCATGCAGGATCAGGTCGGCGGTTTGCACTGCGCGCATCGCCTTCACGGTCAGCAAATCCGGATCGCCCGGTCCGGCGCCGGCCAGCGTGATGCGTCCGAATTGGAGTTTATCCGTTGTCATCAAGCGCCACCGCGTGGAAAAAACTGCCGCTGACCCGGCCGATGCGCTGGCCCAGCGGGCCAAGATCGCTGCCATTGGCATCCGAGGCCCGGCCCAATGGCTCGGCAGCGCCCAGATGTTTGATTGCGGCATAGTGGAATTCGTGGCCGCGTAGCAGGCTGCCGGCGCGGCCCAGCGGGCCATCGGCGGCCAGCCGCAAGGCGCGATAGCCGAGATGCAGCTTGCGCTCGGCAAAGGAGGTCACCAGTGGCAGCAGCCCGGCCATCGGCCAGCTTTGGTCGTCGGCATCGATCATGGCTTCGCCCAGGGCCATGTAGCCACCGCATTCGCCATGCACCGGATGGCGCGCGGCAAAATCGCGCAGGCCGGCCAGGAAATGCTGATTGCCGCTCAGCCGGCCGGCATGCAATTCGGGATAACCGCCCGGCAGCCAGCAGCAATCGGCATCGGCCGGGGGCGCTGCATCGGCCAGTGGCGAGAAAGGCAGGATTTCCGCGCCCTGGCGGCGCCAATGCAGCAGCAGATGCGGATAGCCAAAGGAAAACGCCACATCGGCGGCAAAGCCGATACGCTGGCCCGGCGGCGGCAACGTTATTGCCGGGCTGGCCGCTGGCAAAGTGATCGGCGCGGCAGCGGCCAGCACCGCATCCAGATCGATAGCGGCGGCGATGGCATCGCCCAGGGCCGCCACGATGCGCTCGGCTTCGGGCAGTTCATCGGCCTGCACCAGGCCGAGATGGCGCTCCGGCAAAGCCGGCACGCCGCCGCGTCTCAAAGCGCCGAATAACGGCAGGCCAGCCCGCGCCAAGCCCCGCGCCGCCAGGTCGCGGTGGCGGTCGCTGGCCAGGTTGCTCAGCACCGCGCCGGCCACCCGCACCGCCGGGTCGAAATGGGCAAAACCCAGCGCCACCGCACCGGCGGATTGCGATTGCCCGCTGGCATCCAGCACCAGCAGCACCGGCAGGCCATAGCGCCGGGCGATATCCGCCGATGCGCCATCGCCACTGGCACCCGTCCGGGCCACGCCATCGAACAGGCCCATGGAGGCTTCCACCAGCACCAGGTCGGCATCCGCCGCGCCAGCCCGCAGATGGGCGTCCAGCAAGGCCGGTGCCATGCACCAGCTATCCAGGTTGAGGCTGACCTGGCCGGTGGCGACGCGGTGGAATACCGGATCGATGTAATCCGGGCCGCATTTGAAGCCGGCGACACGCAGGCCACGTTTGGCGAAGGCGCGCAGCAGGCCCAGGGTCAGCGTGGTCTTGCCCGAACCGGAACGCGGCGCCGCGATCATCAGGCCACGCATGGCAACCTCGCCTTGCCGGCCGCCTTGCGGTAAAACCCGGTCTTATGGAAGACGCGCCCAAACCTTCCCCCGATCTGCGCAAAGGCTGGACCACCGGTAGCTGCGCCACGGCGGCGGCGACGGCGGCTTTGGCCGGGCTGGTCACCGGCGAATGCCTCGATCCAGTGCCGATCACCCTGCCCGGCGGCCAGCGACCCAGTTTCAGCCTGGCGCGTTCGGCGCTCGGGCCGGATTGGGCTTTTGCTGCGGTGGTGAAGGATGCCGGCGACGATCCCGATGTGACGCATCAGGCGCTGATCTGCGCCCGGCTGTGGCGCGGCGCGCCCGGCAGCGGCATACAATTCCGCGCCGGTGAGGGCGTCGGCACCGTCACCCGGCCTGGCCTGCCGCTGCCGGTCGGCGAGCCGGCGATCAATCCGGTACCGCGCCAGATGATGCAGGAAAATCTCGGCGCGCTGGCAGCATCGCTCGGCATCGCCGCCGATCTGGTGGTGGAAATTTCGATTCCCGGCGGCCAGCACCTGGCGCAACGCACGCTCAATCCGCGTCTCGGCATTGTCGGCGGCCTGTCGATCCTGGGGACCACCGGCATCGTGGTGCCGTTCTCCTGCGCCGCCTGGATTCATTCCATCCATCGCGGCATCGATGTGGCGCGCGCCAGTGGCCTGCCGCATATCGCCGGTGCCACCGGCAATACTTCCGAAGCCAGCATCCAGCGCCGCCATGGCCTGCCCGAGCCGGCGCTGATCGAGATGGGTGATTTTGCCGGCGGCATGCTGAAATATCTGCGCCGCCATCCGGTGCCGCGTGTCAGCATTGCCGGCGGTTTCGCCAAGATGACCAAGCTGGCCCAGGGCCTGCTCGATCTGCATTCGCGTGCTGGCGCGGTCGATCTGGTTTTCCTGGCGCAACTGGCGGCCGAAGCCGGGGCGGCGCCGGCACTCTGCCGTGCTATTGCCGGTGCCAATACCGCCAAACACGCGCTGGACCTGGCCGAGCAGCTTGGCCCGGCGCTGGCCGCGCGGGTCGCCGAGCAGGCCTGGCAGCATGCCGCCCAGGTGATGGCCGGCAGCGGCGTTGCGCTGGAAATCCTGGTGGTGGATCGAGAGGGCGCGCCGCTGGCGAGCCAGCCGTTCAAAACCTGCTGATGCGCTCATCGGTAGCGCCGCTTGTAATCGGGATCATACAGCGCGCTGTCGCGGAAATCCTCGGCGGCCAGCACACGGCCAACCAGGATCAGCGCGGTGCGCTCCATCGCTGCGGCTTCGGCCTGCGCCACGATGTCGGCCAGGCTGCCACGCAGGATGCGCTGCTCCGGCCAGCTGGCGCGATAGACGATGGCGACCGGGCAATCCGCGCCCAGGATCGGTGTCAACTCGGCCACCAGCCGGGCCAGATTATGGATCGACAGATGCAGCGCCAGGGTGGCGCCGGTGCGCGCGAAGGCGGCCAGTTCCTCGCCGGCCGGCATCGCCGAGGCGCGGCCACCGCTGCGGGTCAGCACCAGGCTCTGCGCCACTTCCGGCAAAGTCAGTTCCTGACCCAGGGCAGCGGCGGCGGCGGCAAAGCTCGGCACGCCGGGGGTGATCGTGTAGGGGATGGCGTGTTTGCGCAGGCGGCGCAATTGCTCCCCCAATGCCGACCATACCGAGAGGTCGCCGGAATGCAGCCGCGCCACATCCTGGCCGGCCTGATATGCGGCAACAAATTCCGCCTCGATACGGTCGAGATCGAGCGGTGCGGTATCCAGGATGCGGGCGTTGGCCGGGCAATATTGCAGGATTTCCGCCGGCACCAGCGATCCGGCGTAAAGGCAGACCGGGCAGGCGGCGATCAGGTCGCGGCCACGCAGGGTGAGCAGGTCGGGTGCGCCGGGGCCGGCGCCGATGAAATGCACGGTCATGATGATGTCTCGTCCTGTGTCAGCCGCGCCACCGCGCAACTGGCCTGTTGGCTCAAGGCACGTGGCGCCAGCAGCCGCGCGCCATGGCCCAGAGCGGCCAATGCCGCCGTTTCAGTCAGCGATGCCAGGCCGTGGCTGCGTAACGATGCCGCCGAACGGCTCAGCGCCTGCGGGTTCATCGCCTGCAGATCGGCCAGCGCCAGCAGGCGCAGCGGCAGTTTCAGTGTCGCGGCGGCTTCTGCAATGGCGGCGCTGCCGGCCTTGCCATCCAGGCTGCTCAGCACCATGCCGGGACCAGGCGCCAGATGCAGCCCGGCCAGGGTCTGGCGCACCAGGGTTGCGATTTCCGCCGCCGGGCAGCCGGCGCGGCAGCCGATGCCTACAGCGATCACGGGCGCTATCACGGGTACGGGCGCCGTCATTTGCCGATGCTCCATTGCAGCACCGGCATGGCCGGGCGCCAGCCGGCGACGCCGCCCACCGGCGCGGCGCGGTCCAGCCCCAGCCGGATCAACTGCCCCCCCCATTGTCGATACGCCGCCAGCAAAGCCGCCTCGGTTTCCAGCGTGATCGCATTGGCGACCAGCCGGCCGCCGGGTTTCAGCCGCCGCCACAATGCGTCGATCAGCCCGGGCTGCGCCCCACCGCCGCCGATGAAAATGGCATCGGGCGGCGGCAGATGGTCAAATTCAGGCAAATCAGGCCCGGCCTCGGCCTCGATCACCTGCAGCCGGGGCACACCCAGGCGGCGGGCATTGGCCTGGGCGCGTGCGGCGCGGCCGGCATCGCGTTCCAGGCCGATGGCCTGATTGGCGGCATCGGCCAGCAGCCATTCGATGGCGATGGAACCGGCACCCAGGCCGATATCCCACAGCAATTCGCCGCGCCGTGGCGCCAGCATGGCCAGGGTCACGGCGCGAATTTCCCGCTTGGTCAGTTGCCCGTCATGCTCGAACAATTCATCCGCCAGGCCGAAGCCGCGCGGCAGGGCGCGTCGATGGCTGGCGGCATCATCAGGCAGGTGCAAGGCCACGCAAACCAGCGGCGCGACATCTGCCGGCAAGGCATCGCCAGCCAGCAGATGCCGCACCCGCTCCTGCGGCCCGCCCAGCCGTTCCAGCAGGATCAGTTCCGCCTGCTGCCAGCCATGGCTGTTCAGCAACCCGGCAATGGCGGCGGGCGTGGTCTGGTCGGTGCATAGGGCCAGGATACGCGCACCGGGTTGCAGATGCGGCAGCAGATTTTCCAGCGGCCGGGCATTCAGCCCGAGCAGGCAGCAATCCTGCACCGCCCAGCCCAGCCGTGCGGCGGCCAGGGCAAAGCTCGATGCCGCCGGCAACACGCGCATTTCGGCCGGGGCAATCTGCCGCGCCAGGGTGGCACCGATGCCATAGGTGAAGGGATCGCCGGAAGCCAGCACGCAGACCGGGCGTGGCTGCCATTGCCGCAGCCTGGCGGCGATATCGCCCAGCGGCGCTGGCCAGACCATACTTTCACCATTGATCAGCGGTCGGACCAGATCGAGATGGCGCTGGCCGCCGATCACCAGGGCGGCCTCGGCCAGACGGCGCCTGGCATTTTCGCCCAGGCCCTCCAGGCCGTCCTCGCCGATGCCAAGAATGGTCAGCCATGCTACAGGATCAGCCATGCGTATCCTCATTCTCGGCGGCACTTCGGAGGCCAGCGATCTGGCGGCCCGGCTGGCGCAGCAAAACGCCATCCAGGCGATCCTGTCGCTGGCCGGCCGCACCCGGCAGCCGGTTTTGCCCAGCATCGCCCATCGTATCGGCGGCTTTGGCGGCGTGGCCGGCCTGGTGGCCTGGCTGCGCGCCGAGAATATCGCCGCCCTGGTGGATGCCACGCATCCGTTTGCCCGCCGCATGTCGTTTCATGTCGCCGAGGCCGCCGCCGCCTGTGGCCTGCCGATCCTGGCCCTGCGCCGCCCGGCCTGGCAGCCCGGCCCGGAGGATGACTGGCAGGAATATGACGATCATGCCGGCATCCTGGCGGCACTGGGTGCTGCGCCGCGCCGGGTGTTCCTCACGGTCGGCCGCCTGGAAGTCCCGGCCTATGCCGCTGCACCGCAGCATTTTTATCTGGTGCGCAGCATCGATCCGGTCGAGCCGCCCCCGCTGCCCCGGGCCGAGTGGATCACGGCGCGCGGGCCGTTCTCGCAGGCCGGCGAAACCGCGCTGTTGCGGCAGCATGGTATCGATTGTGTGGTGAGCAAAAATTCCGGTGGCAGTGCCACGGAAGCCAAGCTGCTGGCGGCGCGTGCGCTGCACCTGCCGGTGCTGCTGCTGCGCCGCCCGGCTAAGCCGGCACTGCCCGGCGTGGCAACGGCGGCTGCGGCGATGGCTTGGCTGCAAGGGTTGCCGCATCATGGATAGGCCCCCCTTCATGAATAAGACCGGGGTGTATAGACCAGCGGCGGCAGGCCGGGCCGCTCGATGCGCCGGGTATTGCTGGCCCCGATCAGCAGCAGGCAGCGCATGTCGACGCGCATCGTATCCAGTTCGCCCAGGCTGGTGACATCGACGGTTTCCGCTGCGCCGCCGATATCGCGGGCGATCATGGCGACGGTGTCCCCGCCGCGTTGCGCCAGCAGACAGGCAATGGCCTGTTCCAGGCCCTGACGCCGGCTGCGCGAGGCCGGATTGTAGAGTGCCAGCGCCATGTCGCCGTCGCTGGCGGCGCGCAGCCGGCGCTCGATGATGGCCCAGGGTTTCAGCCGGTCGGATAGTGAGATGACGCAGAAATCGTGGCCCAGCGGCGCGCCCAGCCGGGCTGCGGCGGCCAGCAGCACGCTCAGCCCGGGCAGAACCTGCACATCCAAGCTGCGCCAGGCCGGCTCGCCATCGTCGATAGCCTCGCAAACGGCGCTGGCCATGCCGAAAATGCCGGCATCGCCGCCTGATATCACTGCCACTTTCTCGCCCAGGGTTGCCAGCCGCAACGCGGCGCGGGCGCGCGCCAGTTCATCGCCATTGTCGCTGGCATGGCGGGTGGCCGTGATCGCCGGCGGCAGCCGCTGGATATAGGGCAGATAGCCGAAGACATGCCCGGCCTCGCCCAGCAGGGCGGTCACTTCCGGGGTCTGCCAATAGAGCGGCCCCGGCCCCAGGCCCAGGATGCGCAGCCAGCCAGCGCCGGTTTGTGTCATAGCCGCCGGCCCCGGCCTGGCAGCAGGATCAGCGAAAAATACGGCGCCTTGTCATCCGGCTTCTCGGCCAGCGGCATGATGCGCTCGGCCTGCATGGTGCCGTATTCCACATAGATGGCGCGCGGCTCCAGGCCAGTGGCGCGCAGCGCGCGGCGCACATGCGGCAGGTTGCGCCCCAGTTTCATGATCACTGCCGCATCGGTGCGGCCAAGCCGTTCGGTCAATTCGGCTTCCGGCAGGGTGCCGGGCAGCACGGTCAGGATGTCGTCACCCCAGGTGATCGGCTGGCCGGAACGGGCCCAGCTTCCCGCCATGGCCGGGATGCCGGGGATCACCTGCACTGCGAAACGTTCCACCAGGCGGTGATACAGATGCATGAACGAGCCATAGAAAAACGGATCGCCGGCACATAGCACCGCCACATCCTGGCCCTGGCTCAGCCGCTGCGCGATGGCTGCGGCGGCTTCGGCATAAAAGGCGGCGATGGGTTCGGCATAACGCGGATCTTCCACCGGAAATTCGGTGGTCACCGGATAGGTCAGCGGCATTTCGGCGCAGCCCGGTTTGAGCAACGCGGCGGCGATGCCATAGGCATGGCTGCGCGCCCCGGCCTTGGCGAACCAGGCCACCACGGGGGCCTGGGACAGCACCCGTGCCGCTTTCAGCGTCACCAGGTCGGGATCGCCCGGGCCAAGGCCGACGCCATAGAGTTTGCCGGTGCTCATAGCTCGGCCTCCTGCGCCAGCGCATTCACGGCGGCCACTGCGATGGCGCTGCCGCCGCGCCGGCCCCGCAAGGCCAGGAAGGGCAGGCCGCCAGCCTCGATCAGGGCCTGCTTCGATTCGGCAGCCCCGACAAACCCCACCGGCAGGCCGAGCACGATGGCGGGTGGCGGTGCGCCGGCATCCAGCATATCGAGCAGATGGAACAAGGCCGTGGGCGCGTTGCCGATCACCACCACCGCGCCGGCCAGATGCGGGCGCCACAATTCCAATGCTGCTGCCGAGCGGGTATTGCCCAGGCGCCGGGCCAGATCCGGCACTGCCGCATCGGCCAGGGTGCAGAGAATCTCGTTGCGCGCCGGCAGGCGGGCGCGGGTGATGCCGCTGGCCACCATCTTGGCATCACACAGGATCGGCGCGCCGCCCTGCAAGGCGCGCCGCGCGATGCTAACGGCGCCGGGCGAGAACACGATATCCGGGGCGATCTCCACCATGCCGCAGGCATGGATCATGCGCACCGCCACCACTTCCTCTTCGGCTGTGAAACGCGCCAGCTCGGCTTCGGCACGGATGGTGGCGAAGGATTGGCGATAGATGGCATTGCCATCGCGGATATAGTCGCGGGATTCACTCATGCGGTACAGGCTCGGATCAGGTCTTCGGGTGAAAGCGCGCCCTGCATGGCTGCCGCATCGGCGGTGGCATCGTGCTTCAGGCTGTATTGGTTGTTGCCACGGGCCACGATCATGCGCCGGGCCGGCCCGGGATGGGCGCAGCCCTTGGCACAGCCGGCAATATGGGTGAGGCCGCTATCATCTGGCAGCAGGGGCGCCAGACGTGTTGCCAGTAACCGGGTATCACCTAGCGCGCTGGCGCAGGCCGGAGCGCCGGGGCAGACCTGGATGCTGCGGCGCGGATCGTTTGCTGCAACAATAAAGCCGGCCTGCAAGGCGGTGGCGGCAGCAATCTCGGCCCCGGCCGCATTCAAGCCGGGCAGCAGGATCAGGCGCCAGGGCGCCAGCCGCAGCCGGCCATTGCCATAGGCCTGGCTCAGATCAGCGAGCAGGGCCAAGGCTTCGGCATGCAGGCTGCCGAAAGCCGGCGCCACGGCCAGCACGCTCAGGCGATCAAGATAGCCCGGTCGCGCCAATGATGGTGCAGCCTGCGATTTGTCTCGTTTCGGCTGCTGCACGGCCTGGCGGATGGCGGCGGCGATGGCATCGGCAGCAAAAGGTGGCCGGCAATGCAGATCGGCCGGCAGATGCAGTGGCCATGCGCCGCCACCATCCAGCAGGCAGAGGAATTTTGCCGGCAATACCAGATCGGCCAGTTGCGCCTGCACGGCATCGGCTATGGCCCACAGGCCGGGGGCGCAATCCGGGTCCAGTCCGGCCAATGGGCTGGCAATGATGGCCGCTGGCGGCGCATCGGCAATGCCAAGCTGATCCAGTTCATGCAGCAGCGTTTCGTAACGCTCCGGCGTCACGCCGCGGATTTGCAGATTGCCGCGTTGGGTCAGGTCGATCTGGCTGTTGCCATGGCGTTGCGCCAGTTGCGCGATGGCCCGGGCCATCGGGGCGGATAGGTCGCCATGCCGGATATGCGGCCGCAGCAGCAGGCCGTCGCCGCTTGCCATCGGCCGCCTGGCGCTCGGGCACCAGCCCTTGGGTGCCGGCTTGCTCATGCCCACCTGCTCATGCCGATGTCTCCAGCAGCGGCGCCAATTCGCGCCACACGGCATTGCGGCGCGGATTCCACAGGCCGCGCCGGATCGCCTCGGCAAAACGCGCCTGCATCGCTGCCAGCGCGGCGGGATTGGCCTCGGTCAGCCAGGCGGCGATATCCGGCGCCGCGCAATAGGCTTCATACAGCGCGTCGAATTGTGCCGGCGGCACTGCATCGGTGCTGGCGGCAAAGGCAAAAAGCTGGTCCACCGTATCGGCCAGCGCGGCGGCACCGGCATGGCCATGGCGCTGCTGCCCGGCGATCCAGCGTGGATTGAGGGCGCGGGCCTGCAAGGTCAGCGCGATCTCTTCGGCCAGGCTGCGCGCCTTGAGCCGGTCGGGCCGGCTGCTGTCGATATGATATAGCGCCGGCCTCGCGCCCAGGGCGGCGGCGGCGGCGGCAAAGCCGCCCTCGGCTTCGGCATAATCGGCATGGCTCAGCAGATCGGTGATGCGCTGGTCCTGCATATGGATCAGGGCTTCACTGGCCTGGATACGCTGGCGCAAGGCCTCGGGCCGTGCCAGGCCAAAAACATCGCGGCCATAGGCATATTGCGAGGCGGCGAGATAGGCCGCGCCGAGGTCGTCGCGCTTTTGCCAGGTGCCGCGATCCAGCAAGTCGGTCAGGCCGGCGCCGAAGGCCTGCGGCGCATTGCCGAAGATACGCCAGGTGGCGGCGCGGAAGGCTTCGCCCTCCAGGCCGCGCGCCGCTGCCGCCAGCGGGTTGACCTCAGCCCTTTCCGGCAGCCGGGCCACGGCGCGCACGGCATCGTCGAACAGTGTGATGATGGTGGCGAAAATGTCGCGGAACAGGCCGGAGATACGCAGGCAGACATCGACGCGCGGCCAGTGCATGGCGGCGGGATCGAGAATCTCGAAGCCATCCACCCGGCCGGTGGCCTGATTCCAGCAGGGCTGCACCCCGATCAGGGCCAGCGCCTGGGCGATTTCATCGCCGCCATTGCGCAGGCTGGCCGAACCCCACAAATCCAGCATGACATGGCGTGGCCAGTCACCATGATCCTGCATGTAGCGGCGCACAAATTCCGCTGCCGCGCGCTGGCCGATCAATGTCGCGCTGGGGGTCGGCAGCAGGCGCGGGTCCAGGCTGGTCATGTTACTGCCGGTGGGCAGGATATCCAGCCGGCCGCGCACCGGTGAACCACCCGGCCCCGGCGCCACGAAGCCGGCGGAGAGTGCGGTCAGCAGGGCATGCGCCTCGTTGCCGGCAGCCTGGCGCAGGCGGTCGGCAATCGCATCCATGCCGATATCGCCGCTGCTGGCCTGGTGCATTGTCTGGTGCATTGCCTGGGCCATTTCCAGCAGGCTGGCGCTGGCCGGCACCTGGCCGAAAACATGCAGGCCGTCGCCCACCCGCTGTTCCTTGATGTCGCAAAGCTCGGCTTCCAGTTGGGTCAGCAGCGTATCGTCATCGGCGGCCATCCGGCTGGCGCCGGCCAGGCCGGCGCGGCGCGCGCGCTCCAGGATTTCGCCGCGCAGATGGCGCATGCGGCGCGCGTCCAGGCCATCGGCGGCACTGAATTCCTCCACCAGCATTTCCAATTCCGCCAGGCCTGGCGCCAGCGTCACCGGCACCATCGGCGGCGTCAGATGGCTCAGCGTCACCGCGCCCAGCCGGCGCTTGGCCTGGGCGGCTTCGCCGGGATCGCAGACGATATAGGGATAAATCACCGGCAGCGGCCCCAAGGCCACTTCCGGCCAGCAGGCAGCCGAAAGCGCTGCCGCCTTGCCGGGTAGCCATTCCAGATTGCCATGGGTGCCAAGATGGATCAGCGCCTGCGGGCCAAAGCTGTCGCGCAGCCACCAGTAGAAGGCGAGATAGCCATGGCGTGGCGGCAGGGCCGGATCGTGATAGCCGGCGCGGCGGTCGCCGCCCTGGCCGCGATCCGGCTGCAACGCCGCCACCAGATGGCCGCAATGCAGGGCGCGGATGCGGAAACCATCCGGCGTATGATCCTGGTCCTGCTCGATATGGCCCCAGGCTGCCGTGATGGTGGCTTGCAGGTCTGCCGGCAGGGCATCGAAGCGGCGGCGATACTCGGCCAGCGGATAGAGTGAGCTTTCGCCCAGGCGGGCCAGCAAGGTAGCGCCATCGGCCGGCAACTCGCCCAGGCGATAGCCGGCATCGCGCAGCAATTGCAGGATCGCCAGCGTACTTTGCGGTGCATCCAGCCCGACGGCAAAGGCCTGCCGCCCCTGGCGATCGGGATAGTCTGAAAGCACCAGGGCGAGCCGGCGCTGGCGCGGTGGTGTGCGGCCCAGTTTCACCCAGGCCAGCGCCAGATCGGTGACAAATTCGATCCGGTCCGGCACCGGCTGGTGCAGCCGGCCGCGATATTGTGTGGCGGCGTCGAGGCCGGTTTCGCTCTTGAAGGAAATCGCCCGGGTGAACAGCCGGCCATCGGCTTCCGGCAACACGGCATGCATTGCCAGATCGCTGGCGGAAAGCCCGCGCGATGAAGCGGCCCAGGCGGCGGCACTGCCATTGGCCAGGGCGCATTGCAGGATCGGCACGCCGATGCCGGCCAGCGGATGCAGCCCGTCGCCGGCGGAAAACGCCGTGCAATCCAGGATCACATCCGGCCGTTCGGCGCCGATATGCTGCTCAAGCAGATACAAGGCCGAAACATCCTTCAGGCTGGTCAGCATGCAGGCGCGCGTCGCCAGGCCGCGCGCTGCCAGGGCGGCCAACAGAGCATCCACCGGCGCAGTGTCGCCGGCCAGGTAATGGGCTCGGTAGAATAGGATCAGCGCCTGGCCGGTTTGCGGCATTACTGCCGCCGCCTGGCGATAGAGCCCGGCCGGCGGCACTGGTTCGGCTACCGGCGGTGGCGCTGCTGCATCGGTGATCAGCGCAGCCAGCCAGGCTAGCAGGCGGCGGCTATTGCCCGGGCCGCCGGCATCCAGGCAGGCTTGCGCTGCCTGCACCATGGCCGGCGGCAGGGTGGAAAGCGCGGTCAGCCTGTCATCCTGGCGGCCATCGCCGGAAACCAGGATCAGCCGGATGCCATGCTGCCGCGCCAGGCGCGCCAGTTCCTCGGCGCCATAGGGCCACCAGTCATGCCCGCCCAGCAGCCGGGCCAGGATCACCCGGGCATGGCGCGCCACCTGATCGATATAAAGGTCCACCGAAAGCGGATGACGCATCGGTGCCAGATCGGTCAGCGCCAGGCTGGGCTGATCACCCTCCAGGCCGCGCCAGGCGGTGGCCAGGCCGCGCCAGGCGATCGCCAGGCTGCCGAGATCGGAATCGGTGAAAGACAGCACCAGGATATCCGCCGGCTCCTGTTCGGGGTTGACCGGCGTCTCCTCGGCATCCAGTGCCTGGGCCTGCCTAACCGATAGGTGCAAGGGCCGCTCCCTCGATGCCGGCCAGGATCGCCGCATGATCCAGGCCCTTGCGGCCGATCAGCACCAGGCGGCCGTCATTGTCTTGCGCCGGGCCGTCGAAATGGCCGGCAACACGCGGGCCGACGGCTTGCGCCAGATAACGCATCGGCTTGCCGGCGACGCGCAGATAGCCTTTGGCGCGCAGCACGCCCTGGCTTTCGGCCAGACCGGTCAGCGCATCCAGCAGCGCTTGCGGCGCCGCCAGCGGCGGCAAAGTCAGCACCAGTGTTTCGAAATCCTCGTGGTCATGCTCGGCTTCGCTGTCGTGATGCGAGGGCCGGCTGGCGAGATCGTCCTCCGCTGCTGCGCCCAGGCCGAGCAGAATGGCGGCTGCCACCGCGCCATGGCTGGCTTCGATGATCGGCACCGCCTGGCGTGTCAGTTCGGCGCGGATGCTGGCCTGCACCTGCTGGCGCGTGGCGCCATCCATCAGGTCGGTCTTGTTCAGGATCACCATGTCGGCGCAGAGCAGCTGGTCCTCATAGACCTCGGCCAGCGGATTATCATGGTCGATCAGGCCGATCCCGGCGCGCTGCGCGATCACCGTTTCGGCATCCTCGGCGAAGCTGCCATCCGCCACGGCGGGGCCATCCACCACCGTCACTACACCATCCACGGTCAGCCGGTCGCGGATATTCGGCCAGTCGAAGGCTTTCACCAGTGGCTTGGGCAAAGCCAGGCCGGAGGTTTCGATCACGATGTGATCCAGCCGTCCGGGCCGCGCCAGCAGGCTTTCGATGGCGGGCAGGAAATCATCCGCCACGGTGCAGCAGATGCAGCCATTGGGCAATTCGATGATGGCATCTTCCGGGCAATCGGCGTTGCCGCAGGCTTTCAGGATGTCGCCATCCACGCCGACATCGCCGAATTCATTGATCAGCAGCGCGATACGCCGGCCATCGGCATGCTGCATCAGATGGCGGATCAGCGAGGTTTTGCCGGCGCCGAGAAAACCGGTGACGATGGTGCAGGGAATCTTGCCGATGGCGGTCATGCGGTTTGTCCTGGCTGGGCGGGGAGGGGCGGCAGGCGGGCAATGGTGCCGGCGCGGATCGCCGCCGGGCGCTGGCGCAGCGGCGTCACGCCATCCGGCGCGGCAGCATATTGGCTCAGGTAATCCAGCAGGGCGGCGCCGTCGCGGGCCGGTTCCAGGCCGCCGATCACGTAGCTCCACTTGCCCGGGGCGGCGATGGCGATGGTGCAGGGGCGTTTGCACACAGAAAGGCAATTGGCGTTGTGCAGGCGCACGCCGCCATCGGCGGGCAGCGCTGCGCGCAGCCAGTCGAGAAACGCCACGCCGGGGCGGGTGTCATCCTCCGGGGCGGCGCGGCAGGAAATGCAGACATGCAGGCTGACGGACACCGGTGCTTCCTCAAATGACGGGATGCAGCCGGGCGGCAAGCGGGCAGTATCAGCCCGCCAGACCGTCCATCGGAAACAGCCAAGGCGGCGCACCCCGTCCGCATGGCTTGCAGTTCGTGACGGCAGGTCTCCTGGCTTGCGGGTCATCATCCGGCGCCGCCTTCCCCGGTTTTCACCGAGTGACATTGTGGCGCGGACTCGTCGCTTACAGTTGCGAGGGCAGCTGCGGATTGGTCACCGCATTCCCTTAACCGTCATTAGGTTCAGGACCTGTTACCAGAGGGTCCGGGATTGACCAAGGCTGGCCGCTGGCAAGAAGCAAATCGCAGCGCGTAGCGGGGCTACGGGCAAGATTTGCGACGCTGTCCGGCGGCCAGCCTTGGTCAACCCCTGTGGGGCGCCAGGTATTTGCTGCCCGGCGTTGTCGACAGGCCTCACCGATGCCCCACATCGCTTTCGGCCTGCCTCCTAGCCGGGCAGCAAATACCTGGCGTCACGGACCCTCTGGTAACAGGTCCTGAACCTAGGCCATACGCCCGGGGCGCGGTGCTGTCAACCGGTGAAGCCGGCCGGGCCTTGCCACAAAAGCAGGCCGCAGCCGAAATAGAAAGCGATTTCAGTGATTTGCTGGGCGGCGCCGAGGCAGTCGCCGGTATAGCCGCCGATCCGGTGGCGGAAATACAGGCCCAGCGGCAGGATCAGCAGCAGGCCCAGCAGCAGGCCAGGCCATGCAGATGGCCCGAGCAGCAGCCAGACCGGCAGGATGCCGCAGAGCGCGCCGAAGACCACACTGCCCGGCGCCATGGCCTCCACCATCGGCTTGGCGCGGGCGGCATCTTCGTCGCGCACATAATCCAGGCGCCAGATCAGCAGCATCGGCAGCCAGCGGCTATAGCCATGCGCTGCGATCAGGATGGCCGGCAGCAGGGCGGGCGGCAGCTGCATCAAGAGGGCGGCCTTCAAGCCCAGGGCCAGGAACAGGCCGAGCGCACCAAAACTGCCGAGCCGCGAATCCTTCATGATGCGCAGCACATCGCTGCGTTGCCAACCGCCGCCGAACCCATCGCAGCTATCGGCCAGGCCATCCTCATGGAAACCGCCGGTAAACAGAATACTGGCCGTCATGCTCAGCAAAACCGCGACCGGCAATGGCGCCACCAGCAAGGCCAGCCACAGCACCAGGGCCGCCACGCCGCCGACCAGCAGGCCGACGAGGGGAAAATAGCGCGCCGATTGATTGAGCTGCGCCGCGCCATGGCCGATCCAGCCTGGCACCGGCAGCCGGGTGAAATACTGCATGGCGGTCAGCAGCAGGCGGATTTCGCGGCCGATCATGGCGCGGTCTGCTGGCTGACCCCGGCGGAATCGAAACTCGCCATCTCGGCCAGGAAACCCGCCGCCGCGCGCACCAGCGGCAAGGCCAGTGCCGCCCCGGTGCCTTCGCCAAGGCGCAAGCCGAGATCGAGCAGCGGTTCGGCGCCTAAGGCATCCAGCAAGCGGCGATGGCCACGTTCCTCTGAACAATGGGCATAGAGGCAGCATTCCGTAACGTGCGGATCAAACCCGCGTGCCACCAGCAGCGCCGCCGTGACGATGAAGCCGTCCACCAGGATGGTGATGCGGCGCGCGGCGGCTTCCAGCATGGCGCCGGCCATCATGGCGATCTCAAAACCGCCGAATTGCCGCAGGGTTTCGAAACTATCCAGCGGTGCTGGGCAGCGCGCGGCCGCCTGGCTCAGCAGCATGGTTTTGCGCTGCAGCCCGGCATCATCCAGCCCGGTGCCTCGCCCGACGATCTCCGCCAGCGGCAGGCCCAGCAGGCGATGCGCCAGCAAAGCGGCACAGGCGGTGTTGCCGATGCCCATTTCGCCAAGACCCAGCAGATTGCAGCCCTTTTCGGCCAGATCGGCGACGATGGCGCGGCCGGCATCCAGCGCCGCCTGGCATTGTGCCGCGCTCATCGCCGGCTCATGAATGTAGTTATGCGTGCCGGGCGCGATCTTGCGATCCAGCAGGCCGGGCATGCTGCCGAAATCATGTTTCACGCCGGCATCCACCACTAGCAAATCCCAGCCGGCCTGGCGCGCGAATACATTCACCGCCGCGCCGCCCTGCAGGTAGTTCAGCACCATCTGCCAGGTCACGTCCTGCGGAAAAGCCGAGATGCCGGCCACAGCAGCGCCATGATCGGCGGCGAACACCACCAGAGTCGGCTGCCTTAGCTGCGGCGCTGTGGTCTGCTGGATCAGGCCGAGTTGCAGTGCCACCTGTTCCAGCCGGCCAAGTGAGCCGGGCGGCTTGGTCTTGCCATCGATGCGGCGTTGCAATTCCTGGCGCAGGCTGTTGGTCATCATCTCGGCTCCGCTGAACGGGCGCCGACCATAAACCGCCGCGGCTTTATTGCAACAGGTCGGCTTTGCTATAGGCTGCGCCGCCATGATTGAAGCGGCTCCGATTTCCTATCCTGCCCATGGCGGTAATCTGGCCTGGGCGGCAATGCGGTTTCCGGCGGCGCCTCGGCCCTGGCTCGATCTCAGCACCGGGATCAATCCCTGGCCTTATGCGCTGTTGCCGGAGGATGGCGCCGATCTGCATCGCCTGCCTGATGCGGCGATGGAAGCGGCGTTATGCGCTGCCATCGCGGCTCGGATCGGCCTGGATGATGCCGCGCGCATTGTGCTGGCGCCGGGCAGTGAAAGCCTGATCCGGCTGTTGCCGCGCTTGTTGCCATCTGGGCCGGTGGCGATCCTGGCGCCGAGCTATAGCGGCCATGCCGAAGCCTGGGCTTTGGCCGGGCATGCGATTCTGGCTTCAGCGAATCCGCTTCAGGTTGCGGCCCCGGTGCGGGTGCTGGTCTCGCCCAACAATCCCGATGGCCGCTGCTTTGATATCCGTGTGGCGCCGGAGGATGGCCTGCTGGTGCTGGATCGTGCCTTCGCGCCATTTGCCGCCGCGCCGCCGGGTGAATGCATCGCGCTCTATTCCTTCGGCAAATTCTTCGGCCTGCCCGGTTTGCGGCTCGGCTTTGCCGTGGTGCCGGTGCCTTGGGCCGCGCGGCTGCGCGCCGGCCTGGGCGCCTGGCCGGTCAATGCGCTGGCCTTGCGCGTGGCCTGCCGCGCCTATGCCGATACGGCGTGGATTGCTGCCACCACACAGCAGCTGGCGGCAGCGCGGCAGCGGCTGGATACCCTGCTGGCGGCGCATGGTTGGGCGGTGGCGGGCGGCACCGATCTGTTCCGTCTGCTGCGCGATGCGCGGGCGCCGGCCTTGTTCCGCCATCTTGCCGCCGCCGGCATTCTCACCCGCGTGTTTGACTATGATGTCATGCTGCTGCGCCTCGGCCTGCCGGGTACCGAAGCCGAATGGCAGCGGCTGCATATGGCTTTGGAGGCTTGGCATGGCTGACCTGGATGAAACCGAGATCAACCGTCTGCATGCCGAGAAGAAGGCGCGCATCAAGCAGGCACGCGACCGCATGATGGCGGAAAAGACCGTGGAGAAGGGCCTGTTGATCATCCATTCCGGCAATGGCAAGGGCAAATCCTCGGCGGCTTTCGGCATGGCGTTGCGCTGCCTCGGCTGGGGCATGCGGGTGGGCGTGGTGCAGTTCATCAAGGGCGAACGGCCAACCGGCGAGAAACTGTTCTTCTCGCGCTTCCCGGATCTGTGCCGCTTTGTCAGCATGGGCGAAGGCTTCACCTGGGAGACCCAGGATCGCGCCCGCGATATTGCGGCGGCCGGCGCCGCCTGGGCCGAGGCGCTGAGCATGCTGCGCGATCCGGCTTATGATTTTGTGCTGCTGGATGAACTGAATATCGCGCTGCGCTACGAATATCTGCCGCTTGCGGATGTGCTGGCGGCGTTGCAGGCGCGGCTGCCGATGCAGCATGTGGTGATCACCGGGCGCAATGTGAAACCGGAATTGCTTGATCTCGCCGATCTCGCTACCGACATGACCCTGGTGAAACATCCCTTCCGCCAGGGCGTGAAGCCACAGCGCGGCATCGAATTCTGAATATGGCGGCGGAAACCCATCTGCTGCTGGCCTTGCTGGCTTTGCTGCTGGAAGCCGTGTGCGGTTATCCCGATGCGCTCTATCGCGTCATCCGCCACCCGGTGGTGTGGATCGGGGCGCTGATCAGCGCGCTGGAAAGCCGGTTCAATCATGCTGCCTGGGCTTTTGCCTGGCGTCGTGCTGCCGGGCTGCTGGCTTTGCTGCTTTTGTTGCTGGTGGTGGCCGGCATCGCTGTTGCCCTGTCGCTGGCTTTGCGCGCGCTGCCCTATGGTGTGCTGCTGGAGGCGTTGCTGGCCTGTAGCCTGCTGGCACAGCGCAGCCTGGGTCAGCATGTCGCTGCCGTGGCAGGCGGCCTGGATATTGATCTGGCCGCCGGCCGTGCCGCCGTCAGCCGCATCGTCGGTCGTGATCCGAACAGCCTGGATGAGGCCGGCGTTTCGCGTGCCGCCATCGAAAGCCTGGCGGAGAATTTCTCCGATGGCGTGATCGCGCCGTTTTTCTGGCTGCTGCTGGGTGGCCTGCCCGGCATCCTGCTCTACAAGGCGATCAACACCGCCGACAGCATGATCGGCCACAAGAGCGAGCGCTATCTGGCTTTCGGCTGGGCGGCGGCGCGGCTCGACGATCTGGTCAATCTGCCGGCATCACGGCTCACCGCCTTGTTGCTGACGTTGCTCGTGCCAGGCAAGTTCCTGCGCAGTTGGCGCGCCATCCTGCGCGATGCGCCGCGCCATCGCTCGCCCAATGCCGGCTGGCCGGAAGCAGCGATGGCCAGTCTGCTCGGTTTGCGCCTGGCCGGGCCGCGCCGCTATGGTGGCCAGATGATAGAGGATCACTGGATGGGCGATGGCCGGGCCGAGGCGGCTGCGGCCGATATCCGTGCCGCGCTGGCGCTCTATCGCCGCGCCTTGCTGCTGCTGTGGTCGCTGCTGGCGCTGGCCTGGCTGGTTTCAGCCCTTCAGCTTTAGCGGCAGGCCGGCGGCGACGAAATAGGCCGCTTGCACGGTGGCGGCAAGGCGCTGATTCAGCCGCCCGGCTTCATCGCCAAAGGCGCGCGCCAGGGCATTCATCGGCATGATGCCGAGGCCGACCTCGTTGCTGACCAGGATCACGCTGCCGGGACGGCCCGGCCCGGGGCCATGAGGAGCCGGCAAGGCGGCGCAGAGTTTCTCGGTTTCCGCCGCCACATCGCGGCCGGCTTCCATCAGGTTACTCAGCCACAGGGTCAGGCATTCCACCAGCACGGCGCGGCCGGCGGCGGTTTCGCGTGCGATCACCGGCGCGATCTCCAGCGGCTCCTCAATGGTGATCCAGGCCGCACCGCGATCCAAACGATGCCGGGCGATCCGCGCCTTCATTTCATCGTCGCGTGCCTCGGCCGTGGCAAGATACACCCGCGCCGCGCCGGGCAAGCCGGCCAGCAGGTTTTCGGCAAAACGGCTTTTACCCGAGCGGGCGCCGCCAATAACGAGGGTGGTCGGGATCAGGGTTGTTCCGGTCATTTCGATTCCGATACAAGCTATGGCATCGTCCAGCAAGGCTCCGCCATGTCGCCGTCTTCCGTTTCGCCGCCTTTGGCCCTGATGATCCAGGGCACCCATTCCGATGCCGGCAAATCGCTGATTGTCGCCGGCCTGTGCCGGCTATTCACCCGGCGCGGCCTGCGTGTGCGCCCATTCAAGCCGCAGAATATGTCGAATAATGCTGCGGCCACACCGGATGGTGGCGAGATCGGTCGCGCCCAGGCCTTGCAGGCGCGCGCCTGTGGCGTGGCGCCGATGGTGGATATGAACCCGGTTCTGCTCAAGCCGCAAAGCGCTACCGGCGCCCAGGTGGTGGTGCAGGGCCATGTGCTGGGCCAGCGCCAGGCGCGGCAGTATTTTGCCGAGCGCCAGGGGCTGCTACCGGCGGTGCTGGACAGTTTCCAGCGGCTGGCCGGCCAGGCCGATCTGGTACTGGTGGAAGGTGCCGGCAGTCCGGCGGAAGTCAATCTGCGCGCCAATGACATCGCCAATATGGGTTTTGCCCGCGCTGCCGGCCTCAATGTGGTGCTGCTCGGCGATATCGAGCGCGGCGGCGTGATTGCCAGCCTGGTCGGCACCCGGGCGGTGCTGGCGCCGGATGATGCCGCGCTGATCCGGGGTTTCATCGTCAACAAGTTTCGCGGCGATCCCAGCCTGTTCGATGCCGGCATGGCGCGCATCGAACAGGATACCGGCTGGCGCAATCTCGGCCTGGTGCCGTATCTGCCGCGTGCCGCCTTGTTGCCGGCGGAAGATGCCATGCAGATCGAGCAGCGCCACGCCGAACGGCCCGATGGCTGCTTGCGCATCATCGTGCCGCGTTTTCCGCGCATCGCCAATTTCGACGATCTCGATCCGCTGGCCAGTGAACCGGATGTCAGCGTGGATTTCATCGGCGCCGGCCGGCCGCTGCCGCAGGATGCCGATCTGATCCTGCTGCCCGGTTCCAAGACCACGATTGCCGATCTCAATTTCCTGCGCCAGCAGGGCTGGGATATCGATCTGCTGGCGCATCACCGCCAGGGCAAGCCGGTCTTTGGTTTGTGCGGCGGTTATCAGATGCTGGGCCGCTGGATCGATGATCCCCTCGGCCTGGAAGGGCCGCCGGGCCGCGTCGCCGGGCTGGGCCTGCTGGATTTTGACACCGTGCTGGCCGCGCACAAGATCGTCGGCCCCGCCAGCGGCGCCACGGTTGCCGATGGCATTCCGGTGCAGGGTTATGAAATTCATGCCGGGCGCAGCCAGGGGCCGGCCTTGGCGCGACCGCTGCTGCGCCTGGAGGGTGCCGGTGCCGCAGACGGGCGGCTGGATGGCGCCATCAGTGCCGATGGCCTGGCCGCCGGCTGCTATCTGCATGGCCTGTTTGCCAGCGATGCCTTCCGCCGGCATTTTCTGGCCTATTGGCGTCCGCACAGGCTGAGCCGGCTGGCCTATGAGGTCGAGGTGGAGGCTGTGCTGGATGAACTGGCGGTGCATCTGGAGCGGCATCTGGATGCCGATGCCTTGCTGGCCCTGGCGGCGCGCGAGCAGTGATCAACTTAATATGAAAACTGTAGACAGTTTATAATCTGCTTGCTAAACTCCGCGCCAATGACCAACCCGGCCGAAAAGCGGCCGGGCCTGGCCCGGGTGCGGCGTCCTGCCGTCAACCCCTTGGAAAAGGAAGGAAATGTCGGTGAGCGGGTATGATGTGATCGTTGCCGGTGCGGGCAATGCGGCTTTGTGCGCGGCGATTTCGGCGCGTGAGAATGGCGCCCGCGTGCTGGTGCTGGAACGCGCCCCGGAATCGGAAAAGGGCGGCAATTCCTATTTCACCGCCGGCGGCTTCCGCTTCGCCCATGATGGCCTGGAGGATGTCTGCCAGGATATCCTGACCGATCTTTCCGAAGCCGAGCGCGCCATGATGGTGCTGCCGGCGCATGGCCGGCAATTCTTCTATGACCAGATCATGGAAGTGACGCACCATCAGTCGGATGAAGACCTGGCCCGCCTGCTGGTGGATCGGTCGCGCCCCACCATGGCCTGGCTGCGCAGCCATGGCATCCGCTTCGTGCCGATGTTCGGCCGACAATCCTATCTGGTCGATGGCAAGCAGGTTTTTTATGGTGGCGTGAATATCGAGGCGGTCGGCGGCGGCGCCGGCCTGGTGGAGGCCGAACTGGCCCGCGCCGAAAAGCTCGGCATCGAAATCCGCTACAGCACCGCCGCCATCGGCCTGATCCAGCGCCAGGACCGCGTGGTTACCGGCGTGCGGGTGCGCAGCCCGCAGGGTTATGACGAGATCGAGACCAAGGCGGTGATCCTGGCCTGCGGCGGTTTTGAATCCAATCCGGAAATGCGCGTGCGTTATCTCGGCCCGGGCTGGGATCTGTGCCGCGTGCGCGGCACCCGCCACAATATGGGCGAAGGTATCAACATGGCACTGGCGATCGGCGCCCGGCCCTATGGCAACTGGTCGAGCTGCCATGCCTGCGAATGGGATATCTCGGCGCCGCCCTATGGCGATCGCTGGGTGCTGGACAATTTCCAGAAACATTCCTATCCGCTTGGCATCATGGTGAACCTGGATTGCCAGCGTTTCGTGGATGAAGGCGAGGATTACCGCAACCTGACCTATGCCAAGTTCGGCCGCGAGATCATGAAGCAGCCGCGCCGCACCGCGATCCAGATTTTCGACCAGCAGACCGTGGGCCGCCTGCGCGACGAATACCGCATCAAGGAAGTGACCAAGGCCGAATCCGATACCATTGCCGGCCTGGCCGAACAGCTCGATCTCGATCCGGCGGCGCTGGAAAAGACCATCAGCGAGTATAATGCCGCCTGCGGCCCGCAGCCCTACAATCCGGCGATCCTGGATGGCAAGGCCACCACCGGCATCACGCCGCCGAAATCCAACTGGGCGCTGCCGATCAACAAGCCGCCCTATGTCGCCTTTGTCACCACCACCGGCATCACCTTCACCTTTGGCGGCCTGCAGGTGAATACCAAGGGCGAGGTGCAGGACATGACCGATCAATCGATCCCCGGCCTCTATGCTGCCGGCGAACTGGTCGGTGGCCTGTTCTATGAAAACTATCCGGGCGGCACCGGCCTGATGTCGGGTTCGGTGTTCGGCAAGCTGGCGGGCGAAAGCGCCGCCGCCTTTGTCGGCGCCAAAGCTAGCTGAAGCCGCGCGTCATGACCGGCTTGCGGCGTTACCAGCTTTTTATCGACGGGGCCTGGCGTGATGGCGCACGCGGCCGCGTGTTCCAGAGCAGCAATCCCTTTGATCGTCAGCCTTGGGCGGAAATCCCTGAGGCCGAGGCCGAGGATGTGGCCGAGGCGGTGGCGGCGGCGCGGCGCGCCTTTGCCACGGTCTGGGGGCCGATGCCGGGCGTGCAGCGCGGCCGGCTGATGCTGCGCCTGGCGGAATTGCTGGAAGCCGCCGCTGCCGATCTGGCGGTGCTGGAAACCACCGATAACGGCAAGGTGATCCGCGAAACCAAGCCGCAGATGCTGTTTGCCGCCCGGCAATACCGCTTCTTCGCCGGCTATGCCGACAAGCTTTATGGCAGTGTGATCCCGCTCGATCAGCCGGAAGTGTTTGACTATGCCATGCGCGTGCCGCTCGGCGTGGTGGCGCTGATCACGGCGTGGAATTCGCCGATGGGGCTGCTGGCCAACAAGCTGGCGCCGGCCCTGGCGGCGGGCAATTGCGTGGTCATCAAGCCCTCCGAGCATACCTCGGCCACCACGCTGGAATTCTGCCGTCTGGTGGAACAGGCCGGTTTCCCCAAGGGGGTGATCAATGTGGTGACCGGCGCTGGCGCTGTCGGCCAGATGCTGGTGGAAGCGCCGGGCCTGAACCGCATCAGCTTCACCGGCAGTGCCGAAGTGGGCCGCAAGATCGCGGCGGCGGCCGGGCGCAATCTGGTGCCGGTGACGCTGGAACTGGGCGGCAAGTCGCCGAATATCATTTTCGCCGATGCCGAGATTGGCAAGGCGGTGGGCGGCGCCATTGCTGGCATTTTCGGTGCCACCGGCCAGACCTGCATCGCCGGCTCGCGCCTGCTGGTGCAGAAAGCAGTCTATAATCAAGTGCTGGATGGCCTGGTGGAGCGTGCCGCGCGCATCAAGCTCGGCAATCCGCTCGATCCAGCCACCGAAATGGGTTGTGTCGCCAATGAGCCGCAATTCCAGCGCATTCTGGATTGTATCCAGATGGCGAAGGATGACGGCGCCCGGCTGGTGGCGGGCGGTGGCCCGGCCGGAGATGCCGCGCTGGGCAATGGCCTGTTCATCCAGCCGACCATTTTTGCCGATGTCGCCAATAGCTCGCGCATTGCGCAGGAAGAAGTGTTCGGCCCGGTGCTGGCCGTGCTGCCATTCGAGGATGAGGCCGAGGCGATCGAGATTGCCAATGGCACGCGCTATGGCCTGGCGGCCGGCCTGTGGACCCGCGATATCGGCCGCGTGCATCGCCTGGTGCGCGCCATCGATAGCGGTGTGGTCTGGGTCAATACCTATCGCGCCGTGGCGGCGCAGGCACCGTTCGGTGGCGTGAAGGAAAGCGGCTTTGGCCGCGAGCGCGGCGAACAGGCGTTGCAGGAATTCACCACCAGCAAAAACGTGATGATCGATTTCTCGACCGAGGAGCGCGATCCCTTCGCGCTCAAGACCTGATCGCGGCCGCCATGTGTCGTGTTGCTCTTACCCCGGAACGCCAATGACCTATCTGGTTGCCGCTGACATTCCCGATGAACCGGCCGGCCTGGCTTTCCGCCGCCTGCTGCAACGGCCGCAAATCCTGCAAATCCCCGGTGCCCATAACGGCATGGCGGCATTGCAGGCCAAGGCCGCCGGTTTCGAGGCGTTGTATCTGTCCGGCGCGGCGATGACCGCCTCGATGGGCCTGCCCGATCTGGGTGTCATCACCGTCAATGATGTCTGCTTCTTTGTGCGCCAGGTGGTGCGGGCTTCCGGCCTGCCGGTGCTGGTGGATGGCGATACCGGCTATGGCGAAGCGCTCAATGTGATGCATATGGTGCGCTGCTTCGAGGAAGCCGGCGCCGGCGCGGTGCAGATCGAGGATCAGCTGCTGCCGAAAAAATGCGGCCATCTCAACGACAAGAAACTGGCCGATGCCTTCGACATGACGGCCAAGATCGCGGCTGCCGTGAAGGCGCGCAAACATCTGGTGATCGTGGCGCGCACCGATGCGGCGGCCAGCGAAGGGCTGGATGGCGCGGTGCGTCGCGCCGAGATGTATCTGGAAGCCGGCGCCGATGCGATTTTCTGCGAGGCGCTGACCTCGGCCGAGATGTTCCGCGAATTCTCGCGCCGGGTGAAGGCGCCTTTGCTCGCCAACATGACCGAATATGGCCGCACGCCGTTTTTCACCGCGTCGGAATTCGAGGCCATGGGTTTCAAGATGGTGATCTGGCCGGTCAGTGCGCTGCGCGTGGCAGCGAAGGCGCAGGAAGAACTCTATCAGGCGATCCGGCAGGATGGCGGCACGCATAACATGCTGCCGCGCATGCAGACCCGCGCCGAACTCTATGCCACCATCGGCTATCATGATTACGAAGCACTGGATGCCAGCATCGTCAGGACCATCACGCCCATGGGCATGCCGCAAGATGGCGGCAAGTGAACGATAAAACCGGAGCGAAACGCGTGAGTCACAGCATCAAGGACAAGGCCTATCTCATCACCGGCGGTGCCAGCCTGATCGGTTCGCATATCGCCGATGCCCTGCTGGCCGCCGGCGCCGCCGAAGTGCGGCTGCTCGACAATTTTTCCCTCGGCACGCCGGAAACCATCCAGCATCTGCTCGACAAGCCGCAGGTCAAGCTGATCCGTGGCGATATCCTGCGCCTCAATGAACTCATCGATGCGGCGCATGGCACGGATGGGGTTTTCGCCCTGGCCGGTTTCCTCACCCTGCCGATGTCGCAGAATCCCAGCCTGGGTGTGGCGGTGAATACGATGGGCATGGTCAACACGCTGGAAGCCTGCCGCCTGGCCGGCGTGCGCCGCATCATCTTCTCCTCGTCGGTTTCCACCTATGGCAGTTCCACGGATGATCCGATGGTGGAGGAGACGCCTTTCGGTGTTGCCGGGCTGCAACCGGCTTCCGCACTCTATGGCGCCAGCAAGCTGATGGGCGAAGCCCTGTGCGGCCAATATGCCAAGCTCCATGGCCTGGAATTCAACGCATTGCGCTTTTCCTCGGTCTATGGCGAGCGTCAGCATTGGCGCGCGGTGAATGCAGTGTTCATTGCCGAAGCCTGCGAGAAGGCGCGGCGCGGCGAAGCGCCGGTGATCATCGGCGATGGCACCGAAGTGCATGACTATATCTATGTCACCGACGTGGCCGATGCCTGCCTGGCCGGCATGGTCAGCGCCGGGCATAATCATGTGCTGAATATCTGCACCGGCGTCGATACCACGCTGACCGAGGTGGTGCGCATCGTGCTGGATGCCCATGGCCGCAGCGATCTGGCGCCGGAATACCGCGAGGATCGCCGCGCGGTGAAATCGATGAGCCTGAGCCGGCTGAATTTCAGCCGTGAGAAGGCCGAGCGCGAAATCGGCTGGGTGCCGAAGCTGAATGCCGATGCCGGCATCCGGCGTTATATCGCCTGGCGCAACGCCCAGGGCTAAGGGGCCGGGTTAGGAGACGGGAGCCACCATGCAGCAGCGCGCGATCCGGGCCGTATTCATGCGCGGCGGCACCTCCAAGGCGCTGATGTTCCGGCAGGCCGATCTGCCGGCGGCGCGCGCCGACTGGGTGCCGATCTTCCTGGCCGCCATGGGTTCGCCCGATCCCAATGGCCGCCAGCTCGATGGCATGGGCGGTGGGCTGTCCTCGCTGTCGAAAATCTGCGTCATCGGTCCGCCGAGCCGGCTGGATGCCGATGTGGATTACACCTTCGCCCAGGTCGGCATCGGCCGTGCCGAAGTGGATTTCGCCGGCAATTGCGGCAACATGTCCTCTGCCGTGGGGCCGTTCGCGGTGCAGGAAGGCCTGGTGCCGCGCCCCGCCGATGGCATGGCGCTGGTGCGCATCCATAATGTGAATACCGGCAAGATCATCCATGCCCATTTCGCCGTTGCCGACGGTGAGCCGCTGGTGGCCGGCGATTGTGTGCTGGATGGCGTGGCCGGCAGTGCTGCGCCGATCCGGCTGGATTTCATCGCGCCGGGCGGCGCCAAGACCGGGCGCGCCCTGCCTAGTGGCAACGCGGTAGATGATCTGATGCTGCCCGATGGCAGCCGCATCCGCGCCAGCCTGGTGGATGCCGCCAATCCTTGCATCTTCGTGCTGGCTGCCGATCTGGGTTTGAGTGGCACCGAGGCGCCGGCGCGGCTTGATGGCGATATGGCGCTGTTGGCCCGGCTGGAGGCGATCCGTCAGGCCGGCAGCGTGGCGATGGGCCTGGCGCCTGATCTGGCCGCCGCTGAGCGGCTGCAAAGTATTCCGAAAGTGGCGATGATTGCCGCGCCGCAGCCGTTCAACAGCCTGTCCGGTCAGGCCTATATGGCGGCAGACAGCGATATCCTGGTGCGCATGATCTCGGTCGGCCAGCCGCATCGCGCCGTGCCGCTTACCGGCGGGCTTTGCCTCGGCGTTGCCTGCCGGCTGCCCGGCACGCTGGCGCAAGGCCTGCTGCCGCCGGGCCATGGTGGCACCATCCGCATCGGCCATGCTTCGGGGATTCTCCTGGTGGATGCGCAGCTTGGCGGGCAGGATGCCGCCGGGTTGCCGGCGGTGGCGCATGCCACGGTCTACCGCACCGCGCGCCGGCTGTTCCAAGGCGAGGTGCTTTACCGCCCAGCGCGCTGAACGCGATAAATTCAGATGCAAACTGCCGACAGTTATACTATAAAAATATCATAATTCCTTGTTTTCCCATTGGAATCGCCCCGGAGCCGATGAACAGCATTCTGACCAGCCAGGTACGGCCGCAATCCCTGGTCGACTCCGTCGCCGAGCGGCTGGAAGCCGCCATCATGGCTGGCGAATTGCAGCCCGGGGCGCGCATCAGCGAACAGGCCCTGGCCGGTGCGCTCGGGGTCAGCCGTGGCCCGCTGCGCGAGGCGATCCGCCGCCTGGAAGGGCGTAAGCTGCTGCAGCGCACGCCCAATATCGGCGTGCATGTCGCCAATGTCTCGATTCAGGATCTGAAGAATCTGCTGCAGGTGCGCGAGGCGCTGGAAGGCATGGCCTGCCGCCTGGCCGCCAAGGCGATGACCGACAAGGAAATCGAGGAATTGAAGCGGCTGCTGGCCGAACATGGCCGCCAGGATGGCGTGCTGGAGGGCACCAGCTACTACCAGAATCCGAAGGACCAGGATTTCCACTTCTGCATCGTCAAGGGCAGCCGCAATAGCTGGCTGATCGACATGCTGTGCGACGGGCTGTACGACCTGCTGCGCGTCTACCGCTTCAAATCCAGCACCCGCGCGGGCCGTGCGGTGCAGGCCTTCAAGGAACACCAGGCCATCGTCGAGGCGATTGCCAGCCGCGATCCGGACCGCGCCGAAGCGGCGATGCGCCAGCATCTGCGCAATGCCCGGGCTTATGTGGAAGAGCATGAGCAGCGCGAGATCGAGCAGCGCGCGGCGCAGGATAACCAGCCGGTGGCGCTGGCCGAGGGCCTGGGCGCCCGCGCCAAGCGCAAGCCGCGCGCCAGGGCGGTCTGACCAGGGCGTTCTAACCGCTTTTCACCAGCACCGCATCGCAGGCCACCGCACCGGCGCCTTGCGCCAGCACCCGTACCGGGTTGACTTCCCAGGACGCAATGCTTTCAGCGCGGGCCGCGAAATAGGCTGAGACGCGCGCCACGGTTTCCGCCATGGCGTCGATATCCGCCGCCGGCTGGCCGCGAAAACCGGCGAAGATGCGGGCGCCGCGCAGACCGAGCAGGGCGCATTTGGCTTCGGCGGCGCTGACCGGGGCCAGGCGGAAGGCGACATCCTTGTAGAGTTCGGCGTAATAGCCGCCGAGGCCAACCATCACCACGGGGCCCAGCTCGGCATCGTGGTGGCAGCCCAGGATACATTCCACGCCGGGCGCCGCCATGGCCTCGACCAGAAAGCCGTTATCGGCTGCCTCAGGCAATCTTGCCGCCATCGCCTCTGCCGCTTCGCGCAAAGCTGCGGCATCGCGCAGGTTCAGCACCACGCCGCCGACCTCGCTTTTATGCAGGATGCTGGCGGCATGCACTTTCAGCGCCACCGGATAGCCGATGGCCTCGGCGGCGTTCACGGCGGCGGCGGCATCTTTGGCGACCTGGCCGCGCGGTACCGCCAGGCCGAGCGCCTTCAGCAGTGCCTTGCCTGCAGATTCGGTGCCGTCATGCTGTGCCAGGCAGGCATCGGCGGCGCTGAAATCCAGGGCCGGCGGCGCTGCCGGCTCGGCGACCGCGCGTGGCAACCGCGCCATCACACCCAGCGCGGCAATGGCGCGATAGGGGTCTTCAAACACCGCGAAGCCGGCGGCTTCATACCGCGCCACGGTTTCGGCATCGGCCACGATGCTCAGTACCATCGGCTTGGCCGGATAAAGCTGCGGCAAAGGCGACAGGATGGCGGAAAGTTTCGGCGCGATGCTGCGCGAGCCGGCGGTGACGGTGAAGAACGCCACCAGGGCATCAAAACCGTCCTGGCGCAAGACGATATCCAGATTGTCGCGCACCAGGGTCAGATCGTTGAAGGCCTGTGCCGTCACATCCACCGGGTTGCGCACGGCGGCATAGGGCAGCAGCGCTTTCAGCGCCTGCTGCGCCTCGGGCGGCAAGGCAGGCACCGCCAGGCCATGCTGGGTGGCGGCATCGGCCATCTGCACACCCACGGCGCCGGAAATCGTCACCAGGCCAAGCCGGTTGCCGGCGATGCGTGGGCAGAGTTGCAGCAGATAGGCGGCATCCACCATGGCTTCGGTATGCGGCATGCGCACCGCGCCATATTGCGCCAGCAGGCCATCGAATACTGCATCCGAGCCACTCAGCGCCGCCGTATGGGTCTGCACCGCCGAGGCGCCGACCTCGCTGGCGCCGGCCTTCATGAACAGCACCGGCTTGCCGGCTGCGCGCGCCGCTTGCAGGCCGGCCACCAGGCTGTCACGCGCATGCACGCCCTCGGCATAGGCCAGGATGATGCGGATATCGGGCTGCGCCGCCATCCAGGTTATGCCCTGGCCGACATCCAGCCCGGCTTCGTTGCCGGTGGTCATCCACTGGCCCAGGCGCACGCCGCGCTGCAAAGCGATCTTGGCCAGATGGCTGCCATAGCCGCCGCTCTGGCTGACAATGCCCACATCGCCGGCTTCCGGAAAGCCGCCCTCGAACAATGCGGAAAAGCTGGCATAGAGGCGATGGCGCACATTGAAGGCGCCGAGGCAGTTCGGCCCCAGCACCACCAGGCCGGATTCGCGGCAAAGCTGGCTCAGCTGGTCCTGGCGCGCCTTGCCATCCGGGCCGGATTCGGCGAAGTCGGCGCTGAACAGGATGGCGGCCCCCACGCCGCGCTGGATGCAGCCGGCCACCGCTTCCAGTGCCTGCCGCGCCGGCAATGCGATGATCGCCAGGTCGGCGGCTTCCGGCAGCTCGGCCAGGCTGGCATAGGCTTTCAGGCCCTGCACTTCGGCATAATTCGGGTTCACCGGATAGATCGGTCCGGCAAAGCCGGCATCCAGCAGATAGCGCACCGGCCGGCCACCGATGCGGGCCGGATTGTCGGAAGCGCCGATCACGGCAATGGAACGCGGCCGCATCAGCCGTTCGATACGCGCCAGGTTGTCGGTCATGGCTGGGTCACCGTTGCTTCGCCGCGCGCCAGATCATGGCCCTGGCAGGTCACGCGCAGGGCAAAGGCGGTATGGCCGGCGCGGCTTTCCGTCACCTGCAATTCCAGGGTCACGGCATCGCCGGCCCGTGCCGGGCGCAGCAGGCGGGCGCGCAACGTGCCGCCCTCACTCCAGGCCGCTTCGCCGAATAATTCACAGAGCCAGGGCTCGAATGGCGCCAGCAGCAGCATGCCCTGGGCGATGGTGCCGCCAAAAGGCGTGGCGGCGGCATAGGCCGGATCGGTATGGATCGGCGCATCGGTGCCGAGCAGGGCGCCGAAATCGCTGAACGCAGCCTGGGTCAGCGGCGGCGCCGGGCGGGTCAGAATCTGGCCGGTTTGCAACATCTGGGTCATCGGATCAGCAGGGCCAATAGAGAATGCGGCGGATATCCAGCACCGGGCGCGCCGCTGTGGTTTCGGTCGCCGGTACCTGCACGCGTTGTTCCACCACCACGAACCTTTTGTCGTTGCGGATATATTTGTCGGCGATGCGCACCAGCACTTCCAGCCTGTCGCCCAGATAGGCGGCGCTGCGCTGGGTCAGGCTTTCCTCGGCATGCAGCACACCGGGCGGCAGTTTCATCCGGGTTTTCATGGCGCGGATTTCATTGAGCAGAAAGGCCGGGATGCGTCGGCTGGCCTCATCCTGGCGGCCCAGGCAGGCATGAAAGCGGCCCAGGGCGGCGGCATCGATCTCCAGCGCCTGGGGCGGCAGGGCCAGGCCCACCGCAAGCTGGTCGTAGCCCAGCCCGGTCCAGCCGCCCATCCTCGTGTCTGCCTGCGGGCCGTCGCCGGCTGCTGGCTGCTGGGCAGACGCATGTCCCGGCATGGTTTCCTCCAAATATCTCGCTGGCCGGGATGCTGCCTTTCGCCCCGCAATCTGTCAACAGTTTTCAGATGACAGAAATCGGGAGATGGTGTAGGAAAAGCGTCCAGGGCAGCAAGTGACATGTCGAAGGGAAGAAAATGCCTTTGTTCAACGATTTCGGTTTCACCGACGAGCAGAAGATGATGCGCCAGAGCCTGCTCGGCCTGGCCGAGCGGCATCTGCCGCAGGAAAAAGTGCGGGAACTGGATCGCACCGGTGGCTGGCCCAAGGAAGCGTATAAGGAACTGGCCAAGGCGGGCTGGCTCGGTCTGCCCTATCCGGAGCGCTATGGCGGCCTGGATGGCAGCTACAAGGATGTGGCGATCCTGCTGGAAACCTTGTCCTATCACTATGCCTGTTTCGCTACCACCTACATGACCAGCGTGATCTATGCCGGCCTGCAATTGCTGCATAACGGCAGCGAGGAATTGCGGCAGGCCTATATGGTGCCGATGATCCAGGGCGATATCTACATCGCCTTCGCGCTCACCGAGCCGCAGACCGGCTCCGACGCCGCCTCGATCAAGACCCATGCGGTGCGCGATGGCGGCGACTACATCATCCGCGGCCAGAAGTGGTTCATCACCTCGGCGCATATGGCGGATTACTTCGTGCTGGTGGTGAAGACCGATCCGTCCGCCCAGCCGGCGCATAACGGTTTCAGCCTGTTTCTGGTCGATGCCAAGGCGCCGGGCGTCAGCATCCGGCCGATCGAAACCATGGGCCGCCACACCACCCATACCAATCAGGTATTCTTCGACGATGTGCGGGTGCCGGCGGAAAACCTGATCGGCCAGGAGAACCGTGGCTGGCGCGCGCTGATGCGCGGCCTCAATCTGGAACGCATGTGCATTGCCGCCTGCGGCGCCGGCAATGCCCAGAAGGCCATCGATATCGCACAGGATTACGCCACCCAGCGTATCCAGTTCGATCAGCCGATCAGCAAGTTCCAGGTCATCTCGCATAAGCTGGCCGATATGCGGATCAAGGCCGAGATCGCCCGCCTGGTCACCTATCGCACCGCCGAGATGATGGATGCCGGCGCCGATACGCGCATGGAAACCGCCATTGCCAAGATCGTCGCCACCGACAATGATTTTGAATGCGCCCATATCGGCATGCAGGTGATGGGCGGCGCCGGCTATTCGATGGAGCATGACATGCAGCGCCTGTTCCGCGATTCGCGCCTTGGCCCGATTGGCGGCGGCAGTAACGAAATCCAGCGCAACATCATCGCCAAGCTGATGGGGCTTTGAAGATGTCTGATACACCGCCGCCGCGCGGCATGTATTTTGAGGATTTCACCGTCGGCCAGGTGCTACGCACCGGCCGGCGCACGGTGACCTCCACCGATATCGTGAATTTCGCCTGCCTGTCCGGCGACTTCAACGATGTGCATTGCAATCACGAATATGCCAAGACCACGCCGTTCGGCGAACCCATCGCCCATGGGCCGCTGGTCTTTGCCATTGCCGCCGGGCTGAATTATGCCTCCGGCATCAACGATGGCACGCTGATCGCGCTGCTCGGCATCGATAAATGGCGCATGAAAAAGCCGGTCAAGCATGGCGATACCATCACCGTGCAGACCATTGTGAAAGCCAAACGCGAAACCAGCCAGCCGGATCGCGGCGTGGTCACTTTCGACCGCGCCTTCGTCAACCAGCATGGCGAGGCGGTGCAGGAGATGGAAGTCACCATCATGTATCGTCGCCGGCTCTGACGACTGGTCCCTAAGATCGTCATGGTCGGCGCAGGCCGACCATCCACGAGTTTTTGTTTTCAAGGCAGTAAATGAAAACGTGGATGGTACGCCTTCGCGTACCATGACCGGCTTTGTCGGCATCCGGCACGATGGCCTCAGCCATCAAGCTGTGCCGCCACCCAGGTCTCGACTTCGGGGCGGATCACCTTGCCGGTATTGTTGCGCGGCAGGCTGCCCTTGGCGACAAACAGCACATGTTTGGGCCGCTTGTAGGGCGCCAGTTCCTGGCGGCAGAGTTCGATCAGGGCTTCCGCCGTCACTGCGTCTTCCTGTTCCAGCGCCACCACCAGCACCGGGATTTCGCCCCAGCGCGTATCCTTCTGCTTCACCACCACCGCCTCGGCCACCAGCGGATGCGCCAGCGCCACGCGTTCGATCTCGGCCGGGTAGATATTCTCGCCGCCGGATTTGATCAGGTATTTGCGCCGGTCGACATAGTCCAGCCGGCCATCCTGGCGCCGCACAAACACATCGCCGGTATGATACCAGCCCTCGGCAAACGCCTCGTTGGTGGCTTCCGGCGCATTCCAGTAGCCGCTGAACAAAGTCGGCCCGCGCATCAGCAATTCGCCAGGCTGGCCCTCCGCCACGTCCTGGCCGGCTTCATCCACCAGCCGGATGGCGCAGAGCAGGCTTTCGGTCTTGGCGAAATCGCTCGGCGCGATGCCGCAGGCCAGCCGCCCGGCCGAGGCCGGCGGCATGCCGGTCTCGGTGCTGCCGAAAGTGTTGGTGAACGGCACGCCGAGCAAAGCGGTCAGGTCGGCAATTTCCTGCGGCGCGAACAGATCGGCCAGGGCGCCGAATTTTTTCAGCCGCTTCACCTTCGGCTGGCGCTGGCGCAGATAGGCCAGGGTCTGCGCCACCATGCCGGGGAAAAAGATCAGGTTGGACAGCGAATCGTTTTCCAGATAGTCGCAGATGGTCGGCAAGTCCGGTCCATCCAGCACCACCACCTTGCCGCCGAGCAGCAGCGAACCCAGGCCAAGCTCCACCGATGCCATATGAAATAGCGGCGACCAGGCCAGGAAAGTGTCGCCGCCATCGACGCCGTAATCGGTGACATAGACCAGCAGCCGCGCCAGCATCGCCCGGCGGCTGAGCAATGCGCCCTTGGGCAGGCCGGTGGTGCCGCTGGTATAGATGATGAACAGCCCGTCTTCCGCATCGGCGGCGGCTTCGCCGCTAAAAATCGGCGCCGCATCGATGCGTTGCGCCAGCCCGTCATCCACGGTCAGGATCGTGCCGGCCTCTGCAACCTCGGCCAGGCGATCCGCCAGGCGCGGCGATACCAGCGTGGCCTTCGGCGCCACCAGGCTGATGCAATGCGCCAATTCGCGCGGCGCCAGGCGCCAGTTCAGCGTCGCCACGATCAGGCCCAGGCGCAAAGCGGCCAGACTGAGTTCCAGGAAGATCGGGTGATTCTCGCTCAGGATACAAACCCGGTCGCCATGTTCGAGGCCCAGGCCGGCCAGCAATCCGGCCAGGCGCCGGCTGCGTTCGTTCAGGGCGGCATAGCTCCAGCTCTGGCCCTGCGCCACCAGCGCGGTTTTGTCGGGTTGCCGGCGGCATTGTTTGTCGAACAGGGCGGTAAGCGAAAGCTGCGCCGCCTGGCGCGCGGCATGGGTGATCGGCTGCACTGCTGTCATGGCGTTTCCTGAAAAGCCGGCGGCCTGCGCCATTCCTGTCCTGGTTCAACGACAGGCTGGATGGCAGGCCGGCGGGCGAATCGTCCCTTTCACTATTTCTGCGTTGACGCTCCGGTGAAAACACATTACTTTAAAAAATGTAAGATGTAGACAGTTTTCAGATGACAGAATTTGGCCGCCAGCCCCGGGCATGGCAGCCGGTCATCGGTTCGTCTTGGCGCCTCCGGCAGAGGGGCGGTCGTGAATTGGAGGGCGGGAAAGCCATGACAAGCGAGGCGCCGAACGGCGCGGCGATGGCAGCTTACGAAGCCGGCCTGAAGGCCGGCCGGTTCCAGATTCAGCAATGCGGCGATTGTCGCCGGCATGTGTTTTATCCGCGCGCGGTCTGCCCGCATTGCGCCAGCATGGCGCTGCGCTGGGTGCAGCCCAGCGGCCGTGGCGTGGTTTATTCCACCACCGTGGTGCGCCGCCCGGCCGACAAGGGCGGACCCTATAATGTGGCGCTGATCGATTTGGAGGAAGGTGTGCGGCTGATGTCGCGCGTCGATGGCATGGCGCCGCAGGATGTGACCATCGGCCAGCGTGTACGGCTGGCCCTGGCCGATATCGATGGCGCACCGGCACCGGTTTTCCTGCCGGAGGCTGTGTGATGGCGGCCGGCAAGCAGGGCCTGCGCGGCAAGGCCGCCTTTGTCGGTGCCGCCACCAGCTTCATCCAGGGCGCCCAGGGCCATAGCGCGCTGGAAATGATGGCGCTGGTGGCACATGCCGCCGCCGCCGATGCCGGTCTGTCGCTGCGCCAGGTCGATGGCCTGTTCGTCGGTATGCAGCAGGAATTCCTCTCCAGCCTGGCTTTTGCCGAATATCTCGGTCTGCGCCCGCGTTTTGCGGAAAATTCCCGCGTCGGCGGCTCGTCCTTCCTGTGTCATGCCCAGCAGGCGGCCTTGGCATTGGATGCCGGGCTCTGCGATGTGGCGCTGATCTGTTATGCCAGCAATCAGCGCAGCGCGCTTGGCCGGCTGCAAACCTCGGTGGCGGGCAATTGGTCGGAGATGGAAGCGCCCTACGCGGCGCGGTTTCCGGTCAGTTCCTACGCCCTGGCGGCGGCGCGCCATATGCATGAATTCGGTACCACGCGGGCGCAGCTTGCCGCCGTGGCGGTGGCGGCGCGCGATTGGGCGCGGCTCAATCCGGAAGCCTTTGCGCGTGATCCGCTGAGCATCGAGGCCGTGCTGGCGGCGCCGCTGGTCTCCGATCCGCTCGGCCGGCTCGATTGCTGCCTGGTCACCGATGGCGCGGCGGCGGTGATCATGACCCGCGCCGATCGCGCCCGTGATGGCGCCCGGCCACCGGTTTACCTGCTCGGTGCGGCGGCCGAGATCGGCCACAAGACGATTTCCGCCATGCCCGATCTCTGCCACACCGCGGCGGTGGCATCCGGCCAGCGCGCCCATGCCGAAGCCGGCACCAATCCTGCCGATGTGGATGTGGTGCAGCTTTATGATGCCTTCACCATCAACACCGTGATGCTGCTGGAAGATCTCGGCTTCTGCCCGAAGGGCGAAGGTGGCCGTTTCATCGCCGAAGGCCATATCGCGCCCGGTGGCGACCTGCCGGTGAACACCAATGGTGGCGGCCTGTCCTGCTGCCATCCCGGCATGTATGGCCTGTTCACCCTGGTGGAAGCGATCCGGCAATTGCGCGGCGAGGCCGGCGAACGCCAGGTGCCGGGCGCCGAGATTGCGCTGTGCCAGGGCAGCGGCGGGGTGTTTTCCAGCCAGGTCACCAACATCCTGGGCGCCGCTGCGGCGCTCTAGGCAATTTTTCTACAAGCAGACAATCAGGAGCGGAGGAAACAGTCATGATTTTTGCGAAGAGCCTGCGGGGCGTGTTACTCGGCGTTGGCGTCAGCCTGGGTTTGGCCCTGGTGGCCGGCAGCGCCATGGCGCAGAATTATCCCACCCGGCCGGTGAAGATGGTGGTGGGCTTCAGCCCGGGCGGCACCATCGATGTGGTGGCGCGCATCATTGGTGAGCATCTCTCCACCAAGCTGGGCCAGCCCTTCGTGGTCGAGAACCGCACCGGCGCCAATGGCATGATCGCCGCCGAAGCGGTGGCGCGCGCCGAGCCGGATGGCTATTCGGTGTTTGTCAGCAACAGCAGCACCATCACGCTGAACCCGACCTTGTTCAAGGATCTGAAATACAAGCCGCAGAGCGATTTTGCCCCGGTCACCACGGTGATCTCGGTGCCACTGATCCTGGCGGTGAATCCGGAGCATCCGGATGGCGCCAAGATCAAGAGCCTGCAGGATCTGATCGCGCTGGCCAAGGCCAAGCCGGGCGAAGTACCCTACGGCTCGGCCGGCAACGGCAATATCACCCATCTGGCGTTTGAATTGCTGAGCCAGAAGGCCGGCGTGAAGATGATCCATGTGCCGTATCGCGGCGCGGCAGCGGCGCAGACCGCCGCCTTCTCCAAGGAAGTGACGGTGATCTTCGACACGTTGTCGGCGGTGCCGCATGTCAAGGCCGGCAAGCTGCGCGCCCTGGCGGTGTCATCCGAACAGCGCCTGCCGGCTCTGCCGGATGTGCCGACTGTGGCCGAACTGGGCTATCCCGGCTTTGATATCAGCTTCTGGGTCGGCATCTTCCTGCCCAAGGCCACGCCGGCGGCGATCACCGAATTGCTTAATCGCGAGATCATTGCTGCCACCAAGGAAGCCGGCGTGCGCGCCAAGCTGGAGCCGCAAGGCACCATCCTGACGCTGAGCCCGGCGGAATTCGCCGCCAAGATCAAGAGCGAGACCGACGCGCTGGCCGAAGTCGTCGCCAAGGGCAACATCAAGGCCGATTGATCCGACTGTGACCGGGGCGGCGGCCGGCCTGGCCGCCGCCCTTTCTTTTTGCACCAGCGATGCAGGGGAGAGCGCCCGCATGACCAGCCGCGCCAATGCCGATCTTTATGCCGGCCTGCTGATCGCCAGTATCGGCGGCCTCGGCCTGTGGCTCAGTCTGGGGCAATCGCTCGGCAGCCTGTTCCGCATGGGGCCGGGTTATATGCCGATGCTGCTTTCCGGCCTGCTGCTGCTGCTCGGCGGCATCATTGCGCTGCGCGGCTTGTTGCAGGCGGATAGCCCGGTCCGGCTCGGCAGCCTGCGGCCGCCTTTGCTGATTGCCGGCTCGGTGCTGGCCTTCGCCTTCTGCATCCGCAATCTCGGCCTCGTGCCGGCAGTGCTGGCGGCAGTGCTGGTGGCCAGCCCGGCCTTGCCGGGTGAAGGGCGGCGGCGCTGGATTGAAATCCTGCTGCTGGCCGCCTTGATGGCACTGTTTTCGGTGGCAGTGTTCATCTGGGGCCTCGGCCTGACCCTTCCCGCCTTCACCTGGGGATTTGGCCGATGAGCGAGTTTCTTGCCAATCTCGCCACCGGCTTCGGCGTGGCCTTGCTGCCGGCCAATCTGGCTTTCTGCTTCGTCGGCGCCCTGCTCGGCACGCTGATCGGCGTGCTGCCCGGCCTTGGGCCGGTGGCGACCATCGCCATGCTGCTGCCGATCACCTTCGGCATGGAGCCGACCTCGGCGCTGATCATGCTGGCCGGCATCTATTACGGCGCCCAGTATGGCGGCTCCACCACGGCGATCCTGATCAACCTGCCGGGCGAAAGCTCGTCGGTGATCACCGCCATCGATGGCTACCAGATGGCGCGCCAGGGCCGTGCCGGCGCGGCGCTCGGCATCGCCGCGCTCGGCTCCTTCGTCGCCGGCTGCATCGCCACGCTGATCATCGCCCTGCTCGGCCCCGGCCTGGCAAAACTTGCCACCAATTTTGCCTCGCCGGAATATTTCTGCCTCATGCTGCTCGGCCTGATCGCCGCCGTGTCGATCTCGCGTGGCTCGATCCTCAAGGCGGTGGCAATGATCGTGCTCGGCATGCTGCTCGGCCTGATCGGCACCGATGTGCAAAGCGGCCGCGAAAGGCTCACTTTCGGCGTCATGGAATTGTCCGATGGGCTGGATTTTGTGCCGCTGGCGCTCGGGCTGTTTGGCTTGTCGGAAATCATCCTCAATCTGGTCAATCCGGAACAGCGCCAGGTCGGTGCCATCAAGGTGGATAAAATCTGGCCCGGCCGTGCCGATCTGCGCGCCTCGCGCGGCCCGGTTCTGCGCGGCACATTGCTGGGCTCGGTGCTGGGTGTGCTGCCGGGTGGCGGTGCCATTCTTGGCTCCTTCGCGTCCTATCTGCTGGAAAAGCGCCTGTCGCGCCATCCCGAACGTTTCGGCCATGGCGCCATCGAAGGTGTGGCCGGGCCGGAATCGGCCAATAATGCCGGCGCCCAGACCTCGTTCATTCCGCTGCTCACGCTCGGCATTCCCTCCAATGCGGTGATGGCGCTGATGATGGGGGCGATGATCATCCACGGCATCGTGCCGGGGCCGAATGTGCTGAACGAGCGGCCGGAATTGTTCTGGGGCATGACCGCCAGCATGTGGCTGGGCAATCTGATGCTGGTGATCATCAACCTGCCGCTGATCGGCATCTGGGTGAAGCTGCTCAGCGTACCCTACCGGCTGCTGTTTCCAGCCATCATCGTGTTTGCCTGCATCGGCGTGTTCAGCGTCAATTACAGTAGCTTCGATCTGATGCTGACGGCTGCCTTCGGTTTGCTCGGTTATCTGCTGATCCGTCTCGGCTGCGAGCCGGCGCCGCTGATCCTGGGTTTTGTGCTCGGCCCGATGATGGAGGAAAACCTGCGTCGTTCGATGCTGATCGGCCAGGGCGATCCGATGCTGTTCCTGCAACGGCCGATCTGCGCCGCCCTGCTCGCCGTGGCCGTGCTGCTGGTGCTGTTCGCCTCGCTGCCGCTGATCCGCCGCCGCCGCGAGGAAGTGCTGGAATAAGCGTTCAGAGTGCGAGGCGGAAGCCGCCCAGCCCGGCATCCCAGGCCACCGCCCAGCTGCCGGGCTGGCCGTTCAGGCAGCGCAGCAGCGAGATGCGCCAATGCGGCATGGTGCCGGCGCCAGCCATGGTAGCCACATGCCAGCGGGTCAGCGCCGCCGAGGGCGCGGCATCGTCCTGCCGGATCAGGAAACCGGTGCTGCGGCCCTGCCCGGCGGCCAGATGCAGCCGCCGCGTCGCCACCATGCCGGCCTGATCGATCTCCGCCACCACGGCGCCATAACCAAGATCGCGCAGGGCATCCTCGAAAGCATAAAGCCGGTCCGGGTCGCGCCGCGTATGGGCCAGGGTGAGCCGGTCATGCGCCAGGCCGAGCCGCGCCAAAGCCGGGGCGTAAAGCTGCTGCCGGGTCGGTGCGATCCACAGCACCTCGCGCGCTTTGGCATCCTGGCCCAGCAGGGCGGCGAGAAAATCGGTGACGGCGCCGATCTCGCCAGTGATTTCATGCAGGCCATGGCGGGGCAGGCCGCGCCAGGGCAGGTGCTGGTCGATCACGCCCAGGCCGGTGAACAGCCGGCGTTCGCCGGCGATGCGCGGGCGGTGCTGGCTGAAGCTGGCCAGCTTGCCACGCAGCCGATCGATGGCCGAACCGGGAGCGGTTTCCGGCGCCGGACTGAACAGGCCGGGCAGCAGGGGCTGGGCGGGAAGCAGGGCGGCAGACGCAACAGACAGAGGCATGGTCCCACTCCAAGGAACACTGTTGTGACACTTAATGTTCTATTATTGATCCTAAATTCTGTCAATAACCCTTTTTTGTTCTATGGGAACATCGGCAAATCTTGAATGAAAATAACCACTTGGGTGGTGAATAATGGCCGGAATCGTTCGCTGGGCCGCTTGAGGGAAATCAAGGCCGCTGCATCCGGCGGCGGCTAGAATGCCGCCATAACCCAGACAGAACAGGCCATCCGATGCCGAAGTCGAAACCGCCGCAGCCGGCTGCGCCGGCAGTTATTGCCAAGCCCGCCACACCTGCCCAGGCTGCGCCGGAACCGCAGAATTTCCTGCTCGATCGTGTCGCCAGCGCCGCCATGGCACGGGCAACATTAGGCCTGTCGCCGGCATCGCTGGCTTTGGCCTATTCCGATTGGGGCATGCATCTGCTCGGGGCGCCGGGCAAGAGGCTGGATCTGCTGCGCAAGGCCGGGCGCAAGGCGATGCGGCTGGGCGGTCATATGGCGCATTGCCTGAGTCAGGCCGGGACTGAAACCGGGGCCAGCGCGGCCTGTATCGAGCCTTTGGCACAGGATCGCCGCTTCAGCGACCCGGCCTGGCAGCAACCGCCCTTCAACTTCATCTACCAGGCTTTTCTGCTGCAACAGCAATGGTGGCACAATGCCACCACCGGCGTACCCGGGGTCTCGAAACATCATGAGGAGGTGGTGGAATTCGCCACCCGGCAGTATCTCGACATGCTGTCGCCAAGCAATTTCCCGCTCACCAATCCGGTGCTGCTGCAACGCACCCTGGCCGAAGGCGGCATGAATCTGCTGCGTGGCTGGGGCAATTTCATCGCGGATGCGCAGCGCCTGGCCACCGGCCAGCCGCCGGTGGGGGCCGAGGCCTTCCGGCCAGGCGAGACCGTGGCGGTGACGCCGGGCCAGGTGGTGTTCCGCAACCGGCTGATCGAATTGATCCAGTATGCCCCGGCCACACCCAAGGTGCAGGCTGAGCCGATGCTGATCCTGCCGGCCTGGATCATGAAATACTATATCCTCGATCTGTCGCCGCAGAATTCGCTGGTGCGTTATCTGGTCGGGCAGGGCCATACCGTGTTCATGGTGTCGTGGAAGAATCCGGATTACGACGACCGCGATCTCGGCATGGAGGATTATGTCCGGCTCGGCGCCCTGGCGGCGCTGGATGCGGTGGCCGCCATTCAGCCCGGGCGCCGCGTGCATGCTGCCGGCTATTGCCTGGGCGGCACGCTGCTGGCGATTGCCGCCGCCGCGCTGGCGCGGCGTGGGGATGACCGGCTGGCCAGCATGACCCTGTTGGCGGCGCAGACTGACTTCAAGGAAGCCGGCGAACTCACCCTGTTCATCGATGAAAGCCAGGTGCAGTTCCTGGAAGACATGATGTGGGAACAGGGCTATCTCGAAACCAAGCAGATGGCCGGCGCCTTCCAGTTGCTGCGCTCGAATGACCTGATCTGGTCGCGGCTGCTGAACGAATATCTGATCGGTGAACGCGGCGGCATGACCGATCTGATGGCCTGGAATGCCGATCAGACCCGCATGCCTTATCGCATGCATAGCGAATATCTGCGCAAACTGTTCCTGGGCAACGACCTGGCCGAGGGCCGCTACCGCCATGAGGGCCGGCTGGTGGCTTTGCATGATATCCGGGTGCCGATCTTTGCCGTCGGCACAGAGCGCGACCATGTGGCGCCGTGGCGCTCGGTGTTCAAGATCGACCGTTTCACCCATACCGATATCACCCTGCTGCTGACCAGCGGCGGGCATAATGCCGGCATCGTCAGCGATCTTGGCCGCAGCGACCGGCGCTATCGCATCGACCATCGCAAGGCCGACGATCCGGAAATCGATATCGCGGCCTGGATGCAGCGTAACGCCCCGCAGGCTGGTTCCTGGTGGCCGGCCTGGCATGACTGGCTGGTGCGGCAATCGAGCGGCTTGGTTGCGGCGCCGCAGCAACCTGGCAATGCCGGTGCCGGCCTGGTGCCGCTGCAGCCGGCACCGGGCAGCTACGTGCTGGGGCAATAGCGGTCCGATATGCGAAATACCATCTTGCCAGGGCAGCGGCGGCAATGCTAATTTATATAAACAATGTTGATATAAATGCAGGAGGAAGCCATGACCAAGCATGCCTATGTGGCCGGCGTCGGGATGACGCATTTTGTCAAGCCGGGTACCAATGATCCGTTTCCGGTGATGGCGCGCCAGGCCATCGGCGAGGCGCTGACCCATGCCGGGCTGGAATTCAGCGCCGTGCAGCAGGCCTATGCCGGCTATGTCTATGGCGATACCACCTGCGGCCAGCGCGCCGTCTACACTGCCGGCATCACCGGTATTCCAATCATCAATGTGACCAATGCCTGCGCCACCGGCTCCACGGCCTTGTTCCTGGCGCGCCAGGCGGTGGAATCCGGCGTGGTGGATTGTGCCTTGGCGTTGGGTTTCGAGCAGATGCCGGCCGGCGCCATCGATGTGATCTATCCGCAATGGCCCAGCCCGTGGCAGCCCAGCCTGGAAGCGGCGCAGCGTGTGCAGGGTGAATCCGAAGCGCCCTTCGCCGGCCAGCTTTTTGGCGGTGCCGGCCGCGAATATATGCAGCGCACCGGCATGGCGGCCGAAACCATGGCGGAAATCCAGGTCAAGGCGCGGCGCCATGCGGCCCATAACGAACGCGCGTTGTTCCGCGCCCCGGTGACGGTGGAGGAAGTGATGGCCTCCAAGGCGATCTATGGCCCGCTGACCCGGCTGATGTGCTGCCCGCCGACCTGCGGCGCGGCGGCGGCGATTGTCGTGTCGGAGGATTTTGCCCGTCGCCATGGCCTGAGCCAGGCGGTGCGGATCCGCGCCCAGACGATGGTGAGCGACCAGCCGGATGTATTCGAGGCCGGCAGCATGATGAAGCTGGTCGGTTATGACATGGCGCAGACTGCGGCGCGGCGGGTGTATGAAGCCAGCGGCGTCGACCCCCAGGATATCCCGGTGGTGGAACTGCATGACTGCTTCGCGTCCAACGAAGTGCTGGCCTATGACGCGCTGGGGCTGGTGGAAAGCGGCCAGGCCGAGCGTTTTGTGCGCGATGGCGACAACACCTATGGTGGCCGCTGCGTCACCAATCCCTCCGGTGGCCTGCTGTCCAAGGGCCATCCGCTCGGTGCCACCGGCTTGGCGCAATGTGCCGAACTGGTCTGGCAGTTGCGTGGCGAGGCCGGCGCGCGTCAGGTGGAAGGCGCCCGGCTCGGCCTGCAGCACAATCTCGGCCTTGCCGGGGTTTGTGTCATCAGCCTGTATGAGGCGCCGGCGGCGGCCTGAGCCATGCCAAGGTTTGAATCCGGCCGGCCTGCTGTCAGGCCGGCTGGTAATCCGTGATCCAGGCTTTGTCTTGTTCGCGCACCATGCGGTACAGCACGCTCCAGAAGGTGTCCAGATCCTTCTGGGGCAGGCCGCGCAGGCTGCGCTCGATATGCTCGAATTGCCGCTTGATCAGCCGGCGATGCAATTGCGCGCCCTTATTGGTGGCGTAGTTGCAGCGCAGGCGGCGGTCGGTCAATCCCGGCCGCTGCTCCATCAGGCCCATCTTGGTCAGCTGATTGAGGGTGCGCGAAAACGCCTGATTGGTGATGCGCAGAATCGAGAGCAGTTCATTCACCGTGATGCCGGGGCGGCAGACGGCGAAATGCAGCACGCGGTGATGCGGTCGGCCCAGGCCGTATTGCAGCAGCACTTCATCGGCCAGACTGGCCTGTTCCATATGCACGTAGAAAACCAGTTCCAGCGTGCGGCGCAGTGCGGTTTCGTCGGCACCGGCCTCGGCCGGCACAGCTTCGCCGGGCTTCACCGCCGTCGGACTTTGCGTTGCCTTGCTCCGTTTCGCCGCCATCGGCGCTCACCCCATATCCAGCCAGGGAATGCCGGCGGCGAAGGCTGCCGGTTCCGCTTCCAGGTCGCTTTGCATAAGGCAATTCCAGCGATTAAACCAGCCGAAGGCGGCAATCACCGCCACGATCTCGTGCAGGCCGTCGGTATCATAATGCCGCGCGGCGGCGGCGAAGGCGGCATCGGTGTTGCCCATCGGGGCGCGGCCGCCGACAGCGGCCAGGTCCAGCGCGGCGCATTCCGCCGCCGTATAAAGCGGCGAGGTGGCGCGCTGCGGCAAAGCCACGATCTTCTCCAGTGTCACGCCGGCATGGGCGGCGGCATGGGCAACATGCGCCGCGCTATAGCGGCAGCCGGCGGCCCGGCTGGCTTCGCTGGCGATCAGGAAGCGAAAGCCTTCCGGCAACTGTCCGGGACCACGGATCGTGCAGCGCACCAGGCCCAGCACGGCGCCAAGCAGGCCATCGCGCCGCGCCATGGTGAACAAAGCATTCGGGCGATAGCCGACAAATTCGATCAATGCCTGCAATTCGGCGGCATTGCCCCCGGCATCGGCATCGGCAAGCGGTTGGATACGGGCCATGGCGTCCTCCATTTATATAAATCTTGTTGATATATTATCATACCGGTGATAAAAGCGAAGCCAATCATCGCACACTCAAGCGAAAAACCGGAGGAAACCATTATGCATTTCCGTGCCACAGCATTGGCCTGCTCAGTTCTTGCCCTCAGTCTTGTCGCCGGCCTCACCGCTGCCCCGGTGCAGGCGCAACCGGCCGACAAGTTCCGCATCGCCGGCATCATTCCGCTCAGCGGTGCCTGGGGCATCATCGGCGAGAATATGCGCCGCGGCGCCACCATTGCCATCGAGGAACGCGGCGGCAAGGTGCTGGGCAAGCCGGTCGATATGATGTGGGAAGATACTGAAACCTCGACCCAGGTGGCGGTGCAGAAGGCGACCCGTGCGCTGTCGCAGGGTGTGCATACCGTATTCGGCGAAGTCTCTTCCGGCTCCACGCTGGCGATCATGAAGCTGACGCATCAGCGCAAGGTGCCGCAGATCGTCACGCTGTCGGCCGATGACCGCATCACCGGCGCCGATATGAGCCGCTACACCTTCCGCACATCGAACAATGTGTCGATGGAAAACGCCATGATCGGCGAATTCGCCAAGCGGCAGGCGGTAAAGAAGCTGTATGGCATCATTGCCGATTATCAGGTTGGCCGTGATATGTGGACCGCGCTGAAGGCCGATCTCGCCAGCAAGGGCATTGCCGTGGCCGGTGAGGAATTCGCGCCGATCGGCTCGAAGGATTACTCCATCATGCTCGACAAGGCGGTGAAATCCGGCGCCGATGGCCTGTTGCTGCTGGTGGTGGGTGGCGATGTGGTCACTTCGCTGAAGCAGGGCGGCGAAACCGGCCTGCCGCAGAAGATGAAGGTGATGGGCACCATGCTGATGGATGAGACGCTGGGTTTGGCCGTCGGCCCGACCGGCGCCATCGGCATCAATTCCACTTTGCGCTACCACTACACCCAGGATACGCCGCGCAACAAGAAGTTCGTTGCCGCCTATCAGGCCAAGTATAACGAATTGCCGAGCCAATATGCCGGCGAGGCTTATGACGGCCTGAGCTGGTGGCTCGACACGGTGGAAAGCACCGGTGTGTGGGATAAGGAAAAGTGGGTCGATGCCTTCCGCAATTCGGTGCGCCAGGATTCGGTCGAAGGCACCAAGCGCATGCGGGCTTGCGACAATCAGGCCGAGCAGCTCGGCTTGTTCGGTACCGCCATGACTGGCAGCGGCAGCAACCCCGCCGTGACGATGAAGGTGGTGGAAACCTTCACGGCGGCCAGCCTGTTCAAACCCTGCAACTGATCCTCCCCGGACAGGTGCAAAGCGGCGGGCGGCAGGCACTGCCCCCGCCGCCCATTCATTCATCAGACACCCTTTCTCCGTCAGACGGGGGAGCTTATGTCCACCATCGTCATCGGCCTCAGTATCGGCATGCTGCTGTTTCTGCTGGCGGCCGGCCTCACGCTGATTTTTGGCATGCTGGGCATCATCAATTTCGCCCATGGTGCGCTCTATATGCTGGGCGCCTATTTCGCCTATCAGGTGGCGGCCAGCTTCGGCACCTTCTGGCTTGCCCTGCTGATCAGCCCGCTGCTGCTGGCGCTGGTCGGCGCTGGCATCGAGCGGCTGGTTTTGCGGCCGATCTATAGCCGCGCGCATGAATTCCAGCTGCTCGCCACTTTCGGCCTCATCCTGGTGCTGGAGGAATTTGTGCGCGTCGTCTGGGGTCTGCAACTGCGCAGCATCGCACCGCCGCCGCTGCTGTCCGGCAGCGTCAACATCTTCGATACGGATATCTCCAAATACCGCCTGTTCGTGGTCGGCTTCGGTGCCGTCATGGTGGCGTTGCTGTTCTTCGGCATCGAGCGTACCCGTCTCGGTCTGATCCTGCGCGCCAGCAGCGACAATGCGGCGATGGCGGCGCATCTTGGCGTGGATGTGAATCGGGTGCGCACCGGTATCTTTGCGCTCGGCGCGGCGCTGGCCGGTATCGGCGGCACCATTGCCGGGCCGATGCTGCCGATTCAGTTGCAGATGGGTTTCACGGTGATCCTGGATTGTTTCATCGTGGTGATCATCGGCGGCCTGGGCAATATCCGGGGCGCCGTGCTGGGTGCCTTGCTGATCGGCATGACGCGCGCCTTCGGCCAGCAATATGCCGCCGAATGGATCGACATCGCCACTTATGCCGTGCTGGTCGCCACCTTGTTGCTGCGTCCCTCGGGTCTGTTCGGCGTGAAGGTGCGCACGGCATGAAACAGCGGCTGCATCCCGAATTCGCCACCATCGCCGCTCTGGCACTGGTATTTCTTGGCGCCGGCCTGATCAGCGCCGATGAAGGCTTCATCTATCTGGTGGCGCTGATCATGATCTGGTCGATCTTCGCGCTCGGTTATGATCTGGCTTTTGGCCTGGCCGGCCTGCTCTCCTTTGGCCATGCCGCCTTCTTCGGCATCGGCGCCTATGCCGCCGCCTGGGCCATGCTGGATGGCAATTGGCCGTTTTCACTGGCCCTGCTGGCAGCGGTGCTGGCCGGCGCTGGCTTGGCCTTGCTATTCGGTCTGATCGGGCGGCGCGTGTCGGGATTGTATTTCTCGCTGATGACGCTGATGCTGGCGGAATTGATCGCCATCGTGATGACCACGCGGCTGCGCCGGTTCAGCGGTGGCGTGGATGGCCTGCCGGGTGTACCGCGCCCGGCTTTGGGCGAACTCGATTTCTTCAGCAACCATATCTTCTACTGGAGCATCTACGCGGCTTTCATCGCAACACTGGTTTTCTGCGGCATCTTCAAACATTCGCCGCTCGGCCAGGCCTTGCAGGGTGTGCGACAGAATCCGGTGCGCGCCGAGCAGATCGGTTTCGACATTGTCGGCCTGCGGCTGGCCGCGCTCACCGTCTCGGGCGGCTTTGCCGGCCTGGCCGGTGCCTACCTCGCGGCGCTGATGATGTATGTCGGGCCGCAGATGCTGAACTGGAAAATCTCCGGCGATGTGGTGATCATGACGCTGCTGGGTGGCAGCGGTACGCTGATCGGCCCGGTGATCGGCGTCACCCTGGTGGAATTGCTGCGCGAGGGGCTCTCGGCCAGCACGCAATACTGGTATGGCATCCTCGGGCTGATCTTCATCTTCTGCACCATCTTCCTGCCGCAGGGCCTGGCGGGATTGGGGAGGCGGCTATGGCGGCGGAAATGAACGGCAAGCCGGCTTTGTCCTGCCGGGGTATCAGCGTGCGCTTTGGCCAGTTTCAGGCGCTCAATGATGTCAGCCTGGATCTGCCGCCGGGCCGCACCATCGCCCTGATCGGTCCCAATGGCGCCGGCAAGACCACCTTGATCAATGCGTTGAGCGGCCGTGTCAGCATGGCAGCCGGCCATATCCAGCTTGCCGGCCGTGATGTGACGGCGATGCCGGCGCATCGCCGGGCCGCAGCAGGCTTGGGCCGGTCATTCCAGATCATCAATATCTTTGAGCAGATGACGGTGCTGGAAAATCTGCGCCTGGCGGCCCAGCCGCGCCAGTTCCGCCGGCAACCTTTCTGGCGCGCGGTGGCGGCCTGGCCGGCCCTGGCCGAACGCGCCCGTGCGGTGGCGGCGGAAGTGGGGCTGGCAGCCGAACTGGATCTGCCGGTGGCAGTGCTGAGCCATGGCAAGCAGCGCGCGGTGGAACTGGGCCTGGCCCTGATGACCGAGCCGAGCGTGCTGCTGCTGGACGAGCCATTGGCCGGTGTTGGCCAGGCCGAGATCGAAACCACCATGGCTTTGCTCGACCGGGTACGGCGGAATCGCAGCGTGCTGCTGGTGGAACATAATATGGATGCCGTGATGCGCATTGCCGATGAGATCGTGGTGATGATCGGCGGCGAAATCCTGATGCGCGGCACACCGGATGCGGTCTATCGCGATGCGGAAGTGCGCCGGCTCTATCTCGGCAGTGAAGCCCAGGCGGTGCCGCATGCTTGAACTTCGGCAGGCGGATGTTTTTTATAGCAAGGCGCAGGCTTTGCATGGCGTCGATTTTGCCATTGCGGCCGGTGGCATTGCGGCGCTGATCGGGCGCAATGGCGCCGGTAAATCCACCTTGCTGCGCGCCCTGGCCGGCGGTCAGGCGCTGGCAGCCGGCCGGCGCCTGCTGGGCGAGACTGATATCACTGCCCTGCCGGCGCATCTATGCAGCCGGCGCGGTATCGCCCTGGTGCCGGAGAACCGGCAGATATTCCCCAGCCTGACAGCGGAGGAGAATTTGCGCCTGCCGGCCGCGATTCATCCGCCAGGTTATTGGACGCTGGAGCGTGTCTATGGCCTGTTTCCGCGCCTGGCCGAACGCCGTGCCACCAATGGCACATCACTCTCCGGCGGTGAGCAGCAGATGCTGGCGATCGGCCGCGCGCTGATGGCCAATCCGCGCTATCTGCTGCTGGACGAGCCCACCGAAGGCCTGGCGCCGGTGGTGGTGGAGGCCATCATCCAGGCGATTGGCGAGATCAATGCCCAGGGCACGGCGATTGTGCTGGTGGAGCAGAATTTCAAGGTGCCGCGTCTGCTGGCCCGGCATTTCCATCTGATCGATAGTGGCCGTATTGTGTGGAGCGGCGGCGCCGACAGCATCGCTGCGGCGCAAGACCGCATGATGATTGGTCATTGAATGGCCGCCGTCGCGCTGCAGGGAGCGGGAGAGAGAGTAGAGATGTACAGCAGGATCGACGACCCGTCGCAATGGATTTTGCCGCAGGTGCTGGAGGAACAGGGCCAGCGCCGGCCGGATGCGCCCTGGATCGAGATGGTGGATGGCGACCGCTTGAGTTTTGGCGCGGCGGCGGCGGATGTGCGGCGGGTTGCCGGCTATCTGCACGGCCTGGGTATCAAGCCGGGCGACATGGTGGCGGTGATGATGCCGAACGGCATCGACCTGATGCGCGCCTGGCTCGGCATCGGCCGGCTCGGCGCCGTGGCGGTGATGCTGAATACCGAATTGCGCGGTGCCTTTCTGGAGCATCAATTGCGCAATTGCGGCGCGGCATTGGCGATTGTGGATGGCGGCATGCTGGCCACGGTGCTGGAAGCCGGCGCCGGGGTCGATAGTCTGGCGCGTATCGCCGTGGTCGGGCCGCAGCCGCAGCATGCCGGCGCACCGGCCTTGCTTGACTGGGCAGAATGGCAGGCGGCGTTGCCTTATGAAGGCCCGCTGCCGCGCGCCGAGGATATCGCCTGCGTGATGTATACTTCCGGCACCAGCGGGCCTTCCAAGGGTGTGCTGATGCCACATGCGCATTGCGCGCTGTATGGCATCGGCCAGATCAAGGCGGTGCAGCTCACCCAGGCCGACCGCTTCTACATCACGCTGCCGCTATTCCATGCCAATGGCCTGTTGATGCAGCTTGGCTCGACGCTGCTGCTGGGGATTCCGGCCATCATCCGCCAGCGTTTCAGTGCTTCGGAATGGCTCAATGATATCCGGCGCCATGCCTGCACGGTGAGTAACAGTCTGGGCGCCCTGGCGGCCTTTGTGCTGATGCAGCCGCCGCGCCCGGAGGATCGCCAGCATAACCTGCGTGTGTTGTGCAATGCGCCGAACCTGCCTGAGCATGAAGCGGCTTTCCGCGAGCGTTTCGGCGTGCGCGATATTGTCTCCGGCTTCGGCATGACGGAAGTGAATATCCCGGTCTGGGGCCGCATCGGGCAATCCTGCCCGGGGGCTGCCGGCTGGGTGCATGATGAGCATTTCGAAGTGGTGATCGCCGATCCCGAAACCGACCATGTGGTGCCGCCCGGGCAACTCGGCGAAATCCTGGTGCGGCCGAAAGTGCCGTTCGGTTTCATGGTCGGGTATCACAACATGCCGGAACGCACCGTGGAGGCCTGGCGGAATTTGTGGTTCCATACCGGCGATGCCGGCATCATGGCGGCGGATGGCACCATCACTTTTGTGGATCGCATCAAGGATTGTATCCGGCGGCGCGGCGAGAATATCGCGGCCAATGAAGTGGAGGCGGCTGTCGGCCGGCTCGACGGCATCGAGGAGATCGCCGCTTATGCCGTGCCGTCCGATATTGCCGGCGGCGAGGATGAGCTGATGCTGGCCATCGTGTGCAAACCCGGCAGCAGCCTGGGCGTGGCCGCCGTGGCGCAGCATGCCGATGCCGTGCTGCCGCGTTTCGCCAAGCCGCGCTATATCGAATTCATGCCGGAACTGCCCAAGACCGCCACTGGCAAGGTGCAGCGCGCCGTCTTGCGCAAGCGCGGCCCGCAGTTGGCCTGGGATCGCGAGAAACCGCACTGAGCCGGAATTTGTTCCCGGTTGCTTGATTTAGGTCAAGCAGCCAGCCAGCCGGCGCCATTAGGTTGCGCCCTGCATTTTGCAGGAAAGGGCGCAGCATGGATCGCATTCTCGTGGCCACGGATTTTTCCAGCCGTTCGGATCGCGCCGCGCGGCGCGCCATGCTGCTGGCGCGGCAATGCGAGGCGGCGCTGACCCTGGTGCATGCGGTGGATGATGAATTGCCGGCCCGTGTGGTGGCGGCGAAATGCCAGGCCGCCGTGGAATTGCTGGAAGAACAGGCCGGCTCGCTGCGCGCGCTGGAAGGCCTGCCATGCAGCATCGATGTGGTGGGCGGCAATGTTTTTGAGGCCATCGGCCGGGCAGTGAGCCAGGCCAAAGCCGATCTGCTGGTGGTGGGGCCGCATCGGCGCCAGGCGATGAAGGATGCCTTCATCGGCACCACGGCGGAGCGTGTCCTGCGGGTCTGCCGCCAGCCGGTGCTGATTGCCAATGCGGTGCCGGCCGGCGGCTATCGCCATATCCTGGTAGCGATGGATCTGAGTGGTGAATCCGCCGCAGCGCTGCAATATCTGCTCGATCTGGAACTCGGGCGCTATTTTCCGATCAGCCTGCTGCATGTGGTGGAACTGCCAGAGGTCAGCCCGCGCAGCCGCTCCTGGGTGGCTGATGTGGAAATCCGCCAGGGCATGGCGCAGCGCCTGGCGGAAGCCGAAGCTGACCTCGCCGCTTTCCTGGCCAGCCGGGAATTGCCGATGCTGTCGCCGATTTTTCGCGGCCATGGCGATGGCATTGCCGAAACCATCTGCGCCACGGCACACGAAATCGGTGCCGACCTGATCGTGCTGGGCAGCCATGGCCGCGATGGGCTGGCCCGGCTGCTGCTCGGCAGCGTGGCCGAAGCGGTGCTGCGGCTGGCCGATCAGCAGGATGTGCTGGTGGTGCCAGAGCCGGAGCCTGGGCCGGAGCCTGGGCCGGAAACGACCTGAAACATCGTGTTTCAGGGACGTTTGTCTGGCTCGATGGCGGAAGGAAATTCCGGAAAGGCGGTAACGCTCGCCACTTCCGGCATCAGGTAGAAATAATCCACTCTTTCACCATCCGGCGACGGTGTTGCCAGCAGATCGGCCAGCCGATGCAGCAGGCCGATGATCAGGCCATGTTTGCCGTGTGAGTCCTGTTCCTGGGCCATGGCGCGCTCCTGTCCGGTTGTTGCATGGCAACAATCTTGAGCAGGGCAGCGCTATGGTCGAGCGAGAAAGATTTGCCGCACCGACAAGCCTGGGTAACGATTCAGACCAGCGCGTCGGCGAGATTGCTGGCCTGATCGCGGATATCGGCAATCGCGGTGCATTCCAGATGCACACCGCGCAGGATTGGTCCCAGGCCATGCAGGCCGGCCACGGCATGGCCATGGCAATCCACCAGTTGGCCATCTGGCAAGGCATCCAGGCCCATGCCGAGCGGATCGCGGCGCGCCAGACCGTCGCTTTCCAGCGCATCCAGCAGGATGGCCTCGTCGCCGGAGGGTTTGGGGCCGGCGCAGAGCACCATGGCGGCGACGTCGATATGGTTATCCTGCGCCGCACCGCGCCGCCGGATCGTTACGGCCAAACTATCGGCGGCCACCTGCATTGCCAGCAGGCGGCCTTTCTCCACCACCAGGCTGCCCTGGGCCATTTCTGCTGCCAGGATGGCGGCGGTATCGGGCGGCATGCGGTAGCGATGCGCATCCCAGAAGCTGCGCAGATGGCGGGCGAAGCGGGCTTTCTCGGCCGCAGGCAGCGCGTGCCAGAAGGATCGCGTGATCGGGCGCAGGCTTTCCACCATGCCCTGCCAGTGATCGGTGCCATGCTGCTGCACCGCCAGGCGTGCGGCCTGGCGCAGGCGTTGCAGAATCCGGCTGCAACCCTGCTGGCTGTCGGCCAGGCTCAGCGGCGGTTCGGTAACAAGCAGATCGGCGCGGGCGGCGGGGATCACGCCATGGCGCGATAACGCTGTGATGCGGCCGCGATGGCCCAGCCGGCGCAGCGACAGCACCGCATCGGCCATGGTCAGCGCTGTACCCAGGATGAAGACCGGCCGATCCGCCGGCAGGCGGCGCAACTCCTCCAGCGCCCAGGGATTGGCCACCACAAGGCCGGCCTGGCGCGCCGCTTCCAGGCCCGGTACCGGCGGCAGGCGGGGCGGCAGGGCGCCGGCGGCCAGCACCAGTTTGGCGCAATCCAGCGGCGCGCCCTCGGGCAGCACAAGCTGGAAGCCGCCATCATGGCGGCGGCGAATGCTGCGCACCGGCTGACGGTGATGCACCAGCCGATGCGGCGATGCCTGGATCGCCTGCTGCAGCGTGGCATTGACATAGCGGCCAAACAGCGCGCGCGGCAGATAGGCGCCCGGCGCCGCATCAACCTGGCCCTGCAATTTGGCCCATTGCCAGAAATGCCCCGGATCGTCGGCAAACAGGCTGGCTCGGGCGGCGGTGATGTTCAGGCTGTGCCAGGGCGCCGCCATGCCATAGGCCAGGCCACAGCCAAGCTGCTCGGCCGGCTCGAAAACATGCAGGCTGAGAGGTGGCAGGCCAAGCGGTGGCAGAGCGGTCCGGCGCAGCAACGCCACCAGCAGGGCGGCTGCCGCATATCCGCCGCCGACAATCGCGATGCCGTTGCGGCTTTCTGGATCAGTATCCTGCGTCATCCCTGCCAAAACTCAATCGAGACTCAAACAATTCTAATTTTTCCGCCTGCCCGGCGCAGCTTAGCGTGGTCGGCCCATATCATGCAATCGCAGGGAAAGCCAAGATCATGGCCAAACGCGCACGCCGTTCATTGCGGGGCGGTGGTATGGCGCCTGCTGGCGGCATCAGCTATTCGGCAGTAGAAAACAAATGGGCCGGTTCCTTCGGGAACCGGCCCATGATAGCGCGCAAAACCGCAAATTCAGTTCAATATGGCCGGTCGCCCTTCACCGTGGTGCGATACAGCGTGCGGCGTTCTTCCGGCGGACAGCCCACCGCGAGGTGGATCACGGCGCGATTGTCCCAGAATACCAGATCGCCGGCCTGCCATTGGTGGCGGTAGAGGAATTGCGGCTGGGTGGAATGCGAGAACAGGAATTTCAGGATTTCCTCGCTCTCGCCTTCCGATAGGCCTTCGATACTGGCAGCAAAGCCTTCGCTGACGAACAAGGCCTTGCGGCCGGTTTCCGGATGGGTGCGCACGATGGGGTGCGATACCGGCTGCACCTGGGCCAGCTGCTCCGGCGTCAGCGCATTGCGGGCATTCGATTTGGCGCGCAGCGCATCATATTTCAGCGTATAGGAATGCACTGCCCGGCGCCCGGCGATACGCTGCTTGATCTCGCGCGGCAATGTCTCATAGGCGGCATACATGTCGGCGAAGATGGTATCGCCCTCGATGCGCGGCAATTCCTGGGCATGCAGCAGCGAGCCCAGGCTGGGTTCCTCCTTGTAGGAAAGATCGGAATGCCAGTAGCGGCCGGCATCGCCGAGGCCGATGCGGCGGCCATCCTCGACCACGTTGGACACCACCAGGATTTCCGGATGGCCGGGCAGGTGGAATTCCTTCAGCACGTGAATCTGCAACTCGCCAAAGCGGCGGCTGAAGGCGATATGCTGCTCCGGGGTCAGGCTGTGCTGATTGCGGAATACCAGCACCTGGGCATCCAGGAATGCGCGGCGGATTTCCGCAAAGGCCGCCTCGGAAAGCGGCTGCGACAGATCGAGGCCGACGATTTCGCCACCCAGCGGGGCGTCAAAATGCCGGTAGGCGAAATCGAAGTGATGCTGCAAGGCGCCCATGATGGTCTCCTGTGGCTGGGGGCGGGGTCTAGAGTGTTTGTGCTTCATATTGAATCGCTGCGCCGCGGCGATTTTGCGTTTTGCGAAGGAGCCCGGTGCGGCGCGTAGTGGGACTACGGGCAAGCCGGGCGACGCACGCAAAACGCAAAAGCGCCCGGCCCATGCGGGTTGCGTCTGGAGGCGGCATCCGCGTTGTCGGACCGCTGGCAGGTACCACCGGTACCTGCTGCGCGCTCCTCCTAGCGGGCTGCCGCCTCCAGACGCAACGCAGCGGTTCAATATGAAGCACAAACACTCTAGCGCTGCATGCCCCAGCGCCGCACAGTGATGCGTTCGACGCTGCGGAAGATCACGCTTTCCACCGCCAGGCCGATACCGATCACGGTCAGCAGCCCGGCGAAGACAGCGGGAATTTCAAGCTGATTGCGGTTCTCGAAGATGTACCAGCCGAGGCCGCCGGCACCCGAGGAGACGCCGAAAACCAGTTCGGCGGCGATCAGGGTGCGCCAGGCAAAGGCCCAGCCGATTTTCAGGCCGGTGAGAATCGCCGGGAAGGCGGCTGGAATCAGGATCTGGCCGGCGAAGCGCAGATGGCGCAGGCCGAAACTCTGGCCGGCCAGGCGCAGGGTTTCGCTGACGCCCTGGAAACCGGCATAGGTGTTGAGCGCCAGCGGCCACAGCACGGCATGCACCAGCACGAAGATCAGGCTTTTCTCGCCCAGGCCGAACCACAGCAGCGCCAGCGGCAGCAAGGCGATGGCAGGCAGCGGATTGAACATCGCCGTCAGCAGATTGAGCAGATCAGTGCCGAGCCGGGTGGAAATCGCCAGCAGGGTCAGCACCACGGCGGCCAGGATGCCGGCAGCATAACCGAGCAGCAGCAGTTTCAGCGAGGTGGCGGCACGCAGCAAGAGCGGCCCGTTGATGAAGCCATCCCACAACGCCTGCACTGCAGCGGTGAAGCTGGGTAGCACCAGGCTGTTGTCGATCGACACGGCATAGCCCTGCCACAGCGCGGCCAGGATCAGCAGCAGGCTGAATTGCCGCACGGCATCGATGCGGTAGATGCGTTCGGCGACGGATAAAGGCCGTTCAACCCGCAGATCGGCCGGCACATCATCCACCGCGCGGGTGAATTCCGGCCGCTCCAGCGGCTGGGCACGGGCGATGATGTTAGCCATGCGCCGCCCTCCGGGTTTCACCGCTGGCGAAGTCGTCGCCGAATAGCAGATGGTGGATGCGGCGGCCGAGTGCCGATTGTGCTTCGCCGCCCAGGGCGCCATCGCGGCGCGGTACATTGAGTTCGGCACGCACGCGGCCGGGATGCGGCGATAGCAGCAGGATGCGGCTGCCCACCACGATGGCTTCCTCGATGGAATGGGTGACGAAGATCAGCGTGAAGCCGACATCCTCCCACAGCCGCAGTAACTCATCCTGCATCTTGCGCCGGGTCAGGGCATCCAGCGCGGCGAAGGGCTCGTCCATCAGCAGGACTTTCGGCTCCAGCGCCATGGCCCGCGCAATCGCCACACGCTGCTTCATGCCGCCGGACAGGGTATGCGGATAGGCATCGCCGAAGCCGGCCAGGCCGACACGGTGCAGATAAGCCTGTGCCTTCTCGGTCGCCTCGCGGCGCGGCGTGCCATTGGCGATCAGCGGAAAGGCGATATTCGCCAGCACCGTCTTCCACGGCATCAACTGGTCGAATTCCTGGAACACCATGATGCGATCCGGCCCCGGGCCGCGTACTGGCGCACCATCCAGCAGGATTTCGCCTTCGCTCGGTTTGATGAAACCGGCAATCGCCTTCAGCAGGGTGGATTTGCCGCAGCCCGAGGGGCCGAGCAGCACGAAGCGGTCGCCGCCATGCACGTCCAGCCCGACCCGGTGCGTGGCGGTGACCAGGCGGTCGCTCGTCTTGTACTGGATCGTGGCGCCGCGCACGCTGAGCAGTGGCTTCTGCGTCAGCGGCTGCGGCAGTTTGGCAATGCTGGCGGCGCTCATCAGCTCAGCTCCCCTGCTCGTCGTGCAGGTCGGCAAAGAAATAGTCGCGCCAGCTTTCCGGCTTGTTCTTCAGCGTGCCGACGCGATGGAGGAAATCGGCAATCTTCTGGGTGTTCTGCGGCGTCAGGGTGTATTTGATGGTCGGGTCGCGCAGCAGTTTCTGCACCCATTCGGTGCCGAGCTTGGAGTTCTCCTCCTCGACAAAAATTGCCGCCGCGCGGTCGGGATCGGCAGCGATCAGGGCATGGCCTTCCTTGAAGGCATCGAACACCGCCTTGAAGGTTTTCGGATTGGCGTTGCGGAATTTGCCGGTGGCATAGACCGAGGTCACCGTGGTCGGGCCGCCGAAAATCTCATATGACGAGGTGACGCGGCGGATGCCCTGGCTCTCAAGCTGCTGATGGTTGAACGGCGGCGTGGTGAAATGGGTGGTGATCTCCGTGCGGCCACCCAGCAAAGCGGCGGTGGCTTCCGGATGCGGCAGGGCCACGGTCAGCTTGTCGAGCCGCTCATGCTGGCCGGGGCCGAAAGCCTGTTCCACGGCGATCTGCAACATCACCGCCTGGATCGAGGATTTCACCGCCGGCAGGGCGATGCGATCCTTGTCGGTGAAGTCGCGCAGCGTCTTCACATCCGGATTGCGAGTATTGAGGAAGGTGGACGAGGCATCCAGCCCGCCGATGGCGCGCACATCCAGGCCGGAGCGGCTCTTGTCCCACAGGATCAGCAGCGGGGCGATGCCGGCGGCGACATAATCCACGCTGCCGGTGAGCAGGGCATCATTGGCGGCAGTGCCGCCGGAGAGCCGCGCCCAGGTCACCTTGGCCGGCGGCAGGCCCTGCTTGGCCAGGTGCTTCTCGATCAGATTCTGGTTCTTCACGATGATCAGCGGCAGATAGGCGAGGCCGAATTGCTGCGCGATGCGGATTTCACTGGTTTCCGCGCGGGCCGGGGCGGCACCCAGCGTGAGCAGGCTGGCGCCGAGCGCAATGGCTGAAATCAGGGATATTTTCGAAAACCGGGCCATCCTGGCCTCCTCTCCTGGCGATGTATGTCAGGGCAAGGTAGGGAGGCGGGTATATTTCACAAAATGAATCTAATTTGCCAAATTATATACATTTATTATTGAGTAATAAAATTGATATGCGAATTAATTTTGTTAAATATGGTTGTGCCGCATCCTCTCCCTGCCAGGAAACACCGCCATGCCCTATGCCCTGCACAAGCCTGCCAACGATACTGGCCACAGCACAACGCTGGGGGCCGAAATCCATGGCCTGGACCTGCGCCGGCGGTTGGATGATGTGGAACTGGCCGGGCTGCTGGATCACTGGCACCAGCATCTGGTGCTGGTGTTCCGCGATCAGCATCTGAGCGATGGCGAATTGCTCGCCTTCAGCCGCCGCCTCGGCCAGCTCGATCCGGCGCCGAATTTTGATACCGAGAAATCCGCTGCCGATGGTTTCCCGGAAATCGCCGTGGTGTCGAATATCGTCAAGGAGGGGCGCAAGCTGGGGGGCCTCGGCGATGGCGAATTGTCATGGCATAGCGACATGACCTATGTGCCGGATCCGCCGGTGGCCTGCCTGCTGCTGGCGCATGAAGTGCCGGAAAGCGGCGGCGACACCTGGTTCCTGGATTTGCAGGCGGCCTATGCCGCTTTGCCGCATGAGACCAAGACGGAAATCGCCCGCCTGCGTGTGCTGCATGATGCCGGTTATACCAGCGCCGGCACGGCGCGGGTGGGCGCTGCGCCCGGCCAGGGTAGCTGGCACCCGCTGGTCACTACCGATCCGGTCAGCGGCCGGCCCTCCCTGCTGCTCGGGCGCCGCTCCAACACGCGCGTCGAGGGCCTGGAGGAAGCTGCCAGCACGGCCTTGCTTGATAGCCTCTGGGCGCATGCCAGCCAGCCGCAATTCACCCAACGCCATGTCTGGCGCCCGGGCGATCTGCTGCTGTGGAACAATGTCAGCGTGATGCATCGCCGCGATGCTTTCGATCCGGCAGCACGCCGCCGGCTGCACCGCACCCAGGTGCGTCGCTTGTTCAGCGTCTGGGAACGGTATGCCTCCTATGCCTGATACAGGTGTTTTTCGCGCCCCGGCCTTTACGGAAAGATTATATTGCTGGCCGGCGCATTGGCGCCGGCTTGTTTTTATGCTGCGCTGCAATAGTTGAGCCCGAGCTTTCCCCCAGATATCGGCCACAAACATCATGCAGCCAGTTTCCGGCGCCAAGCCCGTCATGTCCGCCGCCCTGATCTTTGCCCTGGCCGCCGCTGCCGGGCTGGCGGTGGCGAATATCTATTATGCCCAGCCGATGCTGGGTTTGATGGAGGCGGAATTGGGCGCCGGCAGTGTCGGCTTCGTGCCGATGGCGACCCAGCTCGGCTATGCCGTGGGCCTGTTCTTCCTGGTGCCGTTCGGCGATATCGTCGAGCGCAAGCGGCTGATCCTGGGGCAGTTCGGCCTGCTGGTGCTGGCCCTGGCCGGTGCTGCCCTGGCGCCGAATGGCTGGCTGCTGGTGGCAGCTTCGCTGCTGATCGGCTTCGGCGCCACGGCGGCGCAGCAGATTGTGCCGATGGCGGCGCATTTTGCCCCCGATGCGCGGCGCGGCGCCATTGTCGGCATGGTGATGGCGGGCCTGCTCTGTGGCATCCTGCTCAGCCGCACCCTGGCCGGCTTCGTGGCGGCGCATTTCGGCTGGCGCATGATGTTCTGGCTCGCTATGCCGCTGGCTTTGCTGGCCATGCTGTGGCTCGGCATGGCTCTGCCGCGTAATCGCGGCAGCGCGCAACTGGGCTATGGCCGCCTGCTGGCCTCGATGTATGGGCTATGGCGCGACCTGCCGGCCTTGCGCGCCGCCGCCTACACCCAGGCACTGATTTTTGGCGCTTTTTCGGTATTCTGGACCGTGCTGGCGCTGTATCTCGAACAGCCGTTATTCGGCCTCGGCCCGGAAAGTGCTGGGCTGTTCGGCGTGCTGGGCGTGGTGGGGGTGCTGGCGGCACCGCTGGCCGGCCGGATCGCCGATGCGCGCGGGCCGCGTCTGGCGGTGGTGCTGGGCAGTCTGCTGGCGCTGGCTTCCTGGGCTTTGTTCGGTTTCTGGCCCGGTCTGCTCGGCCTGGCGCTTGGAGTTGTGCTGCTGGATTTTGCCATGCAGGCGGTGCTGGTCTCGAACCAGCATATCGTCTTTGCCTTGCTGCCGGCGGCGCGGGCGCGGCTCAACACCTTGTTCATGACCAGCATGTTTCTGGGCGGCGCAGCCGGCTCGATGGGTGGCATGATCGCCTGGCGCCAAGGCGGCTGGCTCGCGGCCTGCCTGCTCGGCGCCGGCTTCTGTCTGTTGGCGGTTCTGCTGCAATACCGGCATGGCAGGCAGCTGGCTGGCGCCCGGTCCGGCGATGATGTGCGCCAGAGTAGGGATTCCACTTAACCGTCAGCACGTAGAGATTGTTTCCCTTGTGGCGCGTCTGGTCTTTCCCGTACCAGCAGCCGGCCTAAACACGTTGTCATAGTATTTTGCATCACATTTCGCCGCATTTCGCTGCGGCGAATTTCCGCAATTCTGGCATTTCCAAAGTGTTTGATTGAAGAATTTGTATTCCCATAAGCATCTGTAAAAAAGATCAAATCACGCTCCCACCAAGATGTTTTTGGATAACAGCCCTCTAGCAAAATACTGAAAATTGATGCTACTTTGGGCTGAGGTCAATCTTTTGTCTGGCGGTGCTATCGCGACGGATTGATCCTGGTTGGGGTTGTAGCGAGGCCGAGATGTTTCGGCTTTCGGTCGATGAGGAATGGGGTGTGGCATGGGTCGTTTTGATCGTTGGTTGAACCGGTCTTCCCTTTCCACTGTCAAGTCTGGCCAGAAGGCGGCGCCGCAGGTTGCGGCACAGCCGCAGCCATCCTCGCAACAGCCATTCCCGCAACAGCCATCCTCGCCGCCCCTGGCCTTGGCGCTGGAACCGCGCATGATGTTTGACGCCGCCGCTGTGGCGACGGCGGCGCAGCAGCAGGATCAGGCCGATCAGGCGCAGCAGGATGCCGCCGCCGCTGGCCATGCGGCGGATGCCGCTGCCGCCGATGGCGCGGATGATTCTGCCCAGCATGCCGAGCAACTCGCCAATGCGCTGACCGGCCTGGCGGATAATAACAGCGGCAGCAGTCCGGTGGCTGATCCCGTGGCCGATATTGCCGCCCCGGTCGCCGATACCGCCTATACCATCACCCACCCGGCCGATCCGGCGCAGAATGGCGGCCGCAAGGAAGTGGCCTTCATCGACAATTCGGTGCAGGACTGGCAGGTTCTGGCCGCCGGCGTGCAGGCCGGCGTGGAAGTGGTGATCCTGGATGGCAGCCAGGATGGCCTGGCACAGATGGCGGCCTGGGCCGCCGGCAAAAGCGGCTATGACGCGATCCATGTGCTGAGCCATGGCGCCGAAGGGCAGGTGACGCTCGGCAGCCTGCAACTGGATGCGGCGGCAACCACCACGCGCGCCGCCGATCTGGCGGCTTTGGGCGCGGCGCTGACCCAGGATGGTGATCTGCTGCTTTATGGCTGCTCGGTGGCCTCTGGCGCAGGTGAGACCTTCATCGCCGCGATGGCGGTGCGCACCGGGGCCGATGTCGCGGCTTCCGATGATCTCACGGGCAGCCAGCTTCTGGGCGGCAATTGGGTGCTGGAAAAAACCAGCGGCAATCTCGAAAGCCAGGCCATTGCCGTCAGTGGCTTCAACGACATTCTTTCCGACAGCAGCACCAACAATGCGCTTTATTTTGATGCCGATGCTTACATCACCGGTCTGAGCGCCCCCACCTTGGGGTCGGAATGGACCATCGAATTCAAGATGTTCATCGATGTCGATGTGAGTAGCTGGGCCGGCATTTACTGGGCGGATGATGGTGCTGAAGCCGGCATTTATCTTGATGAGAATTTGCGAGTTCAAGTCTGGAATAACTCAAGCGACCACATCGACACCGCCACTTCGCTCACTTCGGGCCAGTGGAATCATGTAGCCATCACCTATAATGGCACTGGCTCGCTGAAAATATTCATCAATGGCGTGGAAGCCAGCCTGAGCAGCTATGAAAATTACAATCAATCCACGCTTACTTCGAATCATTCGGTTGTCTTGCCGACGACCAATGTGAGTATGAGCGGCGAAGGCGAACAGGGTTTTTACGGTCTTGGCAACAGTGCGCTGGACGATTTCCGCATCTGGAATGTCACGCGCACGCAGGCGCAGATTCTTGCCAATATGGATGCCGAACTGACCGGCCCGTATTCTGCCAATCTGGTGCGCTACTACAATTTCAACCATGGCATCGCCAATGGTGCGAATACGGCGGACACTGCGCTGGTGGATCGCACCGGCAACGGTACTTCAGGCACGTTGAGCGGCTTCACCCTGACCGCCAGCAGCACGTCGAACTGGCGGGCAGTGAGCAGCCTGGGCAGCGCCCAGCCGGTGATCGGCAATCTCTCCGGCGATAGCATGTCCTACACCGCCGGTGGCAGTGCCACGGTGATCGATACCGGGACTGCGGCCACGGTCACTGACAGCGACTCAACCAATTTCTCCGGTGGACGCGTTACGGTTTCGATCACGGCGGGCGGCGATACCAGTGAAGATGTGCTGGCGATCCGCAACCAGGGGACTGGCGGCGGACAGATCGGCGTCAGCGGCAGCAATGTCAGCTATGCCGGCACCACCATTGGCACCTATGCCGGTGGCACCAATGGCGACCCATTGGTGATCACGCTAAATGCACAGGCCACACCAGCGGCCACGGCCGCATTGCTGCAAAATATCACCTACAATAATACCGATAGTGTCTCGCCCACGACCACCACCCGCACAGTGCGTTTCGCGGTCAGCGACGGCGATGGTGCCACGTCGGTGCCTGTCGAGGTCAGTGTTGCGGTCAGTGCGGCAGCTGGCAATACCGCCCCGGTGATCACCAACCTGAACGGCGATACGCTGACTTACACAGTCGGGGATTCGGCAGCATTGCTCGACCGGGGCACGGCCGCCGCAGTGACCGATGCCGATAGCAGCAATTTCAATGGCGGCAGCCTGATTGTCAGCGGCGTTGGCACCGGCGACCGTGTGCAGATCCGCAACCAGGGCACCGATAGCGGCCAGATCGGCGTCAGCGGTTCAAATGTCACCTATGGCGGCACGGTGATCGGCACTTATGCCGGTGGCGATGTCTCGAATCTGCGCGTCACATTCAATAGCAGTGCCACCCCCGAGGCGGTAACCGCGCTGCTGCGCAATCTGACCTACAGCAACGACACGATCGAGATTGCCACCACCCGCACGCTGAGCCTGACGATTTCCGATGGGGCCACCACTTCCAGCGCGGCACAGATAACCGTCAATGTCAGCCCGCCTACCTCAAGCAGCGACACATTGCTGATCCCGATCAATGGCTCCGGCTCCTACATGAGCGGCACCTTGGGCGGTTATAATGCCAGCACCGATACGGGAACCAAGAATATCCTTGAAGCCAATGTGCTGGGCCCCGATGGCCTGTCCCAGGTTTTTGGTGGCGATGGCGCCTTCATGTATCAGGGCAAGCTGTATGGCATGTTTGCCACGGAAAGTGATACGCTTGGCCTCAAATTCGGCAGCTATGATGGTGTCCAGGTTCAGTATTTCGGCACCGAGTTTTTTGAAGCCCTGGGCTATTACGCCATCGGCAATGGCAAGCTGTATTTCAGCGCCAACGAGAGGGGCGACACATTCAATCTCTATGAATTTGATGTGGCGAGTAGCGCTATCACCAAGATTGGCGCGGCCTCCTACGAGGCCGGGCCGCAATATTACGATGGCAAAATCTACTACTACAGCACCGTAGAAAATTACAGCCTGGTGTGCTGGGATGGCAGCACGGTTGAAACCGTCTGGACTGCCCATAGCGGTTCGGCCGTCTTCTCCAATAACATGGTGGTGATGAACGGCGAGCTGTATTTCGGCGCCGAACAGCCGGTTGGTGAAGGCCCTGGCAATACTCTCTTCAACAAGGAGATGTACAAGTATAATTCCTTCACCGACAGCGTCACCCAGCTGACCAACCGCAATGGCTCGTCGAATATTTATACGACGGAGATGCCGAAGTTTCTCGTTGCTTTTAACGACAAGGTATTTTTCGCCGGCTCGAATTCAAACAACGCGCAGAATATCGCCGAGCTGAATGACAAGTGGCTGATCTCGGTCACCTCCGACGGTACCATTACGACCGAATTCAACACTGGCGATCAAGGTGTGGTGAGTGGCACCTGGGTGATTGATGGCGCCTTGTACTTCACCGCCAGAATTGCCGCCTCGGACACCTATGATCTCTACCGCTACAACGCCACCGGAGATGCCACCAAGCTGACGAATTTCTCGGGTATGGTGCAGATTGCCGATGTCACCAGTTATGCCGGTGATATTTATTTCACCACGAAGTATGGCAGTGTCGGTCTCTACAAATATGACGGCGCTTCGGTAACGCAAGTTGCGGCCATGCCTGCGCCGGCCGACGCCAATAGCTATGGTTATAGCGAGAGTTTTGGTGGTGGCCTGGTGGTTTTCAGTGGCCAGCAGGCGCCGGTAATCACCGATGCGCGTGATCTGCTGGGCGTTGTTGCCGGCGGATCCGCCACGCTTGCGGCTTCGCTGATGATCAGTGACGTCGATTCCACCAATCTCACCGGCGCCACGGTGGCGATCAGCAGCGGCTTCGCTTCCGGCGATACGCTGGCTTTCACCTCGGCGCATGGCATCACTGGTTCGTTCAATAGCTCCACCGGCATTCTCACGCTCGCGGGCAATGCCACGGCGGCGCAGTATCAGTCCGTATTGCGCGGTGTCACCTACACGGCCGGCAGCACTGGCGGTGATCGGCAATTCCAGTTCCAGGTTACCGACAGCGACAGCAACCAGAGTGCCACGGCCGCTTCTGTCGGCAAAGCCTATGTTGCGGTAGCGCCCAGCGGCGGCAGCGTGGTGCAGGTGGATTTCTCCGCCGATCTTTCGGCCGCCGGCACCTTTGACCAAATCGGTTTTACGAATGCCGCGCTTGGCAACCTGCAGGTCGTCGTCGATGCGGCTGATACCGATACCGGCGCCTATGGTCTGGAATGGGACAGCGCCACTTCGGCGCTGCGCGTAAAAACTGATTATGACAAACTGACCGAAATCACCATCAAGTCCGAGAATGGCGCGGAATTCGATTTCCAGGGCCTGCGTTTCTATGATGACTACCTTTCGACGATTTCGGACCTGGTCTTCACCGGCTACAAGGATGGCAACCAGACCGCCCAGGTAACGCTGTATGTCAATACCTATGGCCCGTTGACGACGCTGATCTTGCCCGGCGATTTTGATGATGTCGATGAAGTCAAGATCACCGCCGGCCCTGATACCATGACCGCGAATGGCGGGCCTTACCTTGCCGGTTTGATCGACGATATCACGGTGTTGACGGGTGCCGGCAATGACACGCCGGTGATCGGCAATCTGAACGGCGACAACGTGGCCTGGGCCGGGGCCGGCAATTCGATGCTGCTGGATGCCGGCGGCAACGCCACCGCCAGCGATACCGAACTGGATATGCTCGGCAACTGGGATGGTGCCAGCCTGACGGTGCAGCGTTATACCGGCAGCAGCGCCGATGGCAGCGTCAACGATATTTACACGATCCAGGATGGTAGCGGCTTCACCGTCGGCACCGTCACGGCGCCGGCCAAGGGCGTGGATGGCAGCGGCACCCTGCTGACCGAGCCGGGCGGCACTCAATTCGCCAGCTGGGCCTATACCAGCAGCACCGGCCGGCTGACCATCACCTTCGATGCCGATACCACCACCTCCCTGGTGCAGGACGTGATGCGCAATGTGCGCTACGCCAATGACACGCCCTATGGCGATGCCACGATCCGTTTCAGCCTGAATGACGGGACGTCTGCCACCACGGCGGATGTTACTGTTGCCAGCAGCAAGATTTATGTTGATCAGACCAGCTACGATACCGGTGGCGATGCCGCCGACGGTTTCAATCTGGCCGAGGCGCTGGCGATTGCCGGCGATGGCGATACGATCTTCATCAAGGATGGCACCTATCGCGGCCAGTTCCTGGCTGACAAGGGCGGCGTCACCATCGAGGGCGAGAGCAAGGCCGGTGTGATTCTGGAGGCGCCGGATCAGGCCAGCCTGACGGCCTCGGCGCAGCAGACACTGAACAGCCACTCGCGCTATGCGATTCTTGATCTGCGCACCACCGATACCAGCCTGATCACGGTGAAGAATATCACGGTGGATGGCCGTCATCAGGGCGTGACAGCCACGGCCAGCACGCAGATGATCGGCATCGCGGCTTATAACACCAATGCCACGATTGATGCGGTGGTGATCAAGAATATCGCCGATCCGCTCAGTGGTGATGGCAAGCTGTCCGGCGTGAGCGAAAATTATGGCATCCTGGCGGAATCGGCCAGCGGTACCAACCGCACGGTGACGATCCAGAACAGCGAGATCAGCGAATTCCAGAAGACCGGCATTGTCGCCTGGGGTGGCGGTCTGACCGCGATCATCAGCAACAATACCATCACCATGGCCGGTGACCGCGGCGTGGCGGTGCAGAACGGCATGCAGATTGGCAGTGCTGGCGCGCGTGCCGGTGTGCTGGCGACGATCAGCGGCAACACGCTGACCAATGCCGCGACGCCGGACAATACCTATGCCACCACCGGCATCCTGCTGTATTACGCTGGCGCCACCACCATCCAGAATAACAGCATCAGCGGTGCGGAAGACCCGCCGACCGCCACTGGTGGCCGTGTCGGCATCAATGTCTGGAATGTCTCGGGTGCCCAGACGATCAGCGGCAATACCATTGCCAATCACGACACTGCGGTCCAGTTCACCAACGCGGATGCCGGCCCGGTCACCCATATCGTCAGCGGCAATGTCTTCAATGGCAACACTGCCGCCGTCAACAGCGCCGCGATCACCCTGCAGAATGTGCAGGTGACGGAAAATACCAGCGGCGACCCTGACAACAAGAACGACCTGTTCGGCTATTATCTGCCGAGCGGCGCCGACAGTTTCACTGATACGGGTGCCGGCCCGGTCTATATCAGCGGTGGCGCCGGCGATGACACGCTTACCACTGGCAGCGGCAACGACACCCTGGTCGGTGGTGCAGGGGCCGATACATTGACCGGCGGTGCCGGCAGCGATGTGTTCCAGGGCGCGGCAGCGGATTTGAACGGTGACACGATCACCGATTTCCGCAGTGCCGACACGATCCGGGTTTTGTCGCTGCTGCTGACGCGGGATCGCCTGTCGCTGGCGGCGGATGGCGCCGATGCCTTGCTCACCATCGACACCACGGGCGATGGTACGGCCAATGCGGTGATCCGCCTGACCGGTCTGGCAACGCTGACGCTGAACGATCTGGCGGCGATTCAGAATAGTACTGCTGACCCCCAATATACCGATATCCGGATCGTGCCGCGCATCAGCAATCTGAGTGGCGACAGTGTGGCCTGGGCGGGGGTTGGCAATATTGTCGCGCTGGATGGCGGCACCGCGCTGAACCTGGCGCATTATGACAACTACACCAATCTGAATGGCGGCAATGGCGATTGGTCCGGCACCACGCTGACATTGCAGCGCTATACCAATGGTGGGGCGGATGCGACGGCGAATGATGTGTTCGCCTTCAACACCGCTGGCGCCGGCTTCACGCTGGTGGGCAATGAATTGCGCGATGGCAGCAGCAATGTCTTCGGCACGGTGAGCAATACCGGCGGCGTGCTGACGGTGACTTTCTCCGGCAGCAATGTGGCGACCACGGCGCTGGTGGAACAGGTGATGCAGCGCATCACCTATCGCAATGACACGCCCTATGGCGATGCCACTATCCGTTACAGCCTGGGTTCCGACAATGTGGTCGGCACGGCGGATGTCACCGTCACCAGCAGCTCGATCTATGTCGACAGCACCGGCGATGACGGCGATGGCGATGCCGCCGATGGCTTCTCGCTGCGCGAGGCGCTGGCACGCGGCGTCGCCCAGGGCGGTGCCGATACCATCATCCTCGATGCGCTTGCTTCGGGCAGCACGATCACGCTGAGCGGCAGCACGGCGACGGTCGGCAGCGGCGACAGCATCAAATATGATGCCACCGGCAGCGACAACACGCTATCCATCGCCGGCGCCAGTGGCGGCGGTTTGAATGTCGGCGGGTTGCAGAACCTCACGGTCGCCAGCGGCGAAAATCTGATCCTGTCTGCCGACCTCGCCGGCAGCAGCAATGCAATCAACAAGGAAGGTGCCGGCACGCTGACCCTGAGTGGCACCAGCACCGGTATGGGGGCCATGCAGGTCAATGCCGGCACCGTGACGGTGACCGGTTCATGGAGCAGCGGCTTCACGATGGCCAGCGGTACCACCCTGGCCGGCACCGGCAGCATTGGCGACAGCACTTTCTTCTTCAGCGGCGCTACGCTGGCGCCGGGTGTTGCCGGGGTCAATAGCGGCATTGGCACGCTGACCTTCTCTGGAGGTTCCCTGGCATTCGCTACCGGTGCGACGCTGGCGATGCAGATCGAAAGCACGTCGTCCTACGACCAGATTGTGGCCAGCGGCACGGGCATTGCGCTCGATATGATGGGCGGCACCGTCCTGTCGCTTTCCGGCAGCTATGTGCCGGTCAAGAGCGCCAGCGGCGACAAGTTCACCCTGGTCGATGTTAGCGCATCGACCACGCTGAATGGCTCATTCGATGGCGTGGCGCAGGACGGCACGATCAGCTTCAATAGTGGAGACCTCACTGCCAGCTATGCCGGTGGTAATGGCAACGATATTATACTGACCGGGCCGATCAATATCGCGCCGGCGCTGGGCGGTAGTTTCACCACCAATGGCGCGGTGAATGACAATGCCACGCTGTCGCCGTTCAGCGGCGTCACCTTCACCGATGCCGACGATACCGGCACGGCCTCATTCACCATCACTATCACCTACACGGCCGCCAACGGCACCCTGGCCGGCACCGGCCTGACCGGCGCGGCGGGCAATTACACCCTCAGCGGCAGCAGTGCCGCCGAAGTGCAGAGCCGCCTGCAGGCGCTGGTCTTCACCCCTACTGCCGATTTCGTTGCGCCAGGCGGCACGGTGCAGACCACCTTCTCGCTCACCACCAATGACGGCATGAGCAGCGGCACGGCCAATACCGACACAGTGGTGACCACCACCTCGGTCAATGACGCACCCAGCGCACTCACGCTGTCCAGCAACAAGGCCAATGTCTTTGGCGCTGCGGGCGATACCGTCGGTACCTTGTCGGCGACCGATCCGGATAGCGGCCAGACCCTGACCTACACGCTGGTTTCCGGCACCGGCGATACCGATAATGGTAGTTTCAGCATCAGCGGCGCCACGCTGACGGTGAACAATCCCGGTAGTCTGGCCACGGGTCAGAGCTACAGCATCCGCGTGCGGGTCAGCGACGGCACGGATAGCCATGAGGAAGTGCTGACCATCGATGCCGTCGGCGAATTGGTGGTCACCGTCACCGCCATCGATACCGATATGGTCACCAGTTACGCCGCCGATGCGGCCGATGGCGGCGGCCTCGATCTGCGTGAAGCGATTTACTATGCGCTGAACGCCACCGGCGATGTCACGATCCGCTTTGCCGAGACGCTGAGCGGCACCATCACATTGATCACCGACAAGCCGATCCGCGACGGCATCACTTTGCTGATGGACAGCGACACCAATAATCGCTCGCTGACCATCAATGACAAGTCGATGCAGCTTGCCGGCAATTTCAACATCAATGTCGGCACGGGGGATTCGCTCACCATTGCCAGTGTTATCGCTGATGGCACCGGCACCGGCAATCTGATCAAACAGGGCCAGGGCACGCTCACCCTGTCGGGTACCAACACCTATACCGGCACCACCTCCATCACCGCCGGCACGGTTTCGGTGGCGAGCGACAGCAATCTTGGCGCCGGCGCGCTGACCTTGAATGGCGGCACGCTCAGCGTCACCGGCGCTACCACGATCGACAACAGCATCACGCTTGGCAGCAATGGCGGCACCGTCGACACCACGGCGGCGGCTACAATCTCCGGCGCGATTTCCGGTACCGGTAATCTGGTCAAGACCGGCAGCAGCACGTTGACGCTGAATGGCAACAACAGCTACAGCGGCACCACGACGATCCTTGCTGGCACGGTTTCGGTGGCGAGCGACGGCCATCTTGGCGGCGGCGCGCTGACGCTGAATGGCGGTACGCTGAGCATCACCGGTGCAACGACGATTGACAATGCGATTGTTGTCGAAGCCGGTGGCGGCACGCTTAATAATAGCGCGACGGTGACGCTGAATGGCGTGATCTCCGGCAGCGGCGATCTGACCAAAACCGGTGCCGGCAAGCTTACTGTGTCGGGTACCAACACCCATAGCGGTGCCTGGACGATCTCCGCCGGCACCTTGGTCGCCTCGGGTGGTTCGGCCATCGGTGACGGCAGCGCCGTCACCGTGTCCAGTGGTGCCAGCCTTGAACTGAGTGGGTTTGAAACCATCGGTTCGCTGGCGGGGGCCGGCAGCGTTTCACTCGGCACCAACACGCTGACAACGGGCGGAAACAATACCTCCACCAGCTTCTCCGGCGCGATCAGCGGTACTGGCGGCCTGACCAAGACGGGCAGCGGCACGCTGACACTTTCCGGTACCAATACCTATACCGGCGCCACCACGGTCAGTGCCGGCACATTGCGAATGGAGGGCGGCAGCGCGATCAGCAATAGCAGCTCGGTCACGGTTGCCTCCGGTGCCACGTTGCTGCTGCAAGCTAGTAACGAGACCATCGGTTCGCTCTCAGGCGCTGGCACGGTAACGCTGAATGGCGGCACATTGACGCTGGGCGGCGACAACACCTCCACCACTTTCTCTGGCACGATTCAGAATGGCGGTGTCGGCGGTGCTCTCGTGAAGGCCGGCAGCGGCACGTTCACGCTCTCTGGCAGCAACACTTATACCGGCTCGACCACGGTTTCGGCCGGCACGCTGGTGGCGTCGCATAATAACGCCCTTGGCTCCAGCACTGGCGGCACAATCGTATCCAGCGGGGCAACCTTGGTGCTGTCGGATGGTGTCACGGTAGCCGACGCGGTGAGTATTGCTGGTATCGGTGGTATCCAGGTGACCAGCGGTAGCGCCACTTTGTCCGGTGCCTTGACCTTGACCGCCGATGCGCGGGTGACCATCACGGGTACCCAACTCACGGTGAGCGGTGCGGTCAGTGGTGCCTTCTCTGCTGTCAAGTTTGGCTCTGGCAAGCTGGTATTGTCGGGCGACAACAGCAGTGGTACGACCAATTTCATGGTTTCCGCGGGTACGCTGGCCATCACCGATCAGAGCAATCTGACGACCGGTACCCTGACGCTGAATGGCGGCACTTTCGAGGTCGGTGGCTCGGATGTCACGATCAGCAAGGCCATCGCCCTGGGTAGCAGCGGCGGCACGATCATCAATGCCAACGCGGTCACGCTGTCCGGTGTCATCAGCGGCACGGGCAATCTTGCCAAGCAGGGCGCCGGCACCCTCACGCTGTCGGGTACCAACACCTATACCGGCACCACCAGTGTCACCGCCGGTGGCTTGAGCATTGCCGGCGACAGCAATCTGGGCAGCGGCGCGCTGACGCTGATTGGCGGCGGGCTGACCATCACGGGCAGCGATGTCAATATCGACAATGCGATCAGCATTGCCAGCAATGGCACCACCATCAGCAATGCCAATGCGGTCACGCTGTCCGGTGTTGTTTCCGGCTCTGGCTCTTTCGCAAAGGGTGGCGCCGGTACACTGACGCTGGGCGGCACCAATACCAGCTATAGCGGCAGCATCACCATCCTTGATGGCAAGCTGGCCGGCACTGATGGCAACAACCTCGGCACCGGTTCGCTGATGCTGAATGGCGGTACGCTGAGCATCACCGGCAGTAGTGTCACGTTGTCGAAAGCCATTGTGCTGGGCAGCAATGGCGGCAGCATCGAAACCGCCAATGCGCTCACGGTGTCGGGTGTGGTGTCGGGTAGTGGCCAGCTTTACAAGACCGGTGCCGGCACGCTGACTTTGTCGGCGACCAACACCCATAGCGGCGTGCTTGATATCCGCGCCGGCACGCTGGCAATTGCCGGCAGCAGCAACATCACCACCGGCTCGCTGACGCTGAATGGCGGCACGCTGAGCATCACCGGCAGCGATGTCACGCTCAGCAATGCCGTGACACTGGGCAGCAATGGCGGCAGTATTAGCACCAGTGACAAGGCCACGCTGAGCGGTGTGATCAGCGGCGCCGGTACGCTGGCCAAGACCGGCAGTGGCACGCTCACGCTCTCCGGCACCAATACCAGCCATACCGGCACGCTGGAAATTTCCGCCGGCACACTGAGTGTTGGCGCTGACAGCAATCTCGGTACAGGCAGCATCACGTTGTCCGGCGGTACGCTGGATATCAGCCAGACTGCCACCATCGACAATGAGATTGTCCTGTGGGCAATGACCAATCCTGCCGTCATCGGGATTATAAATGTCGATAGCGATGTCGAGGCCACGTTTAGTGGGGTCATAAATGGTGGAGCATCAGGCAACATACAGAAAACGGGTGTTGGTAAATTAATTCTCACGAATACCAGCAATTATTATAATCTACTTACAGTAAGTGCCGGCAGTATATCAGTCGGATCTGATACTCACATAGGTATCGGCAACATCACTCTGGAAGATAATGCCTCACTTATCATTACTGCGGCTACGACCATCGACAATGTGTTGGTATTGAATGGTAATGCCACAATTCAGACTGACGCCGACGTAACTTTCAGTGCTGCACTGAGTGGTAGTGGCAATTTGATCAAAGCAGGTGCTGGTACACTTGCTTTGATCAACAATGCAGGCACTTTTACTGGTGCCACAACAGTGAATGAGGGAGCGTTGTCCCTGATTGGCCCGGGGGCGCTTGGGTCGGGCAGCATCACTCTGGCTGCGGATTCGATACTTATCATTGCGGGTCCAGGCACCACTCTGAACAATGACATTGTTCTCAATGATAGTGCGACCATTCATAGTGATGAAACTTCGAGCCGCCTTACCGGTGATATCAGTGGTACAGGTTCTCTGATCAAAACCGGCACTGGTGAAATAAGCCTGGAGGGCGCAAATACCTATGAGGGTACCACGACTATACTGGCGGGGCGGCTCTGGGTTGAGAAGGATTCCAATTGGGGAAATGGTGCTGTAACCCTGAATGGCGGTTCCTTGTTCATTGGCCCCTTGGCACCCGGTCTTCTCACCAATGCTGTTTTTGACAATGCCATGGTTATAGGTGCCAATGGTGGCACGATAGCCATTAGTTCTAGTGGCTCTCTGGCCAATCTGAATAATGTCATTTTCTCCGGGGCGCTTTCGGGCAGTGGGGTATTGGTCAAGAGCGATGTTGGCACGCTGACGCTTTCGGGTACCAACACTCATAGCGGTGGGATTGACATCCGGGGTGGCATGCTGGCGATTGCCGGCGAGGGCAATATCACCACCGGCACGATCACCCTGAATGGCGGGACGCTCAGTATCACTGGTAGCGATGTCACGCTCAGCAATGCCATCAATGTGGTCGATGATGCCAGCGGCATCAATGTTAGCGACAAGGCGACCTTGAGTGGCACAATCAGTGGCTCGGCTGCCCTGGTCAAGAGCGGTACGGGCAGCCTCACCCTCTCGGGCACCAATACAGACTATACCGGTGCGGTGGACATTACTGCCGGCACGCTGATTCTCACCGGCAGTCTGGGCAATGGCGGCGTCACTGTCTCCAGTGGCGGCACCCTGGCCGGCACCGGCACGGTCGGCGGCAATCTGGTGGTGGCCGTGGGCGGCACCCTGGCGCCCGGTGTGGCGGGCGTCAGTAACGGTATCGGCACCTTCTACGTTGTCGGCAATCTGACCATGAACGGTACCCTGGCGGCGGATATTGCCGATGTGGATGCCTACGATCAGGTCAGTGTTGCCGGCAATGTCAGCATCGGCGATAGCGGCGCCAATAGCGGTCTGCTCAGCCTGACGGCGCAGGATGGTTTTGTCTCCGACAGCAGCACCAGTTTCCGGCTGATTGATCAGACCGGCTCCGGTGCGGCTGCCGAGAAGGTCTTCTCCAATACGGATGACAATGACGTATTCGCCTTCAATGGCGGTGCCGTGAAGGTGAGTAATAGCGGCGGTACCGGTAACGACGTGACCCTGAGTTTCGTCAATACCGCACCGACCCTGACGCTGACCGGCCTCGATCCCAGCTATACCGAGCAGGGCGATGCCGTGGCGGTGTTCGGCAGCGCCGTGGTCTCCACGGTGGAAAGCGGCCAGAGCCTGATCGGCCTGACCCTGACGGTATCGAATGTTGCCAATGGTGCATCCGAGATACTGAGCATCGACGGCACCGATGTGCCGCTGGTGGCCAGCACCGATCCGATCACCACCAGCAATGGCCTGGCAGTGACCGTCACGGTCAGCGGCGGCGTTGCCACCATCAACGTGACCAGCAGCACCGGCATCACCACCGATGCCATGGCCACGGTGATCGGCGGCATCACCTATCGCAACGGCGATGACAACCCGGGCAATACGGCGCGGGCCTTCGCCATCACCGGGCTGAAGGATAATGGCGGCACTGCCGGTGGCGGCGTCGATACCGCCAGCCTGAGCGAACTCGGCAGCAGCGTCAGCATGACGCCGGTCAATGATGCCGTCACCATCGGCGGTGGCCCGAGCGAGGCAGTGGTGACGCCGCTGCGCGATCAGGCCTATGATATCGGCACCGGGCTTACCGTCACCGATCCGGACAGCCCGAACCTGAATGGCGGCAGCATCACGGTTTCGATCAGCGGCGGTACGCTGGCGCAGGATAAGCTGGGCATCAAATCCACCGGCAATGGCAGCGGCCAGATTTCGGTCGATGGCACGGCGGTGTATTACCAAGGCACCCAGATCGGCACCATCACCAGCGACGGCATTGCCAAGACGCTGACCGTCAGCTTCAACAGCAGTGCCACACCCACGGCGGTGGCGGCTCTGGCCAATGCGTTGACCTATACCAATGTGTCGGAAGCCGGCGCGATCGATGCGGCGGCGCGCACGGTCAGTATCGTGATCAATGATGGCGAGGCGGATTCCACCACCAAGACCATCAGCCTGGCGGTAAATCAGCCGCCGACGGTGACCACCAATACCGGCTTCACCGTGACGGAAGGCCTGGTCACGGCGTTGAGCGGCAGCATCCTGGCGACCAGCGATGCGGAGGAGTCGACGGCCGAGCAGATGACCCTGACCGTCACCACCGCCCCAGCCAATGGCACCTTGTTCCGCGATAGCAACAGCAACGGTGTGGTGGATGACGGCGAGGCGATCGCCCTCGAAGGCACCTTCACGCAGGCCGAGGTGACCGCAGGCACGATCAAATATCACCATGATGGTTCCGAAACCCTGAGCGACAGTTTTGGCTTCAGCGTCACCGACAAGGATGGTGTGGTGCTGAGCGGCCAGAGCATGGCGATCACGGTGACTCCGGCGAATGACGCGCCGGTGCTGACCCCGGCGACGCCGACTTTGACCGGCCTGACCGAGAATGACATCAGCAATGCCGGCCAGGCCGTGTCGGAATTCATCGGCTCGGTCAGCGATCCGGATAGCGGCGCCGAACAGGGCATCGCCATCAACGCCACCACGGCGACCAACGGCAAATGGCAGTATTCGCTGGATGACGGCACCACCTGGAGCGATATCGGCAGCGTCTCGGCCAATTCGGCCCTGCTGCTGCGCGCCACCGACAAGGTGCGCTTCCTGCCCAATGCCGAGAATGCCGGCGGCGGCAGTGTCACCTTCCAGGCCTGGGACCGCACGTCCGGTGCGGCGGGCGACAAGGCCGATGCCAGCAGCAATGGCGGCGCCACGGCCTTCTCCAGTGCCAGCAGCACCGCCAGCATCACCAGCACGGCGGTGAATGATGCCCCGGTTTATGCCGGCAGCATCGACGCACGCACGATGCAGGCCGATCAGCCGCTGGAAATCCGCATCCCGCGCAGCAATTTCACCGATGTGGATGGCGAGGACACGCTCAATTTCACGGTAACCGCCACCATCAATGGCGCGCCATTGACCGATGCGTTCAGCGTGACGCTGGAAGGCGAGCAACTGGTGGTGCGCAAGCTGGTAGCCGTGCTGCAGACCGGCACCGTTGTGGTGCGCGTGACCGGCACCGATAGCGGCGAAGCCACCGCGCATGTCGATATCACGATCAACGTCAATCCGGTGCCGCCTGCGCCTCCGGCGCCGACGCCGGCCGCGTCGACTGTCGTCAACAACACGTCGACAACGATCGCCGTGGTGAATGTTGCGCCGATGGAAGTGGCGCCGTCACCGCCTGCGGTGGGCGGTAACATCACCGGCCAGACCACCGGTTCGGTGGCGGCCGGCGGCGCCGGCACTGCCGGCGGCAGCGGCATCACCGGTGTCAACATGACCAGCGATCCGTCGGCTGGCGCCAATGCCTTCAGCATCGTGCGCACTTCGCTGGCCGGCAATAGCGGGCTGGATGCGCGCTATGGCGCCACCACGGTTTCCACGGGTGGTGTTGGCAACAGCCCGGGCGGTGGTCTTGCCGGCACGGGCGGCAGCTTGAGCGGCCCAGGCGGGGCTGGCTTGGGTGGTGGCCTGGGTGGTGGCGGTCTGGGGGCTGGCCTGGGTAGTGGCCTGGGCGGGGCCGGCTTCGGCAGTGGCGGGGGTGGCACTCCTGCTGGTGGCCTTGGTGGTGGTACTGGTACGGGCGCCGGTTTCGCGACTGGAACCGGGGCTGCGCCTGGCGCGGGCCTCGGCGGTGGCGCGCCTACTGGCGCCGGTGCAGGCGGTGCTGGTGCTGCTGCTGGCGGTGCTGGTGGCGGCTTTGGTGGCACCGGCGGCAATCCCGCCGGCCTGGGCGGCCCGGCTACTGGTCCGGGTGGTGCCCTGGGCGGCCCCGGGACTGGCCCCGGAACCGGCCCCGGGACTGGCTTGGGCGGCGATGGCTTGCAGGAGCAGCAGGGTCCGGGTCTGGGTCTTCCCGGTCAGCCGGGTCAAACCCCGACCCCGACCCCGCCGCAGGGTGGCGCGCCACAGCAGGGCGCCGACATGCCGGCGGCCGGCGGCTTCAATCTGGCTATCCTGTCGGATCCGGCCTGGGCCGGCAGCGGTGCCTTCCCGTCTTTCGACATTGGTGGTCTGGATACCAGCGGTTTTGATGGCAGCCTGGCGGGTGCCGCCGATGCCGGTCTGATGGGCAAGGGTGATTTCAGCAGCCAGTTGGCCGCGGCCGATGCCGCCGGGCAACTGGAGATCGAGCGGCTGATGGCCGCCCTGGCAGCCTGAGGGCGGGGGCGCGCGGTTGGTCAAGGGGATTTGATTCCGGCGCGGGCGCGGGAATCGTGAGAATAGGCGTAGAGAGGATAGGTCAACGATGATTGGCTTGATGGGGGATGCGGTGAAGATTCGGATGCGGGGCCGGTTGCTGGCCGGTGGCGCGGTGCTGGCGCTCATGCTGGGTGGCTGCACGGTGAATATGGAACCGATCACCGGGGCCGAGCATGCCCAGCGTGTGACCGAGGATCTGAAGGAATTGTTCGAGCAGCAGGAGCCGATCCAGGGTGCGATCACCCTGGAAGAAGCGATTGCCCGCGCCCTCAAGAACAATCTGGATAACCGCCTGAAGCTGATGGAGAGCGCGCTGACCTCCAAGCAGCTGACTGTGGCCAATCTGGAAATGCTGCCGGCTTTGGCCGCCTCTGGCGGTTATGAAGGTCGCAACACACCCGCTGCTTCCTCCAGCCGCTCAGTGCTGAATGGTCAGCAATCGCTGGAACAATCCACCTCGCAGGATCGCGACCGCCGGGTATTCGATCTTGGTGTGACCTGGAATGTGCTGGATTTCGGTGTCAGCTATGTGCGCGCCAAACAGGCGGCGGATCGCTCGCTGATCATCGAGGAGCGGCGCCGCAAGGTGACGCATAACATCATCCAGGATGTGCGCAGCGCCTACTGGTTTGCACTTTCGGCGCAGAAGCTGCTGACCAAGCTGGACCCGATGGCGACCCGCGTTGCCGGCGCCCTGGCCAATGCCCGCACCATCGAGGAACGCCGCTTGCAGCCACCGCTGGAAGCGCTGACCTATCGGCGCGGCCTGCTTGACCAATTGCGCCAGGTGCAGCAGTTGCGGCGCGAATTGGTGACGGCAAAGGCGCAATTGGCGGCGCTGATGGGCGTGCGGCCGGGCCAGGCCTTCACCCTGGCCGAAGACGCGAACCTCTACAAGGAGCCGGAACTCAAGCTGCAACTGGCCGATATCGAGCGGCTGGCGCTGACCTATCGCCCGGAACTGGCCGAGGAAACCTATCAGACCCGGATCGGCGCCAATGATGTGCGCGCCGCCATGTTGTCGATGCTGCCCGGCATCACGTTTGACACCGGGTTCAATTTCGATAGCAACAGCTATGCGGTGAGCCAGACCTGGTATGATTATTCGGCCAAGGTGACCGGCAATCTGATCTCCATGCTGGTGACCGGCCCGGCGCGTATGCGGGCGGCGGAAGCCGCGCAGGAAGTGGCGCGCACCCGGCGTCTCGCGCTGTCGATGGCGGTGCTGACCCAGGCCCAGGTCTCCTGGCTGGCCTATAATCAGGCGCGCGTGGAATACCGCACGATGGAGGAATTGTACCAGGTCGAAACCTCGATCCTGCAACAGAGCCAGGCGGCGCGGCAGACCGGCCGCAGCAACGAGCTGGAGCAGATCAGCGCCGATATGAACGCGCTGCTGGCTGAACTGCGCCGCGATCTGGCGGCGGCTGAAATGAACAATGCGCTGGGTCGCATCTTCGTCACCGCAGGCGCCGATCCGATGCCCGGCAAGGTGACCAGCTACGAGACCAAGGCGCTGGCGCAGGAAATCAAACAGCATATGGCGGGCTGGTTCGATGGCTCGACATTGCCGGATGCCATGGCTCGGAAGGCGGAAGCTGCGGCGGATCAGGCGCCAACCAGCCAACCTGTTGCCAGCCAGCCGGCAATGGGCCTGGGTGTTGCTCCAGTTACCGCTGCCCCGGCGTCCACACCGGCAGCCATCTCAGCCGGGCCGCTGCCGAAGATCAGCCATGCCCAGGATGATGTGGAACGCAGCAGCATCCCGGTTGCCAGCATCCAGCCCGTACAACGCTGACAAACGCCAGCATCGCCAATTACGCCCGGCAGGAAACTGCCGGGCGTTTTTTATTGGCCCCGCTATCTGGTGGTGCGTCATGGGAAATTGTGCGGGGAGAAGCAACCGCGTCAATAAACGCTGTGATCAAATAATAACAACCTATAAGATTGTTTCTGTGTGATATTCTCATGATCAATACTGTTGCCAGGTAAGTTCGACCTCGTCGCCCCGTGCGCCGGGAGGGCAATTTGCGGGACTCGATACGACAGACCATGGGGGCGGCGATGCAGCGGGTCGCGCAGATGCTGCGGCGTGAATTGCAGCATTCGCTAGCCGCCTATGCCGTGGCGGCATTGGGCCTGCTGGCAACAATCGGCATTTTTCTGTTCAGCCAGCATCTGGATGAGCAGCGCATTCACACCACACTGAAATTTCGCGCTGAATGGCGCGCCAGTGATATCGAATCGAAGCTGAGCCTGACCACGGCGCCGGTATCGGCGATGGCAGCTTTCATCGCTTCGCAGGAAGTGGCGCTGCCGGGCGAATACGGCGATTTTGCCCGTCGCCTGGTTGGGGGCGAATCAAGTATGCGGGCGCTGAGTTGGGCGCCCCTGGTGCTGCATGCCGACCGGGGCATGCATGAACAAACCACCAGCGCGGCATTGGGCCTGTCTTATGGCATCCGTGACATGACGGTGACCGGCAATCTGGCGCCGGCCGGCATCCGGCCCGAATATGCTCCCATCACCCTTACGGAATTATTCGAAGCCCAGACGCCGCAACATGGCCATGACCTGCTGCAGGATCCGACGCGTGACCCGATGCTGCGGCTTGCGCGGGAACAGGGCAGGATGGTCGCTGCATTCGCTATTGGCGCGACGGCACCAACCCTGGTAGAGCCGGTGCGGCACGTGGTGGCGCCGGTTTTTGCCAGTATCGGCGCTGGGGGCGATGCCGTGAGCGGCAGCCGCCTGCAGGCCGGCGACCTGCGCGGCTTTGTGCTCGGCCATTCCCGCATCTCGCTGATCCTGGAACAGGCCATTGCCGACACACCGGAAATTGTCGAGCATATCCGGTTCTACGTCGAGGATCGTGACGGCAGCCGGCAACGCCGGCTGGTGGCGATGTTCGATCCGGCAATCAAGCAGGTTCAGGTTGCCGGCATCGATACCTGGCTGCCGCAACCGGGCGCACTGGAATTTGCCCGTGATTTTGACGATCTGGGCCAGCGCTGGACGCTGGTATTCAGTTTTCCGCCGGCTGTCATTGCCGGTTTTCAATCCAACATGCCCTGGCTATCCGGCCTGCTTTGCCTGCTGCTGACGCTGATCCTGACGCTGTATTTCATGCACCAGAAAGCGCTGCACCAGCATGTTGCTCAGGCAGTGACGGAGCGGACGCGGGAATTGAGCGCGGCCAATGCGGCTTTGGCCAGCGAGGTGGACGAGCGCAGCAAGGTGGAGAAAACCCTGCGCCGGCAGGCACGCACAATCGAGACTGCGCTGGCGGCATTGCCGGTGGCGATCTGCTTCATCGATACCGGGCGGCGGATACAATTCTGGAGCAAGACGGCGCAGCGCCTGTTCGGTTACAGCGCCAAGCAGGTGATGGGCCAGCCCTATACATTATCGACGCCGGAAACCATGGCCGAAGCGGAAGCCTGTTTCAGCCGCATCGAGGCCGGTGAACTGGTGCCGAATATCGATCTGCATTGCCGCCATCGCGATGGTCGTGTGCTGAATGTCAGCCTGTCCGGCGCGCCGCTTTATGAGGATGACAAGCTGCTCGGCACGTTGGCGGTACTGGAGGATGTCACCCAGCGGCGCCAGGTCGAAAGCCAGTTGTTCCAGGCCCAGAAGATGGATGCTTTGGGCCAGCTTACCGGCGGCCTGGCACATGATTTCAACAATCTGCTGTTGGTGGTGATGGGCAACACGCAGTTGCTGCGCGATATGCGCGCCGCAGACGAAACGGTGCAGAAATTCGGCGCCGAGATTGCCACCGCCGCCGAGCGTGGCGCCGAACTTGTGCGCAGCATGCTGGCTTTTGCGCGGCGCCAGCCATTGCGGCCACAGGCAGTGGATATCAATGCCACCGTTTCAGCTACCACCAGCATGTTGCGCCGTGTGCTGGGCGAGCGGGTGGAAGTGATTCTGTCGCTGGCATCGGAAAGCTGGCTGGTCAATGTCGACCCGATCCAGCTGGAAACCGCCCTGGCCAATCTGGCCACCAATGCACGCGACGCCATGCCGCGCGGCGGCCGGTTGACCATCCGCACCTTGCGCCGTCATCTCGACCGCGCCTATACCGCGCAATATGCCGATGTGCGCGACGGCGATTACATGATGCTGGAAGTCAGCGATACCGGCATCGGCATGGCGCCGGATTTGATCAAGCGTATCTTCGAGCCCTTCTTCACCACCAAGGAAGCTGGGCGTGGCTCAGGCCTTGGCCTCAGTATGGTATTCGGCTTCATCAAACAATCGGGTGGCCATCTCAATGTCTATAGCGAGCCGGGTGTCGGCACCACCTTCCGGCTTTATCTGCCGCGTCATCCGGGTGACAAACAGATGGCGGTCATTGCAGAGGATGTGACCGAGCGCGGCAGCAATGAAACCGTACTCGCGGTGGAGGACGATCCCGGTATCCGCAAGCTGGTGCAGCACGAACTGGAAATGCTCGGCTATCGTGCCATCGTGGTGGAGAATGCCGCCAATGCGCTGGCTTTGCTGGAATCCGGTGAGACGGTGGACCTGCTGTTTTCCGACGTGGTGATGGCCGGCAAGCTCGATGGCCTGGAACTGGCGCATCTGGTGCAGCGGAACTGGCCCGGTATCGCCATTGTGCTGACCTCCGGTTTCTCGGATACCAATATCGGTGACAATGGCCGGCCGGCGCATGATTTCCGCCTGCTCAGCAAACCCTATCGCCGCCAGGAAATGGCCCAGATTCTACGCGAAGCGCTGCGTGAAGCAGCGGCCTCGCGCAGCAGCAAAGGCGCTTGAGCGACCACCCGAGAGGTTATCTCGCCATTTTGGCTGTGCTGCGCCCGCGCGTGATCGGGTTCAGGCTCTGCACCACATGTTCGGCGAAGACGCGGGCAATTTCCTCGCCGCTGGTTTCGCCGGTTTCCGAAAACCAGCGATTGATATTGTTGATCGCGCCCATGAAGAAAAACACCGCCAGTTTGACATTGCAGGGCGGAATCAGACCCTGAGTGATGCAGCGTGTGATCGCCTCGCGCAGGCGGGTATCCAGGGCGCGGCGGCGGCGCTGAATCATCCGGTTATGCTCCGGCGTCATCGAGTAATATTCGGTCAGCACCACGCAGGTGCCGAGTTCACTGGTCATCTTGCGGATGTAGTTCTCGACATAGAAGCGCAGCACATCCAGCGCATTGCCGGCGGCAGCTTCGGCTTCCTCCAGCGATTCCTCCGACATGCCAATGGCGATGCGATGGCATTCGTAGAGGATTTCATGCTTGTTTTTGATGTAGCGATAGAGCGCCGGCTTCGATACCGCCAGCACCTCGGCGATATCATCCAGCGTGGTGTTGTGGAAACCCTTCTGGCCAAAGGCGCGGCCGGCCGCGATCACCAGGGCGCGTTTGCGGATTTCACGCGGATCGGGCGCCAGCGCCAGGGCATTGTTCCAGCGCACCGGCTTGGCCGGGCTGGCTTTGCCGGCCTGAGGTTTTTTGCTGCGCTGCTGTCGTGGCGATTGAGCGGTCATCGGCTGCCAGGGAAATACTGAGTTACTGCATAGTAACCTGATCTGTCGTCGGATTGTATAGTTTCAAAAACCACACTTCAGAAGCGCTCTGCGGGAAAATTCGGATTTGTCCGGAAACTTATCCGCATGTGCCAGGCAGCGCCACGGTGGCATGGCCCGAGTGTAAGTCCGGCTGCCGCAGAAGGCCCGAAACATGGTTGACGCATGCCGGCATGATATGTAGTGTCCACCTAACGTTACTCACCAGTAACATTCAATATCTATCTGGTATGAGTGCGGCGAAAAGCAAGAATCCCCGCATATAGCGGCCAATAGGAGGAAAGGGATTATGAGCGTGACACGCAGTTTCTTCGCGTCGGTGGTGGTTGCCGCCAGCATCGGCCTGGCCGGCCAGGCCCTGGCGCAGCAGGCGCCGATCCGCATCGCCCATATGGATACTTTCACGGGCCCGACCGCCTCCACCGGCACCACCGTGGCCAAGACCATGCGTTATGCCGTGGACCTGGTGAATGAGCGCGGCGGCGTGCTTGGCCGCAAGCTGGAAGTGGTGCCGATGGATAATGGCGGCGATGCCAGCAAGGCGGTTGGCCTGCTGCGCAACGTGGTCGATCAGAAGATCAGCTTCCTGGTCCAGGCCGGCAATTCCGGCATTGCCGCCGCCCTGCTCGGCGCGGTCGACAAGCATAACGAGCGCAATCCCGATTCGCGCGTGCTGTATCTGAATTACGGCTCGGCTTTGCCGTCATTGACCGGCGACAAGTGCAGCTTCTGGATGTTCCGCTTCGAAGCGCACCAGTTGATGAAGATGCATGCCATCGCGGATTATGTCGCCAAGACACCCTCGATCAAAAAGATCTACCTGATCAACCAGGATTATTCCTTCGGCCGTGAAGTCAGCAAGGATGCCAAGGAGATCATCGGCAAGAAGCGTCCGGATATCGAATTTGTCGGCGATGAATTCCATCCCTTCGGCCAGGTGAAGGATTTCACCCCCTATATCGTGAAAATCCGCAATTCCGGCGCCGATACCGTGCTGACCGGCAACTGGGGCAACGATCTGGCGCTGCTGGTGCGTGCCAGCAAGGATAACGGCCTCAACACCAAGTATCTCAGCTATTACGGCGGCCTGTTCGGCATGCCGACGGCGATCGGCCCGGCCGGCGAGGATGCCGTGTTGCAGATTTCCTCCTGGCATCCCAATGCCCCGGTCGAGGAAAACACTCCGGCGCTGGAAAAGTATCAGCGCGAATTCAAGGAGCGTTACAAGGAAGACCTCTACTATACGTCGATTCTGGTGCAGATCGACATGCTGGCCCGCGCCATCGAGAAGGCCGGCAGCGAGAAGGATCTGGTGAAGATCGCGCAGGCGCTGGAAGGCATGGAATACGACTCGCCCTTCGGCTGGATCAGCATGCGCAAGGATGATCACCAGGCAACCCACCCGCTCTATATCAACCTGCTCACCAAGGGCGTGAAGTATGATGCCGAAGACCTCGGCATGGGCTGGAAGACCGTGGCCAAGGTGCCGGGCCAGGTCACTGAACTGCCCAATACCTGCCAGATGAAGCGGCCGAGCTGAGAAGACCAGTCCGATGCATGATCACCCTGCGGATGTTGCCGGCCAGAGCCTGAAAGGGCGTGTTGCTGTCGTCACTGGCGGCACATCCGGTCTGGGGGAAGCTACCGCCCGACGCCTTGCGGCGTCGGGCGCCCGGCTCGCGGTGCTGGATGTGGATGCCGCCCGCGCGGCTGATTTTGCCGCCCGCACCGGCATGCTGGCAATTGCCGCCGATGTGGCGGATGAACTGGCGATTGAAGCTGCTTTTGACCGTGTGGCGGCAGAGCTTGGCCCGGTATCCATCCTGGTGAATTGTGCCGGCATTGCCGCGCCGGGATCGGTGGTGCGCAAGGGGGCGCCGATGCCGCTGGATGAATTCCGCCGCGTGGTGGATGTCAATCTGCTCGGGGCGCTGAACTGCATCCGCTGCGCCGTGGCGCAGATGATCAATGCCGCCCGTGGCAGCGATGGCGGAGCCGAAGCCGGCGTGATCGTGAATACCGCCTCCATCGCCGCCTATGATGGCCAGATCGGGCAGGCGGCCTATGCCGCTTCAAAGGGCGGCGTCGCCGGCATGGTGCTGCCGCTGGCGCGCGAACTGGGTGAATTCGGCATCCGCATCATGGGCATTGCGCCGGGTGTGTTCGAAACCCCGATGACGCTCAACCTGCCACCGAAATCCCGCGACACGGTATTTGCCGCCGTGCCGCCCTATCCCAGGCGCCCCGGGCTGCCGGAAGAATTCGCCCATCTGGTGCAGGCCATTGTCGAGAACCCGATGCTGAACGGCGAAGTGATCCGTCTGGATGGCGGCCTGCGCATGCCGGCCCGGCTGTAAGCGAAGGAAACCGGCAATGAAAATCGAAGGCAAGATTGCCGTGGTGACCGGCGCCGGCTCCGGCCTGGGTGAAGCGGCGGTGCGCATGCTGGTTTCTGGCGGCGCCAAAGTGGCGGCGATGGATCTCAGCCAGGCGGCGATGGATCGTCTGGCGGCGGATGATGCGCTGGCCGGCCAGGTGATACCGCTGGCGCTGGATGTGTGTGATGCAGCGGCGATGGAACAGGCTTTTGCCGAGATCTCGGCGGCCTGGGGCTATCCGCGCATTCTGGTGGCCTGTGCCGGCATTCTCGGCCCGGCGCGGATGATCCGTTTCGACAAGCAGACCGGCCTGGCCCGGCCGCGCGAACTGGATGCCTTCCGCCGTGTGATCGAGGTCAATCTGATCGGCACCTTCAATCCGCTGCGCCTGCTGGCCGCCGGCCTGGCCGATGCCGAACCGGTGCCGGGTGATGAAGAGCGCGGCGTGATCATCACCACCGCTTCCGTCGCGGCCTATGAAGCGCTTTCGGCCCAGGGGGCTTATGGTTCCTCAAAGGCCGGCGTGGCAGCGATGACGCTGCCGCTGGCGCGTGAACTGGCGCGCTACGGCATCCGTGTCATGGCGGTGGCGCCAGGCACTTTCCGCACCGGGATGTATGATGTGGTGCCATCGCATACCCGGCAGCAATTGATCGAGGATGTGCCTTTCCCGACCCGGCCGGGCGACCCTGATGAATTCGCCCATCTGGTGCGAGCGCTGATCGAAAATGGCATGATGAACGGCTCCGTGGTGCGGATCGACGGTGCAGTGCGTATGCGCGAGCCGCAGATGCGCAGCGAGCCATCCGCCGTTTCGTGAGTCCGATCATGCCGCAGCAACCCGAAATCCGCATTGAGGCCCTGTATGGCGACCGCCTGGTGCCATGCTATGCCGACCGGCCGGCCAATCTGAGCGCCATGCTGGCGGCAGTGGCGGCGGCGCGGCCGCAGGCCGCCGCCCTGGTGGATGGGGTGCGCGACCTGGATTATGCGGCGCTCGATACTCAGGTGAACCGCATCGCCAATGCGCTGGCCGGTGCCGGCATTGCCAGCGGCGACCGGGTCGCGCTGTTTCTGGGCAACAGCATCGAATTCATCGCGCTGCTGTTCGGCATCTGGCGCCTGGGGGCGATTGCGGTGCCGATCGGCACACGGCAAAGCGCTGCTGAACTGGAATACATGCTCAACCAATGCGCCGCCTCGGCCTTGTGCTTCGATGCCGAACTGGCATCGCGCCTGCCCGAGCCGGCGGCCATCCCCACGGTGAAATTGCTCGTCTGCGCCGATGGCGCCGTGCCGGGCTTGTCCCATGTTGCTCTGGCCGAATTGCTGGCCGGGGCGGATGCCGCGCCGCGTGTTTGCCCGGTGGATGATCAGGCACCGGCCTGCATCATGTATACTTCCGGCACCACCGGCAATCCAAAGGGTGCGGTACTGTCGCATCTCGGATTCCTGCACACGGCACAGAATTACGAACGGGTCTTCGGCTATCGCCCGGATGACCGCATGTTGCTGACCATTCCGGCGTCGCATATCTCCGGCCTGCTGGCCGTGGTGGTGGTGATGATGCGGATCGGCGGCTGCATCATCTGCCTGAAGGGTTTCAAGGCGGCAGAGGTTCTGGAAACCATCGCGGCGCAGCGCATCACCGCCGCTGTGATGGTGCCGGCGATGTATAATCTCTGCCTGCTGGAGCCGGATCTGGCACGCCGCGATCTTTCGTCCTGGCGCATCGGCCATTTCGGCGGTGCGGCAATGCCGGAAATCACCATCCAGCGCCTGACCGAAGCCTTGCCGGCGCTGGAGCTTTATAACGGATTTGGCGCCACCGAGACCACGTCGGCAGTGACACTGACCGAGCGCGGCGATGCGGCGAAATATCTTGATTCGGTCGGCACTGTGCTGCCCTGCGTCGATATCCGCGTACTGGATGAAGCCGGCCGCGAAGTGCCGCGCGGCGAGACCGGCGAATTGTGGATTCGCAGCCCCGGCAATGCCATCGGCTATTGGGATAATCCGCAGGCAACCCGCGCTGCCTTCGTTGCCGGCTATTGGCGCTCCGGCGATATCGGCACGCTGGATGCACAGAATTACCTGCGCGTGCTGGATCGCATCAAGGACATGATCAATCGCGGCGGCTACAAGGTTTACTGTGTGGAACTGGAGAATGTGATCCAGCGTTTCCCCGGTGTGATCGAAGTGGCGGCAGTGGCCAGCCCTTGCCCGGTGCTGGGCGAGCGCATCCATGTTTTCCTGTACGCGCTGGAGGCCATCGACGACGCGGCGTTGCGCCGCTTCTGCCGCGCCGAACTGGCCGATTACAAGACGCCCGATTTTGTCACCGTGAGCCCGACCCCGCTGCCGCGTAACCTGAATGGCAAGCTGGTGAAGGCGCCGCTGCGCGATATGGCGCGGCAGGCGGCGGCAGCGCAATCCTGAGCCCCGGCCATCCCCAGCCCGAAGGAAACCCCCGATGCCTGCTCCCATTTTTATTCTCGGCGGCGCGCAGACCGATTTCGCCCGCAATGCCATGCGCGAAGGCGCCGGTTTGTTTGAATTGCTGAATGAGGCGGTCAGCGGTGCCTTGCAGCAGGCCCAGGTCGATGCGAGCCAGATTGAAGCGGCGCATGTCGGCAACTTCGTTGGCGAACTCTTCGTCGGCCAGGGCCAGATCGGCGGCATGTTCGCTGCCATCGATCCGGGCCTGTATGGCACGCCGGCGGCGCGTCATGAAGCGGCCTGCGCCTCCGGCAGCATCGCCATGCTGGCGGCGATGGCGGAGATCGAGGCCGGGCGCTATGACTGCATCCTGGTCAGCGGCGTGGAGATCGAACGCAATGTGCCGGGCCATATCGCCGCTCAGCATCTCGGCGCGGCCATGTGGGTCGGTCGCGAAGGCCAGGAAGTGAAATATGCATGGCCGCATATGTTCGATCTGGTCGGCCGTGAATATGAGCGCCGTTATGGCCTGCGCTACGAACATCTTGGCCGTATCGCCGAGATCAATCTGAACAACGGCAAGCGTAATCCGCAGGCGCAGACCCGCGACTGGCGTTTCACCAAGCAGAGTTTCATGCAGGATGATGAAGCCAATCCGGTGATCGAAGGCATGATCCGGCGCCAGGATTGCGGCCAGGTCACCGATGGTGCGGCCTGCATCGTGCTGGCATCCGAGCGTTTTGCGCGCGACTGGGCCAAGCGCACCGGCCGCCGGCTGGAGGATACGCCTTATCTTTCCGGCTGGGGCCATCGCACCGCGCATCTGCGCCTGGAAGAGAAGTTGCAGCACAGCGCCGGCAATCCCTATGTTTTCCCGCATGTGCGCGAAACCATTCAGGGCGCCTTCCGTCGCGCCGGTATTGCCGATGTCAGCCAGATCGATGGCATCGAGACGCATGATTGCTTCACCACCACCGAATATATGGCCATCGACCATTTCGGCATCACCGCGCCGGGCGAAAGCTGGAAGGCGATCGAGCAGGGTGATATCGAACTCGGCGGCCGCATCCCGGTCAATCCGAGCGGCGGCCTGATCGGTGCCGGCCATCCGGTGGGCGCCACCGGCGTGCGCATGGTGCTGGATGCGGCGCGGCAGGTTACCGGCCAGGCCGGTCCCTATCAGGTTGAGGGCGCCAAGCGCTTCGCCACGCTGAATATCGGCGGCAGCGCCACTACGGTGGTCAGCTTCATCGTCGAAAAGGGCCACTAAGGCAGCATATCGCCGGGGCGATTACGGGGAAACGAACGAGAGCGCGACATGGAATTCATGGTGGTATCTGTGTTGAACGGCATCAGCTATGGGCTGCTGCTGTTCATGCTCTCCTCGGGCCTGACGCTGATCTTCAGCATGATGGGCGTGCTGAATTTCGCCCATGCCAGCCTCTATATGCTGGGTGCCTATATGGCCTTCACGCTGGGCCAGCATACCGGTTTCTGGCCGGCGCTGTTCCTGGCGCCGGTGATCCTGGGCTTGATCGGCGCGCTGATCGAACGTTTCGGTCTGCGCCTGGTGCATAAACATGGCCATGTCGCGGAATTGCTGTTCACCTTCGGCCTCGCCTTTGTGATTGAGGAACTGGTCAAGGTGATCTGGGGTGTCAGCCCGCTGGCCTATCGCGCGCCGGCTGAACTGGAAGGCCCGCTGTTCACGCTCTATGGCGGCTTCTTCCCGAAATATCGCGGCTTCATCGTGCTGGTATCGCTGGTCATGCTGCTGCTGCTCTGGCTGGCGCTGACCAAGACCCGCATCGGCCTGACCATTCAGGCAGCGCTGACCCATCCGCATATGGTGGAAGCCCTGGGCCATGATGTGCCGACATTGTTCATGCTGGTATTTGGTGTCGGCGCGGCGCTGGCGGCGATGGCGGGGGTAGTCGGCGGCCCCGCCTTTGTCACCGATTCATCAATGGCGGCGGCGATGGGGCCGATCGTCTTCGTGGTGGTGGTGCTGGGCGGCATGGGTTCGCTGGCCGGCGCTTTCCTCGCCTCGCTGCTGATCGGCGTGGTGCAGACTTTTGCCGTCACCGTCGATGGCTCGATTGCCAGCACGCTCGGGCTGCTCGGCCTGCAGATCGGGCCGCAGATGCCGCTCTATGAATTGCTGGCTTTGCCGCTGTCGCAGATTGCACCTTTGCTGCCTTATCTGCTGATGGTGCTGATGCTGATATTCCGGCCCCGCGGCCTGATGGGCGCGCGTGAAACATGAACAGCCGGACCATGACCAAGCAGGGAAGCGGGGAAATGAACAGGGCTGACACTTTCATCGGCAGCAGCGCGGCGAACTGGATCGCCTGGGCCGGCCTGGCGCTGGTCATGCTGGTGCTGCCGCATATCTTTTCACAGGGCTTTTCACTATCGCTGCTGCAACAGACCGGCATCATGGTGATCTTCGGCCTGTCCTACAACATGCTGCTCGGCCAGGCCGGCATGCTGTCCTTCGGCCATGCGCTGTATTTTGGCCTGGGCGCGTATTTCACGCTGCATGCCATCAATGCGGTTTCAGCCGGGCTGTTTTTCCTGCCGCTCACCCTGATGCCGCTGGTCGGTGGTGTCGCCGGTGCCGGTTTCGGCGTGATTTTCGGCTATGTCTCGACCAAGCGCGCCGGTACCACCTTTGCCATGATCTCGCTCGGCCTTGGCGAATTGGTACATGCCGCAGCGCTGATGTTCAGCTTCTTCGGCGGTGAAGGCGGCATCAGCGGTGACCGCGTGATCGGCCAGTCTTTTCTGGGCATCACCTATGGCCCGGGCATCCAGGTGTATTACCTGATCGCGGCCTGGTGCTTTGTCTGCATGCTGGCGATGTATGCCTTCACGCTGACGCCGCTGGGCCGGCTGGCCAATGCGGTGCGCGACAATCCGGAACGGGTCGAGTTTGTCGGCTTCAATCCGCGCAAGGTGCGCTGGATGGTGCTGATCGCCTCCGGTTTCTTCGCCGGCATTGCCGGTGGCCTGTTCGCCATCAATTATGAAATCGTCACCGCCGATTCCACCAATATGTGGCGTTCCGGCTCGGTGCTGCTGGCCACTTATATCGGCGGCATCGCCTATTTTGCCGGCCCGGTGCTGGGTGCGGTGGTGTTCACGCTGTTCTCGGTGGCGCTGGCCAAAGCCACAGCGGCCTGGCCGCTTTATCTCGGCCTCTTTTTCATTGCCATCGTGATCCTGTCGCCGGGCGGCATTGCCGGCTTCATCGCCGCGCATGGCCCGGTCCTCGGCAGCCGCCATCGTGGCGCCCTGGCTTGGCGCTATGCCCTGCTGCTGCTGCCGCTTGGCCTGCTGATCACCGGCCTGGTGCTGCTGGTGGAGATGACCTATCGCCTGTCCGGTCATGTGGTGGGCGGCGAAAGCCTGCATCTGCTCGGTATCGAATTTGCGGCCGGTACATTGGCCGCCTGGGCCAAGGCGCTGGGGCTGCTGCTGCTGGGTGGCCTGATGCTGCGCCCGCTGCTGCGCCAGGCCCGCGCGGTGTGGGAGGATATCCACCAGGAGCGCGCCGCCGCCAAGGGAGGCCAGTCATGAGCGGCGTGGCGCTGGAATTGCGCGGCCTGCGCAAACAATTCGGCCGCACCGCCATCATCAATGGCGTCGATCTGGCAATCAAGGCCGGTGAGCGGCATGCCCTGATCGGGCCGAATGGTGCCGGCAAATCCACCCTGTTCAATCTGATCTCTGGTCGTTTCGCGCCCAGCAGCGGCGAAATCCTGCTGCATGGCCGCAACATTGCCGGCCTGCCGGCCTATGAAATCTGCCGCCTTGGCCTGTCGCGCAGTTTCCAGATCACCAATGTGTTTCCGCAACTGAGTGTGTTCGAGAATCTGCGCTGCTCGCTGCTCTGGTCATCCGGCCATCACTATTCCTTCTGGCAGCGCCTGGCCGGTTTGCGCCAATTGCGTGCGCGTACCGAGGCCATTCTGGAGGAAACCCAACTGGTGGCGCGGCGCGATACGCCGGCTGGCTTGCTGACCTATGCAGAGCAACGGGCGCTGGAAATCGGCATGACGGTGGCCGGCGGAGCCAAGGTGATCCTGCTCGACGAGCCGACCGCCGGCATGAGCCATTATGAAACCGAGTATGTGGTGGAATTGATCCGGCGCATGACCGAGGGCCGCACCCTGGTGATGGTGGAGCATGACATGAGCGTGGTGTTTGGCCTGGCCGATCGCATTTCGGTGCTGGTTTATGGTCAGGTGATTGCCACTGATACGCCGGAAGCGATCCGCGCCAATCCGGTGGTGCAGGAAGCCTATCTCGGCACCAGCGCCGAGGCAGCGTAATGAATGAGCGCGAAACCATGACGGACAGCCTGCTGCAAGTGCGCCAGCTCAATGCCTGGTATGGCAAGAGCCATGTCCTGCGCGGCGTGGAGCTGCAAATCCGGGCCGGCGAGATCGTTGCCCTGCTCGGGCGTAACGGGGTCGGGCGCTCCACCCTGGCCAAGGCGATCATGGGCATGGTGGATGTGCAGGGCTCGATCCGCTTCGGTGGGCGTGAACTGGTGGGTGAAAAGACGCATCGCATCGCCAAGCTGGGCATCGGCTATGTGCCGGAAAGCCGCGATGTATTCCCGTCGCTCAGCGTGGCACAGAATCTGGTGCTGGGCATCAAGCCGCCGCGCAGCAGCCGGCAGGCCTGGTCGATCGATGATATGTACGCCATGTTTCCACGCCTGCAGGAGCGCGCCGATACCCCGGCTGGTTCACTTTCGGGTGGCGAGCAGCAGATGCTGACCCTGTGCCGCACATTGATGGGCAATCCGGACCTGATCCTGATCGACGAGCCGACTGAAGGTCTGGCGCCGAAGATCGTCACCCTGGTCGGCGAATTCCTGCAACGGATCAAGCAGCGCGGCGTGGCGGTGCTGCTGATCGAGCAGAAATTGTCGATTGCGCTCGATATCTGCACCCGGCTCTATGTGATGGGCCATGGTCAGGTGGTGTTCGAAGGCACGCCGGAAAGCCTGCGCCAGGCCAGTGCCGTGCGCGAGGAATGGCTGCAAGTCTGATCCTGCCTGCTAGCCCGGATGCTGATCCTGGGCGATTGCGGCAGCCGGCGCTATTCCTGCTGGATGAACCGCTCCAATCCCACTACGGCTATGCCGGGCTGCTTACCGAAGGCCGAATTCATCTCGGCGCAGGGCTACATTTACTCGCTCACCACCGATGCCACCTTTGCCGAAAGCAGGCGCACGAGATCGGTCGGTTTCAATTCAACCTGCAGGCCACGCTGGCCACCATTCAGGAACACGCGTTCATGCTGCAGGGCGTTTTCCTCGATGGCGGTCGGCACCGGCTTTTTCTGGCCGAACGGGCTGATGCCGCCCACCACATAGCCGGTGCTGCGTTCGGCATCCGCCGGCTTCATCATCTGCGCCGCCTTGCCACCCATCGCCGCCGCCAGCTTCTTCATCGCCACTTCGCGGTCGGATGGCAGCACCACACAAACCGGCTTGCCATCCACCAGGGCCATCAGGGTTTTCAGCACCCGGGCCGGCGGCATGCCCAAGGCGGCAGCGGCTTGCAGGCCGATACTGTCGGCATCGGGATCATAGGCATAGACATGCACGGTGAAATCAGCGCCCTGCTGTTTCAGGAACTGGGTGGCGCGGGTGGTCTTGGACACGGGAACTCCTGGCGAATCCGATTTTGGCCCAGGCTACTCGCTAGGTCAGGATTTTCAATCCGCCAGGGGTGTTGATCCCGGCGCGATAAAGCAGGGCGGGGCCGGCGCTGACCCGGGGCGGGTCGGCCAGATCAAGGCTGGCATACAGCGCCGTGATCATGGCCGGTTCGGGATGTTCAAGTGTGAACCAGGCCAGACGGGCGCCAAGATCGGCGATGCTGGCCATGTTGCGCGGCTTGCCGTGCCGGTCGATCAGGTTGGGTGCGGCGCCATCCAACGGCAGGGCGCCGTTCTCGCCGCAGGCAAAATCGAAGGCCGGTGCGACTGGCGGCAAAGCCAGGCTGGTGCCGAAAATGTCGGCATGGCCGGCCAGCGTGGCGGCGATATCCGGGCAGCGCGCCACCCAGCCGCGCAGGCGCCGGCCAGCCTCCCAGGCGGCGCGGATGCCGGCCGTATCATCCAGGCCGAACCAGCGCGGCCAGGCCGGTGCCGGCGCGGCGGGGTCGCGCGCGATAATTTCCAGGTAGACCGAACCGCCAAGCTGCAGCAGGTGGTTATGGCTGCCCATATAATCATGGCGCTGGCCGAAAGGCACATCCAGGTCCAGGCAGGCGCGCATATGCGCCACGCCCTCGGCCAGGCTGGGGGCGATCACGGTCAAATGGTCGAGATAGAGTCTGGTATCCGGCGATCCGGCGGCAGGCATGGCGCAACTCCCTGCGCGGCATTATAGGGTGCCGGTGCGGCGATTGTCTGCTGCGTGGCGGGCGTATTCTCAGGTGAGGGCGGCGGTGAGGAAACAGGCGCCATAGGCCATGATGATCACCGAGGCGACACCATCCAGGATATAGGCCGGGATGCGGCGGAACAGACCGCTATTGCCGCAGGCGCAAGCCAGTGCCGCCAGCATCACGGCGCCCAGGCCGAGGCCCATTGCGGCGGTGGCGGCACCGGTATGCCCGGCGGCATTGAGCCAGAGTGCGGCAATCTCGAAACTCTGCGCCATGGCGGCCCAGCCGGCCATCGCCAGGCCGGCCAGATTGGGCGCCCGATACCAGCCGACATCGTCGCTGGCCGGCAGCGTCGCGCCATCATCACGCAGGCTCAGGCCGGCGATGAACTGATAGAGCAGGTATAAACCGAAGCCGAGCAGCAAGGTGGCCGAGAGCCATTCCTGGGAGCGCGGCGCCGCGCCGCTGCCCAGCAGCGCCATGGCCAGCAGGGCAAGGCTGGTGCCGCCCAGCATGCCGAGCAGCGCGCTGCGCCAGCCGAAGCGATAGGCCACCACAGCAACGATGCTGGCGGCAATGAACAAGTCGGCAAAAGTGATGCGGAAAGCGCTGGCGGCATCGAGCCAGGCAGCCGGAGCGAGAGCATATGCGGAGGACATGGCCGAGCCTCGCGAAAGACATCTGGCTGATCTTCTCACCGGGATTGAAACAGGACAAACGAATTCTATTGCAATTTATTAGCATTATTATTGATATTAAGTCGATGGATATCGATCTGGCCCGCACTTTCCTGGAAGTTCAGCACAGCGGCAGTTTCATCGCCGCCGCCGCGCGGCTGAACCTGACCCAGACAGCGATCAGTGCGCGTATCCGCGCGCTGGAGGAGCAGCTTGGCCGCCAGTTATTTGTGCGCAACAAGGCCGGGGCGCGGCTCACTCCGGCCGGCGAGCGGTTTCAGCGCGATGCCGTGGCGCTGGTGCAGCTCTGGGAGCGGGCGCGGCAACGCGTCGCCCTGCCGCAGGGCCATGCCCATATGCTCAGCATCGGCAGCGAAGCCAGCCTGTGGAATCCGCTGCTGGCGAACTGGCTGATCTGGATGCGGCAACAACATCCACAAACTGCCTTGCGCGCCGAGATCGGCGGCTCGGCCTTGCTGCTCGACAAGGTGCGCAACGGCGCCCTGGATATGGCCGTGGTTTATAGCCCGGCGCCGCGTGTCGATCTGGCGATGGAATTGCTGAGCGAGGAAAAGCTGGTGATGGTCAGCACGGCGAAGGGCCGGCCACCGCTGCCGGCCGATTATATCCATGTGGAATGGGGCGCGGCCTTCGCGGCCAGCCAGCAGGCGGCGTTTCCGCATCTGGCCAATCCCGGCCTTTCGGTTTCGCTCGGTCCGCTGGCGCTGGTTTATCTGCTGGCGATGGGCGGCTGCGGCTATTTCCGTTCCAGCGTGGTGCAGCCCTATCTGCAGGATGGCCGCCTGCACCGGGTACCCGATGCGCCGGAATTTTCCTATTCGGTCCACGCGGTTTATTCCGCCCGCAGCGAAGCTGATCTGATCGACCAGGGCCGCGCCGGCTTGCAGGCCTGCCTTGTGCCGTGAGGGGGCTTGGGCGTATAGAGGAATTTGCTCCCACCTGATCAAGCATCCCAAGAGGGGCGATGATCGACAAGCTCGAATTCCTGATCGCCCTGGCGCGTGAGCGCAATTTCGGCAAAGCGGCGGAAGCTTGCGGTGTCAGCCAGCCGACGCTTTCCGCCGGCATCAAGCATCTGGAAGAAGCCCTGGGCGTGATGCTGGTGCAGCGCAGTTCGCGCTTTCTCGGCCTGACGGCGGAGGGCGAGCGGGTGCTGGACTGGGCGCGCCGCATTGTCGGCGATAGCCGCGCCATGCGCCAGGAATTGACGGCGCTGAAGCGCGGCCTGGTCGGGCATCTCAAGATCGCGGCGGTACCCACGGCTTTGGCCATGGTGTCCGAACTCACCACGCCCTACCGCGCCAAACATCCCAATGTGCGTTTCACCATTCTCTCCCGCACCTCCATCGAGGTGCTGTCGATGCTGGAAAACCTGGAAGTGGATGCCGGCCTGAGCTACATCGACAACGAGCCGCTCGGCCGGGTGCGCACGGTGCCGCTCTACAATGAGCAATATCGCCTGCTGACCTCGGCGGATAGCCCGCTCGGCGACCGGGCGCAGGTGACCTGGGCGGAAGTCAGCCGCATTCCGCTCTGCCTGCTGACGCCCGACATGCAGAACCGCCGAATCATCAACAGCCTGCTGCGTGCCGTCGGCGGCGAGCCGGAGCCGACGCTGGAATCGAACTCGATGATCGTGCTGTTTTCGCATGTGCGAACCGGCCGCTGGGCCAGTGTGATGCCGGAGAAACTGGCCAACACCCTGGGCTTGACCGAGCGGCTGCGCTCGATTCCGATTGTCGAACCCGAGGCGGTGCATTCCATCGGCCTGATCATTCCGAACCGCGAACCGATGATGCCGCTGACTGCTGCCCTGGTGGCGGAGGCGAAATTATTCGCCGCCGGCAATACACGATAGATAATTCCTATAGATATATTGGTTTTTATTCGTAATGCTGTGACGATCAAATTTTTCACAAAATTCTTTGTTGGCAAATGCGGTGGTTTGATTGCCGAAATTTGCCAAGACTGCGGCTTTTGATAGGATTGTTCTATCGCAGCATCCGACAGCTTTATTGATACCAAGGCGCAGTCTGCCAATGATTCCCCAATGAATGGATTGGGGAGTGTGTTGATGTATGCGGCCTGGAACGAGGCGCGAGCCCGGGAAATCATCACAGCGCATCGTGACCTGGAAGGGGCGTTGCTGCCGCTGCTGCATGCGTTGCAGCATGAATTCGGCCAGGTGCCGAAAGTGGCATTGCCGATGATCGCCGAGGCACTGAACTTGTCGCGGGCCGAAGTGCATGGCGTGGTCAGCTTCTATCATGATTTCCGCGAGACGCCGGCCGGCCGCCACGTGCTCAAGCTGTGCCGCGCCGAGGCCTGCCAGTCGATGGGCAGCGAGGCCCTGGCGGACCGGGTGTTGCAGCAACTGGATGTGGCCTGGGGCGGTACCACCCGCGACAACCGCATCACCGTCGAGGCGACCTATTGTCTGGGGCTGTGCGCCTGTGCGCCGGCCGCCATGCTGGATGGCGAGGTGCATGGTCGCCTGGCCGAGCCTGGCGCCATGGATGCGCTGTTGCAGGAGGCGCGGCGCTGATGGCCCGGATTTTCATCCCCCGCGATGCTGCTGCCCGCGCTGTTGGTGCCGACAAGGTTGCGGCAGCGATCCAGGCCGCCGCCGCCCGGCGCAGCCTGCGCGTCGATATCGTGCGCACCGGCTCGCGCGGCCTGTTCTGGCTCGAAACCATGATCGAGGTGGAAACCCCGAGCGGCCGCATCGCCTATGGCCCGGTACGGCCGGATGATGTGCCGAGCCTGTTCGATGCCGGGCTGCTGATTGCCGCCGCGCATCCTTTGCGGCTCGGCAAGGCCGAGGAGATTCCGTTCCTCAAGCGCCAGACCCGGCTCACCTTCGCGCGCTGCGGCGTCATCGACCCGCTGTCGCTGGAGGATTACCGCGCCCATGGCGGCTATCGCGGCATGCAGCGCGCGCTATCGCTGGGGCCGGCGAAGATTATCGAGGAGGTGACCAAATCCGGCCTGCGCGGGCGCGGCGGCGCAGGCTTTCCCACCGGCATCAAGTGGAAGACGGTGGCCGATACTGCTGCGGATCGGAAATATATCGTCTGCAATGCCGATGAAGGTGATTCCGGCACCTTCGCCGACCGCATGCTGATGGAGGGCGACCCCTTCACGCTGATCGAGGGCATGACCATTGCCGGCATCGCCGTCGGCGCCAGCAAGGGCTATATCTATTGCCGCTCGGAATATCCCGATGCCATCCGGGTGACCAATGCAGCGATCCGCATCGCGCAGGAGCAGGGTCTGCTTGGGCGTGGCGTCTGCGGCTCCAGTTATGATTTTGATCTGGAATTGCGGGTCGGCGCCGGCGCCTATGTCTGCGGCGAGGAAACCGCTCTGCTGGAAAGCCTAGAGGGCAAACGCGGCGTGGTGCGGGCCAAGCCGCCCTTGCCGGCGCATAAGGGGCTGTTCGGCCGCCCGACGGTGATCAACAATCTGATCTCGCTGGCCACCGTGCCGGTGATCCTGGCCGAAGGCGCGGCGAAATATGCCGATTTCGGCATGGGACGCTCACGCGGTACCATGCCGATCCAGCTTGCCGGCAATGTGAAACATGGCGGTCTGTTCGAAGCCGCCTTTGGCCTCACCCTGGGTGAAATCATCGACGATATCGGTGGCGGCACGGCATCGGGCCGCCCGGTGCGCGCGGTGCAGGCCGGTGGCCCGCTCGGGGCTTATTTTCCGCGCCGCCTGTTTGACACGCCGTATGATTATGAAGCCTTTGCCGCGCGTGACGGACTGATCGGCCATGGTGGCCTGGTGGTATTCGACGACACGGTGCAGATGGCGCGCATGGCGCGTTTCGCCATGGAATTCTGCGCCATCGAATCCTGCGGCAAATGCACGCCCTGCCGCATCGGTTCGACACGTGGCGTTGAGGTGCTGGACCAGGTGATCAATGGCCAGGAGGCCGAGGCCGGCCTGCATCTGATCGAAGATCTTTGCCAGACGATGAAATTCGGTTCGCTCTGCGCCCTGGGTGGTTTCACACCCTATCCGGTGCTGAGCGCGATCAACCATTTCCCCGAGGATTTTGGCCGCAACCCCGCCCAGTCGGCGGCGGCTGAATAAACCAGGAGCCACGCCCCATGTCGCTCATTGCAGAAACCGATTACGGCACCCGCGCCAGCAAATCCGAAACCATGGTGACGCTGAGCATCGATGGTGTTTCTGTCACGGTGCCGGAAGGCAGTTCAGTGATGCGGGCCGCGATGGAGATGGGAACCCAGATTCCCAAACTCTGCGCCACCGATTCGCTGGATGCCTTCGGTTCCTGCCGGCTCTGCCTGGTGGAGATCGAAGGCCGCCCGGGTACGCCGGCTTCCTGCACCACGCCGGTGGCGCCAGGTATGAAGGTGACGACGCAGAATCAGCGCCTGGCCAAACTGCGCAAGGGGGTGATGGAACTCTATATCTCCGATCATCCGCTGGATTGCCTGACCTGCCCGGCCAATGGCAATTGCGAATTGCAGGACATGGCCGGCGCGGTCGGCCTGCGCGAGGTGCGGTATGGTTATGAAGGCCAGAACCATCTCAAGCAGAAGAAGGATGAATCGAACCCGTATTTCACCTTCGATGCCTCGAAATGCATTGTCTGCTCGCGCTGCGTCCGCGCCTGCGAGGAAACCCAGGGTACTTTCGCGCTGACCATCCAGGCCCGCGGCTTCGATTCCAAGGTCTCGGCCGGCATGGCCGAAAAATTCCTCGATTCCGAATGTGTCTCCTGCGGTGCCTGCGTGCAGGCCTGCCCGACCGCGACGCTGATGGAAAAAACCGTGATCGAGATCGGCCAGCCCGAACATTCGGTGGTCACCACCTGCGCCTATTGCGGCGTCGGCTGCAGCTTCAAGGCCGAGATGCGCGGCGAGGAATTGGTGCGCATGGTGCCCTACAAGGATGGCGAAGCCAATCGCGGCCATTCCTGTGTCAAGGGTCGCTTCGCCTGGGGCTATGCCCAGCATCGGGAGCGTATCGTGAAGCCGATGATCCGCGAGAGCATCAACCTGCCCTGGCGCGAAGTGAGCTGGGAGGAGGCGATTGCCTATACCGCGTCGGAATTCAAGCGTATCCAGGCCAAGTATGGCCGCGGCTCGATCGGCGGCATCACCTCGTCGCGTTGCACCAATGAAGAAACCTATCTGGTGCAGAAACTGATTCGCGGCGGCTTCGGCAATAACAATGTCGATACCTGCGCCCGGGTCTGCCATTCGCCCACCGGCTATGGCCTGAGCAAGACCTATGGCACCTCGGCGGGGACGCAGAATTTTGACTCGGTCGAGCATACCGATGTGGCGGTGGTGATCGGCGCCAACCCGGTCTCGGCCCATCCGGTATTTGCCTCGCGGCTGAAAAAGCGCCTGCGCCAGGGCGCCAAGCTGATCGTGATCGATCCGCGCCGTACCGAAATGGTCAAGTCGCCGCATATCGAGGCGGCCTATCACCTGGCCTTGCGGCCTGGCACCAACGCGGCAATCCTGAATGCGCTGGCGCATGTCATCGTCACCGAAGGTTTGCAGAATGAGGCCTTCATCCGCGAACGCTGCGACATGGATGCGTTTCAGCATTGGGTGGATTTTGTGGTGCGGCCGGAAAACAGCCCGGAAGCCGTGGCAGCGATTTCCGGCGTGCCGGCCGAAACCATCCGGGGCGCGGCACGGCTCTATGCCACCGGCGGCAATGGCGCGATCTATTACGGCCTTGGCGTGACCGAGCATAGTCAGGGTACCACCACGGTGATGGCGATTGCCAACCTGGCGATGCTGACCGGCAATATCGGCCGCAAGGGTGTCGGCGTGAATCCGCTGCGTGGCCAGAATAATGTGCAGGGCGCTTGCGACATGGGCAGCTTCCCGCATGAATTGCCGGGTTATCGCCATCTGTCGGATGACGCCACCCGCAGCATCTTCGAGGATCTCTGGGGCCGTGAACTGGATCCGGAACCGGGCCTGCGTATTCCCAACATGCTGGATGCCGCCGTGGATGGCAGTTTCAAGGGCATCTATGTGCAGGGCGAGGATATCGTGCAATCCGATCCCAACACGCAGCATGTCGCCGCCGGCCTGAAGGCGATGGAATGCGTGGTGGTGCAGGACCTGTTCCTGAACGAGACGGCGAATTACGCCCATGTTTTCCTGCCCGGAAGCACCTTCCTGGAAAAGGACGGCACCTTCACCAATGCCGAACGCCGCATCAACCGGGTGCGCCGTGTGATGACACCGCGCAATGGCGGTTATGCCGATTGGGAAATCACCATGCTGCTGTCCAACGCCATGGGTTTCCCGATGACCTATCGGCATCCCGCCGAGATCATGGACGAAATCGCCCGCAGCACACCCGGCTTTGCCGGCGTATCCTATGATTACCTGGACAAGATGGGTTCGGTGCAATGGCCCTGCAACGAGAAGGCGCCGCTCGGCACGCCCATCGTGCATGTCGATGGCTTCGTGCGCGGCAAGGGCAATTTCATGATCACCGCCTATGTGCCGACGGATGAGAAATCCACCAGCCGCTTCCCGCTGCTGCTCACCACCGGCCGCATCCTGTCGCAATACAATGTCGGTGCGCAGACCCGGCGCACCGAGAATGTGGTGTGGCATGACGAGGATGTGCTGGAAGTGCATCCGCATGATGCCGAGCAGCGCGGCATCCGGGATGGCGCCTGGGTGAAGCTGCAAAGCCGCGCTGGCGAAACCACCTTGCGGGCGCAGATCACGGATCGGGTGGCGCCGGGCGTGGTCTACACCACCTTCCATCACCCGAATACGCAGGCCAATGTGATCACCACCGATTTCTCCGATTGGGCCACCAATTGCCCGGAATACAAGGTGACGGCGGTGCAGATCGGGTTGTCCAACGGCCCGTCCGACTGGCAGGAGGAATATCGCGAGATGGCGGAGAAAAGCCGCCGCATCGTCAACAAGGATGCTGCCGAATGAGTGGGCGTCGCGCTGCCAAGCGCGTCGCGCGCACGGCCTGGACCGGTCGGGCCATGGAAGCTGGCGCGCGGATGGTGCCGGTCGAGATGGCGGTCGCCTTTGTCTATAACGGCACCACCCATGCCGTGATGATGGCGTCGCCGGCCGATCTCGAAGACTTCGCCATTGGCTTCAGCCTGGCGGAAGGGGTGATCAATCAGCCGGGCGATATCGAATCGCTGGAAGTGATCGAGGGCTCGGCCGGGATTGAACTGCGCCTGTGGCTGAATGCGGCCAGCACCGATGCCTATACGGCGCGGCGGCGTTTCATGGCCGGCCCCACCGGCTGCGGCCTGTGCGGTATCGAAAGCCTGGAGCAGGCCGTGAAGCCGCCGGGCCGGGTGAGCAGCGAGTGGCGCATCGCGCCAGACATGGTGGCGGCGGCATTGGCGACCCTGCCGGCGGCGCAGACGCTGAATACCGAAACCCGCGCCGTGCATGCCGCCGCTTTCTGGGAACCCGGCAATGGCCTGGTGCTGCTGCGCGAGGATGTCGGCCGCCACAATGCGCTCGACAAGCTGGCCGGTGCCATGGCGCGCGGCGGCCTGTCGGCCAGCCGGGGGGTATTGCTGCTGACCAGCCGGGTTTCGGTGGAGATGGTGCAGAAAGCGGCCTTGCTCGGCGCACCGGTGATGGTGGCGATTTCCGCGCCGACCTCGCTGGCTTTGCACACTGCCGAGTTGGCCGGCATTACGCTGATTGCCGTGGCACGCGGCAATGAATTCGAGATTTTCACGCGGCCCGACCGCGTCATGCCGGGAGCAGAACATCATGTCGCCTGACAAGCTGGTGATGATGGCCAACCAGATCGGCAAGTTCTTCGTGCCGCAGACCAATATGGATGCGGTGGCGATGATCGAGGATCACCTGAAGAAATTTTGGGACCCGCGTATGCGCCGGGCGATTGTTGCGCATCTTGAGGCCGGCGGGGCGGGGTTGGACGCGCCGGTGCGTGAGGCTGTGCGGCGCCTGCAGCAGGTGGAAGCAGCCAAGCGGGCAAGCTGAAGACTAAAACGACACAATGTCGGTTCTCCATGGGAGGGAAGGGAAACAATGAGCGCGATTGACACAGCAGGCAGTATGCCCGGTATCGGGCTGCTCGACCGCGAACGGATTATTGCAAAGCCGGGCTTCAATCGCTGGCTGGTACCGCCGGCAGCGCTGGCGATCCATCTCTGCATCGGCATGGCTTATGGCTTCAGCGTGTTCTGGCTGCCGCTATCCCGCGCCATCGGCATCACCGCCACCAAGGCCTGCCCGCCGGACATGACCTTGATGGCGGCATTGTTCACCACGTCCTGCGACTGGAAGATCAGCGATCTCGGCTGGATGTATACCCTGTTCTTTGTGCTGCTCGGTTCGGCAGCGGCGATCTGGGGTGGCTGGCTCGAACGCGCCGGGCCGCGCAAGGCTGGTGTGGTCTCGGCGATCTGCTGGTGCGGTGGTCTGCTGATTTCCGCCGTCGGTGTCTACACGCATCAACTCTGGCTGATGTGGCTCGGCTCCGGCGTGATCGGCGGCATCGGCCTTGGCCTCGGCTATATTTCGCCGGTTTCAACGCTGATCAAGTGGTTCCCGGATCGCCGCGGCATGGCCACCGGCATGGCCATCATGGGATTCGGCGGCGGCGCCATGATCGGCGCACCCCTGGCCGACCTGCTGATGAACAGTTTCCGCACTGCCAGTTCGATGGGTGTGTGGGAAACCTTCGTCGTCATGGCGCTGATCTACTTCGTGTTCATGATGGGCGGCGCTTTCGGCTACCGCATTCCACCGGCGGGCTGGCGCCCGGATGGCTGGACGCCGCCGGCGGAAAACGCCAAGTCGATGATCACCAAGCATCATGTGCATCTCAAGAATGCGCATAAGACGCCGCAATTCTGGCTGGTCTGGGCCGTGCTCTGCCTCAATGTCAGCGCCGGCATCGGTGTGATCGGCATGGCCTCGCCGATGCTGCAGGAGATTTTCGCCGGTGGCCTTATCGGGCAGCCGGATGTTTCCTTCACGCAGTTGAATGACGATCAGCGCAAACTGGTGGCCGCCATCGCGGCCGGCTTCACCGGCCTGTTGTCGCTGTTCAATATCGGTGGCCGGTTCTTCTGGGCGTCGCTCTCCGACAAGCTTGGCCGCAAGATGACCTATTACACCTTCTTTGCCCTTGGCATTGCCATGTATGCGCTGTCGCCCTGGGCGGCCGGCATTGGCAGCAAGGCGCTGTTCGTGTTGTTCTTCGGTGTCATCCTGTCGATGTATGGCGGTGGCTTCGCCACCATTCCGGCTTATCTGGCCGATCTGTTCGGCACCCAGTTTGTCGGTGCCATTCATGGCCGCTTGCTCACGGCATGGTCCACGGCGGGCATCCTGGGTCCGGTGGTGGTGAACTATATCCGCGAGGCGCAGATTGCCGCCGGTGTGCCACGCGCCCAGGTCTATGATTTCACCATGTATATCCTGGCCGGCATGCTGCTGCTGGGCTTCATCGCCAATCTGTTCATCAAGCCGGTGGATCCGAAATGGCATATGACGGATGAGGAAGTGGCGGCCATGCAGGCCAAGACCACTGCTGCTGCCGCTGGCCCGACCGGCTCGTTCGGCATCGGCAAGGGGGGCTTCGATGGCAAGGCTCTGCTCGCCTGGGCCGTGGTCGGCATCCCCATCCTGTGGGGTGTGTGGGTGACGCTGTCGAAATCCTTCGTGCTGTTCCGCTAAGTCAGCGCCAAGTGTGATGCGAGAGGCCCATCGCCGGCAAGGCGGTGGGCCTTTCGTCTGTCACGCGGTCAGGATTCGCGATGCCATTGATGGGATCGCGCCCCGCCGGCTGGTCGGGTAGGGCGCGGCTTCCCGGGCAATCGCCTCAGCTCTTATAGCGCCTCGCCATTTCCGCGATACGTTCACCAGCCGCGACCGCCGCCTTGTGATCCTGGGAGAAGTTGAGCCGGATATTCGCGCTATGCGGCCCGAATTCGGTTCCCGGCGTCACGGTGACATTTGCCTGATGGCGCAGCAGGCGGACAAAATCCTGCAGGCTGACGCGCAATGCAGGCAGGCCGGGGAACAGGTAACTGCCCGCCTGCGGAATGCGCAGCTTTAAACCAGCGCCACGGAATACCCGTATCAGGTCGTCACGGATGGCCTGATGCTGGGCGATGCGCTGCTCCATCCAGCCCCCGGGTTCGTTGAACCATGTCCGCAGCACAGCCTGATTGTAACCAGGCGCGCGCAGCGCCACGATCGCCTGCAGCTTTTCCATCCGCTCGATCAGCGCGGGGGCGCCGAATGCAACGCCGAGCCGGTAGCCGCTCAGGGATTCCGTCTTGGACGGCCCCATGATAGTGACGACCTGATTTTCCGGCAGACCGGTTGCGCGCAAATGGGTATAGGTCGTGCCTTCATAGCGCAGGCGCGAATAGAGCTGATCGGCGATGACGGTCACGCCGTAGGTCTTGGCCAGGTCTGAAATCGCCTGGATTTCCGCAGGCGAATAAACCACCCCGGTCGGATTGTTGGGATTCGAGAACAGGAAAACCCGCACGCCGGCCTCGAAGGCCGCCTGCAACTGCGCCAGATCCAGCCCGGCGCCCGGACCGTCATTCTGGTAATCGATCGAGACCGGATAGATTTCGCCGCCGAAGAACTGCACCAGCTTGCGGTTTGCGAAATAATCCGGTTGCACGATGGCCACTTTGTCACCGGCCGCAACCGTCGCCGCCACCGACAGGAACAGCGCGCTCTGCGTGCCGGGCGTCAGGATCAGGCCGTCCTGGCCGGAAACGGCGGCACCGGTAAATGTGGACAGCCTTTCCGCCAGCTCAGTGCGGATATCGGCCGAACCGCGATATTCGGTATAGGCTTGGCGGCCGCCGGCCTCCACCGCCCCCAGGAAAGCTTCCAGTGAGCCTGGCGTCGGCGTGAAGGCATCGACATCGCCATGCGAAAAATCGACGGGCGTGCCACTGAGAACCGGGCCGAGCATCAGATTGCCGATATTTCCGCTGGCCTGCCTGACTTCCTGGCCCGGCGCATTGTCGGTTGCCAAGGCTTTGAATTTGTCTTCTATCGACGACATGGGCATCTCTCTTGGTTGAAGGATCGGCCAGGGCGACTCATGGTACACGGCTCTTTGGCCGCTTAATGTGCGGCTGCTTCCAGATCAATCGTCAGGGTGCCGGTGCGGGCGCGCGAGCAGCAAGGCGTAAACACGTTATTCGCTTCTCTTTGGCTTCGGCTCAGGCAGGAATCGCGATGGTCCGGCACGCCATCGATGACGCGCAACAAACAGGAACCACAGATGCCCGCCTCGCAGGAATGCGGGATGTCGAAACCTGCCGAAAGTAATGCCTGCAATGCGGAAACGCCTTCCGGCACAAAGATACTCTGTCCGCGCCCGGCGATGTTCAAGGTAAATCCATCGCCTGCGCTATCCACGACAGCCGAGAAATGTTCACGATGCAGCCGATCCTCGGCCCATCCGGCCTGCCGCGCTGTATTCAGGACACGATCAATGAAGCCGGAAGGACCGCAGATATAGAGATGCGTACCGGGCGGGGCGGCTTGCAGGATTGCCATCGGATCGAAGCCGACGCCCGGCCCGTCATCGAAATGGAGCTGGCTGCGGCTAGCCAAGTCACGGCTGATCTGTTCACGGAATGCCATCCGTTCCATCGATCGAGCGCAATAATGCAGTGCGAATGACTGCTGCTTTTGCCGCAACTCCATCGCCATGGCCAGGATTGGGGTAATGCCGATTCCGCCAGCCAGCAAAAGACTGTGAGGTGCCTCCGCGAGCGGGAACAGGTTCTTCGCATGACTGACGCGGAGCAGGCTGCCGGTGGTTATCCTGTCATGCATGGCCGAAGAGCCGCCGCGCGACTGCGGATCGCGCAACACTGCAATACGCCACAGGCCACCGGACAGATCGCCACAAAGCGAATACTGGCGAACAATCCCCGGCGCCACTGCCACGTCGATATGCGCACCCGCCGCATAGGGCGGCAGCGCAGCACCGTCGGCCGCCCCCAGTATGAAACTGCGAATACCCTGGGCTTCCTCGACCGTTTCGCGAACCGTGACGTCAAAACCATCCATCAGGCAACACTCCGGAAATACTGCGGATCGGCGGCAACGCCCGCCGGTCGGCTTCCTGTAAAAGCACTTACGCGCGCCCGGGAGTGCAGACAAATGAGTATTCCTGAGCAACCTATTCATTTGACTGGGGCGAAGCATGCCGAATCAGGCTGGAAAGCCTGAGGCCTTGTTATGAGTACAGGTTTTGCGACGCTTGAATCTGCCGAAAGTGGTGCTTGCTGATTCCGTGTATACCCAGGCGGGTTCCGCATGAGTGCCAGTCATGCAATAGGGCAATAAATTCAATTGTTTGAGGTTCTGCAAATAAATACCCTTATGCCTTCGTTTCCATGTTGGCGCGTTCGGCTTCCTCGACTAAAACATGATTGAAAGGCACAAATTCATGCGAGCGGTCTTTGTAGATGCCAGTGAAACCCTCGCTGATGTGATGGAGCGGCGCTCTGGCGCGCTGGGCATCAGCATCAGGGTGAACCGTCAGCCCGCGATCACGCCGGATGAAGTGCCGGCCCTGCTGGCCGATGCGGAAATCGCCATCATCGACCATACGTCGTTTCCGACCGCGCATGCAAAACGCTGTCCCGCCCTCAAGCATGTGATCTTCCTCGGCACCGGCGCACGCAGCTACATGAATCCGGAGGAACTGGCCGAAATCGGCATCTCCGTCGATATCATCAAGAATTACGGCGACACGGCGGTCGCGGAATTTGCCATTGCCCTGATGTGGGCGGCGGCGAAGAGCCTGGCCCCGATGGATCGCGCAGTGCGCGCCGGAAACTGGCTGCGTACCGATGGCCTGCAACTGACCGGGAAAACCCTCGGTCTGATCGGATTCGGCGGCATTGCCGGCGAAGTTGCCCGCATTGCGGTCGGGGCCGGGATGAAAGTGCTGGCCTGGAACCGCAGCCCGAAGACCTCTCCCGGCGTCAGCTTCACCGCTCTGGATACGGTGCTGGCGGACAGCCACGTGCTGTCGATGCATCTGTTGCTGAATGACGAGACGCGCGGCTTTCTCTCGCGTGAACACATCGCCGCGATGCGCAAGGGGGCCGTTCTCATCAATACGGCGCGCGGCGCATTGGTCGACGAGGCAGCCATGATCGATGCCTTGAAATCCGGGCAGATCGGCCATGCCGGACTGGACGTATTCGAGGTCGAACCGCTGCCCGCCGATCATCCGCTGATCGGTCTGCCGAACGTGACCTTGACCGCGCATTCGGCTTTTCGCACCATTGAAGCAAGCGAAAACCTTATCGATGCTGCGTTGGCTCATTACCGGCGACTGACCGGAAGCAAATGACAGCAAGCCGCACCTTGCCGCCTCTATTGGCCCTCCGCGCCTTTGAAAGTGCGGCACGGCATCTCAGCTTCAGCAAGGCAGCGGAAGAGCTTTGTGTGACACAGAGTGCGGTCAGCCGGCATATCAAGAATCTCGAAGATACGTTCCAGTGCGAGTTGTTTCTGCGCCGTGGCCGCGCCGTCATTCTCTCCGCCGAAGGCAAACAGCTCTATGAAAGAATTTCGATCGGCTTCAGCCTGATCGAGGAAGGCAGCAAACAGCTGCTGAACAACCGCAACGACAGCGTGCTGCGTCTGAACGTGCTGCCGACGCTCGGCATGCGCTGGCTGGCACCGCGGCTGCATCGCTTCTCGCAATATTACTCCGAGGCGGAAATCCACCTGATCTCCTCGATTGAACCGGTGAATTTCAACGACAATCAGGTCGATGTCGCGATCCGGGTCGGGCAGTGGGGCGGTGGCAGCCAAGCCGTGAACAAGACCAGAGGCGGCAAAAGCCAGGCCACAGGCACACGCGCGAAGATCGATCTGGAAATGCTGTCGGATATCGAGGGTGTCGAGGGGCAGAAGCTGTTTACCGACACATTGGTTGCCGTGTGCAATCCGCGGCTGCTGACACCGCCCAGCCGTCCCGAAGATATGGCCAGGCATCCGCTGATATCGACGCTGACGCGGGCGAGCGCATGGAGCGACTGGTGCAGGATCGGTGGGCTGCCACCGATCATTCCGCGCAAGAATCTATCTTTCGGGCATTTCTTCATGTCGCTTCAGGCCGCGCTTGAAGGCAAAGGCATTGCCGTGCTGCCCGAGGTGCTGATTGAGCAGGAATTGGCGCTGGGCAATCTGCAGAGCCTGTTCCACAAAGCGGAAAGCGCCGGCGAATATTATCTGCTCTACCGCAAGCGGGAAGCCGAGACGAAAAAGATTCGTCTGTTCCGGCAATGGCTGACAGAGGAGGCGGCGCAGTATTGCCGCAGCATCAGCGTATGATCGGGATGCACTCATAAGCCGAGGATTGATGCGTTTTCGCACAAAGCGGGTGCTGCAATTTTCAGCGCCCTGCGGCTTATTTCCGCAAATCATCCAGTATGAGTTTGACTCATAACTATGGTCACAAAACTGACTTGTCCGAACGGCGCAAAAACCAAAGACTGATGCGCATCAGTCGAGTTGCGGAAAGCAGTTCGGCGCCGGTTCATACATACTGCGACAATGAAAGCGGGGTTCAGGAATGCACATTGTAATTTCCAAGATTGCGAAGGCGGGCTATCGCGCCGCTGCTGCTTCGGTTGCCGTTGCTGCAATCGGCGCAACGCTGATCACACCGCAGGCGGCGTTTGCCGATCCCGCGCAAGCCATTGTCGAAGCCGCGCGCAAGGAAGCCGCGCAGGGCAAGTTCATCAACATGGTGAGTTCGCCCAAAGGTGAGGGCGCGCAGAAGGCGCTGATGACGGCCTTTCAGAAGCGCTTCAATCTGCGCTTCGATTGGGAATGGCTGCCCCTGACATCGGCCGTGGCCGGCCCGCGTGTCGTTGAGCAGGCCAAAGCCAAGGTGGCACTGCCTTCGGTGATTGGCGGCTTCAGTTACGCCACCTATGAAAACATGATCGTCAAAAACGGTCTCGACGTGAAGGTCGATTGGGTCGGCGAATTCTCCACCCTGCTTCCGGCGATCAAGGCGGCCGCCAAGGATGGTGTGCTGGAGAAATACCAGGGCCGCATGCTGCGCCAGTGGGATGTGAAATACGTCATGGTGTTCAACACCGATCAGGTGAAGGCCAAGGATGCGCCGCGCAGCCTGCAGGAACTGACCGAGCCGAAGTGGCGTGGCCGCTTTGCCATGTCGAACCGCGCCACGCCGCCGCTCGATATCATGGCGATTGAACTGGGCCTGGATAATGCGCTCGACCTGACGAAGAAGCTGCTGGGGAACCAGCCCCGTTTCAAGGCCGGTCCGCCGGCTGTGGTTGGCGCCATTGCGACGGGCGAGGTGCCGGTGGGTGTGGGTGGCTACACGGCGCTGGCCGAGGCCCAGAAGAAGCTGGGTGCGCCGATTGACTGGGTGCCGATGGATAATCTGCCGGTCGGCCCGCTATTCATCTTCCTGCTGAAGGATGCGCCGCAGCCGAATCTCGGCAAGCTGTTTGCCGCCTGGATGGTCACCGAGGGTTTGAAGATTCAGGAAGAAGAGGAATATCTGTCCTTCCTGGGCGACAAGAACTCGCCGACCACGCAGGCGATCCGCAAGGCGGCGCCGAATATCAAGACCATCGAAGCCCATACCGAGGAGGAAAGCCTCCTGCTTGAGAAGGCCCAGCAGGAAATCCTCAAGCTGTATGCCGGCGTGACGGGCAAGTAAGCCCGGGTTTATCTGGACGCCCGGGTTTATCTGAATGAGGGAGTGGCATTATGCTGTCGGTTGAAAAGAACCAGCTGCTATGTTCGGTGGAGGCTGGCACGCGGGGTGGCGAATTATTCCGGTCCATGTGGCTGCCGGCGCTGCTGTCGTCGCAACTTCCGGCTCCGGGCTGCTCTCCCGTTCGCATCAAGCTGCTCGGCGAGGAATTGCTGGCGATCCGTGTCGCCAGCGGCAAGGCCGGCATCATCCAGTCGCGGTGCGCCCATCGTGGCGCGCCGCTTTTCTTCGGCAAGATGGAAGAAACCGGGATTCGGTGTGCGTATCACGGCTGGCTTTATACGGAAGCTGGAAAATGCACCGATATGCCGAGCGAGCCCAACAAGAATCTGTGCCGCAATGTGAAGATGCGGGCTTACCAGACCACTGAGAAGGCAGGCATCATCTGGGTCTATATGGGGACGGGCGAGCCACCGGCATTGCCGCAATTTCCCTGGATCGACCTGCCGGCGGAGAATCTCTGCGCCACGGTCTGGCTTCAGGAGACCAACTGGTTCCAGGGCGCCGAGGGCGAGATTGATTCTTCGCATGTCTCGGTTCTGCACAAGAGCAACACGACGACGACGACCTCGCGCGTGCATCGGCACTGGACCTCGCTCGATCCATCGCCGAAATTCTTTCTGCGCGATACGCCGGCCGGTTTCATGTCGATTGCCCGCCGCAATGCCGACAATGAATTCTACTGGCGCATAACCCAGTGGATGGCGCCGATGTATTCGCTGATCCCGAGTGCGGCATGGCCGATTGGTGGCCGCGCCTGGGTGCCGATCGATAACGAAAACACCTATTGCTGGGATTTCAACTACGCGCTCGATGGTCCGCTGCCCGAAGCATTCCACAGCTTCAAGGATAAAGGCCTCTCATTTCCGCCGGAATATGCCTACCAGGCCTTCCAGCTGAACAATGGCAGCATGATAGACACCTACATCCCGCGCCGCCGGATGAATAATGACTATCTGATTGACCGTCATCTCCAGCAGACCTTCAGCACAACCGGCATCCATGGTGTGAATGACCAGGATCGGGCAATGCAGGAAGGTATGGGCCGCATTGCCGATCGCTCCAAGGAGATGCTGACATCGAGCGATATCGCCATTGTCACCGCCCGCCGCAGGCTGCTTGATATCCTGGAGGACCAGGACGGTATCGCGAAGTTCAGGGCGAAAATTTCCGACGGCCAGGCTTTCAATCTGAACCCGGTCGACATGGTATTGCCAGTGGATACGGTCGAGGCATTTCTTGCTCACCAGGAATTGGCGTGAGGGCCGGCCTGATGATGGCGGGAATCAACCGGACACGGCACCAAGCCGAAATTCTGGGCATCACGACCAGCTACTACCGGGAAGGCAGTGGCCCGACGGTATTGCTGCTGCATGGTGGCGCGCCTGGCGCCTGCTCGGATGTCAACTGGGGCGTGGCCTTCAATACCCTGTGCGACAGCGGCTATGACGTTATCGCCTATGACCAGCCCGGCTTCGGCTTCAGCGGCATTCCAGCGGATCATTCCATCGAATTCCGCTATCGCCATGCCGTGGCGTTTATCGCGCAACTGAAGCTGCAGGACGTCATCCTGGTCGGCAACTCCATCGGCGGATTGCTGGCCGCGATGATGCGCGTGCGGCAGGCGGCGCTGCCGTTCTCGATCAAGGCGCTGGTCTCGGTGGCGCCATATCCTCATTTCCCGTTATCGGCTGCCGGCGAGCAGGCCCTGGGTGCCATGCGTGGCCGCTTCTCCAGCCTGCAGCCGACCCTGGAAAGCGTGGCGGCGGTGTGTCGCAACACCTTCTATTCGGAGGACAAAATTTCCGCCGATCTGGTGCAACTGCGCCTCGACATGATTGCCGGCCGTAACTGGGAGCCGATCGCCGCCCGCCGCGAGGCCGGCAATGGTTTCGGCGCCGATATTATCGGTCAGGTCATTCACGGCCCCAGTCTGGTGGTGTGGGGCATGAATGACCGCAGCATCCCGGTTCAGATCGGCTATGAAGCCATCGGCCTGTTTGCCGATGCGGAATTTGTGTTCCTGCCGGAATGTGGCCATTGGCCGCAGACCGAGCAGGCTGAGTTATTCACCCGGCATCTGACCAGCTTCCTGCGGAATCTCGACACCGCAGCGCGGGCGGCTGCGTAATGGTTTGTTTGAGGGGGCAAGCATGACAATACGCTTCGCAATCTGCGGCCTGGGATTTGCCGGCTCAGTGCTGATGGCACCAGCAATGAAAGCGCATCCGGATGCGGAGATCATTGCGGCCTGCGATCCCAATGCGGAGACCTGTGCCAAATTCGGCGCTGATTTCCAGATCCCGACCTTTGCCAGCCTGGAAGACTTGCTGTCTCAGGTGAAGCCGGATGCAGTCTACATCGCTTCGCCGCATCAGTATCATTGCGACCATGTACTGCTGGCGGCCCGGCATGGTGTCCATATCATTGTGGAAAAGCCGCTGACCCTCAGCCTGGCCGATGCCGACAGGATGATTGCCGCCGTGGAGAAAAGCGGCGTTCATCTGGTGGTGGGCCATTCCCGCAGCCATGATCCCGTGATCAAGACCATGCGCCATATCGTCGATAGCGGCGATATCGGCCGCCTGGCGATGATCAATTGCTGGAACTACACGGATTTCCTGTATCGGCCGCGCCGACCGGAAGAACTCGATACCACAAAAGGCGGCGGCATCATCTTCAACCAGTTGCCGCACCAGATTGACTCGATCAAGGCGATCTCCGGCCAGAGCATCACCTCCGTTCATGCGATTGCAGGCGGGCTGGATGCGCGGCGCCCCACGGAAGGTCATTGCGCCGCGCTGCTGAAACTCACCGGCGGTGTCAATGCCACACTGGTCTATAGTGGCTATGATCATTTCGACAGCGACGAATTGCAGTTCTGGGTGGCGGAAGGCGGCCGCAAGAAGAACCCCAATCACGGCGGCGCGCGCAAAGTGCTCAGCGAACTGGCGCCGGGTGGTGAAGCTGCACTTCGCGTGCAGCGCTATGGCTATGGCGGGCCAATTTCCAAAGGCTTCGCAGCCGGCGAAGTCGGCCGCCAGCAACCACATTTCGGCATCATGGTCGCCACCTGCGAGCATGGCGATCTGCGTCCTGCCCCGACCGGTGTTCTGGTCTATGCAGATGATGGCCTGCGCGAAGTTCCGGCCATGGTTGGCCGTGGCAGTTTTGGTCAGGGTGATACGATTGATGAACTGATCGATGCCATTGCAGGCCGCAAGCCGGTGATGCGCGACGCAGCCTGGGGTCGCAATACGGTGGCCGTCTGCCTGGCTGTGCTGGAGTCCTCCAGGACCGGCAAACCGGTAGAGGTGTAAGTTATGGGTCTGAAGGTAGAGGGCGTTTCCAAGGTCTATCCCAACACCATTGGTGGGCGCAGCCTTGCACTCGATAATATCAGCCTGGAAATCCCGACCGGTGCATTCCTGACGCTGCTTGGGCCCAGCGGCTGCGGCAAGTCGACTTTGCTCAACCTGATTGCCGGCCTGGATGATCCGACCGCAGGCGCCATCAGCCTGAACGGGCGTGTGATCTTCGATATCGGCCGTAAAATCCATGTACCCTCGGCAGACCGCGACATATCGATGGTTTTCCAGAGTTATGCCATCTGGCCGCACATGACGGTGCGGGAGAATGTGGAATTCCCGATCAAGCATGGCGTCAAGCGGATTGCCAATGCAGAGCAGCGGCAGGAGGAAGTCCGCAGGGCGGTGGCGAAAGTTCACCTGGAATCGTTCATCGACCGCTCTGCGCCGCTGCTCAGCGGCGGGCAGCAGCAGCGCGTTTCACTGGCCCGGGCCCTGGTGCAGAAGCCGTCGATCCTGCTGCTCGACGAGCCGCTATCGAATCTGGATGCCACGCTCCGCGAGAGTATGCAGAAGGAAATCCGCTCGATTGTCACCAGCGAGGGTGTGACCGCAGTATACGTCACCCATGATCAGCGCGAAGCCCTCTCCATGTCCGATGTGATCGCAGTCATGAACGAGGGGCGGATCGAGCAGATCGGCAGTCCGAAGGAAATTTACTTCGAGCCGAAAAACCGGTTCGTGGCTGATTTCATCGGCTCGTCAAATCTGGTTGACGGCATTGTCTCGGCGGTCGATGGCGGGCAGCAGCAATTCGCGGTCGAGACCCGTCTGGGGCGGTTGATCGTTGCCAGCAAAGGCGATGGGCCGGCTGTTGGTGCCGCCTTGACCCTGGTGCTGCGGCAGCAGGATTTCGCCTTCGCGCCGGCGGCTGGTGCCGTCAACACCCTGCAGCTTCAGGTCAACCAGCGCGCCTTCTTCGGCGGCCAGGTGGAGTTGATCTGCGGCACAGCGGAAACCGTGCTGTCGGTATATGTCGAGTCGCGCGCCGATACCGGTGCCGGTTCTGTCACCGTCGCCTACGCGCCGCAGCATATCCACTATTTCTAAGCTCGCTCAGGCGGGCAGTTTCTCTTACCTCTGGAAGTGCCGGAATGGTCCTACTGGTAGCATTGGCAGCAATATTGCTCATGTGGCTCACCGTGATGCCGCTGGCCGTATTGCTGATGACAAGCTTTCATCATGTCGGCACTTACGGCCTGGCCACCGGCAAGTTGACGCTTGAAAATTTCACCGCGCTCTTCACCCAGGGCGACCTGCCGATGCTGCTCGGCAATACCAGCATCTATGTCGGCGGAACCATCGCCTTGACCACGGTCTTCGCGGCGCTCTGGGCCTGGATCACCGAGCGCACGGATTTCCGCTACAAGACCACCATTCGCGTCCTCATGATGGTGGTGATGGGCTTGCCGCCGATCATTCAGGGCTTCGGCTGGACCCTGCTGCTCAATCCGAATAACGGCTACATCAATCATCTGTTGCGCCGGTTGCTCGATCTGGATGTGAATTACGGTCCGGTGAATATCTACAGCATGGGCATGATGGTCTTCGTCAGTGGCTTCCTGCTGACCCCCACCGTCTACCTGATGCTGTCGGGCGTCATCCGCAATCTTGATTACAAGTTGGAATTCCCGGCCATCCTGGCCGGCGTCAATCCACTGCGCCGGCTGATGCATATCATCATCCCGATCCTGCTGCCGGGCCTGCTATCGGTTCTGATCTACACGGTCATGATCATGATTCAGGTCTTCGATATTCCGTTGACCATCGGCCTGACCGCCGGGCTTCAGGTACTCAGCACCCGAATCTACCTGTTGAGCACCGCCGAGCTGGGGGCGCCGAACTACAATCTGGCTGCGGCCTTCGGTGTCTTTTTGGTGCTGGTCGCGATCGGCTTCATGGTTCTCTATCGCCGGCTGACGCGCATGGCCGAAAAATTCTCGGTCATTTCCGGCAAGAATTATCGCCATGTGAAGGCCCCGCTGGGTTTGAAGCGCCTCGGCGTCTACCTCTATGCCATTGCCTTTTTTGCGCTGGCGCTGGCGCCGGTGCTGATCCTGCTCTGGGCCAGCCTGCTGCCATTCTACCGCCTGCCTTCCATGGCCGCGATGAAGGCGCTGTCATTTGTCAACTACACACGCCTGTTCGACATGCAGGTGTTTCACACCGCCTTCATCAACACCGTCATCGTCGTGGTGGTCGGCTCGACCCTGACCGTGGCCGTCAGCATGTTGATCTCCTATGTCACTTTGCGCACCAGGGGCTTTGTCAGTCAGCTTCTCGATGTGTTTTCCTTTTTGCCGATTGCCATACCGCATATCGTGCTGGGCTTGGCGGTGCTGCTGCTCTATGTGCGGACTCCGGTCTACGGCACGATCTTCGCCATCATCCTGGCACAGCTCAGCGTGAATATGGTGTTTGGTGTCCGGACGATTTCCGCCACTCTCATCCAGGTTCATCCCGATATCGAGCGCGCCGCCGCCATTTGCGGCACCGGGCGGCTCAAGACTATCGGTTTGATCCTGGTGCCGATTCTGCGTCCGTCCCTGGTCAATGGCTGGCTGTTCATCTTCGCCCATGCCATGCGCGATCTCGCCATTCCGCTGATCTTCCTGACGTCCGAAACCATGGTGCTGAGTTCTGCGCTCTGGCTGATCTGGGGTTATCCGAATATCCCGGCGGGCGCGGCGCTTTCGATCATCCTGGTTCTTATTCTGGCCGTGCTTGTGGTGCCGGTTCAGATTTATGCGTCGCGGCTCGATGCGAAGTCACATGGGTGACGGTGATGCAAAGGCATGAATCTGGGCGAATTACTCATTTGTGCATCCTCTGGCACCGGGATAGTACCAGCAAGAATGTCTCAGTCTGCTTAACGCAAAGCATGCATGGAGTAATCCAGTGAGCGCGATTATGGAACTTGATGATGTGAGCAATCCGGCCCAGGCCGCGCGCGCGCCCTTGCGGGTTGCCATCGCCGGCCTCGGTGCCATCGGAAAGGTCGTGGCGAAACGCATCGACAAGGGTCTGGATGGCTGCCGGCTGGTGGCGGTTTCTGCCCGGAACGTCACCGCCGCAGAAGAGTTTCTTGCCGACCTGGCATCTCCGGTGGCCATCGTGCCGCTGGAGGAACTGGCCGATGTCGCCGATGTGATTATCGAAGCTCTGCCGGCCGCCGCATTCGACCGCCTGGCCGAACCTGCGCTGAAGGCGGGCCGCACCCTGGTTGTGATCAGTGTCGGCACCCTGGTCAGTCGCCCGCATCTGTTCGATATGGCCCGGGATTATGGTGGCTGCATTGTGGCGCCGACCGGCGCGTTGATCGGCCTGGATGCGGTCAAGGCCGCGGCGGAAGGCACGATCAATTCGGTTCGGATGGTGACGCATAAACCGGTCAAGGGTCTGGCCGGCGCGCCCTATCTTGAACAGAACAACATCGATCTGGCTGCCATCGCCGGTCCGACGAAGGTGTTCGAAGGCACCGCCCGGGATGCGGTGCAGGGCTTCCCGGCCAATGTCAATGTCGTTGCCGCCTTGAGCCTGGCCGGCATTGGCCCCGACCGCACCATGATCGAAATCTGGGCCGACCCGGCATTGGATCGCAATCGCCACCGCATCACGGTGGACAGCGACAGTGCGGCCTTCTCCATGGAAATCGCCAATATCCCATCGGTCGAGAATCCGAAGACCGGCAAGATCACGGCGCTGAGCATCATTGCCGCCTTGCGCAACCTGAGCAGCCCGGTGCGCATCGGAACCTGACACAAGTTTACCAGTTTCACCGGAATAACCCGTTCTGACGGAGCCATCGATGAGCCAGCAGGTAATCAGCAAAAGCCGTTCGGCAGCGCCGAATTTCTTCACCGTCCGGCGTTTGGGGCATGTCAACCTGTATAGTGGCGACCTTGATGGCGCGATGAGGTTCTACAACGAGGTTATCGGCATCGAGGAGGTCTACCGCACGCCGTTGCAGGGCGGCGGCTTCCTCAGCAACGGCAATACCCATCACGATATTGCATTCATCGATGTCAATGGCCCGGTCGGCAAGGCACGCAAGGCCAGGGTGCCGCAATTGAACCATCTTGGCTTTGAGCTGGAATCCGAAGCGGCTTTGGTCGAGAGCTACAATACGGCGGTGGCGGCGGGGTGCAAATTCCTGCGCACGATGGATCACGACATCGCGCATAGCGTTTACAATTTCGATCCGGACGGCAATGTCTACGAAGTGTATGCCGATGTGGTCAGCGAATGGCGCAGCCAGCGCAGCGGCACTGTCACCAAGCCGAAGCCGGATTGGACCCCGGGCTCGACGCCGCCGATCGCCGAATCCCTGTATCATCTGGAGCCGGAAATACGCCGGGTGAAGATGGCGGTGTTCCATCCGGCATATACCACCCATGCCGTCATGGTCGTGGCCGATCTGGCGAAGTCGCAAGCGCATTACCAGATTATTCCTGGCCTGCGGACGCTATCGAATGGGGCGGATGGCGATATTGCCGTGATGGCTGGCAGCGCCAGTGATATCGCACTCGTTCTTGTTCAGGCCACGGAAACCCGGCCGCCGGGTTACCGCCATGTCAGCATGAAGGTGGCGGATGTTGCCGATCTGCAGGAATCGGCCTGGAAGGCCCGGTCGATGGGGCTGCCAATTGCCGTGGAAATCGCCGAGGCCGGCAGGCTCAGCATCCACATCAAGGATACAGAGGGCTACGTGACGCATCTCTATGCCGATTCCGGCCTTGGGCTGGACTATGACGGCCTGACGGCAGACAAGGCATTGCTGCTGCTATAGGCGGTCGGATATGGCCGGAACGGTAACACAGAACCCTTCAGGCTGATCACAGTTCGACCCGCTGCCGCCATCGACGGGCGGATGATCGACGGCCGGGTGATCGACGGGCGGGTGACGCTGACCCGCGCTTGTGCCTGTGGAGCCTGGCGGTGCCAGGCCATCGCCGGAATAGCCGCAACTGGGCGTTGGGCAATCCCGCATCGCTGACCTCGCCCCAGGATGCGAGGCAACGGTGGTCGCCGGACTTTGCCAGCGACACCCTGAGCGGTGGCCCTCGACACTCCATTGCCATTCCGGAAGTCCTCTCGAAAAATATCATAAATCAATGACTTGCGTGAATATTTCATGTGAGACCCCACAACCTGTCGCATAATGCCGGAAAAAAACAGGGCGAGGCAAAATCCCTCTTGCTTTTGCAAATCACTCTCATTATTATCCGACCCATAGAGAGTGCGTCGCCGAGCTGCTGGTCTGGGCGACGAGGTCCGGGGCGATGTCGTGGGGCGGCATCGCCCCGGTTTTTTTTTGTGCGATAAGTCAGGATGGGTCAATTTAAACAATATTTAATTGTTAAATAAATAATAGCACACAAAACAACTTTAATTCCCCTTGACTAAATCACACGGCTGCGTGAAATAGACGCCAGACACCGGATATCGTGCGGCCTGAATGGCCGACCGGCACCGGGAGGCGAGGGCGGCGATGGCCGCTATCGCCTGCGGGAATTTGAGGGGCAGCTTGCGCCGCGTCTGATCCGCTAAAGCGTCACGCCGGCCTGCTGCCGGATCGTGGTCCCCGCCTGAGCGAGTGAGGTTGTGCCATGATCCATGCCGTTTATTTTTCCGCTTCCAGCCCATCTCCGGCCCGGCGCCCCGGTCTGAAACACCTCTGTTGTTGTTGCGCTTGAGCGGTTCGCCTGCCGAACCGGTATTGCCGACACAAGTTGATCCTGCCTGATCCAGAGGTTTGTCATGTCTGAAGCCTATCTGATTGAAGCCACCACGCCGTTCCGCACCGGCCAGCAGCGCCACAAGCTGGAGGCCGGCCTGGTGCTGCGCGAACGCGGCGGTTTCCGTTTCTTCGCCGCCAATGCACTTTTTGCCGCCATCGAAAACCGCCTGTTCCGGCGCCCGGCCGAAGCCGAGCGGGCTGCTGCCGCCCTGCTGGCGCAGGATCGCTCGGCCCGGGAGCAGCATGAGCGCTCAGACGAGCGGGAAACCCGGCGGCAGGATGATGCCGCCTCGCTGGCCGATCCGTTGGCTTTGCCCCCCGACTGGCATGGCTCGCCGGGCCTGCTGGCGCTAAGCTTCCTGCCCTTCGACCGCTGATTCCCCCTTCCCAGTTTTGATGCGGCATCGGCCCTGCGCCGGGGCCGCATCAGAGGTTTGTCATGATCCAGCTAGAAAACATCACCAAGAGTTATGCCACGCCGCAAGGCCCCGTGGTGGCGCTGAGCGATATCAACCTGAGCATCCGCGAAGGTGAAATCTTCGGCATCATCGGCAAAAGCGGCGCCGGCAAATCCACCCTGATCCGCCTGATCAATCTGCTGGAGCGGCCGGATCGTGGCCCAAGGCAGGGCGTTGTGCGGGTCGGTGGTCGCGACCTGACGGCTTTGCCGGCGGCCTCGCTGCGCCGGGCGCGGCATGAGATCGGCATGATCTTCCAGCATTTCAATCTGCTCTCGACGCGGAACGTGTTCGACAATGTGGCGCTGCCGCTGGAATTGCGCGGCGAAAGCCGAGCCAGCATCCGCGCCCGGGTCGAGCCGTTGCTCGATCTGGTCGGCCTCACTGACAAGAGCGCGCGTTTCCCGGCGGAATTGTCCGGCGGGCAGAAACAGCGTGTCGGCATTGCCCGCGCCCTGGCGACGCAGCCGCGCGTGCTGTTGTCGGATGAGGCGACCTCGGCGCTCGATCCGGAAACCACCCAGGCGATCCTGGCGCTGCTGAAGGATATCAACCAACGGCTCGGCCTCACCATTGTGCTGATCACCCATGAGATGAGCGTGATCAAGGATGTGGCGGATCGTGTCGCTGTGCTGGAGCATGGCCGCATCATCGAACAGGGCCCGGTCTACGACCTGTTCACCGCGCCGCAGGCCGCCACCACACAGCGTTTTGTCGCCGAACTGGTCGGCGGCGACCTGCCGGAAAGCCTGCGCCGCGCCATTGCCGGCCAACGTGATGCTGGGCGGCGTGATGAAGGCCGGCGTGTCCTCCGCCTGCGCTTCACCGGCGGCGTGGCGGAGAGCCCGATCCTGTCCGATCTGGCGCGCCGTTTCGAGTTGGATTTCAACCTGCTGCATGGCCGCCTGGATGAAATCCAGGGCCGCGCCTTCGGCAATCTGGTGGTGGAATTGCGCGGCGCCCCGGCGCAACTCGAAGCCGCCATGGCCTATCTCGCCGGCCAGCGGCTCGGCGTGGAATGGCTCGATGCCCCCACCACCATTCAGGATAAGGAGACCGGCGATGTCGTCCGCCTTGCTCGCGCTGCTGGTTGATGCGCTGATCGAAACCCTGCTGATGGTCGGCGTCTCCGGCGCCATCGCAGCCTTGTTCGGCCTGCCGCTCGGTGTGGTGCTGGTGGTGACGGATCGCGGCCATATCCTGCAGAATCTGCCGCTCAACCGGGTGCTCGGCGCGGTGGTGAATGCGGCCCGCTCGACGCCCTTCATCATCCTGATGGTGGCGGTGATCCCGTTCACCCGCCTGGTGGTCGGCACCTCGATCGGCACCCTGGCGGCGATCGTGCCGCTCACCCTGGCGGCGATTCCGTTCATTGCCCGGCTGGTCGAAACCGCCTTGCGCGAAGTGCCGCGCGGCCTGATCGAGGCGGCTGAAGCCATGGGCGCCACGCCGTGGCAGATCGTGCGCAAGGTGCTGGTGCCGGAAGCGATGCCCGGCATTGTCGCCGGCCTCACCATCACCCTGGTCAGCCTGATCGGCTATTCCGCCATGGCCGGCGCGGTTGGCGGCGGCGGCCTCGGCGATCTTGGCATCCGCTATGGCTATCAGCGCTTCCAGCCGGAAGTGATGCTGGCCGTGGTGGTGGTGCTGATTGTCTTTGTCCAGGCTGTGCAGTCGCTCGGCGACCGCATCGTGCGCCGCATCGCCCATCGCTAGCGGCTGTTCAGTTCAAGTGTAAACCGTCTCGCAAATCAGAATGTCAAGAAAGGTGCTTCCCATGCTGTCGCGTCGTTCCATCTTTGCCGCCAGTCTCGCGGCGCTGTTTGCCCTGCCTGTCGCCGGTCAGGCGCAGGACAAGCCGATCAAGGTTGGCGTCACCCCTGGTCCGCATGCCCAGATTCTGGAAAAGGTGAAGGAAGTCGCCGCCCGCGACGGGCTGCAAATCCAGATCGTCGAATTCAGCGATTATGTGCAGCCCAATGCTGCGCTATCGGTCGGCGACCTGGATGCCAATTCCTTCCAGCACCAGCCCTATCTGGATAACCAGATCCGGGATCGCGGCTACAAGCTGGTCACGGTGGCCCATACTGTGGTGTTCCCGATGGGCGTCTATTCCAAGAAGGTGAAGAGCCTGGCCGATCTGCCCAATGGCGCCCGTATCGGCATCCCGAATGATCCGACCAATGGCGGCCGCGCCCTGCTGCTGCTGCAGAGCGCCGGTGCGGTGAAGCTCGATCCCGCTGCCGGCCTCAAGGCCTCGCCGCTGGATGTGAAGGAAAATCCGAAGAAGCTGCGCATCGTGGAACTGGATGCGGCGCAATTGCCGCGCGCCCTGGATGAGCTGGATGCCGCTGCCGTGAACACCAACTATGCCATTCCGGCCGGCTTGCAGCCGACCCGCGATGCCATCGCCATCGAGGATGCCCGCTCGCCCTACATGAATATCCTGGTGGTGCAGGAGAAGGAAAAGGACAAGCCCTTCGTCGCCAAGCTGGTCAAGGCCTATCGCTCGCCGGAAGTGAAGGCCTTTGTCGAAACCACCTTCCAGAAGGCGGTCGCCACCGCCTGGTAAATTTCTGTCCCGCCGTCTGATTGTTCCTCCCCAGACGGCACCCCCCGCTCAGCCTATGGCCGACGGGGGCAAACTGCCCGCCATTCCTCCCACCCGGAATGGCGGGCTTTTTTGTGCCGCGTCAGCCCGTCTGGCGCGCGCGTTTCACCAGCCGTACCAGTTCCACCCGGGCGCCTTCGGCATCCTGTACCGGCTTGTCGAAGGGCAGGCGGGCCAGGCGGCCGTCCAGGATCAGGTCGGCGCCTTCGGGATCGACGCCACAAAGCCGCCAGCCGCTGCCGGTCAGGCCGAGCAGCTTGCCGGCATAAAGCTGCACCGCGTCGGCATGGTCGTCGTTCATATGCTGCACAATGCCGGCTTCGGCTTCGGCCAAGGCTTGCCAGTCGCCACCATAGCGGAAATCCTCGAACCAGTGGATGCGGCCAAACCCGGCCACGATATGGGCGCGGCTGACGGTGAGTTTGTAGAAGCCGAAATCCTTGAAATCGGCATAGAGCGCGGCGCCGGGATGGCGCGCCAGGAAACGCGCGCGGTGGCGTGGATCATCCGTGATTTCGGCGTGGCCGAGCAATGTGGCGCGCGGCCCGGTTAGCGGCTCGGCATAGCCTTCGGTGCCATCGCAGAGCAGGCTGACTGCCGCACTGGCCTGGATATTGCGCGTATGCTCGGCAAGCTGGGAAATCAGCAGCAAAGGCGTGGCATCGTGATCAAACGCCACCAGCACCAGCGAGGCATAGGGCATGGCCGACTGGCCGGCCATGGCAGGCTGCAGGCTGGTGGCCAGCACCGCCTTGCGGCAGGCCCGGGCCACGGCGCGGGCTTGTTGCGCCGGGCTCGGCTTAGGGAGGGTGGTCTCAGTTGAATCGGCCATGCTGCTGCGGGTTCAATTGCCTCGGGGCAGCCAGCATAGCCGTGGCTGGGCCGGCGGCAAAGATCGCCGGTCAGCTTGCTGGTCCGATCAGCTAAAAATGCTCCGCGCGCGCCACCTCGACATCCGACAGGTAGACGATGCCGGTGACATTGGGGAAGCGGCGATGGAAACCGAGCAGGACATTCTGCGCCGGGGCTTCGGGGGCGATGGCGATGATCAGCACATTCTCGAATACCTTGGTGACATCGTCGGTCAGTCGCTCGCCGCGCTGCCCGCCACCGGAAACCCGCGGAATCATGCTGTAGCCGCGTACCCCCTGTTCACCCAGCCACTCAATCACGGCGCGGGCCAAAGGGGCTTCAACAATCACTTCGATCTTGCGGCGGCGATGGATTTGCGTGCTCATGTCAGCCTCCTGCTAGCAGCCGCGCGGCGCTCAGATAAAGTGGCAGGCCGATCACCACATTAAACGGAAAGGTGATGGCCAGGGAAAGCGTCACCGACAGGGCCGGATTGGCCGCCGGCAGCGCCAGACGCAAAGCCGCCGGCACGGCAATATAGGAAGCCGACGCGGCCAGTACGGCAAACAGCGTCATGCCGCCCAGGCTGAGGCCGAGCAGTTTGCCGAGGCCGAGGCCAAGCAGCGCGCCGAGCAATGGCATCAGCAGGCCAAACAGCAGCAGCGCCGGCTTCAGGCCGCGCGCGGCGCGGCTCTGGCGCACCGCCACCAGGCCCATATCGAGCAGGAACAGGCACAGCGCGCCGTTGAACAGATCCTGCACAAACGGTTTCACCTTGGTCATGCCGGCATCGCCGGTGATCCAGCCGATGGCGAAGCCGCCCAGCAGCAGCATGACCGAGTCATTGACCAGCACTTCGCGCAGGAAACTGCCGCGCTCATGCTGCGGCGCGCCGGCCGGCTGGCTGCGACCGGCGCCGGCCAGCAGCAGGCCGCTGATAATCGCCGGGGTTTCCATCAGCGCCAGCATCGCCACCAGATGGCCCTCAAAGGCGATGTCGCGGCTGCGCAGAAATTCCGCCGCCGTCACGAAGGTGACAACACTGACCGAGCCGTAATGCGCTGCGATGGCGCCGGCATTGAGCCGGTCGAGCCGCCACAGGCCACGCAGCAGCAGGAAGGCCAGCATGGTTGCAGGAAACTCAACGCCAGGGCGGCGAGCAGGCCCAGCGCCACCGTGCCGCCAGCAGCGCCCTGCATGGCGGTGCCACCTTTGAAGCCGATGGCGAACATCAGGTAGATCGCCAGGGCGCGGGCAGCGCCTTCGGGAATTTCCAGATCGGATCGTAGCAGGGCGGCGATGGCTCCCAGCGCAAAGCACAGGATCATCGGGGAGAGCAGGTTGCCGGCGGCGAGTGCGAGGAAGTCAGTCATGGCGCGCAAAATACTCAACGCGCCATGAAACGAAATGCGTATTCTTTTACCTCGAAATCGGCGGCAAATGCGGCAGCCGAGGTATCGAATTACCAATCTGGGTAACACGATACCTCAGCGATAGTTTACGGCAGCAATACCGTGCTGCCGGTGGTCTTGCGCGCTTCCAGATCGATATGCGCCTGCCGGGCATCCTTCAGCGCATAGGTCTGGTTGATCTCGATCTTGACGATGCCCTTGCCGACCACATCGAACAGGGCTGCGGCCGAGGCTTCGAGCCAGTCGCGGCGGGCGGTATAGGTCATCAGGGTCGGGCGGGTCAGGAACAGGCTGCCCTTGGCGGCCAGCATGCCGGCATCCACCGGCGGGATCGGGCCGGAGGCATTGCCGAAGCTGACCATCATGCCGAGCGGCTGCAAACAATCCAGCGAGGCCGGCCAGGTGCTCTTGCCGACCGAGTCATACACCACCGGCACACCCTGGCCGTTGGTCAGTTCCTTCACCCGCTCGACGAAATTCTCGCGCGAATAGTTGATCACATGGTCGCAGCCATGCGCCTTGGCCAGTTCCGCCTTCTCATCGCTGCCGACAGTGCCGATCACGGTGGCGCCGAGATGCTTGGCCCATTGGCAGGCGATCAGGCCGACGCCGCCGGCGGCCGCATGCCACAGGATGGTATCGCCCGGCTTCACCTTGAAGGTGCGCCGCAGCAGATATTCGGCGGTCATGCCTTTCAGCATGATGGCGGCGGCCACCTGGTCGCTCACGCTGTCGGTCAGCTTCACCAGTTTGTCGGCCGGCGCCAGGCGTTCCTCGGCATAGGCGCCCATGGCCGAGCCATAGGCGACCCGGTCGCCGACTGCAAAACCGCTGACGCCTTCGCCCAGGGCGGTGACCACGCCGGCACCTTCCAGGCCGATGCCGGCGGGCAGCGGCACCGGATACAGCCCGCTGCGATGATAGGTGTCGATGTAATTCAGGCCGATGGCGGTGGCCTTCAGCTTCACCTGGCCCGGGCCGGGCGCGCCCACCTCAACATCTTCCCATTGCAAGACATCCGGCCCGCCGGTCTTGTGGAAACGGATTGCTTTCACCATGGCTCAAATCCCCCTATGCGCGAAAAATTCCGGGCATCAAAAAGTTAGCGGCGCCCAGATAGGGCGCCGCACGGTAACCGGCAAGTGACCTCAGGCCAGATGCTGCTTGAAGAAGTCGCTGGTGCGCTGATTGGCCAGATCGGCCGCGGCCTTGTCGTAATGCTCGCCGCCGATGCGGGCGAAGGCATGATCCTGGCCGACATAATCGTGACGCGTCACCAGCGGATAACCCTTGAGGCCCTCGGCGATCTTCGCCTGGGCATCCTTGGGTACGAACTTGTCTTCGGTGGCGCAATGCAGCAGCAGCGGCTTGTGGATATTGCTGGCTTCATCGAGATGGTTCTGCAGATACACACCATAGAAGCCGGTGCTGCAATCCACATCGCTGCGCGTCGCCATCAGATAGGCCAGGCGGCCGCCCAGGCAGTAGCCGACAGCGCCGGCCTTGCCGCTGGCGCCGGGCAGGCCGCGCAAGGCGGCCAGGCTGGCCTTCAGGTCTTCCACGCCCTTGTCGAGGTCGAACTGGCCAAAAAGCTCGAAGGCACGCTGCAAATCCGGCTCGATCCGGTCATCCAGCATCAGGCCGGATTCGATGCGCCAGAACAGATCCGGGCAGAGCGCGAAATAGCCCTGGCGGGCAAGATCGTCGCAGATGCCGCGCATCACCGTGTTGATGCCGAAAATTTCCTGGATCACCAGCACGCCGGGGCCTTGGCGGTTGGCCGGTTCGGCGAGATAGGCATTGAAATTGCCGCCGTCCGGCGCGGCGATGCTGATCATGCGCGGCATGAATTCCTCCCTTGTTTGGCGATTGCTGAAGCGGTCGGCAGCAACTTTATAGTCTGGCGGGCCTGGGCGGCAAGGGACGCTACGCCACGGTGACGGAGCCGCTGCCGGCATAGGAAAACAGCGGCAGGTCGAACAGCGAGGGCTGGCGTCGCGGCAAGGCGCCATCATTTTCCAGCGCCAGCAGGCGGCGTTTGGTGGCGATGCCGCCCAGGCCGGAAAAACCGCCCAGCCCGGTTTCCGCCACCACGCGGTGGCAGGGAATGATGATCGGCAGCGGATTGGCACCGCAGGCCATGCCGACGGCGCGGGCCGAACTTTTCAGGCCGAGCGCGATTTCGCCATAGGTCATCGTCTCGCCATAGGGGATGGCCTGCAAGGCGCGCCAGACGCGGATCTGGAAATCCGTGCCGCGCGGCGTGGTTTCCAGGTCGAAGCGTTTCAGCCGGCCGTCGAAATAATCCTCAAGCTGCTCGGCAGCGGCAGCCAGCCCCGGGCTTGGCCCGTCATTTTGCGGCAGGCGGCCCCAATCCAGCGCCGTCAGGGCATCGTCGCGTTCGGTCAACGTGAGGGCGCCAAAGGGCGAGGGGATCACCAGGCGGCGAATCGATGGTTCCATGATCCTGATTCTGGCCCCCGGATAGGAAAAAAGCCAGTGGATAAATCCGCCTACTGTTGGCTGATGAAGGGATTGGCCAGGCTCAGCGTCTCGAAACGCCGGCCATGCTGCAAATCCTCACTGTAGAGGGTGGAACACCCGGCGAGCAAAGCCGTCGCCACGATATTGGCGTCATGGATGTTGAGATCATGCTGTTGTGCCAATGCACGGGCCAGATCGTGGCTTTCCCCGTCGAGCGGCAGCGGCGCTCCGCATAATTCCCGGACCAGGCCCAAGGCCGCTTCCACCCTGGGCCAATCAAAGCCCAGCTTGCGGCGCGCAACGGCGCAGAATTCATTCAAAACCTGAACGCTTACCTTGCCACCCTGCACCAGCAGTTGCCGTGCCGGCAGATTACGCGGATCGTTGCTGACAAAAGCATAAATCAGAATATTCGTGTCAAAGAAGACAGGTTCAGCGCTCATTGGCCTTGTCACGATCAAATTTGAAATCAGGCGGCAATGGTTTTGCCAGCTTGCGCATGATCTCCAGCGCCTCGTCGCGCGTCATTTTGCGGGCCAGTGCCAGGTCGGTGCGGCTTTGGATATGGATGTTGATGTCGTCGCCGGGCTTCAGGTCCAGCGCCTCAACCACTGCTGCTGGAAGCCGCACGGCCAGGCTGTTGCCCCATTTCGCCACGCGCATGGCTTGTCTCCTGGATACACATTAACGGATATGTATATCCTAGGCAGTTTTCACCTCATCGACAAGCGCGGCTTTCCTCTGGCGGGGCCGGGGCTTATATAAGGCGCAACGGTTTCCAGAGGCTTTCCCATGTCCGATATCCAAACCCCCGTCACCGTGCTCACCGGCTATCTCGGTGCCGGCAAGACCACCCTGCTCAATCGCATCCTGACCGAGCCGCATGGCAAGAAATACGCCGTGATCATCAACGAATTCGGCGAAGTCGGCATCGACAACGACTTGGTGGTGGATGCCGACGAGGAAGTGTTCGAGATGAATAACGGCTGCATCTGCTGCACCGTGCGCGGCGACCTGATCCGCATCATCGAGAGCTTGTGGAAACGCAAGGATCGTTTCGACGGCATCATCGTGGAAACCACCGGCCTGGCCGATCCCGGCCCGGTGGCGCAGACCTTCTTCGTCGATGACGGTGTGTCGCGCCGCACCCGGCTCGATTCCATCGTCACCGTGGTGGATGCGCGCCATCTGCTGCTGCGCCTGGCCGATAGCCGCGAGGCGCAGGAACAGATTGCCTTCGCCGATGTGATCCTGCTCAACAAGACCGATCTGGTGACGCCGGGCGAACTGGCCCTGGTGGAGCGCCGCATCCGCGCCATCAACAGCCTGGCGCCGATCCATCGCACCGAGCGCTGCTCGATCCCGCTGGAACAGGTGCTGGATCGCGGCGCCTTCGATCTGCAGCGTATCCTGGCGCTGGAGCCGGGTTTCCTGTCGAAGGATTTTGGCCACGACCATGATCACGACCATGACCATGCCCATTGCGACGATCCGCATCATGTGCATGACGAGCATTGCGGCCATGACCACGATCACCATCATCACGACCACGACCATGCGCACGATCATGGGCATGACCACGGCCTGCATGACCTGTCGGTGATCAGCCATTCCTTCACCCTGGACCAGCCGATCGATGTGAAAAAATTCGATGCCTGGATCAGCGACCTGCTGGCCAATCAGGGTCCGGATATCCTGCGTGCCAAGGGCATTCTGGATTTTGCCGGCGAGGATCAGCGCTTTGTGTTCCAGGCCGTGCATATGATCCGCGATGGTGATTTCCAGCGCCCCTGGAAGCCGGAGGAGAAGCGGTTCAGCCGCGTGGTCTTCATCGGCCGCAAGCTGGATGCGGCCAGCCTGAAGGCCGGCTTCGAGGCCTGCCGTGCGTGAAGCAGAGATGCCTGAAGGTGAGGCCCAGCCCAAGCTCGGTTACAAAGCCTATCTGTGGCAATTCGATGCACCGGTGATCGGTGCGGTGCTGCTGCCCGAAGTCGCCGGCTTCGGCCTCGGCGATGGCAGCATCGGCCTGCGTGACCTGGCGGCGCCGGACCGGCCGCAGACCGAGCGGCGCCGGCCGCATGCGCGCGGCCTGCTCAGTTTTGCCGCCGCGCCGGGCGGTACCGGTTTTGTCAGCGGCGGTGACGAGGGCCGGGTGATGTTCACCGCGCCGGATGCCGAACCGCGCCTGCTGGCCGAGCGGCCACGCAAATGGATCGAGGAACTGGCAGTCGCAACGGAAGGCGGGCTGGTCGCTTTCGGTGCCGGCAAGGAAGTGGTGCTGGTCGATCTCAAGGGCCAGCAGCAGGGTGTGCTGGCCGATCATCCCAGCACGGTGGCCGGCCTGGCCTTCAATCCCAAGGGCAAGCGCCTGGCGGTGGCGCATTACAATGGCGTGTCGCTGTGGTGGTGCAAATCCGCCGCGCAGACGCCGAAGCGCCTGGAATGGCGCGGCAGCCATGTCGCGGCAAGCTGGAGTCCGAATGGCCGTTTCCTGATGACGGCGACGCAGGAAAACGAATTGCATGGCTGGCGCACCGAGGATTTCGCCGATATGCGCATGAGCGGCTATCCGGCCAAGCCCCGCTCGCTGAGCTGGTCGGGCGATGGCAAATGGCTCGCCAGCAGCGGCGCCGAAGCGGTGATCTGCTGGCATTGCGGCGGCAAGGGGCCGATGGGCTCGACGCCGCTGGAGATGAACAGCGGCGAACTGGTCACGGCCGTGGCGTTTCACCCCAAGCTGAACATCCTGGCCAGCGGCGATGCCGAGGGGGGGCTGACCCTGGGCCGGATTTCCGACGAGCGCAGCATTCCGCTGGAAAAGATCGGCCCGGCACCCATCGCCTGCCTGACCTGGAGCCGCGATGGCCGCTGGCTGGCCATCGGCTGCGAGGATGGCGCTGCCGCCCTGATCGATTTTGAAACCTGAGGATATTGCCGATGCGCTTTCCGGATTTGCCGAATTTCGTCACCCATCTCGAATGCGGCATGACCGGCGAACGCCTGCCCGCCGATACCGTGCATAACCTGTCGCCGCAGGGTTATCCGATCCTGGTACGCTATGATCTGGCGGGTCTCCGCCAGCATTTCACCAAGGAAAAGCTGCGCGACCGCGATTGGAGCTGGTGGCGCTATCGCGAGATGCTGCCGGTGCGCAAGGCGGAAAACATCGTCTCGCTGGGTGAGGTGGTGACGCCGCTGATTCCGCTGCCCAGCCTGGCACGCCAGCTTGGCGCCAGTGGCGATGTGCTGGTGAAGGATGAAGGCCGCCTGCCGACTGGCTCGTTCAAGGCACGTGGCCTGGCGCTGGCGGTGTGCATGGCCAAGGAACTCGGCATCAGCAAGATGGCGATGCCGACCAATGGCAATGCCGGTGCGGCGCTGGCCGCCTATGCCAGCCGCGCCGGCATCGAGACCGTGGTATTCTGTCCGGATGATACGCCGGCGGTGAACATGAACGAGATCGCCCTGCAGGGCGCGCGGCTCTACAAGGTCAACGGCCTGATCAATGATTGCGGCAAGCTGGTCGGCGCCGGCAAGGCCGAGGCCGGCTGGTTCGATACCTCGACGCTGAAGGAGCCTTATCGCATCGAGGGCAAGAAGACCATGGGCCTGGAACTGGCCGAGCAGCTTGGCTGGGAATTGCCCGATGCGATCTTTTATCCCACCGGCGGCGGCACCGGCCTGATCGGCATGTGGAAGGCCTTCGACGAATTGGAGGCGATCGGCTTCATCGGTTCCAAGCGGCCGAAGATGATTGCCGTGCAGGCCGCCGGCTGCGCCCCCATCGTGCGGGCCTGGGAAGGCAATGAGCGCCATGCCAAATTGTGGGAAAATGCCCATACTGTGGCCGCCGGCATCCGCGTGCCGGCCGCCATCGGCGATTTCCTGATTTTGGACGCGGTGCGCAATTCCAGCGGCTTTGCCATCGCGGTGGAAGATGCCGCGATCAGCGCCGCGTTGCAGGAAGTGGCGCAGGCCGAGGGCCTGCTGCTCTGCCCGGAAGGCGCCGCCACCTATGCCGCCTACAAGCAGGCCCTGGCCGAGGGCCGCATCGGCAAGACCGATCGTGTGGTGCTGTTCAATTGCGCCAGCGGGCTGAAATATCCGATGCAGGATGGCGGCCAGCCGCTGGATCGCCATGGCAGCATTGATTATGCGCGGTTGTGAAACCGCCCCGGCGTTAACCACACTGCAATGAATCGGTGGTTTACTTCCGGCAATGCCAAGTCGTGACATTGCCTTCCGCCTGCTGAATCCTGAAGAAAAACTGGCCGATCCGTTGCTCGGCCGGCTATTGCAGGATTGGCGTTTTGCGGCCTTGTGGAGTGATCTGCCAAGCACCCGCTTTGCCGATCCGTTGCGTCTGCGCTACCTGCTCGGCTCGCTCGTGCTGCTGGATGTGGTGCCGAGCGAGTATGGCTTGCGGCGTTATCGCTATCGCCTGATCGGCACCAATATCGTGGCGCATCAGGGCCGCGACCGCACCGGCAGCTGGCTCGACCAGCATGACGAAGCCGAATTCGCCATGGCGGCGCAAAAGGTCTGCGATCTGGTGGTGGAACAGCGCTGCCCGGTTTATGCCGGCGTATCGCGCCAGATTCTGGATCGTTTCTATCCGGTGCAGCATCTGGTGCTGCCGCTCGGCAATGCCGATGGCACGGTGATCCGCCTGCTCGGCGGCGAAATCTATCCGAGAGAAGCCCCGGATTGTTTCCTCGAACGCCTGTCACCGCGATCCGGCTATGTCACGGAAATGGCGGAAATGCTTTAGGAAGTCATTTAACCAATAAGTTGATTTTATTTTACAGCCTTCAATTATGTGGGAATATGTCGTCGCCAATGGAGTTTGGGGGCGGTGGATGTCACAGAATGGCGACGACAACAAACCGGATATGCCGGAAGCCGGCCAATCCAGCAGGCCCGTAACGTCTGTAAAACAGGTCGCTGTACGCCGCCTGTCTGCCTGGGCCGATTCCGCCCTGGCCTTCCTGCTGATCACGGTGTCGATTTATTTCGCTAGTATTTCGATCGCCGAATACGGGATGCGCAACACCGCTGTGGCCAACCTGCAGCGCGACGTGCTGGAACTCAATATGAGATTGGCCGATATGGCCAAGGTCCAGCCCGCCGCTGCCGCGCCTTTGCCTGTGGCTGCTGGTGGTGGGGAAAACGGCGGGGTACCGATGCTGACCGTTGCCGCCACCAAAACCGCTGCCGAAAACACCACAATTCAACTGGAAAAGCTGCAGTTCGTGCTGGGTATGACGCGTGCGGTGGAGATGCGCGGCCGGATTGTAAGACCAGACACTATAAGTGACGATCGTTGTTTTGTCCGTGTAATAACCCTGCATAGTCTCCAGATGCATGGCACCGGTGATTTCGATGAAAGATGGTCGTGTCAGGATTGGGCAGAAGCCGGAATTCAGGGGACGTTGTGGCAGCCAAGTTTCATTGCCGAGGCCGGGTTGGACATGCTGCTGATCTTCACCCTGCTGGCTTGCGGTGCGCTTGGCTCGATGTTGGCCGGGCTGTGGGTGCAGCATTTCACCAGTCTGCGCGATTTCAGCCTGGGGCTCGGCGCCGGCTTCATCGTTTTCCTGGCCACCAAGGGAGGGAAATTCCTCTTCACTTTGCCAGCACAGGGCGAAGTAGTGGCGCTCAATCCCTATGGCATGGCCTTTTCAGCTCTGCTGGTCGGCCTCTACCTCAATCGGGCTTATGAATTCCTCGGCCATCTGGTTGATCGTTTCACAAGCTCGACGCTCAATCGTGCCGATGGTAAGGCTGGCCAGAATGCGCCGTGAGACCTTAGCTCTCGCGCAGAAAGAAAATCAGGTCGAGTTCAGGTGGTTCGCGGCCGGGATCGTGCTCGGCGGCGCACATGCTGAGCAATTGATGCGCCTGGCCGCGATGATGGGTCTGGTGGTTGAAAAAATGCGCCAGCAGCGGCGCCAGCGGCTGGCGGAAAGGTTTGCCGCTCATATTGGCATAATCCAGTTCGGCGGCCAGGCCGGCATCATCCAGGGCTTCGGCAAAGGCGATGATCGCCGCATCCATGGCCTGGCGCGCGGCATCCAGCCCGGCGAAATCGCCGTGTAATTCCTGATTCAGCCGGGTGATATGCGGTGTCGCCTGGCCGGTGAAGCGGCCGAACCAGACGGTATCGCCGACCAGGATATGGTTCAGCGTGGCATGCAGGCTGCCGAAGAAACTGGGCCTTGCGGCGTGATAGAGCGCGGCCGGCAGCGCGCCGGCTGCGGCATAAAGCCGGCGGTTGGCCCATTGGTTATAGCGCGCAAACTGGCGCACCTGTTGCAGCAGCAGCGAAGACATCGGGCAGCTCCGTATGATCCTGGCGCCAGTATAGAATGCCGCTGCCGGACAACGAAAATGCGGAATTGTCAGCTTACATTGAGTTTAGGCGACGCTGCTCTCGGGCAGGATATGACCGATGCGCAGCAGATTGCCATCGGGATCCACCAGATGGAATTCGCGCAGGCCCCAGGGCTTGTCCTCGATCTCGTCCATGCGCTCGGCGGCTTCGCCCTGTGACCAGGCAGCGTGCAATGCATCGGCATCGGCGACGCGCAGATAGGCACCGGCAAAATTGCCGCGCGGATCCAGCACCATTTCCGGATCGTCGCCGAGCCAGGCGAAATGCAGTTCCAGGTCATCGAGCAGCAGCACCAGATAATCCGGATGGCGCGCGCCGCGCTCGAAGCCGAGCGTGGCATAGAAGTTTTCCGTGGCATCCAGATTGCTGGAGGGCAACATCGGGATGGCGCTGCCGGCAACGCGTTGGGTCATGCAGTGGTTTCTCAAGAAAAAGGCCCGCCGGATCGCGCCGGCGGGCCTAGTCTAACGCAGCCAGGCCGCGCTTACCATTCAGACAGGAACACATCCATCTTCTTCGCCGTCAGCGCATCGGCGCGCGCCTTCATCCAGCCCTTGGCAAAGGCGGCATCATCGGCCGGGGCGGCCTTCTTGTAGGCTTCCCAGGCGTCGTTCATGGTCTTCTGGCGCTCGATCAGCGCGGCGTTGTTCTTGTCGTATTCCGGCTTCCAGACGCCGATTTCCTTGAAATACTGCACGGCGCCTTCATGCACCGGCACCACCCAGTCGAACACCTGGCGCTTCAGATCCCAGCCGACATTGCCCGGCGCGGCATCCTTGTAGTCGCTGTACAATTCCACCATCGCCTTTGTCATGGCATAGACCATGCCCTTGTCCACGGCGGCATAGGTCATCAGCACCGGATAGGGATAGGTGGCGCCTTCCACCTTCTTGTCGGCGCTCATTTCCGGGCCTTCGGCACCGTAGAACGGCACATAGAACGGTGCTTTGGCCTTAAGCCGTTTCCAGCCTTCCGCATCGCCATGCGGCACGGTGGGATAGGCGATGCCGCGCGGGCTGGAGGCGAGCTGGTAGGCCTGGCCGGAAATGGTCGAGGCGAAGGCGGCATCCACCTGGTTGTTGATGATGCCCTGCATCGCCGGGCCGAAGCCGCCGAATTCGACGCGCTGCACATCATTCCAGGTCAGGTTGGCATAGGCCAGCAAGGCGGTGATATTCTGGTTCAGCGACGGCGCGCCAACCACCCAGGCGACGCGCTTGCCCTTCAGGTCGGCCATGGTCTTCACGCCGGTATCCTTGGCGGCGATCACGGTGAGCAGTGCGTCGGAATTGTTCAGCAGCAGCGAACGCACCGGCTGCGGACCCCAATCCTTGCCGCCGAATTCATACACGGCTTCCTGCGCCATATAGGTGCCGCCGACGCCATTGGCCGAGAACGGCACCTTGCCTTCGCGCAACGGCACGGTGCGCGATACGTCATTCTTGCCCGGCAGCACGCGCAGGGTCACGTTCAGCTTGTTCTTGAGCGCATTGCCGACGGCGACGGCCTGATTATAGCCGCCGGAGCCGACATCATAGGCGGTCCAGGTCAGCTGATCGGGCAGTTTGCCCTGGGCAAGGGCCGGTGTGGCGGCAGCCAGCACGGCCATGGCCGCACCGGCGGCGAGATGTTTGAACATATAACGCATGAGCGGTTCCTCCTTGGTGTGGTCTTCTTGTTTCACGCGGTTTTGAGATTTTGAGTGCCGCCGGCCAGGCGCAGCAGCATGAAGGCGATCAGCGCCATGACCAGGCCGCAGCCGGCCAGCATCGTGTTGCTGACCGGGATCAGGTTGCCGCCCGGCGCGGCCAGGGCAAAACCGCCGAGCAGCAGCAGCAGGCGGGCGGCAACACGGCGCGGATCGCCATCAAGCCGGCCGCCCCACATGATATAGCCCTGCAAGGCCGAGGCGATCAGCGCCACGCCGGGGAAGGCGGTGAGCAGCACTTCGGCCACTTCCCAGGGCGTACCCTTCAGGATCAGCGCCGGGTTGAGCACGAAGAAAAACGGCACGATGTAGATGATGGCGCCGAGCCGCACCGCCTGGAAGCCGATGGCAAACGGCGAGGTGCGGGCCAGCGGCGCGGCGGCGAAGGCGGCCAGTGCCACGGGCGGGGTGATGAACGAGATCATGCCCCAATACATGATGAACAGATGCACCGCCAGCGGATCGAGCCCGGCCTTGACCAGTGGCGGCGCCAGCACGATGGCCAGGAAGATGTAGCAGGCCGTCACCGTCATCCCCATGCCGAAGATGAAGCTGGTGAGCGCGCCCATCAGCAGCAGGATCAGCGCATTGTCGCCGGCCAGGTAAACCAGATCGTTGGCCAGCGTGCCGGCCAGGCCGGTCATCGAGAAGGCACCGATGATGAAGCCGACGCCGGCCAGGATCGCCACCAATTCGGCCAGCGCGCGGCCCACCGCCGCCACCAAATCCACCAGGGCGGCCCAGCTCAGGCGGTTGCGCGGCAGGATCTGGTTGATGACCAGCAGCAAAGCGGTGGCGGCGAAGGGGGCTGTTGCCTCGCGCTGTTCGTTCACCATCAGGTAGACCAGCACCACAAAAACCAGGATATAAAGCCAGCCCTGGCGCAGGGTTTCGCCCAGGCGCGGCAATTCCTCGGCTTTCATGCCGCGCAGGCCAAGCCGGGCGGCATAGGCATCGATCTGCACCGAGAGGCCGAAATAGAACAGCAAGGCCGGCACGGCGGCGGCCAGCGCGATATCGGTATAGGCGATGCCGAGGAAGCTGGCCATCACGAAGGCGGTGGAGCCCATCACCGGCGGCATCAGCACGGCACCGGTGCTGGCCACGGCTTCGACACCGCCGGCATAATCGGCGCGGAAGCCGGTGCGTTTCATCGCCGGGATGGTGACCACGCCGGATGAGATCACATTCGAGATCACGCTGCCGGAAATCGAGCCCTGCAGAGCCGAGGAAATCACCCCGACCTGGGCGGCGCCGCCGCGCCAGCGCCCGACCAGGGCGAAGGCTACATCGTTGAAGAACCTGCCGCCGCCGGTATGGTTCAGCGCTACGCCGAACACGATGAAGCCGATGACGATTTCGCCGAAAGCCCGCATCGGGATGCCGAAGGCGCTTTCGGCCGAGACGATGTGATAGGCCATGGTATCGAGGAAGCTGGTCTGCACCCCCTTGATCGGCCCGGGCATGATATCGGCCACCACCGGGTAGAGCGACACCGCCAGCACGATCAGGGTGATCGGCGTGCCGCCGGTGCGGCGCAGGCTTTCCAGGATCACCAGCCACATCACAAAGCCGAGCCATTGCGCGGCAGCCGGCGCGGCAAATTCCCAGCCCTCGCCGAGGATGACATTGGCCTTGGTGGCGAACCAGATCAGCGCGGCGAAGGTGATGATGGCGATCAGCCAGTCATGCAGCGGCAGGCCAAGGATGCGGCCGAACCGTTCCAGTTTGGGCGTGGCCGGATAAGCCAGAAAAACCAGCGGCAGGGTGAAGGTTGCGAGCAGGAAAAGATACAGATTGTCGATAAAGACGATGCCGCTGAACAGGCCGAGATTGAATTGCTGGTTCAGCACCAGCAGGATCGTCAGCACACCCAGCAGGCAGAACAGTGTCTGGGTGAAGGCGGGCAGGCGGCGATAGGCCAGTTCCTCCACCATGCGGTCTTCCGGGCGCGGTTCCTGATTCTGCTGTTTGCCCGGCGCGGCGGCACTCTCGGCCATACGCTCGTCTCCCCCAACGTCTTCTAGTTGTTGGGCAGGAGCATAGCACCGTCATCGCCCAGGCCAACATGGCTTCCGGCTTCGGATGAACAGGATTCAGGCGAGGCCGGCCACCTCACCGGCTCAGCCCGGATCGACGCGGCGCAGATGATGCGGCTGCCAGAACGGCCGCTCGGCCTCGAAAGCGGCCTGGCCGGGGTCGAGCGCCAGATCGGCCAAAGCCTGCCGGCTCAGGCCGGCCAGCCGGTCCCGCGCCTGGCTCCGTTCGCGCCAAAGCTGCCATTGCGCCAGCAAGGCAGCGGGCAGCAGGCGCCAGAGCGGCCATTGCAGGCCTTCCAGGCTGGCCGCCGAAAGTGTGCTGCCGGCGAGATAGCCGAGATCGGGTTCGGGCTGGAAGGCATTAATCGAACGTTCGTGCTTTTTTAAGGCGGCGATCTGCGTCCGGCTGGGTTGGTAGGTCATGGTCTGGCTCCTTGGGTGGAACTCTGCGAAACGCGGTTTGGGGGGACTACTGGGTAAAGGCGCTGTCGTTGGCGGCGCGCTCGATCAGGCTGTTGAAGGCCTGTTCGGCGCGTTGGCGCGCCTGCGGGTCACGCAGCAGGCGGGCATGGAAGGAGAGGCTGAAAGTGATGCCGCTCAGTTCGAAGGCGAATTGCTGGCAATCCAGATCGGCGCGGAAATGGCCTTCCTGCTTGGCCAGTTCGGCGGCGCGGGCCAGGGTCGCCATCCATTCATTCTGCATCGTCACCAGGCGGTCGCGCACCGGGCCGGGCTTGTCGTCCATCTCGGTGGCCGCTGCGGTCAGGATGCAGCCGCCGGGCAATTCCGGATTATCGCCCATCCAGTCGAGCCATAGCTGGAACATGCGTTGCAGGCGCGGCAGGCCACGGGCTTCGCCGCGCGCCGGCTTCCACACCATGGTCAGGAAACGCTCGGCGGCGTTGTCCATCACCGCCTTCTGCAATTCCTCCTTGGAGCCGAAATGCGCGAATAGTCCGCTTTTCGACATGCCCAGCCGGCCGGCCAGGCCACCGATCGAGAGGCCGTTGAAGCCCTCCACGCTGGCGGCCTTCATAGCCTCCGCGACGATGGTTTCCTTGGTGCGTGCGCCTTTGCTCATGCCGATAAGATACGAACGGTCGTTCTTATCGTCAAGGGCAATTTTGCGCGCAGGAAACCAGAGGCTGCCGCGTGTGACCGGCATCACCGAAATCGGGCTGTGGCTCGGGGGAGCCGGATTGATGACCAGGGTCATGCGTCGCCGCCATTTTCTGTTTGCTGCCGGTGTTGGTCTGCCGCTGCTCGGCATTGGCAAGCTGGTCTGTGCCGAGCCGACGCCGCCGGCCTGTGGTCTGCCCACGCCGCGCCAGACCGAGGGGCCGTATTTCACCCCCAAGGCACCGCTGAAGCGCGACTTGCGCGAAACCGGTATGGCCGGCGAGGCGCTGCGGCTGCAAGGCGTGGTGCTGGACAAGCAATGCCGGCCACTGCCCGGCGCCATGCTGGAATTCTGGCAGGCCGATGCCGCCGGGGCCTATGACAATGCCGGTTTCCGGCTGCGCGGCCATGTCATGGCCAATGCCGATGGTGCCTGGCGCATCGATAGTATCCTGCCCGGTGCCTATCCCGGCCGCACGCGCCATATTCATGTGAAGGTCTATGCGGAGCCGAAGGCCAGGCCGCTGACCACGCAGCTCTATTTCCCCGGCGAAGCCGCCGCCAATGGCCGCGACCGGATTTTCGATCCGCGCCTGCTGCTGGCGCTGGAGCAGACCCCGGCCGGCGCTTTGGGCCGCTATAATTTTGTGCTGTAGGGCTGAATATCAGGACCGGGCAGGCCAGAGTGAAATCAGGTAGGAAAGGGCGCTGAAGCAGACACCGCCGATCACCAGTATTTGCATTTTCATGCTCCACCTGTCACGCAACTCAGCGATCTGTGCCTGAAGTCGCTTGATGGCGTCGCCGGTGGCAGAAGTTCTGCCGATGGTGATTTTCTTCAGCCTGGCAAGTTTCAAACCCAGTGCGCCGGCGCTGATCGCCGGATAGGCCAGCAGCAAAACGCCGATCAACCCGGCCAGTGCCGACCATTGCGTCTGTGTCATGGCATTGCCAGCGAAGCGACAGGCTGATCTGTCTCAAGCTCGGCAGGAGCGATGCGCATTTCCTTCAACTCCGATAACAGCAATCCCTCGGACAAATGCGCATGATGCCCTCCGGTGGCAGAGGCAACGCCAAGCAATAGACCCTGCCCACAGGCGCCCAGATAGCGCTGCATGGTTTCTATGCTTGCCAGGTTGCTGGCGGATTCCATGCGCGAGACCTGGGCTTGGTCCCAGCCGGCCTTTTCGGCCAGCTGCTTCTGTGTCAGCCCTGCCTGCTTACGAGCCGCAACCAACATTCGGGCGACGCCGCGTTGTTTCTCGCTGCTGCTCCATGCGGTGGCCAGCTCTGGCTGCTGCTCCAGCTTTTGTGCCAGGAATTCGTCGAAGGTTTTGCTGCTCACAACGCTACCTCGTTACAGGAATTGGTGGGGTGGGGTCGCTGTCAAGCCAAGCACGCTGCAAGCGTCGCGCAAGGTAAGCGGCCTTTCCAGGTCAAACTGATACAAGCCCAACAGCCAGGCCTCTGCGCCCACTACATTTTCAAGCGTTACCAAATCAAAGCGGCAAACAGGGATATATAGCCGGTGTAGAAGAAAACTGGGCGCAAACCGGCAGAACACATCATCATTGTCACCGCCGAAATCCTTAAATTGTTCGGCCTTCGTGAGGATGTCGATCCGCATGTCTATAGGCAGGGTCTCTATCCTTGCCACGAAGCGCTGCTCAATCTCAGGCGTTGGCATTAGTAACATGAACCTTAGCCTCATATGATAAATTTATCAAATAGGAAAATGCGCCAAATAGTCATGAGCGGTATATTATATACACCATATGGTATATTTCCGCCATGGAATGGTTGTGGCGGTTGACGATCCGGCGCCGCCCAAGCAGGCTCGCGCCATGGAAACCGCCACTTTGCTCACCTTCGCCCTGGCCGCCCTGGCCCTGGCCGTCACCCCGGGGCCCGACATGCTGATGGTGCTGAGCCGTTCGGTGGCGCAGGGACGGCTGGCCGGCATCGTCTCCACCATCGGCATCTCCCTGGGCTGTTATGTGCATGCCGTGATCGCCGGGCTGTCGCTGAGCGGCGTGCTGGTGCTGGCGCCCTATGCCTTCGACGCCATCCGCTGGCTCGGCGCCGCCTATCTGCTCTGGCTCGGCTGGCAGGCTTTACGTGGCAGCGGCGGGCTGCAAATGCCGCAGCAGGCCGCGCCGCGCCTGGCGCTCTGGGCGGTGCTGCGCCAGGGTTTTCTGTGCAATGTGCTCAATCCGAAAGTGGCATTGTTTTTCCTGGCGCTATTCCCGCAATTCATGGAACCCGATCCGGATACCGCGCTGCTGCAGGCGATTGTGCTGGCCAGTATCCTGAATGTCGCTGGTTGCCTGGTGCTGGTGCCGGTGGCGTTGCTGGCCAGCCGCTTCGGCGACTGGCTGCGCCTTCGTCCGGCTTTCCTGAAATGGCAGAACCGGCTGCTCGGCCTGGTCTTTGCCGGCCTTGCCCTGCGTCTCGCTTTCGACAGCCGGAAATAAGCCGGTGAGCCTGACCACCCTGCTGGCCTTTGCTGCCGCCGTGGCGGTTTTCGCCGTCACGCCGGGGCCGAATGTGCTGTTTGTGCTGTCGCGCAGTGCCGGCCAGGGCCGCCGCGCCGGCCTCGCCTCGGTGTTCGGCTTGATTCTGGGCTGGTATGGCCATGCCTTTGCCACTGCCATCGGCCTGGCTGCGCTGGTGCGCGAAGTGCCGTGGAGCTACGACCTGGTGCGTGCTATCGGTGCCGCCTATCTGCTCTGGCTGGCCTGGCAGGCCTGGCGTGGCGATGGCGCCTTTGCGCTCGATCCGGCGCGCCAGGGCCGGGTCGATCTGTGGCGCATCGGCCGCGATGCCCTGATCACCAATCTGACCAATCCCAAGACCGCCCTGTTCTTCCTTGCCCTGCTGCCGCAATTCGTCGATCCGGCGGCGGGCCATGTCATGGCGCAGGTGCTGGTGCTGGCGACGATCTACAGCCTGATTGCGGCCGGTATCCTGCTGCTTCTGGTGCAGGCCGCCGGCCGTATCGGCGAATGGCTGGCGCGCCATCCGCGCGTGATCCTGTGGCAGCAGCGCGCCATGGCCGCGATCATGGCCGGGCTGGCGCTGCGGCTGGCTTTCGATATCCGCCGCTGACGCCTATTCCGCCGGGCGCACGCCGATCACTTCGGCGGTGCCTTCCAGGATGGCTTCCTTCAGCATCTCGAAGCCGTGCTCCAGTTCGGCGATCTGCTCGCGCAGGCCGCGTAATTCGGCCACGGCATTGGGCCGCATCGGGCGGTCGCCCTGGCTGTATTCCAGCAGCAAAGTGGCGTAACGCCCCTTCAGCTTGGCCATCTGGCGCACCAGGCGATCGAGTTCATCCGTCTCCACCCGGCCCAGCGCCCATGCCATCTGCTCGCGGCTCTGCTCACGCAGCCGGTTGGAAAGTTTCTGCACATATTGCCGCGCCGTGATCGGGCCAGGCACGATGCCCTCGCGGCGTTCCATACGTTCGCGCGCGCTCAGGCCCGGTTCGATGCGGTCGCCGTCGATATTCAGCGCCGCCTTCAATTGCGGTTCCGCCTTCTGCGCCTGACGTAACGAGAGCAATGCGATGGCCATGTCCTGCCTCCTGATATCTGTGTCGGACAGGATGAATGCAGGCCGCGTGCCAGAATATTTTTGCCGGTTTTCCAGGGCCAAGAATGGTTAACCCGGCAGAAGCTGCCTATCGTTCCGGGGCGGGCGCGGTCAGGCTGCGGCTGGAATTGCCGTAGGCCAGGAACAGCTCCCAGCCGGCCGCACCGGTGTCGCGATACTGCGCCAGCAATGCCGCCGGCAGGAAAAATTCCGCCCGGCTGGCATAGGGGCGCTGGCGCGCGCCGCTGCTGAACGGGTTGCGGATCGGCAGGCTGAGACCGATGCCGGCATCCAGCCCGCTGGAAGAGCCGCCCGAACCGCCCACCACCACGCTGGGCCGGCCGATACTGGCGCCTTCCTGGTCGCGCATGCCCTGGGTTTCAATCAACTGGGCGATGAAGCCGCGCCCATCCGGGGCAGTCAGTTCGGCGGCATCCAGTGGCGCCGGGCTGCTGACGCGGATTTCCAGCCGTGTGCCATCGAGCAGCCGGGCCGAGGCGCTGACCGGCGGCGGCGGTGCTTCGGCACAGCCGGTCAACAGAAGCAGCAAGGCAAACAGGGCGAGGGGCAGCTTTTTCATCATCGCCACACTATAGGCGAGGGGCCGGGCGCCGTCTAAGCTGCCGCATAACGATAAGCCAGGGAGTGAAGCGCATGGATACCCTCTTTGATCTATCCGGCAAGGTGGCATTGGTCACCGGGTCGAGCCGGGGTATCGGCCGTGCCATTGCACTGCGTCTGGCCCAGCATGGCGCCCGGGTGGTGGTGTCCAGCCGCAAGGCCGAGGCCTGCGAGGCGGTGGCTGCCGAGATCCGCCGGCAAGGCGGCGAAGCCCTGGTGGTGCCGTGCAATATCTCCGACAAGGCGCAATTGCAGGCCCTGGTGGATGCCACCCTGGCAGCCTGGGGCCGCATCGACGTGCTGGTCTGCAACGCGGCGGTGAACCCCTATTTCGGCCCCTCCGCCGGCATCCCCGATGATGCCTTCGACAAGATCATGCACAGCAACATCAAGAGCAATCACTGGCTCTGCAACATGGTGGCGCCCGGCATGGCGGCGCGCGGCGAGGGCGGCTCGATCATCATCATTTCCTCGGTCGGTGGCCTGATCGGTTCCAGCGTGATCGGCGCCTATGGCATTTCCAAGGCAGCCGATATGGCGCTGGCGCGCAATCTGGCGGTGGAATGGGGCGACAAGGCCATCCGCGCCAATTGCATCGCCCCCGGCCTGATCAAGACTGATTTTGCCCGCGCCCTGTGGGAAAACCCCGATATCGCGCGCCAGGCCACCCGGGGCTATGCCCTGAAGCGGATCGGTGAGCCGGATGAAATCGCCGGGGCAGCGGTATTCCTGGCCGCGCGCGCCGGCAGTTTCACCACCGGCCAGACCCTGGTGATCGATGGCGGCGGCATGGTCAACATGCAGAATCTGTAATCCTGGCTCCGGACGCTATATATTACCGCCATGCTGAACGCCATTCCTGATCGCCGCGCCATCATCGACCGCAAGAGCCTGACCTTGCAGCTTGAAGCCTTGCAGGCCGAGGGCAAGAACGGCGCCCAGGAGCAGCGCAACCAGGCGCTGGCCCTGCTGAAAGGCGCCCTCAACCAGGGCCGGGCGGCGATCCGCAGCCGCTTCGAGGCCGGCGCCAGCGCCCAGGTGACGCGGCGTGCCATCGCCTTCCTGACCGACCAGATCGTGCGGCTGACTTTCGATTTCACCACGCTGAAAGTGTATCGCCTGCCCAATCCGACGGCGGCGGAGAAACTCTCCATCGTGGCGGTGGGCGGTTATGGGCGCGGCGAGATGGCGCCGTTTTCCGATGTCGATCTGCTGTTCCTGTTCCCCTACAAGCAGACGCCGTGGGGCGAACAGGTGGTGGAGTATATGCTCTACCTGTTCTGGGATATGGGCCTGAAGGTGGGCCATTCCACCCGTTCGGTGGAGGAATGCCTGCGGCTGTCGCTGGGCGATCTCACCATCCGCACGGCGCTGCTGGAAATGCGCTGGATCTGGGGCGAGCAGGATCTGGCCCAGACCCTGCGCCAGCGTTTTGCCACCGAGGTGATGCAGAAAACCGGCCCGGATTTCATCGAGAAGAAACTCGGCGAGCGCGACGACCGGCATCAGCGCATGGGCGATTCGCGCTATCTGGTGGAGCCGAATATCAAGGAGGGCAAGGGCGGCCTGCGCGACCTGCATACCCTGCTCTGGATCGCCAAATACGTCTATCAGGTCGACGATCTGCATGGCCTGATCGAGCGTGGCCTGCTCTCCGCCGATGAATACAAGCGCTATACCCAGGCCAATGAATTCCTCTGGACGGTGCGCTGCCACCTGCATTACCTGGCCGGCCGGCCCGAGGAGCGGTTGACCTTCGACATGCAGACCGAGATCGCCAAGGCGATGGGCTATGCCGACCGGCCGGGCCGCAAGGATGTTGAGCGTTTCATGAAACGCTATTATCTGGCGGCCAAGGAAGTCGGTGACCTGACCCGGGTCTTTGCCGCTGCGCTGGAAGAACGGCACAAGAAGAAAAAGCCGCTGGCGGTGCTGAAATCGAAAATCCGCCGGCCGAAAAACCTGGATGGTTTCGACAATGAAGGCGGCCGGCTCAATCTGCGTGATGCCGGGTTGTTCGAGCGCGAGCCGGTGAAGCTTTTGCGCCTGTTCCATCTGGCGCAGGAACAGGGCCTGGATATTCATCCCGATGCGTTGCGGCTGGTGCGGCAGAATCTGAAGCTGATCGGTGCAGACCTGCGCGCCGATGCCGAGGCGAACCGCCTGTTCATCGAGATGCTGACCTCGAAGCATGACCCGGAGACGGCGTTGCGCCGGCTCAACGAAGCCGGTGTGCTGGGGCGGTTCGTGCCGGATTTCGGCCGCGTCGTGGCGCAGATGCAGCATGACATGTATCACGTCTATACCGTGGATGAGCATACCATCCGGGCGGTCGGGCTTCTGTCGCGCATCGAAAATGGCGCCCTGGCCGAGGAGCATCCGCTGGCCGTGCAGGTGATCCAGCAGATCGTGTCGCGCCGCGCGCTCTATGTGGCGATCTTGCTGCACGATATCGCCAAGGGGCGCGGCGGCGATCATTCCGTGCTGGGCGAGAAGGTGGCGCGCAAGCTGGGGCCGCGTTTTGGCCTCACGCCGGCAGAAACCGAAACCGTGGCCTGGCTGGTGCGCTGGCATCTCGCCATGTCGGCCACCGCCTTCAAGCGCGATATCGCCGATCCCAAGACCGTGGTGGATTTTTCCAAGCTGGTGCAGAGCCCGGAACGCCTGCGGCTGCTGCTGGTGCTGACCGTGGCCGATATCCGCGCCGTTGGCCCCAATGTGTGGAATGGCTGGAAGGGCCAGCTGCTGCGCGAATTATATTACCGCGCCGAGGAATATCTCTCCGGCGGCTTCTCCATCCGGGGGCGTGAGCAGCGTATTGCCGAAACCAAGGATACCGTGCGTGGCCGGCTGCCGGATTGGCCGGTCAAGGAACAGGACGGCTTCTTCAAGCGGCATTACGAGAATTACTGGTTCTCGAATGATGCCGAGACCATCCTGCGCCATGCCCGGCTGATGCGTGTGGCCGACAAGGAAAAGCGCGGCCTGACCCTGGAAACCCGGGTCGATGCCTTCCGCGCCGTGACCGAATTGACGCTCTATGCGCCGGACCATCCCGGCCTGTTCGCCCGCGTTGCCGGCGCCATCGCCGCCACCGGCGGCAATATCGTCGATGCCAAGATTTTCACCACCACCGACGGCATGGCGCTGGACACCTTCTTCATGCAGGACATGGAAGGCCGTGCCTTCGACCGGCCCGACAAGCTGGCCCGGCTCTCCACCGCGATCCAGCGCACCCTGGCCGGCGATCTGCGGCCGCGCCTGGTGCTGGGCGGCGACAAGCCCGGCCTGCCTAGCCGCACCCGGGTGTTCAAGGTCGCCCCGGTGGTGCTGATCGACAATAATGCCTCCAACCGCCATACGGTGGTGGAGGTGAATGGCCGCGACCGCCCCGGCTTCCTCTATGAGGTGACGCGCGGGCTGTATGATCTCAACCTGTCGATCCGCTCGGCGCATATCGCCACCTATGGCGAGCGCGCGGTGGACGTGTTCTATGTGCAGGACCTGACCGGCCAGAAGATCGTGGATGGCACCCGGCTGAAGCAGATCGAGCATCATCTGCTCAAGCTGCTGACCCAGGCCGAGGAAAAGCCGGCCAAGCCGGCCAGCCCGAAACAGGCGGCTCGCAAGGACGCGGCCTGATTTTCCTGCCGCCCCCCGGCAAAAGATTCCGGGCGGCGTTTCCTGCCGGGCAAAGTCCCGGCCCTGATTTCATATAAATCAATAGCTTAAGTCGAAAATCCGAGTTGGCATCGGGTTTGCTATCTAAAGCGCACAGCCCGGCCCAGAAGGGGCCAAGCCAGCCTTTAGGGGTTTTCGTCATGCAGATCGGTTCGGTTTCCTCGACCAAGTCCTACACCACCGGCCAAGCCGATGGCGCCGGTGCGTCCGAGGATTTCAAGGCCGCCGCCGCCTTTGCCAATGTGCTGGCCAATGCCTTTGGCGGCAGCCATCGCAGCCGTGCCGATGCCCGCCCGGAGATGAAGGGCCCCGAAGCTGCCGCGCCGCAGGAACGCAGTCGGCCGCAGGATTATGATAACCGTCAGGATTACGACAGGCGCCCCGAGCGTCAGGCCGATGCGGCGGGCGAGAAGCGCCATGCCGAGCGGCCGAAGACCCAGGATACCCGCAGCAGCGACAAGCCGGTGCAGGATGCCCCGGCGGCCGAGGCTGCGGATGACAGCGCCGCACAAAGCGCGGCGTCGCAGCAAGACCAGGCCGCAGAAGCGGCCGGCAAGGCCGGCGAGCAGCCGGCAAACGACGAGGCCAAGGACAAGGAGAAGAAGGCTGCAGAAGCGGCCACGGATCAGAACCTGATCCTCAATCTGTTCATCCCCGCCGCCCAGGCGGCCGCATCGGCAGGGAATGCCGGTGCCGCGTCCCAGAATGGGACACAGAATGGCGCCCAAGCCGGCGTTGCGGTGGATGCAGCACAGCAGAATGCGGCGGATGCCGCTTTGCAGCAGATGCAGGCCTCGGTGCTGTCACCCGAGGCGCAGAAACAGATTCTCGATGCCATGCGCCAAAGCCAGGCCGGCAAGACCGGCGTCAAGCTGGAGATGCAGGCTGCCGGCGATGGCACCGCGCCGAAGCCGCTGGTCGATCCGGCAGCCTTGTTTGCCGACATGCTGGCGCAGCAGGGCGCGGATGGCGCCGCGCTCGACGGCCAGGGCGCCGAGGGGCAGGCCCTGCTGGGCCAGCAGGTGGCGGAACAGCAGATGCTGAAGCAGGAAGCTTTGGCCATGCTCTCGGGCCAGGCGGCAGCCGGCGGTTTCACGCTTGAAGGCGAGGCGAGCGCCAGCCCGGCGGCCGAAGCGGCCAAGGGCGGCATTGCCGGCATCGGCCAGGCCCAGCCCGGCCAGCAGACTCAGGCCACCGGCCATGTGCAGGCCCAGGCGGCGCGTCATGCGGCGGCTCTGGTGCCGCCGGGTGAGCAGGTGGCGGTGCATGTCAAGAAGGCCATCGCCGAAGGCAGCGATACGATTTCGATCAAGCTCGATCCGGGCAATCTCGGCCGCGTCGAGGTGACGCTGGAAGTGAGCCAGGATGGCCGCCTGCTGGCGGTGATTGCCGCCGACAAGCCGGAAACCCTGCAGATGCTGCAGAAGGATGCGGCGGCGCTGGAACAGTCGCTGCGCGATAGCGGCCTCAAGACCAACCAGGATTCGCTGAATTTCCAGCTCCGCGACCAGGGCCAGGATAATCGCGGCTTTGCCGGCAGCGAAGGAGGCCGGCGCGGTTATGGCCGCGACAGTGACGATTACGGCGATGGCGCCGTCAGCGCGGGTGATGCCCGCAGCCTGGCCGCCGCCGCCAATGCCCAGCGCGCCGCTGCCCGCGGCGGGCTCGATATCCGCATCTAAGCCAGGGAAGGAGCCAGGATCATGGTCACCTCAGTCGGCACTACCACCAATACCACCACCAACACTGCCGCCACCAATGCGGGCGTGTCGCTGGCGAAGAATTTCGACACCTTCCTGAAGCTGCTGACCACCCAGCTGCGGAATCAGGACCCGACTTCGCCGATGGATACCAAGGAATTCACCAATCAGCTGGTGCAGTTCTCGCAGGTGGAACAGCAGATCAACCAGAACAAAAATCTGGAAAAGCTGGTCAGCCTGTTCGAGACCCAGAACACCAATACCAATGTCGGCTATATCGGCAAGGAAGTGGTGGTGGAAGGCAACAAGGCGGCCCTGAGCACCGGCGAGAAGGTCAACTGGATGGCCGATATCCCGGCCGGCGCCACCGTGGTGAAGGCCAATATCTACGATTCCACCGGCAAGCTGGTGAAGAGCCAGAATCTGAAGGCCGATGCCGGCCGTACCACGGTGGAATGGGATGGCAGCACCGATGCCGGCACCACCGCCAAGCCGGGCAACTACACCCTGGAAGTGGTGGCCAAGGATGCCAATGGCGCGGCGATGAAATCGCCCAAGACCTATACCGCCGGCATGGTGCAGAGCGTCGAATTCGAGGAAGGCGCGCAATATCTGGTGGTGAATGGCGTGCGCATGGATGCCGCCAATGTAGTGGCGGTGCGGATGCCCACCACCAACAACACCAATACCAATACCTCTGGTGGTTCCACCACTACCGGCAACGACGAAAGCGCGAGCTGAGGCGGCTTCAGCATCGGTTAACCAGCGCGTTTAGTCCTTTGTTAAATGGCGAGGCCCTAGCATGTACCGCAGTCAGATTGTGAAGCCAGACGCTCGAATGTTCAGCCGCGAGAGCCCCATCGCCAGTATTATCGGACCCGAGGGCCAGTTGCTGACCCGCGATACCCTGCCTGCGCCCGGCACCAAACGCTGGGTGATCCGGCGCAAGGCCGAAGTGGTGGCGGCGGTGCGGGGCGGTCTGCTCACCCTGGATGAAGCTTGCGAGCGATACAGCCTGACGGTGGAGGAATTCCTCTCCTGGCAGCGCGCCATCGAGCAGCATGGCCTGCCCGGCCTGCGCACCACCCGGCTGCAGGAATACCGCCCCGGCACGCTGCAACCCTCGGGCAGTCTCAAGCCGCTGCCGTCCAAATCCGTCATCAAGGCGACCGGCTAGCCGGCTTTCCCCCGCCATAACCGTTCCGGCCGGGAAAGGTTAACAAATCGCTAGGCAAATTTTGCCGGGGTGTTAACCTCTTCTTCATCCCCGCTCCCTACCCTGGCAGCATGATGTCCGGGTGCGTGGAAACGCATGGGGTGATGCCGTGAACGGTCTGATGCAAATGGTGCGTAACTTGGGTGCCGCCCGCCTGGCGATGCTAGGCATGACGGCGGCTGCCCTGATCGGTTTCTTCATCTTCATCGGTATGAAGGTGACGCAGCCGAAGATGTCGCTGCTTTACGGCAATCTCGATCTGACCGACTCGGCCGCCATCGTGGCCCGGCTTGAGCAGCAGAAGGTACCCTACCAGATCGCCGCCAATGGCGCCCAGGTGCTGGTGCCGGAAGACCGCGTGCTGCGCCTGCGCATGCAACTGGCGGAAACCGGCATGCCGAGCGCCGGTGCTTCGATGGGCTATGAGCTGTTCGACAAGGCGAATGCGCTCTCGGCCACCAATTTCATGCAGAATCTCAATCATCTGCGGGCTCTGGAAGGCGAATTGGCGCGCACCATCCGCGCCATCGACCAGGTGCAATCGGCGCGGGTGCATCTGGTGCTGCCGCGCCGCGAAGTGTTCAGCCGCGAACAGCGTGAACCTTCGGCCTCGATCGTGATCAAGACGCGCGGCGGCCGCATCGATCAGCCGCAGGTACGCGCGATCCAGAATATCGTCGCCGCCGCCGTACCCGATCTCAAGCCGAGCCGCATCGCCGTGGTGGATGATCGCGGCAACCTGCTGGCCGCCACCAGCGACGAGAAGGCCGATCCGTTGGCCGCCACCGCCACCAAGATGACCGAGATGCGGCGCCAGGCCGAGGATCGCCTGCGCCATGCCATCGAGGCTTTGCTGGAACGTTCGGTCGGCGTCGGCAATGTGCGCGCCGAAGTCTCGGTGGAGATGGATTTCGACCGCGTCACCACCAATCAGGAATTGTTCGATCCTGACCAGCAGGTGGTGCGCTCGACCCAGACCGTCAACGAACAGAATCAGAGCCAGGAAGGCCAGCAGAATGTCACCGTGCAGAATAATCTGCCGGAGGCACAGGGCCAGGGCGCCAATCAGGCCACTTCGCGCGGCCAGCGTACCGAAGAAACCATCAATTACGAGATTTCCAAGACCATCCGCACCCAGGTGCGCGAAGGCGGCATCGTCAAGCGGGTTTCCGCCGCCGTGCTGGTGAACCAGATCACCACGGTGAATGCCGAAGGCCAGCGTGGCTTCCAGCCGCGCAGCCCGGAGGAATTGCAGCAGCTCAATTCCCTGGTGCGCAATGCCATCGGCTTCGACCAGCAGCGCGGCGACAATGTGGAAGTGGTGTCGATGCGCTTCGCCGAGCCGGGCGATATTCCGGAAGAAATCGATCCCGACAGCGTGCCGGTTTTCCTCGGCCTGAACAAGCGCGACCTGTTCCGCATCGGCGAACTGGCCGGCTATCTGCTGGCCGCCCTGCTGGCCCTGCTGCTGGTGGTGCGCCCGATCGTCAAACGCATCATCGAAGCCTCGCAGAACCCGGATGACGTGCCGCCCGGCATGCTGACCCCGAGCGGCATGGGCGTGCCGGTGGTGGTCGGTTCGGCGCCGATTGCCGAATTGCCGGCAGCACCGGATTCCGGCATGTCGCCGCTGGCCACGCCGGGCATCGAATCGATGATCGACATTGCCCGGATCGAAGGCCAGGTGAAGGCATCGAGCCTCAAAAAGATCGGCGAGATTGTCGACAAGCATCCCGAGGAAGCGATCTCGATCATCCGCAACTGGCTCTATCAGACCGGCTGAGCCCGCAGGAGACTGAAGCATGGCCGAAAAGGATTTCCGCCAACTCAAAGGCCCCGACAAGGCCGCCATCCTGATGCTGGCCCTGGGCGAGGAGCATTCCTCCAAGCTGTGGCCGTTGCTGGATGACGAGGAGATCAAGGAAATCTCCCAGAACATGGCCAATCTCGGTTCGGTGAATTCCGAAACCGTCGAGAAGCTGTTCCTGGAATTCGTCAACAACTTCTCCTCCACCGGCTCGCTGTCGGGTACGTTCGACAGTACCGAACGCCTGCTGATGAAGGCGTTGCCGGCGGATCGTGTCACCCAGATCATGGAGGAAATCCGTGGTCCTGCCGGCCGCACCATGTGGGACAAGCTGGCCAATGTGAACGAGTCGGTGCTGGCCAACTACCTCAAGAACGAATATCCGCAGACCGTGGCGGTGGTGCTGTCGAAAATCCGCCCTGAACATGCCGCCCGCGTGCTGGCCGCCCTGCCCGAGGAATTCTCGATGGAAGTGGTGATGCGCATGCTGCGCATGGAGTCGGTGCAGAAGGAAGTGCTCGACAAGGTGGAGCAGACGTTGCGCACCGAATTCATGTCGAACCTGGCGCGCACCAACCGGCGCGACAGCCATGAGATGATGGCGGAAATCTTCAACAGCCTGGACCGCAACACCGAAGCGCGTTTCCTGGCCGCGCTGGAAGAACGCAGCCGCGATGCCGCCGAGCGGATCAAGGCGCTGATGTTCACCTTCGAGGATCTGATCAAGCTCGATCCGAGCGGCGTGCAGACGCTGATGAAATCGGTCGACAAGGACAAGCTCGGCCTGGCGCTCAAGGGCGCTTCGGAAACCCTGCGCGACCTGTTCTTCTCGAATATGTCCGAACGCGCCTCCAAGCTGCTGCGCGAGGAAATGGAGAGCATGGGTCCAGTGCGCCTCAAGGATGTGGACGAGGCGCAGATGGCGATGGTCAACATGGCCAAGGAACTGGCGGCCAAGGGCGATATCATGCTGGCCGACAACAAGGGCGACGACGAACTGATCTATTGATCGTTTGGTGTGCAGGGCCAAGTTTCAGGGGAAGAGCGTAGCAAATGGCAGGCAAGGCCAAATTTCTGTTCGACCAGCCCTTCGACGGCTCGCGGCCGCGCGCCGATGCCGGGCTGTTCCGGCCCAAGGCGCCGCCGCCGAAATTCAACCTGGAAGACCTGGAAGCGGCCAAGGCTCAGGCCTATGCCGAGGGTGAGCAGGCCGGCCGCCATGCTGCCGAGACGGCGCATCACGCCACCATCGAGCAGGCGATGAGCGCCATCGAGGCCCGCCTGGCGCAACTGGCCGAGAATGTGCAGCAGACCGATGCCCGGGCGCGCTCGGAAGCCGTGACGCTGGCGGCGGCGATTGCCCGCAAGCTGGCGGCGCAGCTGATGGCGCGCGAGCCGCTGCGCGAGATCGAGGCCCTGGTGCTGCGCTGCATGGACGACATGCGCGACGAGCCGCGTCTGGTGCTGCGTGCCGCCGATCCGGTGATCCGTCTGCTGGATGAGCGGATCGACAATCTGGTGGCGCAATCCGGCTTCGGCGGCAAGGTGATGCTGGTGCCCGATAACAGCCTGACCGGCAGCGATTGCCGGGTCGACTGGGCCGATGGCTCGGCCGAGCGCAACCAGGCGCAGATCGAGCAGGAAGTGGAGCAGGCGGTACAGCGCTATATTGCGGCGCTGAAATCCGAAGCGAGTATGACGGAAGGATGATCGATCATGGCTGATATCGGCGGCGACGATCTGGAACTCAAGGATATCAGCGGGTCCGGCCTGCCTGAGGATGACGATCCGAATGCGGCGCGCACGGCGGCCGATCTGCAGGCGGTGTTCGATATCCCGGTGCATGTCTCGGCGGTGCTGGGCAAGGCCAATATGCAGGTCAGCCAGTTGCTCAAGCTCGGCCGCGGCGCGGTGATCGAGCTGGATCGCAAGGTGGGCGAGGCGATCGACATCTATGTGAATAACCGGCTGGTGGCGCGCGGCGAGGTGGTGGTGGTGGAAGACCGCCTGGGCGTGACCATGACGGAAATCATCAAGGGCGGCCGCCAGGGTTGATGTGGGGAACGGATAGATGCGGCTTATCATCATCGGCACTTTGAACGGACAGATCGGCGCCGCCACGCGCATCGCCTTGCAGCGTGGCGCCAAGGTGTCGCAGGTGGAAGATATCGATGCGGCGCTGAATCTGCTGCGCGGCGGCCGTGGCGCCGATCTGGCGATGGTGGATGTGGCGCTGGATGTGAAGCGCCTGGTGGAAGCGTTGAAAAATGAACGCATCAACCTGCCGGTGGTGGCCTGCGGCATCGGCAATGATGCGCGCGCCGCCGTGGCGGCGATCCGTGCCGGCGCCAAGGAATATCTGCCGCTGCCGCCTGATGCCGATCTGATTGCCGCCGTGCTGGAAGCCGTGGCCGAGGAAAGCCACCAGATGCTGTTCCGCGATCCGGCGATGGGTGGCGTGGTCAAGCTGGCCGAGCAGATTGCACCGTCTTCCGCCAGCGTGCTGATCACCGGCGAAAGCGGCACCGGCAAGGAAGTGATGGCGCGCTTCATCCATAATCGCAGCCCGCGCGCCGAAAAGCCGTTTGTCAGCGTCAATTGCGCGGCGATTCCGGAAAACCTGCTGGAATCCGAATTGTTCGGCCATGAAAAAGGCGCCTTTACCGGCGCCGTGGCGCGCCGCATCGGCAAATTCGAGGAAGCCAATGGCGGCACGTTGCTGCTGGATGAAATCAGCGAAATGGATGTCCGCCTGCAGGCTAAGCTGCTGCGCGCCATCCAGGAGCGCGAGATCGATCGTATCGGCGGCAACAAGCCGGTGAAAGTGGATATCCGCGTGCTGGCAACCTCGAACCGCAATCTGGCCGATGAGGTGAGCAAAGGCACTTTCCGCGAGGATTTGCTGTTCCGCCTCAATGTGGTGAATCTGAAGCTGCCGCCATTGCGCGCGCGTCCGGCCGATATCGAATTGCTGGCCGGCCATTTTGTGAAGAAATATGCCGAGGTGAATGGCGTGGCGGTGCGCCCGCTGGCCAGCCAGACCCTGGCGGCATTGAAGCAGGCGCCGTGGCGCGGCAATGTGCGTGAACTCGAAAATACCATGCATCGCGCCGTGCTGCTGGCCAGTGGCAACGAGATCGAACTGGATGCGGTGCGGCTGCCCGATGGCACCGGCCTGGCCGAGGCTGCCGGTCTGGCGCCGGCCGCCGCGCCGGCCGCTCAAGGTCAGCCGGCTTCGGATCAGTCTGGTGCTTCGGGCCAGTCTGCTTCTGGTCAGGCCGGCACCGCCAGCGGGCTGGTCGGCCGCGCCCTGGCCGATGTCGAGCGCGACCTGATCATCGACACGCTGAAACATTGCCTCGGCAACCGGACCCATGCCGCCACCATTCTCGGCATCTCGATCCGCACCCTGCGCAACAAGCTGAAGCAGTATACCGACGAAGGCGTCCCCGTACCGGCGGCCAATGACGGCTCGCGCATGCCGGCCTGATGCGGCGGCATGACCAACATCTTTGAGCTAGGACAGCCATGACCGACATCGTTCCCAGCGATACAGGCGCATCCGGCGGCGGCGGGGCCGGCCGTGGCGGCCCGGGCCTGGGTGATCGTCTGCGCCAGATGAGCCGGCATGGCGACATCTTCCTCGCCATCGGCGTGATGGCGGTGCTCAGCGTCCTCATCCTGCCGATGCCGCCTTTGCTGCTCGACGTGGCGCTGGCAATTTCGATCACCACTTCCGTGCTGATCATGATGACCTGCCTGTTCGTGACCAAGCCGCTGGAATTCGGCGCGTTTCCCACCGTGCTGCTGATCACCACCATGCTGCGCCTGTCGCTCAACCTGGCCACCACGCGCCTGATCCTGGGCAATGGCCATGAGGGTACCGACGCCGCCGGCCATGTGGTGGAGGCATTCGGCCAGTTTGTCATGGGCGGCAATCTGGTCATCGGCATCATCGTGTTCACCATTCTGGTGATCGTGAACTTTGTCGTCATCACCAAAGGTTCCGGCCGTATCGCGGAAGTGTCGGCGCGCTTCACCCTGGATGCCATGCCCGGCAAGCAGATGGCGATTGATGCCGATCTGTCGGCCGGTCTGATCGACGAGAATACGGCGCGCACCCGGCGCAAGGAGCTGGAAGATGAATCCAGCTTCTTCGGTGCCATGGACGGTGCCTCGAAATTCGTGCGTGGCGATGCCATTGCCGGCATCCTGATCACCTTCATCAACCTGATCGGCGGTATCCTGATTGGCGTGCTGGATAAGGGCCTCAGCTTTGGCCAGGCCGCCAACACCTATTCGATCCTGACTGTCGGTGACGGTCTGGTGTCGCAGATTCCGGCATTGATCATCTCGGTGGCCGCCGGCCTCATGGTGTCGAAGGGTACCGCCACCGGCACCACCGACCAGGCGCTGGCGAAGCAGCTTTCCAGCGTCAAGGCGCTCGGCATGTCGGCGATACTGGCGCTGGGTTTTGCGCTGATCCCGGGCATGCCGTTTTTCCCCTTCCTGCTGCTGGCACTGATTTTCGGCGCCCTGGCCTATGCGTCACGCGAACAGGAACAGAAGGCCAGGATTGCGGCGATTCCAATGCCGGAGCCACCGCCGCCGCCGGTCAATCCGCTGGATGAACCGGTGACCAATGCGCTCGCCATCGACGATCTGCGGCTGGAACTCGGCTTCAGCCTGCTGCCGCTGATCAATGATGCGCGCGGTTACCGCCTGACCGACCAGATCAAGGCCTTGCGGCGCCAGATTGCCATCGATATGGGCTTCATCATGCCCAGCGTGCGTATCCTGGATAACATGCAACTGCCCGGCAATTCCTATGTGGTGCGGGTCAAGGAAGTGGAGGCGGCGCGCGGCGAGGTGCGGCCCAGCATGCTGCTGGTGATGGACCCGCGCGGCGAGCGTATCGCGCTACAGGGCGAGGAAACCATCGAGCCGACTTTCGGCCTGCCGGCGATGTGGGTGGATGAAGGCCTGCGCGACGAAGCCATGTTCCGCGGCTATACCGTGGTCGATCCAGGCACGGTCATCACCACACATCTCACCGAGGTGGTGAAGGACAATATGGCCGATCTGCTGTCGTTTGCCGAAACCCAGAAGCTGATCGACGAATTGAAGAAGAATAACGAGAAGCTGGTGGCGGAAGTGATTCCGAACCGTATCAATGTGAATGGCATCCAGCGTGTGCTGCAAAGCCTGCTGTCGGAACGGGTTTCGATCCGCGATCTGGCCACCGTGCTGGAAGCCATTGCCGAGGCGACCGGCTATACCCAGAGCATCACCCAGATCACCGAGCATGTGCGCGCCCGCCTGGCGCGGCAGATTTCCAATGCCAATGTCGGGCCGGATGGCTTCATCCCGCTGGTCACTTTGTCGCCGGCCTGGGAGCAGGCTTTCGCCGAATCGCTGATCGGCCAGGGCGAAGACCGCCAGCTTTCCATGGCGCCGTCGCGCCTGCAGGATTTCATTTCCGGCGTGCGCCAGACCTTCGAGCGCCTGGGCGTCGAGGGGTATATGCCGGTGCTGCTGGTCAGCCCGGGCATCCGGCCCTATGTGCGCTCGATCATCGAGCGTTTCCGGCCCGCCACCATCGTCATGTCGCAGCAGGAGGTCCATCCCAAGGCCAAGCTGCGCACCTTGGCGCAGATCTAGCGCGGGGAGGGTTTAGCAGATGCGGCTCAAGACCTTCACCGCCACCAGCATGGCCGAGGCCATGGACATGGTGCGCAGCCAGCTCGGCGAGGATGCCATCATCGTCTCCACCGCGCAGGGGCGCGGCGATGGCCGGGTCGAGATCACGGCGGCGGTGGAAACCGATTCGCCGGATGATTACGCCACCCCGGAAGCCCAGGCATTGCGCGAGCATGCGCGCTATGGCGCCAATACGCGCGGCTTTGTGCCGGCGGAGGATTTCGGCACTGATGTGGAAGCCGCCGCCTTTGCCGCCGAATTCGCCGATCTGCTGCATGGCGCGCTATCCTGGCATGGCGTGCCGGCGCGGCTGGCCGAAAGGCTGACCCAGGCCGCTTTGCGGGTCGGGCTGGAGGATATGCCCGGTGCGCTGGCCGAGGCGCTGGACGAGCATTTCCGTTTTCCCGGCCTGTCGATGGATAACCGCCCGGTGCTGCTGGTTGGACCGCCGGGTGCCGGCAAATCCATCGCGGTGGCCAAGATTGCCGCGCGCGGCGTGCTGGAGCGGCGCAATGTGCATGTGATATCCTGCGATCTGGCGCGGGCGGCGGCCGGCGAGCAATTGGCCGCCTTGTGCCGGGTCATGGCGGTGCCGTTCACCGAGGCTGCCGATGGCCGCGAACTGACCGCCATGATGGCGCATACCGGCGAAGCCAAGATCGTGATCGACACTACCGGGCTCAACCCGTTCCAGCCCAAGGAACGCGGCCCGCTCAAGGAATTGATCGAGGCATCCGGCGCCGAGCCGTTGCTGGTGCTGCCGGCGGGTGGCGATCCGGGCGAGGCGGCGGAAGTGGCCTCGATCTTTGCCGGCCTGGGCTGCCGCCGTTTCCTGCCCACCCGGCTGGATGCCAGCCGCCGCCTGGGCGGGTTGCTGGCCGCTGCCGATGCCGCCGGGCTGGCTTTTGCCGATGCCGGCTGCAGCCCGTTTGTCGGCAAGGGTTTTGAGCGGCTCGATCCGCTGCAACTTGCCCACTGGCTCTTGCGCGACCCCGATAGCGGTGTTAGCGCCAATCTGACCTCGAAGGCCGCCGAATGACCGTGATCGCCATGACTCCCAATCAGCCGCCCGTTCCGCCCGTCCCGCCCTCGGCCCAGCGCCCGCTGCGCCACCCGGCCGCCCCGGTGCGCCAGGCCAATATCATCGCCGTCGCGTCCGGCAAGGGCGGTGTCGGCAAGACCTGGCTCTCGATCTCGCTGGCGCATTGTTTCGCCCGCCAGGGTATCCGCACGCTGCTATTCGATGGCGATATTGGTCTGGCCAATGTCGATATCCAGCTTGGCCTGATGCCGGATCGCGATCTGGGCAGTGTGATTGCCGGCCGCTTCAGCCTGGCCGATGCGGTGATGCCGTCGGAAGCCGGCTTCGATATCATTGCCGGCAAATCCGGCTCGGCCAGCCTGGCCACCCTGGATCAGGCGGCATTGGGCGGCATCCGTGATGAATTGTGCCAGCTGGCGCGCAGCTACGACAAGGTGGTGATCGATCTCGGTGCTGGCGTCGATGCCGTGGTGCGCACTTTGTCGCAGGCCGCCGGGGTGACACTGGTGGTGACCAATGACGAGCCCACCGCGCTGACCGATGCCTATGCCTTCATCAAGCTGGCGCGCATGGCCGACCGCACCGCCGATGTGCGCGTGGTGGTGAATATCGCGCCCACCACGCGCGAGGGCGAGCGCACCCATGCCAAGCTGACCAAGGCGGCGGAGAATTTCCTGAAATACTCGCCGCCGCTGGCCGGGGTGATCCGCCGCGACGAGAAGGTGCGCGACGCGATCCGCAACCAGATGCCGCTGCTGGCGCGCCATCCGACCTCGGATGCGGCCCAGGATGTGGAGGCGATTGCCGCCGGGCTGCTCGGCGCAGTCGCCGCCCGCCGCTAGCGGCCAGCCGGGCGGCCGGTAGCTTTCATGAGCGAAATCGGCCGCATCACGCCCCAGCAAGTCCAGACCTCGGCGGCCCAGACTCCGGCGGTCCAGACCCCGGTCCAGGCCCCGGCTCCAGACCCGTCGCAGCCGGCCAATACCCAGCAGAACAAGGCCGCCGGCGCCAACACCATCCTGCAGGGTGGCGGCGATGCCGTGCGCACCAGCGATGTGGCCCAGGCGGCGCGCTCGGGCGGCAATGTGGAAGCCCAGGTGGTGGCGCGCGATGGCAATGCCTTTGTGCTGCGCAGCCAGGCCGGCACAGCTTTTGTCATCACCAGCAATCCCACCCTGGCGGCGGTGCTCAATCAGGGCGCCAACCTGCGGCTGGTGGTCAATCCGGGCACGCCGCCCTCGGTCAGCTTGCTGGCAGCGAATGGCATGGCGCTGCAGCCGCCGCTCAGCGCGCTGTTGCAGAACCCGACCCCGACCCAGCTTGCCCTGGCGTTGCAGCCGCCGCTGCAATCCCAGGCGATGAGCGGCAATCTGCCGGCCAATACCCAGCTCAGCGGCACCGTGCTGCCCGCCACCATGCCGAGTACGCCGCAGGCAGCGATGAGCAATGCCCAGGCGGCGATCCGGGCCGCCGAGCCGGCTGGCCTGCCGCCGGGCAGCGCGGTGCAGATGGTGGTGCGCGCGGTGGCCGCCGTGGGCGCCGCCTTGCCGCAGGATGTGCAGCAGCAGGCGGCGCGCGGTGCTTTGCTGCCGGGCGGCGCGCAGGGCAGTCTGCTGGCCGGTGTGATCACCGGGCAGAATACCGCCGGCCAGACCCTGCTGCGCACGCCACAGGGTATGCTGGCGCTGGCTTTGCCGGCTGGCATGGCGCTGCCGCCGGGCAGCCAGTTGGCGCTGGAACTCACCGCGCTGGCGCGGCCGGCCGGCCCCAGTGTGACGCAACTGGCGCCACTGCCGGCGGCCGGTATTCTGCAGCGCCTGGAAGGCGGCTGGCCTACCCTGCAGGGCGTGCTGGATGCCTTGCGCGCCAGCAATCCCGATCTGGCCGCCAAACTGGCCCAGGCGCTGCCGCAGCCCAATGCCCGGCTGGCCGCCAATGCGCTGCAATTCATGGCTGCCGCCGCCCTGGGCAGCGCCCAGGCCTGGCTTGGTGCCGAGGCGTCGCGGGCCTTGCGCGATGCCGGCAAGGGCGACCTGCTGGCCAAGCTGGATGATGATTTCCGCGATCTCGGCAAACTCAATCAGCGCAGTGGCGATACCGACTGGCAGGCCCTGACGCTGCCGATGCTGGTGCAGGGCAAGGTCGAGCCGGTGCAGATTTTCATGCGCCGCCGCCGGGATCGCAAAAAGGGCCAGAGCCAGTCGCGCTTCATCCTGGATTTCAACCTGGAAAGCACCGGCCCGGTGCAGTTCGACGGCTATATGGCCGACAAGCGGCTCGATCTGGTGCTGCGCTCGCTGCACGAATTCGGCCCGGCCTTCAAACTCGATGTGCAGCAGATTTTCGACGATGCCATGGCGATCACCGGCATGACCGGCACGATCCGCTTCATGGACCGCGAGGCGCCGATCCCCTGGCCGGCCGAAACCGGCCTCGATCCCGGCCCCGGCCCGCACCAGACGCTGGAGGTTTGAGAGAGCCTGTATAAAATGGCGCCATGGATGTGGAAACCGTGGATTATCATTGAGGCGGCAGAGCATGGCGAAGCAACTCGATCCGGTTTCACCCGGTGAAATTCTGGTAGAGGATTTCCTCAAGCCGCTGGGCATCAGCCAGAACCGCCTGGCACGGGAAATCGACGTGCCGGCGGCCCGGATCAACGATATTGTCCATGCCCGGCGCGGCATCAGCGCCGATACGGCATTGCGGCTGGGACGGTTTTTCAGCACATCGGCGGAATTCTGGCTCAATTTACAGGCCCGTTATGACCTGAAGCTGGCCCGCCGGGCGATGGGCGATGCTCTCGAAAAATCGATTCAGCCGTTGCGGGCAGCCTGATCTGGCGGCGCCTCACCATTGGTTGTAGCCCTTCAATTCCGCCCTTGCCAAGTGTGTATTTCAGCGCTAAGTGTCGCCTCGCCTGCCGGGTGTCGACCTGCCGGGCAAAACAAGTCCCTGTGTTTGAATCCCGCCGGGTGTCGACCTGCCGGGGCAACTGAAAGGCCAATACGATGAGCTACAAGGTAGCTGTGGTCGGTGCCACCGGCGTGGTGGGCCGCGAAATGCTGAATATCCTGCATGAGCGCAAGTTTCCGGTTTCGGAAGTAGTGGCGCTCGCCTCGCGCCGGTCGCTCGGCAAGGAAGTGTTTTTCGGCGATAAGCGTCTCAAGGTGCAGGCGCTGGAGGATTTTGACTTCCGCGGCACCGATATCGCCCTGTTCTCGGCCGGCGGTGCCACCTCGGGCGAATGGGCGCCGAAGGCGGCGGCGCAGGGCGCCGTGGTGATCGACAATTCGTCGTTCTGGCGTATGCATGAAGATGTGCCGCTGATCGTGCCGGAAGTGAATGCCGATGCCATTGCCGGCTATACCAGGCGCGGCATCATCGCCAATCCGAATTGCTCCACTGCCCAGCTGGTGGTGGCGCTGAAGCCGCTGCATGACCGCGCCCGCATCAAGCGCGTGGTGGTGTCGACCTATCAGTCAGTGTCGGGTGCCGGCAATGACGGCGTAGTGGAGCTGGAGCGCCAGACCAAGGCGATCTTCGTCAACGATCCGATCGAGAAGAAGAAGTTCACCAAGCAGATCGCGTTCAACGTGATCCCGCATATCGATGTCTTCATGGAGGACGGCTTCACCAAGGAAGAGTGGAAGATGATGGCCGAGACCAAGAAGATTCTCGACCCGAAGATCAAGCTCACCGCCACCTGCGTGCGCGTGCCGGTCTTCATCGGCCATTCGGAAGCGGTGAATATCGAATTCGAGGATGCCATCACCGCCGAGGAGGCGCGCGACATCCTGGCCGAGGCGCCGGGGGTGCAGGTGCTGGATCGCCGCGAGCCCGGCGGCTATATCACGCCGCTGGAATGCGCCGGCGACTACAACACCTTCGTGTCGCGTATCCGTGAGGATATCACGGTGGAAAACGGCCTGGCCCTGTGGGTGGTGTCGGACAATCTGCGCAAGGGCGCGGCGCTGAACGCGGTGCAGATCGCCGAAGTGCTGGCGGCACGCCATCTCAAGAAGCAGGCGGCCTGAGCGGCGGCCGATGCCCGGCCGGCGGGTTTCCGCCCGGCGGTAATTCAGGGCCAAGTATCTGGGGCGCCGAGCGAATCGGCGCCCCTTTTGCGTTTTGTTCCGTCGTTAACCGTTAACAAAATATCCCGTGCCTGACGCGGTGATTTTCGCTACCTTAGGCCGCAGATCGTTAAGCTGGCCAGGATTGGCCCAGTTCCTTGAATTCAGCCTGCGCCGTATCGCCTGTTTCAGGCGGCCGGGCAGTGGAGGCAAACGGCAGAATGCCCGTGGTGTTGGACGATAGCGGCGGGAGCTATAGCTTCACGTCGATTGACACGCTGACCGGCGGCAGCGGCGACGATATCGTCACGCTGACAGGGACCGTTGCCGGGGCGCGCGTCGATCTGCGTGGCGGCGAAGACAGCCTGACCCTGGCCGATGGCGCCAACCGCCTCACGGTTGCCAATGTGGAAACCATCATCGGTGGCAGCGGCGCCGATGTGCTGACCCTGACCGCCACGCTGAACGGCGCCACCATCGATCTCGGCGGCGGGCTGGATCGCATCATCCTGGCCAATGGCGGCAACAGCCTCAGCATCGCCAATATCGAGACGCTGAGCGCCGGCCTCGGTGCCGACACGGTGGTGTTCACCGCCCCCAGCACCAATAGCCAGATCGATCTCGGCGGCGGCAGCGACCGGGTGCAGCTTGCCGATGGCGGCAACCGCGTCACCATCGCCAATGTCGAGCGTATCGATGGCGGCGATGGCGAGGACAAGGTGACCCTGGGCAATCTGGGTACCAACGCCACCATCACCAATGTGGAAAGCATCACTGGTGGTACCGGTGCCGATACCGTCACCTTCACCGAAGCGGCCAGCGGCACCACGGTCAATCTCGGCGTCGGCGCCGACAAGCTGGTGCTGGCCGATGGCGGCAATATCGTCTCGGTGGCGAATATCGAAACCGTGCAGGGCGGCGCCGGTGATGATGCCGTCACCCTGCAGGGGCCGGCGATCAATGTGCGGGTCGACCTCAAGGATGGCGACGACACGCTGGTGCTGACCGGCGCCACCAACACCATCACCATCACCAATGTGGAAACCCTGGTGGCCGGCAATGGTGCCGATAATGTCACCTATGGCAACACGCTGAGCGATGTGACCATCGATCTCGGCCTGGGCCAGGATCGCGTCACCCTGGCCAATGGCGGCAACACCGTCACCATCACCAATGTGGAAACCATCACCGGCGGCAGCGGCGCCGATATCGTGACGCTGGATGGCAGCAACAGCGCCGGGCTGCGCATCGATCTGGGCGGCGGCTCGGATAGCCTGACCCTGGCCGATACCACCAATAATATCACGCTGACCAATGTGGAAACGCTCATCGCCGGCACCGGCAATGACACCATCACCATGGGCAGCAAGCTCAACAACACCACCATCGATCTGAATGACGGCGCCGACCGGCTCACCCTGGCGGCCGGCGGCAACAACCTGACCGTGGTGAATGTTGAAACCGTCACCGGCGGCACCGGGGCGGATATCGTCACGCTCGGCGATAGCAGCGGCGGCATGCTGATCAATCTGGCCGGCGGCCTCGACAAGCTGACCATGAGTGACGGCGGCAATGTCATGACGCTGGGCAATATCGAGACCGTGATCGGCGGTGCCGGCGACGATTACGTCACGCTCAATGCCGGCTCGTCGCGCTCCAGCCTCGATCTCGGCGATGGCTTCGATACCGTCACCCTGCTTTCCGGCATCAACAATGTGACGCTGACCAATGTGGAATCGCTGGTCGGCGGCGCCGGTTCGGATACCGTGGTTTTGCTCACCACGATGGTGAATACCGTCATCGATATGGGCAACGGCGCCGACCGCCTGACCCTGGCCAATGGCGGCAATGCCATTACGCTGGCTAATGCCGAAACGCTGACCGGCGGCAATGGCGCCGACGAAGTGGTGCTGGCCGCCGCCGCCATCAACATGCGGGTTGATCTTGGTGCCGGTAATGATGTGCTGGTGCTGGGTGATTTCAACAACACCGTGGCGCTGACCAATGTGGAAACCCTGGTCGCCGGCAATCTGGCCGATACCGTTACGTATCTGTCGCAGATCACCGGTGGCACCATCGATCTTGGCGATGGCAATGATCGCCTGACCCTGGCGAATGGCGGCAACACGCTGACCGCCAGCAATATCGAGACTATTCAGGGCGGCAGCGGCGCCGATCTGGTCTATCTGGTCGAACCGGTGACCAATATCTCGGTCAATCTGCTGGCCGGCGCCGACAAACTGGTGCTCTCGGATGCCGGCAACAGCCTGACCGCAGCCGGGGTGGAAACCCTGCTCGCCGGAGCCGGCGACGATACCGTGACATTGGGTGCCGGCAGCACCATGAACAGCCTGGAAATGGGCGATGGCGCCGATACGCTGATCCTGTTTGCCGGCAATAACAGCGTCACCGTCGCCAATGTCGAAACCATCACCGGTGGCAATGGTGCCGATAGCGTGGTGCTGCTGACGCAGCTGGTCGGCACCGAAGTGATCGATCTTGGTGCGGGCGCCGACAAGCTGACCCTGGCCAATGGCGGCAACCTGCTGACCATCGCCAATGTGGAAACCCTGATCGGCGGCAGCGGCGATGATGATGTGACGCTGAATGCCGCCGCCGTGAATATGCGCATCGATCTCGGCGATGGCACCGACAGCCTGACGCTGGGCAATTTCAGCAACAACATCACCGTTTCCAATGTCGAGAACATCACCGCCAATGCCGGCGATGACAGTATCACGCTTGGCTCGCAGCTTTCCGATGCGGTGATCGATCTCGGCAAGGGCGCCGACAAGCTGACCCTGGCGGCCGGCGGCAATACGCTGACGGCGGTGAATATCGAAACCATCACCGGCGGTGCCGGCGCTGATACCGTCACCCTGGCCGATAGCGTGTCGCTGGCGGTGATCAACCTGGGCGCCGGTGCCGACAAGCTGCTGCTGGCTGAGGGCGGCAATACGCTGACCGTCGGCAATACCGAAACCATCATCGGCGGCAGCGGCGACGATATCCTGACGCTCGGCCCGGCGATTTCGGTCAGCAGCCTGGATCTTGGCGATGGCAATGACAGTGTCCAGCTCAGCGCCGGCATCAATTTCGTCACGCTGTCGAATGTGGAATCGATCACCGGCGCCAATGGTGCCGATACCGTGGTGCTGCTGACGGCGCTGACCTCAGGTGAATTCATCGATCTGGGCGCTGGCAATGATCGCCTGGTGCTGGCGGATGACGGCAACCTGATCACGGTGGCGAATATCGAGACGCTGACCGGTGGTGCCGGCATCGACGACATCACCGTCAGCGGCGGGCTGGTCGGCGCGCGCATCGATCTGGGCGATGGCGTTGATAGCCTCACCTTGGGCAATTATGCCAACACGCTGACGCTGTCCAATGTGGAAGTGCTGGTGGCCGGCAATCAGGCCGACAATATCACCTTCGGCACCAAACTCAGCGGCGCCAGTATCGATCTGGGCGATGGCAACGACAAGGTGGTGCTGGCCGCCGGTGGCAATAGCGTCACCTTCGCCAATGTCGAGAATATCGTCGGCGGCAGCGGCAATGATGTGGTGCATCTGGCCGATACGGTGGCGGATATCTTCGTCAATCTCGCCGTCGGGCTGGATCAGCTTTATCTCGCCAATGGCGGCAACCGGCTCACCATCGGCAATGTCGAAACCGTGACCGGTGGCGATGGCGACGATGCGGTGACACTGACCGCCTCGGCCACCAGCACCACACTCGATCTCGGCGATGGCGCCGACAAGGTGATGCTGACCGCCGGTATCAACCGGATCACCCTGGCCAATGTGGAAACCGTGATCGGTTCGGCCGGCTCCGATACGGTCACCTTCCTGACCGGCCTTTCCGGCACCGAAACCATCAGCCTGGGCGCCGGGGCCGACAAGATCGTGCTGGCGAATGATGGCAATGTGCTGACCATCGCCAATGTCGAAACCATCATCGGCGGCACCGGCTCGGATGATGTGACACTGGGCGCCGCCGCCGTGTCGATGACCATCGATCTTGGCGATGGTTATGACAGCCTGACACTGGGCGATTTCAGCAATGGCGCCACCATCACCAATGTGGAATTGCTGGTTGCCGGCAGTGGCGATGATACCATCACCTATGGCAACCGGCTGACCAATGCCAGCGTCGATCTTGGCGCCGGCAATGACCGGCTGACGCTGGCCAATGGCGGCAACACGCTGACCGTCACCAATATCGAAACCCTGATCGGCGGCACCGGCGCCGATCATGTCACGCTTGAGCAGGCGGTCAGTCAGATGCAGGTCAATCTGGGCCTTGGCTTTGACAGTCTGACCCTGGCCAATGACGTGAACACCCTGACCGTCACCAATGTCGAGACGATTTATGGCGGCACCAGCGCCGATACCGTGACGCTGGGTGCCGCCAGCACCGGCATCCTGGTCGATCTGGCCGATGATGCCGACAAGCTGGTGCTGGCGGCCGGCGGCAACAGCCTCACGGTCGGCAATGTGGAAACCATCATCGGTGGCACCGGGGCCGATCTGGTCACTGCCGCCAGCCTGTTCCTGGCCGGCGATCTGGTCGATCTGCTCGGCGGCAACGATCGTCTGGTGCTGGCCAATGGCGATAACGTGCTCAGCATCGCCAATATCGAAACCGTGACCGGCGGCACCGGCAATGACGATGTATCGCTGGCCAGCGCCGCCAATGGCCTGCGCATCGATCTCGGCGCCGGCAACGATACCCTGACGCTGGGCAATTTCACCAACACGCTGACCATCGCCAATATCGAAACCCTGATTGCCGGCACCGGCAATGATGCCGTGACGCTGGGCGCGCGGGTGACGGATTACTCGATCGATCTGGGCGATGGCGCCGACAAGCTGATCCTGGCCGATGGCGGCGCCAATAGTGTGAGCGCGACCAATATCGAAACCATCACCGGCGGCAATCGTGCCGATACCGTGGTGCTGATGGGGCTGGTGGATGGTGTGCTGGTCAACCTGGCCGATGGCAATGATGCGCTGACCCTGCTGGATGGTGCCCAGAACATCACCATCGCCAATGTGGAAACCATCACCGGCGCGGTGACGGCGGATCATGTCACGCTCGGCATCTCCTCCACCAATGTCAGTATCGATCTTGGCTTCGGCGACGATACCCTGACGCTGATCTCCGGCAATAACTACGTCACCGTCGCCAATGTCGAAACCATCTATGGCGGGCGCGGCGCCGATGTCATCACATTGCGCACGCCGTTGAGCGGCGGTGAACTGATCGACCTCAACCAGGGCCAGGACAAGCTGATTCTCGCCGATGGTGAAAACCTGCTGACCGCAGTGAATGTGGAAACCGTGATCGGCGGCAGCGGTGACGACACCATCGTGCTGGTGGCCGGCGCCACCGGCATGACCATCGATCTGGCCGGCGGCACCGATTCATTGTTCCTCAGCGATGGCGGCAATGTGCTCACATTGTCGAATGTCGAATATGTCACCGCCGGCAGCGGCGATGACAAGATCACCTATGGTTCGGTCTTTGCTGGCACCTTGCTGGATTTCGGTGATGGCAATGACAGCCTGACCCTGGCCAATGGCGGCAATACCGGCGTGACCGTGGCGAATATTGAATCGGTGCTGGGCGGCAGCGGCGCCGACGAGGTCACTATCGCCAGCGGCGTCAGTGGCATGACGGTCAATCTCGGCGCCGGTGTCGATACCCTGGTGCTGTCGGATGATGGTAACGTGGTCACGGTCGGCAATGTCGAAAGCCTGGTTGGCGGCAGCGGCGATGATGTGGTCACGCTCACCGCCTTTGCCTCGCCGATTGCCGTCGATCTCGGCGATGGCGCCGATTATCTGGTGCTGTCCAATGCCGGCGGCACCATCACGGTCGGCAATGTCGAAACCCTGGTGGCGGGATCCGGTGCCGATATCGTGGTGCTGAGCAGCAATCTCATTGCCGGTGAAAGCATCGATCTGGCCGGTGGTGCCGACAAGCTTACGCTGGCGAATGGGCCGAATAATCTGGTGGTCGCCAATGTCGAAACCATTATCGGCGGCACTGGCGACGATACGGTGACGCTGGGCGGCCCGGTGGCGAATGGCCGCATCGATCTCGGCGATGGCATCGACAGTCTGCAACTGGCCCAATATGCCAACACGCTGACCCTGGCCAATATCGAGACGGTGACCGGCGGCAACCTGGTCGACAATATCATCTTCTCGGCGGCGGTGAGCGGCGCCTATATCGATCTGGCCGGCGGCATCGATCGCCTGACCCTGACCAATGGCGGCAATATCGCCACGCTCGCCAATGTGGAAAGTGTCATCACCGGCAATGGCGCCGACGAGATCACCCTGGCCATTCCCAGCGCCGGGGTGCGGCTGGAATTCGGCCTGGGCAAGGATCATCTGATCCTGGCTGATGGTGGCAACAGCATCACCGCCGCCAATGTCGAAAGCATCACCGGCGGCATGGGCGACGATTATATCGAGCTTGGCCCCTCGGCCACGGCGCAATCCATCGATCTTGGCGGCGGTAGTGATTTTCTGGCGCTGTCCTATGGCACCAATGTCGTCACCGTCGCCAATATCGAGACCGTGGTCGGCTCGTTCGGCAATGACACGATCACGGTTGCTGCCGGCGATGTTTCCAGTTCCGAATTGCATGGCGGTTTGGGCGACGACATCATCCGCGGCGGTGATGGCGAAAACACCATCCATGGCGGCCTCGGCAATAACACGCTATCCGGCGGCGCCAGCAGCGACGTTTTTGTCTATGAAGGCGGCGTTGACCGCATCCTGGATTTCAGCGGTTCGAATGGCGATGGCGACCGTGTCGATCTTGGCCAGGTCGGCGCCTTCGATTTTGATTTTGTGCTGAATGTCGCCAGCCAGTCCGGCAATGATGTGCTGCTGGATTTTGGCAATGGCTACACCATCACCCTGGTCGGCCAGCAACTGGCCGATCTGCAATCGGGCGATTTCATCTACAGTCTGTAGCGGCCTGTCAGCGTAGTTTGGTGATCGCCGGCTCGCGCGTCGGGCTGCGCATTTCCTCCTGCGCGGCGGCATAGAGCATGTCCGGGCTGCCGGCCGTGATCGCCTGTTTCAGCACGCCATAGCAGCCGGCCATGGCAAAGGCGGCGGCCTTCTTGGCATTCTTGCCGCGCAGCAGGCGGGCCAGGAACAGGGCGGCGAATAGATCGCCAGCACCTTTCGGCACGGCGGTGCCGAGATCGGGCAGCGCCAGCAGCCAGGCGCCGTCATCGCTCAACACCAGGGCTTCCGCCATGCCCTGGCCGCCATCACGCCGGTTCAGGCTGGTCACCACCAGCAGGCGCGGGCCGGCCGGGTTGAGCTTTGCCCGCAGCGCATCGGCGGCAGCCAGGGCGCCGGGCAGGTCGGTCACGCTGTGGCCGGTCAGGTGTTCCAGTTCAAAGCGGTTCGGCGTCGCGCTATCGGCCCAGGGCAGCAACTGGTCGCGGAACAGGGCCGCCAGGGCGGGATCGACATAAAGCCCGGTATCGCTGTCGCCCAGCACCGGATCGCAGAGCCAATGCAGGCCTGGGCTGGCCGCCTTGGCATGGCGCAGGGCGCGGCCGGCGGCTTCGGCGATGGCGGGGGTGCCGAGCCAGCCGGTCAGGCCGCCGCGCAGATTCTGCCAATGCGGTAGGGTGGCCAATGCGCCGGCCCAGCGGTCGATGGCAGCGGGGTCGGTGAAAACCGGCGCCGGGCCGCCCTGGCCGGGATAAAGCTGGCCGGGATGGAAGGCCAGGATCGCCGCCGGAATCGCCCAGACCTGGAAACCCTGGCGCTGCAACGGCAATAACGCTGCCGAATTGCCGACATGGCCGTGCAGCACCTGGCTCTGGATGGCTAGCACGGTCATGGCCCGGGCTCCTGATTCGAACGCATCGGTATTATTGTTGCGCGCAATTATGCCATCCTGGTGGATACTTGCCAGCGCCGGGGCGGCGATTATAGTGGCGACCATTCTTCGCAGATGCAGCATAAAGACCAGGGAGCCATCATGGCCGAGAGCGTCCGCCCCCGCCGATCCGTGCTTTACATGCCAGGCTCCAATGCCCGCGCCCTCGACAAGGCCAAGACCCTGCCGGCCGATGGCCTGATCCTCGATCTGGAGGATGCGGTGGCGCCGGATGCCAAGCCGCAGGCGCGCGAGCAGGTCTGCGCTGCCGTGCGTGGCGGTGGCTATGGCGGGCGTGAATTGGTGATCCGCGCCAATGGCTTCGACACGCCCTGGGGCGAGGATGACATTGCCGCCGCCGCCCAGGCCGGGCCGGATGCGGTGCTGCTGCCCAAGGTGGAAAACGCCGAGCAGGTGCAGCGTGCCGCCGCCCTGCTGGAACGCCATGGCGCCCCTGCCGGCACCAAGCTATGGGCGATGATGGAAACCCCGAAGGGCATCCTGCATGCCGAGGCGATTGCTGCATCGCATCCGCGCCTGACCTGCCTGGTGATGGGTACCTCTGATCTGGTCAAGGATCTGAATGCCCGCCATACGCCGTTGCGGCTGCCGGTGGCGGCGTCTTTGTCGCTCTGCCTGCTGGCGGCGCGCGCCTATGGCCTGGCGATCCTGGATGGGGTGCATCTTGATCTCGATGATGAAGCCGGCTTCGAGGCGGCCTGCCGCCAGGGCCTGGAATACGGCTTTGATGGCAAGACGCTGATTCATCCCAAGCAGCTGGCACCGTGCAATACGGTGTTTGCGCCCTCGGCCGGGGAAGTGGCGCGGGCGCAGCAGATCATCGCCGCTTTCGAGGCTGCGCAGGCCGAAGGCAAGGGCGTGGTGCTGGTGGAGGGCAAGCTGATCGAGAATCTGCATGTCGAGCAGGCGCGCAGGCTGTCGGCTTTGGCCGAGGCCATTGCCAAGCTCGAAGCCGCAGCGTAAGGCAGGCGATCAGGACGGTATGGGGGCAGAGCATGAGCGACAAGACCAGTAACGGCAATTTCCTTGAGGATTTCCGGCTTGATCAGGAAATCCGCCATGCCACGCCGCGCACCGTGGGCTGGGGCGATGTCGGCCTCTATACCGCGCTCTATGGCAGCCGCTTCCCGGTCGCCTCGGCCGATAGTTTCTCGCGCAAGCTCGGCCTCAAGCGCGCCCCGGTCGATGATCTGCTCGCCTTTCATATCGTGTTCGGCAAGACGGTGCCGGATATCTCGCTCAATGCGGTGGCCAATCTCGGTTATGCCGAATGCCGCTGGCTTGCCCCGGTCTATCCGGGCGATACGCTGACGGCGGTCAGCCGCGTCATCGGCATCAAGGAGAATTCCAACCGCAAGACCGGCGTGGTCTATGTGCGCAGCCAGGGCTACAAGGATGGCGACGAACTGGTGCTGGATTTCATCCGCTGGGTGATGGTGAAGAAGCGCGACGAGGGCGCTACCCTGGCCGCCGAGCGGGTGCCGCAGCCGGCCATGGCGGTGCGGGCGGATCAGCTCCGCGTGCCGGCCGGCCTGGATTTCACGCAATATGACTGGCAGCTTGCCGGCAGCCGTTTCGGCTGGGAGGATTATGCCGTCGGCGAGAAGATCGACCATGTCGATGGCATGACCATCGAGGAGGCCGAGCATCAGCTTGCCACCCGGCTCTATCAGAATACCGCCAAGGTGCATTTCGACCAGCATCGCCAGGGCCAGGAAAAGATCGGCCGGCGCCTGGTCTATGGCGGCCATGTCATCAGCCTGGCGCGCTCGCTCAGCTTCAATGGCCTCGGCAATGCCGCCTTCGTGGTGGCGATCAATGGTGGCCGCCATGTCAATCCCAGCCATGCCGGCCACACCATCTATGCCTGGTCGGAAGTGCTCGACAAGGCGCGCATCGATGGCCGTGGCGATGTCGGCGCCCTGCGCATCCGCACCGTGGCGCTGAAAGACCGTCCCGGCGCCGGTTGCCCCGAAAAGGATGCCGAGGGCCGCTATCTCGACAACGTGGTGCTGGACCTCGACTACTGGGTGCTGATGCCGCGTAAGTGAGCCTGCCGCAAGGCATTTCGCCGGCTGCGACCGGCCGCCGCAGCATTACCCTTGCGGGAGGGGCGGTCGGGGAGTAAGAAAGCGCCGGAATCGTTGACTAGACCGGGGTGGGTTCTACAATCCTCACCGGCTTTCCGGGTGCCGGGGAGGGATGCCAGCAGCATCCCGCCGGCGCACCGCCCCAGATCGAAGGCGCAAAATGGCGAATGTAGAACGACCGCTTTCCCCCCATTTGCAGGTCTATCGCTGGCCGATCACCATGGCCACCTCGATCCTGCACCGCATGACCGGCGTCGGTCTTGGCCTTGGCACGCTGCTCCTGGCCTGGTGGCTGGTGGCCGCTGCGGCCGGCCCCGAGCAATTTGCCACCGCCAAGGCGGTGCTGGGTTCCTGGCTCGGCCTGGTGGTGCTGTTCGGCTTCACCTGGGCGCTGTTCTACCATCTCTGCAACGGCCTGCGGCATCTCTACTGGGATATCGGCCGTGGCTTCGAGAAGACCACCGCCGCCCGGCTGTCCTGGGTCGTGATCATCGCTTCGGTGGTGCTGACCCTGGTGGCCTGGATTCTGGCCTTTGCCTGGAAGTGAGGGGCGCCCCATGAGCAACAACAAGTCGATGCGCAGCCCGCTCAAGAGCGTGCGTGGTCTGGGTTCCGCGAAGGAAGGCGTGCAGCATTGGTGGCTGCAGCGCGTTACCGCCGTGGCCATGGTGCCCTTGCTGCTGATCCTGGTGGTGGTGATGCTGAAGCTGGGCCATGCCGATCATGCCGGCGTGGTGGCGGCGTTCAAGAATCCGTTCCTGGCGCTGTTTTCGCTGCTCGCCGTGCTGGCGGTGTTCTGGCATCTCAAGCTCGGCCTGCAGGTCGTGGTCGAGGATTATATCCATGTCGAGGGCACCAAGATCGCGGTGCAGCTCGCCCTCACCTTTGCCGTGTTCCTGGTCGGCGCACTCTGCGCATTGTCGATCCTAAAGCTGTTTTTCGGAGCCTGAGCCTATGCCCGCAGCCTATAATGTCACCGATCATGTCTACGATGTGGTGGTGGTTGGTGCCGGCGGTGCCGGCCTCCGCGCCACCATGGGCCTGGCCGCTGCCGGCCTGAAGACCGCCTGCATTTCCAAGGTGTTTCCCACCCGCAGCCACACCGTGGCGGCGCAGGGCGGCATCTCCGCCGCGCTCGGCAATATGGGCGAGGATAACTGGCGCTGGCATATGTACGACACCGTGAAGGGGTCGGACTGGCTCGGCGATCAGGATGCCATCGAATATATGTGCCGCGAGGCGGTGCCGGCGGTGATCGAGCTGGAGCATTTCGGTGTGCCGTTCTCGCGCACCGAGGAAGGCAAGATCTACCAGCGTGCCTTCGGCGGCATGACCAAGGATTATGGCAAGGGTCCGGCGCAGCGCACCTGCGCGGCGGCCGACCGTACCGGCCATGCCATCCTGCACACGCTGTATCAGCAGTCGCTGAAGCATGACACCGAGTTCTTCATCGAGTATTTCGCCCTCGACCTGATCATGGACGAGGATGGCGCCTGCCGTGGCGTGATGGCCTGGAACCTGGCCGATGGCTCGATGCACCGTTTCCGCGCCCATATGGTGGTGCTGGCCACCGGCGGTTATGGCCGCGCCTATTTTTCCTGCACCTCGGCGCATACCTGCACCGGCGATGGCGGCGGCATGGTGCTGCGCGCCGGCCTGCCGCTGCAGGATATGGAATTTGTGCAGTTCCATCCCACCGGCATCTATGGCTCGGGCTGCCTGATCACCGAAGGGGCGCGTGGCGAAGGCGGCTATGTGGTGAATTCCGAAGGCGAGCGCTTCATGGAGCGTTATGCCCCCTCGGCCAAGGACTTGGCCTCGCGCGACGTCGTCAGCCGTGCCATGACCATGGAAATCCGCGAAGGCCGTGGCGTCGGCAAGAACAAGGATCACATCTTCCTGCATCTCGATCACCTTGATCCCAAGGTGCTGGAAGAACGCCTGCCCGGCATCTCGGAAAGCGCCAAGATTTTCGCCGGCGTGGACGTGACCAAGCAGCCGATCCCGGTGCTGCCGACCGTGCATTACAATATGGGCGGCATCCCGACCAATTATCATGGCGAAGTGCTGACGCTGAAGGATGGCAACCCGGATACCGTGGTGCCTGGCCTGATGGCGATCGGCGAAGCGGCCTGCGTGTCGGTGCATGGCGCCAACCGCCTCGGTTCCAACTCGCTGATCGATCTGGTGGTGTTCGGCCGCGCCGCCGCCATCCGCGCCGCCCAGGTGGTGGAGAAGGGTGCCAAGCATCGCGATATCAAGCATGCCGGCGATGATGCGCTGGCCCGCCTGGATCATTTCCGCAATGCCAAGGGCGGCAGCCCGACCGCCCGCATCCGCGACAAGATGCAGCGCGCGATGCAGAATAACTGCGCCGTCTACCGCACCGGCGAGGTGCTGGAAGAGGGCGTACGCCTGATCGATGCCGTCAATGGCGAGATGGTGGATATCGGCGTGCAGGATCGCAGCCTGGTGTGGAATTCCGATCTGGTGGAAACGCTGGAACTGGACAACCTGATCGGCCAGGCGGTGGTGACCATGCATGGCGCCGCCAACCGCCAGGAAAGCCGTGGCGCCCATGCCCGCGAGGATTTCCCGGATCGCGACGATCAGAACTGGATGAAGCATACGCTGGCCTGGCTCGACCGCAGCGGCAAGGTGAGCATCGACTATCGTCCGGTGCATACCTACACGCTGACCAACGAGGTCCAGTATATCGAACCCAAGAAGCGCGTTTACTGAGGTAGCCCCACCCCATGGTCGCTTTCACACTGCCGAAAAACTCCCGCCTCACCGAAGGCAAGGTCCATACCGCGCCGGCCAAGCAGGAAGGCCACGAACAACGCCTCAAGACCTTCAAGGTCTATCGCTGGAATCCTGATGACGGCCAGAATCCCCGTGTCGATACCTATACCGTTGACATGAATGATTGCGGCCCGATGGTTCTGGACGCGCTGATCAAGATCAAGAACGAGGTCGATCCCTCGCTCACCTTCCGGCGTTCCTGCCGCGAAGGCGTGTGCGGCTCCTGCGCCATGAATATCGATGGCGCCAACACCCTGGCCTGTACCAAGGCCTGCGAGGATGTGGATGGCGAGGTGAAGATTTACCCGCTGCCGCATATGCCGGTGGTGAAGGATCTGGTACCCGACCTGACCAACTTCTACGCCCAGTATGCCTCGATCAAGCCCTGGCTGCAGTCGGAAAGCCCGGCGCCGGTGCGTGAACGCCTGCAATCCAAGGAAGACCGCAACAAGCTGGATGGCCTCTACGAGTGCATCCTGTGCGCCTGCTGCTCGACCTCCTGCCCGAGCTACTGGTGGAACTCGGATCGTTATCTCGGCCCGGCCGTGCTGTTGCAGGCCTATCGCTGGATTGCCGATAGCCGTGATGAGATGACGGGTGAGCGCCTGGACAATCTGGAAGACCCGTTCCGGCTCTATCGTTGCCACACCATCATGAACTGCACCAATACCTGCCCGAAGGGCCTGAATCCGGCCAAGGCGATTGCTGAGATCAAGCAGCATATGGTGGAGCGTCGCGGCTGAGGCCGCCTGATCGGCCTGGATGCAGCCTGCCCGGCCGCCATCCAGGCCTATCCCCGTGCTGGTTGTCGGAGAAATGCATCCTTCGGGTTGGCCTTGCTGATTCGAGGCAACTCCTTGGGGTAAAAAGCCGACTTTAGTCACAATGCCGTATATTTTTGCTGCGGCGCCGAAAGCCACGGCGTAGAATGACGCCGTACACAAGTCGATAGTGGTATGCCCAATCTTCTGAAAGATGCGCCGCGCCAACTGCTCAAGATGAGCCAGGACCGTTTGCGCGAAGTGGTCCGCGAGCACGAGGCACATCTGGCTGGCCGTAGTGATGCCAAGCCGGCGCAGCTCGCCTATACCGATCTTTCCGATGCCGATCTTTCCGGTGCCAACCTGGCCCAGGCCGATCTGACCGGGGCGCGGCTGCATCGCGTTCGCCTGGATGGTGCTCGGCTCTCGTTGTCGAAATGCCCGGGCAGCGATTTCCGCAATGCCACGCTGGATGGCGCCGATTTCCGCTGGTCGGATTTGCGCGGCGCCTGCCTGCGCGCCGCCGGCCTGAATGATGCCAATTTCGCCGAGATCGAAGGCGGCGACGCCATCGCGCCGGTTTACGATGCCGAGGGCAAGCTCACCGACGCCTCGGCCCAGGCCCGGCGGCCGCTCGATCTGTCCGGTGCCTCGGCGCAGCGTGCCGATCTGGCCGGCGCCAATCTGGGCAAGGCCTTTGCCCTGCATGCCGATTTTGCCGATGCCAATCTGGGCCAGGCCGATCTATCCGGCGCCGATCTGCGCAAGGCGCAGATGGTTTCGGCGCGGCTGAATGACGCCAATCTCGGCGGCTCGGATTTCAGCGGTGCCAATCTGGCCGGTGCCAACCTGGCCGGCGCCAAGGTTGGCGGTGCCAATTTTGCCGGCGCCGATCTGCGTGGCGCCATCCTGGATCAGGCGATGCGCGAATTGCCGGAATTTGCCGAGGCGGTGTTTGCCGCCTTGTCGCGCCATAGCCGCGAGGAACTCGGCGCCTTGCTGGAACGGCATGAATCCTGGGTGCTCAGCGAGGGCAAGCAGGGTGAGCGCGCCGATCTGTCGGATTTTGATTTCAGCGGCATGAATCTGAGCGGTGTCAACCTGATGGGCGCGCTGCTGGAACGGGCCTGCTTCACCAACGCCATGCTGGCCAGTGCCAATCTGGCGCTGGCGCGGATGAATTTTGCCGATCTGCGTGGCGCCAATATGCGCAAGGCCAATCTGCGCGGCGCCAATCTCAGCCGTGCCGTGCTCGATGGCGTCGATCTCTCCACCTCCAATCTGGCGGCGATCCGCGATGAAGCCCGCGCCGGCCGGGTGGCGCGCACCAATCTGGGCGCGGCCAAGCTGAAGCTGGCCAAGCTGGTGAATGCCAATCTTTCCGGCGTCAGCCTGGTCGGCGCCGATCTGCGCGAAGCCGACCTGACCCAGGCCGACCTGACCGGCGCCGATCTTTCCGATGCCCGCTTCACCGGCGCGGTGCTGACCGGCGCGCTGCTGGTTGATGCCCGCCTCGATGGCGCCCGCGACCTGATCCTGCCGAATTGAATAAAGCGGCTGTCGCTATGCCGCCTGATGCGGCAGGGCGCGGTAATCGTCGCTCTGCATCTCGTTCAGCCGGCTGACGCAGCGCTGGAATTCAAACGCACCATCGCCGCTCGGATACAGCGTTTCCGGTGGCGCGGCAGCGCCGGCAATCAGCTTCACCCGGGCTTCATACAACGTATCGATCAGCGTCACGAAGCGTTTGGCCTCGTTGCGCCGCTCCGGGCTGAGTTCCGGAATGCCGTTCAGCACCAGGGTGTGATAGCGCCGCGCGATGGCCAGGAAATCCGCCGGGCCGAGCGGCTGTTCACACAGATCGTGGAACTGGCAGAAGGCGACGCCGCGCGCCTGGCGCGGGATCGGCAGCTTGCGGCCAAGCAATTCGATCTCCTCCGGCGCGCCCGGCGCCGCATCGGTCAGCAAGGCAAAGGCATGCTCCAGCGCAGCATCGGTGCCGGCCCCCAGCGGGCTATGCCAGACCCGGCTGCCGGATAGCCTTTGCAGCCGGTAATCCCGCGCCGCCGCCAGATGCAGCACATCCAGCTTTTCCTTGAACAAGGCGATGAAGGGCAGGAAAAGCGGCCGGTTCAGGCCATTGAGATAGAGGTCGTCCGGCGCCCGGTTCGAGGTGGCCACCACCACCACGCCGCGATCAAACAGTTTCTGGAACAGGCGGCCCAGGATCATCGCATCGGCCACATCGGATACCTGCATCTCGTCGAAGCAGAGCAGCCAGGCCTGTTCGGAAATCGCCTTTGCCACCGGCTTGATCGGATCGTCGCCGCCTTTTTTCTTCTCGGCGCTATCATCGGCCAGGTTGCGATAGCGGAAAATCGCCGCATGCACCTCCTGCATGAAGGCATGAAAATGCACCCGGCGCTTTTTCTGCACCGGCGCCGCCTCGAAGAACAAATCCATCAGCATGGATTTGCCGCGCCCGACCTCGCCATAGATATAGAGGCCCTGTGGCGCCGGCTCGCGTTTGCGGCCGAAGCTCAGTTTCTGCAGCCAGCCGCCATCACCTTCGCCCGGACGGTAATGCGCCAGACGAAGGCTGAGCAATTCCAGTTTCTCGGCGGCCAGTTCCTGCGCCTCGTCGCCGTGCAAGTCGCCGGCCGTGAGCTTGGCGCGATATGATTCAAGCGGTCCCATAGCGCGCAGCTAGCAAGGAAGCGGCGCCGGAATCAAGGGTTTGGGCGCTGCGCCAGCACAGCTTCAGCCTGGGCCACAACGCGCGCCACAATGGCCGCCACCGGCTCGGGCCGCGCCAAAGCGGCCGCCTGCCCGGCCCAGAGCGAGAGATAATCCGCCTTGCCGGCCTTGGCGGCGGCCTGGCGCATCGGCCGGCTCAGCGCATTGGGGATCGGGAAATCCGGAATCGCATCCTCGCGGCCTTCCAGCCGCAGCAGGAAATCGTTGCGCAGGCCACGCGCATAGCGGCCGGAAAATGCCTTGGTCAGGCTGGTTTCGTCATTGCCCTCGGCTTGCAGGGCGGCGCGATAGGCGGCACTGGTGCCGGCTTCGTCGGAGAGCAGGAAACTGCTGCCCAAAGCCACGCCCTGGGCGCCGAGGCAGAGCGCGGCGGCGACGCCCCGGCCATCGCCGATGCCGCCAGCGGCGATCACCGGGATATCCACTGCATCCACGATCTGCGGCACCAGGGCCATGGTGCCGATCAGCGATTGGCTCACCGGCTTGAGGAAACTGCCGCGATGGCCGCCGGCCTCCATGCCCTGGGCCACCACGGCATCCACGCCGCGCGCCTGCAAGGCCAGCGCCTCGGCCACGGTGGTGGCGGTGCCGATGATGTAGATATTGCACTCATGCAGCGCCTGCACCAGGCCGGCTTCCGGCTGGCCGAAGGTGAAACTGAAAACCGGCGGCGCTTCCTCCAGCACCACGGCGACCTGTGCCTCGAAACTCTCCTCGATCTGCGCCGGCAATTCCGGCGCCGGCAGGCCCAGTTCGGCATGGGCGCGGGCGATCTCGGCCTGATAGGCCGCCACCCGGGCTGGATCGATGCTCCAGGGCAGCGGCATGAACAGATTGATGTTGAAGGCGCGCGAGGTGCCGCTCTTCAGGCTGCGGATCGCTTCGCGCAGCTTCTGCGGGCTGTAATAGGGCGCGCCGATCGAGCCCAGCGCGCCGGCCTGGCTGGCAGCCAGCGCCAGCGCCACGGTGGCGGTTTCACCGGCCATCGGCGCCTGGATCAGCGGGCTATCCAGGCCAAGGCGGCGGGAAAAGGCGGTATCGAGCGGCATGGCGCATCCTCCGGCATTCTGTCTGTTGCCAGCAATCTGGCGCGGACGAGCGTGGCTTTCCAGGCCCGGATTGCAGCCATACATCCGAATAAAATATTACTCTAGAATATTATTCTATATTGGCTATGCTGGCGCCATGGCAAAACGGCTCGTTTCCACAGCAGCATCCAGCGCATCTCCAGCCCGCAAGACTGCCGGCGTGAAGCCGGTATCCAGGCTCAGCCCCAGGCCGATGCCAAAACCGGTGCCGAAACCACCGCGCGGCGAATTGACCCGCACGCGTATCCTGGCGGCGGCTTTGACCTGCTTTTCGCGCCATGGTCTGCAAGGCACCACGATCGAGATGATCCGCGATGCGGCGCGTAGCAGCATCGGCAGCATCTATCATTTCTTTGGCGACCGCGAAGGCATCGCGGCGGCGCTTTATGGCAATTGCCTGGCGCAATCGCGTGCCGCCTTGCTGGCGGCGCTGGGCCGCGCGCCGGGCGATGCCGCCAGTCTGATCCGCGCCTGTGTCGCTGGCCATGTCGGCTGGGCGACGCAGCATCGCGCCGAAGCTGCCTTTCTGGCCACGGCACGGCGCGCCGGCGCGCTGGCCAGGGCGGATGCCGATATTCGCGCCGGCACGCGGCAGTTCCATATCCAGATCGGCGCGCTGTTCCGTGCCGCGCCGGATGGTGCGGCGCTGGCTGCCCTGCCGCCGGAAATCCTGCTGGCGCAGCTGATCGGCCCGGCGCAGCTCTGGCTGCGTTTGTGGCTGGATGGTCAGGCGCGCGAAAATCCGGCCCAGGCGGCCCAGCATCTCGGCGATCTGGCGGTGGCAGCCTTGCTGCCGGAACGATGAAGGAGACTGACATGACCAGCAATCAGCCAGCCGTGCCGCCGTTGCTGCGGCAATGGCAGCGTTTTTGCCGCCTGCCGGGCGGCCGCTATCTGTTCGGTCGTTTCCTCGGCCTGATGGTGCCCTATGCCGCCACGATCCGGCCCGATGTGGCGGTGCTGGAACCCGGCTTCGCCCGCATGCGGCTGCGGGATCGGCGCCAGGTACGCAATCATTTGCGCTCGATCCACGCCACGGCGCTGATCACCCTGGCGGAAACCACCGCCAATCTGGCGATGAGCAGCGGCCAGCCGCGCCAGGGGCGCTGGATCGTCACCGGCATGGATAGTGATTTCCTCAAGAAAGCGCGCGGCACCATCACCGCCGAATGCCGCGTTGCGGCACAGGATTGGAGCCAGCCGCAGGATGTGCAGGGCCACGTCGAATTGCGCGATACGGCTGGCGATCTGGTGCTGCTGGCGCGGCCACGCTGGCGCATCGGGCCGGTTTGACTCTATGCTTCGGGCCGTCTATCGCATCCCGGAGTGAAGCGCCATGCAGATCGGCCTGTTGCTGTTTCCCAATCTGACCCAACTCGACATGACCGGGCCGTTTGAGGTGTTTGCCCGCACCCCCGGTGCCGAGGTGCATCTTCTGTGGAAGGATTTGCAGCCGGTGCGCTGTGATCGTGGCCTGCGCATGCTGCCGAGCCAGACCCTGGCCGCCGCGCCGCAGCTGGATGTGATCTGTGTGCCGGGCGGCCCGGGCCAGATCGATCTGATGCTGGATGACGAAGTGCTGGATTTCCTGCGCCGCCAGGCTGCCGGGGCGCGCTGGATCACCTCGGTCTGCACCGGGGCGCTGGTGCTGGGCGCTGCCGGGCTGCTCAAGGGTTATCAGGCCACCACACATTGGGCTTCGCATGATCAATTGGCGATGTTCGGCGCCGAGCCGGTGCAGGCGCGCTATGTGATTGATCGCAACCGCGCCACCGGTGGCGGCGTCACGGCCGGGATCGATTTTGCGCTCAAGCTGGTGGCCGAAATGCTGGGCGAGGATGTGGCGAAGGCGATCCAGCTTTCCATCGAATACGACCCGGCGCCGCCCTTTGCCGCTGGCTCACCCGCCGGGGCCGGCGAAGCGGTGCTGGGCCGCATGCGCGGCGCCATGGCACCGATGCTGCAAAAACGCCTGACCGCCAGCCAGGCAGCGGCGGCCCGGCTTTAGGAAAACTCTGTTTCCATGCGGCGGCGGAAACGCACGGCATCATCCTCGGCATCATAGGCCACGTCATCCCAGCAGACCGGCTGGCCGGCCGCCACCGGGCGTTTCAGCGTGATGCCATGCGCCAGGCCGATCGGCAGGCCACCCAGGCGCAGCGAAGCTGCCGCCGGCATCAGCTTGCCCCACACGGTATAGCCGCCTTCGCCATCCAGCCTTTCGCCGGCCGCCAGGTCGCGCTTGGCGGTGGCCACCACATCGCCGCGAAAGCCGGTCGGCGCCCCGGTCGGCTCGCGCCGCAGCCCGGCGGAAAGCACCGAGATCGAAAGCTCCAGCCCGATCAGGTGATAGGGTTTGTAGAGCGCGGCATAATTGCCGCTGGCATCGGTCTTGAGGCCGTATTCGGCAAAACATTTGCGCACATACTCGTTCGGCGCCTCGAACACGACATAGACGCCCCAGCGCAGATCGCGGAATACCGGGCGGCCATCCCGTTCCAGCGACGAGATCACCTCGACCTGGCCGTTATGCTGCAACAGGCCGCCGGCGGCGCGCGGCTTCAGGATCGCCGGCAGGTCATCCACGCCACAGGGCGGAAAGGCCAGGCCATCATCCGCCGGCAGCAGGTCGCAGGCATTCGCCACCGCCGCCATCTCGATGCCGGATTTGGTGCCATCGAGGAAGGAATTGAACATCTGCGCGTTGAAATCGCCGGCCGCCACCTGGGCTTCGCTGAAACCGTAATGCTGCCACACCGTCTGCGGCGTGGCAGCATGGTAGACCGGCAGATATTTGGTACCCTTGCCGGCGGCCACCACATCGAAGCCGGCGGCGCGCGCCCAATCCACCATCTCGGCGATCAGCGCCGGCTGGTCGCCATAGGCCAGTGAATAGACAATGCCCGCCGCCGCCGCCTCGCGCGCCAGCAAAGGCCCGGCCAGCGCATCGGCCTCCACATTCACCATCACGATATGCACCCCGGCGCGCGCGGCAGCCAGGGCATGGCGGATGCCGGCGGCGGGATGCCCGGTGGCATCGATCACCACATCCAGGCCCGGCGCCTGGATCAGCCCCAGCGCATCCTCGGTCACATGGGTGGTGCCGGCGGCCAGGGCGGCATCAAAGCTGCCGGCGCTGGTCTGTTCCGCCGGCCAGCCGGCGCGGGCCAGGGCGGCGCGGGCGCGTTCCGGCGCCAGATCAGCCACGCCGAGCAGATGCAATCCGGCCAGGCGGCGCGCCTGAGCGAGAAACATGGTGCCGAATTTGCCGGCGCCGATCAGGCCGACGCGCAACGGATGGCCGGCCGCATGGCGGCGGGCGAGCAGGCTATGCAGGTTCATGGTTCCTCCCATCAGCGCTCATTGAGCGGCGCTGATGGGAGAAATGGTATCAGGGCTTCTGGGCGGCGAAAGTGCCGGCGGCCTGATAGTTGGTGCCGGTCAGCGTGAAATTGCCCGCTGCCGCCTTCACCGGATCGGTGCCGCCCTTGAAGAATGAACCGACCAGATTGCCGCTCACCCCGGTGCCGCTGATCGCACCGCTGAAATCGCGGCCATTGCTGGAACTCAGCGCGCCCGAGATATTGGCGATATTGTCGAAGCTGGTGATGGTGCCGGTGCCGGCCTTGGTGGCGAAATTCCACGACTGGTTATAGCTGCCGAAAGCGACATAGCGGCTGCCATTGTTGTTCACATTGCCGGCGACATGGCCGCTATAGCTGGCCGTGCCGGTGGTGGGAATTTCCGCCACATTGGGCAGAGTGCCGGCGACCCAGGTAGCGAGATGCACGCGGTCGCGCTCATTATTGGTGCTGCCGCCGGTATGGCGGATATCGGTCACCCACCAGCCCCAGCTCAGATATTCGCAATTGCACAGGGTCACGCCGCTGGGCAATGCGCTGGACGAGACCTGGGCCAGATCGTGGCTCACCATGATGCCGCGCTGGTTGATGCTGGTGCCGCCATTGCTGCCGGAACCACCGTTATAGGTGTTCAGCAGATCGACATTGCCGGCGCCGGTATTGATCTGGCTGGCATTGTCGGCCGGGGTTTCACGTGCGGCATAGATCTTGTCGTTGATGAAGGCAGAAGCGCCGCCGGAAGTGCCGGTGACCGAGCCGAACGACATCTGATACGAATGCGCGCCGGCCCCGCCCTGCTGGTTGTCGAGCTGGAAGGTGGCGGCCAGCCGGTTGCTGCCGGCATCGGTCTGGATCGCCACATCTGTGGCCAGGTCATTCTGGTTCACCAGCACGCGGTCGGTGCCGGAAACCACAGTGTTGCCGAGCGGATTCACTTCCATCAGGCCGCCGACATAGCCGTTCAGCGTTCGGCTGGTGCGGCTGGGTTCGGTCAGCAGCGTGGGATTGCTGGCCTGCTTGTTGGCAACGGCGAAGAAGTTATACGACGTGCCGGCCAGCGCATTATGCGGCTGCGAGAAGGCCAGCGCGGTCTGGCGCTCCACGCTGCTGGTGCCGGTATTGCTGATGATGGCATCCGGGGTCAGCACGATATGCTCGGCATTGTCGCCATAGATCGCGCTGCCATCGCCGGTGCCGGCGCTGGCAACATGGCTGATGAGACGGACATTCTCATCGGTGGCGCTGCTGCGGATCGAGCCGCGCATGGCGCCGGCAGCGGTCATGCGGTTGCCGGCATCGGCCGAGAAACTGCCTTCCTGGATGAAGTTGCCGGTTTCGGCCACCATGAAGGATTGCTGATCGGCACCCTGGCCGGCAATGCCGATGGAGGCCTGCACATGCACTGCCCGCTGCGTCGACGAGGTGGTGGAATCATAGGTAGTGTTGGGCGAATAGAGCGCATAGAGCGGCGAGACATAGCGCTGCGTCGCCATCGCGTCGCTGGTGGTGATGTAGGTGCTGGCAAACGGCACCGGCTGATTGGCCTGGCCCATCGTATAGGCCGCCAAGCCGGTGGTGGGGAATTGCGCCACGGTGGTGGGCGTGCCGCCAAACAGCACCGTGCTGGTGGTGCTCTGGTTGGCATAGTCGCGCAGGCTGGCGAAGAAGAAGCTCAGATCGGAGGCGAAATAGATGCTGCCGGTCTGGGTGCCATAGGGCGATAACACGCTGGCGCTGGTGGCGCTGCCGGCGCTGTTCTGTGGCGGCGCATAGAAATAGAAATCGTCATGCGTGGTGGTGCCGCGAATCCAGCTGCTGCCGATACGCTCGAAGCTGACGCTGGTATTGTTGTTGACGGTTTCTGCCGTGGCATAGAGGGTGGAGCTATCAAAGCCGCTGAACGGTGCCTGGCTGCCTTGATTGAAGCGCAGGAAGCGGCCCTGGAAGCCGCTTAGCGGCGTGATCGTGGCGCTGCCGGCGGCGACGGTGCCGACGGCGCTGTAATCTGCGCCATCAAGCGTGAACTGGCCGCCGACATTGCTGGCGACCGTGCTGCCGCTGCTGAAGAACGAACCGGCCAGATTGCCGGTCATGGTGCCGCCGGTCTGGTTCAGCGTGCCGCTGAACTCACGCTCATTGCCGCTGCTCAGATTGCCGAGGAAATTATAGCCGTCGAAGCCGATGATGCGGCCGGTGCCGGTATTGGTGTCGAAATTCCAGGTTTGCAGGTAGGTGCCGACGGCCAGGTAGCGACTATTGTTGTTGTTGACACTGCCCAGCGCATGGCCCTGGAAGCTGGCGGTGCCGGTCAGGCCGGTCACGGCCGGAATGGTCGGCAGCAGGCCGGTGACATAGGTGCCGAGATGCACCCGGTCGGTCGGGCCGGTCGAGGTTTCGCGCAGGTCGCCGATCCACCAGCCCCAGGACAGATCGGTGCAGGTGGTGCAGAAATTGGCGCCATAGGTCAGGAAACTGCCGCTGACACTGGCCACCGAGGATGACACCAGCATCAGCCGGGCGCGATCCACTGCCGTGGAATCCACCGTGCTGTTGCTGGTGGCCGATTCGCGGGCGGCATAAAGCTGGTCGTTGACAAAGGCCGAGCGGCCGGCGCCGGTGCCGGAGGTGCCGCCGAATTCAAGCTGGAAGGCTTGAGTGTCGCCTTGCAGCGCCATGCTGGCCTGGGCCCGGTTATTGCTGGCATCGGTGCTCAGCGTCACGCCCATCGGGTTGTTGCTGCTGGTGGTCAGGCGCTGATCATTCTGGCTGAACCGCTCCATCATGCCGGCGGCATAACCTTGCAGCGTGCGGGTGCTGCGGGCCGGATCGGTCACAATGGTGGCGTTGCTGCTGCTGCGCACCGCGCTGTTGATGAAGTAGTAGTCATCCACCACCGGGGTGGCGGCGGTCTGCACGCTGACACCGACCTGGGTGGTGCGGCTGACGCTGTTGCTGCCGCTATCGATGGTGATTTCATCCGGCGTCAGCACCATGTATTCGCCGCTATCGCCATAGATCGCCGAACCATTGCTGCCGGCGGCGGCGCTGCTGACGCTGGAACTGTAGCGCACCGTGGTGCTGGCGCCGCTGGCGCGATAGGAGCCGCGCACGCCGCCGGCCAGCACAACATCATTATTCGCCGGATCGCTGGCGAAGATGCCGGTCATGCCGGAAAGCAGCGAGGATTGGCTGTTGCCCTGGCCGGCAATCGAGATCGAGGCTTGCAGGCTGAGGCCAGGTGTGCCGCCGGCCAGGCTGTTGGGCGCCAGGCTGCTGCCATAGACCGAATAGAGCGGCGAGGTCGAGATCACGCCGAGCAGGTTGCTATTGCCGTTCACCTGCGGGCCGATCAGCGGCACATTGTTGACGCCATTGCCCAGGGTATAGCTGCCGAAGCCGGTATTGCGGAAATTCGCCGGCAGGGTCGGGCTGCCGCCGAACAGGATCATTCTCACATTGCTGTTCGAAGTGTTGGTCAGCGAATAGTAGAAGAAGCTGTTGGCCGCGGTGCCATAGCCGGTGCCGTAGAAATTGCCATAGGCGGTGTCGACATTCGATACACTGAAACTGCCGGTATTGCCGCTGCTGGGCAGCGAGATCGTGGTGGCGGTGGAAAGCGGTGTGGCATTGAGGCCGACGCGCAAGGCCTTGCTGCCGCCCGGGCTGGTCACCAGGGCGAAGCTTTCCGGGCGCTGATTGTAGTTGCTGTCGGCCACCGCGTTGCTGGTATTGGTGTCCACGCTGCTGAACGGATCGGCGGTGGTGCCGTTGCTGAAAATGAAGCGGCCGAGGCGGCCGCTCAGCGGCGTCACCAATGTGGTGTTGTTCGCCGCCTGCTGGGTCTGGTTCTGATTCTGGTTCTGGCTCACCGAGCTGCTGGCGGCCTGGGCCGCGCTCTGGCTCTGGGAGGCCGGGTTGCTGGCGGCCTGCTGCTGCACCGGGGCGGTGGGCGCCACCGGGGTGATGGCAGCCGGCGGCGTGGCGGAATTCTGTTGCGAAACGCCGGAACTATCCAGCTTGCCTTCGATGGCTGCCGGCGCCGGTGCAGCGCCGCCACCGCCCGCCTGCTGGCCGCCACCGCCACCGCCGCCACTTTCGCCGCCGCCACCCGGCTTGGCTTCAAGCTGGCTGTTGGCCTGGCGCATTTCGGCCGATGTCACCACGCGGGGCGGCTGCGGCGGCAGGCCGGGCGGCAGGTCGATGGCGGTGCCGGGCCGCGTCGTGACCTGCGTCACGCCATCGCGGTTCATCGACATTTCGCGGCCGAACAGGAAGCGCCCCACCACCGGCTGGCCGGGCTGGGCGGTCAGCGTGGCGATGCCGCCGCGAATGCCCATGGTGGCGGTGCCGACCTTGATCTGCACCGGGTTGTCCTTGGAAATCTTGCCGCCGACAAAGCGGAACACACCCTTGGTCACGGTCAGCGCCATCTGCCCGGTGCCTTTGGCCGGATCGTAGACGAAGCTGTCCAGGGTCAATTCGCTGTTCGGGCCGATGGAAAAGGCGCTGCCATCGTTGAAGATCAGCTGTGCCTGGCCATTCGGGCCGGTCACCACATGCTCGTTGCTCAGCATGTTGGTGCCGACCTCGATGATGCGGCGCTCCATCTGCGGCGGCGTGCCGGCAGCATCAGGGTTGACCGCGGCGGCAACACCGATCGGCTCGGCGGCGGCCAGGGCGGCCTGCGGCTGGAAGGCGAACAGCGCAAAGGCCGGCAGCACGGCAAAAGCGGTATGGCGAAGCGAGATATGGCGAGCGGTCATGGCGGTTGCCTCTCAGAAACGGTAGCTGGCGCCCAGCGTGAAGGCATTGTTGCTGTATTGGTAATTCGGCAGCGATGAACTGCGCAAAGTACGCGCCGCCACCGCCACTACGGTCCAATCCTGGTTCAGCGGGATCGCCTGGGTCAGCGACAGGCGCCAATCCTTGTCGAAGCGCGTCACATCCGGATCGATGGTGGTGTCGGGCTTCTCATAAGCAGTGAAGGCGCGCGTGATGCTGGCCACCGTGGTCCAGCGCGGCATGTCGGTGAAGGGCGAATCGAAATTATAGGCAGCGCCGAAGGTGAGGGCATATTCCGAATTGCCCTGCGGGTCGGCGCGGGTTTCCTGCTGGGTCAGGCTGCCGCCCAGATTGATGCTGAAATCCTCGTCGAAGGCACGCACCAGGCGCAGGCGCAGGCTGCGTTCCAGGCCATCGCGCTCGCTCTTGGTCGGTGCCTTGAAACTGTCGCGGAAGCGGCGGTCGCGCAATTCGCCGGTCAGTTCCACCAGGGTCAGTTCATCCAGCGTGGCGCTGAGTGCGGCACCGGCGCCAGGGGCAAAGAAATCGCGCACATCGTCGATGGCAACATAGGTCATGATGCCATAGGGCCGGAAGGTCAGGTTCAGGTCGTTGCCGGGCAGCAGCTTCAGCGTCGGGCCGGTGGTGATTTCACCCAAGGAAACATCCACCGTCTTCTGCGCCGCCTGGCGCGCCACATAGGCGGTCAGCGTGGTATCCCAGGTTTCCGGGCTGGCCGGGTCCATCTCATAGCTATGCTTGGCATTGCCGGCGATGAAGGCGTTCCAGTCTTTCTTCTGGGTGAATTGCGAATCGAGCGTCGCGGCGATGCCGGATACCGAGACATTGCCATCCGCCGATGCCGTGTTGGCATTGGATTGCCAGCGCACGCCGCCAAATACCGAGCCCGACCATTTATGGCGCGACTGGCGCTTGTTGATCTCGTTCAGGAATTCATCGACCTTGGCCCGCACTTCGGGCGGCGCGTCATTGGCTTCCTTCACGCTCTCGAAATAGCCGCGCGCCGCTTCAAAGGAACCGAGGCGGAAATACAGCGCGCCAAGTTCAAGCCGGATACGCGGCAGGTTCGGGTTGATGAACAGCATACGTTCCAGCGCCGAAACCGCGCCTTCCAGATCGCCGGCGCGGATCGCCGCCTGGGCATATTCAAAAGTTTTGTCGAGATTGCCCGGATCCTTGAGCATGGCCTGGAAGGCCGCGTCATATTCCGGCGAGGCTTCAATCGTCTGGGCCAGGAGTATTGGCGGGGCGGTCAGCGCCAATCCCGCCGCCATTACCATTGTTGACACAACCCGTCGCCACCCGGTTACGCGATTGCCGAACCGCGACGCCGCCTGCCCGATCTTCATGCTACTCGACCTTCCCCAAACCCAGTTGCTGCTTGCAACTGCCCGCAGAATAAGCAAGTTTTCCCCGGTTGCGAAGTTGGATTCCGAAATAGTTTATGCCGTGTTTATTGTCAGGCTGCCGGGCGCGGCCTGGCCGGCGCGGCTGAAAGTGGGGCGCGATGCGCATCTTCAGGCAAACCAGCTTTCTGGTGCCCAGTCTGGTCCTGCTCCTGGTGCTGCTATTGCGCGGCGCCGATCCGGCCGGGTTGCTGACGGATTTTAGAATACAGGTTTTCGATTATTATCAACGGCTCGCGCCCCGCGTGTATCAGGAGGTGCCGGTCCGTATCATCGATATCGATGATGAAAGCCTGGCCAAGGTCGGGCTGCAATGGCCCTGGCCGCGCCCGGTGGTGGCCGACATGGTGGCGCAACTGGCCAATGCCGGCGCGGCGGCCATCGTGTTCGATGTGGTGTTTGCCGAGCCGGACCGCACCTCGCCGGCCCAGGTGGCGCGTATCTGGCAGCAATATGCCGGCGCCGATGCGGTGGCCGACCGCCTGACCGACCTGCCCGACCACGATGCCATGCTGGCCGATATCATCGGCCAGGCCGCAACTGTGGTGACCGGCTTTGTGCTGGTGGAGGAAGCCAACCGGCAGAAACCCCGGCCGCGCGCCGGCTTTGCCACGGCGGGCGACAATCCGCGCCAGTATCTGCCTGGCGATTTCCAGGGCGCCATCATCACACTGCCGGCTTTTGAGCAGGCCGCCGCCGGCAATGGTTCGTTCAATTTCTTTCCCGGCCGCGACCTCGTGGTGCGTTCGGTGCCGTTGCTGGTGCGGCTGGGCGACCAGTTGCTGCCCAGCATCGCTGCCGAAGGTCTGCGTGTGGCGCAAGGCGCGCGCAGCTATGTGGTGAAGGCGTCCGGCGCCAGCGGCGAAACCGCCTTCGGTGCCAATAGCGGCGTCACGGCGCTGAAAATCGGCAATTATGAAGTGCCGACCAATGCCGCCGGTGAATTGCCGGTGCATTTCACCGCGCCGGTGCCACAGCGGTATCTGCCGGCCTGGAAGCTGCTGGATGGCAGCGCTGATGCCGCTTTGCTGGAAGGCCATATTGTGCTGATCGGCACTTCCGCTGCCGGCCTGCGCGATATCCGGCCCTCGCCGGTCAATCCGGTGATGCCGGGCGTGGAGGCCCATGCCCAGGCCATTGAGCAGGTTTTGCTCGGGCATTACCTGCTGCGGCCGGACTGGTCGGAAGGGCTGGAATGGCTGGTCACCATCCTGCTCGGTGCCGGGCTGATCCTGCTGCTGCTGCGCGGCGGTGCGCTCTGGGCGGCTCTGTTCGGCGCCGGCACCATCGCGCTGGCCATTGGCCTGTCCTGGTATGGCTACCGGGTGCATCTCCTGCTGGTCGATCCGGTTTCGCCCAGCCTGGCCGGCTTCATGGTCTATCTTTCCGGCTCGCTGGTCGGCTATCTGCGCAGCGAGGCGGAAAAGCGCCAGGTGCGCGGCACCTTCTCGCGCTATGTCTCGCCGGCCCTGGTGGAACAATTGGCGGCGCATCCGGAACGGATCAAGCTGGGTGGCGAAACCCGGGTGATGACCTTCCTGTTCTGCGATATCCGGGGTTTCACCGGCGTCTCGGAACAATACAAGGGCAATCCCCAGGGCCTGACCCGGCTGATCAACCGCTTCCTGACCCCGATGACCAATGTGATCCTGAACCGCCAGGGTACCATCGACAAATATATGGGCGATTGCATCATGGCGTTCTGGAATGCGCCGCTGGACGATCCGCAGCATGCCGACCATGCCTGTGCCGCTGCCTTGCGCATGTTCGAGCGGCTGGATGAATTGAATGCCACGCTGGAAGCCGAGGCCCAGGCCGCCGGCAAACCCTTTGTGCCGATCCATATCGGTGTCGGGCTCAATACCGGCGAATGTGTGGTCGGCAATATGGGCGCCAAGCAGCGCTATGACTATTCCGTGCTCGGCGATGCGGTGAACCTGGCCTCGCGCCTGGAAGGCCAGTCGAAAACCTATGGCGTGGATGTGGTGGTGGGCGAGGCGACGCGGGCGGCGGCGCCGGGCTGGGCGACGCTGGAACTGGATTTGATTGCCGTGAAGGGCAAGACCGAGGCGGTGCGTATCTTCGCCCTGCTCGGCCCGGCTGACCTAGCCGCCGATGCCGCCTTCCAGGCCCTGGATCGCGCGCATCAGGCCATGCTGGCGGCCTATCGGCGCCAGGATTGGGCGGCGGTGGAAGCGGCTTTGCCGGTTTTGCGCCAGCAGCGTGCCGGGCTGGACGATCTCTATGACCTCTATGCCGAGCGGGTGGCGTTGTTCCGTGCCGAGCCGCCGGGCGAAAGCTGGGACGGGGTTTTCCGTGCCACCTCGAAATAGGGGAGGGTATTTAACACAAAATAAAATGTTAAATAATTTTATTCATTATAAAAATTTGTGAAACTAACTTGATTATCGGGTGCGAGTGTAAAATATTGCCTTGCACAGGGCGGCCGGTTGCCGGTCGCCCCGCTATGGCAGCCCCAAGGATCGCCCCCGATGTCGTCGTTTCCGATTTCCCTCGATTTGCGCCAGCGCCCCGTGCTGCTGGTGGGCGGCGGCGAGGATGCGGCGCGTAAAATACGGCTGCTGCGCCAGGCCCAGGCCCGCGTCACCCTGCTGGCGCCGGCCCTGAATGCCGAACTGGCGGCCCTGGTGCATGAAGGCGCGGTCGATCACCGTGCCGAGCTTTTCTCGCCCGCCGCGCTGGATGGTTTTGTCATCGTCATTGCCGCCGACCCGTCGGTGAATGAAGCGGTATCCCGGGCGGCGCGGGCGCGTGGCCTGCTGGTGAATGTGGTCGACCGGGCTGATTTGTCGGATTTCACCGTGCCGGCCATCGTGCGCCGGGGCGATATCACCATCGGCATCGCCACCGATGGCGCGGCGCCGATGCTGGCCAGCCGCATCCGCGCCCAGATCGAGGCCTTGCTGCCCAGCCGGCTCGGCGATCTGGCCCGGCTGGCCGGCGATTTCCGCAGCAACGCGGCGCGGCTGCTGCCCGATGCGGAAAGCCGGCGCCGTTTCTGGCGCCGCATCTTCGATGGCCCGGCGGCGGCCCAGGTGCTGGAAGGCCGCCTGGCCACGGCGCGTGAAACCATGCTGCGCGAACTCAATCGCAGCCAGGATCAAGCTATTGGCATCGTGCATATCGTCGGCGCCGGCCCGGGCGATCCCGATCTGCTCACCATCGCAGCGCAGCGCGCCCTCGGCGCCGCCGATGTGATTTTCTACGACGATCTGGTGGCGCCGGCTTTGCTCGACCGCGCCCGCCGCGATGCCGAGCGCGTGGCGGTGGGCAAGCGCAAGGGCAGCCACCGCATCGATCAGGCCGGCATCAACGATTTGCTGCTGCAAGCTGCCCAGGCCGGGCGCCGTGTGGTGCGGCTCAAGGCCGGCGATCCCTATATCTTCGGCCGGGGCGGCGAGGAAGTGGATCACCTGGCGGCACATGGCATCGAGGCCGTGGTGGTGCCCGGCATCACGGCGGCTTTGGGCTGTGCCGCCGCAGCCGGCATTCCGCTCACCCATCGTGACCTGAGCAGCGCGCTGACCCTGGTGACCGGCCATGCCAAGGGCGGCAATGCGGCTTTGGGTTGGGCGGCGCGGCTGCACGCCGGTGAAACCCTGGTGGTGTATATGGGCCTGAGCCAGGCCGGCGCGATCCGCGATGCGCTGCTGCGCCATGGTGTGGCGCCCGACCTGCCGGTGGCGCTGATCGAGAATGGCAGCCGCCCGGATCAGATCGTCAGCCAAGGCGCCATCGCCGATTTGCCCAAGCTGGCTGCCCGCCATGGCGATGGCCCCACCCTGCTGGTGCTGGGCGCCGTGGCGGCGCGCGCCCGGGTTACAGCGCCGGCTGCCGTTTCCCTACGCAAGATTGCCTGAAAGACGCCCCGATGGCCAAAGCCCCCAAGCTCAAGCATAACCCGCAGATTGTCACCGCCAATCACCTGTCGCGCGGCGATGTGGTGTATCTGACCGGCGATCATGACTGGAGCGGTCGCATCGTCGATGCCCTGGTGGTGCCGGATGAAGCCGCCGCCGCCGAATTGCTGGCCGAGGCCAATGCCCAGGCGGCGCGCAATATCGTGGTCGGGCCGTATCTGGTGCCGGTACTGCCCGGCATCACGCCGCCACGCCCGGTACAGTTCCGCGAACGTATCCGCGCTGCCGGTCCGACGACAGAAGCAGTGCCGACAACCGAGACCACACCACTGGCCGACGCAGCGGCCTGAGGATTTTGCCATGTATCGCTACGATCCGCTTGACCAGCAATTGATTGACGAACGCCTGGCGCAGTTCAGCGGCCAGGTGGCGCGCCGCCTGAGCGGCGAATTGAGCGAGGATGAATTCAAGCCGCTGCGTTTGCAGAACGGCCTCTATCTGCAACTGCATGCCTATATGCTGCGCGTGGCGATCCCCTATGGCACGCTGGCGGCGCATCAATTGCGTGGCCTGGCGCGGGTGGCGAGCCGCTATGATCGCGGCTGGGGCCATTTCACCACGCGGCAGAACATCCAGTTCAACTGGATCAAGCTGGAAGATGCGCCGGCCGCCCTGGCTGTGCTGGCCGAGGTGCAGATGCATGCCATCCAGACCTCCGGCAACTGCATCCGCAACACCACCACCGACCAATATGCCGGCGTGGCCGCCGACGAGATCGAAGACCCGCGCGTCTGGTGCGAGATCATCCGGCAATGGTCGACCTTCCACCCGGAATTCGCCTTCCTGCCGCGCAAATTCAAGATCGCCGTCACCGGTTCGCCGCATGACCGCGCCGCCGTGCGGGTGCATGATATCGGCCTGCGCATGCATCGCAATGCAGCGGGTGAGGCCGGCTTTGAGGTGTTTGTCGGCGGCGGCCTGGGCCGTTCGCCTTTCATCGGCAAAAGCATCCGTGCCTTCCTGCCCAAGCAGCATCTGCTGAGTTATCTGGAAGCGGTGTTGCGGGTCTATAACCGCTATGGCCGGCGCGACAATCTCTACAAGGCGCGGATCAAGATCCTGGTACATGAAACCGGCATCGAGAAAATCCGCGAGGAAGTGGAAGCCGAGTGGCAGGCCATCAAGGATGGCGACCTCAAGCTGCCGCAGGACATCATCGACGGTGTGGCGGCGCAATTCGCCCCGCCGCCCTATGCCGATCTGCCCGCCGCACCGCCGCCCGCCCTGCTGGAAGCCTTGCGCCAGGATGCCGGTTTTGCCTTATGGCATCGCCGCAACACGGTGGCGCATAAGCGGCCGGGCTATCGCATCGTCAATATCTCGCTGAAGGAGGAGGGCAAGCCGCCCGGCGACATCACCGCCGACCAGCTTGCCGCCGTGGCCGACCTGGCCGAACAATACAGCTTCGGCGAGGTGCGGGTGACGCATGAGCAGAATCTGGTGCTGCCCCATGTGGCACAGGCCGATCTACCGTTGCTGTGGCGTGCCTTGCAGGCCCAGGGCCTGGCGACGCCGAATATCGGCCTGATCTCGGATATCATCGCCTGCCCGGGCATGGATTACTGCGCCCTGGCCAATACGCGCTCGATCCCGATTGCCCAGGCCATCGCGCTGCGTTTCAAGAACTGGCAGCGCGCCCAGGATATCGGCGATTTGCAGATCAAGATTTCCGGCTGCATCAATGCCTGCGGCCATCACCATGTCGGCCATATCGGCATCCTCGGTGTCGACAAGGCGGGTGAGGAATTCTTCCAGATCACGCTGGGTGGCTCGGCCGCCGATGATGCCGCCCTGGGCGATCTGATCGGCCCGGCGCTGAACGAGCCGGCGGCACTGAATGCGGTGGATAGCCTGGTGGAAACCTATCTCGGCCTGCGCCAGGCCGGCGAGCGCTTCATCGATACCTATCGCCGGGTTGGCCTGGCCCCGTTCAAGGAGAAGGTCTATGCCGCTCATTAAGCAGGGCGCCGAAATCGTCGACGATTGGCTGCCGGTGCCGGATGACGCGCCGCTGCCGACCCAGGGCAAGCTGCTGCTGACGCTGGCGCGCTGGCAGGCCGAGCGGGATACGCTGATCGCGCGCGACCAGTTGCTCGGCCTCAGCCTGCCCAATACCGCCGATGTGGCGGAACTTGGCCCGGATGTGCAGCATTTTGCGCTGATCGTGCTGCATTTCCCCAAATTCAGCGATGGCCGTGCCTATAGCCAGGCCCGCATCCTGCGCGAACGCCTGGGTTATCGCGGCGAATTGCGCGCCACCGGCAATGTGCTGCGCGACCAGTTGCTGTACATGCACCGCGCCGGCTTCGATGCGTTTGAGATTCCGCGCCCGGATGCTTTGGCCGTATTCCAGGCGGCGCTGGGTGAGATGCAGGTTTTCTATCAGCCGACCGGTGATGGCCGCCGCACGGCCTTGCAGCAGCGGCTGCAACAGCAGGCCGAGTTATGACCATGGCGCTGGCCCGGAGCCCTGGTCCGGCCGGCGCCGATATGGTGGCCGAGGCCGCCGCGCTGAACGAAATTTTTGCCAGCCTGCCGGCACCGGAGCGCCTGCACCGCGCCATCACCGGGCTGTTTCCCGGCCGCATCGCGCTGGTCTCGTCCTTTGGTGCCGAATCCGCCGTGCTGCTGCATCTGGTGGCGCAGGTCGATCCGAGCCTGCCGGTGCTGTTTCTCGATACCGGCAAATTGTTCGACCAGACCCTGGCCTATCGCGACGCCCTGGCGGCGCAACTGGGCCTGAGCGATCTGCGGGTATTGCGGCCCGATCCGGCGCGGCTGGCGGCGCTGGATGAGGCCGGCACCTTGTGGTTTCGCGATGCCGATGCCTGCTGCGCCATCCGCAAGGTGGCGCCATTGCAGCGTGGCCTGGCGCCGTTTGCCGCCTGGATCAATGGCCGCAAACGGTTTCAGGCCGGTACGCGCAGTGCTTTGCCGCTGGTGGAAGCCGTCGAGGGCCGGCTGAAATTCAATCCGCTGGCGGATTGGAGCGAAGCCGATCTGGTGACCTATGCCGCGCGGCATGAATTGCCGCCACATCCGCTGCTGGCCGAGGGTTATGCCTCGATCGGCTGCGCGCCCTGTACCCGGCCGGTGGTGGCGGGCGAAGCGGCGCGGGCCGGGCGCTGGAGTGGTCAGGAAAAGGTTGAATGCGGCATCCATACAGCTTTACCGCGCAGCCGAATTAGTGAACAATAAGACCAATTGAATGTGTGAATGATGGCCGACGATCTCGACTGGCTTGAAGCCCAAAGCATCTACATCCTGCGCGAAGCGTATAGCCGGATCAAACCGCTGGTGATGCTGTGGTCGTTGGGCAAGGATTCCAATGTCATGATCTGGCTGGCCAAGAAGGCCTTCCTGGGGCGCGTGCCGTTCCCGGTGGCACATCTTGATACCGGCCTGGAATTCGCCGAAACCTATGCCTTCCGCGACCGCTATGCCAAGGAATGGGGCCTGGACCTGATCCAGGATGCCTGCCCGCCGCTGGAAGCCACCGATCCGACCCTGCCGCATAATTCGCGCATCGCCGCGCGCAAGACGCTGGGTCTGAAGGAAGCGATCCACAGTTACGGCTTCAAGGGCGTGATTGCCGGCATCCGCCGCGACGAGCAGGCGACCCGCGCCAAGGAGCGGGTATTCAGCCCGCGCAGCGAAGACGGTGCCTGGGATTTCCGCGACCAGCCGCCGGAACTCTGGGATCACTTCGCTTCCGAATTGCCGCCCGGCGTGCATATGCGCATCCACCCCTTGCTGCATTGGACCGAACTGGATATCTGGCGCTATATCCAGCGCGAGAAGATTCCGGTGGTGCCGCTGTATTTCGCCCGCGACGGCAAACGTTTCCGCTCGCTGGGCGAGATCGGCATCACCTTTCCGATCGACAGCCAGGCCGGCAATATCGAGCAGATCATCAGTGAACTGGAAGTGACGCGCGAGCCGGAACGCGCCGGCCGGGCGATGGACCACGATTCCGAAGATGCCTTTGAACGGCTGCGCGTCGCCGGCTATATGTGAGTATATGACCCAGGACAGCCTGCAGGAGCAGATCAAGGCCGCCGCCGCCACCCAGCGCAGCCGCGCCTTCCCGATTGTCATCGTCGGCCATGTCGATCATGGCAAATCCACCCTGGTCGGCCGGCTGCTGCATGAAACCGGTGCGCTGCCCAATGGCAAGGTCGAGCAGTTGCGCGCCGTGTCGGAAAAGCGTGGCCTGGAATTCGAATGGTCCTTTCTGCTCGATGCGTTGCAGGTCGAGCGCGACCAGGGCATCACCGTGGATACCACGCAGATATGGTTCCACACCCGGCAGCGCCGCTATGTCATCATCGATGCGCCCGGCCATAAGGAATTCCTCAAAAATATGGTGACCGGCGCGGCCCAGGCCGATGCTGCGATCCTGGTGGTGGATGCGGCCCAGGGCCTGGCCGAACAGACCCGCCGCCATG